>Ga0207703_10000031_pt1 | contig 196940 bp, 209 predicted proteins | sample KBSSwiS12_FD_184304 | JGI IMG/M metagenome (GOLD analysis project Ga0207703, IMG submission 184304) | Switchgrass rhizosphere microbial communities from Kellogg Biological Station, Michigan, USA - KBS Switchgrass S1-2 (SPAdes) (version 2) | ecosystem: Host-associated > Plants > Roots >... | reverse complement strand
TCACCGTGCTCGGGGGCGCGAGCGTCGCGCTGACCGCGGCGTCACCCGCGGCAGCCTCGGTGTGCTCGCGCAGCACCAGCAGGGTGTGCGCACCCACGCTGCACGAGGCGCCCGCGGCCAGGGTGTCGCCGTCGACGTGGTCGCCCGCCGTGTCGACGATCACGTCCCAGGAGGCGCCGTGGTCGGCGTCCGGGAGCACCAGGGGCACCGGCTGGTCGTGCGCGGAGTAGAACACGATGAAGCTGACGTCGGTCAGCTGCTGCCCGCGCGCGTCGACGCCGTGGATGCCGCGGCCGTTCAGGTACATCCCGAGGGTGCGGCCGAATCCGGCCTCCCAGTCGTCGGGGCTCATCGCCGTGCCGTCGGGCTTCAGCCACTCGATGTCGGGCAGCGGTTCGCCCTGCCCGCGGGTGATCGGGCGTCCGTCGAAGAAGCGGCTGCGCCGGAAGGTGGGATGCTCGCGCCGCAGCCGCGCGATCGCCGCCGTGAACTCGATCAGCGCCTGATCGGCCTGGTCCCAATGCACCCAGGTGAGCGCGGAATCCTGCGCGTAGCCGTTGTTGTTGCCGTCCTGGGTGCGGCCGAGCTCGTCGCCGTGCAGGATCATCGGCACGCCCTGGCTGAGCAGCAGGGTCCCGAGGAAATTGCGCTGCTGACGCGCGCGCAGCGCGATGATCGCCGGATCATCGGTGTCGCCCTCGGCGCCGCAGTTCCACGAGCGGTTGTCGTTCGTGCCGTCTTTGCCGTCCTCCCCGTTGGCGTCGTTGTGCTTGTCGTTGTACGAGACCAGGTCGCGCAGGGTGAAGCCATCGTGGGCGGTGACGAAGTTGATCGATGCGACCGGCCGGCGCCCGGTGCTCTCGTACAGGTCGGAGGAGCCGGTGAGACGGGATGCCAGCTCGCCGAGCGTCGCCGGCTGACCGCGCCAGAAGTCGCGCACCGTGTCGCGGTACTTGCCGTTCCACTCGGTCCAGACCGGAGGGAAGTTGCCGACCTGGTAACCACCCGGACCGACGTCCCACGGTTCTGCGATCAGCTTGACCTGCGAGACGATCGGATCCTGCTGCACGAGTTCGAAGAACGCCGACAACTTGTCGACCTCGTAGAACTCCCGCGCCAGAGTCGCGGCCAGGTCGAAGCGGAACCCGTCGACGTGCATCTCGGTGACCCAGTAGCGCAGCGAGTCCATGATGAGCTGCAGGGTGTGCGGGTTGCCGGCGTTCAGCGAGTTGCCGGTGCCGGTGTAGTCCATGTAGTACTCGGGCTGGTCGTCGACCAACCGGTAGTACGAGGCGTTGTCGATGCCGCGCATCGACAGGGTCGGACCGAGCTGGTTGCCCTCCGCGGTGTGGTTGTAGACCACGTCGAGGATGACCTCGATCCCGGCCGCGTGCAGCGAGCGCACCATCCCCTTGAACTCCTGCACCTGCTGGCCGAGCGCGCCGGCCGAGCTGTATGCCGCATGCGGAGCGAAGAATCCGATGGTGTTGTAGCCCCAGTAGTTGCTGAGGCCCTTCTTCTGCAGAGTGTCGTCATTGACGAACTGGTGCACCGGCATGAGCTCGACCGCCGTGACGCCGATCTTCTGCAGGTGGGCGATCACCGAGGGATGCGCCAGGCCGCCGTAGCTGCCGCGCTGCGCATCCGGCACATCGGGATGCAGCTCGGTGAGGCCCTTCACGTGCGCCTCGTAGATCACGCTCTCGGCCAGCGGGATCTTGAGCTGCCGGTCGTCTGACCAGTCGAAGAACGGATTGACGACGACCCCGTGGATCGTGTCGCGGCTGGAGTCGTCGGTGTTGATCTTCGTCGGGTCGGCGAACTCGTACGAGAACAGCGACTGACCCCAGTGGATGTCGTCGCAGACCGCCTTGGCATAGGGGTCGAGCAGCAGCTTGGCCGGGTTGCAGCGCTGGCCCTTGCTCGGATCCCACGGGCCGGAGACCCGGTAGCCGTAGCGCTGCCCGGGCTGCACCCCGGGCAGGTAGCCATGCCAGACGTAGCCGTCGACCTCCGTCAGTTGCACCCGGGTCTCGACCAGCTCGCTGTCGAAGAGGCAGAGTTCGACGCCCTCCGCCACCTCGCTGAACAGGGCGAAGTTCGTGCCGTTGCCGTCGAAGGTCGCACCGAGCGGATAGGCGGTGCCTGGCCAGAGCTGCATGCTCTCGACGGTACCGGTTCGACCGGATCGGTTCGGGGCCGATCGAGCTTCCCGCCGCTCTTGCCAGGGTCCGCCCAGGTTCATGAAACAGCATGGTTCCGACCCCGCTGGTTCCGGTGTGAAGTTATCCACCGTGCAGAACGGCGACGTGGGTCCGCTCCAGATGAGAACGCAACCTAGGCGTTCTGCGTGCGCGTTTTCGCCACGCCCGACTCGAAAGCACGTGCCCCCATGTTCCCGAAGTCTGCCTCCGCGCGCCCCGACAACCCGCTGATCGGCTTCCTGCGGGTGCACCGATCGGTGCTCGCGATCTCGGCGTCGGCGTTCGCGGCCATCGCCATCGGCATCCACCAACTGCCGGCGCAGGCGGCCGCTCACGAGCTGCTCAACCAGGTGACCGGGGTCCAGAGCCTGGCCGTGTCGACCTCGGTCAGGCAGCCGATCGACCTGAACCGCGACGCATACGAGGTGTCGAGCTATACCACCGTGCAGTGGCCCGTCGACCCGTCGACCCCGGTCGCCGACGGCTTCGGCTACCGGGTGCCGCCGTGCGCGGGCTGCTCGTCATTCCACCAGGGCACCGACTTCGATCCCGGGATGGGCACGCCGATCGCGGCTGTCGCCGACGGCGTCGTCACCGAGGTCGGCAACCCCTCCGGCAGCTTCGGCGTGTACGCGATCATCCGGCACGACATCGACGGCGTGACCTTCAGCACGCTCTACGGGCACATGGAGCTCGGATCGTTGCGCCTGTCGCTCGGCCAGCACGTGACCAGGGGCCAACTGGTGGGACTCGTCGGCAGCACGGGCGCCAGCACGGGAGCCCATCTGCACTTCGGCGTCGAAGACGGCTCGGGCACGTTCATCGATTCGCTGGTCTGGATCCGTGAATACGCGAACGTGCCGTACACGCCCGCCAGCTAGCCTGGCCGGGTGACCGACCCGACCTCACGTCCCACGCTGAGGGACTACGACGACCGCGACCTCGACCGGCTGGTCGCCGTCAATGACGCGGCCTACCCGGCCGTTCCGCTCACCCCCGCCGCCGAACTGGCCGAGTTGATCGGCATGAGCTCGGTGGTCGTCGTGGTCGACGACAGGTCCGCAGCGGGCTTCGTGCTCGGGATGCCCCCTGGCCTGAGCTACCAGAGCGAGAACTACCTCTTCTTCTCGTCGCGGGCGCGAGAGCGGGGCACCTCCTTCGTCTATGTGGACCGCATCGTGCTCGCCGCGCACCTGCGCGGCCGCGGCCTCGGTCCGCAGCTGTACGCGGCCGTGTTCGCCGAGGCGCGCAGGGTCGGGGCCGACGAGGTGCTGTGCGAGGTCAATATCGAGCCGCCGAATCCGGGCTCGCTCGCGTTCCACACCCGGCTCGGTTTCGTCGAGGTCGGCCGCCAGTCGACCAAGGGCGGTGCCAACCTGGTGTCCCTGCTGGCGGCACCGGTGGTGGCGCGCCGCAGGGAATAAGCCCCGCTGAGCCTCCCGCCTCTGCCACGCTGGTCTCATGCCCTCCTTCGTCATCACGAGATTGGATGCCGGCCCCGAGGAGTTCTCGGCGGTCCTGCCGCTGCGCGCGCGGGTGATCCGCGTGATGCCGGGGTCCGACCGCGCCGACTACGTGCTGTGCTACGTGGAGCGGCCCATCCCGTTCCGCCCCCCGGCCGGATTCGACCCGTCGCACGTGCACCCCGAATCGCTCACCCGCGACGCGCGCGGCGAGTTGATCGCGGTGCAGGGGATCGTGATCTGCACCCGCCTGGTCGGCGAGTCGTTCCGCGCCGGCATGAAAGACCTGGCGATCAATATCGCCTACGTCATCGACAACAGCCTGACCCGCGATCCCTCCGTCGATTTCTCGAAGCTGGAGTTCGCGGCCATCGGCTTCATCGACGACAGCCCGGTCGACGTCCCGCTCCCCGGCGAAGCCCGCAGCTAGCCGGTCGAGTCGCCGCATGGCGTATCGAGACCCGCCCCGAACACGACTTCAGCGCGTGAACACGTCGTCGAGCGTCACCGGCTGCAGGGCCCGATCCCGGATCAGCTGCATCAGCTGATCGAACACGTGCGTCACCGGGTCGAAGTTCGCATGCCCGATCACGATGTGCTGCGCCAGGAACCAGGTCTGCGCGAACTGGATCACCTGCGCCTCGGTGATCAGCCCGGAGTCGGACAGCGACCCGTACCAGAGCACCGGCTGGGAGTAGCCGATCGCGCGCGCGGCTTCGCGCACGTGAGCGTCGAGGTAGCCGTACGGCGGTCGGAAGTAGGGGGCGGCATCCACCCCGAAGGTGCTCGTGATGAACTCGCCGCAGCCGAGCAGCTCGGCCTGGATCGCGCCCGTCGAGAGCTTGGTCAGGTCGGGGTGGCTCACGGTGTGGTTGCCGAGCTGCAGCTGGCCGCTCTCGACCAGGGGGCGCATCGCGGTGGCGTTCTCGGCCCAGGAGGGGAACCGCTTCGTGACGAAGAAGGTGAGCCGCATGCCGGTGCGGCGCGAGAGCTCGGTGTAGGCCGCCACCACCTCACTGCTCGCCCCGTCGTCCACGGTCAGCGCCATCAGGTTGCCCGGTCCGGGCAGGCCGTAGAGCGTGGCACCCGGCAGCGCGACCTTGGTCAGGTGCGGCGGCTCGAAGTAGGGCGGGAGCTTCGCCGCGTCGGGCAGCGGACGCGGTTCGGCGCGCGGCGCGCCGACGCCGCGCGGATGCGGCGCGGGCAGCAGTCCGCCGGCCACCACGTCGCCTGCGGTGATCGCCGCAGCACCGAGGCCGAGGCCGAGCACGCCGAGACCGACGCGGGTGAGGAAGCGGCGGCGGTCCACGTGGCTCCCTTCGGGTCGGCGGCCTGGAGGTGACTCGGATCGAGTGCGGCACAGCCTATCGACTAAGCTGGATGCCGAACACGGGAGTCCGGTGTGCCGGGCTGAGAGGAAGCTGATCCAAGCTTCGACCGTCGAACCTGATCCGGATCATGCCGGCGCAGGGAGGCCAGGGCTCCACCGCCCATCTCGAATCCCGTGCCCTCACTCACTCACGAGAGGCACGCAATGACCGCAGCAACATCCACCCGCATTCGCTCGAAGATCGTCTGGCGCTGGCGCGTCGTCGACATCGTGGTCGCCGCCGTCATCGGCGTCGCCGGGGGTGTCGTGTACTGGGCATGGGGCCTGATCTACGACATCCCCTCGACCGCGCTCGGCCTGGTGCTTCCGGGGACACAGCCCCTGCCCTCCGGGGTGTGGTTGATCGCCGGTGTGCTCGCGGCCCTGATCATCCGCAAGCCGGGTGCCGCGGTGTTCGCCGAACTGATCGCGGCGAGCGTCGAGACCCTGGTGGGCGCCAAGTGGGGCCCGATCGACCTCGTCTACGGGCTGGTGCAGGGGCTCGGGGCCGAGCTGGTCTTCGCCGTGTTTCTCTACGCGAGTTGGCGGCTGGTGGTCGCGCTGCTGGCCGGTGCCCTGGCGGGAGTCGGCGGGGCGATCATCGATCTGGTCGTCTACTACCGGGGATATCCGCCGGCGCTCGCACTGATCTATCTGATCAGCTTCGCGGTCTCGGGTGCGCTGCTGGGTGGGCTGTTGTCGTGGCTGATCGCGCGCGCCGCGGCGGCGACCGGTGCGCTCGACCGGTTCGCCTCCGGTCGAGCCGCGACCCGCGTCTAGGAGCGCTCCGATCACGCACTCGGCATCGCCGAACCGGGCGGCCCCAGCGGTCGAGGTCGTCGCGCACGGCTGGGGGTGGCGGCACGCCTCCCGCCGGGCCTGGGCACTGCACGACCTCGACCTGACCGTGCGCGCCGGGGAGCGGGTGCTGCTGCTCGGGCCGTCGGGCTCGGGCAAATCGACCCTGCTGGCGGCGCTCGCCGGGGTGCTCGGCGGCGACGACGAGGGCGACAGCACGGGAACGCTCACGGTGGGCGGGCTCGATCCGCGCGCGGCCCGGGGCGCGGCCGGGCTCGTGCTGCAGGATCCCGATGCGCAGGTGATCATGTCGCGCGTCGGCGACGACGCGGCGTTCGGCTGCGAGAACCTGGGCGTTCCGCGTCACGAGCTCTGGAGCAGGGTGCGGGAGGCGCTCGAGCTGGTCGGGCTCGCGGTGCCGCTCGATCATCCGACCGAGGCCCTGTCCGGCGGTCAGAAGCAGCGGCTGGCCCTCGCCGGGGCCCTGGCCATGCGGCCAGGGCTGCTGCTCCTGGATGAGCCGACAGCCAACCTCGATCCGGAGGGCGTCATCGACGTGCGCGACGCTGTCGACGCCGTGCTGGCGCGCACCGGAGCGACCGCGGTGATCGTCGAGCACCGGGTCGAGGCCTGGCTGGACGTCGTCGACCGCATCGTCGTGCTCGGCGCGGACGGCACCATCGTGGCCGACGGGGAACCGCGGACCGTTCTCGCGCAGCAGGGCGCCGCGCTCGCGGCGGCCGGCGTCTGGGTGCCGGGCCGCGAACCGAAGATCACCCGTCGGCCGGGACCGGCCGACCGCACCACCCTGCTCGCGGCGGAGGCGTTGACGTTGGCGCGCGTGGCGGATCAGCCTCTCGCCGCCACGGTCGCCCACCCGCTGAACCTGCAGGTCCACGCGGGCGAGGTGCTCGCCCTGACCGGGCCGAACGGTTCGGGCAAGACGACCCTGGCGCTCACACTCGGGGGGCTGATCCCGCCCGGTGCTGGTGTCGTCCGGGCGGCCCCGGAGCTTGCGGCCGGTGCCGACCCGCTGCCGATCCGGTGGCGCTCGCGCGAACTCCTGACGCGCATCGGGTCGGTGTTCCAGACACCCGGGCACCAGTTCCTGGCGGCCACCGTGCGGGACGAACTCGCGATCGGGCTTCGCGCCCTCAAGCTCGCTCCCACCGAGGTGGCGGCACGAGTCGACGAGCTGCTCGACCGACTGGGTCTCGAGGCGATCGCTGCAGCGAACCCGTTCACGCTCTCGGGTGGGCAGCAGCGTCGGCTGACCGTCGCGGCGGTGATCGCGACCCGGCCTCGGGTGCTCATGCTCGACGAACCGACATTCGGTCAGGATGCCGTCACCTGGGCCGCGCTGGTCGAGTTGCTCGAGGAGCTGCGGTCACGGGGTACCGCGGTGGTCGCCGCCACGCACGACCCGCTGCTGGTTACCGCGATGGATGCACGCGAACTGAACCTCGGGGGCCCGAGCTGATGCGCCGCGCCGTCGCAACGATCAACCCGGTGGCGAAGCTCATCGCCGCCCTGCTCATCGCGTTCACGCTGGCTCTCTCGGTGGATGCCGTCTCGGCCGGCGTCGCCCTGGCCGTGGAACTCGTGCTGATCCCGTTCGCCGGCGTCGGCTGGTCGGTGTTCTGGCGGCGCACCGCCGCGGTCTGGATCGCCGCTCCGCTCGCCGGACTCACCATCGCGCTCTACGGCCGCGCGTCCGGTCACCTCTACTTCGGCTGGTACCTCGTGCAGGTCACCGACGGGTCGCTGCACCTGGCTCTGGTCACCGTGCTCCGGGTGCTGGCCCTCGCCCTGCCCGCGGTGGTGCTGTTCGCCACCGTCGATCCGACGGACCTGGCAGACGGGCTCGCCCAGGTGCTGCACCTCCCGGCGCGCTTCGTGCTCGGCGGACTCGCCGCGCTCCGGCTGGTCGGGCTGATGCGCGACGACTGGCGCGCCCTCGAGCTCGCCCGTCGCGCGCGAGGCGTCGCCGACCGCGGCCGACTGCGCCGCTTCGCGGGCATGGCCTTCGCGCTGTTCGTGCTGTCGATCCGCCGAGGCAGCGCGCTGGCGACCGCGATGGAGGCGCGCGGATTCGGCGGCACCGGCGTTCGAACCTGGGCGCGGCCGTCGCAGTTCGGGAGGCGTGAGATGCTGCTGATCGTGCTGAGTGCGCTGATCGCGGCCACCGCGGTGGTCCTCGCGGTGCTGACCGGGCAGTGGGCGTTCATCGGTGGCTGAGACCTGGTCGGCCGATCCGGGGTCGCGACTCGAGGCCGTGGTGACCGCGATCCGGGATGCCGCGGGCTCGCGCCGCCCGGTCGTGCTCATCGACGGCCGCTCCGGGTCGGGCAAGAGCGTGCTGGGGGAGCTCCTCGCTCCCCGGTTGGACGCGCAACTGGTCAGCCTCGACGACCTGTATCCGGGGTGGAGCGGGCTCGCGGCCGGGTCCGACGCGGTGCACGAGACCGTGCTGCGCGCGCGGGACCCGGGGTGGGTGCGCTGGGACTGGGCGGCCGGGCGACCGGCGAACTGGCATCCCGTCGACCCCGGCCGGGCGCTCGTCGTCGAGGGATGCGGCGCCCTGAGCCGCGCGAACCGGGCGCGGGCGACCTTCGGCATCTGGCTCGAACTCGCTGCCGAGGAGCGCCGCCTCCGGGCCCTTGACCGGGACGGCGACCTCTTCGCGCCGCACTGGGACGACTGGGCGGCTCAGGAGGACGAGTTCATCGCCCGCGAGAGTCCACGCGGGCTCGCCGACCTGGTGATCGCCGAGCCCGCGGCACCGGGCACTATTCCCGGGTGAACGCCAGGGTGAACGGCGACGCGCTCGCCTTCAAGGTCAGCGAGTGCGCGGAGCAGTGCACCCCGAGCGGCGTCGAGCCCGGCCCCTGGTTCGGCACGTCGAACGGGATGTCCGCGGCCTGCCCGCCCACGGTGACCGTCGAGGCGAAGGTGATCGCGTTGACCCAGCCGCTGAAGTCCATGGTCAGCACCCGGTCGTGCGCCCACGACCAGTGGCCGTGGCTCGAGCCCGACTGCACCTGCGTGATCACCATCGGCAGATTGCTGGCCTGAGCGTTGATCACGTAGGTCGCCCCGGTCGTGTAGGTCATGGTGCCGTCGCCGGCGACCTCGAGCGTGATCGGGCCGGTCCCCGTCACCGACGAGATCGGGATGCCCTTGCCGGTCAGGTAGGTCCTCATCTGGTCGCCCGTGCCCTGCACGTCGAGATCCCAGGTCCCGGTGACGCAGCGCGTGTCTGCGCCGTGCGCCGAGCCGCCCGACCCGCCCGTTCCGCCACCTCCCGGCGTGCAGGCGGTGAGGGCGGCCACCAAGGCGGCCGGGACGAGGATGAGGGCTGCGAGACGACTGTTCATATCCCTTCGACGCGCGAACGGCCCGTCGGGGTTGACACGACACGGCACCAGATCGTCAGGCCCAGCCGAGGTTGTGCAGTTCCTCGTCGTCGAGTCCGTAGTAGTGGCCGATCTCGTGCACCAGCGTGACGTGCACCTGGTCGCGCAACTCGTCCATGGTGCGGCAGGCGTGCAACATCGGCTCGCGGTAGATCACGATCCGGTCCGGCAGTTCGCCGAAGCCGTACCGCTCGCGGTGCGTGATCGCCACGCCCTGGTACAGGCCGAACAGGCCGAGCGAGCCGTCTTCCGGCCGGTCCTCGGTGACGAACACCACATTCTCGATGCCCTCCACCATCTCATCGGGCAGCAGGTCGAGTTCGTCGATCACCAGCTTCTCGAAGGCGGCGCGGTCGAGGTCGAGCATCGTCAGCCCCCCGCCATCAGTCCAGGGCTTCGACGAGCGACCACTGCAACTCGCCCAGCCACTGGTAGACGTCGGCGAGCTCGTTCTCGGGCAGCGGGTCGTCATCCCGGCGGATGCCGAGGCGCTCCGCCAGCACGAGGCGCAGGTCGGTGAGTGCCGGAAGCCAGTGCTCCGCGTCGTCGCGGGCGACCGTGAGCCGGCCATCGTCGGAGGCCCCGGTCAGCGCCGCCGAGATCAGCCCGGAGTTCGCGGTCTTGCGTTCGACCAGGCCGTCGCGGGTGTACCGGCGGAACTCGGCGGCGGCTTCGTCGTCATCCGGGTAGGCATTGGGGAAGAGGCGGGCGAGCGCCGGGTCGCCCGAGAGGTCGCTCTCGTCGAGCTGGTCGTGCACGAGCTCGTCGTACTGGGCGAGCAGCGTGGCGAGCAGTCGGCGCTCCATCGGCGTCAACTCGATCAGCACGCCGGTGATCTCGGGCTCGATCCTCATGCGATCGCCATCACGAGATCCGGTCGACGGTCGCCCACAGGCCGTACTCGTGCATCGCCTCGGTGTGGCGCTCCATCTCTTCGCGCGGACCGGTGGCGACGATCGCGCGCCCGTCGTTGTGCACCTGCAGCATCAGCCGCTCGGCTTCGGGCTTCGAGTAGCCGAAGTAGCTGCGGAACACGTGCGTCACGTACGACATCAGATTGACCGGATCGTTCCACACCACGGTCTGCCAGGGCAGGTCGGGCGCGGAGCGTGACGTCGTCGCGGCCTCCCGCTCGACATCGGTTGACGATGCCGCATTCGACACCACGTCCATGGGGTGGATGACGGGACTCGAACCCGCGACATCCGGCACCACAAGCCAGCGCTCTACCAACTGAGCTACAACCACCATGCGTGCACCACCCTCCTCCCGGAGGGCGGGCAACCACACGATATTACCGCACGAGGGATGCCCATGACTCCACCGTCGAGACGGACGCCGCCTGCGCCTGCTCGCTGGTCGGGCCGGGCTCGGCCACGAACACGGCCTTGCGGTAGTAGTCCAGCTCGCGGATCGATTCGAGGATGTCGGCCAGTGCACGGTGCCCGCCGTTCTTGGCCGGGGCCTGGAAGTACGCCCGCGGGTACCAGCGGCGCGCCAGTTCTTTGATCGACGACACGTCGACACTGCGGTAATGCAGGTGACCGTCGACGCGGGGCATGTACTTCGCCAGGAACGACCGGTCGGTTCCGATCGTGTTGCCCGCCAGCGGAGCGGTGCCGGCGTCGGGCACGAACTTGAGGATGTACTCCAGCACCTCGTACTCGGCCTCGGCAAGCGTGACGCCGCCGGGGATCTCGGCCAGCAGCCCGCTCTCGGTGTGCATCTGCGTGACGAAGTCGCCCATGTGGTCGAGCGCCGACTTGTCGGGCTTGATCACGATGTTGAACCCGGCGTCGAGAGGCTTCAGCTCGTAGTCGGTGATGACGACGGCCACCTCGACGAGTTCATCGATCGCCAGATCGAGACCGGTCATTTCGCAGTCGATCCAGACGAGAGCATCGGGTTGTGCAGCCACGCGGTCAGCCTACCCAAGCCCGCCGACGGCACGCCGGGCGCAGCTCGGCGGGAATCGTGGCCCGCGGCATCCGGTTGCCCCTGCTGTGATCGTCGACCTCTACACTTCCGCGTTCTGCGAGCCCTGCCACCTGACGCGAGCGGTGCTGGCGGATGCCGCCCGGCTGGTCCCGGCCGCGCGGATCGTCGAGCGCGACGTGGTGGCATTCGAAGCGCAGGCCGAGTCCGACGGCATCGTCGCGACGCCAACCGTCATCGTGCGCGCGTCGGACGGTTCCGAGGTGTTCCGCGCCCAGGGCGTGCCGACCCTGCCGCAGGTGCTGACTGCCCTGGCGAGGGCGGTCTAGCCGGTCGAGCGCATGGTCCCCCCGGAGAGATTCGAACTCCCGACCAGCCGGGTAGAAACCGGATGCTCTATCCACTGAGCTACGGGGGGTCCACCCGGATCGGCTCGAGCAGAAGTCTAATCAGGCGGCCCGGGCAATCGCCCTTCGCTAGAGTGGCCCCGTGTTACGGCATCCGCTCACCGGCTCCCGGGTCGCCGGCCTCGCGGTGATGGCTGCCGCCGCACTGCTGCTCCTGGCCGGATGCGCCCCCGCGCACCGGAATCCTGTCGCCACCTTCGAGGTGGCCGGCGTCGAGACGTACAAGATCGAACTCGACACACCCGCACTGGTGAAGCACGCCGAGCAGCTCCTGAAGGGCGAGGATGTCGCGGCCATCCCGCTCGGCAGGGTCGTACGCGACTCTCCCGGTGTCAACAAGCCGTGGTCGTGGCACATCGATCCGAAGACGCTGGAGTTCGCCCAGATCACCATCGAGGTGTGCGACGGCCTGCCGTCCTACGTCGAAGACGGCACGGTCACGAGCAAGGACTACTGCCCGTGGTCGGCCAAGGTGATCAAGATCGACCGTTAGCGGCTGCGACTCGAGCGGCTGCGACTCGAGGGGCTACGAAGTCACCTTGTCCGACGGCACGACGAGGCCCGACACCATCGGGATCGGTGCCGTCAGGGGCATGTCGTGCGCCTTCGGGGCGGGCTCGTGGTTGACCGCGGAGTACTGCTCCTCGGCCCAGCGCTGCTGCTCGAGCACCAGCGGGTCGGCCGCGTCGTCGCTGTAGTCCCAGCGGTCGAGGTCGGCGGCGAACAGCTTCTTGGCACGGTTGGGCCGATGCAGCCACTCGACTAGACGATCGCGGTACTCGTCGAGCGTCTGCTCGGCCTGGTAGCTGTAGCTGACGGAGTTGGTGCGCATGTCGCGCAGTTGGTGGCTCGCCCAGTCGGCGGCCAGGTCGGCTCCGGCGATCGGCAGCAGCCGCACGGCCACATCGGCCTGCCGAGCGAGTAGCTCGGCGTGCTCCTTGGCGGCTGGTCCCTGACTGTGCCAGGTGGCGGCGCCCTGACCGGCCGCGACCAGGGCGGCGACGGCTGATGCCCGCATCTCGTGGTCGCGTTGGGCGATCAGGCGGCGAGTGGCACCGCGTCCGATGGCGGCGCCGACGACGCCGGCCACGATGATGGCGACGAAGGGGATCACCGCCGTCGAGATGATCTTCCAGCCGGCGTCTGACTGGATCCAGTTCAGAAAATCGTTCCACCATTGCATGGGCGGCACGATACGCCGACTGATCGGCATCGCCGAGCAATCGTCGCGCGTCGTTCAAACTCTCAGGTTGAGGTTGAGGGAGCGCTCAGACGTCAGCCGCGCAGCGACTCGATGGCTTCGTCGGCCGTCCAGAATTCGCCGACCGGCAGGAACCCCTGGGCTCGAGGCCGCAGCCGCTTGCTCAGAAAGCGCTCGCCATCGGGGGTGTCGAGCAACTCGACGTAGCCGAGCACCGCGCCATCGGGCCGGGTCGCGCGCCACAGCCGCCCGTGCAGCGCCAGCACCGTGATACCGGGATGCGCGGACGCCAGCGGCAGAGGGATCGCGCGCTCGAGAAGTTCCATGGTTCGAACATATGTTCGACCACTGACATTCGGGCCCGGCATTCAGGCCCGGCATCCAGGCCCGACAATCAGGGCCGGGATGCCGCCTCAGCCGGCGGGAGCGCCAGGTCGGCATCCACCACCTTGCCGACCCGAGCTGTCTGGGCGAGCACGATGCCGACCAGCACGACGGCGGCGCCCAGCAGCTGGACGGCATCCAGCCCCTCGCCCAGCCACAGCCAGGCGACCAGGAAGGCGAACAGCACCTCCGACGATGCGACGATGCCCGCGGCGGTCGCGGGCAGGTGCTTGAGGGCGCAGAAGCCGAGCAGGAACGGCAGGAACGACCCCAGCACGACGGCCGAGGTCAACGGAAGCCAGAGCGGAACGTCGAGGTGGCCGTGCGATCCGCCGATGTCGACCGGCTTCACGAGGATCGTCGGGCTCATCGTCCACCAGCCGCTGAAGATCGCCCAGAATGCCGCCGCGAACAGGCCGGTCCAGAACGCGACGGCCAGCGGAGACGTGGCTGCGACCTGCCGCTCGCCCACCACGAAGTACACCGTGAGCATCACGGCGGCCCCGAGGGCGAGCACGACGCCCAGCGGGTCGAGGGTGCTGTTCCAGAGCTGCGCAACGACGACCAGGCCGGCAAGCACGAGGCCGATCGCGACCCAGAGCCGGGCCTTCACCTTCTCTTTGAACACGAAGAACCCGACCAGCGCGACGAAGAGCACGCCGGTGTACTCCAGCAGCAGAGCGATCCCGACCGGCAGTCGGCCCAGCGCCCCGCCGTAGCAGGCCTGCAGCAGGGCGATGCCGGTGATGCCGAGAACGGCCATCGTCAGCAGCTGCCGCCGCGGCATCCTGAACGCCCTGCGGTTGACCACCAGCAGCACGGCGCCCGCGATGATCGCGGTGCCCAGCGAGCGGAACAGCGTGAGCTGCTGCGGCTGGAGCCCGCCGAGCACCAGCAGCTTGGTGGTGGTGCCGTTCGCTCCGAAGAGGGCGGCGCTCAGCAGCGCGAACAGATATCCCATGTGGTGGCAGCCGGGCCAGGTCAGCCGCGCTGTTCGGTGCCGTCGACCGCGAACGGCTCGATGGCGGCGAGTTCGGCCTCGGTCAGCGGGGCGGCTTGGGCGGCGCCCAGGCTGCTCTCGAGCTGGGCGACGCTCGAGGCTCCGATCAGGGCACTGGTGACCTGGGGATGCCGGAGCACCCAGATCAGGGCGAGTTGCGCGAGCGTCTGGCCGCGCTGGTGGGCGATGGCGTCGAGCCCGCGGACGCGCTCCAGGTAGGTCTCGCTGATGTTCTTCTCGGTGATCCAGCGGCCGGTGGCGGCGCGGGAGTCATCCGGGATGCCGTGCAGATAGCGGTCGGTCAGCATGCCCTGGGCGAGTGGCGAGAACACGATCGAGCCCGCGCCGATCTCGTCGAGCACCGGGAAGAGTCCGTGCTCGATGTGCCGGTCGAACATGTTGTAGCGCGGCTGGTGGATCAGCAGCGGGATGCCCTCCGCCTGCAACGCGACGTATGCGGCCTTGGTCTGCTCCGGGTCGTAGTTCGAGATGCCGGCATAGAGCGCACGCCCGGACTTCACGGCCGTCGCCAGCGCCCCCATCGTCTCCTCGATCGGCGTCTCGGGGTCTGGCCGGTGCGAGTAGAAGATGTCGACGTAGTCCAGCCCCATCCGCGTCAGCGATTGGTCGAGCGAACTGAGCAGGTACTTGCGCGAACCCCACTCGCCGTACGGGCCTGGCCACATGTCGTACCCGGCCTTGGTCGAGATGACGAGTTCGTCGCGGTATGGCACGAAGTCGTCGTGGAAGATCAGGCCGAAGTTGCGCTCGGCGGCCCCGTTGACCGGGCCGTAGTTGTTGGCCAGATCGAAGTGGGTCACGCCGAGGTCGAACGCGCGGCGCAGGATCGCGCGCTGCGTCTCGAGCGGGCGGTCCGAGCCGAAGTTGTTCCAGAGTCCGAGCGAGATCTCGGGGATCCTCAGGCCGCTGCGTCCGACGCGTGGATACGGCATCCGGCCGTCGTAGCGGTCGTCGTCGGCGACGTAGACGGTCGATGACGGGTTCTGCGGCGTGGGCATGCGTCCAGCCTACGGTTCTGCGGCACGAGCCGGGCGGGCCTGAGCGGACGCTGGGTGCGGCACGCAGCGGGGAGGCGTAGCGTCGACCGGGTACCGACAAGAAAGGAGCTCAACGATGAGCTCGACCGCTTCCACGGGCACCATGATCGGCCAGCGCTGGGTCGCCTTCGGCGACTCCGGAGCGACCGGCACCATCACCCACACCGGCGACGGCTATGCCGTCCGGCTGCTCGCCGACCAGGAGCCGCGGGGCGTCTACCCGACGCTCGAGGTCGCCAAGAGCGCGATGCACGCGAGCATGCCGCCCGGATCGAACTGGCCGGAGTTCCGCGAGCACTGATCGGCCGCATCCGCAGCGGCCTGTCCTCCGCACGCGCGACGGGCGCGGTCCCTTCCACTTCGGTGGCGGACGGCGCCCGCCGTCGCGTGCGGCTGGCGACGATGGGGTGATCGGATGCCGGGGCGGCTTTCCGGCACGAGCGCCGCGCCCGGCATCCGAGTTCAGTCGTCGTCAGCCAGCAGCTTGCGGGGCACCCGGATCCCTGCCGCGCGCAACTCGTCGGGCGGCACCGGAGTGCCGTCCTCCCACACGGCGGAATCGAGCATCCAGATCACCGAGATGCCGCCGATCGTCAGCGGATGCTCGCTCAGCCGCGCCTCGCGGCCGCCGATGCTCACCGTGCGCATGCGGCTCATTCCTCCGACGCTACCCGCTCGTCCACAGGCTCGTCTTCACGGGCGGATCCACCACTCGGGCTCCGTCCCCCCGACCGATCGCCGCCGGATCGCACCCTGAAGTCATCACCTCTCGACTTCGAAGGAGCACACCATGACCGACAGCATCACCCTGACCGGCCTCGTCGCCACCACCCCGCGTCACCTCGTGACGAGCGAGGGGTTGCCGATCACCTCGTTCCGGCTTGCGAGCACGCAGCGCCGCTACGACCGCGGCAGCCAGAAATGGATCGACGGCGAGACCAACTGGTACACCGTCACCGCGTTCCGCCAGTTGGCCGTCAACGTCGTCGGGTCGGTCAACAAGGGGCAGCGCGTGGTCGTTTCGGGCAAGCTGCGCGTGCGCGACTGGGAGAGCGGCGACCGCGCAGGCACCACCGTCGAGGTCGACGCGGATGCCCTCGGTCACGACCTCGCCTGGGGCACCTCGGTCTTCACCCGCTCGGTCTCGTCGACCGTCGCGAACGACGCCGACCTGCCGAGCGACCGGGCCGCTGTGCTCGAGGACGGCGACGACCCGTCCGCGACCACGGACGAGCCGGGGGAGCGCGGCGGGAAATCCGGCGGCCAACCCGGCGACGAGCCCGGCGCCCAGCCCGGCAGCGAACCCGGCGACGAGCTCGCCGCCGCCCGCGCCAAGCGGCCGATCGAGGTCGCCGTTCCGTTCTGAACGGCTCCGCGTCGGTGGCTACAGTCGGGACATGTTCCACATCGACGCCACGTCAACCACGCCGCCGTTCGAGCAGCTGCGCGCCCAGGTGGTGAGCCGGATCGCAGCGGGCGAGCTCGCGGGCGGCGCGCGGCTGCCGACCGTCCGCAAGCTCGCCGATGACCTGGGACTCGCGCCGAACACCGTGGCGCGGGCGTACCGCGAACTCGAAGCGGACGGCTTCATCGCCACCCGCGGCCGCAACGGCTCCTTCGTCACGCCGCAGGGCGACCCCGCTCACCAGCAGGCGCAGGAGGCTGCGCGCTCCTTCGCCGACCGGATCCGCACGCTCGGCATTCCGGATGCCGAGGCGATCGCCTACGTGACGGCGGCGCTCCGCAGCTGAGCCGACGCGGCCTGGGCAGCCGGAGCGGCCTCGGCTTGCAGCCTGCCGTTCTAGAATCATCGCGACCCGCGTCGCATCCGGTGGCCGGTCGAGGAGGATCATGCGCCGCGTCCCAGGCCCGAAGCGCTCCGCGTTCCCGGCCGCTCTCGCCGCGATCGGTCTCGCAGCCCTCACCGTCGGCGCGCTGGCCGGATGCGTCCCGACCCCCGCGTCGACACCGACCGCCAAGCCCACCAGTTCGGCGACCGCCGCACCTACCCTCGACCTGCAGGGCACCGCACAGCAGAATCGCGCCTACTTCGACTACGTCAACAACAAGTTCATCGACGAGGGCGGCGATCTGAGCGGTCGTCCGTTCGTCGACAACCTGGTGAAGGCGGGTTTCCCGAAGTCCGACCTGGAGGTCACCCCCGACCGCACGACGGTCAATCTCGCGGCCGACAACATCTCGTTCTCGGTCCGGCTCGGCAAGACCTGCCTCATCGGTCAGTACGGCAACACGGGCTACGCGAGCACCGCGCAGAAGCTGCTGTCCACCGGCCGCTGCCTGGTCGGCACGACGCGCACGATCGACTGGTAGCCGGCGCCGCGGCCGCCGCCCCGGCGTCCTCCCGGTCAGGTGACCCGTCAGCGCGATCCGTAGACTGACCCCATGGCCGAATTCATTTATTCGATGGTGCGCGCCCGCAAGGCGGTCGGCGAGAAGCTCATCCTCGACGATGTGACCATGTCGTTCCTGCCGGGGGCGAAGATCGGAATGGTCGGCCCGAACGGCGCGGGCAAGTCCACCATCCTCAAGATCATGGCCGGGCTCGACCAGCCCAGCAACGGCGAGGCCCGGCTCAGCCCCGGGTACACGGTCGGCATCCTGATGCAGGAGCCCGAGCTCGACGAGAGCAAGACCGTGCTCGAGAACGTGCAGGAGGGCGTCGGCCCGATCAAGGCCAAGCTCGACCGGTTCAACGAGATCTCGGCGGCGATGGCCGACCCGGACGCCGACTTCGACACCCTGCTCGCCGAGATGGGCGAACTGCAGACCGAGATCGACGCGGCCGATGCCTGGGACCTCGACTCCCAACTCGAACAGGCGATGGATGCCCTGCGCACGCCCCCGGGCGACGCGAGTGTCAAGAACCTTTCCGGCGGTGAGAAGCGCCGCGTCGCGCTGACCAAGCTGCTCCTGCAGAAGCCGGACCTTCTCCTCCTCGACGAGCCCACCAACCACCTCGACGCCGAGAGCGTGCTCTGGCTCGAGCAGCACCTGCAGCAGTACGCGGGCGCCGTCATCGCGGTGACCCACGACCGGTACTTCCTCGACAACGTCGCCCAGTGGATCGCCGAGGTCGACCGCGGTCACCTCTACCCCTACGAAGGCAACTACTCCACCTACCTCGAGAAGAAGGCCCAGCGCCTCGAGGTGCAGGGCAAGAAGGACCAGAAGCTCGCCAAGCGACTCGCCGACGAACTCGACTGGGTGCGCAGCAACGCCAAGGGTCGGCAGGCCAAGTCCAAGGCGCGCCTGGCCCGCTACGAAGAGATGGCGACCGAGGCCGACCGCACTCGCAAACTCGACTTCGAAGAGATCCAGATCCCGCCGGGCCCGCGCCTCGGGTCGATCGTGGTCGAGGCCAAGAAGGTGCAGAAGGGCTTCGACGGGCGCGAGCTGATCGAGGGACTCAGCTTCACGCTGCCGCCGAACGGCATCGTCGGCGTTATCGGGCCGAACGGCGTCGGCAAGACCACCCTGATCAAGTCGATCGTCGGCCTCGAGCAGATCGATGGCGGCGAGTTGAAGGTCGGCGAGACGGTGCAGATCAGCTACGTCGACCAGGATCGCGGCGGCATCGACCCGAGCAAGACGCTGTGGGAGGTCGTCAGCGACGGCCTCGACATCATCACGGTGGGCAAGGTCGAGATCCCGTCGCGCGCCTACGTCAGCAAGTTCGGATTCAAGGGACCGGACCAGCAGAAGAAGGCCGGCGTGCTGTCCGGCGGTGAGCGCAACCGGCTGAACCTCGCACTGACGCTCAAGCAGGGCGGCAACCTGCTGCTGCTCGACGAGCCGACCAACGACCTCGACGTCGAGACCCTGCAGAGCCTCGAGAACGCGCTGCTCGAGTTCCCCGGCTGCGCGGTGGTGATCACCCACGACCGGTGGTTCCTCGACCGGATCGCGACCCACATCCTGGCCTACGAGGGCACCGCCGAGAACCCGGCCAACTGGTACTGGTTCGAGGGCAACTTCGAGGCGTACGAGGAGAACAAGATCGAGCGCCTCGGCCCGGAGGCCGCCAAGCCGCACGCCTCGGTGTACCGCAAGCTCACGCGCGATTGATTCGCTCGGAGCGGGGGCCATTTCTGGCCGCCGCGCGATCAATCGCCGAGCCCGTCTCGGGCCCGGTTCACGGGAGCGGAAGGGGCCGAGAGTGACCAGATTGCACATCCCGATCCCGCTCCGATGGGGCGATCTCGACGCCTACGGGCACATCAACAACGTCGAGATGCTGCGTCTGCTCGAAGAGGCGCGCGTGCGATCGTTCTGGCGCGCCGATGACCTGGTGGGCGGGGGCGACCTGGTGGACGGGGGCGACCCGGTGGGCGGCGGCGACCCGGTGGGCGGCGGCGACCCGGTGGGCGTGGGCGGCTCGGGCCTGCCTCCGACGGCCGTGCTCGATCTGGCGGCCGACTCGACCATCTGGTCGCTGGTGTCGCGCAGCGAGATCGAGTACCTCATCCCGATGCCCTATTCGCGTGCGCCGATCGACGTCGAAGTGTGGATCGGACGATTGGGCGGCGCGAGCCTCGACATCTGCTTCGAGCTGTACTCGCCGATCGGAGTCGAGCCGCGGGTGCTCTACGCCCGGGCCGCCACCGAGATCGTGACGGTGGATGCCGCATCCGGCCGCCCGACGCGCATCCCGGCCGAACTGCGCCAGCAGTGGGTGGCATACCTCGAGCAGCCGCTGACCTTCACGAGGCGCTGACCTTTACGAGCCGCTGACCTTCACGCGCCGCTGACCTCAGCCCGCCTCGGCCGCTGCCGGCACCCGGATCGTTCCCTCCTGCGCGACGCTCGCGAGCAGCGTTCCGTCGTGGCTGAAGATCCGGCCGAGCGACAGCCCGCGGCCGCCGATCGCGTTGGGTGACTCCTGCACGTAGAGCAGCCACTCATCCGCGCGTCCGGACCGGTGCCACCACATGGCGTGATCCAGGCTGGCGACCTTGAGCCCGGGTGTGCCCCACGGCACTCCGTGTCCGCGCAGTACTGGCTCGAGGATCGAGTAGTCGCTCGCGTAGGCCAGGGCCGCCCGGTGCAGATTCGGGTCGTCGGGCAGGGGGCCGACCGCCTTCATCCACACCGCTTGATGGGCGACCGGCTCGCCGGCCACCTCGAAGTAGATGGGCGAGTCGATGTGCCGCAGGTCGAACGCCCGGCGATTCGCCCAGAACTGGGCGACCGGATGGTTGTTGCCCTGCAGCACCTCGGCTGTGCTCGGCAGGGACTCGGGATCGGGCAGGCCGGTCGGCATCGCCACCTGGTGGTCGAGCCCCTCGTCTTCGGTCTGGAACGACGCGATCATCGACAGGATCGGCTTGCCGTCCTGGTAGGCCTGGGTGCGGCGCGTGGTGAACGACCGGCCGTCGTGGATGCGGTCGACCGAGAAGGTGATCGGCTGCTCGGCGTCGCCCGGCCGCAAGAAGTAGCCGTGCATGGAGTGCACCGGCCGATCCTCGGGAACCGTCCGGATCGCAGCGACCAGCGATTGCGCGAGCACCTGCCCTCCGAAGACCCGCCCGCCCGGCGTCCACTGGCTCGGCCCGGTGAAGATGTCCTCGCTGGTCCGGGCTCCGGTGTCGGTCAGATCGAGCGCGGCGAGAAGTCCCGCCAAAGGGTCGGTCATGCGTTGTAGTTTAGGAGGCACATGGGCAGCTCCTTCACTCTGGCGGACACCCCCTCCCTCGACGATCTCCAGGTCTTTCTCGCTCGCGCCGCGCGCATCGAGGAGGGCACGGTCCGGTTGATCGCGGGCAGCGGGGTGCTCGCGGTGTACGCCGCGGTGTTCTACCCGCAGGGTCTGCTGGACGAGAGCCCGACCGTGCTCGGCCTGCGCACGGTGGCGCTGAGCAACAGCGGCTCCGGCCCGGACGGCGGTCACGACGAGTTCGACGTGGTGGTGCCGATCCGCTCGCTGCTCGGGCGCCTCGAGGCGGCGCAGGAGGCACGACGCGCTGACCCGACGATCACCGGGCCGGTGACCATCTCGCTCCCGATGGGTGTCAACACGGTCACCTGGTCGGCGATCTCGCCCCCGCGCGGCGGATGGCGGCCGATCGATGGCACCTCGGCCGAGGTGCTCGACCGGGCCGCGCGCGCCGGCATCGACGAGGTGGCCGGCGCGGTCCCGGATGCGGTGGGCGAGCAGATCGTGCGCCGCGTGCGCTCCGAGGTGTGGAGCCGAGGCATCACCGGACTCGAGCACGTGCCCGCCGGCGCGGCGTTCGCGGCGCTCGGCCTGGGCTTCCTGGGCGACGACGAGGTGCGGATGTTCGAGACCGGCCCCTGGACCCGCCTCACCACGAAGCGCGGCCATGTGCTGGTGAAGCGCAAGGCGTGGACCCTCGCCCGCTGAGCCGCGTGTGCCCGGGTCAGGTCACAGCGTGCCCGCCACCGCCCGCCCGGCGACGCGTCCGCTGAACAGGCAGCCGCCCAGGAAGGTGCCCTCCAAGGCGCGGTAGCCATGAACTCCACCGCCGCCGAACCCGGCGACCTCCCCGGCGGCGTAGAGCCCGGGAATCGGCGAGCCCGCGGCATCCAGAACCCGTGACTGCAGGTCGGTCTGCAGCCCGCCGAGCGTCTTGCGCGTCACGACATGCAGCTTGACCGCGATCAGCGGTCGGTGCTTCGGGTCGAGGATCTTGTGCGGCTTGGCCACGCGGATCAGCTTGTCGCCGAGATAGGCGCGTGCGCCGCGGATCGCGGTGAGCTGGGCATCCTTGCTGAACGGGTTGTCGAGCTCGCGGTCGCGCGCCTCGATCTCGCGACGGATCTCTTGGGTGTCGAGCTCGACCTCGGGCGAGAGCTTGCGCATCCCGGTGAAGAGCTCGTCAAGCGTGTCGGCGACCACGAAGTCGGCGCCCCGCGTCTTGAAGGCCTCGACCGGGGGAGTGGCGCCCTTGCCCAACCGCTGCTTCAGCAGTTGGCGGATGCTCTTGCCCGTGAGGTCGGGGTTCTGCTCGCTGCCGCTGAGGGCGAACTCCTTCTCGATCATCGACTGGGTCAGCACGAACCAGCTGTGATCGTGCCCCGTCGTCCGCAGGTATTCGAGCGTGCCGAGGGTGTCGAACCCGGGGAACAGGGGGATGGGCAGCCGGTTGCCGGTGGCGTCGAACCACATGCTGGACGGGCCGGGAAGGATCCGGATGCCGTGCTGCGCCCACACCGGCGCGAAGTTGGTGATCCCCTCGACGTAGTGCCACATCCGGTCGCTGTTGACGTAGTTCGCCCCGGCCTTCTCGCTGATGGCGAGCATGCGCCCGTCGACGTGCGCCGGTACGCCGCTCAGCATCGTGGTGGGCGCGGTGCCGAGCCACTCGGGCCAGGCCGCGCGGACCAGCTCGTGGTTGCCCCCGATGCCGCCGCTGGCCACGATCACGGCTCCGGCTTTCAGGGCGAAGTCGCCGGTGACATCCCGATTGCTCGCGACGCCGCGCTCGGCGGGGTCGTCGGCCAGGATCGAGCCGGATGCGCCGACCACGGCGCCCTTCGCCACGGTCAGTTCGTCGACCCGGTGCCGGAACTTGAGCTCGACCAGTCCGGCCTCGACGCCGGCCCGCACCTCCTTGATGAAGGGCTCGAGGATGCCGGGCCCGGTGCCCCAGGTGATGTGGAACCGCGGAACCGAGTTGCCGTGACCCGTCGCGGTGTACCCACCGCGCTCGGCCCATCCGACGACGGGGAAGAACCGCACGCCCTTCGCGTGCAGCCACTCGCGCTTCTCGCCGGCGGCGAAGGCCAGATAGGCTTCGGCCCATTGGCGGCCCCACTCGTCTTCGTCGCGGTCGAACTCGGCGCTGGCGAACCAGTCCTGACGGGCCAGATCGTGGCTGTCGTGCACCCCCATGCGGCGCTGCTCGGGGGAGTCGATCAGGAACAGTCCGCCGAACGACCACCAGGCCTGGCCGCCGAAGCTCGCCTCGGGCTCCTGCTCGAGCACGATGACGTGCTTGCCGGCGGCCACGAGTTCGGCCGTCGCGACCAGTCCGGCCAGGCCCGCCCCGATCACGATGGCGTCGGCCTCGGGCTTCTTGGTGTCGGGCATTCAGCTTCCCCTCCGAACGATCCTCAGCACTGCTCAGAGTAGTCGGTTGGGGAGCGCGCAAGTCAGCCGAGCTCGCGGCCGCGATTCGGGCGCCGTGGCACGAAAGCCCGAGCGCAAGATGGCTCGGCACGTCTGAGCTCCCGGCGTCAGCTGCCCCCAATCCTCATTTCACTTCGCGCGCAATTGAGCGCGAACTGAAATGAGACAGAACGACCCTGCCGACCCCTGCCAGGTGCTGTCCGGGTCTCGCCCCGCATCCTTACGGGCGGCCGCTCAACGCGTCGGGCCGACCGGCTCAGCCCGCGTTCACCATCGCGTGCGCGGCGCGCTCGAGGTAGTCCCAGAGCATCGACTCGTGCAGGGGCGACAGCTCGAGGGTGTCGACGGCGGCGCGCATGTGCAGCAGCCAGCGGTCGCGCGCGTCGGGGGTGACCGCGAAGGGGAGGTGCCGCATCCGCAGCCGCGGGTGTCCCCGCTGTTCGCTGTAGGTCCCGGGGCCTCCCCAGTACTGCTCGAGGAATCCGGTGAGGCGCTGGATCGCCCCCTCGAGATCCGGCTGCTCGGGATACATCGGCAGCAGCACCGGATCCCCAGCCACGCCGGCGTAGAACGCTCGCACCAGCTTCTCGAAGGTAGGGCGTCCGCCGACCGCGGCCCAGAAGCTGCCGCCGACCGGGTCGCCGCCGGCGCCCATGCGCAGGGTGAGGTCGCTCATTCGGCGGACCGAGTCGCTCGCGTCTGTGACGTGGTCGCGGGCTTGGCGGTCGGCTTGGCTGCCGGCTTCGCTGGCTTCGCAGCGGGCGCCGTGCGCGGTCTCGGGATGCCACCCTCGTAGCCGTTGAGCAGGATGGAGTTGAGCGCCGGAAGCGTGATGCCGAGCGCATCGATGGTCTTCTTCAGGCGCGCGCGGAGTTCGCGGGCGACCGTGTCTTTGCTGCCGGCCCGGGTCTTCACCACCAGCCGGATGACGATCGCCTCGGCCGACACCGACTCGATGCCCCACACCTCGGGGCGTTCGAGGATCACCGGTTTCCAGCGCGCGTCCTGCTGCATCGCCGTCGCGGTCTCGAGGATCGCGGCCTGCACCGCGTCGATGTCGGCGTTGTACGGCACGGCCAGGTCGATGATGACGCGCGCCCAGCCCTGCGACATGTTGCCCAGCCGCAGGATCTCGCCGTTGCGCACGTACCAGAGCGTGCCGTTGACGTCGCGCACCTGCGTGATCCGGATGCCGACCTGCTCCACCACGCCGGTCGCGAACCCGGTGTCGACCACGTCGCCGACGCCGAGCTGATCCTCGCCGACCATCGCCAGGCCGTTGAGCACGTCCTTCACGATGTTCTGCGCGCCGAAACCCAGCCCCGCGCCGAGCGCTGCGGTGATCAGAGAGAACGCGCCGCTGGCGGCGGGGGAGATGTTGGCGATGATCAGCACGATCGTGACGATCACGATCAGCGTGGTGACCGCGCTGCTCAGCACGCCGCCGAGGGCCTTCGTGCGCTGCACGATCCGCACCGCCGCGACCGGGGAGTCCCGCTCCCTCTCCCGATCCTGCAGGCGTGCGGCGCCGTTGACGACGCGATTCACGACCCGCCGGATCACGAGCTGCAGGATGACTCGGATGAGGAACGCGACCACCAGGATCAACAGCACGCGAACCGGTGTGCCCCACGGCCCCTTCAGGAACGCGGTGCCCCAGCTCACGAAGTCGTCCCAGGTCATGAGATCACCCCTGCGCGTCGCGCTTCTGCGCCACCAGCGCCCGCTCGACGCCCGCCAGGTTCTCGATCACGATGCGGCGCAGCGCCGGGACGCCCGGGTTCGCGTCGAGCCAGGTCTTCGTGGCATCCACCAGCTGCTGCGAGACCAGCGCACCCGGGTAGAACCAGGTGACGAAGGTCTCGGCGATCTTGTAGGTGCGGGTCGTCCACACCCTGGTGAGCGCATCGAAGTACGGCGCGACCAGCCCGTCGAAGACGGAGGGGTCGTTGACGTGCCCGTAGCCGAGGCCGACATTGCGCAGCACCAGGTTCGGAATCGTGGTGTCGTCACGGGCCGACTCGAACGCCGCCTTCTTTCCCGCCACAGTCGGGATCGCCGCGCGGGCGGCCGCCGCGGCTTGCTGGCCCTTGGCGGTGTTGTCCTTCTCGAGCGCCGCCGCGATCTCGGCCTCGCCGGCCTGCCCGACCAGCACCAGGCCCTCGAGCAGCTCCCACGACAGGTCGGAGTCGATCTCCAGCCCGGGCAGCTTGATCGAGCCGTCGAGCAATCCGCTCAACGCCGCGCCGTGCTCGGGCGTCGACGCGATCGCGGCGAAGAACTTGACGAACTGGAACTGCTCGTCAGAAGCCGCGTCGGCATCCTGGGCCAGGCTCCACAGCCGGTCGCCGACCTCGCGGATGGATGCCGGCCGCGTCTCGGGCGCGACGTACGAGTGCACGGTCTGAAGCAGCTGCGACAGCGTGAGGCGGATGGTCGTCGACTCCGACTCGGACGCGATGTGCTCGAGCACCAGCCGCACGTAGTCGCGCGGTGCGACCTCGGCGTCGCGGGTCATGTCCCACAGCGCGCCCCAGACCAGGGCGCGCGCGAGCGGACTCTCGATCTGCGAGAGCTCCGCCAGCGCGACCGGCAGGCTCGCGGCATCCAGCCGGATCTTCGCGTACGCCAGGTCGTCGTCGTTGAGCAGCACCAAGGCGGGCCGGGTCATCCCGACCAGGGCGGGCACCTCGGTCGAGCCGTCGGCGTCGATGTCGAGCTCGAGCCGGTGCGTGCGTTCGAGCTTGGTGCCGGCTCCGGTGTGGTCGTAGAACCCGATCGCCAGCCGGTGCGGACGCAGGGTCGGGTAATCGGGTGCTGCCGTCTGCGAGATCCGGAACGCGGTGATGACGCCGGCGTCATCGGTCTCGATCTCGGGCGCGAGGGTCACCACGCCGGCGGTCTCGAGCCAGGTCGCGGCCCAGGCGGTCAACTCGCGTCCGCTGGTCAGCTCGAGCTCGGCCAGCAGGTCCTTGAGCTCGGTGTTGCCGTACTCGTACTTCTGGAAGTAGTTGCCCACTCCGGCGAAGAACTCGTCGATGCCGACCCAGGCGGCCAGCTGCTTGAGCACCGAGCCGCCCTTGGCGTAGGTGATGCCGTCGAAGTTCACCTGCACGTCTTCGAGGTCGTTGATGGTCGCGACGATCGGATGCGTCGAGGGCAGCTGGTCCTGCTTGTACGCCCAGCTCTTCTCCATCGCCTGGAAGGTGGTCCAGGCTTCCGTCCACTCGGTGGCCTCCGCCGTCGCGATGGTCGACGCCCACTCGGCGAACGACTCGTTCAGCCACAGGTCGTTCCACCACTTCATGGTCACCAGGTCGCCGAACCACATGTGCGCCAGCTCGTGCAGGATCGTGACGACGCGGCGCTCCTTGATCGCGTCGGTCACCTTCGAGCGGAACACGTAGGTCTCGAGGAACGTCACGGCGCCGGCGTTCTCCATGGCGCCCGCATTGAACTCGGGGACGAACAGCTGGTCGTACTTGGCGAACGGGTACGGGTAGCCGAACTTCTCCTCGTAGTAGGCGAAGCCCTTGCGGGTGATGTCGAAGAGGTAGTCGCTGTCGAGGTACTCGAACAACGACTTGCGCGCATACAGACCGAGTGGGATGACGCGGCCGCTCGAACTCGTGACCTCCGAGTGCACCGCCTGGTACGGGCCCGCGATCAGGGCGGTGATGTAGCTCGAGATGCGCGGAGTCGCCTCGAACGCCCAGCGCGCCACGCCGTCCGAGACGCGCTCGGGCTCGGGCGTCGACGAGTTGCTGATCACCTGCCACTCGGCGGGCGCGGTGACGGTGAACTGGAAGGTCGCCTTCAGGTCGGGCTGCTCGAAGACCGCGAATACGCGGCGGCTGTCTGGCACCTCGAACTGCGAGTAGAGATACACCTCACCGTCGACCGGGTCGACGAAGCGGTGCAGCCCCTCGCCCGTGTTGGTGTACGCGAAGTCGGCCACCACGGTGACCGTGTTGTGCTCGGCGAGCCCCTCGAGCGGGATGCGGATGTTGTCCCCGCCGGCCGCGCCCGCGAGCTCGGCGCCGTTGAGGGTGACCGAGTGCACCTTCGCGGTGACCGCATCCAGGAACGTCGACGACGCCCCCTGCGCCGTGAAGGCGACGGTGGTCGTCGAGCGGAAGGTGTCCGGCCCGGTCGTCAGATCGAGGTCGATGACGTAGGAGTCGACGGTGATGACCGCCTTGCGCTCCTGGGCTTCGAGTCGGGTGAGATTCTCTCCGGGCACGCGGCAACTCCTTCGGCTGCGACAGGGTGGAACGACGGATTGTGTCCGTCGATCAGCCTATCTAGCGCGAGTGCGCGACGCGTCAGCGTCGCGCCGCAGCAAATACCTGCTCAGGCATCGCGGCCATCGGGACAGCGGCGCGAGCGTCGACACCCTGAGCCGTGCGACCCAAGAACTTCTCCGCGTCGTCGATCGCCGCGTGCAGCATGGTGACCAGAAGCGTGTCCGGGTCGTCGATGCAGGCCTGGGCGACGCCGAGCGCGGAGGTCCGCACGATGGCTCCGCAGCCGTGTCGCGCCAGGTCGACCGGGCGGGCGCGCCAGTCCGCGAGGTGCGCGCGTGCCCAGCTCGCGGCATCCGGGACCTCCGACAGCGCGACCTCGGCGTCGGCCCGCGCGAGGGGATTGTTGATGCCCAATTCGGCGAGAGCGTCGAGGGTGGCGATGACGCCGACGGCGAGCGCGCGCTGCCGTTCCATGCTGGCCACCGGCAGGGCCACGGTCGCGGCCCGCAGAGCCACCAGGAGCCCGAGGCGCAGTTCGTCGCCCTTCAGGCCGATGACGCGCGGGATGTCGACCACCAAGTCGCCGCGGCGTCCGTCGGTCAGGGTGTCGTTCACCGCGCGCGCCAGGGTGCCCAGGGTCGGATCGGTGCAGCTCGGGTGATCGCTCCACCGCTCGCCGGCGAGGAACGACGCGAACTCCATGAAGCACGCGCCGGCGCGGGCCGATCGATGGCGTCCGGCCGACAGAGTCGGGACCAGCTGGGGAGTGACGGATGCGCCTCGCATGATCGACCTCGCTTGCCTCACGGTGTCACTTCATCATCCTCCGCCGTGTCGGTCACGACAAGTAGTCTCGCGACCATGGACGCCCGCGAACTCTTCCTGCAGTCGGATGCCGCGCTGCGATCGGTCATCGATCGCCTAACCCCGGCAGACCTCGATCGTCCCGTCCCCGCGGAGTGGAGCAGTGGCCACCGGTCCGCCTCGGCGACCATGCGCGACATCGTGGCCCGGCACGCCTACGACGAGGCCTGGGTGCCCGACCTGCTGGCCGGGCGCACGGTCGACGAGGTCGGTGACCGCTGGAGCGGCGATCTGCTCGGATCCGACCCGATCGCGGCCTATGACGCGCTCAACGACGCGGCGACCGCGGCGATGACGGATCCCGCCCTCGACCCCGCGATGACGATCCATTTCAGCTACGGCGACTACCCGTTCGCCGAGGGGATCCTGCACCCCACCTCGTACCGGGCATTCCAGGCCTGGCAGATCGCGCGGCTGCTCGGCATCGACTTCCACCTCTCGCCCGAGTTGATCGCGGGGCTCGACGAGCTGATCGTTCCCACCGTGCCGACCTTGCGCGCCTACGGGGCGTTCCCGCCCGAGCAGACGCCGCCCGAGGGAGCCGACGCCGAGACCCGGCTGCTGTGCACGGTCGGGTTCTGGCGCGAATAGCCTGGTGAGCATGCGCGTCCACATCGGCACCGACCACGCCGGCCTCGACTTCAGCCAGCACCTGCAGCAGCATCTGCGCGACGCCGGCCACGAGGTCGTCGACCACGGCCCGAAGACCTTCGATCCGCTCGACGACTACCCGAGTTTCTGCATCAACACGGCGCTGGCGGTCGTGCGGGATCAGGCGGCCGGCATCCAGACCCTGGGCGTCGTGTTCGGCGGCTCGGGCAATGGCGAGCAGATCGCAGCCAACAAGGTGAAGGGAGCGCGCGCCGCCCTGGTCTGGAACCACGACACCGCTCTGCTCGCGCGCCAGCACAACGACGCCAACCTGATCGCGATCGGCGCCCGTCAGCACTCGCTCGAGGTCGCGATCGAACTGATCGACGCCTTCCTGGCCGAGCCGTTCAGCGGTGAGGAACGGCATGCCCGGCGGATCGCGCAGCTGGCCGAGTACGAGACCACCGGCAAGATCGCCGGGCACCAGATCGACGACTGAGCCGGGAGGTCAGGCATGCCCGAGGGTCACTCCGTCCACCGCATCGCACGGCAGTTCGAGCGCCACTTCGAGCACACGCCGGTGGCGGTGACCTCGCCGCAGGGCCGGTTCGCGGCCGGAGCGGCCCAGCTCGACGGCCACGAGATCGTGCGCTCGGAGGCTGTCGGCAAGCAGATGTTCCTCGAGTTCGACCACGGTCTGTGGCTGCGGGTGCACCTCGGGATCTACGGCGCCTGGGATTTCGCGGGCGACATCACGGTGGATGCGACGACGGCATCCGCGAATGGGCGCATGGGTCAGACTGCGATGCGCGGCACCGAGTCGCGCGGCACCGAGTCGCGCGGCACCGAGTCGCGCGGCACCGACCTCGCCGCCCATGAGGACTCGCTCTCGTCCATGGGCGCGCCGCGCCTGACCCGGCTGCGCATGAGCGAGCAGGAGAAGGTCGAAGACGACATCGAGAGCTTCCCACCCGAGCCGATCGGCGCGGTGCGGGTGCGCTTGCTGACCGACCGCGCGGTGGCCGATCTGCGCGGGCCGACGGCGTGCGAGGTCCAGACCCCCGAGCAGGTGGATGCCACGATCGCCAAGCTCGGCCCCGACCCGCTGGTCGGCGACCCGGCGGTGGGTGAAGAGCGGTTCGTCGCCGCCGTGCGCAAGAAGCCCACTCCCATCGCGCTGCTGCTGATGGATCAGGCGGTGGTCAGCGGCATCGGCAACGTCTACCGCGCCGAGATGCTGTTCCGCGCGCGGCAGAACCCGTTCACGCCGGGCAAGGAGGTGCGCGAGGAGGTGGTGCGCGCACTGTGGCGCGACTGGGTGAAGCTGCTGACCATCGGCGTCGCCACCGGGCAGATGCTCACCATGGACGATCTCTCCGATGCGGACTACCAGAAGGCCCTGGCCTCGCGCGCCGACCGGCACTGGGTCTATCACCGCACCGGCGAGCCGTGCCGTGTCTGCGGAACGCCGATCCTGATGCAGGAACTGGGCGGCCGCAAGCTGTACTGGTGCCCGGTCGATCAGGCCTGACGGGCAGCCATGAGGAAGACGCCGCACTACACCACGACCGACCAGGCCGAGATCAGGCGCCTGATCCGCGAGAACCCGTGGGCGACCTACGTGTCGAACACCTCGACCGGGCTGGTCGCCTCGCACTACCCGACCCTGCTCGAGGATGCCGGCGGCGACCACCACGGCGACGACCACCACGACGGCGACGACGACCGCGGCGACGACGCAGCCGCCATCACGATCCTCACCCACTTCGGCCGCCCCGACGACGAACTGCACGAGGTCGGGCAGCACGAGATGCTGGTCATCGTGCAGGGCGCGCACGGCTACATCTCGCCGGCCTGGTACGACAGGGACGACTTCATCCCCACCTGGAATCACGTCACCGCGCACCTCTACGGGGTGCCCGAGATCCTGTCGGATGACGAGAACTTCGCCGTGCTCGGCAAGCTGGTCGATCACTTCGAGGGCCGGATGCCGCATCCGGTCTCCCTGGACCAGGACGAGCAGACCGCGCGCCGCATCGCCAAGGGCACGGTGGGCCTCCGCATCCGCGTGACCCGGGTGGACGCCCGCCTCAAGCTCAGTCAGAACAAGTCCGACGAGGTGCGCGCGACCATCATCGAGGGTTTGCACGGTGATGGCGCCTACGCTCATCCCGCGCTCGCCGACGAGATGGAGCGGCTCGAGCCGCGCGAATGAGCACCCTGCTGCGCAACGGGCGTCGCTACGACGGCACGCGGGTCGACCTCCTGATCGAAGACGGTCGCCTGAACCGGGTGAGGAGCGAGCCGACGGCCCGCGTCTCGAAACCAGCTGGCGAAGAACTCGACCTCGACGGCCGCTGGGTCGGCCCCGGGCTGTGGGATTCGCACGTCCACTTCGGTCAGTGGACGCTGGTGTCGCGACGACTCGACGTGAGCGGTGCGGCCTCGGCGGCCGAGACGGCCGCGCGCGTGCGCGACGAGCTGGCGCAGCATCCGCCCGCGCCCGGTGAGGTGCTGATCGGCCAGGGCTTCCGTGACGGGCTCTGGCCCGACGCGCCCACCCGCGAGCTGCTCGAGTTCGGCGGCGTTCCCGTCGCCCTGGTCAGCGGCGACGTCCACTGCATGTGGATCAACGCGGCCGCCCAGCGCGCGCTCGGCCTCCCGGCCGACGCTTGGCTGCTGCGCGAGAAGGAGGCCTTCGACCTCAACGTGCGGCTGAGCGCCGTGCCGGACGCCCAGCTCGATGCCTGGGCGCTCGAGGCGGCGGCCGCCGCGGCGTCGCGCGGGGTGGTCGGGGTGGTCGACCTCGAGATGAGCGGAGCCGTCGCCGCGTGGCAGCGCCGCTTCGGAGCGGGCTTCCGCGGCCTGCGCGTGCGGGCCGGGGTCTATCCGGACGATCTGGAGGCCGTCGCCGCGGCGGGGATCGCAACCGGCCGGGCGGTACCCGGCACCGACGGCCTCCTGGTCGGCGGGCCGTTCAAGCTCTTCACCGACGGTTCGCTCAATACCCGGACCGCGTGGTGCTACGACGACTACCCGGGACTGGCCGGCCCGGATGCTGCCGGCCTGGCGATCCACTCGGCCGACGAGTTGCTCGGCCTCGCCCGCGACGCACTGGCGCGCGGATTCGTCCCGACCATCCACGCCATCGGCGACCGGGCCACCACCCTCGCCCTCGACACCTTCGAGGCACTCGGCCCGCTGCCGCCGCGCGTCGCGGGCTCGGGCGGCAGCATCGAGCATGCGCAACTGGTCGCGGACGCCGACCTGACCCGATTCGCCGCTCTCGGCGTGCGCGCCAGCGTGCAACCGGAGCACGCCATGGATGACCGCGATGTTGCCGACCACTACTGGGCGGGACGCACCGGGCGGGCCTTCGCCTACCGCGCGCTGTGGGAGGCGGGCGCCGAGCTCGCGCTCGGCTCCGACGCCCCGGTGGCGCCGTTGGACCCCTGGGTCACCCTGTCGGCCGCGGTGACCCGCAGCCGCGACGGCCGCCCGCCGTGGCATCCCGAGCAGGCGCTCCCGATCGAGGCGGCGCTGCGCGCGTCATGGGGCGGCGCGGGCGATCTCACCGAGGGGAGCCCCGCCGACCTGGTCGTCACCGAACTGAACCCGGTGGGGGCGAGCGGCGAGCAGCTTCGAGGCATGCCCGTGCACGCGACCATGGTCGCGGGCTCGTGGACCTACCGGGACTGAGAAACCCGGCAGGTCCGCGAGTCGGCTGCTAGCGCGATCGTGCTGATGCGATCGTTGATCTGGTAGTGCTGTTGTGCTTTACGCGACCGAGACGGACTGGCCGCCCCACGACTGGAACTCGGCGCGGTTCTCTTGCACGTGGTTGGTCCAGCCGATGCCGTTCCACCAGCGGAGCTGGGGGATACCGAGCGGATCGTTGTACCAGCCGGCGGGCGCGGCCGAGGTTGTCGGGGTCACGACGGTGCTGCTGTTCATGGGGGAACTCCTGCTGAGAGGGGCGAGCCGCTGAGGGGGATTCGGGTTTCGGCTCGCGCTCACAGTAGTACCCCCCATCTGCGGGGCGCGAGTCCCCCATCTGGGGGACGCGCGAGTCGGGGCTCGCTGATGGACCTACAGCGCCCAGGGGTCGGCGTCGCTCCGCCACCAGGTGTCGAACGGGGTGACCGGCGCGGCGCGCTTGTGCTCGGTGGCGAGGTAACGCTCCTCGATGGCTGAGGCCACGGCATCCGGAACCTCGTGGCCCTCGAGGTAGTCGTCGATGTCGCGGTAGCTGAGGCCGAGATTCGCTTCGTCGGTCTGGCCCGGGTTCTCGTCGAGCAGGTCGGCGGTCGGCGCCTTGAGGTACAGCCGCTCGGGCGCGCCGAGGTGCTCGAGCAGGGCGCGGCCCTGGCGCTTGGTGAGTCCGCTCAGGGGCAGGATGTCGGCTCCGCCATCCCCGAACTTGGTGAAGAACCCCGTAACGGCCTCGGCCGCGTGGTCGGTGCCGACCACCAGCATCCGGCCCTGCCCGGCGATCGCGTACTGCGCGATCATGCGGGCGCGCGCCTTCACGTTGCCCTTGGTGAAGTCGAGCATCGGCTCGTCGAACCGGTCGCCGTACTCGGCCTGGAACCCGTCGACCGCGCGCTTGATGTCGAAGATCACCGCCTCGGAGGGCTGGATGAAGCTCAACGCGAGCTGCGCGTCGTCCTCGTCGGCCTGCACCGCGTACGGCAGGCGTACCGCGATGAACTGCGCGGGAGTGCCGGATGCCGTGAGCCGCTGCACGGCGAGTTGGCAGAGCCTCCCCGCCAGTGAGGAATCCTGGCCGCCGCTGATGCCCAGCACGAGGCCGGCCGCGCCGGTCGTGGTCAGGTAGTCGACGAGAAAAGCGATCCGGCGTTCGATCTCGGTCGCGGGATCGATTGTCGGCTTCACGTTCAAGGTGGCGATGATCTTCGCTTGAGCGGGACGCATGCCACCACGGTACCGAGAGATGGGGGCGTCCTGCCCCCAGTAGGGGTGAGATTGTGTCGGAATCGAGTAGTTGGGGCTGTGCATCCCGGTAGCGTCTTGTGCCGGGGAGCAACGACCGGGGGTGGGTGACGTGAGCGATGCCCAGGCGCTGACCGTGCCGCCGGCGGGCTGGTACCCGGATCGCAACGAGGCCAACCTCGTGCGCTGGTGGGACGGTTCCCAGTGGACCGACCAGACGCAGTCGACAGCTCCCGCTGCTGTGGCGTTCGAGCAACCGGTGTCGGTCGCCGCCTTCGGCTTCGGTGCGTCGGAACGGGTGCCGGTCGAGCACTCTGCTCCGGTGGCCGCAGCCGAGATCGTTCCGGCGGAGACATCCGCCATTGCCGCTTCCTCTGAGCCGACGACTGCGGTCGCGCCCCAGATCGTCCCCGGCTGGTATCCCGATAATCGCGATCCGTCGCTGTTGCGGTGGTGGGACGGCACTCAGTGGACTGCACACGCGACCCCCGCTGTGCCACTCACCCAGTCGATCCCATCGGTCGGCTCATACGGCTCGGGTGAGCCGGTCTCGTCGCCGAACAACACCATGGCGACGCTGTCGCTCGTCCTGTCCATCGGCAGTTTCGCCGGCATCCTCGTGGGCTGGTTCCTGTGCCTCGCCCCGGTCGGCATCATCGTCGGGATCGCGGCCCTTCGACGTGTTCGCCGGTTCTCCCCCGGGGGCCGTCGCCGCGGGCAGGCGATCGCCGGGATCGTCCTGGGAGCGGTCAGCCTGGTCATGACCGTCTTGTTGACGATCGCCGCCGTGCTCGTCTTTGAACACACGCACTCGAATACCCCGTCTCAGATCGGTCAAACGGCCATGACGCAGACGGTCGGGGGCACGAGCTCCTGAGCGTCGACTCGCGACCGACTCGCCGTTGGCGGGGGTTACCCCCACCGGCACCGGTCGGCCTGCCGGATGCCGCGCGGCGCGGACCCTCGCCACTCTGGGATCATGACCGCGACAATGGATCCCGCCATGACCACCCCGCCCGCGACACCCGCCACCGCGAAACCCGCCACTGCGACACCCGCCACTGCGACACCTGCCACTGCGACACCCGCCACTGCGACGCCCGCCACTGGGGCACCCGCCACGACGGCGCCCGCCACGACCGCACCGGGTGCGGCGACACCCGCCCCCGCGTCCGAGCGACCGCTGTACCCGAGGCTGTGGATGAGCGTGCCCCGGGAACTCGGCTACCTGTTCATCGCGTTCCCCATCGCGACGGTGGCGTTCGGCGTGACCCAGGCTCTGTTCAACGCCGGCATCGGCACCCTCATCACGTTCTTCATCGGGCTGATCCTGCTGATCGCCGGCCTCTATGTCGCGCGCGGCTTCGGCACGCTCGAACTCGCTCTCCTGCGCTGGACAGGACGACCCGAGATCACGGCCCCGGACTGGCAGGATCCCCGCGCCCGCAGCGGCTTCTTCGGCTGGCTGCGCTCGGTGCTGGGCAACGGTCACTACTGGCTCTACCTGCTCTGGTGCGGGCTGATCGACTTCATCGTCGCGACGGTCACTTGGTCGATCATGATCAGCTGGGTGGCCACCGCGCTGGGTGGCGTGACCTACTGGTTCTGGCAGATCTTCCTGCCGCACCCGAGCAATCCGGTGTATCCGGCGCACTGGCTGCTGGTGCGCATCGGGTGGCCGGTCGGCAACGCCGATCCGCGCGTGGTCGACTCCATCGCCTACCTGATCGTCGGCCTCGTCTTCTTGGCCACTCTGCCGTTCGTGACGCGCGGCCTGGTCTCGCTGCACTGGCTGGTGGCCCGCGGGATGTTGGGCGCCTTCCGAAGTGAGGCGCTGACTCGCGAGGTCGCCACCTTGTCGTCGTCGCGGACGGCCGCCGTCGCCGCCGAGGGCACCGCGCTCCGTCGGCTGGAGCGCGACATCCACGACGGACCGCAGCAGCGTCTGGTGCGTCTGCAGATGGACATCGCCGCCGCCGAACGCCAACTGGATGCCGATCCCTCGGCAGCGCGCACCCTGCTGAACGAGGCGATGCAGCAGTCGAAGGACGCGCTGGACGAGCTGCGTGCGCTCTCGCGTGGATTCGCGCCGCCGCTGCTGCTCGACCGCGGGCTGGTGGCCGCACTGGATTCGATGGCGAGCCGTTCGAGCATCCCGGTGACGTTCGTCGCCGAGGTGCCGGAGGGCACCGAACTGCCGCCCGAGTTGGAGCGCAACGCGTACTTCCTCGCCGCGGAAGCCGTGACCAACGCCGAGAAGCATTCGAGGGCCGCGACCGTGACCCTGCGGGTCTGGGTGCGTCAGGAACCCGACACGGGGGAGCGCTGGCTCGACCTGACGGTGCATGACGATGGTGTCGGCGGGGCCGCTTCGCTGGCCGGCCACGGGATCGCAGGTCTGGAGGAGCGTGTGCACGGCCTGGGCGGAACTCTCACGGTGACCAGCCCAGAGGGCGGGCCGACCACCGTGACAGCGCAGCTGCCGTTCGGCTCGTCGCCCGCGCACCCGGCGCACCCGGCGCCTCCGGCCAGAGCGCCCAAGACTCCCAGGACTCCCAAGACTCCCCAGAATCCCAAGACGGCCCAGGCGCCCGAGTCTCCTTCGGTTCCCTCATCGCCGACTCGCCGCAAGCGTGCCTCGTCATCGGCTCAGGACGGCACCCCCCGGCCCTGACCAGACAGTCCAACCCGGCAGCCCACGCCGTCAGCGCGCGCGGGCGGCGGCCAGCTTCATGGCTCGTCGGTGCACGGGATTCTTCGGCCTCAACGGAATCGCCCGGTCGTGCAGCGCATCGCCGGGTGGTGGGAGCAACTCATAGCGGGCGCCGACGCGTTGGATGCGCCAGCCGTTGTTGTGGACCATCAGATGGTGATGCCGGCAGAGGAGCACCCCGTCGTCCACGTCGGTGGAGCCCTGGTCGTGGTGCCATTCGTTGATGTGGTGGGCTTCGGTCCACGAGGGTGGCCGATCGCAGTCGGGATGGGCGCATCCACCCCAGATGGCAGCCAGGATGGTGCGCTGATGTTCGGTGAACAGGCGGTGCGTTCTGCCGAGTCGCAGGGCTCGTCCGGTGTCGTCGAACAGGATGGGAAGGTACCCGTCGCTGCAGGCGACCCGCCGCGCGGTCTGGGCTGACACGGCGGCGGTCTGGCCTTCGAGGCGGGCGGCCCCGGCGCCGTCACGCAGGTCGCTCATGGTGACATGCACGCGCACGGCTGGTTTGCGCATTCCGAACACGCGGCCGGTGTCGGCCGCACCGGCGATGCGCACCATCTGCACCAGAGCATCCAAGGCGAGTTGTTCGGTGGTGCGCTCGTCGCGCACGATCGCGTCGGCCCGGGCGACCGCATCGGGATCCACGAAGCGCGGGCCGCCGCGGCGCGGCGAGGTGACCGCATCCACGGCGTCGGAGACCAGGGCAGCGGACTCCGGGTCGAGCAGGCCGATCAGCTTCGTCATCCCGTCGGGTTGCGGGATCAGTCGCAGAAACCGCTTCTCTCGCAGGGCTGCCTCGCGGTCGGCGACGCCGGCCTCATCCAACTCGTCGCGGAGTTCTCGGGCCTGCCTGGCCACCTTCTCCGGAGGCAGAGAGGCCGAGTCGGTCAGCAGACTGTGCGCCGCATCCGCCAGGTCGTCGGCGGCAACGGTCGGCGAGGGCGAACCGAGACCGGTCTGGATCGCGGCGGCAGCGCCGACCGACACCTGGCCGGTGGCGACCGCCGAGGCCACTTCTCCCAGCCACGGAGCCGGGGAATTCATCATGGTGCCGACGACGGTGATGGTGCGCGCCTCGGAGCCCGTGGTGCCGGTCAGCTGCGAGACCAGTCCGTCGGCGGTGCGAGCGCCCGCCCGCTGCGCCAGCCCGTCATAGCCCAGTTCGAGCGATGAGCGGGCCGCGACGACGCCGGCGAGGGTCGCCAGGCCGGCATCCACCGTGCGCCGGGCCTGCGCCCACGCCCGGACGGTCTCGATGAGCTCACCGTCGGTGACCGCCGCGATGCCCTCGAGGTTGGGAACCTCGAGGCGATACATCGCGGTGGTGGGCATGCATCAATTCTGCCACGACGAGAACAGAGATTCTAGTGAGATGAGTCAATCTGTGCATAACATTCGAACAGAAAACCGAAGAGGGAAGCGCCTCGTCTCACTCTCTTAGGCTTGCCCCGTGATCGGCAAGCGCGTGCTCGTGGCAGACGATTCCGTCCTCCTGCGGGAAGGCCTCGTCCGCGTCCTCACCGAGGCCGGCTACGACGTGGTCGGCTCGTACGGCGACGCGGACGCTCTGCTGGCGGCGGCTCCCGAGCTGAGGCCCGACCTGGCCGTGCTCGACGTGCGGATGCCTCCCACCTTCCGCGACGAGGGCGTGCGTGCCGCGATCGCGCTGCGGGCGCTGCTGCCGGGCACCGGCATCCTGCTGCTGTCGCAGTATGTCGAGGTCGCATACGCGCAAGAGCTTCTGGGCTCGGGCAGCGGGGGAGTCGGCTACCTGCTCAAAGACCGGGTCGCGTCGCTCGCCGAGCTGTCGGACGCGCTCGATCGCATCGCCGACGGTGGCACGGTGCTCGACCCGGAGGTGGTCGCCCAGTTGCTGGGCCGCCGCCACGACCCGCTGGCCGCCCTTACTCCGCGCGAGCGCGAGGTTCTGCAGCTCATGGCGGAGGGCCGCACCAACGCCGCCATCGCCGCCCAGCTCTTCATCGGCATCGGCGCCGTCGAGAAGAACGTCACCTCGATCTTCGCCAAGCTCGCGCTCGACGATTCGGGCGAAGACCATCGGCGGGTGCTCGCGGTCTTGGCCTGGCTGCAGCGCTGAGCGCCGGGTATCGTCGAAGCATGGTCGACTTGGACGAAGACGGCGATGAGTTCGACATCGATCTGCTCGAGAACGAGTTCTTCGAGCAGTACATGAGCCCCGATGATCAGCAGCTGTCCGACCCGGACAACGATGATGACGACATGGTGCCGGTCACCGAGCATTCGAGTCTGGATGCCGTGCGCACCCTGTTCGAAGATCGCCTCACCGAGGCACAACTCGAAGAGCTGGCCGAAGACCTCGACCTGACCTCGCCCACCTGGATGAACATCGAGGAGTACCGCGCGGCCAACAGCGACGTCGAGATCGACGATGCGTTCGGCGATTTCGACGACGGCGAAGACGGCGAAGACGACTGACCGCCGCCGCTACGGCCGCGGCGGCAGGTGGTACACGGTCGTGTGCAACAGGGCGTCGTTGAGCACCAGCCAGTCGGTCACCGCCCAGAAGTCCGCGATGCGCGGGCTTTCCAACGCCTGCTCGCGGTCGAGGATCCGGCCGAAGATCTCACCGGTCCTGGTCGGGGTGAACAGGGATGCCGCGGCCTCCGGCTGCCCGTCGACGTAGCCGTACCGGCATCCGATGGTCACGTCGTCTGCATAGTCGGGTGCGGCGAACGACCCGAGGATGACCTCGACCCAGGCCGTGCTGTCGTGCGGATACCAGTCGGCGAAGTACACCGCGTAGGCCGCGCCCCGGTTGAGCACGTATCCGGTGACGCCGTCATGCTTCTCACCGCAATCGGGGCAGGTGATGCGATGCGCCTTCGGTGTGCCGTCGAAGCTGAAGTCGTAGCCGGTCGCGACCGACTCGGGGGTGCTCACGACGGGATGCTACGCCCGGGGATGCTTCGCCGGCGACGTCACGCCCGGTGATGTCAGACCGCGGATATCAGGCCGGCGACGCCACCGGGCAGTGCAGACGCGTCGGCGTGCTCCAGTCGGCCGTGCGCTCGATCTCGTGAGCCGACATCGGGTCGCCGCACAGCGGGCAACGGGGAACGAGGGATGCCGCATCCGGGACCCGCTCGCCCCGCGGTCCCGGTCCGAGCGGCGGCGGTCCGATATAGGGGAGCAGGGTGTTGTTCAGCCGGTCCCACCACTTCGTTCGTTCGCTCACAAATAGTAAGTGTACTAACTATTTGCGCGCTATGCTGACCGGATGCCGACCTCGACCGCGATGGATCCGCTCGCCCTCGACCGCCAGGTGTGCTTCGCGCTCGTGACCACGGCGCGCCGCGTCGTGAGCATCTACGGGCCGGTGCTCGAGCCGCTCGGGCTGACACATCCGCAGTACCTGGTCATGCTCGCGCTCTGGGAGCGCAGCCCGCGCCGAGTGCGCGATCTCGCCGACGCGCTCTATCTCGAGCCGGCCACCCTGAGCCCACTGCTGAAGCGTCTCGAGGCCGCCGGCTTGATCGAGCGGCGACGGGATCCGGATGACGATCGTGCCCTGGCCGTCTCGCTCACCGCCTCCGGGGTGGCCCTGCGAGAGCGGGCGCTCACGGTGCCGGGGCAGATCATGGAGCGGCTGGGCGTCGGCATCCCCGAACTGGAGCGCGCGCGCGACGCGCTGAACGGCATCCTGGCGGCGACCGTCGCCAGCGCGTCTTAGACGACTCAGTTGATCCCGACCTGCGAGCTGCGCCGCTCGATCATCACGACATCGCGCCAGACCCCGGCGTACGGTCCGTAGCCCATCTTGCCGACTCGCTCGCGCGTACCGACGGTGCGGAACCCGAGCTCGCGGTGCAGCGCGAGGCTGGGCGCGTTCTCGGGGAAGACGCCGGACTGCACCGTCCAGATCTGGGCCGCCTCGGCGGCGCGCAGGAAGGCGTCGAGCAGCACTCGGCCGACGCCGTGCCCGCGCGCCGACTCCGCCACGTACACCGAATGCTCGAGCACGCCCTCGTAGACGCAGCGCGACGACACCCGGCCGGCGGCAGCCCACCCGACCACCGCGCCATCCTCGACGGCGACGAGCCGCGGGTCGGCCACCTTCTCGCGATCGAAATCCTCCCAGCTCGGGGGCGAGGCCTCGAAGGTCGCGTTGCCGGTGGCGATGCCCTCGCGGTAGATGCGCTCGACATCCGGCCAGTCGGCTGCGGTCATGTCGCGAACGGTGACGGTCATGGCTGCGCGCCTTCCTGGTCGAGAACGGGAGCATGATTCTGCCCCTGGGCCAGTGCCCTGACAAGGAGATATCCCGCCACACCTCCCACGAGTTGCGCCACGATGAAGCCCGCCGCCGAGGCCGGATCGATGCCGGCGAAGGTGTTGCTCAAGATGCGGGCTGCTGTGATCGCCGGGTTCGCGAAGCTGGTCGAACTGGTGAACAGGTAGGCGGCGCCGATGTAGGCGGCCACCGCGGCCGGAGCCCAGCGCTCGCGGCCGAACCGCGCCAGAACGAAGACGACTATCACCAGGCCCGCCGTGGCGACCACTTCGGCGAGCAGGTGCGCGGGCGACAAGCGGGCGTTGCTACTGATCGAGACCGGTGGATGCCCGAACATCAGGTTCGCCAGCACGACGCCGACCGCGCACCCGACCACCTGAACCGCGGCATAGCCGGGCAGCTCGCGCCAGGGCCGACGCCGGAGGGCGGCATCCACGAGCGAGATGATCGGATTGAAGTGGGCTCCGCTGATCGGCGCCAGCACCCCGATGAGGACGAACAGAGCCAGGGCCGTGGCGAGCGCGTTCTCGGTGAGCTGCAGTCCGACGTCGTGCGGCGAGAGCGTCTGTGCCGCGATACCCGATCCGACAACGGCTGCGGCGAGGAACAGACAGCCGACGAACTCGGCCAACAGGCGGCGCCGCAGGCTGACCATGGCGGCTAGACCGTCGTGAGCAGCGCGGCCACTCCATCCAGCGCACCCGGTACCAGCCGGTAGTACGCCCAGGTGCCGCGCTTCGAGCGGGTGAGGTAGCCGGCATCCACCAGGATCTTCAGGTGGTGCGAGACAGTCGACTGCTGCAACTCGAGCGGCTCGGTGAGGTCGCACACGCAGGCCTCGGCATCCTGGTGAGCGGCCACCATCGAGATGATGCGCAGGCGCGCCGGGTCGGCCAGGGCGCGCAGTGAGGATGCCAGACTGGCCGCGTTGTCCTGGCTCATGACCTCGCCGGTCAGGGGCGAGCAGCACGCCGTCACGTCGCGCACCGGGAGCAGTTCCATCAGGGTCATGGGTCGATCCTGGCACATACATTGACAAACGTCGATGTATTGGCGACTCTTAGATCGACATCCGTCAATGTTTGAGAAAGGGGCGCCGACCGTGGTCGAGAAGCCGATGATCCTGTTCGTCTGCGTGCACAACGCCGGGCGCTCGCAGATGGCCGCAGGCTATGCCCAGGCGCTCGGCGGTGACCGGGTCGAGATCCGTTCGGCGGGGTCCGAGCCGGCCGACCAGATCAACCCGAACGCGATCGCGGTCATGGCCGAAGAGGGCATCGACATCGCCGGCAACGCGCCCAAGATCCTGACCACGGATGCCGTGCGCGAGAGCGATGTCGTCATCACGATGGGCTGCGGCGACACCTGCCCGATCTTTCCCGGCAAGCGCTACGAGGACTGGGAGCTCGCCGACCCCGCGGGCCAGCCGATCGAGGTGGTGCGCGAGGTGCGCGACGACATCAAGGGTCGCGTCGAGGCACTGCTCGCGGAGATCGCGCCGGCCTGACCTGCCGACCTTGATTCCGAGCGAGCAAGGGAGGTGACCACATGACCGGATGCTGCGAAGACGGCTGCTGCGGCGGCCCCTGCTGCTAGTCAGCAGACAGTGAACGAGGCCTCGGGCTGCTAGCGCTCGGGGTCTTGTGCTGCGGGGTCTTGTGCCGTGGCGTCGGTCACCCGCACCTCAGTCCCGCCCCTGCCAGGTCGCGATGTCGACGACGTTGCCCTCGGGGTCGATCAGCGACCAGTACGACGGCGCGTTCCGGTCGCCCAGCATCCGCCCTCCGGCGGCGAGCACCGCGTCGACCCGGGCCTGCGCCTGGTCGTGCGGCACCGACACATCGACGTGGATGCGGTTGCGCGGAGCGACGTACTCCTTGCCGTGGATCGAGAACGACGGCCCGATCAGGTTCGGCTCGACGAGCAGGGTCTCGGCGACCTGCACGTAGCCGAGTGCCGCGCGCCAGAACGGGACGAGCGCGGCGGGATCCGCGGCATCCACCGCGAGCTCCAGCTGCTGCACCGCCGCGGGATCGGCGGCCAGCCCCATCTCGCTCGCCGTGCGGGTCACTCGCCGAGCCAGCTCGAGATCCTGATCGCTCAGGCCGACGCCGACCGTGACCACCTGCACCGCGACGCTGTCGTCGCGCAGGTCGACGAGCGGATCGTGTCCCAGCTCGGCGGCATGCTCCGCGATCGCGGCGACGAACCTCGCCCCGGTCGCGAAGTCGGACGTGTGGAACAGGGCCCTCGCGCCCCAGTAGAGCACACGCCAGTCTTCGACACCGTCGGCCGCCGAGAAGTCTGCATCTGAGATCGGTGTCGTCATACGGCTGACGGTAGCGGGCGCCGATGACACGGCGACCTGGCAGACTCTCGCCATGGAGTTCAGGGACTGGTTCAACAAGCTGACCGACGACACGAAGCTGTGGCTGGTGCAGAACATGGGATCGCCGCTTCCGCCCGAGGTCAGCGCCGAGATCGTCGCGGCCGGTGGTCCGTCCGGCGACCAGCTGCCCCAGTCCGACGTCGACTGGCTCGAGCGCGTCAACAACGGCGACGACATCTAGCTCGACGGCCCGGTGAGCATGACCGATTCGCGTTTCAAGATCGCGGTACCCGCGCGCCTGAGTGCCGACGAGGCCGAGGCCCGCGAGCTCCTGGATCTCGTGGTGGAGCTTGCCGAGAAGACCGGGTTCGACGTCACGGTCGTCGACGACAGCGACAGCCTGGAGGGATTCGACGGATTCGTCGTGCCCGGGGGAGGCGACGTCGCCCCGGCGCTCTACGGCGAGACCGCCCAGCCCGGCGAGGTGTATGACGTCAACCCGGCCCAGGATGCGCTCGACCTCGAGGTTCTTGAATTCGCGGCCGCCAACGGCAAGCCCCTGCTGGCGATCTGCCGCGGCGCGCAACTGTTGAACGTCCAGCGCGGTGGCACGCTGCACGTCGACCTCGAGCCCTCGGATGTCGTCCACCTGCCGGCCGAACCGACGCACGACAACATCCGCGACATCTTCGTCTGGCACGACGTCGAGCTCGCGCCGGGCTCTCCGCTAGCCGCCGCCTCGGGGAGCGAGCGGCTTCGGGTGGCGTCAGGCCACCATCAGGGCATTCGGGCAGTGGGAGATGGCCTCACCGTCGTTGCGACCTCCGACGACGGACTGGTCGAAGGGATCGCGAGCGATCGACCCGGCGAGTGGATCCTCGGGGTGCAGTGGCATCCCGAGATCGCCGACGGAGACCCGACCGGCGAGCAGGCGCCGTTCCTGCTGCTCAAGGACGCGCTGGCGGCTGCCCGAGCCTAGACCTCGACCTGGTATCCCAGCGCCAGGTCGGCCGCGTTCTGCCCGCGGATGCCCCAGTTCACCTTCGGCGTCTCGGTGATCGTGACCTCGAGGCTCTGCGGCGGCACGCCGGCCTCGCGCTCCACCCGCTCGAAGAGCTCGGCGATGAGCCGGCGCTTGGCCGCCTCCGACCGTCCCTCGAACATCGAGATCTCGATGATCGTGTAGTCGTGGCCGCGATCGTCAGGATGGATGAAGTCCTCGTCATCCAGCGCCACGAACCGCTGAAACCGCTTCTCGGCCGGGTACTCGAGCGCCGCCATGATCGCGCCGTGGATCGCACTGCTCAGTGCAGCACGGCGCTGCGGCACCAGCATCGAACGGTGCGCCCAGATCACGACTTGCGCCATGCGGTCAGGGTATCGCCGACGGCGTACGAACTAGTTGGACGGGGTGGCCCCGGCTATGGAGCGGCCACGCTGTGAAAGGAAGGCGATTCCTCCGAGATCGTGAGCAGGGCCAGGACAGATGGCACCTAGGAACCGGGGATCGGGGGCGGGGTCTGGGGGGTCGAAATCGCGGACCCGACGCCGCCCCTGAGGCATTCCATAATTTCCCGACCGACCGCTCCCCGCGGGAGGGCAACCGGTACTACGCCAAGCATTGTCAGCATCACCAACCCGAAACCGGTCTGCACTTTAGTCAACTCACCCAGGGGCATCACCATGAGCTTCTCGCCGACCAGAACGAGGAGGCGTTCGCCTTCGAGGGTGAGCCGCCATTCCTGGCCATCTCGATAGAGGCGGTTCCGCACGGCGATGCGAAGCCCATAGACGAAACCGGCGACGTAGAGCCCGACGAACGCAGCCGGTAGCGGGGCCAGGTTGATCCACCACCAGGGATCGTTCCGTACGAGGCCGAACACGGTCCCGCCAATCGCCAGAACAGCCAGAACAGCCCACAGCGCCCAGATTCGCGGCGTCCGAAACATGATCCAGCCAGTCATCGCGAAGACGAATCGGGTTTGAGAGCCGCGAGGCGCCAGGTACGTCCACACCAGCGGCGCTGAACCGGTCCTGCAGGCCATGCGCCGACAGTACCGCGTCACTCGCTGTGCCCCTCACGATCATCTGGCCAACTAGAGGGTGACCGCAAAGGAGGTGCAAAACCGAACCCCGCCGCGTCCGAGCCGACGCCGCCGAGAGAGTCATGAAGACATGGCAAGCCCGCATCATCGGAATGTCATGGACCGAGGCCGCCCGATACGCCGGTTATGCCGACGCCGCCACGGCCAACCGAGGCGTGAGGACGTTCTTCGGGCAGTTGCCGCAGATCGAGACGGACGAGTATCGGGACCAGGTCGAGCCCGAACCCGAACTCTGGGAGGACGTCTGCCGGCAATGCGGGTTTCGAGGGGTCTGATGGCACGCCGGCGGCGCGACCGGCCGCAGCGCGCGAGTGGGGAAAGGAGTGAATACCCCTACCCCCCCAATGACTACGGGGGAGTTGAGCAGTGAGGGGATGACGGGAATCGAACCCGCGTAATCAGTTTGGAAGACTGAGGCTCTACCATTGAGCTACATCCCCGTGGCCCGAAGACCGACCTCTACAGTACCGGTTCGGGCCGGGGAATCTGACGCCTGGCGGGGCGTTTGCCCGGTGCCGTAGCCTGGGCGCTCGACCATCCGTGAGGAGCCGAGAAGCCACGTCCGAGTCCAGGGTTGGAGCTCCGCCGCCTCGGGATCGCGCTGATGCGGCCGATGCGGGTCGCGCCCTCGCACGGCTGCGCGTCATCCGGTTCGGGATGCGCGTGCTCGCGCTCGCCGCGCTCGCCCTGCTGCTGCGCTTCGTGGTCATCCCGCAATTCGTGGATGCCGGCCACGACCTCCACGCGATCCAGCACCTGTCGCCCTGGCCGCTTCTGCTCGGCCTCGTGCTGGAGCTCGCGTCGCTCGCGGCTTACGGCGCGCTGACCTTCACCGTGCTCGATCCGCGCGACCGCCCGACGTTCGGCACGGTCACGCGGGTCGACCTGGCCGGCGTCGCGACCACCAACGTCGTCCCAGCCGGGGAGCGATCGCGCTCGCGGTGCGCTACCGGCTGCTGGCGCGGGCCGGCAGCTCGGCCAGCACCATCGTCGGCGGGCTCGCCGTCGAGGTGATCATGTCGAACCTCCTGCTCGGCGGGGTGTTCGCGCTCGGGCTGCTGCTCTCGCTGGCGAGCCTGCCGCCGAGTCCCTACTACCAGGTGGCCGGCGCCTTCATGGTGGTGATCTTCGGCGGCGCGGCACTCGCGCTCGCCGTCGCCGTGCGCAGGCGGTCGCGTGTGCTGAGCACGGTCGACCGGGCGACGCGGCGGCTCCCCGAGGCCTGGCGCGACCGCATCCTGACCTTCGTGGATGACGCGGTCGGCAACGTCGCAGCCCTCGCGGTCGATCGTCGGCGCTTCGTCACGGCCGTGTTCTGGGGCGCGCTCAACCCGATCCTGGATGCCGCAGCCCTGTGGGTGCTGCTGGCCGCGTTCGGCTATGCCGCCGACCCGGGGCAGTTGCTGCTCGTGTACGGACTGGTCGGCATCCTGGCCATCGTCCCGATCACGCCGGGCGGGCTCGGCGTGGTCGAAGGGGTGATGGTGCCGCTGCTGGTCGCGCTCGGGGCGAGCTATCAGACCGCCCTGCTGGGCGTGATCGCCTGGCGCCTGCTGCAGTTCTGGATGCCGATGCCCCTGGGCGCGCTCAGCGCGCTCTCACTGCTGGCCCGGCCGCGGGCGAAGAGCTAGCTGGCGACCGCGAGCTCGGCCTCGTCGGCATCGATGCGGATCGCGACGCAGACATGCGCCTCTTCCCAGGCCATCGCGAAGAACACGCTCGTCTCGATCGGACCGGTCTCGCCGCAGTCGAGGCACCGCGGCTCGAAGGCGCGCAGCTCCATGATCTCGATATCTGCCATGTGTCCAGTGTGAGGCGGTGCACCGACAATCCCCGGCTTCGACACGTCGCTTCGCGACTACTCAGCCAGCGACCGGTCTCGATACGCCGCTGCGCGGCTACTCGACCGCCCAGGTGCGCGGGTGCTCGACCGCCAAGACGGTTAGACTTCGGGGGGCCATTTTTCGGGCTCCGCACGATATCCGGGGCGTAGCTCAGCTTGGTAGAGCGCCCGCTTTGGGAGCGGGAGGCCGCAGGTTCAAATCCTGTCGCCCCGACACAGATCCCACCAACAGAACTACGGAGACACCCATGGTCACCACGACCGTCGAGAAGCTCAGCCCGACCCGCGTGAAGCTCAACATCACCGTCACACCCGAAGAACTCAAGCCGAGCATCGATCACGCGTACCAGCACATCGCCGAAGACGTGAACATCCCCGGCTTCCGCAAGGGCAAGGTGCCGCCGCCCATCATCGACCAGCGCGTCGGCCGCGCCGAGGTGCTCAACCACGCGGTCAACGAGGGCCTCGACAAGTTCTACCGCGACGCCGCCGAGTCCGAGAAGGTGCGCCCGCTCGGTCGCCCGAACGCCGACATCACCAAGTGGCCGAGCGTCGACGACTTCAGCGGCAACCTCGAGGTCTCGGTCGAGGTCGACACCCGGCCCGAGTTCGACATCCCGAACTACGACGGCCTGAAGCTCGAGGTCGAGCCGGTCGTCGTGAGCGTGGATGACGTCGAGAACGAGCTCGAGAACCTGCGCAGCCGCTTCGGCACCCTGGTGACCGTCGACCGCCCGGCCCGCCCCGGCGACTTCGTGCAGCTCGACCTCACCGCCACCATCGGAGGCGAGGAGGTGGATGCCGCGAGCAACATCTCCTACGAGCTCGGCTCGGGCGAGCTGATCGAGGGCATCGACGAGGCGCTCGACACGCTGACCGCGGGGGAGTCCACCACCTTCGAGGCGCCCCTGCTCGGTGGCGACCACGAGGGTGAGAACGCCCAGATCTCGGTGACCGTTCTCGCGGTCAAGGAGCGCGAGCTTCCGGCGGCCGACGACGACTTCGCCCAGATCGCCAGCCAGTTCGACACCATCGGCGAACTCCGCAGCGACCTGCGCGAGCAGCTCGCCAAGTCGAAGGAGTTCGGCCAGGGCGTCGAGGCCCGCGACAAGATCGTCGACGAGCTGCTGAAGAAGGTCGACATCCCGGTTCCGCAGGGGCTCATCGACGACGAGGTGCACCGCCACCTGGAGCAGGAGGGCCGCCTCGACGACGACGTGCACCGTGCCGAGGTCGCCGAGAGCAGCGAGAAGACCTTCCGGTCGCAGATCCTGCTCGACGCCATCGCCGAGAAGGAGGAGGTGAAGGTGAGCCAGAACGAGCTCACCTCGTACCTCATCCAGGCTTCGGCCCAGTACGGCATGGAGCCGGGCGAGTTCATCCAGGTGCTCGACCAGAACGGGCAGTTGCCCGCCATGATCGGCGAGGTCGCCCGCGCCAAGGCGCTCGCCAACGTGCTCTCGAAGGCCAAGGTCGTCGACACGAAGGGCAAGGCGGTGGATGTCTCGGCGTTGACCGAGGGCATCCTGGCTGACGACGAGTCGGGCGCGGCCCATGCAGGCGACGCCCACGCCGGGCACGACCACAGCTAGCGGCATCGCGGTGCCGACCATCAAGTTGTCCCAGCTGGGGCAATTCGTGCGCGGCGGCGCCCCATCTGCGACATCTGAGTGCCGGACGGCGCGGGGATGACCGACTACGCGGCCCTGCTGCGCGGAGTCAACGTCGGCGGCGTGAACCTCAAGATGGCCGACCTCGCCGAGGTCGTCCGCGGGCTGGGATACACGAACGTGAAGACCGTGCTCGCCAGCGGCAATGTGCTGTTCACGACCGGGGATGCCGCATCCACCGCCAAGCAGACCCTCGAGTCGGCTCTGCGCGAGCGGTTCGGGTACGAGGCCTGGGTGCACGTGCTCACCGTGGACGCGATCCGCGCGATCGTCGCCGCCTACCCGTTCCCGCGGTCGGGCGAGCGGCATGCCTACGTGGTGTTCGCGGTGAAGCCGGAGGTGCGCGCCGAACTCCTGGCCGTCGCACTCGACGACACGGTCGAGCAGGCGCAGGCCGGTGACGGCGTCATCTACTGGAGCGTGCCCAAAGGCTCGACCCTCGACTCGGCCATGGGCAAGGCGCAGTCGGCGGCGCGCCACAAGCCCTGGATCACCACGCGCAACCTCAACACCCTCGAGAAGCTGATCTGACCCGCTAGGTCTGGATGACGCAGAAGCGGTTGCCCTCCGGGTCTTGCATGATCACGTAGTCGGCATCGCGCGGCCGCTTGCTCCACGGCACTTGCTCGGCGCCGAGCGCCTCGAGCCGCGCGACCTCGGCCGCCTGATCGTCGGCGTACAGGTCGAGGTGGATGCGCGGGGGCAGCGTGCGCTCCGCCGGATGCGCGTCGAGCGAGACGTTCGGTCCGGCGCCCGAGCGCGGGCGCAGCAGCGCGAAGTCGTCGTCGCCATGCTCTCGAGGAAAATCCGGCCTCCAACCTGGATGTCATCCGTGCGTCGGCCGCCGACCCGCCCACGCGCCAGGGAACTTGCTGGAATGGAGGGATGGTGTCCGCGGATCGACCGGGGCGAGCCCGAGTGCTCCACGAGAAATTCATCGTCGAGGAGCGCGTCGTCGCACCCGCTGCGCGACGGAATCTGTACCTCTGGGCGGCCTCGCTGGCCGCGGTCGGCTTGATCGCTTTCGTCGTCATCCTGGTGGCTGTGCTGCAGGCCGACGGCATCGCCGACATCGACAAGCCGATCGAGGGCTTCCTCGACTCGATCAGAACCCCGCCGCTGACGGTCGCGATGATCGCGGTCGCGATCGTGTTCGGCCCGATCGCCCTGCCGATCATCATCTTGGTCATCGTCGTGCTCTGGACGATCTTCGCCAAGCACTTCTGGCGGCCGTTGCTGCTGGCCGGTGGCACGATCTCGGGCGTGGTGATCGTGCAGATCATCACGCGGATCGTCGCCAGACCCCGCCCGCCGGTCTCGCTGATGCTGTTCGGGCCTGATCTGACCTACTCGTTCCCGTCCGGCCATGTGCTGGGGGCCGCGGACTTCCTCCTGATCGGCGCCTACCTGATCTTCTCGCGCCGCACCGGCCGCGCCGCGCCCTCCCTCGGCTTCGGCACAGCGATCGTCCTGCTGCTGCTGACCGCGTTCAGCCGGGTCTATCTCGGCTACCACTGGCCGACGGATGCCCTGAGCTCGATCGCCCTGTCTCTGGTCATCCTCGGTGCCGTCATCGCCATCGACACCCGCCGCACCGTGAAGGTGACGCGCGACTGAGCCGTGCGCTACAGGTGGGCGTACCGCGCCCGCACGAAGCTGTAGAGGGCGTAGGCGATCAAGCCGATCGCCATGACGATCAGCAGCACCGACCCCATGGGCAGCGCGACCAGGGCCTTCAGGCCGCCATCCAGACCGGACGACTGACCCGGGTTGGCGGTGGCCGCCGCGACCAGGAACAGGATGCCGACCACGGCGAGCACCAGCCCCTTGGCCACGTAGCCGAAGGTCCCCAGCCCCACCGTCACTTTGCCCGCCGTGCCGCGCGGGAGGGTGAGATCGCGGACGAAGCTGCGCCGAGCGCCCTTGACGATGAAGTAGGCGCCGATCACGATGATGAGCAAGCCGATCAGGACGATGAGGAACACCCCGCCCGGAGTGGCGAGCAGCGAGGCGCTGAGCTGCACGCTGGTCTGCGCGCTGTTGGTGGCGCCGCCTCGGGCGAACACGAAGGCGGTCGCGGCCAGAGCCAGATAGACCAGACCCTTGCCGATCTCGGAGACGATCCGCAGCGCCCGCCTCGGTGTCCCGCGCCCGGTGAACGCGAAACAGCCGGCGATCAGCCAGAGGCCGAGCGCGGTCAGCCCGACGAACACGATCCAGAGGATGACGCTGCCGCCCGGCGTCGCGGCCAGCGCCGCCAGAGCCCCCGATTGGTCCGCCTCGCCGCCGCCGGGGCCGGCCCCGATGGCGACCCCGATCGCGATGAATCCGATCAGGGCGTGGAGCAGGCCGTTCACGGCGAACCCGACTCGCGCGAAGAACCTCAACGGGCGATTGCGGATGGTCGTGCGCGCGGCGTGGGTGACGGCTGTGTTCATGGCCGTCAAGTGTAGGTTCGCTGCCGTCGGCCCTCTCAGGCGTTCAGCAGATCATCGGCATAGGCGTTGACGGCACGCTGATAGCGCGGAAGATGCGGCGCGAGCGCGTGCAGTGCGGCCACCAGGCCCTCGGTGGGACGCCCGGCACTGGCGAGGGCCAGGGCCGCGAACGCGGCTGCTGCATCGGCGAGCGGATGATCCGGTTGGCCGGCGAATTCGGCGCTGAGCAGTTCGAGCGACTCCTCCGGGCGGCCCAGGTTGCGCACCGTGCTCGCGTACTGGATGACGACCTGACCCCGACGCGCATCGTCCAGCCCCGCGGCGAGCGCTGCCCGGTAGAACGGCACGGCCTCCTCCTCCCGCCCGGCGGAGTCGCGGGCGCCGCCACGCTCCGCGAGGGCCAGTGCGTCGTGGTCGCTGCGCTCGGCGGCCAACGCGTCGATGCTTGCGACCAGGTCGTCGTCGCTCAGGTTCGCCGCATCCGCCCAGACGGCGTCGACGCGGTGCTGCCAGTCGTCGGTCATGCAATGCAGGCTAAGTCAGGGCGCGGGTCTCGATACGCACCTTCGGTGCTACTCGACCGCCAAGGCGCGCTGCCTCTGCCCACGGCGAACACGTCCGTGCGCCCCGGAGCCCCCAGGTAGATTCGAGATCGACCAACCGAAACGGAGCAACCCCATGGCCGACGCGACATTCCAACCGAGTGTCTTTGACCGTCTTCTGAAAGACCGCATCATCTGGCTCGGTTCGGAGGTACGCGACGACAACTCCAACGAGATCGCGGCCAAGCTGCTGCTGCTCGCGGCGGAGGATCCGAAGAAGGACATCTTCCTCTACATCAACTCGCCCGGCGGTTCGATCACCGCGGGCATGGCCATCTACGACACCATGCAGTTCGTGCCCAACGACATCGTCACCGTCGGCATCGGCATGGCCGCCTCGATGGGGCAGCTCCTGCTGACCGCGGGCACCAAGGGCAAGCGCTACATCACGCCGAACGCGCGCGTGCTGCTGCACCAGCCGCACGGTGGATTCGGCGGCACCTCGTCCGACATCCAGACCCAGGCGGCGCTCATCCTCGACATGAAGAAGCGCCTCGCCGAGATCACCGCCGCCCAGACCGGCAAGACGGTGGAGCAGATCAACGCGGACGGCGACCGCGATCGCTGGTTCAACGCCCAGGAGGCCCTCGACTACGGCTTCGTCGACCACATCCGCGAGTCCGCGTCCGACGTCATCGGCGGCGGCGGAACCGAAGACAAGAAGTAAGGGACAGAGAACGATGAACATCCCCATGCCCGAGTCCCGCTACATCCTGCCCAGCTTCGAGGAGCGCACGGCGTACGGCTTCAAGCGCCAGGACCCCTACGCGAAGCTGTTCGAAGACCGGATCATCTTCCTGGGTGTCCAGGTGGACGACGCCTCGGCCGACGACATCATGGCCCAGCTGCTGGTGCTCGAGAGCCAGGACCCGGACCGCGACATCGTCATGTACATCAACTCGCCCGGTGGCTCGTTCACCGCGATGACTGCGATCTACGACACGATGCAGTACATCCGGCCGCAGATCCAGACCGTCGTGCTCGGGCAGGCGGCATCCGCCGCCGCCGTGATCGCGGCAGCCGGAACTCCTGGCAAGCGCCTCGCGCTTCCGAACGCGCGCATCCTGATCCACCAGCCCGCCGTCGGCGAGGCCGGGCGCGGTCAGGCGTCGGACATCGAGATCCAGGCGAAAGAGATCCTGCGCCTGCGCACCTGGCTCGAAGAGACGCTGGTGCGTCACTCGAATCACGACCTGGACCGCATCAACAAGGATCTCGAGCGCGACACCATCCTGTCGGCCGACGAGGCCCTCGAATACGGCCTGATCGACCAGGTGCTGAGCAGCCGCAAGAACCTGCCGGCGCTGGTCAAGTAGCGGCGTTCCTTCGACGGGCCTGTCTGGGTGTTACCCGACAGGCCCGTCGTCTGTTTCGGGATGCCGCCTACCGTGCTGTCATGGACATGCAGACCATCAATGACCAGGTCATCCGCGACTTCCGGGCCGGCGGCGAGATCTCCGTCGAGGGGATGCATCGCGACCGGCTCATCCTGCTGACGACGACGGGCGCGAAGACGTTCGCGCCGAGCACGGTCCCGGTGATGTTCACCGCCACCGACAGCGGAATCCTCGTGGTCGCCTCGAACGACGGCGCCCACGACGAGCCGCACTGGTATCGCAATGCCGTCGCCGACCCGGTGGTGCACGTCGAGGAACCGACGAAGGAGTACGACGGGGCCGCGCGCGTGCTCGCCGAGAAAGCGCGGGATGCCGCCTGGAAGCGGTTGATCGCCGACTACCCCTTCTTCGTCGAGCAGCAGAAGAACGCCGGGCGCGAGTTGCCGCTCGTGGAGATCACGAAGACCTAGGCTCGTCGCCCCCGCCCTCCACCTCGTCCTCCGGGCGACGACGGGTGACCACCACCAGCGTGATGATCGCCGCCAGCGCAACCGCGACCAGGATGCCGCCGATCCACAGGATGTCGGCCAGCGGCACCGTGGACGTGCGCGTCGTCTGCGTGCTCGTGGCGTCGGTGTGCGGCTTTCCCGGGGCGGGACCGCCGTCGCATCCGGGCGGCGACGTCACTCCGCGGGTGACCGTCTCCTGTCCGGTCGGAGCCCAGGTGAACGGGATGGTGCCGCTCACCGCATGCCCGTCGGCCGACACGATCTGGAAGATGATCGTGTACTTCCCCGGAGAACCGAGCCGCGCCGTCGTGAACATGTTGTCGTCCACGATCGACACGCACCCGTCTTCGTAGAACCGGCCACGGGCATCCCGGATCTCGAACGCGAAGCCGCGGCCCGTGCCCCCGATGTCGAGCAGCACATTGTTCGTGTCGATCTCGAACCGCGCGGGCAGCGTGGTCAGCGTCTCACCCGGTCTCGGCGTGGACGACACGATCTGGTTGTGCGCCGAGGCCGGACCGGAGGTCGACAGCACGGTCACGACCGCGAGTGCGATCGCCACGAGGAGGGCAGGGCCGCGGCGCACGGTCAGCTCACCTTGCGCGCGGGTCGGCGGCCGACGACGGCGATGACGAGGGCGATGACGCCCAGCACAAGGCCGATTCCGCCGAGTACCCGCGCCAGAACGTCCGGGCCGGCGCTCGGCCCCTGCACGGTCGGGGCGGCGGCCACAGCCGTCTCCGGCGCGCTGTCGGGGTCACCGCTCGCCGGTGCCTTGTCGTTGATGTACAGCACCGGGGCGGGATGCTCCGAGTCGACGGCTCCGCTCCACGACACCGCCGTGCCGTCGCTGTACGCCTGGTCGACGGGCAGACTCAGCTTGCCGACATCCGGGATGGCGCCGACGAAGAGCTTGAACTGCCCCTCACTGCCGGGACCGTATTCCGAGCCGGGTTGGGCCGTCCAGATGACCTGGGTGACGGCCTCGGTGATCGTGTTGTCCCCGTTCTTGATCGGCGTCGCGAGCTTGGTGGTGACGAGCTGTGTCGTCCAGCCGGGAACCGGGATGTAGCTGACGCTGTCGAGCAGGCTCTTCCCACCGGGCAGGGTGACCGTGAGCTTGGTGATCGAGGCGTCGGCGGTCTCGTTGGGCACCCGGAACGTGAGGATGGTGAAGGTGCCGGGCGTCGCGGTGTTCTCCTGCAGGGAGACGTGCGCGCTGGCGCTGAGCGGTGCGGCGATCGCGAGCATGGCCGCGGCGCCGAGGGCGGTGGCGGCAACGGCGAGGCGTCGGGAGAAGGGTCGGTTCATTGCTTCGGATGTCCTTTTTCTGCGAGTTCTGGATTCATGCCGCGCGCGCGACGACAGCTGGCACTCCGAGTGGGTGCCGCCGGGAGGGCTCAGAACGCGAGCAGAGGAGGACCGCGGCGCGACGCGGAGTCGACGAGCAACCGCTCGGCGGGCTTCGGCACGACGGCATCCATAGGCAGTCGCGTCGGGCGAGCCGACGGGGCTGCGGCGATGACTGTCGCGAACGGACGGACGAGCACGCGGCCGAGTCGCGCCAGCATGCTCCACACCGCCGCCTCGGCGTTGCGCAGGAACAGGATGGTGAGCACCGCGGCGATGGCGTGCGCGATCCACATCCCGGGATCGGCCAGGTGGTCGTGCGCGCTCATCGCCAGGGGGGTCGCGACCGTCGGGTCGTCCATCGCCGACATGCCCGGCATCCCGGTTCCGACGGCGCCGACCGATGAGCCGCCGCCCGCGCCGAGCTCTGAGAACAGCACGTGGAAGGCGAGTTGCGAGACGCTCACCGCGATCGCAAGCCGGGGCAGCGAGGGGCGACGGCCGATGACCAGGGTGCCCAGCATCCCGGCGAAGATCAGGGCGGTGCCGAAGCTGAGGGCGCCCGGCCGGTAGCCGCCCGCCATCGAATGCGACACGGCGGCGGCGGTCGTGGCGACCAGGCCGACGATCCAGCCCCGTGCCAGTCGCTGCGCTCTCGCGGGCATCGGCATGGATTCAGCCTACGACGGCGCGCCGATGGACCTTTTCCCCACACTGCAGGTCGCCGTTGGCGGTTCGGGTTAGGCTCGCATGCATGGCACGCATCGGGGAGAGCGCTGACCTGCTCAAGTGCTCCTTTTGTGGCAAGTCTCAGAAGCAGGTCCAGCAGCTGATCGCCGGTCCCGGTGTCTATATCTGCGACGAGTGCGTCGAGCTCTGCAACGAGATCATCGAAGAGCGGCTGGCCGAGGCGGGCGAAGAGGTCTCGAGCGAGTTCGACCTGCCGAAGCCGAAAGAGATCTTCTCGTTCCTCGAGGAGTACGTCATCGGTCAGGAGCCCGCCAAGCGCGCCCTGTCGGTCGCGGTCTACAACCATTACAAGCGCGTCCGCGCCCGCTCGACGCTCAGCGCGGCCGACGCGGTCATCGACGACATCGAGATCGCCAAGAGCAACATCCTGCTGATCGGGCCGACCGGATGCGGCAAGACCTACCTGGCGCAGACCCTCGCCAAGCGGCTCAACGTGCCGTTCGCGGTCGCGGATGCCACGGCGCTGACCGAGGCCGGTTACGTCGGTGAAGACGTCGAGAACATCCTGCTCAAGCTCATCCAGGCCGCCGACTACGACGTCAAGCGAGCCGAGAACGGCATCATCTACATTGACGAGGTCGACAAGATCGCGCGCAAGGCCGAGAATCCCTCGATCACCCGCGATGTCTCGGGCGAGGGCGTGCAGCAGGCACTGCTCAAGATCCTCGAGGGCACGGTCGCCTCGGTACCGCCGCAGGGCGGTCGCAAGCACCCGCATCAGGAGTTCATCCAGATCGACACCACGAACGTGCTGTTCATCGTGGCCGGGGCCTTCTCGGGCCTCGAAGACATCATCTCGGCGCGGGTCGGTCGTCGCGGGATCGGGTTCGGTGCTCCGCTGCACAGCAAGCGCGACGAGGCGACCCTGTTCAGCGAGGTGCTGCCAGAAGACCTGCACAAGTTCGGACTGATCCCCGAGTTCATCGGCCGGCTCCCCGTTGTCACCACGGTCACCCCGCTCGACCAGCACGCGCTGATGGAGATCCTCACGGTTCCCAAGAACGCCCTGGTGCGCCAGTACCAGCGCATGTTCCAGATCGACGGCGTCGAACTCGAGTTCGACGAAGACGCCCTCGAGGCGATCGCCGACCTCGCGGTGCTCCGGCAGACCGGCGCTCGCGGCCTCCGCGCCATCCTCGAAGAGGTTCTCGGGCCGATCATGTTCGAGGTGCCGTCAAGCGATGAGGTCGCCCGTGTCGTCGTGACGAAGGGTGCCGTGCTCGAGAACGCGGCTCCGACGATCGTGCCGCGCGCGGCGCGACGCACCGAGAAGTCGGCGTAGCGGCCGCTTTCGGCGTTCCGCGCCGTCGAGGGCCACGCGTGCCCGACTGGCCCCCCGGTGCCGACCGTCACGCGGATGAGCCCGCCCTAGGCTGATTGCACCATGAAGCCGGTGTCGATCCTCCAGCCGATCACGGCCGGGATCGTGGCGTCGATCGCCGGATTCGCCAGCTCATTCGCGCTGCTGATCGCGGGGCTCCGCGCGGTCGGGGCGACGGAGGCTGAGGCGGCGTCCGGCCTGCTCGTGCTCTGCGTCTTCCAAGGCGCGCTCGCCATCGGCTTGAGCCTGCGCTACCGGCTGCCGCTGTCGTTCGCCTGGTCGACGCCGGGCGCCGCACTGCTGGTGGCTGCGCACAAGACCACCGGCGACTTCCACGCCGCAGTCGGCGCCTTCCTGCTGTGCGGGATCCTGCTGCTAGCGACGGGTCTCTGGCCCTGGCTCGCCCGCACCATGACCAGGATTCCGCGACCGATCGCCAGCGCGATGCTGGCCGGCATCCTGTTTCCCATTTGCCTCGCGCCGGTGCAGGCAGCGGTCCGACTGCCGCTGCTCGCCGTGCCGCCGATTGTGGTCTGGCTGGTGCTGACCCGGTTGGCGCCGCGCTGGGCGGTGGTCGGGGCCGTCGTGGTGACCGCCGTGGCGGTCGTGCTCTCGGGGCCGCACATCCCGGCCGTGCACCTGCTGCCCACCCTGCGGCTAGTGCTCCCGGCCTTCGAACCGTTCGTACTGGTCGGTCTGGGCGTCCCGCTCTACATCGTCACGATGGCCGGTCAGAACGTTCCGGGGTTCGCGGTCCTGCGCACCTTCGGGTACGAGAATCCGCCGGCGCGCGCGATGCTGGCGGCCACCGGAGCCGCGACCGCCGTGGGCTCGGTGTTCGGCGCCTACGCGCTGAATCTCTCGGCGATCGTGGCGGCCATGATGGCCGGTCCCGATGCCGAGCCCGACCGTGAGCGCCGCTGGATCGCCACGGTCAGTTCGGGCCTGGCATACCTGGTGATCGGGCTCGGGGCGGGAGCCGCCACGGCCCTCGTCTCGGCCAGCCCGCCGATCCTCATCCAGGCGGTCGCCGGCCTCGCCCTGCTGGGCGCTCTGATCAGCTCGGTCACCGCGGCACTCGAGGATGCGCAGCATCGCGTGGTGGCGATCGTGACGTTCCTCGTGGTCGCGTCGGGCATCCACCTGCTCAATATCGGCTCGGCGTTCTGGGGCCTGATCGTGGGCGCGATCGTGATGCTCGTGCTCTCCATCGGACGCCGGCGCGCGACGAGCGTCGTCGAGGCTGAAGAGGACTGACCCCAACGGCCGCGTCGCGAACCCGGCGCGGCCTATTCCAACCCGCGCCGCTTCAGCAGCGGGCCGATCTCGGCAGCGCGCCCGCGGAAGTCGGCGTATGCCTCGAGCGGATCCTTGGCGCCGCCGACCCCGAGCAGACGGGACCGGAATCGATCGCCATTCGCCCGGGCGAGGCCGCCGTTCTCCTTGAACCAGTCGACGGTGTCGGCGTCGAGCACCTCGCTCCAGATGTAGGAGTAGTAGCCGGCGTCGTACCCACCCGAGAACACGTGCGCGAAGTAGGTGCTGCGATACCGGGGCGGCACGGCGGGGTTGTCGAGTCCGACCTTCTTCAGGGCATCGGCCTCGAACGACGGGACATCCGTGACCTTCTTCGCGTCGCCCGCACTCAACCCGTGCCAGGCCTGGTCGAGCAGGGCGGCACCCAGATACTCACTGGTCGCGAAGCCCTCGTTGAACTGCTCGGACTCGTGGAGCCGATCGACGATGCTCTGATCCAGCGGGGCGCCGGTCTGGTGGTGCTTGGCGTAGTTCGCGAGGACCTCGGGCCACAGCATCCACATCTCGTTGACCTGGCTCGGGAACTCGACGAAGTCGCGGAACACGTTGGTTCCCGCGAGCTTCGGGTAGGTCACGTGGGCGAACAACCCGTGCAGCGCGTGACCGAACTCGTGGAAGAAGGTCGAGGTCTCGTCGAAGGTGAGCAGCGTGGGCTCGCCCGCTGCGGGCTTGGGCACATTGAGGTTGTTCACCACGATCGAGGTGTCGTGACCGAGGAGTTCAGCCTGCGAGATCAGGGGATTCATCCACGCGCCGCCGCGCTTCGAGTCGCGGGTGTAGAGGTCGAGCAGGTAGAGCCCCAGGGCCGAGCCGTCGTCGTTGCGCACCTCGAAGATCCGCACGTCGGGGTGGTAACCGACGAGGTCCTTGCGCTCGGTGAATGTGATGCCGTACAGCTGCGTCGCCGCGAAGAACACTCCGTCGTGCAGCACGCGCTCGGCCTCGAACCAGGGGCGCAGCGCGGCCGTATCGACGTCGAACTTCTGCTGGCGCACCTTCTCAGTCCAGAACGACCAGTCCCAGGACTTCACGCTCTCGTCGGCCGCCGTGGATGTGGAGTCGTCATCATCGAGCTCGGCTTCGGTGAGCACGTTGAGATCCGCCTGCTCGGCTTTCGCATTGCGGGCCGCCGGGGGAGCGAGCCGACCCAGCATGGCCGCAACGGCCTCCGGGGTCTTCGCGGTTGAATCGGCGAGCACGAACGCCGCGTGGCTCGGGAATCCCAGCAGTGCCGCGCGCTCGGCACGCAGCCGCACGATCTCGAGCAGGAGGCTCGTGTTGTCGAACTCGCCGCCGTGGGCGCCGCGTGCCTGGGAGGCATCCATGATCCGTTTCCGGATGCCGCGGTCGGTGAGCGAGGCCAGGAACGGGTGACCGGTCGGCAGCACGAGCGTGATGAGGTACTTGCCCTCGGGGAGACCGCGGTCGGAGGCCGCCTGCGCGGCCGCGCTGATCTCGCCCGGCTCCAGGCCGTCGAGGTCGGCGACGTCGTCGATCACGACGGCGAGCTCGTTGGTGTCGCTGAGCAGGTTCTTCTCGAACTTGGTGGTCAGTACCGACAGTTTCTGGTTGAACTCCTTCAGCTTCTCCTTCTGCGCGTCGTCGAGGCCCGCGCCCGCCAGGGTCATCTCGGTGTACCAGCGGTGCACCAGGTACTTCTGCTCGTCGGTGAGAGCCGAGCCGTCGGCGTCCAGCTGGTCGTGAATGGTCTTGATGCGCCAATAGAGCTGCGAGTCGAGCAGGATCGCGTCGGTGTGGGCGGCGAGCTGCGGCGCGATCCGCTCTTCCAGCTCGTTGGTGAAGTCGCTGGAGTCGGCCGAGCTCTTATTGAAGAACACATTGGCAACGCGCTCGAGCAGCTGCCCGCTCTGCTCGAGCGGCACCAGGGTGTTCTCGAACATCGGCGCGTCGCGCTTCACCACGATCGCCCGGACCTCGGCCAGCTGGTCGGCCATCCCCTTCTCGAGCGCCGGCTCGTAATGCTCGTCGCGGATGTCGGCGAAGGGCGGGAGGCCGTATTCCAGAGTGCTGGGCTCGAAGAAGGGATTCTGTTCAACCATGCGCCCAGCCTAAGCCGGGAGGCCACGAATGCAAAGAATCCGTTGCAAACGCAGTATTGCAAAGATGTGCTTGCAAAGATGTCTTTGCATTGCTAGTGTGGAGCCATGTCCGAAAACCCGTTCCACTCCGAGCCGACAGTGGGCATGCCGCCCGCCCGCGAGCTCGATCTCGAGAGCCTCAAGGCGCTGTCGCACCCGTTGCGCGTGCAGATCGTCAACGCCCTCTCGATCTATGGGGCGGCCACCGCGAGCGGCTTGGCCGACCGCTTCGGCGAGTCGAGCGGGGCGACCAGCTATCACCTGCGCCAGCTCGAGCGGCATGGCTTCATCCGCGAGGTGGAAGGAAAAGGCACCGGGCGGGAGCGTTGGTGGGAGCGAGTGCCCGGCGCCCTGAACATCGGCTCATCGGCCGCTGTCGAGACGCCGGCCGGCCACTCGGCCGCTCAACTGATCTTCCGCGAGTTCCTGCAGACCAGCGACGCTCTGCTCACCGACTTCGCGGATCGAGGGCACCAGGTGCTGCCCGCCGAGTGGATGGACACCAGCGTCATCACCACGGCGAACGCGCGCCTCACGCTCGAGCAGATGCAGACCTTCGTCGCAGCCGTCAACACGGCCATCGACGACTATCTCGTTCCGTATCGCGGCCAGCAGGGCGAGGGAACCAGGGCCGTGCAGATCCACTTCAACGCGTTCCCGGTGCTCGATGCCGAGGTCGCGGTCAACCCGTCGAAAACGTCTGGAGAGCAGGCATGAACAGCCCCCGAATCCGCCATCTCGTGCACCCGTCGATGTCGGTGGCCGAGCGTAATTTGACCATCACGAACGAGGTGAGAACGATCATGACAACAGCTGCTCTTCCGACCGCTGCCGCCCCTCAGGGCGGCCTCGAACTGCTCGTGTCGCGGCTCGCAGTCGCCATGCTGCGCTGGTCGCAGCTGCGCGCCGCACAGCGCTCGGCGCGACTCCAGCCCAGCCACGACGACATGGCGCTGCTGCGTCGGCTCCAGAAGGACTCGGCGAACGCCGTCGACCTCTCCCGGCTGGCCTAGGGGTCGTCGCGGGTGACGGTGTCGGTGACGGGATCGTGGTGCAAGACGGTCCCGTCATCGAGTTCCACCACGGCGCGCCCTTCGAGCCAGGTCAGCGTCCACCGCCAACTGCTCGGGTCGACGCCCTCCGCGGCGCCGTCCTGGAGTTCGGCTTCCACATCGGCGATGGCAGCGATCATCACCGCAGGCAATCTGCTCGGCGGCTCGGCGCCGACGTTCCACCGCGTTCCCAGTTGCATCAGGTCTCCTTCTCGTAGGTCACCCAGCTGGTGCGGGTCGCGACCCGGTCGTAGAGACGTTGGGCTCGGTGGTTGTCGGCTGCGGTGATCCACCGCAGCGTGCCCCCACCGTGCGCTCGGGCGACCGACTCGCACGCAGCGATGAGCGAGCCCGCGACACCGGCTCCCCGGTGGTCGGGCGCGACGTAGAGGTCGTCCAACGACCAGCCGGGTCCGGCGGTGAACGTGTCGTGCAGGCGGCGCAGGTGCGCGAATCCGACCAGCCGTGAGCCATCGGGGTCTACGAGCTCGGCGACCAGCGCGCCGACCTCGTGCGCGTCATCCATCAGCCATGCCCAGACTCCGGCGAGCACCTCGTCCGAGAAGTCCGTCTCGTAGAACACTCCGTAGGCGAGGAAGAGCGTGCGCCACTGGTCGTGGTCGCGCGACTCGATCGGCCGGATCACCGGGTCAGTCATCCCTGAGAGTCCTTCTTCGAGGTCGGCGGCGCACCGCGATCCACGGTGATGAGGGGGATGCGCTCCGCCGAGTCGTACGCGTTCCGTGCCGCCGTGCTCGGATCGCCGCAACCGTCCACCGGGGCGTAGTACGCCGCGGTCACCCCATTGTGGTGCACCCAGACCAGCAGCGGATCCGGAAAGTCGATCGGGCACGACCGGGGGTCGGACACTCGAGCGTTCGGCGCGCGGTAGGCGCGCAGCAGGGCAGCCGGATGCGGGATGCGGTACGAGGTCTCCCACGGCCCGTACGTCGACACCCCGTCGGTGTCGTGGTGCCCGTCCGCGCGGCAGATGTAGACCTCATCGACCGGGAGCCAGTAGCCGTCGAAATGCGTGGGAGCGACCAGCGGGCAGGAGGCGAGAATCGCCGGAACGACCAACGGCGCGTCGGGCGCGACGGCCTTGGGCACCGCGAACCCGGTCGGCGACGGAGTCGGCAGGGGGGTCGCGAGTGAGGGGACGCACCCGCTGAGCGCCGCCGTCAGCGCGATGCAGACGGCGATGACCGACAGGCGGGCAGCAACCCCGCGTGCCGGCCGGCGGCTCATTCGACCGTCGCCTCGGCCCACACGATGTCGGTGACGGCGATCTCGGCGGCCTCCACCAGGGTGAGGTCGCCGATGCGGCCGACCGCTTTCAGGTCGTCGACGGCTTCGGCCAGGACGGCCGGACCGCTCAGGGTCGCCGACACCACCTCGGTCTTCTGCGAGGCCTTGGCGTCGGTCTTGGCCCGGCGGATGCCGATCAGCGCGGCACTCACCGCCGGAAGCAGGCCCACCGCGGCCCCGCCGCCTCGGCTCTCGGGCCACCCGGCGAGATGGATGGAGCCGTCGTGCGTCCACCGCCAGACCTCCTCCGTGGCGAAGGGCAGCACCGGCGCGAGCAGGCGCAGCAGCACGTCGGTGGCCTCGCGCAGGCTGCGTGTCGCGCTGCCGTCGCCGGCGTACGCGCGCTCCTTCACGAGTTCGAGGTAGTCGTCGCAGAAGGTCCAGAAGAACTGCTCGGTCGCCTCCAGCGCTCGCGCGTGGTCGTAGTCCTCGTAGGCGGCGGTCGCGATCCTCACCACCTCGTCGAGCTCGGCCAGCATGTCGAGGTCGAGCGGCGCGGTGATGGTCGCACCCGACGGCGGCTCGGGGAACGAGTAGACGAACTTGGCGGCGTTCAGCACCTTGATCGCCAGTCGCCTGCCGATCTTCATCTGCTTCGGGTTCTGCGGGTCGAAGGCCGCATCCGTACCGAGCCGGCTCGAGGCCGCCCAGTAGCGCACCGCGTCGGAGCCGTGCTCCTCGAGCATGGCGGCCGGGGTGACGACGTTGCCCTTCGACTTGGACATCTTCTTACGGTCGGGGTCGACGATGAAGCCCGAGATGCCGGCCTCCGCCCACGGGATGCTGTGGTGCTCCAACTCGGACCGCAGCACCGTCGAGAACAGCCAGGTGCGGATGATGTCCTGTGCCTGCGAGCGCAGCGAGTAGGGGAACACCAGCCCGAACAGCTCGGGATCGGTCTCCCAGCCGCCGGCGATCTGCGGGGTGAGCGACGACGTCGCCCAGGTGTCCATGATGTCGAGCTCGCCGACGAAACCGTTCGGCAGGCCGCGCTGCGACTCCTCGTAGCCGGGAGGGGCGGCAGACGCGGGATCGACCGGCAGGTGATGCTCGCCCGGCACGATGGGCTGCTCGCGCAGCACCTCGCCCTCGGCGTCGATCGGGTACCAGATCGGCAGCGGCACTCCGAAGAACCGCTGGCGCGAGATCAGCCAGTCGCCGCTCAGGCCGCCGACCCAGTTGTCGTAGCGCACCCGCATGAAGTCGGGGTGGAATCCGATCTGCTTGCCGGCCTCGAGCAGCCGGTCGCGCAGGGCCGCATCGCGCGCCCCGTTGGCAATGTACCACTGGCGGGTCGTGACGATCTCGAGCGGCTTGTCGCCCTTCTCGTAGAACTTCACCGGGTGCGTGATCGGTTTGGGATCTCCGATGAGGTCGCCGGACTCTTTCAGTAGTTCGACCACCTTCGCCTTGGCGCTGAATACGGTCTTGCCGACCAGCTCGGAGTAGGCGGCGCGGCCGCCGTCGCTGAAGAGGTCGGCCGCGGGAGCCTCCTCCAGAATTCGGCCGTCCTTGCCGATGATCGCGCGGGTGGGCAGGTCAAGCTCGCGCCACCAGACCACGTCGGTGACGTCGCCGAAGGTGCAGACCATGGCGATGCCCGATCCCTTGTCCTTCTGAGCCAGGTGGTGGGCGAGCACCGGCACCTCGACGCCGAACAGCGGCGTGGTCACGGTCGTTCCGAACAGCGCCTGGTAGCGCTCGTCATCGGGATGCGCCACCAGCGCCGCGCAGGCCGGCAGCAGCTCGGGCCGGGTGGTCTCGATCTCGATGGTGGTCTCGCCGTGCGGCCCGGGTGATGCGCGGTGGAACGACACCCGGTGGTAAGCGGCCGGTTGGTCCTTGTCTTCGAGTTCGGCCTGCGCGACGGCGGTGCGGAAGGTCACGTCCCACAGCGTCGGAGCATCCGCCTGGTACGCCTCGCCGCGCGCCAGGTTGCGCAGAAAGGCGCGCTGCGCCGCCAACTGCGCCTCGTGGCCGATGGTGCGGTAGGTGAGCGACCAGTCCACGCTCAGGCCGAGGTCGCGCCAGAGCGCCTCGAACTGCTTCTCGTCTTCTGCGGTGAGCTTCTCGCACAGCTCGATGAAGTTGCGCCGCGAGATCGGCACCTGGTCGGCGGCCTTCGAGCTCGCCCCCTCGCCGCCCTCGAGCGGTGGCTGATAGCCCTCCACATAGGGCAGTGTCGGATCGCACCGCACCCCGTAGTAGTTCTGCACACGGCGCTCGGTCGGCAAGCCGTTGTCGTCCCAGCCCATCGGGTAGAAGAGGTGGCGGCCGCGCATCCGCTGGAATCGGGCCGCGAGGTCCATGTGGGTGTAGCTGAAGACGTGCCCGATGTGCAGGCTGCCCGACGCGGTCGGCGGGGGAGTGTCGATGCTGAACACGGATGCCTTGCCCGCCGCGAGCGCGGCCGCACGATCGAACCGATGGGTGCCTTCGCGCTCCCAGACACCGCCCCAGGTCGCCTCGAGCCCCTCGAGGGCGGGTTTGTCGGGGATGGCCCCGCGGGGGTGGTCAGTGGCAGACGTCATCGCGTGAACTCCGGTCCGATATGCGCGGCACCGTGTCAGTGGTGAGGTGCCTGGTTGTGGTGCGCCCAGTTTACCGGCGCGCCGCAGCCGAGAGCGTTCGCGCGCGTCTCGATTCGGTGTCGGCGAGCTCAGCCCTGCCAGTTGGCATCGGTGATGGTGGCGTGCTTGCTGACGTGCTCCCCGTTCGGACCCACCAGGGTGATGGTGACGTCCTCGGTCTGGCGGTGGTTGCAGTCGAAGAGGTGCTCATCGGTGAGGTCGTTCTGGTTGCCTGTGGTCGGGACCTGCATGTAGCCCTGGTCCTTGGCATCCACGTTGGCGGGCGAGAACCACGCCTCGACGGCGTTCTGACTCGCCCAGCTCAGGGTCACGACCGGCTTCGGGGAGTTGCCGGTGGTGTCGCAATGCACCGTCGTCACCACGTTGAAGCTGGTGAAGTGGGTGCTGGTGTCGACGGGTGCCGACGTCGCCCGAGTGCCGCCCGTATCGATGGGCGAGGGCGTGGGCGTTGCGGAACTATTGGCACTCGTCGAGGGAGTCGTTGTCGCGTCGGCCAGCGACGTGCCGCCCCCGCGAGTCAGGAGCACCACGATGAGAACGACGATCGCGACGGCCAGCACTCCGCCGACGGCGATCAGGGCGACCACGAGGCGTCGATCGAGTCCGGATGAGGCGGGGGACGGCGCAGTGGACATGGGGACTCCGATCTTTCGTCAGGGTTTCTTGGTCACCGTGAACTTCTTGCTGACCTTGCTGCCGTCCTTGCCGAGGATCGTGATCGTGTACTCGGTCGAGTCGTTTCCGCAGAGTGCCTGGAACGGGTGGTAGCCGGCGGGGAAGTCGGCATCCGAGCCGGAGGGCGGCAGAACCCAGCCCATTCCACCGGTCATCGCGTCGTTGGTGTTCACCCCGAAGTAGGCGTTCTTCCCGTTGACGCTGCTCCAGTGGATGGACAGGTTCGGCGTGCCGTTGGTGCAGTCGAGCTTCGACGGTGAGATCGAGTATGCGGTGATCGACGGCTTGGTCGACGGCGGCGGAGGCGGCGGAGGCGGTGCAGTGGTCGCAGTCGGAGTCGTCGTCGGAGTGACCGTGGGGCTCGCCGATGGGGAGGGCGACGCGGAACTCGCCGTCGGGGTCGGGCTGTCAGTACCCGCCGCCACGGGCTTGCCATTGCCACTCAGCAGGATGATCAGCAGCACGATGAGAGCGATCAGCAGAAGAGCGCCGATCGCGATCAGCGCGATCATCAGCCCGCGCGACTTCTTGCCTTCCTTTTCGATCGCCGCGGTGACCGGCGTCTCGTCGGGGGTGTCGATGCGTTGCGTGGGGGTGTCGTCGCTCACGGGACTCCTCAGCGTTCTGCCGAGGGATGCCCCCGGATGGCTGACAGCATAGGGGGGCGCCGCGATCCGCTCAACGCCCCATCCACCGACGGACGTGAACCGATCGCCCGGTGTCTAGCCGGCCGGAACGGGCGTCACCGTGGCGCTGGCCGGTGCCATTCCCTCCGACGTGCTGTACGCGGTCAGGGTGTACGACTCACCGGTGCCGTCGCACTGGTACAGCACAGACGAGATGGTGCCGCTCGCCGCGGGGACGAGGTTGGTGTTCACCGAGCCATCGGATGACGACAGGTTCAGGGTGTCGGCGTTGGTCGTCGTGTACGAGATGGAGATCGTCGTCGGACCACCCGCGCAGGTGGGCTGCGCGCTGACCGCGGCGGTGATGGTCGGTGGGCTCGACGGGGGAGCCGCGACCGTGCGCTGCTGCGTCGCGGCGGGGGTCGGGGTGGGAGTCTGCGTTGCGCTCACGGTCGGGGTCGGACTGGCACTGGCCGTCGAGCTCGTCGACGGCGATGCCGTCGGCGTCTGCCTGAGCAGCGCTTCGGGCGATCCCGAACTGCTGCCGTACTTCGCAACCAGCACCACGACGAGGACGATGATCAGGATGAGGATCAGGCCTCCGATACTGCCCAGAATGAGCAGGTTGCGGCGTGCCGTCTCGCGTGACGCGCGTCCGGCCTCGGCTGCAAGGCTGCGCCGCGTCGGGAGCGCCTGAGTCGGGTCGGCGACGGCCGTCGCGGCGACGGACACCCCCGCCGGGAACCCACCAGCCGGATATGACGACGCCGCAGGGTACGACGACGCCGCAGGGTACGACGGCTCGGCTGGGTACGCCGGCTCGGCTGGGTACGACGGCGCCGCTGGGTATGACGGCTCCGCTCCCGGGAAGACCCCGGCGGCCGGCTGGTCGCTGAGCAGCCAGGCGAGCGGGTCGCCAGGACCGCCCGCGGGGGCCGGCGTCACGGGGACCGGCCGGGCCGGCTCCGCAGGGAGCAGGCCGCCGACCGGTGTCTCAGGGGTGGCCCCGAAGAGCCGGGCGAAGGCATCCAGATCGTCGCTGTCGTCGCTCATAACGACGGCCATTCTGCCAGCGCGTTCCTGAGACTTCCGACCGCTAGAGCGCGTCGACCGGCTCGACCCGCCGACGGGCGGCGAACGCCGCGACGGCGGTCACCAGCGACAGCGCCGCAAGCACGATCCCCGGATGCCACCAGGCGAAGCCGGTCGCACCCCCCAGCGCCGCAGTGAGCAGGGGCACGAAGCCCGAGAGGACGGCCGCGATGCTGTAGGCGAACGAGAGCGCCGTGAAGCGGAAGCGGCCGACGAACATGTCGCTCATCAACCCGCCGAGGGCGGCCCAGGCGGCCGTCGGCAGGATGCCGCCCACGATCATCGTCCCGACCAGGATCGGGAAGGTGGCGAACTGCAGCAGGTAGTACATCGGGAACGCGATGACCAGCGTGCCGATCGCCCCCCACAGCACGACGCGTGCCGAGCCGATCCGAGTTGCGAGCACCCCGAACAGCGGGATGGTGGCGAGCTGCAGCAGGCCGCCGATCGTGGTCGCGACCAGCAGGTCCTGGAACGAGAAGCCGAGATGCGAGACGCCGTAGTTCACCGTGTAGGTGTTCATCAACGAATAGGAGCCGATGCCGAGCAGGGCTGCGCCGGTGGCGATCAGTAGGCCGGTTGGCCGACTGCGGAAGGCTTCGATCAAGGGAATGCGCACGCGAGCGCCGGCCTCCGCGAGCTGCCGGAACACCGGCGTCTCATCGATCGACCAGCGCAGATACAGCGACACCAGCAGCAGCGGGAACGCCACCAGGAACGGGATGCGCCAGCCCCACGCGGCCAGTTGCGAAGCCGGCACGGCCGCGGTCATCACGATGAACAGCACGGCCGACAGGATCGACCCGATCGGCGAGCCGAGCTGCGGCATCGAGGCGTAGAAGGCGTGCTTCTTCTGGCCGGCGTGCTCGGTGGCGATCAGGATCGATCCACCCCACTCGCCGCCCAGTGACAGCCCCTGGATGAGGCGCAGCAGCACCAGCAGCACCGCGCCGACCCAGCCGGCCGCGGCGTAGCTCGGCAGCACCCCGATCAGGCCGGTGGCGACGCCCATGATCGCGATCGTGATGAGCAGGGTCGACCGCCGCCCGATCCGGTCGCCCAGGTGGCCGAACAGGATCGCGCCGATCGGACGGATCACGAAGCCGACGCCGATGGTCGCGAACGCGGCAAGCGTGCCACCCACCGCGCCGAGCGGCTGGAAGAACAGCGGGCCGGCGAAGTAGGCCGAGAAGTACGCGAAGACGTAGAAGTCGAAGGATTCCAGCGACGTACCGACGAGCGATGCCCAGGCGACGCGACGAGCCGACTGGACCGGGGAAGACGATGTGGTGGGCACTTTGCCACTGTCTGTGATGGTCACAGGTAGCAGAGCCACGCCGCGCGCCGAATCATTCCCGCCTCAGCGCTGAAGGTCGGCGACGAGCCCTGACAGCTGCCCCGTCGGTTCCAGGTCGAGAGCGCTGAGCAGGATCCCGCGATAGCGATCGAAGACTCCGAGCGCCTCCGATTGGTTACCGTCTGCAAGGTGGATGCGGATCAGCAGGGAGTGCGGGCTTTCACGGAGCGGGTCGACCCGCATGGCCGCGCGCGCGGCACGGATCGCTTCGGCGGTCCGGTCCTCGGCGAGAAGCCGCTGCCCCACGGCCTCGAGGGCATCCATGCGCAGCTGGCGCCAATCCTCTGCCTCCGCGATGATCCAATCGTCGTACCAGTCGGGCAGCAGCTCGCTCGAGAGCAGGCCGATGGAGTCGGCACTGAGATCGGCGGCTTCGACGGGGCTGGACCGGTGAAGCAGGCGGTGCGCCAGGGCTTGAGCCTCCCGCAGATCGACGACGACGCTCGGGCGAAGTCCGAGCCCTCCCGCTTTGGTCGCCACGACGGTATTGCTCAACAGGCCATCCAATCGGGTGAGCGCCGCGCGCAGGCTCAACCCCGCTCGCTCGTCCGAGACGTCTGGCCACATCGTGCCGGCGAGCGAGATGCGCGCAATCGCCCGGTCGTGAAGAGCCAGGAAGATGAGCAATCGCTGCGAGCCGACCGCCAGCTCGTCGATCTGCACCGAGTCGACTCGCAACTGGAAGGTGCCGAGCAGGAAGAGCTCGACCCGCGACGTGCCGGACACCGCATCGCCCGCCACGATCTGTGCCTGTGCCGCTTCGAGGGAGGCCGCCAGATCGGACTCGGGCGCGGCAAGCGGGTCCCAGCGCCTGCTCCAGTCATCCAGGGCGTGGATGCCCACCTTCAGATCCTCGCCCTTGGCTGTCAGCGCATACCCGGCACCGTCGCTCGACGCAGGGAGTCGCTCCATGATCCCGGCACCGACCAGCGAGGTGAACCGCGCCTCCAGGGTCTCGGGGGCGATGCCGAGGTGCAATTGGAAGTCCGAGAACTTGGTCGTGCCCCGAAGCATCGCCTCGGCGACGATCAGCAGACTCCACCGCTCGAACTGCATCATGTCGCACCTCCCGCACGGCGGGCCGGGGTGCCGCAGCATCCGGGGTTGGTGAGACCTTACGCCATCGGGCGCGACCGCCCCCCGGCAGTCGCGCCCTGTTCCCCCTCGTTTCCGCTCGCGGCCCCGATCCAGTCGAAGCGGAAATGTTCCTCGCTGCGCCGGATCAGGCTCGCTGCGCGCGACGTGCGCGAGCCAGCAGGATCAAGCCAACGACAACGACCGCGATGGCCGGGAGGAACGGCGGCGTCGTCCCGGTGTTGGCCAGAGAGTCCGGGCCGGTGGACGCACCCGATCGGCCTGCAGCGGAATCGCTCCCACCGACCGTCCCTGTCCCCGTGCCCGTGCCCGTGCCGGTGCCGGTGCCGGTGCCCGTGCCCGTGCCCGTTCCGGTGTCGGCGGGTGGTGCCGGTGCCGTCACGCTGTTCAGGATGCTCGCCGAGCAGACGATGAGCGACCCACCGCCGTTGGCCGAGTTGTTGCACTGATTGATCGTCACGAGAAGGTCGGCAACCGATGTCGACCCGGCGCCGATCGTGCAGGTCAACGAGCTGCCGCCGCCGTTGTCGGAATCGTTGCACTGCGTGATGTCCGCACTCGTCGTGCTGAGCCCATCCGGGCTGCACGCGCGCAGCACCACGGTTCCGCCGGCCAATGAGCCATTGCACTGGTTGATGGACGCGGCGACGGGCGTTCCCACGCCGGTGATGTTATTGACCACGCTCACCGAGCAGAGCAGCGAACCGCCACTGGTGATCGCGAAGTTGCATTGCGCCACCGACGTGACGAGATCCGTCGACAGAGTCGTGTGCTGGGTGCAGCTCGCCGTGAGGTCGGTGTTGGCCGCACCGTGGCACTCCTTCACCGTCACCGATGACCCCGTGGCGCCGGTCGTGACGTTCAGGGTGTTGACCACCGTGATGTCGCACTGCATTCCCAGGCCGGGCGTGTCATCCACGCTGCTGCATTGCGCGATCGTTGCGGCGGAGGCCGGCGCGGCCGGTCCCCAGGCGATGGCGAGCATCAGGGCGCTCGCTCCGATGAGGATCGCCGCCCCGATGTGCCCTCGCCGCCGCGTTCGTGTTGTGCCGGTCCTGCTCGTCATGAATCCCCCCAAGGATGTTGATGACACCTTGCGCCACCGGCCATGACCGCACCGTGACGGCGGCGTGACCGGCTCCGAACGGGTTGTCTACCCCTGGAGGAGTGGCGATCGTCGGGGGCCAGGAATCGGAGGCGGTCCGCGATAAGATGGGGCCACAGATATCGATCCGGCCATCACCGGGGAGTCCTCGGAAGAACGTCTCACGCCACGCCGGCGATGAGCCAACTAGAACCGAGCGGGTCAGCCCGTCACAGCGGCAAGAAAAGAGAGCGGTCGTCAGGGCGCGTCCACTTCGGGCGCATCGGACGGCAAGCGAGGTGGTACCGCGGCATCCGTCGTCCTCGTGGAAGAGAACACCACGAGCACGGAGCACACGATGTACCCACACGGAACCGACGAACCCGGAGTGCCGGCGTCGCCCGATTTCCCGGCGATCGAGCGCGGCATCCTGGCGTTCTGGAAGCGCGACGACACCTTCCAGGCGTCCATCGACAACCGCGAGGGGTGCCCCGAGTGGGTCTTCTACGACGGCCCGCCGTTCGCCAACGGGCTCCCGCACTACGGGCACCTGCTGACCGGCTACGCCAAGGACCTCTTCCCGCGCTACCAGACCATGCGCGGCAAGCAGGTGCAGCGCCGCTTCGGCTGGGACACCCACGGCCTGCCCGCTGAGCTCGAGGCGATGCGCCAGCTCGGGATCACCCAGAAGCACGAGATCGAAGAGATGGGGATCGGCGCCTTCAACGCCAAGGCGCGCGAGTCGGTGCTGCGCTATACCAAGGAGTGGGAGGAGTACGTCACCCGCCAGGCGCGCTGGGTCGACTTCGAGCACGACTACAAGACCCTCAACGTCGAGTACATGGAGAGCGTCATCTGGGCGTTCAAGCAGCTCTATGAGAAGGGCCTCGCGTACGAGGGCTTTCGCGTGCTGCCCTACTGCTGGAACGACGAGACCCCGCTGAGCAACCACGAACTGCGGATGGATGACGACGTCTACCAACTGCGCCAGGACCAGTCGGTCACGGTGACCTTCCCGCTGGTGGGCGAGAAGGCAGAGTCGCTGGGCCTCACCGGAGTCGAGGCCCTGGCCTGGACCACCACACCGTGGACCCTGCCGACCAACGCGGCGCTCGCGGTCGGCCCCGAGATCTCGTATGTCGTCGTGCGCAGCACTGACGGGGTGCACCAGTACCTCCTGGCCGCCGACACGGTCGGGTCGTACGCGAAAGAGTTCGGCGACGAGGCGGAGGTGACCGCGACCTTCACCGGCGCCGAGCTCGCCGGAGTGCGCTACGACCCGCTGTTCGACGTGTACCGCGAGGAGTACGGCGACTCGGCATTCCAGATCCTGGTGGCCGATTACGTCGCCACCGGCGAGGGCACCGGCATCGTGCACCAGGCGCCGGCATACGGCGAAGACGACCAGGTGGTCTGCGCCGCGGCCGGCATCCCGGTGATCCTGTCCCTGGATGACGGCGGCCGCTTCCTGAGCAGCGTTCCGCAGGTGGCCGGCCAGCGCTGGTTCGAAGCCAACAAGCCGTTGACGCAACTGCTGCGGGATGCCGGACGCCTGATCCAGGTCAAGAGCTATGAGCACAGCTACCCGCACTGCTGGCGGTGCCGCAATCCACTGATCTACAAGGCGGTGTCGAGCTGGTTCGTGCGGGTGCCCGAGATCCGCGACCGGATGATCGAGCTCAACCAGCAGATCAACTGGGTGCCCGAGAACGTCAAAGACGGCCAGTTCGGCAAGTGGCTGGCCAACGCGCGCGACTGGTCGATCAGCCGCAACCGGTATTGGGGCAGCCCGATCCCGGTGTGGAAGAGCGACGACCCGGCGTACCCGCGCGTCGACGTGTACGGCTCGCTCGACGAGCTGGAGCGCGACTTCGGCGTCCGGCTGACCGACCTGCATCGCCCGGCCATCGACGAGCTGACCCGGCCGAACCCCGACGATCCGACCGGCGCGTCGACGATGCGCCGGATCGAGGACGTGCTCGACGTCTGGTTCGATTCCGGCTCGATGCCGTTCGCGCAGGTGCACTACCCCTTCGAGAACCGCGACTGGTTCGACACGCACTCGCCGGCGGACTTCATCGTCGAATACATCGGCCAGACCCGCGGCTGGTTCTACCTCCTGCACGTGCTGTCGACGGCGCTGTTCGACCGCCCGGCCTTCACCAACGTGCTGAGCCACGGCATCGTGCTCGGCAACGACGGCCAGAAGATGTCGAAGAGCTTGCGCAACTACCCGGATGTCAACGAGGTCTTCGATCGCGACGGCTCGGACGCCATGCGCTGGTTCCTGCTGTCGAGCTCGGTGATCCGCGGCGGCAACCTCGTCGTGACCGAGGAGGGCATCCGTGCGGGCGTGCGCGAACTGCTGCTGCCGCTGTGGAGCACGTACTACTTCTTCACCCTCTACGCGAACACGGTCGACCCCACTGGTCGCGAAGCACTTGGCGGTCGAGGAGCCGCCGACGCCCTTGGTGGTCGAGTAGCCGCCGAAGGTGGCGTATCGAGACCCGGCTACGCAGCACAGTTCCGCACCGACTCCGCCCACGTGCTCGACCGGTACCTCCTGGCCAAGACGCGCGAGGTGCTCGAGCAGGTCACCGAACATCTCGACGACTTCGACACCCCGTTCGCCGCCACCGCGCTGCGCGACTTCGGCGATGTGCTCACCAACTGGTACGTGCGCCGCAGCCGCGATCGGTTCTGGGGTGGCGAGGACCGCGACGCCTTCGACACGCTCTACACCGTGCTGGTCACTCTGACCCGGATGGCCGCGCCCCTGCTCCCGCTGGTCACCGACGAGATCTACCGCGGCCTGACCGGTGAGCGCAGTGTGCACCTCAGCGACTGGCCGGATGTCGCGGCATTCCCCATCGCCCCGGACCTGGTCGCCGCGATGGACCGGGTGCGAGAGGTCGCGTCGTCGGGGCTCGCGCTGCGCAAGGCGCGCGGCCTGCGCGTGCGGCTGCCCCTGAGCACCCTGACGGTCGTGGGCGAAGACGCGGCGTCGCTCGCCGAGTTCGCCGACATCCTGCGCGACGAGCTCAACGTGAAGTCGGTCGAGCTGCAGGAGTTCCGCGAATCCAGCCTGGCCGACTTCGGCATCACGCGCCGCCTCGCGGTGAACGCCCGGGCGCTGGGACCGCGCGTCGGCAAGGACGTGCAGCGCATCATCCAGGCCGCGAAAGCCGGCGACTGGACGGCCGACGGCGACACGGTGACCGCGGGCGGCACGGCGCTCGAACCGGGCGAATACGAGTTGCAGCTCGAAGCCGCCCAAGCCGAGACCGCGATCGAGTTCCTGCCCGGCGGTGGGTTCGTCGTGCTCGACACCCACGTCACCCCCGAGCTGGAGGCCGAGGGCCTGGCCCGCGACGTGGTTCGCGCCGTGCAGCAGGCGCGCAAGGATGCCGGCCTCGACGTCGGCGATCGGATCTCGCTGTCCATCGCCGGGGATCCCGCGGCTGTCGCCGCCATCGAGGAGCATGGCAGCCTGATTGCGGCCGAGACCCTTGCCGTGCTCGTCGAGGCCCGCGAGGCTGAGACGGGCGCCGCGGGCTCGGCCGTGGGAGCCGGATCAACCGTGACGATCGAGGTGGAGCGGGTATGAGCGACCGCGATGACGAGTTCGACGACGCCGAAACCGCGGCCGACGAGGCTCAGTACCAGGAGGCCGCAGACGAGGCGTACCGCGAACTGCTCGAGCGCATCGGCGAGGGCAGTCCGAAGCCGCGGCTCGAGGCGACCCGCCGCGCCGTCGAGCTGCTCGGCGACCCGCAGCGGGCCGCGCCGATCGTGCACATCACCGGCACCAACGGTAAGACTTCGACCAGCCGGATGATCGAGTCGCTGCTGCGCGCCACCGGCCTGAAGACCGGGCTGCTCACCAGCCCGCACCTGGTGCGGGTCAACGAGCGGATCATGATCGACGGTCGACCGGTCACCAACGAGGCGTTCGCGCGCAACTGGGACGACATCACCCCGTACCTGCTGATGACCGACGCCGAGCTGATCGCCAACGACGACGAGCCGCTGACCTTCTTTGAGGCGCTGACGGTGCTGGCCTTCGCGATCTTCGCCGATGCGCCCGTCGACGTCGTCGTGCTCGAGGTGGGCATGGGCGGCGAATGGGACTCCACCAACGTCGCCGACGGACAGGTCGCGGTCTTCACCCCGATCGCGCTCGATCACCAGGCGCGGCTCGGCAGCACGGTGGCCGAGATCGCGCGAACGAAGGCCGGGATCATCAAGCCGGCCGCGTCCGTGGTCACCGCGATGCAGTCCATCGAGGCCCTCGACGAGTTGCGCGAGGCCGCCCGGCTCGACGAGGCGACCATGTCGATCGAGGCTGTGGACTTCGCGCTGGAGTCGACGACGGTCGCCGTCGGCGGCCAGGTCATCGACGTGCGCGGCCGCGCGGGTCGGTATGAGGGCGTCTACCTGCCGCTGTACGGCGATCACCAGGCGCAGAATGCAGCGGTGGCGCTCGCGGCCGTGGAGACCTTTCTCGGCGACGGAGCCGTGGCGCTGGCCGACGATGTCGTGAGCGAGGGCCTCGGCACCGTCACGTCGCCGGGCCGACTGCAGCTGATCGGCGTCGAGCCGACCGTGCTGGTGGATGCCGCGCACAATCCGCACGGAGCGCGCGCCCTCGCGGCGGCCCTCGGCGAGTACTTCGACTTCGACGAGTGGGCCGTGGTGCTCTCGGTGCTCGGCGATAAGGATGCGGCAGGCATCGTCCGCGAGCTCGCGCCCGTCGTCGATCGCTTCATCGTGACCAACTCGCACTCCGAGCGGGCGATCCCGGCTGACGATCTCGGCGAGCTGGTTGCCGAGATCGCGGGCCAGGGTGCCGTCAGCACGGTCGGCCAGCCGAACGATGCGCTCGACCGGGCGCGCGAGTGGGCGCTCGAGTCGCCGCGGCGCGCGGTGCTCATCACCGGATCCATCACCCTGGTGGGCGAGGCGATGGCGCGCGCCGCCTCCGAGGGCTGGAAGTGAGCCGCCGCCGCAGCACCACCGAGAGCCTGCTCTCGATCGTGCTGCTTCTCGAGGCGATCCTGCTGTTCTTCGTGAGCCTGGTGCTGTTCGGCCTCAAGACTCTGCCGCCGCTGGTGGCCTTCGGCGGGGGAGCGGTCTTCGTGGCGGTGATCCTGGCCACGATCGCCCTGACCCGCTGGCCGATCGGGATCGCGCTCGGCTGGGTGATCCAGGCCGCCCTGATCGCGCTCGGCGTCTTCAATCCCGTGATGTACGTCGTCGGAGCCGGCTTCGCCGCCTTCTGGATCTGGTGCTTCGTGCGCGGCCGGCAGATCGACCGCGCGCGGCGCGACTACCTGGCCTCTCATCCGGACGCCGACCGTTCCCCCACCCCTGAAGGAGACACCGCATGACCACCTCGATCGAGCAGACCGAAGAGACCCTCGTCATCGTCAAACCCGATGGCGTCGCGCGCAACATGACCGGCGAGATCCTGCGCCGCATCGAGGCCAAGGGCTACCAGCTGGTGGACCTCCGGATGCTGCAGGCCGACCGCGACCTCCTCGCCCAGCACTACGCCGAGCACGAGGGCAAGCCCTTCTACGAGCCGTTGATGGAGTTCATGCAGAGCGGCCCGGTGGTCGTCGTTCGCGTCGCGGGCAACCGGGTGATCGAGGGATTCCGCTCACTCGCGGGCACGACCGATCCGACCACGGCCGCGCCCGGCACGATCCGCGGCGACCTCGGACGCGACTGGGGGCTCGCCGTGCAGCAGAACCTGGTGCACGGCAGCGACTCACCCGAGAGCGCTGCCCGCGAGCTGGCGCTCTGGTTCGCGTAGCGGGTCAGTGCGGCGGCCTCAGCCCGCCAGCACCTGCTGCACGAAGTCGGTGAATGCGCTCGCGTCGGTGAGGCTGCCGGGGTACTGCTGACCATTCACCAGCACCGTCGGTGTGCCCTGCACGCTCGTGACCGTGGTGTTCGGCAACGGTCCGGTGGTCGCGCGGGTGGTCGCGGAGGCGACCCATGATTTGAACGTCAGGCCACTGATGCACTTGTCGACATCGCCGTTCTTGAGACCGGCGGAGTGCACAATGGCGATCATCTGGGAGTTGGTCAAGCCGGCCGTGCGCTCTTCACCCTGGCTCACATACATCGCCTCCATCACCGGGTAGAAGCTGTTGGGAGCGAAATTGGCGACGCAGGCGCCCACGTTGTTCGCGCGCGTCGAGTAGTTGGTGGTGAAGTTGTGGTCGAGGATCGCGATGGGGTGCACCTCGAGGGTGGCTTTGCCCTGCTCCACCAGTTGCTGGATCACGTCGGCGTTCGTCGCTTCGAAGGCCTTGCACGCCGGGCACGAGAAGTCGACGTAGGTGACGATGTGCGCCAGCCCGTCGCTCGGCTGGTCGTGCGGCGTCGGTGAACTGCTCGCCTGCACGGCACCGGTGCTGGTCGCCACCATCTTGCCGCCCGATGCGGTGAACAGGATGCCGTCACTGACCATGTTCTTCGGGCCGTCGGCGGACTGCGGCGGCGGTGCTGAGGTGGTGACCACGAGCACGACGATCGCCACGACGGCGAGCACCACGACCGTGACGCCCGTCGGGATCAGCCAGCGCCGCATCCGCTCCTGACGCTTCTGCTTCTCACGTGTCAGCCGCGCCTGCTCGCGGGCCGCATCTCGCTTCTCGTTCTTGGTCTGTCGCTCATCGGGCACGGGCTGAACCTATTGGTTTCTGGTCGGAGATTGCTGGATGCGGGCCGAGTGGCGCGAAACACGCCGGGGGTGTGGTCGGCACAGGGCCTAGAGGCGGTGGATGACGTCGAGCTGCAGTTGCGCGATCAGCGCGACGACGACGTAGCTGATGATCGTCACGGGGACGATCCAGCTCGTGAGAGATCGACCGATCCGCGTCGCGGGTGCGCCGTAGACGCCGTGCGCAAGGTTTCGGATCGTGACGACCCAGAACAGGGGGATCGTGACCAGCCAGACGAGCATGCACCAGGGGCACAGCGTGCCCAGCGAGAAGATGCTCTCGGAGATCAGCCAGATGACGAAGGCCAGTGCGCCGGCGATCCCGAGGTTGAAGGCGATCCAGTACCAGCGGGCGAAAGCCGCACCTGCCAGGAGTGAGACTCCGACGGCGATCACCGCCGCGAAACCGCCGAGGCCCAGGATCGGGTTCGGGAATCCGAACGCCGAGCCCTGCCAAGAATCGAGATTCTTGCCGCACTGAACCAACGGGCTGAGGTTGCAGTTCAGGACGGTGCCGGGGTGCGCCAGCGTGGCGAACTTGTCGATGGTCAGCTGAAAGGCCGCCCACCATCCCGCGGCACCAGCCACGACGAGGAAGATCGCCAGGATCCACGGGCGGCGAGGTGTGGTTTCGGCATCGGTCACGCGCTGATTATGGCAACGCGAGAGTGGGGATACGCCCACAATCGGCCGAGCGTGCGATAATTGACGAGAAGTCGTGACGAGCCGCGCTCGCAACGACACCACAGACAGCTTGACCGGGCACGTTCCCAGGCGGACGAACCGGGCCACGAGCGCACCGAGCACACAACTCGTGCAGCACGTGTCGGACAGCCAGTTCCGAAGCGCAGGATCGCGAACCGCGATATCCGCGCCGCGTCGTGACAGGGCGCAAACCACAGGATTTGCGGGGCCTCGCGGGGCGTCGCACACGAGAGTACCCGGCATGGCGCGGCCATCGTCCGGACGAGGAGTGCACCAGCGATGGTGAATGACACAGGTTCCGACAACTCGAACACCGACGAGGGCGGCTCAGCCTCCGACTCTCCGACGGAGAAGCCCAGGCGCGGTCTGCGGCGGCGTGTCACGGCCGCGAAGAGCGCAGCCAGCCACGTGAACGCGGGCGCCGAGATCGTGCTCGACACGGTCCCGGATGCCGCGGCTCCGGCCCCGGCCAAGCGCGGCGGCAGGCGGAAGAAAGGCGATGCCGAGGCCGAGGGCGCAGCATCCACCGCTCCCGCGGAGACCGCGCCGCCGGCCCCGCCAGCCGCAGCCCCGGCCGGCCGCGGTGCGATCGCCCCGCTGCTGTTCCAGGCGCCCGATCTGCCGACGCCGTCGCCCGAGGCGATGGCCCGGCCTACTCAGAACCCGCGTGGCGGCGGTGCCCAGCCTTCCGACGACGAGGCCGGCGGCACCACCCGCCGCCGCACCCGTCGGCGCTCCGGCGATGCGCCGCGCGAGGGGGAGGACGCCCCGAACACGACGGTGCGCGTGCGCCAGCCGCGCCAGCAGCAGGAGCCCAAGCTCATCACCGAGCCGCAGCGCGTCAAGGGCTCGACCCGGCTCGAGGCCAAGAAGCAGCGCCGGCGTGACGGCCGGGACGCCGGGCGGCGCCGCCCGGTCGTGACCGAGGCCGAGTTCCTCGCCCGTCGCGAGAGCGTCGACCGCGTGATGGTGGTGCGCAGCAAGTTCGGGCGCATCCAGATCGGCGTGCTCGAAGACGGCGTGCTGGTCGAGCACTACGTGGCTCGTGCCGCGGATGCCAGCCTGATCGGCAACGTCTACCTCGGCCGCGTGCAGAACGTGCTGCCGAGCATGGAGGCCGCCTTCGTCGACATCGGCCGCGGCCGCAACGCCGTGCTGTACTCCGGCGAGGTCGACTGGGAGGCCGCAGCGGCCGCCGCCGACGAAGCGGGCCGCGACGGCAAGAACCAGGCGCGCCGCATCGAGCTCGCGCTCAAGCCCGGCGACCGCGTGCTGGTGCAGGTCACCAAAGACCCGGTCGGCCACAAGGGCGCCCGCCTGACCAGCCAGGTCAGCCTGCCCGGTCGCTACCTGGTCTACGTGCCTAACGGCTCGATGAACGGGATCAGCCGCAAGCTGCCAGACACCGAGCGCGCCCGGCTCAAGAAGATCCTCAAAGAGGTGCTTCCGGATGACGCGGGCGTCATCGTGCGCACCGCCGCCGAGGGCGCGACCGAAGAGCAGTTGACGCTCGACGTGCAGCGCCTCACCAGCCAGTGGGCCGAGATCGAGCACGCCGTCGAGACCCAGCAGGCTCCCGCGCTGCTGCACAGCGAGCCGGATCTGCTGATCAAGATCGTGCGCGACGTCTTCAACGAGGACTTCCAGAAGCTGGTCATCGAGGGCGACGACGCGCTCGAGACGATCTCGTCGTACGTCGGCGCGGTTGCGCCCGACCTGGTCGACCGGATCGAGAAGTACGAGTCGAACGTCGATTCCTTCGACCAGTACCGCGTGAGCGAGCAGATCGAGAAGGCGCTCGAGCGCAAGGTCTGGCTGCCGTCGGGCGGATCGCTGATCATCGACCGCACAGAGGCCATGACGGTCATCGATGTGAACACCGGCAAGTTCGTCGGCTCGGGCGGCAACCTCGAAGAGACCGTCACCAAGAACAACCTCGAGGCCGCCGAAGAGATCGTGCGCCAGCTGCGGTTGCGCGACATCGGCGGCATCATCGTCGTCGACTTCATCGACATGGTGCTCGAGAGCAACCGCGACCTCGTGCTGCGGCGCGTCGTCGAATGCCTCAGCCGCGACCGCACCAAGCACCAGGTGGCGGAGGTGACCAGCCTCGGGCTGGTCCAGATGACCCGCAAGAAGCTCGGCCTCGGGCTGGTGGAATCGTTCAGCGAGAACTGCGAGGTGTGCGCGGGGCGCGGCATCATCATCCATCACGACCCGGTCTTCAAGCACCGCTCGCCGGAGCCGATCGGCTCGTCGAACGGATCGCAGAACGGCTCGACGTCGTCGCGCGGCCGACGCGGTCGCGGCGGCTCGGGCGGCGGATCGTCGTCTCAGGGCACCGTGAAGAACGGCGTCGGCTCGACCGGCACGCATGCCATCACCGAAGACGTGCGCAACGCGCTCGCGCAGATCGCCAAGAGCACGGTCGCGCATCCCGAGCACGAGCACGCGCACCCTGCGGACGCGGGCGATGCGGGCAGCGCCGAGGCACCGAGCGGCATCGTGCGCGGCCGGGTGGAGGAAGCCGTGACGTCGGCGGCCGAAGCAGCGGTCGAGATCCTCGACATCCCCGTGCCGGTGGTCAAGGGCTCACGCTCCTCTCGCCGGATCAGCACTCAGGATGCCGAGCAGATCCTCGGATCGGTGCTCGGCGCCCTTCCCGAGCCGAAGCAGGCGGGGCAGGGGCGCGTGCGTGCCTCCCGCCGGGCATCGAGCGCGGGAGCCGTCGTCACGCCGACGGAGGCCGGCGAGTAGTCCGCTTCTGCTGAGCCAACTGCTTCTTCTGCGCCTGCGTGACCCGCAGCCCGGATCGTTGCAGCCGGCTCAGCAGTTCGCGCCCGGTCACGGGCACGGCGCCGAGCGCGATGATCGCCTCGCGGCGCTCCAGCGGCACGTCGTAGTGGTCGTGGTCGAAGCCGCGCTCGGGGATGCCCGCGCGTCGCGCGAAGGAATGCAGCTCATCCAGCGAAGAATCGCTGACGAGGTGGGCCCAGACCGTGCCATGAGCCGGCCAGATCGCCTCGTCGATCAGCACGGTCATAGGCCGATGATAAGCGCGGGGGTACAGGGATGTCCGAGACCATCACCAAGGCGATGAAGCGGCCAGGTGCGGTGCCGGCCGCGCTGACCGGGCTGGGCGTACTCGTCGGGCTCCTGGTCATCGGATTCCTGCAGGGCCTGTTCACGACGCTCGGAGTCGCGGCCACATCGACGATCGACGGCGGCTATTTCGGCCAGCTCTGGGCCGCCCAACTGGTCGGTCTGGCGACTGGGCCGCTGCCCTTCGCGGTCGGGGTGTTCCTCGGCCTCTGGCAGGTCGCGCCCATCGCCCCCACCCTGCGTCTCGCGCACGTCGTGACGCGCTCCGTCCTTGCGGCCCTGCTGGGTGGAGCGGTGATGTGGATCGTGTTCTGGGTCGCGCAACTGGTCGTCGAGGTCGCCGGCTTCGCCCGAGAGTTCCAGGGGGCCGTCTTGTTCGGCAAGCTGGGACCGGATGCGGTCGGGGCCGCGTTCCGCGCACTTTCGGTCACCGCGGGGTATCTGCCGATCGCCGTTCTCGCCGGGATCCTGCTCTGGGGATGGCTGCAGCGGCATCCCCTCGACAAGCCGGTGCACGGCGCGCTCGACGAGGTTTGACCCTGCTCCGATTTTCCGGGTATTGTTGACCTTTGGTGTGCGCTGGGCTGAGCCCGCGATGAGACACCCAGACTTCAACTTTTCAGTTAGGAACACTCGTGGTTTACGCAGTCGTGCGCGCCGGTGGGCGGCAGGAGAAGGTCGAGGTCGGCACCATCGTCGTGCTCGACCGCATCAAGGCCGACAAAGACGGCAACATCCAACTGTCGCCGGTGCTGCTCGTCGACGGTGACACGATCACGCACGACGCGAAGGCGCTCGCGAAGGTCACCGTCACCGCCGAGGTCATCAAAGACCTGCGCGGTCCGAAGATCGTGATCCAGAAGTTCAAGAACAAGACCGGGTACAAGAAGCGCCAGGGTTTCCGCGCCGACCTGACCCGCGTCAAGATCACCGGAATCAAGTAGGGGCTGACATGGCACACAAGAAGGGCGCGTCCTCGACCCGCAACGGTCGCGACTCGAACGCGCAGTACCTCGGCGTCAAGCGCTTCGGCGGCCAGGTCGTCAAGGCCGGCGAGATCATCGTGCGTCAGCGCGGCACCCACTTCCACCCCGGCGCCAACGTCGGCCGCGGCGGCGACGACACCCTGTTCGCCCTGGCGGCGGGTGCGGTCGAGTTCGGCGCCAAGGGCGGCCGCAAGGTCGTCAACATCGTCCCGGCGGCGTAGCCCCGGCGCGATCATCCATCGTTGAGAGGGCGGGCTTCGGCTCGCCCTCTTGCTTTTGTCAGGAGGAGGAAGTCATGGCGACATTCGTCGACCAGGTGACGCTCCACCTGCGCGCCGGCCACGGCGGCAACGGCTGCGTGTCGGTCAGGCGCGAGAAGTTCAAGCCGCTCGCCGGGCCCGACGGCGGCAACGGCGGTCACGGCGGGGACATCATCCTGGTCGCGGATCCGCAGGTCACGACCCTGCTCGGCTACCATCGCGCCCCCCATCGATCCAGCGGCAACGGCGGTCCGGGCATGGGCGACCACCGCAGCGGATACGCCGGCGAGACCCTGGTGCTGCCGGTCCCGGTCGGCACGGTGGTGTCGTCCGCCGATGGCGAGACCCTGATCGACCTCGACCAGCCCGGGCTCGAGTTCGTCGTCGCGCCCGGCGGGCAGGGCGGCCTGGGCAACGCGGCGCTCGCCACCACGAAACGCAAGGCGCCCGGTTTCGCGCTGCTCGGCACGCAGGGCTGGGAGGGCGACGTCCGGCTCGAGCTGAAGACGGTGGCGGATGTCGCGCTGGTCGGCTATCCGAGCGCCGGCAAGTCGAGCCTGGTGGCGGCGATGAGCTCGGCCAAGCCGAAGATCGCCGACTACCCGTTCACGACCCTGCACCCCAACCTCGGAGTCGTCGAGTCGGGTGACGTCCGCTACACGATCGCCGATGTCCCCGGGCTGATCGAGGGCGCGAGCGAGGGCAAGGGCCTCGGCCTCGAGTTCCTGCGCCACGTCGAGCGCTGCAGCGCGCTGCTGCACGTGCTCGACTGCGGCACGCTCGATCCCGGCCGCGATCCGATCAGCGATCTCGACGTGATCCTGGGCGAACTGGCGGCCTATCCGGTGCCCGAGGGCCAGATGCCGTTGCTCGACCGGCCCCAGCTGATCGCCCTGAACAAGATCGACGTGCCCGACGGGCGCGAGCTTGCCGACTTCGTGAAGCCGGCGCTCGAGGAGCGCGGATACCGGGTGTTCGAGATCTCCGCGGTGAGCCGGGAGGGGCTGCGCGAGCTGTCCTTCGCGCTCGCCGAGCTGGTGGAAGCCGACCGGGCGGCCAAGGCGGCGATCCCGGTGCCGCAGCGCATCGTCATCCGGCCGCGCGCGGTCAACGAGCCCGACTTCGTGATCAAGGTGGAAGGCGGCACCGAGCCGCTGTACCGGGTGATCGGCGAGAAGCCCGAGCGCTGGCTGCAGCAGACCGACTTCACCAACGACGAGGCGGTCGGCTTCTTCGCCGACCGGCTGGCCAAACTCGGCGTCGAAGACGGGCTGTTCAAGGCAGGGGCGCTTCCGGGTTCCACCGTGATGATCGGCGCGGGCGCCGGCGTCGTGTTCGACTGGGAGCCCACGCTGACCTCGGCCGCCGAACTCATCACCAGCCCTCGCGGCACCGATGCGCGGTTCGACGACAACCGACGTGCGACCCGCGGCCAGCGCCGCGAGGAATACTTCGAGCGGATGGATGCCAAGGCCGCTGCCCGCGCCGAACTGGCCGCCGAGCGCGAGGCCGGCCTCTGGCGCGAAGACGCCGGTACCTGGGACGCCGACGCCCCCGCGGACCACGAGGACGAGGCATGACCGCCGCCGACTCCGCAACGCGCCGCGCGCAGGTCGTCGGCGCCAAGCGGATCGTGGTGAAGGTCGGCTCCTCATCGATCAGCGGGCCGAACGTGAACCAGATCGAGCCGCTGGTGGATGCGCTCGCCGCGACGCACGCGCGCGGCGCGGAGGTCATCCTGGTCTCGTCCGGCGCGATCGCCACCGGGATGCCGTACCTGAAGCTGGACTCGCGGCCCACCGATCTCGCCACCCAGCAGGCGGCTGCCGCGGTGGGGCAGAACGTGCTGATCTACCGGTACCAAGACAGTCTCGACCGCTTCGACATCGTCGCCGGTCAGGTGCTGCTCACGGCGGGCGACCTGGAGAATGCGACCCATCGCAGCAACGCCCAGCGCGCGATGGAACGGCTGCTCGGCCTGCGCATCCTGCCGATCGTGAATGAGAACGACACGGTCGCCACCCACGAGATCCGATTCGGCGACAATGACCGGCTCGCGGCGATGGTGAGCGAGCTGGTCGGTGCCGACCTGCTGGTGCTGCTGAGCGACGTGGATTCCCTCTACACCCGTCCGCCGCAGGAGCCCGGGGCGCAGCCGATCGCCCACGTGCCCTTCAGCGACGACCTCTCGGGCGTCGAGCTCGGCGACATCGGCGCGGCCGGCGTCGGCACCGGGGGAGCGGGCACCAAGATCGCGGCGGCCAAGCTGGCGGCGGCATCCGGCACTCCGGTGCTGCTGGCCTCGACCGGCAATGTGGCTGCGGCACTCGCCGGCGAGGTCACCGGCACCTGGTTCGAGGCGGCACCGGGAGCCTGACTCAGGTCAGGTGAGTCTCGCGGGCGGGCGACGGCACCAGGGGCACCGCGAGGGCGGGGGCCAGGGCGACCAGTGCGAAGGCGGCGGGATAGCCGACGACGCCGATCAGCGCCCCCAGCGCAGGCGCCACGATGGTCGCGCCGATGAATTGCCCGGTGTTCTGAGCCCCGAGCGCCCGGCCAGACCAATGCGGCCCGGCGAACTCGGCCACCGCGGTGAACGCGAGACCGTTGTCGGCCACGCTGATGCAACTCGCCAGCACGTAGCAGACGGCGGCCGCGGCGCTCCAGTCGAGTGCGCCCGCGCCCGCGGTGAGCAGAAGCAGAACGATGCCCGCGAGAGCCACCCAGCGCAGCGGCCGCAGCCGACTGCCGACCCGGTCGCTGAGCACACCGACGGCGATGCGGCCCCCGGCTCCGAGCAATTGGGCGCCGCCGACGACGAGGCCTGCAGCGAGCGTCGACCAGTGCAGATCGACAACGAACCAGACCAGGCCGAAGGTCGAAAGCGCGAACTGAGGCACGACCAGCAGGACCGAAACCAGATGGATGCGCAGCAGAGTGCCATCGCGTCGGTACGGGTTGTCGCTCGTACCCGCGACCTGCGTCCGCTCGGGTCGAGCCGGATCCACGATGACGACCAGGCAGGCGATCGCGCTCAGCCCCACGAGGATGGCGCCGAAGATCAGAGCCGGTGCGATGACGTCGGAAGCCACCAGCGGAGGGATCACCAGGGCGGCGACCGCCACGCCGAGCGGCTGACAGCTCTGCCGGATGCCCATGGCCAGCCCGCGGCGTTCCCTCGAGAACCAGCCGACCACCACCCGCCCGCTCGCGGAGCTGGTCGAGGCGGCGCCGATCCCCGCCACCACGAGGAGCGCCCCGAGAGCCGGGTAGCCGCTCACCAGTGACGCCGCAACAACGGCGACGGTCGTGATGACGAGTCCCAGGACCAGGATCCGCCGCTCGCCCCAGCGGTCGGTCGCAGCACCCCAGGCGACCAGCGAGAGCACGAGGCCGAGGCTGGGCGCGGCGGCCAGCAGGCCGGCCTGGGCGAGGCTCAAGCCGCGCTCCGTGTGCAGCAGGGGGATGAGGAACGCGGGCGTCGACGTCACCACCGTGGTCGACGCCTGGGCGAAAACCGCGACGCCGAGCATCAGCCACGGCCGGGGCGCCCGCAGTCCGCGCGAATCCGGAGCGGGGGCCGATGTCACACGGCAAGCCTAGGTGGGCGGCCAGCCCGTAGAATCTGGCCATGTCCGAGACCGCCGCGTCGCGCATCGCCGTCGCCCTGCCCTCGCTCGACGACAAGCTCGATGCCGCCCGTCGCGCCTCGATCGTGCTGGCGACCACCGCATCCGGACCGAAGGATGCCGGCCTCGAGGCGATCGCGGCCGCCGTCGAGAGCGGCGCGGACCGCATCCTGCCGGCCAATGAGCTCGACATCGCGAACGGCCGCGAGAACGGACTGAGCGCCGGCCTGCAGGACCGGTTGCGCCTCGATCCGGCGCGGCTGCAGGGGCTCGCCGACGCCGTGCGCCAGATCGCCGCCCTGCCCGATCCGGTCGGCGAGGTGGTGCGCGGCTCGACCCTGCCCAACGGCCTGCTGCTCAGCCAGGTGCGGGTGCCGTTCGGCGTGATCGGTGCAATCTACGAGGCCCGGCCCAACGTCACGATCGACATCGCGGCCCTGGCGCTCAAGAGCGGCAATGCCGTGGTGCTGCGCGGCGGCCGCGCCGCCTCCAACACCAACGGCGTTCTGGTCGAGCTACTGCAGGAGGCACTGCGGAGCGCGGGCCTGCCCGGCGAAGCGGTCCAGACCATCGATGAGTTCGGGCGCGAGGGCGGCACGGCGCTGATGCAGGCGCGCGGCAAGGTCGACGTGCTCATCCCGCGCGGCAGCGCCGAGCTTATCGACAGCGTCGTGCGCGACTCGAAGGTGCCGGTGATCGAGACCGGCGCGGGCGTCGTGCACCTCTTCCTCGACGAGAGCGCCGACGAGCGGATGGCGATCGACATCGCCGTTAACGCCAAAGTCCAGCGGCCGAGCGTCTGCAACGCCCTCGAGACCCTTCTGGTCGATGCGCGCGCGGCCGAGCGCCTGCTGCCGCCCGTGCTCAGCGCGCTGCGCAAGCAGGGGGTGACCCTGCACGCCGACGAGCGGGTCCGCGCGATCTTCCCCGACTCGGTGCCGGTCGTCGACGAGGACTGGTCGACCGAGCACATGAGTCTCGACCTGTCGGTCGAGGTTGTCGACGATCTGGATGCCGCACTCGAGCACATCCGCCGCTACTCCACGCACCACACCGAGACGATCGTCACCAACGACCTGGGCAGGGCCGAGCGCTTTCTCGCCGAAGTGGATTCGGCGGTGGTCATGGTGAACGCCTCCACCCGCTTCACCGACGGCGGAGAGTTCGGATTCGGCGCCGAAGTCGGCATCTCGACCCAGAAACTGCACGCCCGCGGGCCGATGGGCTTGCCCGAGTTGACCAGCACGAAGTGGCTGGTGCGCGGGTCGGGGCAGATCCGCGGCTGAGCAGCGGACTAGGCTCAAATCCATGTCGCACCTGTATTCGCTTCTCACCGAAGCGGCACCCGCACAGCTCGTCATGCCGAACTGGGCGTTCCCGGCCATCGCCGGGGCGTTCTTCCTGGTCACCGCACTGGTCACCTGGAGCTACCGCGACGTGGCCAACCGCCACAGCGACAAGACCGGTGGGGCCTCCGGTCACTCCGATGCCGGGCACGGCCACTAGATCGCAGTGCGCGTGAGCGAAGAGGCCGTGCGCCGGCGCCGCATCGGCGTCATGGGCGGAACCTTCGATCCGATCCACCACGGCCACCTCGTGGCCGCCAGCGAGGTGCAGCAGAGCTTCGACCTCGACGAGGTCATCTTCGTCCCCACCGGGCAGCCCTGGATGAAGCACGATGTCAGCCCCGCCGAGCACCGGTACTTGATGACCGTGATCGCGACCGCGTCGAATCCGCGGTTCACCACGAGCCGCATCGACATCGAGCGGGGCGGCGTCACCTACACCATCGACACGCTTCGCGACCTGCGCCGTGAGCATCCGGATGCCGACCTCTTCTTCATCACGGGCGCCGACGCGGTGGCCCAGATCGTCGAGTGGAAAGACGTGGAAGAGCTCTGGGAACTGGCTCATTTCGTGGCCGTTTCGCGGCCCGGACACGCGCTGAGCATTCGCGGATTGCCGGAGCAGGGCGTAAGCTCCCTTGAGGTACCCGCCCTTGCGATCTCATCAACGGATTGCAGACGGCGAGTCGGCCGGGGTTTCCCGGTGTGGTACTTGGTCCCCGACGGTGTTGTTCAGTACATCTCCAAGCATCACCTCTACCGGAGTAGGACATGACAACATTCCAGGAACCGCCGTTGCAATCGCGACGCGCGGCACGGCAGACCGAGCGAGCCGACGCCCCACCCGGCGCCTTCACGGACCCGAATGCCGTGAGTCAACCTCAGCCCCCCGCATCGCCGACCGCCCCTTCCGCTCCCGCAGCTCCTGCGGCAGAGCCCCTGAACTACGCGACGACCACGCGTCCGCCGCTTCCGCAGTACGACGGGCAGAACCTCCGCCCCCGGCGCACCGCTGAATCAGCCGGACCCGATGAGCTGCCGCCGACCGAGGCGCTCCCAAGCCAGGACGCACCGTCCTACCGCCCGAAGGACTACAGCCCAGAGGGCCGCCGGTCGATGACGCCCAACTGGGCGCCGTCGTACGACGGAACGGTCGACTTCCAGACGCAGAACCGCGAGCAGGTGCTGGCCGCCTCGGCAGGAATCGGCGCTGCGCCGGAGGCTCCGGTCGCCGAGGGCGAGCACACGATGACACGCCGTGAGTTGCGTGCTCTGCGTGAAGCAGAGGGCATCACGGCCGTCCCCACGGATCCGACGCCGGTTGTCTCCCCGTACGCGGCGGCTCCCGCGCAAGCGCCGGCGCCTGCGTTCCCGGTGGCGCCCGAGCCGGTGGACCTCGTTCCGCCGCCGCCCCTGGTGGCTCCCGCCCCGCAGACCTCGACCCGGCTCGATTCGGCGCTCGCCGAGTTCGACGCGCTGGCCGCCGGGCGTGAGCCGATCGCTCCCTCGCCGGATGCTCCTGCCCCGCTACCCGGGCGCCGGGCCGCCCCGCAGGCTCCGCAGCCGGTCGCCCAGCCGGAGCAGGCGCCGGTGGCGCCGCTGGCCGCTCAGGAATGGCCGCAGGCGCAGGCGGCTCCGGCGCCGGTCCAGCAGGCTCCGGTCCCGCAGGCGCCCGCCGAGCAGGCACCGATCCAGCAGGCTCCGATCCAGCAGGCTCCGCCGGCCGAGGCTCCCCAGGACTCGCTCTCGGCATTCGAGGCGCTGTTCGCGGCGCCGAGCGTCGCACCGGTCGCGGTCCCGGAACCCGAGCCCGTCGATCCACTGCTCTCCGCGCCGGCCCCCCAAGGGGCTCCCGCGCTGGTTCAGCCGCCGATGGCGTCGCCGGCTCCGGCGTCCGCGCCGCCGACTGCGCCCGGGCCCAACTCCGTCGGCCACTGGTCGACCCAGTCTGACCTCGACGAAGCGGATCAGGTCACCGAGACCACGATCTCGCGCAGCGTCGGTGCCGGCAGCGGCGCGATCACCACCAGCGCGCTCGTGCTGCCGTCCGTGCCCGAGCGCAGCATCGCCGGCCCGATGAGCGGCAGCGGTGAGATTCTGCTGACCGGTTCCATCTCGCTTCCGCACAGCTATTCCGCGACCGGAGTCCATCCCTCCCGACTCGACGAGTCGGACCTCGATCACCTGCTCGACCCGGGCGACCACCAGGTCGCCAACACCGACTCGATGCCGGTGCGCGCGGTCAAGGCGGTCAGCACCCACACCGCGACCGGCGCCATCATCGCGCCGACCAAGCAGCCGGGCACCCGCGGATTCACCATCCTGATCGTCGCGGCCTCGGTCATGGCCGTCGTCGTCGTCGGCCTCCTGGTCGCCGGTCTCGTCTCGGGCACCCTCTGAGCGCGTGACGAAACCCTTCGAAGGACACCGTGACGGCATCTGATCACGCGCGCGAACTCGTGCGCATCGCGGCCCACGCCGCCGACTCCAAGCAGGGTGAGGATCTCGTGGCGCTCGACGTCTCGGAGCCGTTGCCCCTGACCGACATCTTCCTGCTCGCCAGCGGACGTAACGAGCGCAACGTGCTCGCGATCGCCTCCGAGGTCGAAGACAAGCTCAACGAGGCCGGCGTCAAGACGCTGCGTCGCGAGGGCCGCGCCGAGGGGCGCTGGGTGCTGCTCGACTTCGGCGATCTGGTGGTGCATGTCTTCCACGAGGAGGACCGCATGTACTACTCGCTCGAGCGGCTCTGGAAGGACTGCCCGACAGTTCCCCTCGACCTGCCCGAGCACTCGGCGGCCGAATCCGCGTAGCCGCTCGCTCAGTCGATGGCATTGCGGCCGAGGAGCAGCGGGCGCCGCGTCCGCCGGGTGATCGCCGTCATCGCGGCGATGAGCAGTGGCACCCCGAGCGCCGTCGCAGCCAACGGCCACCAGGGTGGGGCGAACGCAGGTGGCGACATGGAGAGCGACAACGCGTACGACGGGACCAGCGCGACGGCTGTCCCGATCACCGACCCGAGCCCGGCGAGGACGAGAGCCTGCCAGAATGCGATGCCCCGAGCAGTTGAGGGGGGCGCCCCGACTGCATCGAGGATGAACTCGTCACGGCGCCCGTCGATGCGCGCCAGGCCGAGCGCGATCACCGAGGCTCCCAGCGTGATCAGCCCCGCGATGCCGAGGATCAGCCAGGCGAACACCCCGGCATACTGAGCCGGACCCGTCTCGACCACCAGGTAGCCAGCCGGTTGTGATGCGGTGGCATGCGATTGCAGGTAGGCGTTCAGGGCGTCCTGCTGCGAGGTTGTGGCGGAGCTGTTCACGGCGAGCACGGTCTGGGGAACGACCGGGACGCCGAGCCGTCGCGCGGTCTCCGGCGAGATCATCACCCCGAACGCGTCGAGCGGTGCAGGGGAGTCGACGACCGCGCTCAGGGTGTCACTGCGCTCCGGAACTCCGTCCGGGTGGTAGTTGTCCCCGTCGAAGATCTGGGCAGGGGTCCACCAGTCGATCGTCACCCGGTGGTTCTCGACGTATTGCGGGTACAGCGCGACCGCATGGCCGTCATCAAGAGCCGTTCGCGCAGCCGGCGTCGGTGCCCGGCCCAGGATGGCGGCGAGGTCGTCGGCGTTGCCGACCACCAGATGGACGCCGAAGCCCCCCGATGCCAGGTAGGTCGGCGCGGTGCACGGCGTGGTGCCGTTCTCCACATACACACAACGGGAGGCGGTGTTGATCCGCAGCGCGGGGATCGACTGCCCACCGGTCGGTCGCTTGGTGGCGGTGTTGCTGAGGGTGGCATCCGGAGCGCCCGAGATCAGGCGGGCGTTGGACACGCCGAGAAGGCGATCGACGGCATCGACGTAGCCCTCGGCGTCCGGGGTCGGCACGGTCGAGTCGGCCGGAGTGAACTGGATCACCGTGCTGCCGAGTGGTGCCCGGTACTGGTAGCTCAGGGCGTTCGACTGTTCGCCGTCTGACAGCGCTGTCATCAGGAAGGCAGCGACGAAGACGGTGCTCATCACGGCCGCGATGGCGGGGACCGCCCGCGCGCTGTTGCGCGCCAGGTCGCGCGTCGCCATCCGGAGCGCGGTGCTTCCGCCCGACGACGCCCGCGCAAGCAGTCGCAGGAGCAATGGCACGCCCAGCACGGCGCCGAGCTCCAGCACGACCGACCCGATCACGATCAGCGTGGGCCCGATCCACACCTCGCCGAGGAGCGGCGGATTCTGAGTATTGACGATCAGCGTCAGGATGCCGCCCAGAATCGCAACGCCGGCACCGACCAGCATGACGACCGCCCCGATCGCAGGGGCCAACCGGCTCGGCCGCGCCGGACGCCTGGCTCCGCGGAGTGCGGCCACGACGTCGAAACGGGTCGCCGAGCGGCTCGGCGCCGCCGCCGCGATCCAGGAGGTGATCACGGCGACCAGGACGATCACCGCGACCGCGCGCGCATCGACGACGAACCCGAAGAACTGCGTGTCACTGCCGTCGGCGACGAGTCTCATCGCTGCCGCCGCGCCGCCGATGCCGATCAGCACCCCGGCCGCCGAACCGACCAGGCCGAGCAGAATTCCGCCCACGGCAACCGAGCGGGCGAGCAGGCGCCGGTCGGCGCCGACACTGGCGAGCACGGCGAGGGCGCGCTGCTGCTGCCGCGCGCCGACCAGGAAGGCCGCTCCAGCCAGCAGTGCGATCTCGAAGAGCACGAAAGCGCCCGCGATGGCGACCAGGGTCACGATCGCCCACCCGGTTCTTGCACTGGCACCGCCGTAGTCCACGGTGGTCAGCCGCTGCGTCAGGGCACGGGACTGCACGAGCGCGCCGTGGGCGTTGAGGCGGTGCACCGTTGCCAGATCGACGGGCGGCCCCGCCAGGTACCAGACCGAGTACTGCGGGTCGTCGCTCGCCAGCGGGAACGCGGAGGTGCCGCCGAACACCAGCTCGCTGGATCTCGGCAGCATCAGATCCCGCATCGTGCCGACCACTCGGTAGGCGCTCGACCCGTCGCCGCCGGTTACCGTCTCGCCGACCCGAGCGCCCAGGTGGGCGAGTGCCGCGGGGCTGACCAGGATCTCGTCACTGCTGCGCGGCGCACGACCGGTCAGCAGCAGGTATCGTCCGGCGAACGCCGGATCCCAGCTGCGCCCTGCCCAGCCCTGGAAGTCGGCGACACCGTTCGCCGTGGTGAGGTAGAGCTGGGCCGGCTGAAGGGGGATCAGTCGCCACCGTTGCGGAACGAACTCGCGTGGATCCGTCGAGACGCCCGCTGTCAACTCGCGGCTCTCCCACATGTCGCCGGACGCGTTCTGCGAGACCACGTTGCCCACCAGGTCCAGCACGGCCGCCATGTGCCCGAGCCGCGCCTGCGTCGTCTGGGCCGGACTGCCGAGGGTGCTCAAGCCCACGGTTGCGGCCCCCGACATCCCGATCACCGGCAGTGCCACGAGAGCCGCGATCAGGATGCTGCGGCCCGGCGATCGTCGGAGGTTGCGCGCCGCGAGCAGGAACGCCAGCCGCACCCCGCCCTTGCTGCGACGCGGCAGGTCCGACGCGCGCTTCACGGCCGCGCCAGCGCGTCGACGGTCTCGCTCTCGGAGCTACCCACGACGCGGCCGTCGCGCAGGAAGACGATGCGGTCGGCCCAGGCGGCGTGCCGCGGATCGTGGGTGACCAGGATGCCGCCGGCCCCGGCATCCACCCGATGACGCAGCATCCGGAGCACCAGTTCGCCCGTCGTGGAGTCGAGCGCGCCGGTCGGCTCGTCGGCCAGGATCAGCGACCGGCCGCCCACCACGGCCCGCGCGATCGCGACCCGCTGCTGTTGACCTCCGGAGAGATCGTCGGGGTAGTGGTTCGCGCGGTCCGCCAGGTCGACGACCCCGAGCGCATCTCGTGCGGCGCGACGAGCCTTGCTGGTCTTCCAGCCATCCAGCTCCAGCGGCAGGCTGACGTTCTCGAGCGCGGTGAGTGCCGGCACCAGGTTGAAATCCTGGAACACGAAGCCGAGCGTGCGGCGCCGGAGCGCCGCGAGTTGGCGCGGGTCGAGTTCCGACAGCCAGCGCCCATCGACGATGACCTCGCCTCCGGTCGGTTTGGTCAGCCCGCCGGCGATGGTCAGGAGGGTGGACTTGCCGGATCCGGACGCGCCCATGATGGCGACCAGTTCGCCGCGATCCACCGTGAGGTCGACCCCGGCGAGTGCGACCACCGCCGTCGCGCCCACGCCGTAGTGCATCGACACGCCATCCAGGCGCAGCAGCTGCTGGTCGCTCATCGCTCGCCCTTCGTCCGGGTGGCAGTCGCCGCTCTCGGAGCATCGGCCTCGTGCGTCCGCGGGATGCGACCCGCCGCGCGCCGACCCGCCGCGGCCTCCGACAGCCGCTGCTCCGAGTGATCGAGCCAGCGGATCTCGGCTTCTGCCTGGAAGATCATCGAATCGACCACGAGCAGCCACGCGAGCTCGTGCGGGGAGGCGGGGTCCCCGCCTGCCGCCTTCGTGCGGGTGAGGTCCTGAAGGGTTCTCGCCGTCGCCTCGCGCTGGGTCTGAATGATCGCGGGCATGTCCACACCCTCGAGCGATGCCGCGATGGCCAGTTTCATGGCGAGTTCGTCCCGAGACGGAGCAGGTCGGCTGATCGGTCGCGTCAGCCAACCGGCCGCGACGTCGCGACCCGTCGGGGTGACGTGCCACACCTTCCGGCCTTCTGCGTCCCCGGCCATCGACTCGACCAGACCGTCGCGCTGCAGACGATCGAGCGTGGTGTACACCTGCCCGATATTGAGAGGCCAGGTCGAACCGGTGCGCGACTCGAATTCCTGTCGCAGCTCGTAGCCGTAGTGCGGTCGCTCGCAGAGGAGGGCCAGCAGGCTGTTCTTGATCGTCACCATACCGAGTATGCATACCGAGTATGGTCTTGGCAAGGTCGAAGTCTTGGCACGCGCCCTCATCGCCCGGGGGGATGGCGAGCGAGGGATGTAGTAACCTAGTCCAGTTGCCCCGCAAGGGTCACGGGTCTGTGGCGCAGTTGGTAGCGCACCTGCATGGCATGCAGGGGGTCAGGGGTTCGAATCCCCTCAGATCCACCCTCACTTCGTCTCGAGCCCGGTCAGCCCGCTTCTGCCAGCCCCACTCGGTCGGGCACCGCATGGGTCAGCCCACGCAACCACGGCTCGGGCGCCGGCCAGGGCCGCCCGGTCGGCAGGCGACGCAGCAGCCGCACCAACGACGCGTCCGAGTCCGACCACGGGATGACGCGGGTCGGCGACGCCTGCGGCATCACTCCCAGCCACCAGTGCTTCCAGGTCGGAGCCAGCGTCTCGGGGGCGAGCACCACGTAGTAGTCGGGCAGCGCGACGCCATCCCGGCCCAGGGCGACGAGCACCCGCTCGATCTCCAGCTCGAGGCTGCCGAGGGTCGCCTGGTCGTCGAAGAACTCGACCCACGCGGCCGCGACATGCTCCAGCGGGTCGCGGTCGTGGACGAGGTAGGGGGTTTGCGTGCTCGACGCCCAGTGCACGGCATCCGTGTCGTCCGCGAACCGCAGGTGGGCAGTGCGCACATTGGCCAGGCCGTCGAGACCCTGCAGCGCAGCATCCGCCTCGTCACCGATCACCACCAGCGTGGTGCTGCTCGGGCTCGCCATTGTGGGATCTTACGCCGCGGGGCCGAAAATCGAACGCATGGCCGGGGCGTTCATGCGCCGTTGGTGAATCTCGGCACCTGGATGGTGTCGGCGAAGTGGTCGGCGACGACCGTGTACTCCCAGGCGTCGCCGACCTTGACGACACGAGCGGCAAAGGCTCCGGAACGGACGTCCTCGAGCCTTTGGACCGTCCAGGCCAGAGCCGTACCTTCCCCGGGGCTGCCGTCGGGCATCTCGCCGCTGTCGTCGAGCAGTTCGACGACGATCCCCCGGCGCCGAGCCCGTTCAACCGCCGTGATCATCGGCTCGACCGCGAAACGGCGGCCGCGAATGGTGTCACGCAGTGACGCCTCGGAGATGGCAAGGTCCAGGCGTTCCGCGGGCGGCAGCGCCGTCGTCGCGGACTCGGCGATTCTGCTCAGCAGCGGTCCGACGATTCCGAGCAGTCGGTCGATCTCCTGCGTCCGCTCGGCCGAGGCGGCCGCGGCGGCGGCGTCCTCCGCCGCTTGGCGATCTCGCGCGTCGTTGAACTCGCGGATCCGCCGGGCCGCGCGGCGAAGGAGGACAGCGAAGATCGTCCCCAGAACGAAGGTGCCGGTCTCCCTGCTCACCAGGAGAAGCCCGTGAACCGTCCCCTGACCGGTCGAGATCGTCCAGGCCAGCACGGTCGTGATCAGAAGCGCCATCCCGACGGCAGCCCAACCGCTGCGCCCTCGCAGACCGAGCGCGATCATCACGAACATGTTCGCGCCGATCACCCACGCCCCGTAACCGGGCCATCCGGTCGCGCTGAGCTGCCAGAGGGTCAATGCTGTCGAGACCGGGACAGCTCCCACAATCGCCAACGAGTGAGGCAGGGGCAGGGGAGAGGCGCCGGGAATGACCGTGCGCGCCGCGGAGGCCAGGACGAGAGCGAGAGCGAGGATGCCTTGCCAGGTCTGAGATTGCTGACCGCCGGCGGTCAGCCACATGATGATCTCGGTGCTGGCGAAGAGACCGAAGATGAGTTTGGCACCGACGCTGCTCAACCGCAGCAGTCCGACGAGATCGGTCGCCGGGGCGGTCCCGCCGCTCATGCCGATCGCCATTCGAGCAGCACCGCAGTGCCCCGCGACGGCTCCGACCGGATGATTGCCCGCCCGCCGGGCTGCGACGCCATGCGGGCAACGATGCTGACCTTGAGTCCCAGGCGTGTCGGGGCGATCGATGCCGGATCGAATCCCGCGCCATCGTCGAGGACGGCGACTCTGACCTGATCCGTGGCGACCTCGACGTGGACGGCGCGGTTGGTGGGACGACCCGGCTGAACGGCGTGGCGCGCGCTGTTGCGAAGCGCTTCCGCCATCGAGTCGGCGAACGCCTGAGTCAAGGCGGCCGGAATCGGGGCTTCGGAGTCCACTCGATAGCTGAACTCGGCGGATGGCGCGATCTCGGTCGTGATTGCCTGCAGCCTCCAGGCGAATGCACGCGCCGGAACCGCTTCGTCAAACCGGCTGCCGTCGCGATGCTCCCGGAGCTGCGCAAGAGTAGCGGACGCCTGCCGGGCGAGGGCGGATCCGAGGACGCCTTCGGACCTGGCCGCGGCGAGCAGTGTCGCGAGCACCCCGTCATGCACCAGCGCCGCGATCCGGGAGCGCTCCTGTTCCAAGCCGACCGCGGCGGCCGCTCGCGCGGTTTCGGCGCGGGCGGCGGACGCTGCACCATCGAGCGTCCGTCCTGCGGCGATGCTCACGACCGTGAGGGCGGCGAAGATCGAGTTGAACATCAGCGCCTGGAGGGCGTCCTGAGCCGCGACCTCGGTGATGCTGCCTGGGTAGGCGATCACCCGTTCCACCCCGAGCAGGCCGGCCATGATGAGGATGAAACCCCAGACACTCCAGTGCGGCCACGCGATGGCGGCCGCGGAGGTGCCGATCACCGTCAACTGAAAGATCCAGGGCGCCCGAAGGTCCACCGCCAGGTGCCCGTCCAGAAGGGCGACGGGCAGAAGGACCATGACAACGAGGTACCCGATGGCGAGGGTCGCGGCCAGGCTCCTCAGCAGTCGGAGGCCGATCCATCGGGCCGCGAGCCCCATGGTCAGCGGGATGCCGAAGATGACGGCGATCGACGCGACGTTCCACCAGCCGGCCAGGTGGGGCAGCTGGCCCACGACATCCGGACCCTCGAGTGCGCCGAAGACCACGCTGGCCACCGCCATCACGTAGGCGATCACCCGGACGATCCTGACCGTGGCCTCCTCGTCCTTCTGCGCGACCGCCGTCACCCGTCCGTCCCCGGACTGGGCAGGAACCCGTCTTCCACGGCGCGTTTGTAGAGGTCGATCTTGGTGTCCGCGTTCCGACCGACGAGAGCGTATTTCACCCTCACGCGGCGGATGTAGTTGTCGACGGTCGCGAGGGCGAGCCCCATCTGAGAGGCCACCGCCTGGGTCTTGTTCCCGTTCGCGAACAGGGACAGGGCGCGCTGCTCCTGCTTGCTGAGGCCTGCCTGATCGAGGTCCGGGTCGGAATCCAGCGCGGCCGCCCAGTCGATCGACAGGACGGGCTCTCCGCGTGCTGCCCGGCGCAAGGCGTCTTCGAGCACGGCGACCGGTTCCGATTTGCGGATCACTCCGAGCACGGGAGTGCGAGCGGCGAGGCGCACCAGGTAGGGGCTTTCGCCCGAGGTGTATGCGAGGACGTTAGCTCCTGCCTCCGTGAGCCGCGTGACGTTGTTGACGGGAGACGATCCGTCGGCGAGGCGGAGGTCGAGCACGACGAGATCGATCTGCTCTCGTCGCTTGAGCAGGTCGTCGACGGTGGGCGCGACGCCCACGTAGCGGAGACCGTCGATTTCTTCCACGACTTTCGAGAACGCCGTCGCAACGATCTCGTGGTCATCGATCAACCCCACCGTGGTCAACGCTCGGGTCTGTGCATCGGTCATCTGCCTGCTCCTGAGTGGACGGTGATCCGGACCCGACCAGGCCACAGCCTATGCGGGTCACGGGCGCCCGTCCTCTCCGGAATCGGGCCGGGTGCTAGGCCTCCTGCACCGACGAACGGACCTGCGTGAGGGCGTCCAGGGCCGGCACCTGCGCGGCGACCAGCAGCGACCTGGCTTCAGCCACCGGCACCCAGCGAGCCGCGTCGAACTCGGGGAACCGCTGCATCCGGCCCGATCGCGGTGGCCATTCCAGCTCGAACTCGTTGCTCACGATCCGATCCGGGTCGAAGTCGGCACCCTCTCCCGCGAAGACGGTCAGCATCTTGCCGCTCGAATAGCGGAACGTGCCGAGCTCGAGGTAGTCCGCATCGGGGGCGGGCGAGCCGACCTCCTCGGCGAACTCGCGCAGCGCGACCGTGAGGTCGCTCTCGCCCGGATCCGCCTCGCCCTTCGGGATCGACCAGGCGTGCTCCTGCGTGCGCGCCCAGAACGGGCCGCCCATGTGGCCGATGAACACCTCGAGGCCGGATGCCGCCATCCGGTGCAGCAGGATCCCCGCGCTGTGCGCCGCCACGTCAGTCCTTGCGCAGGGTCGGCCCGGGCCGGGGCACCGGGCCGCGGGCGCCTCCGAGCAGGAAGGCGACCAGATCGATCAAGTACTCGATGGCCGACGCGAGGGCTGCCGAGACGATGAGCGGCGAGTACAGGGCGCCGAGGTAGCCGCCCGTGATCGGCACCGCCGCCGTGCGGCCCCAGAGCAGGCCGAGCAGAGCGGGCGCCAGCCCGATGAGCAGCAGCAGTGGATGCCCGAGCGCGCCGAGCACGACCGCCGCGATCACCGCCAGGGCGCCGAGCGCGACCTGGGCGACCAGGAGCGCGCCGAGCGGCGGCCGGAACCGCAGGTACCGCTGGATCGACACGACGGCCCACATGGCCGCGACCCGCAACGGCGCCACTCCGCTCTCGCCGAGCGCGACCCGGAAGGCGTCGTCGGCGGCACGGCGCACCGCGAGCTGCTGGGCGGGCGGAGCCTGATCGGCGCGATCCGACAGGGCATCGTGCAGGATCGCCGGTAGCGTCTGGTGCCCGTAACTCGCGACCAGCCCCCACAGGAACGGCGGCACCGACGCCAGGTCGGTCGAGTTGTTCGGGTCGGTCGCCGGTCGCGACAGATCGTGGGCCGGGATGTCGGTGCGCGAGCCGTTGCGCGGGTCGATCCAGGCGAATCCCTGCTCGAGCTGGAACAGCCGCACACTGGCCGGTCGGTACAGCAGCTCGACGCCGTCGAGCGGCGCTCCGTACGAATCGATGAACGGCATGGGCACCCCCGCACGCCAGTATTCCAGGAATACTCGAGGGAGCGGGTGTGTTCAAGTCAATACAAACGCATGAACTAGGAGCAGTCATGGCCAGCAAGAACCCCTCCGTCGATGCCGCGCAGGATGCCGTACCCGCGGTGAAGCCCGTCGAACTCGGCCTCGACACCTTCGGTGACGTCGAGGTGGATGCCGCCGGCGAGAAGGTGCCGTACCCCCAGGTCATCCGCAACGTGGTCGAGCAGGCGGTGCTCGCCGACCAGGTCGGCGTGGACTTCTTCGGGATCGGCGAGCACCACCGCGACGACTTCGCGATCTCGTCGCCGGAGGTCGTGCTGGGCGCGATCGCCAGCCGCACCGAGCGCATCCAGCTCGGAACCGCCGTCACGGTGCTCAGTTCGGACGACCCGGTGCGCGTGTACGAGAAGTTCGCGACCCTGGATGCCGTCAGCAACGGGCGCGCCGAGATCATCCTGGGTCGCGGGTCGTTCACCGAGTCGTTCCCGCTGTTCGGCTTCAACCTGCAGGACTACGAAGTGCTCTTCGAAGAGAAGCTCGACCTGCTGGTGAAGCTGCTCGACGAGGGGCCGGTCACCTGGTCGGGCTCGATCCGGCCGCCGTTGACCGAGCAGGAGGTCTACCCGAAGACGGCGAACCGACTGAAGGCCTGGGTCGGCGTCGGCGGCAGCCCCGAGTCGGTCGTGCGCGCGGCCCGGCACGGCCTGCCCCTGGTGCTCGCCATCATCGGCGGCCAACCCGCGCGTTTCGCGCCTTACGTCGACCTGTACCACCGTGCTCTGGCTCAGCTCGGCCAGCCGACCCTGCCGGTCGCGGTGCACTCACCAGGGTTCATCGCCGCGACCGACCAGGAGGCTGCCGACATCCTCTGGCCTCATCAGGAGACGATGATGAACCGGATCGGCAAGGAGCGCGGCTGGCCGCCCACGAACCACGAGCGCTTCGAGGCCGAGATCCACGAGGGCGCCCTGCACGTCGGCTCGCCCGAGACCGTCGCGCAGAAGATCGCCGACACGGTTCGTACGCTCGGCATCCAGCGGTTCGATCTCAAGTACACCAGCGGAACCGTGCCGCATGAGCAGCTGATGACGTCGATCGAGCTGTACGGCCGGGAGGTCATCCCGCGGGTGCGCGAGCTGCTCGCCGAGGATCCCGCGGTGGCGCTCGGGCTGCCGTCCTAGGCTCGTGCCATGGTCAGCCGTCGCGAGCATGCCGCACGGCTGCTGGCCGACTACCCGAACGCGCTGCGCTTCCGGGCGCACGCGGTTCGGGATCGGGCGGTTCCCGCGTCGTTCGCCGAGGGCGGGCTGCGCCCGGTCGTGATCCTGCCTGGCATCTATGAGAGCTGGCACTATCTGCGGCCGGTCGCCGAGCGGCTCAACGAACTCGGGCATCCGGTGCACGTCATCCCGGCGCTCGGGCTGAATCGCGCGCCGATCCCGGCCACCGCGGCCCGCGTGCACGCGTACCTGGTCGACCGCGAGCTGGCCGGGGTCGCGATCGTGGCGCACAGCAAGGGCGGCATCGTCGGCAAGCACCTGATGGTGCTCGACGATCGTGAGGGCCGGGTCGACCGGCTGATCGCGATCGCCTCGCCATTCGGCGGGTCGGCGATGGCCAGGATCGCGCCGAATCCCGCGTTGCGCGCCTTCTTGCCCACCGACCCGGTGATCGCCGGCCTCGCGGCTGAGCGTGCCGTCAACGCCCGAATCACCTCGATCTACCCGAGCTTCGACCCGCACATCCCCGACGGGAGTGCCCTTGAGGGCGCTCGGAACGTCGAGGTGCCGGTCGTCGGCCACTTCCGCATCCTGCTGCAGCCCGCCGTGATCGCGGCCGTGCTGGAGGCCGTCGGCGCCTGAGCGAGCGCGAGGTCGATGGTCGGGTCTAGCGTGAGGCCGTGACCAGAGATCAACGCCTCGTTCTTGCCATCGCGATCCTCGCCACCTTCGTGTCGTTCCTCGACGGCACGATTGTGAACGTCGCCCTGCCGGCCATCCGGCGCGAACTGGGGGGCGGGCTCGAGGCGCAGCAATGGATCGTGGATGCCTACCTGATCACCCTCGGATCGCTCATCCTGGTGGCCGGCTCGGTCAGCGACGTCTACGGCCGGATCACGGTCATGCGGGTGGGTCTGATCGCGTTCGGCGTCGCATCGCTGGCGATCGCGGTGTCGCCCAACGTCGAGTTCCTGATCGTCGCACGCGGTGTGCAGGGCATCGCCGGGGCGCTTCTCGTGCCCAGCTCGCTGGCCCTGATCACCTCGAACTTCCGCGGACCGGCGCAAGCCAAGGCGATCGGTGCCTGGACCGGCATGACCAGCATCGCCATGATTGCTGGACCGGTGGTCGGCGGCCTGTTCGTCGACTTCCTGTCGTGGCGCTATGCCTTCGTGGTGAACGTCATCCCGATCGCCGTGACCATGGTGCTGCTCAAGCTGCTCGGTCAGAAAGACGTGCGCGAGGCCGGCGTCTCGATCGATTACCTGGGCGCGGTGCTGTGCAGCGTCGGGCTCGGCGGCGTCGTGTTCGCGCTCATCGAGCAGTCGACGCTCGGCTGGGGCAGCCCGGCCATCTACCTCCCGCTGGCCGGCGGCATCCTGGCGTTCGCCGGATTCCTGGTGCGGCAGCGGTTCCACCACAACCCGATGCTGCCGCTCAGCCTGTTCCGCGTGCGCAACTTCTGGACCGGCAACATCGCGACGGCGCTGATCTACGGCGCCCTGTCGCTGAACGGCTTCGCCCTCGGCGTCTACCTCCAGCAGGGCGCGGGACTCAAGGCCACGCTGGCCGGGCTCGCGTCGATCCCGGTCACCTTCATCATGATCCTGTTCAGCTCCCGGGTCGGCGGTCTCTCGGGCAAGTACGGCCCGCGGTTGTTCATGACCATCGGGCCGATCATTGCCGGAATCGGCGCCTTGCTGATGCTGCTCATCAACGACCCGTTCAACTACTGGTGGCAGGTGCTGCCGGGCATCCTGGTGTTCGGATTCGGCCTGACCCTGACGGTGTCGCCGCTGACCTCGGCGATCCTCGGCTCGATCGAGACCACGCGGTCGGGCATCGCCTCGGCGGTGAACAACGCGGTGTCGCGGGTCGCCGGGCTGATCATCATCGCCATGCTCGCGGTGATCATCGGGGGCAGCCTCGATCTGAACGGCGTCCACCGGGCGATGGCTGTGACCGCGGGGCTGCTGATCCTGGGTGGCGTGGTGTCGTTCCTCGGCATCCGCAATCCCGTGCACGAGAAGGATGCGCCGGGCGCCGCCGAGTCATCGGTCCCGACCGTCGCACCGGCAGCGCCGACCGTCGAGAAGTAGCCCGACGGTCAGGAGTGCAGGTCGGACTCGAGCAGCACCTTGCCGTCGCGCACCGAGCGCACCTGCACGGACGCGATCTGGCTGACCGGCACAGACGTTCCGGCGCTGAGGTCGACGACGCTGTTGTTGGATGCCGACCAGCTCGAGAGCTCGCTCGCCGTTCCGTTCTTCTGAACGATCCAGAGCGCGTAGTCCCAGCGCATCGAATCGGGCACGCCCGACTCGATGTCGCGGTACCGGCAGCTCATGTCGAGCTTGGTTCCCCAGCCCACTGACGTGAGTTCGACGTCGGCGCTCAGCGGGCTGCTGACGACCTGCGAGAGCGCCGTCGACAGGGTCGGATGCGGCGTCGACGCAATCGACACCGGGATGGCGATCGCCGTGGCCACCACGGCCGCGGCAGCAAGGCCGAGCAGCAGTCGAGTGCGCCGACCTGACCGGGCTGCTTCTCGCGCCTGGATCCTCGCCACCAGGTCGGCGGGCAAGGTGGCGATCGCTGCCGACTCGGCACCAGGCGCCTCGTCGCGATGCTCGATCAACTCGAACGCGCGCTCGGCATCGAGGCGCGCCAGCAGACCCGGCAGGCCCGACAGCTCGGCGACGGACGCCCGGCAACGCCCGCATCCCTCGAGGTGCGTTTCGAACTCGAGGCGTTCGGCGGGTGACAGGGAACCCAGGACATAGGCGGCGTCCCAGTCGGCGTACGGGGCGTGAGCGGTCGTCATCGCGTCACTCCCTTCTCTTGCAGCGCGAGTCGCAACGCCCGGAGGCCGTAGTGCATGCGCGACTTGACGGTGCCTTCGGGGATCGCCAGTTCGCGAGCGACCTCGGCGATACCCCGGCCGCCGTAGTAGGCGTGCACGATGACCGCGCGATGGTCGAAGCTCAGCGAGGCGAGGGCCTCTTCGATGAGGAGCGACTCAAACAAGGCGTCGGTCTTGTCGCGCTCCGCTCGCTCCGGCAGCTCATCGGTGGTGAACTCATGGCGCTTGCGCGCACTGCGCGCCTCGTCGATCACCAGGTGACGCGCGACGGTGAACATCCATGCACGCGTGCTCTCCGGGGGCTGGGCGAGGATCGCGGGGGACCGCCACGCGCGCAGCAGGGTCTCCTGCACCACGTCATCGGCCCCCGCCTGATCCCCCGTGAGGCGCACCACGTACCGCCAGAGCACGGCGGAGTGCGCGTCGGCGAGTGCCCGCAGCGCTGCGGCCTCGTCCGCCTGTGCGTCATTCGCCATCGCGCGCGCCTCCCTCATCAGGAACAACGTGGCAAAGGGCGGCCTGGTTCATCTCAGGCCAGCATCCGGGTGCCGGCGAGCACCAGCATGGCGACATCGACCAGCGCAGCGACGATCACCAGCCGGAACAGCCAGCGCCAGACGCCTCGCCTCAGAGCGAGCACCGTGCCGATGATCGCGATGACCAACGAGACCAGCGATCCGGCGATCGCGAAGAGCGGGATGCCGCCTGGGGAGCCGGTGACGCCGACCGCGACGGCGAGCGCACCCAGCAGCAGGGCGACCCAGGTGATGACGATGGATGCCCGCATCCCGAGCCGGTGCGGCAGGCCGCGCACGCCTGTCTTGCGGTCGTCGTCGAGATCGGGCAGCACGTTCGCGAAGTGTGCGGCAATGCCCAGCAGCGCGCCGGCCGCGAACACCCACCAGCCGGGGAGCGCCGGAGCCGGCCGCGCGAGGCTCGCGATCGCGGGCAGCAGTCCGAAGCTGACCACGTAGGGCAGCACCGAGAGCGGCGAGTTCTTGAGCGCCGCGTTGTAGGTCCAGGCCGAGGCCAGAGTGATCGCGTGCACCGCCGCGGCCGCCAGGCCGAGGGGAAGGGCGAGCACCAGCGAGGCGGCCGCCGAGATCCAGGCGACGGCGCGCACCACCCTCACGTCGATCTGACCGAGGGCGACCGGCTTGTCCGATCGGCCGACGGCGCGATCGCGATCCGCGTCGATCCAATCGTTCGACAGCCCCACCGAGATCTGGTCGAGCAGGATGACGAGCCCGAGCAGCGCGACACGCCAGGGTTCCAGGCCGACGGCGATGCCCAGCAGCACCGCGACGGCCGTGACGGCAAGGCCCGGGCCGGGATGGGTCGAGCGCGCCAGAGCGCTCGCGTGACGGAGCATGAGCACAGGCTATTCGCGCGCGGCTCTGGAGCAGTCGTGCACCCGCCCGGCCGCACGGAACGGCACCCCGGCATCCGTTATCGTAAGGGGTTGCACCTAAAGAGGGATTCGTCATTTGGTCAAGCAGATCCGCCTGAATCTGATCTTCCATACGTCGGGGCGACACGACGCCGGCTGGAAGGCATTCGACGACGCGACCACCCTCGTCGACGATGTCGACCACCAGATCATGCTCGCCAAACTGGCCGAAGAGGCCAAGTTCGACGCCATCTTCCTTCCCGACACCCACGCGGTGCTCGGCACCAGCTTTCTGCGCAAGCCGAGGCGTGGGCTCGACCCCATCATCCTGCTCTCGGCGATCGCGCGCGAGACGCAGCATCTTGGTCTGATCGGCACCCGGTCGGCGCTGACCGGTCACCCCTATGTCGTGGCTCGAGACCTCGCCACCCTGCAGCAGATCAGCAAGGGCCGAGCGGGCTGGAACATCGTGACGAGCCAGGAGGATCAGGCCCTGCAGGCATTGGGGCTGCCGATCGACCAGAAGCTCGACCGCCCGACCCGCTACGAGCGGGCGGCCGAGTTCGTCGAGATCGTGACGGCGTTCTGGGATTCCTTCCCCCGGGAGGCCATCACCGCCGACAAGGAGAACGACGTCTACATCGACACCTCGCTCACCCGGGGGGTCGACTACCACGGCAAGCACTTCAGCTCGTCCGGCATCCTGCAGCTGCCGGGCCGGTACGAGGGCGAGCGCCCGGTGATGTTCCAGGCGGGCGTGTCGAAGCAGAGCCGGGAGTTCGGGGCGAAGTACGCCGACGTGCTCTTCACCTCGCAACCCGATCTCGATCACGATCGGATCTTCTACGCCGAGGCGAAGGCGCATGCGGCGAAGTTCGGCCGCAATCCCGACCATCTTGTGGTGTGCCCGGGCCTCTACGCCGTCGTCGGCGACACCGAGGCGGATGCGCGCACGCGCAAGGCGCAGTTCGACGAGATGCTCGACCTGAACTTCCTGGTCAACAACCTGGCCAAGCAGCTCGGGCTGCCGGTCGAAGAACTCGATCCGAACAAAGAGCTTCCCTACGAACTCTTCGAAAAGATCCCGACCGAGGACGAGATCATCAACTATCGCCGAGGTGACATCGGCGGGGTGGCGAAGGCCAACGACTTCACCGTCAAGCAGCTGGTTCATCACAATGTCAACCGCGGCCAGCGCGCGATCTTCGGTACCCCGGAGCAGATCGCCGACCGCATCATCGAGTGGATCGACACCGACGTCGCCGACGGATTCAACATCAATGTCGACGTGCAGCCCGATGGTTTGGAGCGCTTCAAGCGGGTGATCACCGAGCTGCAGAGTCGCGGGCGGTACCACACCGAGTACGAGCACTCGACGTTCCGCGCGAATTACGGGCTGCCTCCGGGCTGATTCGGCCTCTCGGCGAGCGAATCCGCCGGGAGTTCGCAACTTCTTGCGTGATTTTGCGTAGTATTTCCGGCATGTCGAGACGCCTTGCCGAGGTCGCCAAGCAGGTCGGGGTCAGCGAAGCCACCGTCAGCCGTGTGCTCAATGAGAAGCCCGGGGTCAGCGAGGCCACCCGTCAAGCCGTGCTGACGGCGCTCGACGTCCTCGGGTACGAGCGGCCGAGCAAGCTGCGCGGAGAGCGGGCGCGCCTGGTCGGGCTGTTCCTGCCCGAGTTGCAGAATCCGATCTTCCCGGCGTTCGGCGAGGTGGTCGGCGGCGGCCTGGCTCAGAACGGCTACACCCCGGTGCTCTGCACGCAGACCGTCGGCGGCATCAGCGAGGCGGACAACGTCGAACTGCTGCTGCAGCAGCACGTCTCAGGAGTCGTCTTCGTCGGAGGTCAGTACACGCAGCGGGATGCTCCCCACGATCACTACCGGCGGCTGGCCGAGCTGCGGCTGCCCACTGTGCTGGTGAATGCGCCGGTGTCCGAGTTGTCGTTCGCCACCGTCTCGACGGATGACGCGGTCGCCATCGAACTCGCCTGGAACCACCTGGTGCAACTGGGCCACCGCCGCATCGGCATCGTGCTCGGACCGGCCGACCACGTCCCATCCCAGCGCAAGCTGGCAGGGGCCCGGCGCATCGCGGAGGCCACCGGTGTTCCGCTCCCGGACGCGCAGGTGGTGAACTCGCACTACAGCCTCGAGGCGGGCCAGGCCGCGACCGCGCGTCTTCTGGGATCGGGGGTCACCGCCGTCATCTGCGCGTCGGATCCGCTCGCGCTCGGCGCGATCCGCGCGGTGCGCCGGGCGGGCAAGAACGTGCCGAACGACGTCTCGGTCGTGGGCTTCGACGACTCGGCCCTGATGAACTCCATCGATCCGCCGTTGACCACCGTGCGGCAGCCGATCGAGCCGATGGGTCGCATGGTCATCGAGCTGCTGGTCGCCCAGTTGTCCGGCACCGCCGCGCCGCCCGAGGAGTACCTGTTCGAGCCGGAATTGGTCGTCCGGGGGAGCACCGCACCGCCACCCAGCGCGTAAGGGATCGCAAATTCACGCAACTTTCTTGCCATTTGTTTAGTTCTTGCATCATTCTGTCGACAAAGCTACATTTCGAATTGTCGACGGAGACCTGCCGTCGTGCGAACGCAGAACGACAGGACCCCTCCGTTGGACTCAGACGTCCTCACCGGCCGCACCGCGGCTATTCACCCGCCGACCACCGACCCGCTCTGGTGGCGCAGCGCCGTGATCTATCAGATCTATGTGCGCAGCTTCGCCGACGGCAACGGCGACGGCACCGGCGACCTCGCGGGGGTGCGTTCCCGGCTCGGCTACCTGCGCAACCTGGGAATCGACGCGATCTGGTTCACGCCCTGGTATCCCTCGCCGTTGGCCGACGGGGGCTACGACGTGGCCGACTACCGCGCCATCCACCCCGATTTCGGAACGCTCGCCGAGGCCGAGCTGCTGGTCAAAGAGGCGCTCGAGCTCGGCATCCGGACCATCATCGACATCGTCCCGAACCACGTCTCGAGCCGGCACGCCTGGTTCCAGGCGGCGCTGGCCGCGGCGCACGGCTCGCCCGAGCGGGAGCGGTTCTGGTTCCGCGACGGCACCGGCCCCGGCGGCGACGAGATGCCGAACCACTGGGTGTCGCCGTTCGCGGGCGAGACCTGGACGCGCACCTCCAATCCCGACGGCAGTCCCGGCCAGTGGTACCTGCACCTCTTCACGCCCGAGCAGCCGGACCTCAACTGGAATCATCCGGACGTCCGCCGCGAGCACGAAGACATCCTGAAGTTCTGGTTCGACCGTGGCGTCGCCGGCGTGCGCATCGACTCGGCTGCCCTTCTGGTGAAAGACCCTGAGCTGGCCGAGGTGCCCGAGCACCCGGGGCCGGGCGAGCACCCCAGTCAGGACCGCGACGAGTTGCACGACATCTACCGCGGCTGGCGCGCGGTCGCCGATTCGTACCCCGGCACTCGCGTGCTGGTGGGCGAGATCTGGCTGCCCGAGATCGAGCGGTTCGTGAAGTACTTGCGACCCGACGAGATGCACACCGCGTTCAACTTCGACTTCCTCGCCCGCCCGTGGGATGCGGCGCAACTCAAGCAGTCCATCGACATGACGCTGGCAGCCCACGCGCCGGTGCATGCACCATCCACCTGGGTGCTGAGCAACCACGACGTGACCCGTCCGGTCACCCGCTACGGGCGCGACGACTCGAGCTTCGCGTTCCTGGCCAAGCGCTTCGGCATCCCGACCGATCACGAACTCGGCACGCGCCGCGCCCGCGCGGCCGCCCTGCTGACCGCGGCGCTCCCGGGCTCGCTCTACATCTACCAGGGCGATGAACTGGGGTTGCCCGAAGTGGAGGACATCCCGGAGGGCCTGCGCCAGGACCCGATGCACTTCCGCTCCGGGGGCGTCGACCCCGGGCGCGATGGATGCCGCGTGCCCCTTCCCTGGAGCGGCACGAGCGCGCCATTCGGGTTCAGCTCGGAGCACTCGGCCGCGGCGCCCTGGTTGCCGCAGCCGGCCTCGTGGGCCGAGTACACGGTCCAGGCGGAGCAGGCGGACCCGCGTTCGATGCTCTCGCTGTACCGGGACGCGCTGCACCTTCGCCGGGCGGATCCGGCGCTCGGCGACGGTCCCTTCGAGTGGATCGACGCGGAGCCGACCACCCTCGCCTTCCGGCGCGGGGACGACTTCATCAGCATCACGAACTTCGCGGCTCACCCGCTCGCGCTCCCGGAGGGCGCAGAGTGGGTTCTGGGCAGCGAGGAGCTTGTCGACGGCAAGCTTCCCCCGGACTCCACGGCGTGGCTACGACCACAGCACGAGCCAACGGAGAACCCCAACACCAACAGAAAGGCACGACAATGAAGTCACCACGCACGGCCGCTGCGGTTCTCGCAGTGACCGCGATCGCGGGTGCCGGGCTGCTCACCGGTTGCTCGGCGAGCGGCGATTCCGGCAACACGAACGGAACGGTCGCGATCACGATCGCGAGCCTCGTTCCCGGCAGTTCCGCTGACGCCTTCAAGGCGTTCAACCTGCGCGTCAAGGAATTCGAGAAGGCCAACCCGAAGGTCATCGTGAAGCCGGTCGAGTACCAGTGGACCGGCCCGACCTTCTCGGCGCAGCTCGCCGCCGGCACGCTGCCGACGGTCTTCAACGTGCCGTTCACCGACAGCCAGTCGCTGGCGAACGCGGGTCAGCTCGCCGACATCACCAGCGACGTCAAGAAGCTGCCCTACGCGAACAAGTTCAACAAGAGCCTGCTGCAGGTGGCCGAGAACGACAAGGGAGACCTGTTCGGCATCCCGTATGGCCCCTACGCATACGGCTTGTCGTACAACCGGGCGCTGTTCACGAAGGCGGGCCTCGACCCGAACAAGCCGCCGACCAGCTGGGATGAGGTGCGCTCCGACGCGAAGACGATCTCGGACAAGCTCGGGATCGCCGGCTTCATGGTCTTCACCTCGGGCAACACCGGCGGATGGGGGCTCACCGAGCAGACCTACTCGCGCGGCGGTCGCATGGAGGTCGCCGAGGGCGGCAAGACCACCGTCACGGCCGACAACGACCAGACGGTGGCCGCGCTGAAGTTCCTGCAGACGATGCGGTGGACCGACAACTCGCTGGGCAGCAACTTCAACCTGGACTGGAGCGGGATGAACCAGTACTTCGGATCCGGCCAGACGGCGATGTACCCGTCCGGTTCCGACGTGCTGACCGCGCTGGTGCAGAGCGACGGGGTCGATCCGAAGGACTACGGCCTCGGCCTGATCCCCACCGAGGGTGACAACTCCGGCGTGCTGAGCGGCGGCAACGTCGCGGTCGTGAGCGCCGCCGCGTCGCCCGCCGAGAAGGCCGCAGCCGTGAAGTGGATCGATTTCTACTACATGCAGAAGCTGCTCGACAAGAGCGCCGCCGTTGCCGACGCCAAGTCGCTGATCTCGAACAAGCAGCCGGTCGGCGTGCCTCAGTTGCCGATCTTCGATAAGGCGCAGCTCGACACCTCGCTCGGCTGGATCGACTCGTACATCAACGTTCCGAAAGAGAACGTCGCGCCGTTCCAGAACGGGATCTTCGACCAGAAGATCATCGCCGAGCCGGCCAAGCACACGCAGGAGCTGTACGCCGCGCTCGACTCGGTCGTGCAGGCCGTGCTCACCGACAAGAACGCCGACATCGACGCACTGCTGAAGGGTGTCAACACCCAGATCCAGGCGCTGATCGACGCGGACGCGAAGTAGGCCATACCCTCGGGGCCGGCGGCACTCGCACTGCTGCCGGCCCCACCCGATTTTTTCAGAACCGGAACCCGATGACGACATCTTCCGCCGCCGTGCGTGTGAGCCGCACCCGCCGGCGCACGCCCCTGACCTGGATCCGCGGCGGGGGACCAGCGAACCTGCTGTTCCTGCTGCCCATGATCGTGATCTTCGGGGTGTTCTCCTGGGGGCCGATCGTGGAGTCGGTCGTGATGAGTGTTCAGCACACCAACTTCGTCACCGCTCCGACCTTCGTCGGATTCGACAACTTCCTCGCGCTGTTCCGCGACCCGCTGGTGCCGATCGCCGTGCGCAACACGGCCTACTTCGCGGTCCTGGCGTTGATCTTCGGCTACCCGATCCCGTTGATCGTTGCGGTGCTGATGAGCGAAGTGAGACGGGCCCGTGGCCTGTTCAGCGCCCTGGCCTACCTGCCGGTGGTGGTGCCGCCCGTGGTCTCCGTCCTGCTCTGGCAGCGCTTCTACGACGCGAGCCCGCGCGGCCTGTTCAACACGGTCCTGAGTTGGGTCGGGATCGGTCCCCAGCCGTGGATCCAGAGCGCCGCGACGTCGATGCCCTCCGTCGTGCTGGTGGCCACCTGGGCGGCCGCGGGCAGCACGGTGATCATCTACCTGGCGGCGCTGACCAGCGTTCCGCCCGAGCTCTACGACGCGGCCGAGGTGGATGGCGCCGGCCTCTGGGGCAAGATCTGGCACGTGACCCTGCCGCAGTTGCGACCGGTGCTGCTGATCACCTTCATCCTGCAGATCATCGGAACCGCGCAGGTGTTCCTCGAACCGTTCCTGCTGACCTTCGGTGGACCGGCCAACTCGACCCTGACGATCCTGCAGCTGATCTTCCGCTACGCCTTCCAGAACAGCATCGGCCTCGACTACGGCAAGGCGACCGCGTTGAGCATCCTGCTCGCGCTGTTCCTCGCGCTGTTCTCGGTCGTCTACTTCCGACTCACCAAGGCCTGGAGCACGAATTGACCGCCGCCACCGTCCGCGACCGAGCAGTGCGCAGGCGCGCGCTGGACCAGAGCGACCGGGGCATCGCATCCCATTCGGACTGGCGACGGCCGGGCGTCTGGCTCGGGATGTCGACGGTGCACCTGATCCTGCTGATCCTGCTCATCCTGTGGGGCGTCGGTCCGCTGCTGTGGCTGCTCAAGTCGGCGGTGACGCCGACTCAGGACACACTGCAGGCGCCGCTCGCGGTCTTCCCGCACGGCTGGGATTGGAGCAACGTCGCGACCGCCTGGAACACCGTCGGCATCGGCGTGCAGTTCCTCAACACGATCTGGGTGGCGGTGGGGTCGTGGTTCGTGCAGCTGCTGGTCGCGACGACCGCGGGCTACGCGCTCGCCGTGCTCCGACCCAAGTACGCACCGATCTTCAACGGGCTCGTGCTCGCCACATTGTTCGTCCCGGGCGTGGTGCTGCTGGTTCCGCTGTACCTGACGGTGCTCCATCCACCTCTCATCGGTCACTCGCTGATCGACACCTTCTGGGCGGTCTGGCTGCCTGCGGGGGCGAATGCCTTCAACATCCTGTTGGTGACGCGCTTCTTCAACAACCTGCCGCGCGAGATCTTCGAGGCGGCGAGAACGGACGGAGCGGGGCCGTTCCGGCTGTTCTGGTCGATCGTGCTGCCGATGTCGCGGCCGATCCTCGGGGTGGTCTCGGTCTTCGCGATCATCAACGCCTGGAAGGACTACCTGTGGCCGCGGCTGGTGCTCACCAACCCAGCCGTGCAGCCGCTCTCGGTGCGCCTGCCCAACATCCAGTCGCAGACCGACCTCGGGGTGTTCCTGGCCGCGCTCGCCATCTCGATGATCATCCCGATCGTGCTGTTCCTGGTGTTCCAGCGGCTGTTCCTGCGAAGCGCGGGGCTGGGCGGCGCGGTCAAGGGCTGAGTTCGACCGGTTGCTCCAGAAAGGCCCCGTAGCGCTGCGCGGTTCGTGCGATCGCGGTCGCCGCCGAGGCCGGGATGTCGCGCAGCGGTTCGATGCCGAGCTGCACCTTCTTGGCGCGCTGGGTGCGCCGCCACGATCCGACGACCTCGCCGTTGACGACGACCGTCGACAGGAACATGCCATTGCCGCCCGGCACGATCACGGCGGTGTCGCCGCCCGACAGCGGCGCGCTGCGGTCGGAGTAGCCGAGCAGGTACTCGTCGAAGCCGGGCAGCAGGCGCACCGCGCGGGGCGCTGGTTCGAGACCAGGCCGGAGGTGGTAGCGCGTGCCGTCCACCTCGAGCTCGTCGAGCTGCTCGCGCGCGGCGGCGATCCCGGCGCGGGCGTCGGTGAGCGTCAGTGACGACCACCAGGCGAAGTCGCGTTCGGTGGCTGGCCCGTGCGACGTGAAGTACCGAAGCGCGAACTCACGCAGCGCGTCGGCTCGTTCGGGCAGGCGCGGGGTCGGAACGCGATGCTCGAGCAGCGCCCACTCGTTCTGGCCCACCAGCACGATCACCGAGGTCTGCGCGAGCTGGGCGAGCAGGTGCACTCCGCGCTGACCGGTGGTCGGCAGCTTGCCCTGCTCCCACGCCGCGAACAGGTCCGATCGCGAGATGGTCGTGCCGCCGGCCATCCGTTCGCGGGCGATGGACTCCGCTCGGTCGAACTGCGCCTGGTCGAGGTCGAGTTGACGGCGCCGTCCCTCGGCGGACCGCACCATCCGCTCGCCGGTCAGCGACAGCATCCACGGCAAGTCGTCGGCGGCCACGAAGTGCAGAGTGCCGCGCATCGGCCAGGAGCGCACGAATGCGCCGGTCTCGTGCACCTTCTCGATGCTGCTCCGGGTCGAGGATGCGGAGCGCAGCCCGATCGACCACAGGCCACCCGGGTAATCCTGAGCCTGCATGGCCAGCATGCCGCGCACGACCTCGGTCGGATCGTCCGTTGCGCGCTCGCCCGCCGCACGGACGATGCCCTGGGCCGCGAGGCGGAGCGCGGTCAGCCGCCGGCGCGCGGGGGAGAAGTCACGACCGGACACCCGGTCAGTATTGCGCAGGCGTCCGACGACTCAGTGGTCGTAAGGAAGGGTCGGAAGCTGGATGTCGACATTGCTGCTGGTGTCGCTGACGCTGCTGACCGGCGTCACCGACGCCTGGGCGGCGATCGGCGAGAGCGCGACGATGCTGAGGCCGGCCAGCGCCACGATGCCCAGGCCCAGCGACGCGCTCAGCACGCCCCGGCCCGCGGTCAACTGCGAGGCGCGGTACTGCCGCACGACCGTCATGGCGATGGCGACGATCGCGGTCACGCCGCCGGCGAGGATCACCGCGGCGATCAGGCCGGAATCGGGTGCAGACATGGGGGGATGCCTTCAAGCTGGGGGAGGGTCCGCGCCGGGGGGCGACGCGGTGGTGCGGGTGTTCGGTGCGCAGCTGCCTTCTGGGGTGAATGCCGCCGACCTGTCCACCATAAGGAGGACATACGGACTGCACTGTGAATTTAGCAGCCCCCGTTCAGGGGGTCAACGCCCCGTCCGTCAGGCGTCGCCGACGGCGAGCAGCCCGAGGGCCTGGAGTTGCTCGATGATCCCGGCACCGTCGTCGGCGTACAGCCACGGCACGGCATTCGGCCGGTGATCCTGCGTTCCGCTGCGGCCGCCGGCGAGCACCGCCTCGCCCGGCGTCAGGCGCCGGATCGCCACGGCCGTCACGTTCTCGGGGTGGGCGGCCGCGAAGTCCCCGTAGATCCGTTCGTCGTGCTGCCCGTCGTCGCCGATCAGCAACCAGCTGATATCCGGGAATTCACGCGCCAGCCGCTCCAGGCTGCCTGCCTTGTGCTCCTGCCCGTTGCGGAACCACCGATCATGGGTCGGCCCCCAATCGGTGAGCAGCAGCGCGCCCCGGGGGTATACGTTGCGGCCCAGGAACCGGGTCAGTGTCGGCACGACGTTCCAGGCGCCGGTGGAGAGGTAGATCACCGGGGAGCCGGGATGCTCCTGGCGCAGCAGTGTGTAGAGAACGGCCATGCCGGCCACCGGTCTGCGGGCGTGCTCGTTGACGACGAAGGTGTTCCAGGCGGCGAGGAACGGACGGGGGAGGGTCGTCACCATCACCGTGTCATCCACGTCCGAGATCACGCCGAATCGCACCGCATCGGCCACGACGAACACCGGGGCCTCGACCTCGTCGCCCGCGATGGTCAGCGACACCTCCGTCCAGCCCGCAGCGAGCTGCGCCGGGATCGCCGCATCCAGCACGCCGCCGCGATCGGATCGGATCGAGGTGCGCGTGCCGTCGACGACCACGTCGACCGGCGCACCGCTCACCGGGATGCTGACGAAGCTGCGCCAGCCGCGGAAGCTCGCCGCCCGATCGGCACGCGGGGTGCCCGGCTTGCGCAGCACGACGCGACCCAGCACTCGCACCCATTCGCTCGTGCCGTAGCCGGTGAACGGGATCACCGTCGGCACCAACCCGCGCCGGAGGCCGCGGCGCTGCCGCATGCCATGCAATCTGTCCTCCAGGCGGAACAGCCAATGCGCGGTCGAGCTGTCCCTGGCCATTTTCTCAGTGTGTCATGTGCACGCCGGACGGGTCCGCGCCGCGGCCCCCGGGATAGAATCGAGTCAGCCCGCAGATTCCGGGCGTGCCCGCACCACGCGCGCGGGTCGATGTGAGGAGAACCCGTGACTGACACATCTGTGCTGTCGACTCGCACCGACGGCGCGGCGCCGATCCGCAACGAGCCGGTCCAGGCGCGCAGCACCGCGCGCCTCGCCGCGCTGCTGGATGCCGCCGCCCGCGTGATCGATGAGATCGGGTACGAGCGCCTCACCACGGCGATGGTCGCCGAGGGCGCCGGAGCCTCCATCGGCACCGTCTACCGCTACTTCCCCGACCGCATCGCGGTGCTCCAGAGCCTGGCGGCACGCAACGCCGAGCGGATCGGCGAAGGCGCATTCGCCGAGCTGCGCGACGGCGGCAGCGGCACCTGGGAGTCCGCCCTCCAGTCCGCCTTCGCCGTCATCACCGCGGCGTTCCGCAGCGAGCCCGGGTTCTCGGCGCTGCGCTTCGGCGATGTCCTCGATCTGCGCCCCTTCACCGGGGCCCCTGCGCTGCGGGTCTTCTCCGACCGGGCGTATGCGATCCTGGTCGAGCGCTTCGGCATGGTCGACAGCCTCGAGGCCAAGCAGACCCTGCAGTCGGTGCTGACGCTTGCGGATGCGATCGCCGCCGACGCGTTCCAGCGCGATCCCGACGGCGACCCGGCGATCCTGCACCACGCCATGTCGGCGGCGAATTCTCTTCTGAAGGAATACTTCCCCGCATCCTCGCGCTGACCCTCCCAACGCCGCTCGACAGCTGGGCGGCGCCTGACATGTTGGTGGGACCCCTCCACAGTGACGGTGGGTCCGAATAGGGTTCTGATCTATCCGCGCGCCGGAACGGGCGCGCGCTCACCGAGGGGACGCGTCGATGATCGAGTTCCGCGATGTCACCAAGACCTACCCGGACGGCACGCACGCCGTCCGCGGGTTCAGCCTGGTCATCCCGGCGCGGCAGATCACCGTCCTGGTCGGTTCGTCGGGCTCGGGCAAGACGACCCTGATGCGCATGATCAACCGGATGGTCGACCCGACATCCGGCACGGTCGAGATCGACGGACAAGACATCTCGAAGATCGAGCCGGTGCAGCTGCGCCGCGGCATCGGCTATGTGATGCAGAACTCCGGTCTGCTTCCGCACCGCACCGTGGCCGAGAACATCGCCACCGTCCCCCGGTTGACCGGTGTGCCGAAGGCCGTGGCACGGGCGCGCGCCCTCGACCTGATGGACACCGTCGGTCTGGCACGCGAGCTTGCCGACCGGTATCCGAGCCAGTTGTCCGGCGGTCAGCAGCAGCGCGTCGGCGTCGCGCGCGGACTCGCCGTCGACCCGAACATCCTGCTCATGGACGAGCCGTTCAGCGCCGTCGACCCGATCGTGCGCGACGAGTTGCAGCAAGAGGTGCTGCGGCTGCAGAAGCAGCTCGCCAAGACCATCGTGTTTGTCTCGCACGACATCGACGAGGCGTTCCTGCTCGGCGACCAGGTGGTCGTGCTCGAGCAGGGCGGCCACATCGTGCAGCAGGGAACGCCCGAGCAGATCCTGGCCGAGCCGGCCAATGACTTCGTCGCGACCTTCATCGGCGCCGACCGCGGCAAGCGGCGGTTGAGTGTGTCGCCCGCCGCATCGCGCGGCGACGACCGGGTGCTGGTGGATGCCGGCGGCTACCCGGTCGGCGTCATCGCGGCCCCGGGCGGTCGCCTCTCTGTTGCCAGCGCCCGTGTCGGCAACGCCAGCCCCAAGTCGCGCAGCGTCTCGAACAAGACCGACCAGGCGGGCGACGCCTGATGAACTGGGTATGGATCGGCAGCAACCTCGGCTTGATCGGGGGGCGCATTCTGGAGCACCTGGCTCTGACCGCCCCGCCGATCGTGATCGGGCTGGTGCTCTCCATACCCATCGGCTACGCGGCCAGCCGGTCGAAGGTCGCGCGCTCGATCCTGCTCTCGGTGGGCGGCATCCTGTACACGATCCCGTCGATCGCGCTGCTGGTGCTGGTGCCGGTGGTGCTCGGGTTGGCCATCCTCAACCCCCTCAACCTGGTCTTCGCGCTGAGCATCTACGCCGTCGCGATCATGGTTCGCTCGGCGGCTGACGCCTTCGCATCCGTGCCGAAAGACGTCATCGCCTCGGCCACTGCCATCGGGTTCTCGCGCTGGCAGCGATTCTTCGTGGTCGAACTGCCGCTTGCCGTTCCGGTGCTCCTGGCGGGCATCCGCGTGGTCTCGGTGAGCACGGTAAGTATCGCGAGCGTCGGCGCGCTGATCGGAATCGATCAGCTGGGGTCGTTCTTCGTGGACGCCTTCCAGCGGTCGTTCCCCACCGAGGCGATCGTGGGCATTGCCTGCATTCTGGTGCTCGCCGCCGTGTATGACGTGATCCTGTCGCGCACCGGCCGCGCCCTCACCCCGTGGAGCCGCAAGCAAGCCGTTGCGTCACCCCAGATGTACACCGCCGACAAGGTGGCCGCCCTGTGAACCTCTTCGGAGACGCCTTCGCGTGGATCGTGTCCCACTGGACGACGGGTCCCGACGTCTTGGGTCATGTGCTCGAACATCTCGCGGTAAGCGGGCTGTGTGTGCTCATCGCCGTCGCGATCGCGCTACCGATCGGGGTCGCGATCGGCCACACCGGCACGGGCCGCGGCGCCGCGATCCTGATCAGCAATGTCGCTCGCGCTCTGCCGACCCTGGGTTTGCTGTCGATCCTGATCCTGCTGACGGGCGTCGGCCTGCTTCCGATCGCGATCGTGTTGGTCATCCTCGCCATCCCACCGATGCTTGCGGGCGCCTACGCCGGGGTCGAATCGGTGGACCGCCAGACCATCGACGCGGCGCGGGCGGTCGGAATGACCGAGTGGCAGATCATCATGCGCGTCGAGATTCCGCTCGCCCTTCCGCTGCTGATCGGCGGCCTGCGGGCCACAGCCCTTCAGGTGATCGCCACCCTCGGAATCGCCTCGGCCTTCGCCTTCGGCGGTCTCGGCATCTACCTGATCAACGGTGTGAACACCGGCGACTACATCCAACTGCTTGCGGGCGCGATCCTGATCACCGCGCTCGCCCTGATCGTCGATGGCGTTCTCGCCGTCGCGCAACGATTCGTGGTGCCGCGTGGAGTCGCGCTCGGCCGCACGGATCCGAATAGTTCCCCCAACCGCACGCGGGCACGCCGTCCGCGGGCTCTCCAGGAAGGTATGCAGTCATGAAGAGGCACTACAAAGCCATCATCGCCGGTGTGGCGGTGGCGGCAGCAGCGGCACTCACCCTGAGCGGATGCTCGAGCCCGTCGTCGCTCAGCGGCGGCGGAAGCAGCGCGAGCAAGACCTCCATCGTGGTCGGCTCAGCCGCGTTCCCCGAGAACGCGACCCTGGCCTACGTCTACGGGCAGGCACTCGCGGCCGACGGGGTCACCGTCAGCTACAAGATCAACATCGGCCAGCGGGCCGCGTACTACGCGGCACTGCAGAAGGGCGAGATCGACCTGATCCCGGAGTACGCCGGCAGCATCCTGTCGTACCTCGACAAGGCGGCCAACGCCAAGTCGGGTGACGATGTGAAGACGGCTCTCGACGCCGCCCTGCCGAAGACGCTGAAGGCGCTGGACTTCTCAGAGGCCGCGGACTCCGACTCGATGAACGTGACCGCTGACTACGCGAAGGCCAACAACCTGTCGTCGATCGCCGACCTGGCGAACGTTTCGGGCAAGGTCGTCGTGGCCGCCAACCCGGAGTTCCAGACGCGCCCCGACGGCCTGCCCGGCCTGCAGAGCGTCTATGGACTGTCGAATCTCACGTTCCAGGCGATCAACGACAGTGGTGGCCCGGCCACGGCCAAGGCGCTGCAGGACGGCACGGTGCAGGTCGCGGACATCTACTCGACCACGCCGTCGATCATCGACGACAAGTTCGTCACGCTGAAAGACCCGAAGAACCTGTTCGCGTCGCAGCAGGTGGTGCCGATCGTGACCGCCAGCAAGGCGTCGAAGATCAGCGCGCTCCTGAACAAGATCTCGGCCAAGCTGACCACCAAGGATCTGCTCGACTTCAACAAGCGCACCGGTGGCGATAAGAAGGCCGATCCGAAGACGGTCGCGTCCGACTGGCTGAAGGCGAACGGCTTCACCAAGTAGTCGCAACGAAACAGAAGGGGGTGGATGCTGCGGCATCCACCCCCTTTTCGTTGCCGGCAGGGTCGGCGCTGCCGAATCGTTGAGGTGACGCAATTGGTTCTCGTACGAGCCCGAGATGAACCAACTGGGACATTTCGTCGGCTCAGTGGGCGGGCTGGTCGGGTTCGGCCGGGTGCTCGGCCTCCCAGTGGCGCGCCTCGCGCCGCTCGAGCGCGCGGCGGATCAGCAGCACGATCGCGAAGAACAGCAGCACGACGGCGCCGAACAGGTACCCGGCCCAATGCAGCTGCGCGGTCAGGTCGCGGTACCCGCTGGCGGCGAGCGTTCCCACCGTGACGTAGGCCAGCGCCCAGAGCACGCAGGCGGGTGCGGTCCACGAGATGAAGCGACGGTACGGCCATTGGGTCATCCCGACCGTCAGCGGCACGAGCGCGTGCAGCACCGGCAGGAACCGCGACGCGAAGACCGCGACCCCGCCGCGGCGCTCCAGGTAGCGCTCGGCCCGCACCCAGTTGCCCTCGCCGAGCCTCCGGCCGAGCTTCGAGCGGCGGATCCGGTGGCCGAACCAGCGGCCGAGGGTGAAGCCGACGCTCTCTCCGGCGAGCGATCCGATGATGACGGCGGCCAGCATCCCGACGTACTGTGCGGGGTCGGTCACGCCCGTGCTGGCCACCAGCACGATGGTGTCGCCCGGCACGATCAGTCCGACCAGGATGGTCGTCTCGCAGAACATGCCGAGCGCGGCCAGCAGGGAGCGGGTGATCGGATCGACGTGCTGGACGACCCCGAGCAGCCAACCGATCGGGTCGATCACGCCGGCTCCCGGGCGGGGGATGCCGCGGGCAGCGGCCTGCGCAGCGCGTCGAGTCGCGCGCGCCAGCCGTCGAGCCGCCCGGGAAGCTCGGCCGTTGCTGGACCGTCGACCCATCCCGTGACGATCCGGATGCCGTGCAGCGCGTTGAGCGCCCAGACCTCATGGCCCTGGAGAGCCTCGGGCGCGACCTTCTCGTGCAGCACGTCGACGCCGGTCGCGGTCGCCAGCGCCAGCACGCTGCGCAGTGTCACCGAGTCGACGCGCGGCAGCTCGATCGACGGGACGCACAGCGCGTCGCCCGCCCACCAGGCGAGCGCCGTCGTCGTGCCCTCGGCGACGGCACCTGGGTGGCGGGGCGCACCGTCGTCGTCCCCTTGCTCGGTGTCCAGCAGCACGGCCTCGTCCGCGCCGTGCCGCTGCGCGTCGGTGCGCAGGCGGGTCATCGCCTCGAGGTCGGGCCCCTTGATCCACGGCTCGGTGCGCGGATCGCGGCCGCGGAAGGTCGCCAGTGTGAGCGAGCGATGGCGGGCAGGCGCTGGGCGCATCCTGAGCAGCAGTTCGGCGGCGTCGTGCTGCACGCGCAACTCGACCCGGGGGAACCAGTCGCCGGTGCGCGGGATCCGGGCGATCGCGGCATCCCAGAACGAGTCGAGGTCCAGATCGTCGACTTCACTCGTGCGCTGGTGCCGCTCGGCGAGTTCGAACACCGCGTCGAAGAAGCGCGCGCGGTGCAGGCCGATGGCCAGCACGGTGCCGGCGGTGACCAACCAGGAATCGGCGGCGAGGATGACGGCGGGCGCGACATCGCAGTCGTCCCGGGCCTCGAGCTCCCCGCTCTGCCAGCGGAAGGTCGTCGCCACGCTCATACGCTAAGGCTATGCACCCGACCCTGTTGCGGCTCCCACTCGGGCCGGGTTTCGACGCGGGCGCCGTCTTCACGGCCCTGTTCGACGATCGCGACGACGTGTTCTGGCTCGACAGCGGCGCCGGGGGCGTCAGTTACCTCGGTGCCGGCACCCCGGTGCCGGTGGATGCCGGCAACGTCTGGGAGGTACTGCGCGAGACCGCGGCGGTCCCTGTGCCAGGCCGCGACCCGCGCGGTGAGCGGGACGCCGAGCCGGGCGCCGACGACGACGCTCCCGAGTTCCGCCTCGGACTGGTCGGCTGGCTGGGCTACGAGCTCAGGGCGCACACCACCGGGGCCGTTGTCGGCAGGCGGTCGCGGTATCCGGATGCCGCGTTCCTGCGGGTCGACCGGGCGATCGCGATCGACGGCGCGACCGGGCACGCGCAGCTGCTGGCCCTCGGCGCGAGCTGGACCGATGAGCTCACCGCCTGGCGCGACGAGGTGGCCGCCCTGGCCGGCGCCTCGGCGCCCATGCCGCCGGCCCCGGCGCCGGCGTCCGCGATCTGGCACGAGACCGACGACGAATACCTGGCGAACATCCGCGCCTGCCAGGCGGCGATCCGCGAGGGGGAGGCCTATCAGTTGTGCCTCACCACCGAGGCCGAAGTGGCCGGCGGTTTCGACCCGCTCGAGGTGTATCTGCGGCTGCGGGCCTCCAGCCCGAGCCATCACGGCGGCCTGATCAGAACCGGCGGCGTCAGCCTGCTGAGCGCGTCGCCCGAGCGCTTTCTCGACATCGATCCCGCGGGCCTGGTGCGCACCCGCCCGATCAAGGGGACCCGGCCGCGCGCGATCGAGCCCGCCGCCGATGCAGCGCTCGCCGAGGAGCTGCTGGCCAGCGAGAAGGAGCGCGCCGAGAACCTGATGATCGTCGACCTGATGCGCAACGACCTGACCAGGGTCTGCGAGCTCGGCACGGTCACGGTCACCGAATTGCTCCAGGTGGAGAGCTACGCCCAGGTGCACCAGCTGGTCAGCACGGTCACCGGTCGGCTCGCCGCGGGTCGCAGCGCGGTGGACGCCATCGAGGCGTGCTTTCCGGCCGGCTCCATGACCGGAGCGCCCAAGCTGCGGGCGACCCAATTGCTCCACGCCCTCGAGCGGCGGCCGCGCGGCCTGTACGCGGGCTGCTTCGGCTACCTGGGCTTCGACGGCCGGGTGGACCTGGCGATGACCATCCGCAGCATCGTGCTCGACGAGCGCGGGGCGACCATCGGCGCGGGCGGCGGGATCACCGCCCTCTCCGTGCCAGTCGACGAACTCGCCGAGGCGAAGCTGAAGGCCGCCGCGCTGCTGGCCGCGCTCGGCGCCTGAGCGGTGCTGCATCCGGGGAACACCCGGGCGCCCGCAGCGGTTCGGTACTGTGGATGCCTGGTTGCTGCGCCTGCCCACTCGGCCGCGACGGCATCCGGAACCCCACGTATCGAATGAGAGCTCCGTGACTTCGCAAGGCAGCAGCACCGTGCCCGACTCGGCCGATCGACCGAGCGCCGATGACGCGTCGGCGGACGACGGCGAGCGCTACGACATCGACCGCATCCAGCAGAAGTGGCTGGCGCGGTGGGAGGCCGAGAAGCCGTTCGAGGTCGACTCGGCCGCGTCGACCAAGCCGCGCAAGTACGTGCTCGACATGTTCCCGTACCCCTCGGGCGACCTGCACATGGGTCACGCCGAGGCATTCGCCTATGGCGACATCGTCGCGCGCTACTGGCGCCAGCAGGGCTTCAACGTGCTGCACCCGATCGGCTGGGACAGCTTCGGCCTGCCCGCCGAGAACGCCGCGATCAAGCGCGGAACGGATCCGCGCGAGTGGACGTACGCCAATATCGCGCAGCAGAAGAGCAGCTTCAAGCTCTACGGCAACAGCTTCGACTGGAGCCGCGAGCTGCACACCAGCGACCCCGAGTACTACAAGTGGAACCAGTGGCTGTTCCTCAAGCTCTACGAGAAGGGCCTGGCCTACCGCAAGGACAGCTGGGTCAACTGGGACCCGATCGACCAGACCGTGCTGGCCAACGAGCAGGTTCTGCCGGATGGCACGAGCGAGCGCTCGGGCGCGGCGGTGGTCAAGAAGAAGCTGACCCAGTGGTACTTCAAGATCACAGATTACGCCGACCGGCTGCTCGACGACCTGAACCAGCTCGAGGGCACCTGGCCGTCGAAGGTGATCGCGATGCAGCGCAACTGGATCGGCCGCTCCATCGGTGCCGATGTCGACTTCGTCATCGAGGGCCACGACGAGAAGGTCACGGTCTTCACGACCCGGCCCGACACCCTGTTCGGCGCGACGTTCATGGTGGTCGCACCCGATTCCGAGTTGGCCGCCGAGCTGGCGGCGGGATCGACGCCCGAAGTGCAGAAGGCGTTCGCCGACTACCTGGCCGAGGTGCAGAAGTCGACCGAGGTCGAGCGGCAGGATGCCGGGCGCGTCAAGACCGGCATCCCGCTGGGTCGGACCGCGATCAACCCGGTCAACGGCGAGCGGATGCCGGTCTGGACCGCCGACTACGTGCTGGCCGACTACGGCCACGGCGCGGTGATGGCGGTGCCCGCGCACGACCAGCGCGACCTGGACTTCGCCCTCACCTTCGGCCTGCCGGTCAAGGTGGTCGTCGACACCAACGCGCCCGTCACGGGAGCGATCCCGGTGATCACGCCCGACATGCTCGAGTCTGAGGAGGTGCCGGCGCTGGACCCTGCGCACACCGGCATCGCCCTGACCGGAGCCGGTCGCATGGTCAACTCCGGGCCGCTCGACGGGCTGAGCAAGCAGAACGCGATCTCCCGCGTCATCGAGCTGCTCGAGGCCGCAGGCACCGGGCGCGCCGCGAAGACCTACCGGCTGCGCGACTGGCTGATCTCGCGCCAGCGCTACTGGGGCACGCCGATCCCGATCCTGCACGCCGAGGACGGCTCGCTGCATCCGGTGCCCGAGAGCGAGCTGCCGGTGCGCCTGCCCGACTCGGCCGGGCTGGACCTGAAGCCCAAGGGGCAGAGTCCGCTGGGGGCGGCATCCGACTGGGTCGACGTCACGCTGCCCGACGGCACGGCTGCGCGCCGCGACCCCGACACGATGGACACCTTCGTCGACAGCTCGTGGTACTTCCTCCGCTTCTTGAACTCGAATGACGACACCCTGGCCTTCGACCCGAAGCTGGCCGAGAAGTGGGCGCCGGTCGACCAGTATGTGGGCGGTGTCGAGCACGCCATCCTGCACCTGCTCTACGCACGATTCATCACCAAGGTGCTGTTCGACCTGGGCTACCTGAGCTTCACCGAGCCGTTCAGCGCGGTGCTCAACCAGGGCATGGTGCTGATGGACGGCTCGAAGATGTCGAAGTCGAAAGGCAACCTGGTCGAGTTCGCGAGTGAGCTCGCCGCCCATGGAGCCGATGCTCTTCGCCTGACGATGGCCTTCGCCGGGCCGCCCGAGGATGACATCGACTGGGCGGATGTCTCGCCCACCGGGTCCGCCAAGTTCCTGGCCCGCGCCTGGCGCATCTCGGGCGAGGTCAGCTCGACGCCTGAGGTCGACTGGAAGGGCGGAGACGCCGCTCTGCGCCGCCAGACCCACCGGCTGCTCGCCGACGCTCCCGGGCTGCTTGAGGCGTTCAAGTTCAACGTGGTCGTCGCGCGGTTGATGGAGCTGGTCAACCTGATCCGAAAGACCATCGACGCGGGGCCAGGCGCCGGCGATCCGGCGGTGCGCGAGGCGATCGAGGTCGTTGCGGTGCTGCTCTCGCTGTTCTCGCCGTATACCGCCGAAGACATGTGGGAGCGCCTCGGCTACACCGAGAGCGTCGCCTTCGCCGGGTTGCGCAAGCCCGACCCGACGCTGCTGGTCGAGGAGTCGATCACCGCGATCGTGCAGGTCGACGGCAAGGTGCGCGACCGGCTCGAGGTCGCCCCGACGATCTCGGCCGACGCGCTCGAGAAGCTGGCACGAGCCTCGGATGCCGTTGCGCGTTCGATCGGCGATCGCGAGATCGTGAACGTGATCGTCAAGGCTCCGCGCGTCGTCAACATCGCGACGAAGGGGTAGTCGCCTCACAGACCTGCCGATGTGGTCTCGGCGGTATCGCGGCGCTGCCTAGCCTTCGGGCATGAGTTCGGCTCCGACTCCCGACGCGCGCCGCGCCCGCGTGCGGGTGGGGGTCGGGGCCGCGCTCATCCTCGTGCTGGTCGGGCTCGGGTGCGCGGTGTTTATCACGGCGATAACGCCGCACGGAGCGTCGTCGGTCGTGGCGCCCTCAGCGCTGCCGACCGCGCTGGTCTCTTCCGGGGCGTCGGGAGCCTCGGGATCTGCGCCGTCCGGGTCGACCGGTGCGGTGATCTACGTGCACATCCTGGGCCAGGTCAACGATCCGGGTCTCTACGCCCTGCACGACGGGGATCGAGCAGTGGATGTCGTGGCGGCCGCGGGCGGGCTTACTCCGGCCGCCGACCCCGCAGCCCTCAATCTCGCCCGCTTCCTCAGCGACGGAGAGCAGATCATCGTGTCCGCGGTCGGCCAGAGCGTCCCGGCGTCGGGCACGGCCGCCGGTGCAGCAGCCGGGGGCAGGGTGAACATCAACACCGCCGACGAGCCGACGCTCGAGACGCTGCCCCGGGTCGGCCCGGCGATGGCGGCGCGCATCCTGGCCTGGCGCGCCGCGAACGGCCGTTTCACCGCCGTCGAAGACCTGATGAGCGTCTCGGGCATCGGCGAGAAGACCTTCGAGGGCCTCAAAGATCTCGTGACGACATGAACTCGGGCCGTCCGGCGGTGGTCGACCTGCGGTTGCTTCCCGTCGCCGCAGCGGCCTGGCTCGGGGCCGGGATCGCCGTTTCTGTTCCGTCGACGGGCTGGATGCTCGTCGTGGACGTCGGGCTGTGGGCGGTGACGGGGGCCCTCGCCCTGATCAGAGTTCCCGGCACCTGGCGCGGACTGGCGGTTCTCGCGCTGGCCGGGGGAGCCCTCGTGGTCACCTCGGTCGCCGCGCAAGCCGGCGTGCGGGCACCTCCCGTTCTGACCGAGGCGGCTCACGCGGGCCGCATGGTCCAACTCGTCGTCGCGGTCTCGGGGCGCCCGGTCGATGGGCGGATTCCGGCGACCGCCCGGTCGGTCCGTCTTGCAGGATCGACCGTCGATGTCGGCACGCCGGTGCTGCTGTTCGGATCGCAGGGTGACGACGGCATCCGGACGGCCCAGATCGGCAGCCTGTTGCGGGTGAACGGCACGCTTCATGAGGCGGACCCGGGGGAGGACGTGGCGTTCCTGGTGTTCGTGCGCGGCTTCTCCGAGCGCGCGGGCGCCCCGCCGCCACTGCTGGCCGCTGCCGATGCGGTCCGGCGGGACTTCCGCACCGCGGCATCCGGCCTGCCTGGGGACGGGGGAGCCCTGCTCCCCGGGCTCGCCATCGGGGACACCAGCGCGGTGAGCCCGACCCTGAACGACGCGATGAAGACCGCCAGCCTGAGCCACCTCACCGCCGTGTCGGGCGCGAACTGCGCCATCGTGGTCGGCCTGGCCCTGGCGCTCGGCGCAGCTGCCGGCCTGCCGCGACTCGTCCGTCTCGCCGTCGCGGCGCTGGTGCTCGCGGGGTTCGTAGTGGTCGTCACCCCCGAGCCCAGCGTGATCCGCGCCGCGGTCATGGCCGTGGTCGCCCTGGTCGCGCTGGCCACTGGTCGCGCCGCGCGCGGGCTTCCGCTGCTCTGCGTGGCAGTGGTCGTGCTGCTGCTGATCGACCCGTGGTTGTCGCACAGTTACGGATTCGCGCTCTCGGTGCTCGCGACCGCAGGCCTGCTGCTGCTCGCGCGCCCCCTCGCCGACGTGATGGCGCGCTGGCTGCCGCGCGGGCTGGCCCTGGTGCTCGCCGTGCCGCTCGCGGCGCAGCTCGCCTGCCAGCCCGTGCTGCTGATGCTCAACCCCTCGCTTCCGCTCTACGGGGTCGCCGCCAATCTGCTGGCCGAACCGGCGGCCGCTCCCGTGACCGTCCTCGGGCTGATCGCCTGCATCGCGGCACCGGTATTCCCGCCGTTGGCGACCGTCGTTTCGGCCATCGCCTGGCTTCCAGCGAGCTGGATCGCGGCCGTTGCGACATTCTTCGCCGGGCTCCCCGGCGCGCGTGCGCCATGGCCGACCGGCGTGCTCGGCATCCTGCTCCTCTCGGTGCTGACGGTCGCCGGCCTGGTGGCTGCGCTCGGGGGAGTGCCGCCACCGGTCAGCCGGGCCGCACGGGCTGTGCTGCTCGTCGCGTTCGTCGGCTACCTCGCCGCGCTCGGCGGATCCCAGTTGGTCGAGAATGTCACACGACCTGCCGACTGGGAGTTCGCGCTCTGCGATATCGGGCAAGGGGATGCCACCGTGATCCGCAGCGAGGGGGCGGTCGCTGTCGACGACACCGGCCCGGATCCCGCACGGTTGCAGCACTGCCTCGACGAGCTGGGCATCACCCACATCGACTTGCTCGTGCTGACCCACTACGACCTCGACCATGTGGGCGGCGTCTCGGCGGTGTACGGCAAGGTGGATCGAGTACTGATCGGGCCTCCCAGCGACCCCGGCGACGTGCGGATCGCATCCGACCTGCGCGCGAACGGCGCAGAGGTCGATCAGGTCAGCCGCGGCGAGTCGGGGATGCTGGGCGAACTCAGGTGGGACGTGCTGTGGCCGCCGCCGCGCGGCGTCGAGCCGGGCAATCCGGCCAGCGTCACGATCCAGGTCACCGCGGCCGGCGCGTGCGCGCAGGGTTGTCTCAGCGGCATCCTGCTCGGCGACCTGGGCGAGGACTCCCAGGCCCGGCTGCTCGGCACCGGGCAGGTGCACCACGTGGATGTCGTCAAGGTCGCCCATCACGGCTCGGCCGACCAGTCGGCGCGGCTGTACCAGGCGCTGCACGCAACGGTCGGACTGATCGGCGTGGGAGCGGGCAACGACTACGGGCATCCGACGGCCAAGCTGCTGGGCATCCTGGCCGCGGTCGGCACCCGGCCGCTGCGCACCGACCTCGACGGGCTCACCCTGGTCGCGCCGGGCAAGGGGCCGGGTGAGATCCGGGTGTGGACCGAGAAGCCCGAAGACGTCGCGCGCGACGGCGAGCTGACGGGGTCGGGAACCCTCGCGACCCCGACGCTGACGCCGAAGTCGACGCCCACGCCGGTCGGCGGCCGCGGATAGTCTGGGCGGGACGAAGGGACAGGGATGGCACGACCCAACGGCAGGCCGACGGCCGCGGCGAAGACGGCGATCCCGCAGCTCGAATGGAGCGCGGTGCGTCCGGCTCCTGTCGTCCTCGTGAGCGGAACCGAGACCGTCCTGGCCGACCGCGCGATCCGGCAGCTGCGCGACATCCTGAAGGCCGAAGACCCGTCGCTCGAGGTCTCGGACATCGACGCCGGCAGCTACGCGCCCGGTGAGCTCATCACCCTGGCCAGTCCGAGCCTGTTCGGCGAACCGCGGCTGCTGCGCGTCGAGAACGTGGAGAAGAGCAGCGACGCCTTTCTCGACGAGGCACTGGCCTACCTCGAGTCACCCGCCGACGGCACCTACCTGGTCCTGCGGCACGGCGGTGGCGTGCGCGGCAAGAAGCTGCTCGACGCGATCCGGGCCGGCACCGGCGGCGGCATCGAGGTGGTTTGCGCCGAACTCAAGCGCGACAGCGACAAGTTCGACTTCGTGGCCGCCGAGTTCGCCTCAGCGCGCCGCCGCATCACCGGGGGAGCGCAACGAGCCCTGGTCGCGGCGTTCAGCGACGACCTGGCCGAGCTCGCGGCGGCCTGCCAGCAGCTGCTCGCCGACGCGAGCGACGAGATCACCGAGGCCATCGTCGACCGGTACTACGCCGGCCGGGTCGAGACCACCGCCTTCGCCGTCGCCGACGCGGCCATCGCGGGTCGGCACGGCGAGGCCCTCGGACTGCTCCGGCATGCGCTCGCGTCGGGGGCCGATCCGGTTCCGATGGTCGCGGCGTTCGCGAGCAAGGTGCGCACGATGGCCAAGCTCAGCGGCCAGCGCGGCAGCTCCGGCGAACTGGCTGCGCGGTTCGGGCTGGCTCCCTGGCAGGTCGACCGGGCTCGACGAGATCTTCAGGGCTGGACGGATGCCGGCCTCGGCCGCGCGATCGAGACCCTGGCCGCGACCGACGCCCAGGTCAAGGGCGGGGGCCGCGATCCCGTCTACGCCCTGGAACGCATGGTCGAGTCGATCAGCACCCGCGGCGAGCACTAAGCAACGGATCTGCCGCCGCCAGGAGCGGCGGCTGCGCCGCCGAATCGCGTCCAGACATGAGTGAAGGCCCCCGCGCCGAGCGTGGGGGCCTTCTTCGTGCGGCCAGAGCCGACGATGAAGTTAGAGGCTGGCGACGGCCTTGCTGATCGCGCTCTTGCGGTTGGCGGCCTGGTTGGCGTGGATGACCCCCTTCGAGGTGGCCTTGTCGAGCTTCTTGGTGGCGAGACGCAGTGCGGCGTCGGCCTGCTTCTTGTCGCCGGCCGCAATCGCGGCGTGCGTGGCGCGGATCGCGGTCTTGAGCTCGCTCTTGACGGCCTTGTTGCGCTCCTGGGCCTTCTTGTTGGTGCCGATGCGCTTGATCTGCGACTTGATGTTCGCCATGAAGAATGTGTCTTTCGCTACGTGGAAGGTGGATGTTGCCGGCTGGGCGGTAGAGGGGCGCCTCCGGCCAATCGCGTGGTGGGAAACCACACGCAAACCAAGGGGCTACGTTACCAGGTCGGGGATTCCCGGGCAATCGGCGCGGGGCGGCGCTCGGCTGGCCCAGGTAGCCTGAAGCATGCCGTCGCTCGCCGCCCACATCCCCGAGGTGCCGGGGTCGGGCATCCGGCGCATCTACGAGATCGCGGCCGAGCTCGACGGGGTGATCTCACTCGGGGTCGGCGAGCCGGATGTGCCGATCGCACCGCACATCGCTGCTGCGGCTCGCGCGGCCTGGGATCGCGACGACACGAACTACAACCCGAACGGCGGCATCCTGCCGCTGCGGCGTGCGATCGTCGACAAGCTGGCGGCCGAGAACGGCATCCCCGTTGAGGTCGAGCAAGTCTGGGTGACGATCGGCGGGACGCAGGCGATCAACCTGGCGATGCAGCTGGTGCTCGGTGCGGGCGACGAGGTGCTGATCCCCGACCCGGGCTACACGATCTTCACGATGAACGCGAGGATGCTCGACGCGCGACCCGTGCCCTACTCGCTGACACCCGAGCGGGCGTTCCTGCCGAGCATCGACGAGCTCGAGGCGCTGATCACCCCGCGGACGCGCATGATCATCGTCAACTCGCCGTCCAATCCGCTCGGCTCCGTGTTCCCGCGCGAGGTGCTCGAGCAATTGCTCGCCTTCGCCCGGCGGCACGACCTGTGGATCCTCAGCGACGAGGTCTACGAGCGCTTCACCTGGGGCGAGCCGCACCTCAGCCTGGCCGCGCTCGATGCCGAGAGCGCGGCATCCGGACCGCGCGGCGGAGCGGGCGGCGGAGCGGGCGGCGGAGCGGGCGGCGGCGTCGAGCGCGTGTTCAGCGTGTTCTCGTTCTCGAAGACCTATGCCATGACCGGTATCCGGGTCGGCTACCTGGTGACCCCGCCCGGGCTGTCGGCCACCATGCGCAGCATGCAGGAGGCCTCGATCAGCTGCGTCGCCATGCCCGATCAGTACGCGGCGCTGGCCGCGGTCCAGGGGGAGCAGTCGCACGTGAGCGCCGCTGCGGCCCACTACCGGGCGAACTACGTCGCCGCCTCGAAAGCACTCACGGCACGCGGCATCCACTTCCTCGAACCGACCGGCGCGTTCTATCTATGGGTGGATGTCTCGCACGCGACCGAGGGCGACGTGGCGGCCTGGGCCGAGCGCTTCCTCCTGCACGAGCGGGTGGCCGTCGCACCCGGCAGCGCCTTCGGGCGCTCCGGCGAGGGCTGGATCCGCCTGTGCCTCGCGGCCACCGAGGCCGACCTGCTGGCGGGAATCGCGCGGCTACCGGCGCCCTGAGTTCCTCCGCGAAAGTACATTTCTGACGTGATTTCGCGGTTGAGAGTACGCACTTCAGCGTGCTCTCGCGGAAGCTGGACGCGTCAGCGGCGCTCTAGCGCGCATGGGAGAATGGCCCGTCATGTCTCCGCGCGCCCTGAAGTCTCTCGAGCCGGCCTCGACCGACCCCGCGAAGATCCGCAACTTCTGCATCATCGCCCACATCGACCACGGCAAGTCGACCCTGGCCGACCGGATGCTGGGCATCACCGGGGTCGTCAGCGATCGCGACATGCGCGCTCAGTACCTCGACCGCATGGACATCGAGCGGGAACGCGGCATCACCATCAAGAGCCAGGCCGTGCGGATGCCGTGGTCGCTCGACGGTGAGACCTACGCCCTGAACATGATCGACACCCCCGGCCATGTCGACTTCACCTACGAGGTCTCGCGTTCGCTCGCCGCCTGCGAGGGCGCGATCCTGCTGGTGGATGCCGCCCAGGGCATCGAAGCGCAGACCCTGGCCAACCTGTACCTGGCTCTCGACAACGACCTCACGATCATCCCGGTGCTCAACAAGATCGACCTGCCCGCCGCGGAGCCCGACAAGTACGCAAAAGAGCTCGCCAGCCTCATCGGCGGCGACCCGGCCGACGTGCTGCGGGTCAGCGGCAAGACCGGCGTGGGCGTCACCGAGTTGCTCGACCGCGTGGTGGAGCTCATCCCGGCGCCGACCGGCGATCCGAACGGGCCGGCGCGCGCGATGATCTTCGACTCGGTCTACGACACCTATCGCGGCGTCGTCACCTACGTGCGCATGATCGACGGCAAGCTGAGCCCGCGCGAGCGCATCCAGATGATGTCGACCAAGGCGATCCACGAACTGCTCGAGATCGGCGTGAGCTCGCCGGAGCCGACTCCCACCAAGGGCCTCGGCGTCGGCGAGGTCGGCTACCTCATCACCGGCGTGAAGGATGTGCGCCAGTCGAAGGTCGGCGACACCGTCACGAACGCCGCCAAGCCCTCGACCCAGGCGCTGCCCGGCTACACCGACCCGAAGCCGATGGTGTTCTCGGGGCTGTATCCGATCGACGGCAGCGACTACCCGATCCTGCGCGAGGCCCTCGACAAGCTGAAGCTGTCGGATGCCTCGCTCAACTACGAGCCCGAGACCTCCGTCGCGCTGGGCTTCGGATTCCGGTGCGGATTCCTCGGCCTGCTCCACCTCGAGATCGTCACCGAGCGCCTGGAGCGCGAGTTCGGCCTCGACCTGATCGCGACCGCGCCCTCGGTGCCGTACGAGGTCACCACCGAGGACAAGAAGCAGTACACCGTGACCAACCCGAGCGAGTTCCCGACCGGCACGAAGATCGCCAGCGTGAGCGAGCCGATGGTGAAGGCCGCGATCCTGGCCCCGAAGGACTACGTCGGCACCATCATGGAGCTCTGCCAGAGCAAGCGCGGCTCGCTGCTGGGCATGGAGTATCTCGGTGAGGACCGCGTCGAGATCCGCTACTCGATGCCGCTCGGCGAGATCGTGTTCGACTTCTTCGACCAGCTCAAGAGCAAGACGGCCGGATACGCCTCGCTCGACTACGAGCCCAGCGGTGAGCAGGATGCCGACCTGGTCAAGGTCGACATCCTGCTGCAGGGCGAGGCGGTCGACGCGTTCAGCGCGATCGTGCACCGCGACAAGGCCTATGCCTATGGCTTGCTGATGACCGAGCGGCTCAAGAAGCTGATCCCGCGCCAGCAGTTCGAGGTGCCGATCCAGGCCGCCATCGGCGCCCGCATCATCGCGCGCGAGTCGATCTCGGCGATGCGCAAAGACGTACTGGCCAAGTGCTACGGCGGCGACATCACCCGCAAGCGCAAGCTGCTCGAGAAGCAGAAGGAGGGCAAGAAGCGGATGAAGATGGTCGGCCGCGTCGAGGTCCCTCAGGAGGCGTTCATCGCCGCGCTCTCGGGCGACGTCGAGGGCAAGGACCCGAAGAAGAAGTAAGGCGCCTAGGCCTGCGGGGCCGAGCCGGCGTAGTACCAGCACTCGCCCCCGCGATCGCCGTCCTTCCACTGGCTCTCGTTGGGACCGTATGCGATCCAGCCGCGGCCGTCCGCATCGGCGCCGTCGCCGCAATGGGTTTGAATCGCCGCGTTGAACTCGTCGTCGCTCGGGTAGGTGTCGCCCGAGAAGGTGAACGACGACTGGTACTGCCACTGGTAATCGCCGGTGCAGTCGGCGATCGTCGCCTTCGGGTCGTCGAGCGGCCCGGTGTTGCCAGAAGGGTCGGTCGTGGTGACGCAGCTTTCGAACAGCTCGGGCGTGTCCTGCGCCTGCTTCACCAGGGTGGAGACCTGGTCGGGCAGTCGGGCCAATTCCGGCTGCGAATAGAGCGATCCCGTTCTGAGCACGCCGATGTCGCACCTGACCCAGCGCGCCCCCTTCTTCCATTCCTTCTCGGGCGCGACGAAGAAGTAGGGCATCAGCCGGCCGTTGTCCGGCACCACGATGAGGTCGGACAGCCGCGAGTTGCAGGCTCGGAAGGCTGCCGTCTGGATGGCGCTGCTCAGGTCGCCGTGCTTGTCGCGCCAGGTCGGCGCAGAACTCTTGACCGTCACGACCGCATACGTGATCAGCTGGTGACGGCTGACGCAGGCAACGGCGCCGCCACTCGTCCAGGCCGCGGCGCCATCGGCCGTGTCAATCGTCGAGGTCCAGCAATCTCCGACGCTCGGCTTCTGGTTCGGCGAGACAGTGTGCCGGATGAAGCTGGTCACGGTCGAGCAGCCCGAGAGCACGGACACCGAGAGCGTCGCGATCGCGATCGCGACGAGCACTCGACGGCGCAGCCAGCTGCTCATCGAGACCCTTTCGCCGAACCGAGCACGTGACGGGAGCGTATCGGAACCGGGGGCGTCGCGGCGTAGCGTGGGCAGCATGGTGCCGACCTGGGACGACGTCCGCGTTCTCGCCCTCGCGATGCCGGGGGCCGAGGAGTTCGTGACCCGCGGCGATCGCGCCTGGCGCACCGGGCCATCCGGAAAGCTGTTCGTCTGGGAGCGCCCGCTGCGGACGGCCGATCTCGCCGAAACCGGGCCGCAGGACGGCCCGATCGTCGGCGTGCGGGTCGCCGACGAAGGCGAGAAGCTGGCCATGATCGAGAGCGGCCCCAACGTCTTCTTCACCATCCACCACTTCGACGGCTACAACGCGGTGCTGCTGCACCTCGACCGCATCTCGCGCGAGCGGCTGGCGGAGGTGATCGCCGACGCCTGGATCTCGGTCGCGCCGAAGAAGGCCGTCGCCGCCTATCTGGCGGGCCGGGGCACCCCCGGGTCCCCGTAAAATCGTCGCATGACCGAAACGGCCGAACTCTGGCAGGTGCCCGTCACCTATGCCGCGATCGGCGCAACGCAAGCCGAGGATCTGCTGCGCTACCCTCCTCAGGGCTTTCGGCCGATGGAGGTCCGGGTCCGCATCGGGCACGGCCCCGAGCGGTGGGACTTCGCCTGGGTGCAGGCCATGAGCTGGGGAATCCAGCGCCGCGCCGGGCTTCACGTCGAGCTCGTGGACTCGCCGTCGGAGGTGAGCGAAGGCACCTACCTGCCGGTCGCCTTCGACAAGAAGGGCAACCCCATTCAGCCTGCGACCGCGGGTGAAGCGGGCGAGGCGACCTATGCCCCGGATGGGTCCGCGCTGGTCAGGCCAGGCGACTCGGCCCTGCTGAAATGGATGCTCTGGCCGGTGAAGATCCCGGCACGGGTGGTGTACGTGATCGACGAGCCCGACCGCAAGGGGTTCGCGTACGGGACGCTTCCCGGGCACCCGGAACGCGGCGAAGAGAGCTTCGTCGTCGAGCGCCGCCCCGACGAATCGGTGTGGCTGACCATCCGGTCGTTCTCGCGGCCGGCGAACCGCTGGTTCTGGGCCGCGTATCCGCTGCTCAGGATGATGCAGGCGATTTTCACGGAACGCTACAAACGGGCGCTGACCGGCCCGATCAACGAGTAGTGGACAAGGACCAAAGACTCCGCTCCTGAGCAGAAGCCGAGCGTATGCTCACGTTTCGTGACCGACTATCGACCTCCTGTATCCGATCTGGCCTTCAACCTCGAGCACATCGTGGGTTACGACGAGATCGCGCAATTCCCCGGATTCGAGCACGCCGATCTCGAGACCGTGACCGGCCTGCTCGCCGAGGCGGGTGACTTCGCGGCCGAGGTCGTCGCGCCGACCAACCGGGCGGGCGATCTGCAGGGCGCGGTGCGCAATCCGGATGCCACGGTCACCACGCCTGCGGGCTTCAAGGAGGCGTACTCCAAGCTCGTCGAGGCCGGCTGGGCCTCGCTGCCGTTCCCCGAGGAGTTCGAGGGCGGCGGATTCCCGCAGGTCGTCGGCCTGGCCATCCAAGAGATGCTGCTCGGAGCAAACATGGCCTTCGCCCTGGCCCCGTTGCTGACCCAGGGGGCCATCGAGGCGCTCCTGGCCTATGGCAGCGACGAGCAGAAGGCCAGCTACCTGCCCCACATGATCTCTGGGAAGTGGAGCGGCACGATGAACCTGACCGAGCCGCAGGCCGGCTCCGACGTGGGCGCGCTCGTCACGAAGGCGGTTCCGCGCGATGACGGCACCTTCGGCATCTCGGGTCAGAAGATCTTCATCACCTACGGCGAGCACGACATGGCCGAGCAGGTGGTCCACCTGGTACTGGCGCGCACCCCGGGCGCCCCGGCAGGAACCGCCGGGATCTCGTGCTTCATCGTGCCGAAGTTCCTGGTCAACGACGACGGATCGTTGGGGGAGCGCAACGGCGTCAAGGTGCTGTCACTGGAGCACAAGCTCGGCATCCACGGTTCACCCACCTGCGTGATGGAGTACGACGACGCGACCGGCTACCTGATCGGCGACCTGAACAAGGGCATGCGCATCATGTTCGTCATGATGAACACCGCGCGGCTGTCGGTCGGCGCCCAGGGCGTCGCGGTCAGCGAGCGCGCGTACCAGCAGTCGCTGGAGTACGCGCAGGTGCGCCGTCAGGGCGTCGCGATCCTGCCCGGCGGCCAGGAGGCCGACGCGCCGATCATCGAGCACCCCGACGTGCGCAGGATGCTGATGACCCAGAAGACCTACATCGCCGGCCTCCGCAGCCTGATGCTCTACAACGCAGGCGAGACCGACCGCAGCCTGAGCCACCCCGACCCCGATGTTCGCGCGCGCGCCACCGAGGTGGTCGCGCTGCTCACCCCGATCTGCAAGTCGATGGGCACCGATCTCGGCAACGAGCTGACCTCGCTCGCCCTGCAGATCCACGGCGGCATGGGCTACATCGAAGAGACCGGGGCCGCGCAGCACTACCGCGATGTGCGGATCACGGCGATCTACGAGGGCACCAACGGCATCCAGGCCGCCGACCTGATCGGGCGCAAGCTGGGCGTCCGTGGCGGGGTGTCGGTCACCGAGTTCCTCGCCTCGATGCGCGAGCTCGATGCGCAGCTGGTCGCCGCGGGCGACTCGTTTGCGAGCATCCGGTCGAACTTCCTCGAGCAGCTCGACAAGCTGGTCGAGACGACGAATTGGATGCTGCGCACCGGAGCAGGCGACCCGGCTGCGGCCCTCTCGGGCTCGAGCCCGTACCTGCGCCAGTTCGGACTCGTCGTGCTGGCGTGGCTGCTGGCGAAGGGCGCCCTCGCCGCCGCTCCGCTCGACCCGGCGCTCGCCGAGACCCGGCTCGTGATGGCCCGATTCTTCGCCGAGCAGTTGCTACCGGCCGCGAGCGGCCTCGCCGCCGCCGCGACCGCGGGCTCCGGCGACCTGTACGCTCTGGACGCCGGGCAGTTCGCCGACACCGCGAGCGCCGCCGCGAGGTAGTCGAGCGGCGGGCGCGCAACGCTCGAGCGGCCGGCTCGGCGCCGGGGGAGAATGGGGGCACCATGCCTTCCGCCCTCCCGATCGCCGACCGGGCCCCCGCCGATGGCCTGCTGCCCGAGTCGGTCACCGAGGGATGGGGCGCCCGCGACTTCGGCGTGTACGTGCACGTGCCGTTCTGCCGGGTGCGCTGCGGCTACTGCGACTTCAACACCTACACGGCCGACGAGGTGCGCGGGGTCAAGCAGAGCGACTATGCCGGCCAGGCGCTGGTCGAGATCGCGCACGCACGTGACGTACTGGCCGCCACGGGAGCCGCTCCGCGTGCGGTGTCGACCGTGTTCGTCGGCGGGGGCACGCCGACCCTGCTGCCGGTGAGCCAGCTGGCCCAGTTGCTCGACGGCATCCGCGACGCCTGGGGGCTCGAGGCGGGTGCCGAGGTGACCACCGAGGCCAATCCCGACTCGGTCGGGCCGGACTCCTTGGCCGCGCTCGCCGATGCCGGGTTCACCCGGGTGAGTTTCGGGATGCAGTCGGCCGTGCCGCACGTGCTCGCGACCCTCGAGCGCACGCACGACCCCGAGCGCATCCCGCTCGTGGTCGAGTGGGCGCGGGCCGCCGGACTCCAGGTGAGCCTCGACCTGATCTATGGCACGCCGGGGGAGTCGTTGGACGACTGGCGATCCTCGCTCGAACTCGCGCTGGCGCAGCATCCCGATCATCTGAGCGCGTACGCGCTGATCGTCGAGAGCGGCACCAAGCTCGCGCGCCAGATCGCGCGCGGCGATGTCGCTCAGCCCGACGACGATCTGCAGGCTGACATGTACGAGTTGGCAGACGGGCTGCTGAGCGCCGCCGGATACGACTGGTACGAACTGAGCAATTGGTCGACGGACGCCGCGCACCGTTCGCGTCACAACCTCGGCTACTGGACGGGGCAGGACTGGTGGGGCGTCGGGCCGGGAGCGCATTCCCACGTCGGCGGTGTGCGCTGGTGGAATGTGAAGCACCCGGCGGCCTACGCCGAGCGGATCGCGGCCGGCGTCTCGCCCGCGGCCGGTCGTGAGACCCTCGACGAGGCGACGCGTCGCACCGAAACGGTGCTGCTCACCAGCAGAGTGAGCGACGGCCTGGCGATCAGCGAGCTCGACCTGCCGGGTCGGGGCGCCGTCGCGGGACTGATCGCCGACGGGCTGATCGACGGGCGCGCTGCCCTGAACGGCCGGGTCGTGCTGACCTTGAGCGGACGCCTGCTCGCCGACGCGGTCGTGCGCCGGCTGCTGGGCGACTGAGCTGGTCGCTCCTCGACCGCTACGACCGCTACCGGATGAACTCGATCGCGATCGGGTAGCGGTAGAACTCGCCGCGGTTCGCGGCGATGGCGGCCAGGATCCCGAACACGATGTTGAGCACGAACGCCGCAATGAGCACGAAGAAGCCGACGATGAAGAGGCTCAGCACGATGCCGACGACGTAGGCGATCAGGATCGTGAGCTGGAAGTTCAGGGCCTGCCGGGTGTGCCATCGCACGAAGGGGCCACGGTCCTTGAGCACGAGGTAGGCGATCAGCGGCGCGAGCCAGTGGAACAGGATCCCGCCCACATGGGTCAGGATCGACCACATCTTCTCGTCGGCCGGGCTCAGCGGCGGCTGGGGCGCTGCGTGGTTCACGGGCGGCGGAGGCGGTGTCGTCATCCCCGCATTAAAGCAGCAGAGCCGGGCCCCGAGGGCCCGGCTCTGCGCAGTGAGTTGTTGCGACTACTTGATCCAGCGGATGTTGACCGGGTAGCGGTAGGAGCCGCCGCCGTTCACCTTCACGCCGCCGAGGATCGCGAAGATGATGTTGATGATCACGATGGCCCAGATGATCAGGCCCAGCAGCAGCGAACCGATGCCGAAGGTGAAGGCGCCGATGATCAGGCTGAGGATGTTGCCGATGATCACGATCGCGGTCACGTTGATCGTCCAGTTGAGGGCCTCTTTGCCCTCGACGGCGACCTTGGGACCGCGGTCCTTGAACACCAGGTAGATGATCAGGGCGGGGACCAGCAGGATGATGTTGCCGAAGTGAGCGAACGAGGCCCACTGCTTGTCTTCGGCTTCGGTCAGCGGCGCAGCCGGCTGCGCGGCGGGAGCAGGTTCGGTCATGGTGTGATGCCTTTCGATGTGCGGAGTGAACCCCGGGTTCTGGGTAAGAGCGGGGGCTGGCGCCTTCGCTGGCCCCGGGAGGGGTCGGGCGCAAGCACATGCACAAGGTAGCGCCTCGCAAATGTCGGGTGCAACGGGTCCGTCACAGCGTGTCGCGCTACTATTAGCAGTCAGGTGACGGGAGTGCTAAGCCTTCTTGAGCCTGCGAGCTGGACGGAAGGCGGTGCTCCCATGGTCTCTGACCGCGGACTCGAAGTGCTCCGCGTCATCGTGCAGGACTACGTCGCGTCGCGCGAGCCCGTCGGCTCGAAGACGATCGTCGAACGGCACTCCTTCGGCGTCTCAGCCGCCACCATCCGCAACGACATGGCGCAGCTCGAAGAGGAGGAGCTGATCACCGCCCCGCACACCTCGTCGGGCCGCGTGCCGACCGACAAGGGCTACCGCGTGTTCGTCGACCGGCTCACCGAGGTGCGGCCGCTGACCGCCGTGCAGCGGCAGGCGATCGAGACCTTCCTAGGCCAGGCGGTCGACCTGGATGACGTGCTGACCCGCACGACGCGCCTCCTGTCGCAGCTGACCAACCAAGTCGCTCTCGCGCAGTACCCCTCGTTCGGCAGCGCACGCGTGCGGCACATCGAGGTCGTTGCGCTCGCGGCATCCCGGATCATGACCGTGCTCATCACCGACACCGGCCGGGTCGATCAGCGACTGCTCGACGTTCCGGGCGCGGTCGCGGACAGCCCGGCGATGCTGGAGTTCCTGGCCGACCTGCGCGGGCGCCTGAACGCCGAACTGGGCGGCAAGCCGCTAGCGGATGTCGCCGAGCCTCTGCGTGCGCTGGCCGCCGGCTTCCCGCGCGAGCACGCACCGCTGGTCAACGCGGTCGCCGCCTGCCTGGCCGAGCAGGTCGCGGCAAACCGGCAGGACCGCCTGGTGATGGCCGGCGCTGCCAATCTGGCCCGCACCGAGAGCGACTTCAGCGGGAGCATCTATCCGGTGCTCGAGGCCATCGAGGAGCAGGTCATCCTGATCAAGCTGTTCGGCGAGATGGAGATCGAGGGCGACAGCGTCTCGGTCAGCATCGGGCACGAGAACCAGGGCTTCGGTCCGGGTGCCCAGGGGTTGAACGAGACCAGTGTGCTCGCCTCGGGCTACACCGCGTCAGGGGGCAGCGTCGCCCGGGTGGGACTGCTCGGGCCGACGCGGATGGACTATTCGAACAACATGGCCGCAGTGCGGGCGACCGCGCGATACCTGACCCGACTGCTCTCGGCCGAGAGCACGCACGCCGACGAGACTCCCGACGACAAGTACGAGGAACCATAAGAGTGGCCGACCACTACGAAGTGCTGGGCGTCGACCGCGCCGCGACTCCCGAAGAGATCAAGAAGGCGTACCGCAAGCTGGCGCGCGAGCTCCATCCCGACGTGAATCCGAGCGAAGACGCCGCCGAGCGCTTCAAGCTGGTGACGCATGCCTACGACGTGCTGAGCGATCCGGATCAGCGCGAGCGCTACGACCTCGGACCGCAGGCGGGATTCGGCGGTGCCGGTGCCGGCGGCTTCGGGTTCGGCGACATCTTCGACACCTTCTTCGGTGCGGCGCAGGGGCGCACGGCTGGGCCGCGCTCGCGGCGCGAACGGGGTCAGGATGCCCTGCTGCGGATCGAGGTCGACCTCGACGAGGTCATCTTCGGCACCAAGCGCGAGATCGAGGTCGACACCGCGATCCTCTGCGAGACCTGCAACGGTTCCTGCTGCGCACCAGGCACCTCGCCGGTGACGTGCGACATCTGCCGGGGCACCGGGTCGATCCAGCGCTCGGTCCGCTCGCTGCTCGGCAACGTGATGACCTCGTCACCGTGCGGCACCTGCCGTGGCTACGGAACCGTCATCCCGAACCCCTGCCCGACCTGCGCGGGCCAGGGCCGCGTCCGCGCCAAGCGGAACGTGACGGTCGACGTGCCATCGGGCGTCGACACCGGCATGCGGCTGCACCTGCCGGGTGAGGGCGAGACCGGCCCGGCCGGTGGCCCGAACGGCGACCTCTACCTCGAGGTCAAGGTCAAGCACCACGACATCTTCAGCCGCAACGGCGACGACCTGCTTGCCACGCTCGAAGTCCAGATGACGGATGCCATCCTCGGTACCACCGTGAAGCTTGCAGGTCTGGATGGCGAGCTCGCCATCGACCTCAAGCCTGGTGTCCAGAGCGCCGACATCGTCACCGTGAAAGACCGCGGCATCACCCGTCTGCGCGGTGGGGGACGGGGCGACCTCAAGGTCGGCATCCAGGTGGTGACCCCGGTGCGCTTGAACAGCAGGGAATCGCAGCTGATCAAGGAGTTCGCCGAGAGCCGCCGACCCGTGCCGCCCGAGTTCGCGACCTTCCAGCAGGGGCTGTTCGCCAAGCTGCGCGACCGGTTCCTCGGGGTCTAGCCCGCGGATGGCGTCGCTCTACCTGAAACCGGAGCTGGAGCCCGCTGACGCCGAGATCGGCTCCCGCGTGAGCCTCGGTGGCGACGAGGCGCGCCACGCGGTCAGCGTCGCGCGCGTGCGCATCGGCGAGCGGATCTCGATCGGTGACGGCTCGGGATTCGTGGTCAGAGGTGCGGTGGTCGAGGCATCGGCCGCCGGGCTCGTCATCGAGGTCGACGAGGTCCGGCACGATCCCGAGCCGGAGCCTCCGCTCTGGCTGGCTCAGGCGTTGGCCAAGGGCGATCGAGACGAGTTGGCGATCCAGGCCGCCACCGAGTTGGGAGTCGCGGGCGTCATCCCCTGGGCCGCCGAGCGATCGGTATCTCGCTGGGACGGCGCCAAGGCCGCAAAGGGTCGGGAGCGCTGGACATCGATCGTGCGCGAGGCGAGCAAGCAGGCGGTTCGTTCGCGGATCCCGGACGTCGCCGCGCTCGCCTCAACCACCGACCTGGTGGGGCTGCCGGGTCGTCTGCTCGTGCTCGACCCCCTCGGCGACGTCGCACTGACCGCACTGCCGCTGGATGCTCGACGCATCACCCTCGTGACCGGACCCGAAGGCGGGATCTCGCCTCGCGAGTTCGACGCGCTCGTCGCTGCGGGTGCGCTTCGCGTGCGGCTCGGTTCCGAGGTGCTGCGCACCTCGACGGCGGGCCCAGCCGCGCTGGCGGTGCTGAATGCGCGGCTGGGACGCTGGTGACGGTCCGGTGACGGCGCCGACCCTGGCGAGTCGGCTGACCGGCCCGGTCGAGGTGCCCGAGCTGGTGCGGGCGTTCACCGCGAGCCATGACCTGGATGCCGTGTGGCGCAACGAGCTGGGCGGCCTGACCTTCCGCGACGGGGAGCGCTACCTGAAGTGGAACCCGATCGGCAGCGGCGTCGACCTGGACGACGAGCGGGCTCGCCTGCTCTGGCTCGCGCCACGGCATCCCGCGCCCGAGGTCCAGGACTTCGCGCGAGACGACCGCGGTCAAGTCCTGGTCACGCGGGCTCTGCCCGGCGATGGCGCCGTGACCGAGGCATGGCGCACCCGGCCGCGCGAGGCCGTGCGTGCGATCGCCGAGGGCCTGCGGAAGCTGCACGCCCTGCCGGTGGCGGACTGCCCGTTCGTCTGCCGCTGGGCGCCGGCGCTCTGGGTGCCGGCACAGGATCTCGTCGTCGTCCAGGGCGATGCCTGCGCACCCAACACGATCATCGCGGCGGACGGCCACTTCGCCGGCCACGTCGATCTCGGCCTGCTCGGCATCGCGGATCGCTGGGCCGACCTGGCGCTGGCGAGCAGGAGCCTCGACTGGAATTACGGGCCAGGGTGGCAGGATGAGTTCTTCGCGGCGTACGGCGTGGAGCGCGACGAGGGCCGCATCCACCACTACCGGGCGCTGTCGGACGCGGCTGACCCTCCGCGGCTCTGACCGAGCAGGCCACGGCGGAACCCCTCGGCGACGGCCGCGGCACGATCACCGACGCCAAGTTTGCTATAGACGTTCAGCAGGTGGGTTTTCACAGTGGCTTCGCTCAGGTGCAGGCGAGTGGCTGCCTGACGATTCGTTGCTCCCTCTGCCACCCATCCGAGCACTTCGAGCTCGCGCGCGGTCAGTAGTGAGGCTTCGGACGTCCTGACCCGGGTCACCAGCCGCGAAACCACGGATGGCGAGAGCACGGGCCGGCCGGCGGCCGCCGCGTGCACCGCCCGAAGCAGCTCGTCTCGGGTCGCGTCTTTGAGAAGGTACCCGGTCGCCCCTGCCTCGATCGCGGGAAGCACGTCGGCGTCCGAGTCGTAGGTCGTGAGCACGACGATGCGGCAGCGCGCGTCCATTCGGACCAGCTCGCGGATCGCGGCGACCCCATCGGTCCCTGGCATCCGGAGATCCATCAGCACGACATCCGGATCGAACGCGCGTACCAGCGCGATGGCTTCTGCCCCGTTCGAGGCTTCGCCGACGACATCGACGTCGGAATCGGACGACACCATGCCGACGATCCCATCCCGCACCACGGGATGGTCGTCGGCGACCACCAACCGGATGCTCACGCGGGCACCGCAGCTCGGACGGCCGTGCCGTGCCCTGGGCTCGACTCGACGACCAGGTCGCCGGCGAGCGACTCGATCCGCTCACGCATGGCGACCAGTCCGAAACCGTTGGTCGCATGTTGCGTGGCGACGGCGACGGCCGGGTCGAATCCTCGGCCGTCGTCGCGGATCTCCAGACGAGCCGTATGTTGCTCGTAGCGCAGCGCCAGCGCGACCCGGCGCGCCCCCGAGTGCCGCTCGACATTCGCCAGGGCCTCCTGGGTCGTCCGCAGCAGCGCCACCTCGGCATCGGTCGGCAGAACGCGTTCCGGGCCGTCGGTTGTGAGATCGATCGGGATGCCGGTCCGCGCCGACCAGCTGCGCGCCACGTTGGCAACGGCTTCGGGCAAACGCGCGGCATCCAGCGCTGGGGGACGCAGCGCCTGCACGGAACGCCGGGCTTCGGCCAGACCATCGCGCGCGAGGGTCAGCGCAGCGTCTGAGTGACGCCGACGCACTCGGGGGTCAGCTGCCTGCTCCGCGGCCTGCAGCTGGGTCACGATCCCCGCGAACCCCTGGGCGAGCGTGTCGTGGATCTCTCGCGCCAGCCGCGATCGCTCGGCCTCGACCGACGCTCGTTGGGTGGTTCGCTGCGCGAGGTGCAGCCCCCAGGCCATCCCGCACATGACGATGACATTGATGGCGATCACCGCCGCCACCTCGGCGGCGCCGATGAGGGTTGCGCGCGAGATGCTCGAGCTCTGCGCAAGCCCCGCCACGACCGCTGTTGCTCCGACGGCGGCGAGTTCCCACGGCCAGGGGACGAGGGCGTACGAGAACGTGAAGGTCGCGATGGCGAGAAACCCGAACCATCCGTCGAAGAGCACGAGCGTCAGATTCAGCAGGATCGCCACGCTCACGAAGACCCCGACCACCGCCGGGCGGCTTCTCCAGGTTTCCCGGAACGGGCGGAACACGAGCACCCAGCCCGCGTAGATCGCGCACAGGATCAGTTCGGGAACGAGGCGCGGCCAGTCACCCCACCGAATGCCGAGCGTGAAGGCTGCGATCGCTCCGATGACCAAGAAAGAGCTGACCGCAAGAGCGGTCCGCCAGCGGGGATCGACCACCAATCGACCCTACGCGCGTTTCTGATCGGCGGCGGCCGGGAAGAGCGCGGACGTGCTCGGCAGGTTGAGCATGATCGCCACGGGCAGCACGAGTGCGCCGCACACACCCTGTTCGATGCGCACCCAATCGGGAAGGAACCCCGGGATGGAGACGATCACGATCACGGCGACCACGACGATCGCCGTGATGATCCGGAGGCGGACCCAAGCGTTGCGCGATCCGCGAGACGCCGTCGCGCCGAGCAGGAGCAGAACGATCGAACTGGCGAGCACGAGAGAGCATCGGATCCAGATCGCGCTGTCGACGGACGTGCCTGCGGAACTTTGGGCGACCAGCACCGATTCCATGGCGGCGCTGACCAGCACGAAGCCGGCGAGCAGCGCGAGCATGGGCCGGAAGCGGGTGCGGATGTCGGTGGCAGGCGGGCGGAGGCGGGCGAGTGGTTGCGTCATGGATACAGCGTCGCGAGTGCGTCCTGACGGCGGATCAGCCGGTTGGCCGGAGTTCGCAACCGATCGGCTGACCAAGCCGGGGCAAAGGGTCGTCTGTAGACTCGATGCATGGCTGAGTCGACCCTTTTCGAGCGCATTGCCGCGCGCGAGATCCCGGCTGCCATCGTGTACGAAGACGACAGGATCATCGCCTTCGAAGACATCGCGCCGAAGGCGCCCGTGCACCTGCTGGTGGTTCCGAAGACCGCCGAGTACCGCAACGTCACCGAACTCGCGGCCGGTGACCCGCAGCTGCTCGCCGACGTGGTGGCGGTCGCGCAGCGCCTGGCCGATGAGCGAATGGGCGGCGAATACCGCCTGGTCTTCAACTCCGGCGAACGTGTCGGGCAGACGGTGTTCCACGTGCACGCTCACGTCATGGGTGTGGACGGCGCTGACGACGACCTGACGGAAGGCACCCTTGGCTTCTAACGACTCTCCACCTCTTTCCTCGAACGGGCACGCCGAGTTCCAGGTGGATGGCGTGGCCATGGTCCGGCTGCTCGGACCCCAGGACCGGTTGCTGACCACGATCGAGCACCAGTACCCCGATGTGACCGTGCTCGTCCGGGGCAATCAGGTGACCCTCGAAGGACCGCAGGACCAGGTGGCCGCGGCCGAGCGGTTGGTGCAGGAGCTGATCCTGCTGGTGCGCAACGGAGCCGACCTCGGGCCCGTGGATGTGACGTCGTCGGCGCGCATCCTCGAGCGCGGCGAGGGCAGCCCGGCCGAGGTGCTCAGCCAGGCGATCCTGACCACGCGGGGCAAGAGCATCCGGCCGAAGACGCTCGGTCAGAAGGCCTACGTCGACGCCATCGACCAGAACACCATCACCTTCGGAATCGGTCCGGCCGGAACGGGCAAGACCTACCTGGCGATGGCCAAGGCGGTGCAGGCCCTGCAGCGCAAGGAGGTCGAGCGGATCATCCTGACCCGCCCGGCCGTCGAGGCGGGGGAGCGGCTCGGGTTCCTGCCGGGCACCCTCACGGACAAGATCGACCCCTACCTCCGACCGCTCTACGACGCGCTCAACGAGATGATGGATCCCGAAGTCGTCCCGAAGCTGCTCGCCGCGGGCACTATCGAGGTCGCGCCGCTGGCCTACATGCGCGGCCGCACCCTGAACAATGCGTTCGTGGTGCTCGACGAGGCGCAGAACACCACGCCCGAGCAGATGAAGATGTTCCTGACCCGTCTCGGCTTCGGCACGCGGATGGTCGTGACCGGCGATGTCACGCAGATCGACCTGCCGGGCGGGGCCAGCGGCCTGCAGTTGGTCACGCGGGTGCTGGATGCGATTCCCGACATCCATTTCGCCCGCCTCACCAGCGACGACGTGGTGCGTCACTCGCTCGTCGGCCGGATCGTCGATGCGTACACGAAGTACGACGCCGAGCGGCAGTTGCGTCAGTACGAGCGCACTCAGGCTGCGGACGACGGACTCAACCGAGCCGAACGGCGGGGCCATCACCCGCAGGACCACCGCCCGCCGAGCGCGGACCGCCCCAAGCGAGGATGGCGCAACTGATGGCCATCGAGATCAACAACGAATCGGGTATCGAGGTCGACGAGTCGGCCCTGCTGCGTCTGGCCGAGTACGAGCTCGACTTCTTGCGCGTGCACCCGGACGCCGAACTGGCGATCCTGCTGGTCGACGAGGCAGCCATGGAGCAACTGCACGTGCAGTGGATGGATGAGCCCGGCCCGACCGATGTGCTCAGCTTCCCGATGGACGAGCTGCGTCCGGGCAGTGACGACGAGATCACGCCCGCCGGACTGTTGGGCGACATCGTGCTCTGCCCGCAGGTGGCGGTGGCCCAGGCCGAGGAGGCCGGCCATTCGGTGCTCGACGAACTGTTGCTGCTGACGGCGCACGGCATGCTGCACCTGCTCGGCTTCGATCACGCGGAGCCCGACGACGAGAAGGAGATGTTCGGCATCCAGCGCGACATCCTGGTCGGCTTCACCCTGGCCGAGCGACGACGGTAGCCGGCCGATGATCGCCGTCTTCGTCGCGGTCGCGGTGCTGCTCGTCGCCTTCGGCGGACTGCTGGCGGCGGCGGACTCGGCGCTGACCGTGCTCAGCCGCGCCGACCTGGTCGACCTGGCCGCCCACCATCGCGCGAGGCGGTCGTTGCTCGACATCTCGTCGGATCTGGGCCGCTACGTCAACGCGCTCAACTTCATGCGCGTCGTCTCGGAGACGACGGCGGCGGTGCTGGTCACCCTGTCGTTCGCCTCGCTGTTCCCGCGCGCGGGCCAATGGTGGCTCGTGCTGCTGTGCAGCGCCCTGGTCATGACGGCGACCTCGTTCGTGCTGGTGGGGTCGAGTCCGCGCTCGGTCGGACGGGCCCACGCTCGCGGCGTCGTGGTCGTGGCCGCGCCGGTGCTGCGGTTCATCCGGGTGCTGCTGGGCCCGATCGCCGACCTGCTCGTGGCCCTCGGCAACCGGGTCACCCCGGGCCGGCGGGCCGCCGCGGTCTCGTTCTCGAGCGAGGAGCAGCTGCTCAGCATGGTCGACGAGGCGACCGAGCTCGACGTGCTCGAAGAAGACGATCGCGAGCTGATCCATTCGATCTTCGAGTTCAACGACACCGTGGTGCGCGAGGTGATGGTGCCGCGCACCGACATGATCACGGTCGACGACGACACCTCGCTGGCGGCGGCGATGAGCCGGTTCCTCAAGACCGGAGTGTCGCGCATGCCGGTGATCGGCAAGGACGCCGACGAGGTGTTCGGCATCCTGTACCTGCGTGACGTCGCCCGACTGACTCACGAGCGGCCGCAGCACGCGGCGACCAGCACGGTGAAGAAGCTGGCCAGGCCTGCGCTGTTCGTGCCCGAGTCGAAGAAGGCCGACGAGACTCTGAGGCAGATGCAGCTGGAGTCGAACCACCTGGCGATGGTGGTCGACGAATACGGAGGCATCGCCGGCCTGGTCACGCTCGAAGACCTGATCGAAGAGCTGGTCGGCGACATCTCGGATGAGTACGACCGCGAAGAGACCGAGGTCACGCTGCTGAGCGACGGGCTCTACCGGGTGAGTGCGAAACTGCCGACCGACGAGCTCGGCGACCTGTTCGGCATCGAACTCGACGACGACGATGTCGACTCGGTGGGCGGACTGCTCACCAAGGCCCTCGGCCGCCTGCCGGTGACCGGCTCGGCCGCGACGGTCTCGGGCCTGGTCCTGACGGCCGAGCGCACCGAGGGGCGCCGCAAGCACCTGACCACGGTGCTGGTGGAGCGCGACGCGGCCCTGCGCGATGCCGAGGCCGCGTTCGAACCGAAGGCCGCCGACGAGAGGAAGTCGTCGTGAGCGAGACCCCGCCCTTCCGCTCCGGGTTCGTCTCATTCGTCGGCCGGCCCAACGTGGGCAAGTCGACGCTCACCAACGCCCTCGTCGGCGAGAAGGTGGCCATCACCTCGTCGAAGCCGCAGACCACCCGTAACGCCATCCGCGGCGTGGTCCACACGCCGACCGGGCAGCTGATCATCGTGGACACCCCCGGCATGCACCGGCCGCGCACGCTGCTCGGCGAGCGGCTCAACAGCGTCGTGCAGGCGACGCTCGGCGATGTCGACGTCATCGGACTCTGCGTGCCGGCCAACGAGAAGATCGGCCCGGGCGACCGCTTCATCAACGAGCAGCTGGATGCCTTCCCGCGCGCCAAGAAGGTCGCCATCGTCACGAAGATCGACTCCGCCCCGCGCGCGGCGGTCGCCCAGCAGTTGCTGGCGATCAACGAGTTGCGCGACTGGGACGCGGTGATCCCGGTGTCGGCGTTCCGGAATGCAGCGGACAACCGCATCCAGCTCGATGTGCTGCTGACCGAACTGGTGTCGCTGCTGCCGGTCGGGCCGGCGCTCTACGACGACGACGCCACGACCGATGAGACACTCGAGCACAGGATCGCCGAACTCGTGCGGGAGGCCGCGCTCGAGGGCGTGAGCGATGAACTGCCGCACTCGCTCGCCGTCACCATCGACGACATGGTCGAGCGCGACGACAAGGAGCTGCTCGAGATCTACGCGAACCTCTGGGTGGAGCGCGACAGCCAGAAGGGCATCGTGATCGGGCGCGGCGGCGAGCGGCTGCAGGAGGTCGGCGCCCGCGCGCGTGCCGCGATCGAGCCGCTGGTAGGCAAGCAGGTGTTCCTGTCGCTGCGGGTCAAAGTCGCCAAGGAATGGCAGCGCGACCCGAAGCAGCTGGGGCGCCTGGGCTTCTAGCGGCGAGCCTCTAGGGCGCCTCGAGCACGTGCTCGGTGACGCCGTAACCGGACTCCTCGGGGATGCTGAGAACCGTCCGGCCGTTCTCGCGGCGCGCCGTCGGGGCCACGGCGACGAGCGGACGCGCGTCGGCGGCGGCGATCGCCGACCCGACGTCGGTGCTCTCGCTCAAGCGCCGCAGGTTCATCAGCGTCGGGAACAGCAGCGAGCGCTCCCCGGCGGCGGCGCGTTCCACGAGCTCGGCCGGGCCGGCCCACTCGAAGCCGACGGTTTCGCCGTCATCCTGGCGGGCGAGTTGTCCCTCCGGCGCGCGGCAGAGCAAGAAGGTGGCATCGAAGCGCCGCGGCTCGACCACCGGCGTCACCCAGCGGCCGAAGGGGTGCAGTTCGTCGAGGGCGAGCACGGCCCCACGGCGCGCGACCAGGTCGCGGAACGGCGAGCCATCGTTCGGCGGTCCCGGCGGCAGGGCGGATCCGTCGGGCAGCCGGGCGATCAGGATCGACGCCTCCTCGAAGGTCTCGCGCACGGCGCCGACGCGCAGGGCACGGGCCTCGGGACCGAGATCCGACGCGCCGTTGAGGTGGGGGAGCCACGCGCGATCCGCGTCCGCGCGATCGATCACGCCGCCCGGGAAGACCAGCGCGTTCGAGAACGTGCCGCCCGTCCGCCTGCGCACCATGAGCACTTGGAAGGGGTCGTCGCGCAGCAGCAGGACGGTGGCCGCGGGGCGAGGCTCCACGGCGGCCTGTTCGCTGCTCACCGCATCCTGCATGGGACGATCGCCTCCGTTCCTGTCGACCGTACATCGCGAGGATGAGGCGCGCGCGACCCGCGGAGGGTCCGCACCGGGCGGCGCTGGCCGTAGCGTTGGCATCATGTTCCGTCGACTGACGCCGCTCCAGTACGTCGTCGACCTCCTCGTCGGTGGCGGCTGGTTCCTCCTCAACGGGTTCGGCGGAGGGTTCGATCTCGCCCGATTCGTGATCGCGTTCGGCATGGGGCTCGCGCTCGCCCTTCGTCGACTCTCGCCGACCATGGCGCTGACCGTCGCCTGGGCATTCTGCCTGGGACAGGTCGTGGTCGGGGCGAACCCGCTTCCGGCGAATCTTGCGGTCATTCCCGTGCTCTACGCGACGTCCGCCTACGGCTCGCGAGCGTTGCGCTGGGTGGGCCTGGCCTCCACCGTGCTCGGCGCCGCGGTGATCACGGTCGCTCTTCTGCTGCCGAACTTCATCACCAGGCCGCTCGCGCCGGGTCCGACGGTGATCTTCGGCCCGGATGCGGCAGCACTGGCCCGGTCATCGACGATCGTCTTCGTGGGTTCCTCCGCCGCATTCCTGCTGTCGTGGACCGCGGGACTGCTGACCCGGAGCTGGCGCCAGGCAGGCGAGAACCGGCGGGCCGTCGTGGTCGCCACTGAAGAGGTCGCGGCCGAGCAGGAGCGGGTGCGCATCGCACGGGACATGCATGACGTGGTCGCCCACTCGCTGGCGGTCGTGGTCGCGCAGGCCGACGGGGCGCGCTACTTAGGCTCGAAGGATCCGGCCGCCATGGATGCCGCACTCGCGACCATCGCCACCACCGCGCGCGAGGCGCTCTCCGACGTCCGGGTGCTGCTCGCCCAGTTGCGGCACTCGCAGGACGACGGACCGCAGCCGACCCTCGTCGACCTGGACCGGCTGATCGAGCAGCTGCGAGGATCGGGGCTGATCATCCGCCGCGACGCGAGTGGTACTCCGCTGGCGCTCGGCACCGGCCAACAGCTGGCCGTTTACCGGATCGTGCAGGAGTCGCTGACCAACGCGCTGCGGCATGCCGATCGCGACCAGGAGGTCACCGTGCACTTCGGCTGGACCGCCCACGGCCTCGACCTGACGATCTCGAGCGCCCTGATCCCGGCCAAGACAACGCGCACCGGCCGCACCGCGGTCGTGGGCGCACCCGGTGTGGGTCACGGCATCGCGGGCATGACCGAGCGGGCTGTCCTGGTCGGCGGGCATCTCACCGCGGGCCCGGTCGGCTCGCGCTACGTCGTGCGCGCCTGGCTGCCCGAGCATTCCGTCATCCCGGATCGCGCGGTGCCGGTATGAGCCGGACGATCCGCGTCGCACTGGTCGATGATCAGGCGCTGTTCCGCACCGGGATCCGGATGCTGGTCGCCTCGCAGCCCGACCTCGAGGTGGTGGGCGAGGCGGGCGATGGCCGAGAGGCGGTCGAGTTGGCGGCATCCGCCCGTCCCGACGTGATCCTGATGGACATCCGGATGCCGGTGATGGACGGCATCGAGGCGACCGAGCGCATCGTGGCCGCCTCGGAGGTGCGCGGCGGCGCCGGCCCGCGGATCATCGTGCTCACCACCTTCGACCTCGACGAGGCGGCCACGCGGGCGATCCGCGGCGGCGCGAGCGGCTTCCTGCTGAAGGATGCCGACCCGGAGTTCCTGTTGGCCGCGATCCGGACGGTGCACTCCGGAACGGCGGTGCTGGCTCCGAGCGCGACGCGCGAGCTGTTCCAGCACTTCGACTCGCGCGCCGCCCGGACCGTCGAGCCGGAGGCCTACGCCGCGCTGACGGCGCGCGAACGCGACGTGTTCCTGCTGGCGGCACGCGGTCTCAGCAACAGCGAGATCGCGGCGGGCGAGTTCCTCAGCGAGGCGACCGTGAAGACGCACATCAGCCGCATCCTGTCGAAACTCGGCCTGCGCGATCGCGTGCAGCTGGTCGTCTACGCCTTCGAGCACCGACTGAACTAGACGGCAATCATCCGCCTGGATGAGACGGGCGCGACCCGCGACCGATCCCGCGGCATGACGCCGTCTCTAGCCTCGAAGACATGGAAACTTCGAGCACCGCCCCCTCCGCACCGACCACACCGACCACACCGACCACACCGCCAGATCTCGTCGCCCGCGTCGAGAACCTCAGCAAGAGCTACGGCACCGACCGCACCAAGGTCGACGCGCTGCGCGGCGTGAGCCTGGGCATCCGCCGGGGCGACTTCACCGCGATCATGGGCCCGAGCGGTTCGGGCAAGTCGACGTTGATGCATATCATGGCCGGCCTCGACTCACCGACCAGCGGGCAGGTCTGGCTGGGCGACGCCGAGATCGGATCGATGGATGACGCCCAACTGACCCTGCTGCGCCGCCGCCGCGTCGGCTTCGTCTTCCAGAGCTTCAACCTGGTGCCGACGCTCGACGTGGAGGGCAACCTGCTGCTGCCGTTCGAGCTCGACGGCCGCCGCCCGACGTCACGCGAATGGGACTGGTTCGACGAACTCGAGGACGCGCTCGGATTGACCGACCGACTCAAGCACCGGCCGCACGAGCTGTCGGGCGGTCAGCAGCAGCGGGTCGCCATCGCCCGGGCGCTCGCGACCCGGCCCGAGCTGGTGTTCGCCGACGAGCCGACCGGCAACCTCGATTCGCGCACCGGGCGCGAGGTGCTCGAATTGCTGCGGTCGGCATCCACGAAGTACGGGCAGAGCATCGCGATGGTCACGCACGACCCGATCGCGGCGAGTTACGCGGATCGCGTGGTCTTCCTGGCGGACGGCCGGATCGTCGAAGACCGGCCGCGGAGTGCCGCCGCCGACATCTCGCAGTACATGCTCTCGATGGAGGCCGCGTCGTGAGCGCCACGACGCGTCCGTCGGTCAACGGTGCCAGCGTCCTGGTCGCCGGGCTCAGCTCGGCCTTCGGGGTCGGGCTGCTGCAGGTCATCGGCGTGCTGACGGCGGTCGTGAACTCCGACCCGCGAGCGCGCGACAGTCACACCGTCGGGATCTTCTTGTCGATCACCGGCTGGGTCTTCATCATCATCGCGATCTATGTCGGCGCCGTCGTCACGTCGAACACCTTCGCCACGATCGTCGCCGGTCGGGCGCGGACGATCGCGCTGCTGCGCCTGCTGGGATCCAGCGCGCGCACCCAACGTGCGGCGGTCGCTCGCCAGGGTCTGCTCGCCGGCGTCGTCGGCAGCCTCATCGGGGCCGGAGTCGGAACCGGCGTCGCCGCCGGGATCGCCGCGATCGGGCGCGCCGCGAGCTTCATCCCGCCGTTCAGCTACTCGTATCTGGCGCCGAACCTGCTGCTCCCGATCGTCGCCGTGATCCTGACCACCTGGCTCGCCTCGTGGGTCGGGTCCCGGCGGGTGCTGAGCGTGACTCCGTTGCAGGCGCTCGGCGGCTCGGAAGAGCTGAGCCGCGAGGAGGTGGCGCACCGGCCCGGCCGCAATCGCACGGCGCTGGTGCTCGGCATCCTCGGCACAGCGGCCCTTCTGCTGAGTGTCGCGGTCGGCCTCGTCACGCCGCTCGCCGTACTGATCGGCGTCGTCGGCGGTGTGCTGTCGTTCACCGGTCTCGTTCTCGGCGCCGACGTGATCATGCCGCCGGCTCTCCGCCTCGTCGGCCGGACCTTCGGTCGTTCGGCTCCGGCGCGGCTGGCGTCCGAGAACGCGCTGCGCCATCCGCAGCGCAGTTCCCGCGCGACGATCGGGCTCGTCATCGGCGTGACCCTGATCACGATGTTCGGAGTCGCCGTGGCGAGCTTCACCGAGATCATCCATGCGGCGCAAGCCGCTCAGCCGGAGGAGTATCAGGGCACCGAGCAGCTGCTGAACGGCATCACCGCCGTGTTCTCGGTGCTGATCGGGTTCAGCGGACTGATCGCAGCGGTCGGCCTGGTGAACAACCTGTCGCTCAGCGTGCTGCAGCGCATTCGAGAGCTGGGTCTGCTTCGGGCCCTGGGCTTCTCGGTGCAGCAGCTGCGCAGGATGATCCTGACCGAGAGCGCGCAGCTCACCTTCACCGCCGTCGCGCTGGGCCTGGTGCTCGGTGCCTTCTACGGCTGGGTCGGAGCGCAGTCGATGCTCGGATCGATCAACGGGAGTCCCGGAATCGTGCTCCCGGCCGTGCCGTGGCTGACGGTCGGGATCGTCGTGGTCGCAGGAGCAGCGCTGACGGCGATCGCCTCCTGGGCGCCCAGCCGGCGTGCGACACGGGTGTCACCGGTGGCCGCCCTCGCCGTGGAGTAGTCGCTCGGCGGTGACTCCCGGGGATGCCTCCCGGGGGAGTGCGGTCGTAACAGAGCGATCTCCGGTGATGTCACGGCTCTGTCACGCGGCGTCACCCGCTGCCGGAACCCGTCATGCGGACCTGAGTGCACCCTGTGAGAACCCTCAGACCCGGGCCGCCCGGCTCCAGCCGATCAGCCAGCGCCGATCTCGATACTGAGAACCGCTCTGCTCGGCGTCGGGAAAGGGGTCGGTGTGAACGACGGCATCGCCGCGGTCTCGATCGTCTCGGGGTGGGTGCCGATCGCCGTGGATGCCGCGGCGATCGCGCTCCTCGTCGCGCTGCTCTGCGCGGTGCTGATCCGTCGCGGACGGGCTCGGCCGCTGCTCACCACGGTGCTCGGAGCCGCAGGGGGAGCCGCCGTCGGCCTGTTCCTCTGCTGGCTCCTGTCCGATCAGCTGGACCTGTTCGAGGTGTCGCTGAGCCCGGTTTCGCGTGCGTGGGTGGCCTCGGCGTTCGGCGGGGCGGGCATCGCCATCGCCGCGCTGTTCCGACGTGGTCGCTGGCGTCGGATCGTGGCCGGCGTCGCCATCCCGGTCGTCCTGCTCGCCGGCGCCATCGGAGTCAACGCCGACTTCGGTCAGTACACGACGATCGGCTCGCTCGCCGGCGGCCCGGCCGCGATGCACTTGCCTGCGTCGGCGCTCGCGCTGCAGGAGCCAGGAGCGCCTGGACTGAGGCCGACGGCCAAGAAGGATGTCTCGGCTCAGCTCTGGCGGCAGCCGGCACGGAGCGGACTCCCGACCCACGGCGTCGTCGGAACGGTGCGGATCCCAGGAACGGCCTCGCACTTCGCGGCACGCGACGCCTACGTGTACCTGCCACCCGCTGCCCTGGTGCAGCATCCGGTTGCGTTGCCCGTGCTCATCCTGCTGTCGGGTCAGCCGGGCGGCCCTCCGAACGTAATCCTCGCGGGGAAGGTCCCCGAGATCATGGATGCATTCGCTGCTGCCCACCACGGGCTGGCGCCGATCGTCGTCGTTCCCGACCAGCTCGGGGCTCCCCAGCTCAATCCGATGTGCCTCGATTCGTCACTGGGCAATGTCAAGACCTACCTGACCGTGGACGTGGCGGACTGGATCCGCACCCACCTGACCGTGCAGACGGCGGCATCCGCGTGGGCGATCGGCGGCTACTCGGAGGGCGGGACCTGTTCGATTCAGTTCGGCAGCGCCGATCCACAGCAGTTCGGCAACATTCTCGACATCTCGGGGCAGCTCGCGCCGAAGAACGGGTCGCTCGCGCAGACGATCCAGTTGGGCTTCGGCGGGGACGCCGCCGCGTATCAAGCGGCCCTCCCTGAGCACGTCCTGGCAGCGAACGCCCCGTACCGCGACACCACGGCCGTGTTCGTGACGGGGCAGCTGGATGCCAAATACAGCGCGATCTCCGTGAAGATGTCCGCCGCAGCATCCGCTGCCGGGATGCGCGCCACCCGCTTGGTCTCGCCGGGAACGGCGCACGACTGGCACACCGTCCAGTGGGCTCTGGTCCATGCGGCGGGCCCGATCTACGCGCACCTCGGCCTGGAGCGCCCGGCGTGACCTTCCTACGAGAGCTTCGACGGCGTCCGGTGACGATCATCATCGTGCTCGCCCTGCTGGGCGTCGGGATCGCCGCCATCGTCACGCGGCATCAGGGCGCGTTCTCGCCCGATCTGGCCGGGGTGGATGCCGGTGACCTGCGCGAGCGGCACTGGTGGGTGCTGCTGACGTCGACGCTGATGCCGGGCGACGTGCTGCAATTCGTCCTCGCCGTGGTCGCGGCGATCTTCGGCATCGGAACCGCTGAGCGTCTGATGGGTTCCTGGCGCACACTCATCGCCTTCCTGGTGACCGGCGTGCTGGCATCGGCGATCGGCGTCGGACTCGAGGTGCTCGGGGCTCAGGTGCACGAGTACTGGTCGACATCGGTCAACGAGTTGGACACCCTCGATCCGCTCACTCCGATCGCGGGCACGCTGGCCTGGGCGAGTGCGTGGGCCAGCCCGTTCTGGCGACGGCGTCTGCGTGTCCTGCTGCTGGCGGGGTCCGCGGCCCTGCTGCTCTACTCCGGCGAGCCGGCGGACCTGTACCTGCTGATCGCCGTGGGGATCGGCCTGCTCGCCGGGCGGGTGCTGCATCCCGGCCCGGTGCTGCAGTTCTGGCGCGGATCGCAGCACGAGACCCGCTCCCTGCTGGCGTTGGTGAACATGGTGCTGGCACTGGGGCCGGTGCTCACCCTCGTCTCGGCGACGCGCTACGGGGCGCTGTCGCCGCTCGCCCTGGCGATCACCGGCGCTGTGCCGCGTCACATCGGGCGTGACATCACCTGCGTCGCGTCCCGCCTGAACGCGCACTGCGTCGGCGACCTGACGCGCACGCATCTTGGAGTCGGCGGGTTCCTCGTGACACTGCTGCCGCTCGCCGTTGCGCTGGTCGCGAGCTTCGGCCTGCTCAACGGTCGTCGCGTCGCGGTGTGGGTGCTGGGCGGCCTCGGTGTGCTGCAGAGCGCGCTGGCCGCCTGGTATTTCGGCATCGTGCCGGCCAGCGGTCCGGCTCCGGTGACCCCGAACCACTACGTCGAACTCGGATTCTGGCTGGTGGTGGGCACGCTCGTGCCCCTCACCGACGCGGTCGTGCTGGTGCTGCTCCGCGGGCTCTTCCCGGTGCGGCTGACGCCGCAGCGCCGTCGGGGCTATGCCATCGCCCTTGCCGCCGCTGTGCTCGCTCCGATCGGACTGTACCTGGGGGGCGGGTGGCTCATCCGGGCCCAGTTGCAACCGGTCCCCACGTTCCTCACCCTGGTGACTCAGTTGCCGCACCGATTCGTGCCGGTGTCGTTCCTGCGACACCAGACGCTGGCGTTCCACGGGACGACACCGGCATCGACCCTGCTCCTGCAGGGCGTCGGACCGCTGTTCTGGCTGATCGTGCTCGTGGCGACGTTCGTGGTCATCCAGGGCGGACGCGGCACGGTGGGGGAGCCGCAGCGAGCCGAGCAGGTGCGCGAGCTCCTGGCACGGGGCTCCGGATCGCTGGGCTGGATGACCACCTGGCCGAACAACCGGATCTGGATCTCACCGGACGGCCGGCTCGGGATCGCCTACCGTGTCGTCAACGGGGTCGCCGTGACCGTGTCGGACCCCGTCGGAGACACGCCGGACCCGGACGCCGCGCTGACAGCATTCCTGCGCTTCTGCGACCGCGAGGCCTGGACTCCCGCCTTCTACAGCGTCCACGATGTCTGGCGCCGTCGCCTGGCGAGCCGCGGCTGGAGCTCGGTGCCGGTCGCCGAGGAGACCGTGATCGATCCGCGCACCTTCACCCTCGAGGGCAAGTCGATGCACGATCTGAGGTATGCGGTCAACCGGGCGGGCCGGGAGGGCATCCACGCGGTGTGGGGCAGTTGGCGTGAGCTGCCGCCCCGGGTCACGCGCCAGATCACGGCGCTGTCTGAGGAGTGGATGGCAGATAAGGACCTCCCGGAGCTCGGCTTCACCCTGGGTGGCCTCGACGAGCTGCGCGACGAGGAGGTGCTGATCGGGGTCGCCCTGGATGCGCGCGAGACGGTGCTCGCGGTCACGAGTTGGTTGCCGGTGCGTCGCGATGGCGTGCTGATCTCGCGCACCCTGGACTTCATGCGGCGCAGCGCGAGCGGCTCGTCCGGGGTGATGGAGTTCCTGATCTCGACCGCGCTGCTGAGATTCGGGGAGGACGGCCTGTCGAGCACCAGTCTCTCGGGTTCGCCGCTCGCGGTCCCAGCGGGTGAGATCAGGGCCGGCGCTCTCGACCGCGTGCTCGGGTTCATCGGCGCGACCCTCGAGCCGCTCTACGGATTCCGTTCGCTGCTGCGGTTCAAGCGCAAGTTCTCGCCCGTCCTGGAGTCGATGCACCTCGTGGTTCCCGACCCCGTCGCGCTTCCCGCCGTGGCGCTCGCCGTCGCGCGCTGCTACCTGCCCGGCATCACGGTGACCCAGGCGACGCGACTGGTGGGGTCCCACAGGAGCTGATCCTGCTACCCTGATCCCGTGCGTTCCGGCCTTCTGCTTCTTAGCCGCCGCGACGGGGTCTAGTTCTTCGGCCTCCTCCGTCGCGGAGTTCGGCGTTGGCTGAAACCGAACAGACAGAGGAAGACCCCAGACCATGAAGAACACCCAGCAGCCCTCCGGGATGCCGATCCATCGCTATCGCTCCTATTCGGAGACGTTCCCGACCGACCTGCCCGACCGCACCTGGCCGTCGAAAGTCATCACGCACGCACCGATGTGGTGCGCCGTCGACCTCCGCGACGGCAACCAGGCCCTCATCGATCCGATGAGCCCCGAGCGCAAGCGCGTGATGTTCGAACTGCTCGTCAAGATGGGCTACAAGCAGATCGAGGTCGGGTTCCCGTCAGCCAGCCAGACCGACTTCGACTTCGTGCGCATGCTGATCGACGAGGGCATGATCCCGGATGACGTGGTCATCCAGGTGCTCACCCAGGCTCGCGAGGAGCTGATCGCCCGCACCTTCGAGAGCATCAAGGGCGCCAAGCAGGCGATCGTGCACCTGTACAACTCGACCAGCATCCTGCAGCGGGATGTGGTGTTCCGCACCGACCGGCAGGGCATCATCGACATCGCCCTGCAGGGCGCGCGCTGGTGCACGCAGTACGAGGCAACGGTGCCAGGCACGACGGTCTATTACGAGTACTCGCCCGAGAGCTACACCGGCACCGAGCTCGAGTTCGCGGTCGATGTCTGCAACCAGGTGCTCGAGGTCTTCAAGCCGACGCCGGAGCGCAAGGTGATCATCAACCTGCCGTCCACGGTCGAGATGGCGACTCCAAACGTCTACGCCGACTCGATCGAGTGGATGTCTCGCCACCTGAATCACCGCGAGAACGTCATCCTGTCGCTGCACCCGCACAACGATCGCGGCACGGCGATCGCGGCGGCCGAGCTCGGCTACCAGGCGGGCGCCGATCGCATCGAGGGCTGCCTGTTCGGCAACGGCGAGCGCACCGGCAACGTCGACCTGGTCGCCCTGGGCATCAACCTGTTCACCCAGGGCATCGACCCGCAGATCGACTTCAGCGACCTCGACGAGGTGCGCCGCACCGCCGAGTACTGCAACCAGTTGCGCGTGCACGAGCGCTCGCCCTGGGCCGGCGACCTGGTCTACACGGCCTTCTCGGGGTCGCATCAGGACGCCATCAAGAAGGGCTTCGAGGCGATGGATGCCGAGGCGGCCCGACAGGGCGTCGACCTCTCCCAGCTCGAATGGGCTGTGCCCTATCTGCCCGTGGACCCGAAGGATCTCGGTCGCGGCTACGAGGCGGTCGTGCGGGTCAACTCCCAGTCGGGCAAGGGCGGCGTCGCCTACCTGCTCAAAGCGGACCACGCGCTCGACCTGCCACGCCGGCTGCAGATCGAGTTCAGCGGCGTCGTGCAGGCCAAGACGGACGCCGAGGGTGGCGAGGTGACGAGCGAGCAGATCTGGGAGGTCTTCCAGGACGAGTACCTGCCCGCCCCCGCGACCCGCCCCGAGGACAAGTGGGGTCGCTACGAGCTGCTCTCGACGCGCACCGCGAGCGACATGTCAGGCACGGTGTCGCTCGACGTGCGGTTGCGGGTCGGTGACGATGCGGAGGAGGCTCGCGGTGTCGGCAATGGCCCGATCGCCGCGTTCCTGCATGTCATGTCGGAGCAGGGGCACGAGATCAAGCTGTACGACTACGTCGAGCACACGCTCTCCGAGGGCGGCGACGCGCTCGCCGCCGCCTACGTCGAGCTGCAGGTCGGCGACAAGCGCCTCTGGGGCGTCGGAATCGATGGCGACATCTCGACGGCATCCCTCAAGGCGGTCGTGTCGGCGGTCAATCGCGCGGTGCGCACCGAGGCGGGGGAACGCGAACTGGTCGACGCCTAGGTCAGCCCTTCTTCTGCTTCGGCGTCGCCCCGGGCGACAGCTTCGCCTTGGCCGACGGCGTTGACGGCGGCTTCGGCGCCGTGGCCGGTGCGTCGTCGTCGCGCAGTTCCCACGGAACCTCGCCGACCACCGTGACCGGCTCGTCGGGCGGAAGCGCGAACGGTTGCGGATCAGTGAACATCCCGGAGAAGAAGTCGTCGCCCGCGGGCGGCGCCTCCTTCTCGCCGTGAAGCTCGGATTCATCGATGGGGTCGTCGCTCGGGTCGCGCGCGGTCATGCCGCCAGACTACGCACGCGCACGGTGCCCGCCTACCCGGAGGCCGCCGCAAGCATTCGCCGAGCGACCGTGCTCTTCGACGGCGCTAGGCCGCCGTCCCTGGCGTCCCGCGTGTGCCGCGCCGCAGCGGGCGCTGCTCGGGCAGAGTCCAGTGGAACAGCACAGCCAGCACCCGCACCACGAAGGTCAGCGCCACGCAGCTGATGGCCGCGACGATGGCGGGCGCGCCGAGAGCCACCAGCACCACCAGGCTGGTCGCCCCGACCAGGGCCGCCACCGCGTACAGCGAGCCCACCTGCATCAGGGCGATCGGCACGCTGAGCAGCAGGTCGCGCAGGATCGACCCGCCGACCGCCGACAACGCGCCCACGAAGACGGCCGGGATCGCCGGCAGTCCGGCGGCGAGGGCCGCGGTGGTCCCGATCGCTCCGAACAGTCCGATCGTCAGCGCGTCGAGCGCGGTGATCAGCGGCTGGATGCGGTGGAAGATGCGCTGCAACAGCATCCCGATCAGCGCGCTCGCGGTGGCCACGGGCAGGTACCAGTTGCTCAGTAGCGCCCTCGGAACCTCATTGAGCAGCAGGTCCCGCAGCACCCCGCCGCCGAACCCGGTCGCGATGCCGATGATCGCCACGCCGAGCAGGTCGAGCCGCCGGTCGCGGAACTGCGCGGCGAACAGCGCGCCCTGCAGGCTGCCGATCCCGACCGCGAGCAGGTTGGCCCAGAGCGGGATGCTGACCGACGGGACGCCGGCGCTGGCCAGGGTCGCGAGCACGCTCACACGCGCTGGAACAGGCCGGGGTACTCGACCACGAAACCCGCGGCATCGACGGTGAGGTCGCGCGTGAAGTCGCTGTCGAGCGACTCGTAGCGGTAGAGATCCTCCTCGAGCCGGGTGTAGCGCTGGGCGTCGGGCAGCACGGTCAGCTCCTCGAAGTCGATGTACGCCATCACCAGATCGGCTTCATCGTCGATCGCGAGATCGAGGCGGCGGATCGGCAGCGAGTTCGTGAACGGGGTCGCCGACAGGTCGATGTCGATGCACTCCTCGAGATCGAGGCGCCGCTCGCCGTCGACAGTCCACGTTCCGGCGCCGTCGGATTCCAGCTCGATCGCCCGTTCGCCTGTTGCCGCCTCGAGGCGCAGCGTGCGGAAGGTCCAGTCGCGGTCACAGACGATCTCGTAGCTGAAGCGGCCGCGCGCCGAGTCGATCAGCGACTGGATGCGAATGGTGCTGCCCTCATCGATGTGCAGCCGTTCGAGCGAGTCGACCTCGAGCCCGCGCCACGCCAAGTCCGCCACGCGATCATCCTGGCACTCGGATCCGGGTGCCGACGACCAGGCGGTTATCGAAGCCCGTCGAGTTCGGGGATGTACTGGCCGCTCTCTCCGTACAGAAGGTGGCGGTAATAGCGGTCATCCATCGGCTCGGCGTGATCCAGGGCTCGGGCGAGGACCGCGTCCGGAGTGCTGGCCGGCGCCGTGACGCGCACCAGGTAGCCGTCCTCGATGCGCGCGAGCTCATGGAAGTCTGCGCTGGTCCGTGACCACTCGGGTCCCGATTCAGTGCACGTGAGTTGCGGTTCCGGGCTCTGCCGATGGGCGTTCAATGCCGGGCCGCAGACGTGAACATCCGGTCGATCCGTCGTGAGGACGAATTGCACGGGGGTCGGGCCGCTCAGGATCCCCGACTTGATGTAGCCCCAGGCGAGCGCCTGGGACGTCGTGCCCGGATACGCCACCTGCGTCTCGCCATAGGGCTGGAACCCTGTCACCGAGGTCACCTCAGGGTGGATCGTCGATCCGAGGCGTTGTTGCGCGCTGACGAGGTCCGCGTGGGACTTCGCCTGGACTCCCAGCACGATCGTCGCCACGATGCAGGCCACCGCGATCGCGCGCGATGGCCCGGCGTGTGCAAGCAGGGCGAACGTCGCAGGTGCGAGGCCGGCGACCAGGTACGGCCAGGGGACGGAGGGATCCCACCCGTGCGAGGTCTGAGCCGTGATGAAGACAATGACGCCCACGGCAAACCAAGGGATCGCCGAGAGACCGAGCCACCATCCGGCGCGTCGGCCGATTGCAGCCCGTCCGAGTCCCCCGAACGCCAGGAAGGCGATCGCCAGTGGTGCGAGCAGGCCGAGGAGCCCCAGCGGTCCGAAGCCGAGCAGAATGAAGACGATCACCTGCTGGAGGATCAGATACAGCACGACCCCGATCGCGAAGGCCGCCAGCGCGTGAATCCAGGGCGCCCATCGACGTCCTCGCATCAGCCAGCGTCGGAACGAGGCCATGTTCACCGCACCAGGTCGCACAACATGACGGTACTTCACGATCGACGATCGCGGCAGTCGAATCCGGCTGTGGAGGACAGGAGACTGAGACAATAGGACATCGAAAGAGACCAGCGGAACGGCGCGACCGCGCTCGTGCCGTGAAGCGGGTGCGCCGCAGAAGCGGCGGCGCACGAAAGGACATCGTGCCGACCTACCGTGACGAAGCCGTCGTGCTGCGCACCCACAAGCTGGGTGAAGCCGACCGCATCGTCACGATGCTGAGCAAGCAGCACGGCAAGATCCGTGCTGTTGCCAAGGGCGTGCGGCGCACCGGCTCGCGTTTCGGCGCGCGGCTCGAGCCGTTCATGGTCGTCGATGCGCTGTTCTACGTCGGCCGGTCGCTCGACATCGTGCAGCAGGCCGAGAGTGTCGGCTCCTACGGGGCCGACATCGTCGGCGACTACCCCAGCTTCACGGCGGCGAACGCGATGGTCGAAGCGGCCGATCGGTTGAGCGATCACGAGGCCGGCATCCAGCACTATCTTCTGCTGGTCGGCGCGCTGCGGTCGCTGGCCAAAGCGGAGCACTCGCCGGGGCTGACCCTCGACTCGTATCTGCTGCGAGCGCTCTCGATCGCCGGCTGGGCGCCGAGCTTCGTCGACTGCGCCGTCACCGGCGCGCCCGGACCGCACACGGCGTTCGTCGTGCAGCTCGGCGGTGTGGTCAGCGACGAGGTCGCTCCGCATGGAGCCCCGCGGCTCGACCCCGACACGCTCAGCCTGCTCGGCGCCTTGCTGGCGGGGGAGTGGCAGGCGGCCGAAGCGGCCGACGAGCGCGCCAAGGCCCAGGCCAGCGGTGTCGTGGCGGCCTACACCCAGTTCCATCTGGAGCGCGGACTGCGCTCGCTGGAGCACCAGGACCGCGTGCCCCGGCCCGCCTAGCAATTCGGCGCGGCGTCAGGTGCCGGCTTCGCAGCTCCCGTGGCCGAACAGATAGACCCCCGGCGCGTGGATGCCATTGGCCGTCCCCGCGGTGAACGTCACGATCACACCCCACAGCCCGTCCTCCTGCGGGTCGAGGAGGGCCTCGATGTGACCCTCGCCGCGATCGCCCGAGACCGAGCCGGGCACGTGCGCGAGCACGTCGGCCAGGCTCGTTCCCACGGTCTGGCCGAGTGCATCGATTTCAAGACCGCCTCTGGTGTGAGTCGCGGTCGCAGTGGCGACGAATCGGGTTCCGCCGATGTCGGTCATGTACGGGTCGAAGGCGATCTGGAGTCCGCCCCAGTCATAGATCGAACTGGCCGCCCGGCAGGACGTCGCGGGCACCGGGATCACCGTCGGCGGGCCGATGACCGCGGTCAGGGCCGCGGCTGCCGTCGAGAGGTCGGTCGTGAACGGAACGTCGACGAGCTGCTCGGAGTGCGTACTGCCCACCCCGATGCTGTGCGCGCTGATCTCCACGAATGCGGGCACCGGACCCGTCGCTGTCGGTGAGGGCGCGCCCGCCGTGGGATGTTCGACGATCGGCGGCGCGACCGTCGGTGCACCGCCCGACCCCCCGCCAGGTCCGCAGCCAGTGAGCGCCGTGAGCGCGATCGCGGCTGCCGCGAGGGCAGGCACCATCCGGAGGCGACGGATCATCTGCCCAGGGTAGGGGTTGTGATCCCTGCCCGATATAGGGCGTTTCCCTCCCTCCCGCACTGGGAGCCGCCGCAGAGACACGCTCGGTAGGCTCGCGGGCATGGTCGGCAAAACCCACAAAGACGCCGTCGACTTCAAACCCGTCGACTGGACGGGTCTCTACCCGCCCGCGATCGCGGCCTCGGCGGTGCCCGACCATGTCGCGATCGTCATGGATGGCAACGGCCGCTGGGCGAACCGGCAGGGCCTCACGCGCATCGAAGGCCATCGCGCCGGGGAGGCGGCGCTGCTGGATGTCGTGGCCGGCGCCATCCAGATCGGCGTCAAGCACCTGAGCGTCTACGCCTTCTCGACCGAGAACTGGTCGCGCAGCCCCGAAGAGGTGCGCTTCTTGATGGGCTTCAACCGCGACGTGCTGCACCGCCGCCGCGACCAGCTCAACGACTGGGGAGTGCGGGTGCGCTGGGCGGGCCGTCGGCCACGGCTGTGGCGGAGCGTCATCGACGAGCTGCAGTTCGCCGAGCGGCTCACCGCGCACAACGACACGCTCACCCTCACGATGTGCGTCAACTACGGCGGTCGCAACGAGGTGACGGATGCCGTGCGCGCCATCGCCGAAGAGGTCAAGGCCGGTCGGTTGAAGCCCTCGGGCATCAGCGAGAAGACCATCCAGAAGCACCTGTACATCCCGGATCTGCCCGATGTCGATCTCTTCGTCCGCAGCTCGGGGGAGCAGCGCACGAGCAACTTCCAGCTCTGGCAGAGCGCGTACGCCGAGATGGTGTTCCTCGACACGCTCTGGCCCGACTTCTCGCGCGCCGATCTCTGGCAGGCGATCGAGCTCTACGCAAGCCGCGCCCGGCGCTTCGGCGGCGCGGTGGATGCGCCCGCGCTCTAGCGGTCTCGCGCGAGACGCCACCGCGTCGCGAGTGGTCTCTTGTGGAGCGGCCCGCGCGCGCTCATGCTCATGGGATGGTCTCTGACGCCCTTGCCGCTGCCATTCCGCAATTCGGTGACCCTCGCGGGTACTTGGCGGTGGCATCCATCGGCATTCCGCCGCGCACCGCCGTCGAAGCCCTGACCGCCGATCTGGCCGCCTGGTCGATCGCGCAGCGCGACCCGCAGGGCTATGACCCGGTGATCGCCCGCACCCGCGAGCACTACGCGCGCCTGGTCGGCGTGCCCGCCAGCCGGGTGGCGACCGGATCGCAGACCTCCGTGCTCACCTCGATCGTGGCCGCGGCCGTTCCCGAGGGGGCCGAAGTGCTCGTCGCCGATGGCGACTTCTCATCGATCGTCTTCCCCTTCCTGCAGCGGAAAGGCATCCGGGTCCGGTCGGTTCCGCTCGAGGCGCTCGCCGACTCCATCACCGACGAGACCTGGCTCGTGGTGTTCTCGATGGTGCAATCGCGCAGCGGCGTGATCGCCGACGTGCCGGCGCTGCTGGAGGCGGCCGCCCGCACGAACACCTTCACCTTCTGCGACTTCACCCAGGCGGCCGGGGTGCTCCCGGTCGATGCCTCGCTCTTCGACATCACCGTGTGCCACAGCTACAAGTGGCTGTGCGCGCCGCGCGGCGTCGCGTTCCTGACGCTGAGCGAGCGCGTCGATCCGCTGCTGACGCCGATCCAGGCCGGCTGGTACGCCGGGGAGGATGTCTGGACCAGCACCTACGGCCCCACGATGCACTTGGCGCACGACGCGCGCCGCTTCGATGTGTCGCCCGCGTGGCAGGCCTGGATCGGGGCCGAGCAGTCCATCGGGCTGTTCGCCGGCCTCGATATCGGCGAGGTCTGGGCGCACTGCGCCGGTCTGGGCGATCAGCTGTGCGATGAGCTCGGCATCCCGCAGCAGCATCAGGCGATCGTGACCTGGGCGGATGCCGACGGTGACGATCTGCGCACCCTGATCGACGCCGGCATCCGCATCTCCGGTCGCGCGGGTCGGTTGCGTGCCTCGTTCCATCTGTGGAACGACCCGAGCGACGTCACCGCGGTGCTCAGGGCCCTGAAGCGCTGACCGTCCGGACTCATCGGCCCCGATAGGCTGGGTTCCTCGCCCAACCGCGCAAGCCGGCGCGGCTGAACCCTGGAGTCCTGTGTGGCCACGCCCAACCCGCTCGAATCGATCATCTCGCTGGCCAAGCGCCGCGGCTTCGTCTTTCAGTCAGGCGAGATCTACGGCGGATCCCGCTCCGCCTGGGACTACGGCCCGCTCGGCGCCGCGCTGAAGGAGAACATCAAGCGCGAGTGGTGGAAGTTCATGGTGCAGACGCGCGATGACATCGTCGGCATCGACTCGTCGGTGATCCTTCCGCGCCAGGTCTGGGAGGCGTCCGGGCACGTCGAGGTGTTCTCCGACCCTCTGGTCGAGTCGCTGCACACCCACAAGCGCTACCGGGCCGACCACCTGCTGGAGGCCTACGAGGAGAAGCACGGGCATCCGCCGGCGAACGGCCTGGCCGACATCCGCGATCCCGACACCGGGCAGCCGGGCGCCTGGACCGAGCCGCGCAACTTCTCGGGCCTGCTCAAGACCTTCCTCGGCCCGGTCGATGACGAGGAGGGGATGGCGTACCTGCGCCCCGAGACCGCCCAGGGCATCTTCGTCAACTTCGCCAACGTGCTCTCGAGTGCGCGCATGAAGCCGCCGTTCGGCATCGCCCAGGTGGGCAAGAGCTTCCGCAATGAGATCACGCCGGGCAACTTCATCTTCCGCACGCGCGAGTTCGAGCAGATGGAGATGGAGTTCTTCGTCGAGCCCGGCACCGACGAGGAGTGGTTCGACTACTGGATCGACGCCTGCTACGAGTGGTTCATCGGGCACGGCCTGAATCCCGAGAACGTGCGCCGCTACGAGCACCCGAAGGAGAAGCTCAGCCACTACTCCAAGCGCACCATCGACCTGGAGTACCGCTTCCGCTTCGGCGGCAGCGAGTGGGGCGAGCTGATGGGCGTCGCGAACCGCACCGACTTCGACCTGAAGACGCATTCCGAGAAGTCGGGCGTCGACCTCTCGTACTTCGATCAGACCAAGAACGAGCGCTGGATCCCCTATGTCATCGAGCCGGCATTCGGTCTGACCCGGGCGCTCATGGCGTTCCTGGTCGATGCCTACGCCGAGGATGAGGCGCCCAACACCAAGGGCGGCGTCGACAAGCGCACGGTGCTGCGCCTCGATCGCCGGCTCGCCCCGATCAAGGTCGCCGTGCTGCCGCTGTCACGCAACGAGCAGCTCTCGCCGGTCGCCAAGGAGCTGGCCGCCGAGCTGCGCCAGCACTGGATGATCGAGTTCGACGACGCCGGCGCCATCGGTCGCCGCTACCGCCGGCAGGACGAGATCGGCACCCCCTTCGCCGTGACCGTCGACTTCGACACCCTTGACGACAAGGCCGTCACGGTGCGCGAGCGCGACACGATGAGCCAGGAACGGGTGTCGCTCGACCGCCTCACCGGGTACCTCGCCGAGCGTCTGCTGGGTTCGTGACCGAGACACCGCCGGTCGCTGGTTCCGGTCCGGAGGCGGTCACGCCACCGCCGCTGCCGTACCACCGGCTGCTCCGCGCCCTGCCCGGCTACCGCTGGTGGAAGCCGCTCGTGGCGCTGGTGATCACGGCCGTGCTCTGGGTCGTCTTCACGGGCATGGTGCTCGTGATCGGGGTGGTCATCGCCGCGACGCAGGGGCGGATCGACTTCTCGTCGACCGAGCGCGCGACCAGCGACCTGCTCGGCATGTTCGGCGTGGTGGATGCCGGCGATCCGCTCTCGGTATCCGTCGCCCTGATCGGCGTGGCCACCCTGCTTCCCGCAACCCTGCTCGGCTACCTGATCGTCGGACTGCGCCCGCTCACCGTGCTGCGCTCGGTGCAGTTCCGCTTCCGATGGCGGTGGCTCGGGTTCAGCCTGCTGCCCGCGCTGGTCATCACGGTCGCGGCGATGCTGCTGCAGTTCTTCGTTCTGCCGCTGTTCCTGGGCGGCCCGAGTATCGTCGCGCCCACCATTCCGCTGGGAACCTTCGCGATCTGCGCGGCCATCGTGGTGGTGGTCACGCCGCTCCAGGCCGCGGCCGAGGAGTTCGCGTTCCGCGGCCTGATCACTCAGATGTTCGGAGGCTGGCTGCGAGCCGCGCCGCTGGTGATCGTGCTGAGTGCCATCCCGTTCGCCGCCGCGCACACCCAGTACCTGGGTGACGGGGGTTCGCTGACCTGGGCGACCGCCGACGTCACCCTGTTCGCGCTGGTCGCGGGATTCGTCACCTGGCGCACCGGCGGCATCGAGTCGAGCATCGCGCTGCACGCCGTGAACAACACCCTGGCCTTCCTGGCCCTGGCGTCGAGCCTGGGTGGAACGACGTCGACCAGCACCAACGCCGGGGGAGACCCGCTGCCGCTCCTGCTGTCGTTCCTGGTCTCGGTCGTGACGATGGTGCCGTACGCGATCTGGATCGATCGAGCGGCGCGGAAGCGCGGCATCCAGAACCGCCTGATGCCGATCGCCGCCCAGGCAGCCGTACCGGCGGACGAAGCCGTCGCCCCCGGCGGGAATAGCTGATACGTCATCCGGTTGTCGTTGGTATGAGTGAACCCACCGCCGCACCCATCAAAGTCGATGTCTGGAGCGACATCGCCTGCCCCTGGTGCTTCATCGGCAAGCGCAAGTTCGAGGCGGGCGCCGCCGAGTTCGGCGGTGAGGTGGAGGTCGAGTATCACTCCTTCGAACTCTCGCCGGATACGCCGGTCGACTTCGACGGCACCGAGCAGGACTACCTGCTGACCCGCGGATTCCCGGCCGACCGGATCGAGGGCATGCTCACGCGGGTCACCGGCATCGCCGAGTCCGTCGGCTTGCACTACGACTACGACGCGCTGCAGCACACCAACACCGTGCTCGCGCATCAGCTCATCCACTACGCCAAGGCGCACGGCCGCCAGCTCGAGATGACGGAGCGGCTGCTCGCCGCCTATTTCGAGCAGGGTCGGCATGTCGGTCGGGTCGACGACTTGGCCGACCTGGCGGCCGAGATCGGCTTCGACCGTGACGATGTGTGCGCTCGCTCCGTGCGGACGAGTACCTCGACGCGGTGCGGGCCGATCAGGCGCTGGCGGTCGAGTACGGCATCCAGGGCGTCCCGTTCTTCGTGATCGATGGCAAGTACGGGGTGTCCGGCGCTCAGGATGCCGCGACCTTCGCTAACGTGCTGACACAGGTTCGCGACGAGAAGGCAGCGGTGGGATGAACGAGAAGCTCGAGATCCTCGGCGACCCCGAAGCGGAATCCTGCGACGGTGAGTTCTGCGAACTGCCCGCGCACCGCGAACAGGCCGTCATGAACCGCCGGGTCGACGAGGATCGGATCTAGCGCGGCTGCAGTTCGTCGCTGATATCGGCGACGGTGGCGTGCAGGCCGGCAATGAGCCGGTCGGCATCGACGAAGGCGCTGAGCCCGTGCTCGCCCGCGCCCATCGAGACGCGTCGGCCGACGACGCGCTCGTCGATGTAGACCGGCCAGGCGGTCGTCGACCCGAGCGGCGTGATGGTCCCGCGCTCGTAACCGGTCGCCTCCAGCGCGACGGATGCCTCGGGCAACTGCAGCTTGTTGACCCCGACCACCGCGCGCAGCTTGGCCCACGAGATCTGCCGGTCGCCCGGGATCTCGGCGAACAGGAAGCTGCCGTCGTGCCGTTTCACCACGAGCGACTTCACGATGTCGGCCGGAGTGATCCCGAGGATCTGGGCCGCCTCCTCGAGCGAGCGGGCGTTGGTGCGCTCGACGATCTCGAGCGGGATGCCGCGGGCGGCGGCATCTGCAGTCACCCGGTCGCGTCCAGTCTGCGGCGCTGTCGGCATGCATCCACCCCTCTCTGAGACAATCGAGACATGTCCACGATATCCGCGCCCGCGCGGCCGCTCATGATCGGGCCTCTGAGCCTCGACGTGCCGGTCGTGCTCGCGCCGATGGCGGGCATCACGAACACCGCATTCCGCCGGTTGTGCCGCGAATACGGCGCCGGCCTGTACGTCAGCGAGATGATCACCAGCCGCGCGCTGGTCGAGCGCACGCCCGAGAGCCTGCGCCTGATCCAGCATCACGAGTCCGAGACGCCGCGCAGCATCCAGCTCTACGGCGTCGACCCGAAGACCGTCTCGGATGCCGTCACGATGCTGGTCGCCGAAGACCGCGCCGATCACATCGACCTGAACTTCGGCTGCCCGGTGCCCAAGGTCACGCGCAAGGGCGGGGGAGCGGCACTGCCCTGGAAGCTCGACCTGTTCCGCGAGATCGTCGAGAGCGCGGTGCGCGCTGCCGGACCGCTCCCGCTGACGATCAAGATGCGCAAGGGGATCGACTCCGACCATCTCACCTACCTCGAGGCGGGCCGCATCGCCGAGGGCGCAGGCGTGGCGAGCATCGCCCTGCACGCGCGCACCGCGGCGGAGTTCTACTCGGGCACCGCCGACTGGTCGGCGATCGAGAAGCTCAGGCGCACGATCACCAGTGTTCCCGTGCTGGGCAACGGCGACATCTGGAGCGCCGAGGATGCCCTGCGCATGGTCGACGAGACCGGCTGCGACGGAGTGGTGGTCGGGCGCGGCTGCCTGGGCCGTCCGTGGTTGTTCGGGGATCTGGCAGCGGCGTTCCGCGGCGAGACTCTCAAGGCTGAGCCATCGCTCGGCGAGGTCGCCGCCGCCTACCGCCGGCACGCCGAACTGCTCATCGAGTTCTTCGACGACGAGGGCCGTGGATGCCGTGACCTGCGCAAGCATGTCGCGTGGTACTTCAAGGGCTACTCGGTCGGGGGCGAGATCCGGGCGGCGCTCGCGACCAGCAGCAGCCTCGACGAGATCGACGAGATCCTGACCCGGCTCGACCTCGACCAGCCGTACCCGGGTGCCGACGCCGAGGGCCAGCGCGGGCGCGCGGGCACGCCCAAGCAGCCGACCCTGCCCTACGGCTGGCTCGATAGCCGCGAGCTGAACGAGACGCACCGGGCCGAGGTCGCCGAAGCCGAGCTGCACCACAGCGGTGGTTGACGCCCCAGCGCCCGGCTATCGGCCGGAAGACAGCGAGCGCTGGTTGCCCGAGCAGCACTCGTCGCGGCGCAGCGACTTCGCCCGGGATCGCGCGCGGCTGCTGCACTCGAGCGCGCTGCGCAGGCTCGCCGTCAAGACCCAGGTGCTGAGCCCGTCCACCGGCCTGGACTTCGCGCGCAACCGCCTGACCCACTCGCTCGAGGTGGCGCAGATCGGCCGGGAGCTGGCGATCAATCTGGGACTGGATCCGGATGTCGTCGACACCGCCTGCCTCGCTCACGACCTCGGCCACCCGCCATACGGTCACAACGGCGAGCGCGCGCTCAACGACTGGGCCGCCGACATCGGCGGCTTCGAGGGCAACGCCCAGACGCTGCGGTTGCTCACACGGCTCGAGCCGAAGGTGTTCGACGCCGACGGCAGGAGCTACGGCCTGAACCTGACCCGCGCGAGCCTCGATGCTAGTTGCAAGTACCCGTGGCCCGAGGCGGATGGCATCGCCGACCCGAGCGGACGCAGCAAGTTCGGCTTCTACGCCGATGACACCCCCGCGTTCGTCTGGCTGCGTGCCGGTGCCCCGCCCCGGGTGCGCTGCATCGAAGCCCAGGTGATGGATCTGAGCGACGACATCGCCTACTCGGTGCACGACTTCGAGGACGCCATCGTCAACGGCTACCTCGACGTGCCGGCGCTGAGCGCACGGGTCGATCACGACGAGCTCGTCAACAGCATGTTCGCCTGGATCGGCGGCGAGATCCCGCACGACGAGCTGATCGCCGCCTTCGACCGGCTCGACAACCTGGACGCCTGGCTGGATGCCTGGGACGGCACCCGTCGCGACCTCGCCCGCCTCAAGAATCTGACCAGCCAGCTCATCGGGCGCTTCGCCGGCGAGGCGGTGCGGGCGACCCGGGCCGCGCATCCCACGGGATCGCTGACCCGGTTCGCCGCCGACGTGGTGGTCCCGGCAGAGACCCGGGCCGAGATCGCCGTGCTCAAGGGGATCGTCGCGGCGAATGTGATGTCGACCAACGCCCGGCAGCCGATCTACACGCGCCAGCGCAGCATTCTCACCGAGCTCGCCGATCACCTGTGGGCGACCGGGCCTCGGCATCTCGACCTGGGGTTCCAGGCCGACTGGGAGGCCGCCGGCGACGACACGGCTCGCCGCCGGGTCGTGGTCGACCAGGTGGCCTCGCTGACCGATGTGTCGGCCAACGCCTGGCACGAGCGCCTGGTCAGGTAGTGGGTCAGACCTGTCGGTCGCAGTAGGCTCGCGGAATGGTGCTGCCCTGGCTGCTGGCGATCGTCGGGGCGGTCCTCGTGATCGTGGCGTTCGTCATCCGCAGGGCGCTTCGTCCGCGGCAGGACCGGATCATCCGGACCGGCGGCTTCAGCGTCGATCAGATCAGAGTGGTGCGCCGAGCGATCATCCGGGGAACCTTCCCTGCGGATCCAGCCCTTCGTGACGTCACGATCGCCTATGCCCGTCAGGGCGCCATCAATCTGCCGCTCGGCTTCCGTTCGACCCCGCTGCTGCTGGTGGGCGCGACACTGATGGTGAGCGTCTTGTACGCCGTCACCAGTCAGCTGGCGTTCGGCGTGACATTGCAGGTGCTGTACGCCGGTCTGACGGTGTTCATGCTCATACAGAACGCTCGAGCCCTCCGTGGGTGCCGGCGCGTCATCCAGTTGGCAGAGTCGATGCCGGATGCCGTCCACGTCGCCGAGCCCCCCACCCAGCCGGGCGTCGCGAGCCCCTCCTAGAATCGGCACATGCCCGGCCTCATTCGCAGAAGCGACATCGACGAGGTCAGGGCGCGCATCAACCTCGCCGACGTGATCGGCGACTACGTGACGCTCAAGAGCGCTGGCGCCGGGTCGCTGAAGGGCCTCTGCCCCTTCCACGACGAGCGCAGCCCGAGCTTCAACGTGCGCCCGGCGGTCGGCTACTACCACTGCTTCGGCTGCGGCGAGAGCGGCGACGTCTTCACCTTCTTGCAGCGGATGGATCACGCCAGCTTCCAAGAGGCGGTCGAGCGGATGGCCGCGCGGATCGGTTTCGAACTGCACTACGAGGACGGCGCGCAGGCCACCGAGCACGGCAACCGCGCTCGGCTGCTGGCGGCCAATGCGGCGGCCGAGAAGTTCTTCCGGGACCAGCTGACGACGCCCGAGGCGCAGCTGGGCCGCGACTTCTTGGGCGAGCGAGGGTTCGACGCCGCTGCAGCGGCGCACTTCGGAGTCGGCTTCGCCCCCAAGTCGTTCGACGCGCTGCGCACCGCCCTGATCGCGCAGGGCTTCAAAGAGGACGAGCTGGTCACGGCGGGCCTGCTCAGCACCGGCGACCGGGGCAACGCCTACGACCGCTTCCGCGGGCGGCTGATCTGGCCCATCCGCGACATCACCGGTCAGACCGTCGGCTTCGGCGCGCGCAAGCTGCTGCCCGACGATCAAGACAAGGGCCCCAAGTATCTCAACACCCCAGAAACGCCGGTGTACCACAAGAGTCAGGTGCTCTACGGGCTCGATCTGGCCCGACGCGACATCGCCAAGGGCAAGCAGGTCGTGGTGGTCGAGGGCTACACGGATGTCATGGCCTGCCACCTCGCGGGCGTCACGACCGCGGTCGCGACCTGCGGCACCGCCTTCGGGGTCGACCACATCAAGATCATCCGGCGAGTGCTGGGTGATGTCGCCAACGCGAACACCCAGGGCACCGGCGAGGTGATCTTCACCTTCGACCCCGACGAGGCGGGCCAGAACGCGGCGAGCAAGGCCTTCGCCGAGGAGCAGCGCTTCGCCGCCCAGACCTTCGTCGCGGTCGCGCCCGACAACCTCGACCCCTGCGATCTGCGCAAGGTGCGCGGGGACGCCGCCGTGCGCAATCTCATCGCGACCCGGAAGCCGATGTTCGAGTTCATGATCCGACGTCAGCTGGCCGGACACGACCTCGAGACCGTCGAGGGCCGGGTCGCGGCGCTGCGGGCCTCTGCGCCGGTCGTGGCGGGCATCCGGGATCGCGCGATGAGCGTCGGCTACGTGCGCAGCCTGGCCGGCTGGCTGGGCCTGGAGCCCGACGAGGTCTCGCGCGCGGTGGCGGGAGCGCGGGCGGCGGCGGGACGCGCCCCGGCGCGCGGCGCCTCGGCCGACGGGAGCCGTGGCGCGAGTGGTGCGGCGCCGGCCGACGCTCCGCCGCGGGGCGACGCATCAGCCGCGGCCGAAACCCCGCCGCGCGCCAGCGAGATCAACCTCACCGAGCTGCCGACCGACCCGATCACGCGCGGGGAGCGGGATGCGCTGATGGCCATGCTGCAGCATCCCGAGGCCGTCGGTCACGACCTGATGTCGCGGGCGATGCAGGTGCGGTTCGGCAACGCGACGCTCGCCGTGATCCGGGATGGGATCGCCGCGAGCATCGACCAAGCCAGCGCGCCGGATTGGCTGCAGCAGGTCGGCGGCCAGGTGCCCGCGGGATTCCAGTCGCTCGTGATCCAACTCGGGGTCGCGCCGATCCCGCAGCGCGACGACCAGGTCGCCGAGTACTGCGAAGGCGTCGTGGCAGCGCTGGTCGACCGTGATCTGCTGAGGCAGAAGGCCGAGGTGCTCGGCGCGATGCAGCGCGCCAAGTCGGAGGGCGACCAGGAGCGCTGGGATCGCCTGAGCCGTGAGTCGGTCGCGCTCGAGACCGAGCGGCGGCAGCTCCGCAAGGAATAGCCGCGAGAGAGCCCCTTGACGCACCTTTCCCGCGCCTGAACATTTCAATGCCGTAAATATCGGTTGCCGCGACGCTGCCGCGGTGGAACGGCCCGCGGGGCTGTGTTAGGACTGACGGAGTACGGGTGGGCGGCTTCTGCGTGTCCACCCCGCACCATGCACAGGAGTGCAACTCAACAGGAAGAGGTGGACGGATGACATCCGTGTCCAACAAGGGCTGGCGCATCGCCGCCGTCGGGAGCGTGGCGGCTGTCGCCCTCGTGCTCGCCGGCTGCGCGAGTGGCGGCGGCACCGGCAACAACAGCGGCTCGGGCAAGAGCATCGTGGTCGGAACGACCGACAAGGTCACGTTCCTCGACCCGGCGGGCTCGTTCGACAACGGTTCGCTGACCGTGCAGACGCAGGTCTTCGCGACGCTGATGAACTCCAAGCCGGGCACCGCCGACGTGCAGCCCGACCTCGCCTCCAAGGCCGAGTTCAGCGACCCGAACACCTACACGGTGACCCTCAAGCCGGGGCTCAAGTTCGCCAACGGTCACGCGCTCACCGCATCCGACGTCAAGTTCAGCTTCGATCGGCAGCTGAAGATCAACGACCCGAACGGGCCGTCATACCTGCTGAGCGACCTCGACAACACCACGATCGACGGCGACACGACGATCAACTTCCACCTCAAGGCCGCGAACGACCAGGTGTTCCCGCAGGTGCTCAGCACGAGTGCCGGCGCGATCGTCGACGAGCAGGTCTTCGCCGCCGACAAGGTCACGCCCGACGCGGACATCGTGAAGGCGCACGCCTTCGATGGTCAGTACGACATCGACAGCTACGACTTCAACAACCTGATCACCTTCAAGGCCAACAAGAACTACCAGGGCCTGCTGGGCGCGGCGAAGACCAGCAACGTCACGCAGAAGTACTACACCGACGCCTCGAACCTGAAGCTCGACATCCAGCAGGGCAACATCGACGTGGCGTACCGCAGCCTGTCGGCGACCGACCTCAAGTCGCTGCGCTCCGACAAGAAGGTCAAGGTCGTCGACGGTCCCGGTGGCGAGATGCGCTACATCGTGTTCAACTTCAACACGATGCCGTACGGCGCCACACAGCCGGATGCCGACGCGGCCAAGGCGCTCGCCGTGCGTCAGGCGGCGGCCGACCTGGTCGACCGCAGCGAGATCGCGGACCAGGTGTACAAGAACACCTACACGCCGCTGTACTCGTTCGTCCCGAACGGTCTGACCGGCGCCACGACGGTGCTCAAGGACCTCTACGGCGACGGCAAGGGCGGACCCGACAAGACCAAGGCCGCCAAGGTGCTGTCCGACGCGGGTGTCACGACTCCGGTCACGTTCAACCTGCAGTACAACACCGACCACTACGGCGAGTCGTCGACCGACGAGTACGCGCTCGTGAAGAGCCAGCTCGAGGCCAGCGGCCTGTTCAAGGTCAACCTGCAGTCGACCGAGTACACCCAGTACTCGCCCGACCGCACCAAGGACGTGTACCCGGAGTACCAGCTCGGCTGGTTCCCCGACTACTCGGACGCGGATGACTACCTGACGCCGTTCTACGGAGCCGACAGCTTCCTGGTGAACCACTACAGCAACGCTGCCGTGATCGCCGAGATCCAGAAGCAGGCCACCGAGACCGACCCGGCCAAGCGCAAGGCCGAGATCGAGGACATCCAGAAGCTGGTCGGAAAGGATCTGCCGATCCTGCCCCTGCTTCAGGGCTCCCAGGTCGCGGTGACCGGAACGGACATCTCGGGCACCACGCTCGACGGTGCGTTCAAGTTCCGCTTCGGCACGCTCGTCAAGGGCTGAACCAGCACTGACTAGCATGAACGGGGCGATCGGCTCACGCCGGTCGCCCCGTTCCCTCTCGTTCCCGAGGACCAGATGACCACCGTCGCCCCATCCCCGGCCGCCCCCGGCGGCGCGGCGCCCGCCGCGTCGAAGCCGCGCGGGCGCGGGGGCAGCACGCTGTGGCGCTACCTGGTGATCCGGTTCCTGCTGATCTTCCCGACCGTCTTCATCCTGGTGACGATGGTCTTCGTCCTGATGCGGATCACCGGCGACCCGATCACCATCGCGCTGGGCGGCAAGTTGCCTCCGGATCAGCTGGCCGAGCGCATCCATCACGCCGGCTTCGACCGGCCGATCCTGGTGCAGTACTTCGAGTACCTCGGCAACATCTTCACCGGCAACTTCGGCACCTCGATCACCGACGGTCAGCCGATCACGCAGATCCTGTTGACCCACGGCGGCGCGACCCTCGAGCTCGCGTTCTACGCGCTGATCGTCGCCTTCATCGTCGGCATCCCGCTCGGGCAGGTCGCCGCCTACTACCGCGATCGCTGGCCGGATGCCGTGCTGCGCATCTTCGCGATCCTCGCCTATGCGACACCGGTCTTCTTCGCCGGCCTGCTGCTCAAGCTGGTCTTCGCGGTCTGGCTGGACGTGCTGCCGGTGGCCGGGCGGGCATCCACCCGCACCGAGATCCAGTTCTCGACGATGCCGCACCGCACCGGCATCTACCTGATCGACGCCATCAGCACCGGCGACCCCGAGGTGATCGGCGACGTGCTGAGCCATGCGGTGCTGCCAGGGCTCGCGCTTGGCCTGCTGACCGCCGGGATCTTCCTACGGCTGGTGCGCACCAACGTGATCGGCACCCTGTCGCGCGACTACGTGGATGCCGCCCGCTCGCGCGGCGTGCGCGAGATCCGGCTGGTGCGCAAGCACGCCCTCAAGCCCGCGTTGATCCCGATCATCACGGTGATCGGTCTGCAGATCGCGGTGCTGCTGGGCGGCGCCGTGCTCACCGAGACCACCTTCGAGTGGAAGGGGCTGGGCTTCGAGCTCGCCTACTACTTGTCCAAGCGCGACTTCGTGGCCGTGCAGGGCATCGTCGCGCTGCTCGCGGTGATCGTCGCGCTGACCAACTTCATCGTCGACATCATCGCCGCCCTGATCGACCCGCGGGTGAGGTACTGATGGCCGGGTTCCGAAAGCTGTGGAACCGGCTGCCGGTCGTCCACCAGTTCAAGCAGTCCATCGGGCTGCAGCGCGGGATGCTGGTCACCGGCCTGCTGATCACCGGATTCTTCCTGCTGATCGCTGCTCTGGCTCCGGTGATCTCGCCGTACCGGTTCAACCAGTTGCGCGACTCGCACGGCCTGTTCGGCGCGCAGACACCTCCCGGTCCCGCCCATCTGCTCGGAACCACGTCGGGCGGCTACGACGTGCTCTCGCGCGTGATCTGGGGCACCCAGACGGCCTTCATGGTGATCATCGTCGCGATCGCGCTGTCGTTCTTCCTCGGCGTGCTCTTGGGGTTGCTGTCCGGCTACCTCGGCGGGTGGCTCGACCGCGTGCTGGTGGTGATCGCGGATGCCGTCTATGCCTTCCCGAGCCTGCTGCTCGCGATCGTCGCGGCGATCGTCATCAGCGGCGGTCAGTCCAGCCTCTGGGGCGGAGTGCTGGCGGCCGCGATCTCGATCACCGCCGTGTTCATCCCGCAGTACTTCCGCGTGATCCGCGCCGAGACGGTGCGCATCAAGTCGGAGGCGTTCGTCGAGTCGGCCAAGGTGATCGGCGCGAGCACGCCGCGCATCATGTTCCGCCACGTGCTGCGCAATTCGACCCGCACCCTGCCGCTCATCCTGACCCTCAATAGTTCCGAGGCGATCCTGACACTGGCCGGTCTCGGCTTCCTCGGCTTCGGCATCGAGCCGACCTCGGCGGCCGAATGGGGCTACGACCTGAACAAGGCTGTGTCGGATGTCACCAGCGGCATCTGGTGGACCTCGGTCTTCCCGGGCCTGGCCATCGTGCTCGTGGTGCTCGGCGTGACGCTCGTCGGCGAGAGCCTCAACGACCTCGCGGACCCGCGGTTGCGCACCCGCCGCCGCGCCGCGGCGCAGACCCCCGCGGATGCCGCCGCGATCAGCGAACCGTTCTCCGAGGGTGCGGAGCAGGTGCTGTGAGCGCGGCCAGGCCGGAGCGGCACGTGCCGGGTGTCAAGCGCCATGCGCCCGATGGCGATCTCGCCGTCCGCATCGAGCACCTCGATGTGACCTTCGCGACCGACGGCGGCGACGTCGCCGCGGTGAAAGACGTCAGCCTCGATGTGCGGGCCGGCGAGGTGCTGGCGATCGTGGGGGAGTCGGGCAGCGGCAAGACGGTGACCGCGCGATCCATCCTCGGCCTGCTGCCCGAGACGGCGCGCGTCGACGGCGTTGTTCTCCTGGGGAAGGACGACATCGTCACGGTCGACGAATCCCGGCTGCGCGAGCTGCGCGGCACCGAGGTCGCGATGATCTTCCAGGAGCCGTCCGCGGCCCTGAACCCGGTGTACACGGTCGGCTGGCAGCTCGCCGAAGGGCTGCGCGCGCACGGCAACGTGACGCGGCGCGCCGCTCGCGCTCGGGCGATCGAGATGCTGGCGCGCGTCGGCATCCCGAATCCGTCGCGGCGGGTGGACGACTACCCGCACCAGTTCTCGGGCGGTCAGAAGCAGCGCGTGGTCATCGCGATGGCGCTGGCCCTGGCGCCCTCGGTGATCGTGGCCGACGAGCCGACTACCGCCCTCGATGTGACCGTGCAGGCCGAGATCCTGGATCTGCTCCGTCAGCTGCGCGACGAGACCGGTACTGCGATCGTGCTGATCACCCACAATATGGGCGTCGTCGCCGACCTCTCGGACCGGGTCGCGGTCATGCTCAACGGGCGGATCGTCGAGACCGCACCCTCGCGCGAGCTCTTCGCGCACCCCAAGCACGAGTACACCCAGCGCCTGCTCGCGGCCGTGCCTCGGCTCGAGATCGTCGACCGGCCGCTGATCGCCGCCACCGGCGTGCCGCCGGTCGTGCTCGCGAAGGGGCTCGAGATCGAGTACCCCGGCCGGTTCGGCCGTGGCGGGTTCCGTGCCGTGAAGGGCGTCGACTTCGAGATCCACGCCGGTGAGGTGCTCGGCCTGGTGGGCGAGAGCGGATCGGGCAAGACCACCATCGGACGCGCCATCGCCGGCCTGACCCGCGTCTCGGGCGGTTCGTTGCGGGTGCTCGGGACCGAGATGAACGGGGTCCGCGAGCGTGCCTTCCGGCCGTTGCGCAAGCAACTGGGGTTCGTTTTCCAGGATCCCGGCACCAGCTTCAACCCGCTGCTGACCATCGCGCAGTGCGTGGCCGAGCCGCTGATCGTGCACGGCCTCGCCGAGAATCCCGTGGCGGCGCGTCCGCGCGTGGACGAGTTGCTCGAGGCCGTGCAGTTGCCCAAGGCCTTCGGCGACCGGTACCCGCACGAACTCAGTGGCGGCCAGCGCCAGCGCGCATCGCTGGCGCGCTCGCTCGCCCTCAACCCGCCGCTGCTGATCGCCGACGAGCCCACCAGTGCGCTCGACGTCTCGGTGCAGGCCAAGGTGCTCGAGCTGTTCGGCGAACTGCAGAAGGAGTTCGGCTTCGCCACCCTGTTCATCACCCATGACCTGGCGGTGGTCGACCAGCTCGCACACCGGGTCGTGGTGCTGCACCTCGGCGAGATCGCCGAGCAGGGCTCGACCGCGCAGGTGCTGGGAAAGCCGACCGACGACTACACCAAGCGGCTGCTCGCCTCGCTTCCCGTGCCGGACCCGGTCGAGCAAGCCGCGCGCCGGTCTGCCCGGATGGCCGCCATGCAGGCGGGCCGGTAGAGCCGCCGTGCAGGTACAGGCCGGTAGGGCCGTCATGCAGACACCGGCCGGTAGGGTCGAGCCGTGACCTCCGCCTTGCGCTCCGGAATCGCGGTCCGGGCCGCCGATCTCTCGCTGGCCTACGCGGATGGCCGGGCCGCCGTCAGCGGAGCGACCTTCGAGATTCCCGTCGGGGGGATCCTCGGTGTCGTCGGCGAGGCCGGCTCCGGCAAGAGCACCCTGGCGCGCGCGGTCGCCGCGCAGACCCTCCCCGGCGAGGGCGAGGCTCCGCACATCGCCGGCGGGCTGCTCGAGGTGCTCGGCGAAGAGCTGCGCAGCACAACGGCTCGTCGTATGGACCGGCTCTCGCTCAAGGTCGGCTACCTGCCGCAGGACGGCGGTTCGACCCTCGAACCGCATCTGACCATCGGCGAGAACGTGGCCGATCCGATCTACCGGCGTGACCGGCACTTCGACCGGCTCGAGGCAGGAGCGGCTGTCGCCACGCTGATCGACGCCGTGCGCCTCCCGCTCGCGGTGATGAACAAATACCCGCACGAACTCAGCCGCGGCCAGCGGCAGCGCATCGCGCTGGCGCGGGCGCTCATCCTCGAACCGACGCTGCTCGTCGCCGACGACCCGACCATGGGCGTCGACGTTCTCGTGCGCGGGCGCATCCTCACCGTCATCGCCGACCTGCAGCGCGAGCGCGCGTTCTCGGCCCTGGTGGTGGGCCACGACCTGCGTGAGCTGCGCACCATGACCGAGCAGATCGCGGTCATGCACGCCGGCCTGCTGGTCGGCTTCGGACAGGTGGATGAGGTGCTGCAGCACCCCCTGCATCCCTACGTCGACCGGCTCGCCGCCCTCCAGGCCTGAGCGCGGAGCGCCCCCCATCGTTTGCTAAGCTAGCGGGGCTGTTCGCAGCGATCCTCCATAGCTCAATTGGCAGAGCAATCGGCTGTTAACCGATAGGTTCTTGGTTCGAGTCCAAGTGGGGGAGCTCTCGTGACATCCGGGTCCTTTCCGATCGTGCTGACGCCGCCGCGAGCGGGCAACCTGATCGGCGGCATCGTGATCGGGCTTTCCGGAGCCGGCTTCATCTGGTGCGCGTTCATCGCGGGGCTGTTCGTCCACTTCGGCATCGTCCTGCTGATCCTGGGCATCCCGATCGCGCTGTACGGCGCCATCTTGGCCCCGCTCTCATTGCGCCTCCGACTCGTCCTCGATGCCGACCAAGCCGTCGTCCGCGGGTACTTCGGTTCTCAGCGCGTCCCACGTCGGGCAATCGGGAAGATCACCGCGTGGCCGAGCATCATCTGGACCGATGCGCACGGGCGGCAACGCAGAACGGTGGTCAACGCCCTGAACCTGTTCCGATCGGGGTACCAGTACCGGCCGAGGAAGTCGGTCGTGGATGCCGCGGAGGCGCGAATCGCGATCCTGCGGGAGTGGGCTGCACTCCAAGACTGAGGCGACGGCACTGGGCGCCTTCGAAGGCAATCAGTTCCCGGTGACCGATCATGGTTCCTATGACCACAACCCCCTTCGAATACCACCCGCACCCTCGCAGTTCTGAGCGAGCGGTCGACGGCCCGCCGACCGTGCGCAAGACCGCTCGCCGGATCGCCGTCTCGCCGGTCAAGCGGTTCAACAGCAAGGCAGCCCTGGGCATCACCCGCTCGGTCGGCACGATGTGGTGCGCCTACGTGTTCGCCGCGCTCGCGCTGGTGAGCCTGCCGGCCGCCATCATGAGCGGCAGCCCGATCATCATCGTCGGGTGGATCGCGCAGACCTTCCTGCAGCTCGTGCTGCTGCCGGTCATCATCGTGGGCCAGAACATCCAGGCTGCCGCGTCCGACGACCGGGCCGCCGCGACCTACAAGGATGCCGGCGCGATCCTCGAGGAGGCCAAGCAGATCCAGCTGCATCTGGCCGCCCAGGATGCCGCGACCAGCGCGCTGCTCGACCGCATCCTCGCGATCGAGAAGAAGGTGGCCGCGCGCGGCTAACGGCGGCCGGGGCGCTCCAGCAGGAACGTCAGCAGCTGCCGCGCGAGCTCGTCATCCAGAGGGGCCCCGAGCGGTATGCGAACCGTGTCTTTCGCCGCGCGCAGCGGCGCCAAGCGGCTCTCCAGCGGTTCCGACGCCGGCCTCACCGGGTAGACGCCGACGTGCGTCGCCCAGGCGCCCAGGTGGAAGCGGTGGTGTCCGGGAGCGGCGAAGGTCGGCATGCCGTAGGCGATCGACTCCACGGCGGCGGGCTCGAGCTGGTGGATCAGGGCACGCAGCCGAGCGATGAGCGCCGCCGCCTCCGGCGATGCGTCCGCGAGGTAGTCGTCCACCGATCCCGCCGTCATCCTTCGAGTATGGCCGCGGGCCGTACTCCCGCGGGAGTATCTTCCGCGCGCCCGGCAGCGGATGGGTGCGCGCCGCGTCCCGCGTACCATCGAGCCATGTCCGAGCCTGCCCGCCTCACCCGCGAGCAGCGCCGGCAGTACGGCGAGTCGATCTGGATGCAGCGCCACCAGCAGTGGACCGCCTGGCACGGCGGCCCACCGCCGCCCGAGTGGCGCATGCCGCGGTGGGCCAGCCTGTGGATCCCGGTCATCGTGTCGTTCCTGGTGCAGGTGCCTGCGGCGATCGCGCTCGCGCGTATCTTCCACCTGAGTCAGACGCAGGGGCTGATCTCGATCGGCATCGCCCTGCTCGGTCCGCTCGCGCTCATCGGAGCCCGCCGATTTCCCGGTCCGGTTGTCGCGCTCACGGCGATCGGCGCCTCCCTCGACCTGATCGTCAACGAGCACGTGGGTCCGCCCTACATCGCACTCGCGTTCGGGATCGTCAGCGCCATCGTGCGGAACGCCCGGGTCTGGGCGTGGATCTCGATCGCCGTCGCGTGGGTGGCGACGATCGCGGTCGCCTTGGCGCTGGGCGACGACCGGTTCACCGCCGGGCGGATCGCCGGGACCACGCTCGGCATCCTGATCGTGGTGGGCATCGGCGAGGGGATCCGCGGCCGGCGCGATCGCATGGCGGAGTTCCGCCGCCGGGTGAGCCAGCGGCGGCAGACCGAGGTGCAGGCCGAGCGGGTGCGGATCGCGCGGGAGCTGCACGATGTGCTGGCCCACTCGCTGAGCCAGATCAACGTGCAGGCCGGCGTCGGACTCCACCTGATGGACAAGCAGCCCGACAAGGCGAAAGAAGCCCTGGCGAGCATCAAAGAGACCAGCAAGACCGCACTCGACGAGGTGCGCACCGTGCTCGGGGTGCTCCGCGCCGAGGGCGGCGCCGACCCGAATGCGCCGCTGGTGCCCGAGCCGGACCTCAGCAGGCTTCCCGGCCTGGTGGCATCCATGGCGACGGAGGGGCTCGAGGTGCGACTGAACGACCGGCTCGGCGACGAGAACGTGCCCAAGCCCGTGCAGCTGGCGCTGTACCGCATCGCGCAGGAGTCGCTCACCAACATCACCCGGCACGCCGAGGGCGCCACCCGCGCGACGATCTCGCTCGAGCGGCGCGACGACGTCTACCGGCTGGAGGTGCGCGACGACGGCACGGCGGCGGGATCGGGCGGGGCAGCGGGAGGAACGTCGGCGACTGCTCCCGAGTCGGGCGGCCGCGGTCTGCTCGGCATGCGCGAGCGCGCCGAGCTGCTCGGCGGACACCTGACGGCCGGCCCGGCGGACGGCGGCGGGTTCGAAGTGGTCGCCGAGCTGCCCGCATCCCACGACCAGCAGGAGGCCTCGTGACCATCCGCGTCGCTCTCGCCGACGATCAGCAGCTCATTCGCGCCGGGTTCCGCAGCCTGCTCGAGGCCGAGCCGGATCTCGAGGTGGTCGGCGAGGCCGCCACCGGTCGCGAGGCAGTCGCGCTCGTGACGCGCGAGCGCCCCGACGTCGTGCTCATGGACATCCGGATGCCCGACGGCGACGGCCTGTGGGCCACCGAGCAGATCGTCGCGAACCCGGCACTCGCCGGCACTCGCGTCGTCGTCGTCACCACCTTCGAGCTCGACGAGTACGTCGCGCAGGCGATCCGCGCCGGTGCGAGCGGATTCCTGGTCAAAGACACCGAGCCGGTCGAGCTGATCCGTGCCGTGCACGTCGTCGCGGGCGGAGATGCGCTGCTCAGCCCGCGCGTCACGAGGCGCCTGCTCGAACGGGTCGCCGGCACGTTCCACCAACCGCCAGACACCTCGCGGCTGTCGGCGCTGACCGATCGCGAGCGCGAGGTGCTTGCGCTGGTCGGGCAGGGCTTGAACAACGAGGAGATCGGGCGCGAGCTCTTCCTCAGCCCGCTTACGGCCAAGACGCATGTCTCGCGCATCATGTCGAAGCTGCTGGCGCGCGACCGGGTGCAGCTCGTGGTGATCGCCTATGAGACCGGTCTGGTCACCGCGGGAGCCAGCGAGTAGTCATGCTCGCCGGATTGCGCCCGGGGGAGTAGTCGGAAGCATCCGCCGGGCAGATTCGCCGTCGAGCCGCGATCGCGAGAGTGGAGTCATCGGAGTTCCGCCGGACCTCCTCGACACTCGAAGGAACGCATCGTGTTCACATCGCTTGCTCTCGCAGCCCCCTGGGCGCATCCCGCGCTCGGCGCCGGCTTCGCGGTCTTCTTCATCATCGGCCACATCATCTGGTTCCTGATCATCGTCGCGATCATCATCGCGATCGTGCGCGGAGCCCGCTGGCGCCGTCGCGCCTGGGCCGGCGGCATGGGCCCGTGGGGCCACGGCTACGGCCACGGCTACTGGGGCGGCCAGCAGGCCGCTCACGCCGCCGAGACCACGCTCGCCGAGCGGTTCGCCCAGGGCGACATCGACGAGAAGGAGTACCGGGCCCGTCTCGAGGTGCTGCGCGCCAACGCGCCGCAGCCGCCGATGGGTCCGAACGCCCCGCAGAAGTAGCACCGGCGCAGCGAGGTAGTCTCTCCTTCGGGCTGAACCAGGCCCGGAGGAGAGACTTTTCGCGTGAACGCCTGGATCCAGGAGAACTCGATCGTCCTGGTCATCGCACTGGGAGTCGTCGCCGTCCTGCTTCTCGTGACCGGGCTGGTGCTGCTGGCGCTCTGGCGCGTGGCGCGCCGGTCGCAGCGAGCGGCAGAGGTCGAGCGGGTCGAGCTGGAGCGCGACCGCATCGACCTCGAACTCTCGCTGGCCGAGCAGGCCGGCCGGTTGCGCATCATCCGCGAGTTGCACGAACTCGCCGTGCACTCGGTGTCGGTGATCATCAGCCAGGCCGATGGTGCGCGGTACGCGGCGACCAAGGATCCGGATGTCGCCACCCGCAGCGCGGGCGCGATCGCCGAGGCGGCGCGTGCCACTCTCGCCGACCTGCGGCGCGTGATGACGGTGGTGCAGGCCGGCGAGGCGGATGCCGCTCCGCAGCCCAGCCTGTCGTCGGCCCGCGAGCTGTTCAAGGTGATGCGCGACGCGGGCCTCGGGGTCGAGTTCCACGAGTCGGGCGACCGGCTCGACCTCAAGCAGGGCGCCGAGCTCGCGGTGTACCGCATCCTGCAGGAGGCCCTCAGCAACGCCCTCGCCCACGGCGGGGAGGGCACCACCGCCCGAGTCACCTTCAAGTGGACCGACCAGGGCCTCGAGGTGCTGGTCGACGACGACGGCATCCGCGCCGAGGCGGTGCGCAACGGTCTCGACCCGAACCTGGAGGCGCAGCAGCGCGCCTACTCGGCCGACGACGACCTGGCGGCCCTGACGCAGGCGCCGACCGGTCGTGGAATCACCGAGATGCGCGAGCGCACCGAGCTGTTCGGCGGCGTGTTCACGGCCGGCACCGTACCGGGCGTGGGCTTCTCGGTCTCGGCGATCTTCCCGGCTCTGAGGTATCACAACGGCGTGCACGGGGTGAAACTGGGCGGGTCGTGAACCCGCCGACCAACCCAAAGCCCGCCGCCAGAAGGTCGACCGCGAAGAAGGCCGCGTCAGACCCCGTGCGCATCGCGATCGTCGACGACTCGCGCAGCCAGCGCGAAGGCTGGGCGATGCTGCTCGGATCGCAGCCCGGATTCGAGGTCGTGGGCCAGGCGGGCGATGGCGCGCAGGCGCTCGCCCTCGCCCGGCGCGAGGCGCTCGACGTGGTGCTCATGGACATCCAGATGCCGCGGGTCAACGGTCTGGTCGCTGCCGAGCGGATCCGCGGCGACGCGCAGGTGCGCGAACTCGGCCGGGTCCCGCAGATCGTGCTGGTGACGGCGGTCGACCTCGACGATCACGTCCCGGCGGCGGCACTGGCGGGCGCCTATGCCGTGCTCTACAAGGACGTCGACCCCGAGGCGTTGTTCGAGACCCTTCACGAAGCCGCGGCATATCGTGGCGAGCAGTAGGGAGCGCCGGGCGGCAGATCCCGAACGGTCGGCCGCGGTGCGCGCGAGCCTCGCGGTGGGGCTCGCGGTGTCGGCGTACGGGCTCTCGTTCGGGGCGTTGGCCGTGGCATCCGGTCTCGACATCTGGCAGACGCAGGTGCTCAGCCTGTTCATGTTCTCGGGCGGATCGCAGTTCGCCGTGATCGGGGTGCTCGCGACCGGCGGCGTCGCGGCCGGTCCTGCGGCGATCACGGGCGCCTCTCTGCTCGGGGTGCGCAACGCGCTCTACTCGATGCGGATGGCGCCCATCGTCGGCGGCCCGCCCACGCCGGCCGGGTGGGCGCGCCGTCTGCTCGCCGGCCACTGGACCATCGACGAATCGACGGCCGTGTCGACCGCCCAGCCGACCCTGCGCGGGCAGCGCATCGGGTTCTGGATGACCGCGGCCATCATCTACGTCGGCTGGAACCTCACGACGCTGTTGGGCTCCCTGCTGGGCAACCTGATCGGCGACGTCAGGATGTTCGGGCTCGACGCCGCGGCGGCCGCCGCGTTCCTCGGCCTCCTCTGGCCGCGCTTGACCTCCCGGCAGCCGATCGCGGTCGCCGCGGGAGCCGCGGTGGTGGCCGCCGTGCTCATCCCGTGGCTGCCCGCTGGCCTGCCGGTGCTGATCGCGGCCCTGGTCGCGGTGGTGGTCGGGGTCACCAACTGGCTGGGCGCGAAGCCGGCGGAGGGCGCGACGACATGACCGTCTGGAACATCGTGCTGCTCAGCTCGGCCGCCGTGCTGGCGCTCAAGCTGCTGGGCTATCTGGTGCCCCCGTCGATCATCGAGCGGCCGATGCCGTCGCGGGTGGCGACCCTGCTGACGGTTGCGCTGCTCGCGGCCCTGGTCGCAACGCAGACCCTGCAGCACGGCAGCGGGATCGCCATCGACGCGCGGGTGCCGGCCCTCGGAGTGGCGGCCGTGCTGCTCGCTCTGCGCGCACCCTTCATCGTCGTGGTGATCGCTGCGGCGGCGGTTGCGGCGCTGCTTCGACTGCTGGGCTGGATGTCGTAGAGGACCGGCGCTGCGTGTCCGAAACATTCGGGAGCGCTACTCTTCAGCGGATGCCTTCCGCTCGCGCCGCAGCAGCACGACGATGGGCAGAAGCAGAAGGCCCATAAAGATAAAGCCGAGCGCCACCCAGCTGGTAACGCTGGGCCGCGATTGATCGGGACCGAACACGCCCGGCAACGACAGGGCCAGTCCTGTCGCTTCGAGAGCAAGCACGACGACCGTCAGCACGATCACCCAGCGTTTCTTCGTCATGAGCGCCATTGTTGCACTGTGAGCCCCGCAACTATCGCTCCTGAGGCTGAAGATCCTTCTCGACGTCTGGGCTGGATGTCGAAGCGGCACGTCGCCCGGGCAGGAAGCGGAAGACCGCCCAGGTTCCGAACGCCACGATCGCGAACACCACGAACAGCGTGCCCCACCCGAAGATCGGCGCGGTCATCGCGCCCCAGTTGTTCGAGATCGGCATCACGATCACAGCGAACACCGCGACCGTCAGCAGGTAGATGCCGGCCCATGCCCACTTGTTCCAGCGGAAGATCGTCTTGCCGTCGAGGAACGACAGCGGCAGCATCGCGATGATCATGGTGCCGACCGCCTCGAGTGTGATGGCGACCAGCGTCTCGAGCCACAGTTCGTACCAGAATCCCGAGCCGCCCGCGGAGCGCAGCGCGCTGAACCCCAGCCAGGCCAGGATGCCCGCGCCGATCGTGAAGGCGGCGCCCAGCAGGGCGAGCTTGGCCTCCTGCACGAGCTTCAACTCGCGCGCGTACGCCACCCCCATGACGACGCCGAACAGGAATCCGGGGGAGATGTCCGCGATCCGGGACACCAGCACCGAGAGGGCGACGATGAGCAACGCGGCCGGCATCGGCCGGATGTACCCGGCATCGCCGTACTCCTGCTTCGCCACCCGGAGCACGAGCAGGCTGATGCCGATGTTGACCACGGCGACCGAGATCAGCATGCCGATCAGCAGGCGGACCGACGCCCCGGTGAAGCCGAAGCTCGGGTTCGAGAATCCGAGGATCACCGAAGTGGCGACGACCGACAGGCCGATGCCCGCCCAGGGGTTGCGCACCATCCGCCCGACCCGACCGCGCAGGTGGTCGATGCGGCGCCGCACCGGCGCGAGCCAGCCGAACGCGCGATCGTAGTTCTCGCGGATGGTGTCTTCGAGCAGTTCGGAGGGGAACGCCACGAGCAGCAGGAACGCGATCGCGATCCCGCCGGTCACCGCGACCGTCGTGGGTGTGATCGGAAAGCTGCCGAAGACCGGGAGCGTCGCCGCGAAGGTGCTGGGCGAGTCGAACCCGTCGCCACCCGGGCCGGACCGCCGGGCCGAGTCGGCGCCTGTCGTCACGGTATCGGCGGTCGGAGCATCGGTCGGGGCGACGACGGCCGGCGCCACCGAGGTGTGGGCCGTGATCGTCGTCGGGACGTCGCCCTCCGGGGTCACGGTGACCGAGAACTCGTGGTCGCCTGGCTCGACGTCGGCCGGAACCGTGGTCTTCAGCCGGAAGGACCCGTCGCTGCCGACGGTCGAGCTGCCGAGCGGATAGGGCGTCGAGTGCAGTTCGGCCGACACCGTGCTGCCGGTCGGCAGTCCGGAGCTCCACAGGATGATCGTCTGGCCGGGAGTCAGATCGGTGCCGTCGAGCGGGTTGCCCGCGCTGTCGGTGACTCCGATCACGAAGGTCAGTGTGGTCTTGCCGATCGCCCGGGGCAGCACGGTGAAGGTGCGGGTCGCAGCGCCGGACGAGACGCCGAGCTGGTCGATGGCCAGCGCGGCGACGGTGTGCGGCCCCGAGCGCAGCGACGGCACCGTGCACGACCACGCGCCGCTCGAGCTGAACGACTGGCAGAGCACCGTCGCGCCCTCGTAGACCTTCACGGTGGTGCCCGGCGCTGTCGACCCGCGGAACGTGACCGGTTCGTCGGCCTGCCACCCCGATGCCGCGTCGGCCAGCGGGGCCACGATGCTCGGCGTCTGAGGCGGGATGTCGAGATACAGCTCGAAGTCGGCGACCGGCGCGGGACCGTGGTTGTCGGCCTGGTCGATCTGCTGCGCCCCGATGGAGTACGAGTGGCCCATCGTCAGGCCTTCGGCGCCGCAGCTCCAGAGGCCCTCGCTGTCAGCGGTGGCGAAGCAGATCGCCTCGTTCGGCGTGACATCCGTGGCCGGGTAGCCGTTGGGGTCCTCGGCGGAGTACACCCAGACCGACGCGCCCGGCTCGGCGCTGCCCGTGAACGTCGGGACCGAGGTGGCGACCGCGCGCGCCGGACTCGACCCGGTCGTCCATGGCGCCGAGAACGTCGGGTGACCGGTCGGCGCGGTCTGGTCGAGGGTGACGGTGACGTGCGCCGCCGGCGACGTCGTGCTGTTGATGGTCTGCGTCAGGTCGACGACGTAGACGCCATCGCCGCTCGGCGACAGCGTGATGTCGCACTCGTAGCCGCTGCCGGTGACCACCGTGTCGCAGGTTCCGGTGTTGCCGCTGACGGCGCCGTGGATCGCGGCTCCGGGGACACCGCTGCCGAACAACTCCAGGAACGGGCTGTTGGTCGTGACCGCCAGGGCACTCGGCACCGGCGCCGGCACGTCGACGTAGACACCGAACTCGGGATCGGGCGAGATGCCGGTCGTGCCCGCCTCGTCGACTCCGTAGACCGTGAAGCCGTAGAAGTCGCCGAAGGTCATCGGGGTCGGGGGCGTGCACGACCAGTTGCCCGAGGCATCCGTGATCGCATCGCAGTAGCTCGGCGTGCCGCCGTTGTTGTTCGACGTCGGCCCGGGCTCGACATCGGCCTCGACATGCACCGTGGCGTACGCCTCGGGGCCGCCGCTGGTGACGTAGGTGCCCGAGACCGGCATCGACGGATTCGTCGTGTGCACATTGCCGTTGCCGCCCGAGCTGTCGTAGGGCGAGAGGAACCGCGGCGCCGCGTTCGGGCCGGTGGTGTCGATCCGAACGATGATCGGTGCGGTCGGCACCGAGGTGGCCACGCCGATCCGCTGCGTGAACTGGAGGGTGTAATCGCCGTCAGGGATCACGGGGAATCCCACGCACGAGAAGCTCGGCCCCGAGATCACGTTGTAGAAGCAGTCGTAGGTCGTGCTGCCCGAGACCAGGGTGCCGTGGATGGTGCCGAGCGAGATCGCGTCGGTGCCCGAGAACACCGGGGTGCTGTTGTTGGTCGCGTACCGGCCGGGCGAGGTCAGGGTGATCTGCGGCGTCGGCGGGAACGCGACGTCGTAGCTGCGGTTGGCGGTCGACCCGTCGCCGGTCTGGGTCGCCGTGATCGTGGTGGACCCGCCAGGCGCGCTGAAGTTCGCGTCGCAGGCCCAGTTCCCGCCCGAGTCGACCGTCACCCCGCTGGCGCAGGGAGATGAGGTGAGCAGCGATCCGGTCAGGGTCACCGTGTCGCCGGGCGTGCCCGTGCCGGTGAACGGGGTCGGGTTCTGCGTGATCCCCATGCTCGCCGGCGGCGAGGTGATCGTGACGGCTGCGGCGTGCGCGACCTGCGCGTGGACCAGCACGATGGCCCCCGCGGCGGCACACGTCAACAGCACGACCGCCAGTCCCGCGAGCACGGCACGCAGCCGAGCCAGGGGGCGCGTTCGGGTCATGGCTCGCCCTTCGGGAGGCGGGATGCTGCAGCGGGGAAGAAGACCGGGTCAGTCTTCGAGGTGGTCGATTCCGGGGGTCCACGAGAGGCCGGGTGAACCCCAACTCCTCTTGCGGATCACCTTAGCGATCTGACGGTCTTCGGGGTACACCAGCCGGTCCGCATAGAGGAGGCCATCGAGGTGGTCGTACTCGTGCTGGAAGATGCGAGCCAGCCAACCATCGGCGACGATCTCGGAAGCCTTTCCATCCAGGTCGGTCGAGCGCAGAATGGCGCGCGCCGACCTGCGCAGCGGAAACCGTTCGCCCGGCAGCGAGAGGCACCCCTCCGATTCGGCCTCGATGTCGAGCTCGTCCACCGTCAGCGGGCTGATCCACAGCTCGGGATTGACCGCCGTTCCGCGGTGCAGGGTGCCCTCGTCGTCGCGCCAGTTGTAGACGAAGAGGCGCAGCGGCACTCCGACCTGAGGGGCAGCCAGACCGACGCCGGGAGCCGCCGCCATGGTGTCCTCCATGTCGCGGACCAGTTCGGTCAGCGAGGCATCGAAATCCACCACCGGAAGTGCGGGGGAGTGGAGGACGGGATCTCCCGTGATGCGAATGGGGAGAACGGCCATTCGGCAAGGATATCGGGGCGACAGCGGCTAGATTCGACGGGTGCCTCCCGACCTGAGTTCGATCGCGACGACTCAGTTCTTCCACGGCAGCACCCCGGCCGGAATCGCCATCGCGCTGGTCGGCGGACTGTTCCTAGCGCTGGGCGCGCAGTTCCAGCACCGCGGCGTCGTGGTGGTGGAGGAGCGGCACGGATCGGGCCACAAGGCCGGTCTCAGCATCCCGCAGCTCTGGCGCCTGGTGCGCAGCCCATGGTGGGTGCTCGGCACGCTGCTGCTCGGACTGGCCATCCTGGCCCAGCTCACCAGCCTCGGCTTCGCGCCCATCATCGTGGTGCAGCCGCTCGGTGTCGTGGCACTCGTGATCACCGCGGTCGTCAATGCCCGGGTCTCGAAGACGAAGCTCACCCGCGACGCGCTCCGCGCCATCACCTTCTGCGTCGCCGGCATCGCGGTCTTCGTGACCGTGGCGGCATTCGTCGCCCAAGAGACGCTGATTCAAGAGAAGCAGCTGATCATCATCCTGATCATCATGGGCGTGGTGGTCGTGCTGCTCGGCGTCGCATTCGGGCTGCTGCGCAAGCGGTTCACCGCGATCTTCTACATCCTCTCGGCCGGGTTGCTCTACGGCTTCGTGGCGACGCTGGCCAAGGTGGTCATCAACCGCCTGGTCAACGGCAACTTCGAGTGGCTGACCGTCATCTGCGTGGTCGCCCTGATCGCGGCGGCGGGCCTGGGCGCCTACTTCGTGCAGACCGCCTATTCGATCGGATCGCCCGACCTCGTGATCGCCGGCCTGACCGTCGTCGACCCGCTGGTCGCGGTGTCCATCGGAATCGTGGTGCTCGGCGAGGCCGCCGACGCCCCGCTGTGGACCGTGTTCGTCTGGATCGCCGCCGGAGCTGTGGCCGTGTACGGCGTCTTCCAGCTCGCCAAGACGCGCGCCGCCCAGGTGGCCGCCGCGCAGATCGAGGCTGCGAGGATCGGCCGCCTCTGAGGTAGCGTGTGAGAGCAGCTCTCCTGCGCGCACGACGAACTCTGCGCCCCGAACCGAAGGACACCGAGTGACCGACGCGCCCCCAGCGCGGCAGCCGATGCGGATTCTGATCGGCGGCGACACCTTCGCCCCCGATTTGAACGGTTCTGCCACCTTCGCCAAGCGTCTCGGCGCCGGCCTCGCCGCGCGTGGACACGATGTGCACGTGATGGCGCCGGCGCAGAAGCACCGGGTCGGCACCTTCGCCGAGCAGTACGACGGGCAGACCCTGACCGTGCACCGGGTCTACAGCTGGCGGTGGCTGCCGCATCCGTGGCTGCGGTTCATGCTGCCGTGGCGCGTCAAGGCCAACTCGCGCAAGATCATCGACCGCATCCATCCGGATGCCGTGCACTTCCAGTCGCACATCATCGCCGGAAGCGGGCTGGCCCCGGTCGCGAAGAAGCGCGGGATCCGGCTGATCGGCACCAACCACACCATGCCCGAGAACGTGCTGCAGCACGTGACGATCCTGCCCAAGCCGACGCTCGACTGGCTGGCGCGCGTGCAGTGGGGCTCGGCGGCCCGTATCTTCCGGATGGCCGACGTCGTCACCAGCCCGACCCAGAACTCGGCCGACTACTTCGAGAAGATGACCGGACTGCGTGGCGTGATCGCCATCTCGAACGGCATCGACACCAGCGTCTACAAGCCGACGTTCAAGCGCCCCGCCGACAACCGCATCGTCTACGTGGGCCGGCTGGATGAAGAGAAGCACGTCGACGAGCTGCTCCAGGCCGCCGCGCGCATCGACCCGGCGCTCGACGTGCAGGTGGACATCATCGGCGGCGGCGAGATGAAGGCCAAGTTGCGCGAACTGGCGGCGACGCTCGGCATCGCCGACCGCATCCACTTCCTGGGCAAGCTGAGCGACGAGGATCTGCGTGCCACGCTCACGCGTGGCACCGTGTTCGCGATGCCGTCGCGCGCCGAGCTGCAGTGCATCGCCGCGATGGAGGCGATGGCGACCGCGCTGCCGGTTGTCGCCGCGAACGCCATGGCGCTGCCGCACCTCGTGCACGAGGGAGAGAACGGCCACCTCTACGAGCCGGGCGACATCGACGCCTTCGCGGCGGCCCTGACCGACGTGCTGACCGCCCCGCCCGCACGGCTCGACAAGATGAAGAAGGCCTCGCTCGAGGTCGTCGCGCACCACGCGATGGGCCACACGCTCGACGTGTTCGAGGCGCTGTATCGTGGGGATCCGGTGGCCGAGGTCGCCGACCCCACGTCGACGCCGGCGGGCTGACACCCACCTGCACCCGATGCGGGCGCGGGGCGGTAGCTCAGCCGGTTAGAGCAAGGGACTCATAATCCCTGGGTCGCGGGTTCAAGTCCCGCCCGCCCTACGAGAAGGTCTCTTGCTGGCTCACTCCGTCAACCCGGAGAGGGTCTCCCAGCCTCTGAGCAGCTGTCGGTCAAGGAACTGTCAATGGGCTGGGTGTGAGGTCGGCGCATTCGGCGGTCGGGTGGCCGTCCTCCATACCAATGGAGAACTCGCCGATCACGGTGGTCCCGTCAGACTTGTAGACACTGATGTAGCCGCATCCTCGAAACTCGCGCAGCTGGTTGTTGAAGACGTAGCCGATCTTCCCGTTGGTAGCTTGCGCGCCCTCGAGATCGGGCTCCCCGTTCACGTTGTTCGCTTGCCCGAAGGTCTGGCCGTGGGCGTTGACGCCGAACGGAGTAACCGTCGAACTGGCGTAGCGCGCGCTAGCCCTCCAGGTGGTCCCAGGGTCTGCCGTCACCGTAATCGAGTGCGCTCCTGGTTCGAGGTAGCCATCGGAGTTGTGGACCAAAGTCGGCCTCAGGGCGCAGTCCCAATCGGCGGTGCCCACGCTGGGGGTGACGTGTCCGGTTGCGTCCTGTGATTCGCCATCGGTCGTCGGCACTGAGATCTTGCCGGAGCTACTGATGCAGGTGACGTCGATGATCACGGTGTTCGCTCCGCTGGGAGCCGGCCCCAGATCGATCGTTGCCGTTCCCGTGCGAGTGACGTCCACCGGCTCAGTGATGGGCGTCACTTGGGTGCTCCCGGGGAAGTGCGTGACGACGATCGCGGCTCCGGTCGACGCAAGCCCGATCGCGAGCACACCGATGCCGATGGCGACCAGTCGAAGTCGACGCTGCTGCCTCTGCAGGTAGCTGGCTTTCGTGCCGATGGCTGCGAGTTCACTGCGCACCGCGTTCGCGAAATCGGGCTCGAGGTCGGTGAGGTTCATGGGTGAAGTCCTTCCGGAGCAATCAATGGAGCGGGTGCCAGGTCGTGGAGCTCAACCCGGAGGCGAGCACGTGCGCGATGAAGCCGCACGCGAGCGGCTACCGGAGTTATCCCGATCGCCGCCGCCGCGTCGGTGACGGGGAATCCCTCAACCGCCGTCAAGAGGAGCAACGCGCTGTCGGCAGCAGAGAGGCCGGCAACAGCGTCGGCGAGGCGTTGCTGGGTTTCGAGAGATTGAGCGTCCGGACCCTCGACAGATACGTCCCGGGGCAGATCCCGCAGCAGCCGCCGGTATCGCGAGGTCGATCGCTGGAGGTTGCGCGACAAGTTCACCACCGTGACGAGGA
>Ga0207703_10000030_pt1 | contig 199014 bp, 189 predicted proteins | sample KBSSwiS12_FD_184304 | JGI IMG/M metagenome (GOLD analysis project Ga0207703, IMG submission 184304) | Switchgrass rhizosphere microbial communities from Kellogg Biological Station, Michigan, USA - KBS Switchgrass S1-2 (SPAdes) (version 2) | ecosystem: Host-associated > Plants > Roots >... | reverse complement strand
GTCGCGGTTGGAGACCATGATCTTGCGGTCGAGCAGGGTGATGTCGATGATCGGTGGGATGAAGCCGTCGTCGAGCGAGCGCAGGCCGTGGACCATCTCGCCCTGCATCGGCTCGGCAGCGACGATCAGCGTCTCGGGGTCGTGCTCCTTCAGCCGCCGCCCGTTGCCCATCAGCGTGCCGCCGGTGCCGAGGCCGCCGACGAAGGCCGTCACCTCGTCGAGCTCCTCGAGGATCTCAACCGCGGTGCCGTTGTAGTGGGCCAGCGGATTGGCCTCGTTGCCGTATTGGTAGGGCATGTAGTAGCGCGAGTCCTTGGCCATCTCCAGCGCCACCTCGACCGCCCCGTTGGAGCCCTTGGCCCCCTCGGAGTAGGCGATCTCCGCCCCGTACATCTCGAGCAGCTGGGTGCGCTCGGCGGTGACGTTGTCGGGCATCACGACCTCGAGGTCGTAGCCCTTGCGGCTGCAGATCATCGCCAGCGAGATGCCGGTGTTGCCGGAGGTCGGCTCGAGGATCGTCTGCCCGGGCTCGATCGCCCCTTCGGCCTCGGCCGCCTCGATCATCGATTTGGCGACCCGGTCCTTGACCGAGCCGGTCGGGTTGCGGCCCTCGAGCTTGGCGTAGATGCGGACGTCGGGCTTGGGCGAGAAGCGCGGCAGCTCGACCAAGGGGGTATTGCCGATCGACTCGACGATGTCGCCGAAGCGTCCCCCGCAGGGTCTGTTGAGTAGCTCGTCGCGCGGCATCTCGATCTCCCGTTACTTCAGAAAGTATAGCCAGGGGTCGAGTACCCCGGTCAGGGGATCGTGAACCGGCTCAGCCGCCGGCCATGGCGGGCAAGATCACGACCGTGTCGCCGTCGGCAACCGTCGTGTCGAGCCCGTCGAGCACCCGCACGTCCTCGTCGTTGAGGTAGACGTTGACGTAGCGGTTGAGATCGCCGTCGGGGCCGAAGAGCTGTGCCTCGGTGTCGGGGTGCGCGGCGGTCAGCGCCCGCAGCACCTCGCCGACGTTGGAGCCGTCGGCCTCGACCTCGGGCTGCCCCCCGGTCTGGGCGCGCAGCACTGGTGGGATGCGAATCGTTGCCATCGGGACGCGATCCTAATGGAGGTCGATCGAGTCGGCCGTTACCCGGCGCAGAAGGCGTCGTAGTCGGGGAACTTGCCGAGATCCTCGTCGGCGATCTCCGCCGCGTCGGGGCCGCAGATCGGGCAGTTGGGATCGCGCCGCACTTTCAACTCGGTGAAGCGCGTGCTCAGCGCCTCGAAGAGCAGCAGGCGACCGATCAGCGGCTCGCCGATGCCGAGGACGAGCTTCAGCACCTCGTTGGCCTGCAGCAGGCCCATCGTCCCGGCCATCACGCCGAGCACCCCGTTGGCCGAGCAGCTCGGCGCCAGCTCGGCCGGCGGCGGCGTCGGGTAGAGGCAGCGGTAGCAGGGCCCCTCGAAGGGGACGAAGGTCGAGATCTGGCCGTCGAAGCTGAGGATCGAGGCGGAGACGACCGGCTTGCGCAGTCGCACCGAGGCGTCGTTGAGCAGATAGCGGGTGGGGAAGTTGTCGGCGCCGTCGACGATCACGTCGTACTCGCTGAGGATCTCGACGATGTTGGAGGAGTTGAGGCGGAAGTTGTGCTCGACGACGTCCACGTCGGGATTGAGCGCTTCGATCGTCAGTCGCGCCGACTCGGTCTTCGGCACGCCGATCCGTTCGGTGTTGTGGATCACCTGGCGCTGCAGGTTGGAGGCGTCGACGACGTCGTCGTCGACCAGGCCGAGCGTGCCGATCCCGGCAGCGGCGAGGTAGAGCGCGGTCGGTGCGCCGAGGCCGCCGGCGCCGACCAGCAGCACCTTCGCGCCCAGCATCTTCAGCTGGCCGTCGACCCCGACCTCGGGCAGCAGGGTGTGGCGCGAGTAGCGATCGCGCTGCTCGGCGGTCATGCCGCCGGCGGCGACGACCGGCAGCCCCTGCTCCTGCCAGGCGAGGATCCCGCCGGCCATCGAGGCGACGTCGGTGTAGCCGAGCGCCTGCAACTGCTCGGCCGCCTTGTAGGAGCGGTTGCCGCTTCGGCAGTAGAGGATCGTCCGCGCCGACTTGTTGGGGGCCGCGGCGGCGATTTCGTCGACGAGCAGCCCAGGCGGCACGAGCTTGCCGTTCTCGAGGTGAGCCTCCTGATACTCGTGCGGCTCGCGGGTGTCGATCAGGACGACGTCGCCGGCCTCGATCTCCTGCCGTGCCTCGAAGGGCTCGATCTCCTCGACCTGCTGCTTGATCTGGGTGGGGGCCATCGCTCTCCTAAAGACTGAAAAGGGGGAAATACCCTAATTCCGATCCGGCTTTACTTCAAAAAGTATAGCGCCACCAGATCGGCAGTCGCGTCGGGCAGCTGGTCTATGCGGCCGGTGTCGACATAGCGACCGACCAGAGAAAGGGTGCCACCGATGAGGAGCTCCTCGAGATCCTCGGGCAGCTCGGCGTTTTCAGGCCGGTTTGCGTGCAGTATCTCGGCGAGGTGCTCGATGCAAACCTGTCGCCGGCGACGGGCGACAGAGCCCGCCTGCAGCGCCTCGACTGCGATCAGGTGAGCCACATCGGGGTTTGCGGCAAGCAGTCGCATCGCCTCCCGAACGCCGGCCCGAACGCTCTCCGGCCAGCCCTCCCCGGTAGTGACCGCCGCCTCCACCCGCTCGCACAGCCACTCCGCCGCGATGTCGTAAGTCGCGAGGAAGCACTCCTCCTTGCTCTTGAACTGGCTATAGAAAGAAGCGCGGGAGACACCGGCCTCCCGGGTCAGGTTGCCGATCGTCAGCTCGGCATAGCCGTGCTCCGGTAGAACACGCAGCATCGCCGCGACGATGCGCAGGCGCTGGTTGCGGGCGACGAAGGAGCGCGGCAGACCGTGGCGCCCCGAGGGCAGCTGCGAGAGCGCGAGCTCGGCCGGCAGCTCAGGAAGATCGCCCGGCTCGAAGCGCTCCGGCTCGGCGTCAGCCGGCGACGGCCCGGGCATCGGCCGCCAAGGTGGGCGCGAGCAGGAAGCCGAGCAGGAGGTCATGGTCCTCCGTCAGCTGCTCGGCCTCGCCGGCAAGGACCCGGCCAGACACGTGCGATGCGAGGCCTCCCGCCAGCAGGCGCAGTGTCTCCTCCGGCACGACCTCCCCACCGGGAACATAATCGGGTGGGCGCAGCGCTTCCGCCAAGCGGACCAGCGAACGCTCGTGCTCCAGCCTGGCCGGACGAGCCGCGGCGAGCGACTCGACCAGCAGGAGGTGGGCAAGCGGAGGATCGTCGGCGAGGAACCCTAGCCCGGTGCCGAGGCCCGCCGAAACCTGGGCGCTCCAGTCGCCCCGATCGCCGGTGGCGGCCTCGACCACGGCGGCGAGACGCTCCACCCCATCCTCATAGGCCGCTGCGAAACAGGCCTCCTTGCCGCGGAAGTGCTCGTAGAAGGTGGCCCGCGAGAGGCCAGCAAGTTCGACCACGTCGGTGATCTTCGTGTCCTCGTAGCCGTGATAGGCGAGCGCCGCGGCGAGCCCCTCAAAGATGCGGCGGCGCTGGTTGGCGATCACCTCGGCACGCGAGAGTCCCGAACGCGGCGGAATCCGCTCGACCACCGGCGGCGCGGCGTCGGGCCGGCGCCGGGAGCCACGTGGCTCCCGGGTCGCCATACCGCGTGCGTTCTCAGCAGAAGACACGCGCCAATACAAACACGTCAGTTCACATTTGTCAAGATACGCACGTGGTATCTATGACTTTGGATGCTTCTTATGCTTCCGCGCCTTCCCACAGCTCGGCTTCACAACCGACTTGAAGCTGTAGGGAGCTCCGTTTTGCCCGGCGAAGACGGCGTCTGCCTTGTTGGTCCCGGCGCAGAGGTTTCTGCTGTTGACCACAAGCCCCTTCTTGCCGCCCTGCATGTTGAGGATGAATTTGGAGACAGGCGCGTCGGGGATCGTTTCGAAGGAGCTTCTGATCCCTCCTTTGAAGGAGTCGATTCGCGAGGCGATGTCGACGTTGACGATTCCGTGCAGTGCCACGACCAGGTCGGGCAGCTTGTGGTTCGATGACCTGAGATAGACCGGCCCTTCGATCGGTTCGTCGAGCAGAGGCGTGTATGCCTTTGCGTAGCCGTACTGGGCCGCCTTTGGACAACCGCCTCCCGAGCCTCCGTTTGCGGCGTACTGCACCCTGGTGCAGATCGTGCGGATGTGGGCCTGGTCGAGGAATGCGGACTGCGGCAGAGTCACTACGGCTTTGCCGATGTTGGCGTCCGCGTTCCTTGCGGTGACGACTGCTTTCAGCGCCGGGTGATCGCCTCGCTCGGTCCCCCCGTGCAGCTCCAAGGCCAGCTTCGGCTTGAAGGCCAGGCTCGCACAGCTCGCCGCCTGGTAGGGGGTCGAGAGATCTACGGGAACGTCGTCGCTCGGGTCGAAGATGTTCTTGTAGGCGCCGAACAGAGTCGCTTTGGCCGAGCTTCGTTCACAGCTCGTAGGGTTGACGATGAAGTCGGGCCGATCCACTGAGACCCGCAGCTCCCTGACTTTCAAGACGATCCCTTTGAGGATGTGGGGGATCGGGTCCGAGCCGGCTCCGTCGACTTCGACTTCGGCGGTCACCGGGTTGAGCGTCAGTGCCTCCCTTACGACAACGGTGCCTGCGTCGAAGGGACCCGCGAGTGCCGGGGTGATCGAGATCACCGAGAGCGGATCGCCGTGGTAGGGGCCGCCGAGATAGAGCTTGCCCGGGACGTAGGTGAGCGAGTCGCCGACCCCGGCACCCGCGAACGTGTGGCCGATCAGCGAGCTCGAGGGACAGCTCGGTGAGGCGAGCTCCTGTTTACCGGTCTTGCCCCTTGCCGAAGCGATCGCGGCGTCGGAGCATTTGCTGATCCCGGCCAGCTTGCCGAGCACTCCCGGAGGCAGGACCGCCGAGAACTTGGTCATGTCCTGTTCTCCGTCGGCACGCGTCAGCCTCATGTCGAAGGGTGAGTAGGACTTGGCGTTGTTGTTCACCGATCCCGCTTCGAAGCGCGGATTGAAGGGCGGCAGGCCTGCCGGCGGGCAGGGCCCTCCGTTGACTCCCTTGGTGATTTCGAAGCTCGATTCGACCGTCTTTGGGCTGTTCGGAGCCGAATAGGGATAGAACTTTGCGACGGTGGTGTATTTGCCGCAGGCCGGAGGGCTGATCAACGCCGCCCTCGCTCCTTCTCTGAAGTGGAAGCTGAAGTGGGTGAAGGGCAGCTCGGGGACGTTTTCCAAAGTCGCCACCAACTGACCCGTAACCGGGTCCGGGATGACCTTGATGGCCTGCTTGACCATCACGCCGCGCAGCGAGTTCTTCAAGACCATGTACAGGGCTACGTCTGAGTCGAAGGGGTTCTCGGCACCGTGTTCGGTCGTTTCGGGGTTGTCTTGCTGGGCCAAGAAGACCGAGCCTTCGAGCCCTTCTTCGATCAGCGGCGTGGTCAGGTCGAGCGAGCCGACTTTCGAGTCCGCTGGGCAGCCTTCGCCGAAGGCCGAGGCTGCGGTCTCCTTCTTGTATTGAGAAGGCGTGCAGAAGCCGAGTCCTTCGCCCACCGAGGGGTTGATCGTCACCCCTTCGGGCAGCGTCACTTCGACTTTCTCGGTGTTCGATTCGGCCACGGCACTTTGATCGAACAGGCCGTTGTTGGGGAAGTCGACGTTGAAGTCGAGCCCCGTCCCCGTCTCGGCCTGGTTGGTGGACATGACCGTTTCGTTTGCCGGGTTGTACGGGAGCTTGTCGCAGCCGCTTACTCCAACGGAATTGCCGTTGTAGTCGGTGGTCTGGACGCTGCCGGAGACGAATTTGCCGGGGTTTTGCCAGGAGTCGGCGGAGAGGTTGAAGCTGAGCGGGCCCGAGCAGGCGCTCGGCATCGTGATCAGGGGGATTTTGCCCGGTTCGGTCGGGCAGGCGACTTCGAAGCCGCTGGTGTAGCAACTGGACCCGTACGCTTCGCTCGGGCAGACGGCTTCTTTGCCGGAGGCGGCGCATCCGAGTCCCCGCGCGAAGTCGTGACTCGACGCAGTGGGGTTGCCCCAGAACTCGAGCGTGACGCCGCTCATCTGACCGAACTGGGGGATGTCGCGGGTGTCGGAGCCGAGCGCGTATTCGCCGTCGGGACGAACCTGGGCCAACAGGTGGATGAAGATGCCGAAGCCGGCGACGTTGAAGCCGAAGGCCGCCGCGGCGCCCGGCGGGGGCACGAGGCTATAGAGGCCAGCGGGGCTCAAAATGCCCACCGGACCGAGCTGGCTGATCCTGACGTGGGCGAGGCCGGCCTCCGAGCCCAGGGGGCAGCTTTCGGTCTCGAGCTGGACCTCGGTGCAAAGCGCCGTGGTCGCGCGGGGGTTGATTACGAGGCCCTTTGGCAGGGTGGCGAAGATGTCCTTGGGGTTCTCCCCCGGCAGGTCTTGGCCGAAGGACCCCGTTTGGGCGAAGGCGGTGTTGAACTGGGCGCCGACGTGCATTTCGTAGGGGTGGGCGCCGGCTCGGGTCTCGGCGTTGCCTTCTTCGCCGCTGAGCGACATTTCGAGGGTCTGGAGGGAGAAGGGCGTCGGTTCGGGGCTGATCGGCGTCTGCAGAGTGCCCGAGGCGGTCGGGGCCCCGCCGCCGGAGACACTGAAGCGGTCGGTGACGGTGCCTGAGACGCCAGCTTCTATGTTCACCGGTACGTACATGAAGAATTCTTCGCCAGGTCGGAAGGCTCCGGTGAACGTGCAGCTAACGGGCGGGCCGACATCGCAGGAGTCCGCGTTCACGTGCCGCGCGGTCAGGCCCATGAATGAAGTGCCCCCGAAGACAGGCGGTTTGGGGTTGACGTTGAAGCCGGGCGGCAACACGTCAGAGATCGTGATCGGTTCGGTGGTGGTGTCCACCGAACCGGTGTTGCGAACCATGACCGCGTAGATGTTGCGGCCGTCGCTCTCGTTGGGGGCGAAGTTGGAGGGCGTGGCAAAGGCGCTGATCGCAAAGGCGGGCCCGGGGGTCGCTGCCGATGCCGCGGTAGGCTGAGCCGCCACGGGAAGCGCCAGAAGGCCCAGGGCAATAACGGCGCGGCAAAGCCACGAACGGGTCGAAACTCGCTTTGCCGAAATCACTTGGAACCTCCGCGGTTGGTATTTGCTTGCTGGTGCTGGGCTCGCTTGTTCTGGGCTCGCTTGTGGTGCTTCTTTTGTCCGTGCCTGGACACGCAGCGGGACTTGCCGGCGGCGCGCACCTTGCGCTTGCCCTTCGGGCAGCGGCTCTTGGTCGGGGCCGGCTTGGCGTTGCCGGGGCCCTGGAAGGAGGCGCTGGAGAGCGATTGGGGCGGCGGCGGGGGCGGGTTGGCCGCGCAGGCGGTGCTCTCGCAGGTCGGCGGCGTCAGTTCGTGCTGGGAGGCAAGTCCCCCGCCCGCGCTCGCGTCATAGACGTCTTCGAGCTGGTCGTGGTCTCCCGGCACCAGTTGCTGGGGGGTGAAGAAGAAGACGTCGTTGCCGTTGGTCGAGGCGTCGAGGAAGTAGGTTGGATCGGGGCTCCTGCCGCTGGAGATCAGGTACAGACAGCCGCCGTCTTGGCTTTCCGATTCGCAGGAGCCTTCGCCCTTTGCCTCCCACTCGTAGACATCCAGACAGGAGGGGTTTCCATTGACGAGCGGACAGCCGCTGTTGCCGTTGGTGTCGGCGGGCAACAGCGCGTCGCCGGTCTGGAAGAAGACGCGCTTGCCGTTGGCCGAGAGGTTGCGGGTGAGGAACGGGGCGCCCCCCGGAGGGTCGATCGTCGCAAAGTTGAAATGATCACTGACCAGAGATGGTCCGCCCTTAGGCGCCAACCCGGCCGGGTTGCAGGTGACGCAGTCCAGCTGTTCGGTCGCGGGGACGTAGCGATAGAACTCGGGGTAGACGCACGGTATGGGCCCGATGTTTGTCCTACAGTTTTTGCCGGGTTCGACATTGTCATAGCCGGTGAGACTCTCGGTAGAGCGGAAGAGCAGGGTGCCGTCGTCGGCGACGCGGGAGGTTCGCTTGGGAGATTCGAGCCAGTTTTCTCCCTCGAGCCAGCTATTTCCTTCGCCCTGATCGAGCCGCGCAATGAACGTGACCGTGCCGCCGTGGGCGACGTAGAGGTTGCACGCCCTAGGCGGGAAGCCCCTGCAATTGGCCGGGGATGCTCCAGCGTCGAGCACGCCTCCGGCGGCGAAGTAGACATAGGCGCCATCGGCGGAGGCGCCGAGCACGCCGCCTACGTTTGCTCCCTTGGCGTCGCTCACGTTGGTGTCGACGGTCAGATCGGTCAGCTGCCCCGATTCGGTGTCATAGGAGTAGAGATCGGACCCCTGGCTTGGGTTTTCGTGCGGGGTTTCGCAGTCGCTCGCCCCGGTCGAGACCGCGGTCGAGTCGTCGGTCAGCTTCTCGCAGCTGGTGAAGAAGGCCTTCGACCCGTCAGGGGTAACAGCCCAGAGGGTCTTCGGCTTGGCGCCGTTGGGGTCGGGCGTGGAGCGCTGGGAGGCCGAGATCCAGGTCGTTCTCTCGCCGTCTTCGCGCACGTAGATCTTGCCTTCGCCCGGGGTGCTGAAGAAGACCCTGGAGCCGTCGCGCGAGATCGTGTTCGGGGCGTAGGCGCTGCCATTGCCGGGGACTGAACCCGTGGGCGAAATGACACAAGCGGGGCCGCCTTCGTCGTCGCAGCTTGTCGCCGAGCCGGCGGGAATGCGGCCGACGTAGGTGAGTTTGCCGTGGTCGAGGTCATAGAGGTTGATGGGGGCGGAGGTGAGGGGAACTCCGGGCAGCAGAGATAGACCGGACCGGAAGACCAGGTGCCGGGTGTCGGCGGCGAAGCCAGCGGCAGACGTTTGACCGAGATCGCCGGTCACCTGCGGCTCGAAGGTGGCATTGGCGCTGTCACGCAGGAGGAGGGCGGCGGGAGAGGTGACGAGCGTGACCGAGAGGTCTTCGCTCAAGCCCCCCGTGAAGGCTTGTTCGCCCGGTTCGGTTGCCGGAAGCAGGCCGTCGGTGCTCCAGCCGTCAGAGCCGCGGGAGGCGACGTAGGCCGCGAGGCGTGAGCTGCCGCCGCTGCTCGGCAGGCCGCCAAAGAGGTAGAAGGTGACGCGATCGCCGTTGCTGGAGGCCTCGGTAAGCGCTTGGCCTCCCTGCACGTTGGCGCCGTTCTTGTCGGTCGGCGAGGCCTGTTCGTAGGCACGACAGTCGGGAAGCCTCTCGCCGAAGCCGGTGCGGAAGCCGTCGTTCGAGCAGGGCGGGAAGCTCTGCTGTGCGGTGTAGGTGGCGAAGGGGGTGTCGACGCCTTCGGTCGTCCCGGCGCCGTTGGTGGCGACGAAGCGGAAGTGGTAGGCGGTGCCCGACGTCAGCCCGGCGACGTGGACGCTGACCGTGTGCGGGCTTTCGTCGCCTTCGGAGCCGACCACGGCGGTGGGGCTGCTCTGCCCGTAGGCGGAGGTGGTGCCGAATTCCACCTTGTAGGTGGTCGGGCCGCCCTTGGGGTTGATCACAGCGCTGAGATCGGCGTTATCGGTCCCAACCCCTTCGACAGAGACCGATTCGATCAGCGGTTTGACCGGGGTATGGAAGATGTCGACGGTGCCGAAACTGGTCCCGAGGCTGTTCGTCGCGGCGAGACGGAAGCGGTAGTCGACCCCCGGGGTGAGGCCGGTCGCTTCGCCCGTCACCGCACTATGAGATTCCCCCGTGAACGGACCCGCCGGTGAGCAGGGGACCGTCGATGCCCCGGTGAAGCCTTCGCTTTGGAATTTGGCCTTGGTCGTGTACTGGAATTCGCAGGTGGTCGAGGGCCCGCCGGAGGCGCCGACGGTGCCGTGGAGGAGTGCGCTCGTCGAGAGCACCGCGGTCGCGTCTTCGGTCGTCGCGTCGGGAAGGTGGACCGGCGGGCCGTAGACCTGAACGGTGAGGCCGCTCCTGTCGGCGGCGTAGGCCTTTCCACTTGCGTCGTCGACGGCGATGCCTTCGGAGCCGGTGATTCCCGAGCCGAATTCATAGAGCGGGGCGCCCGAGCTGTCGAAGACCTTGACCTTGGCGGCGGTGTCGACGTATAGGTCGTCGTTTTCGGGGTCCACCGCGAGGGCGTAGGCCGCGACACCGGTGACATCGCCTTCGGAGGTGTAGGTGGTCGAAGCAGTGACCGGGAACTGGGAGGGGGCGAACTTTGCGACCCCCGTTTTGCCGAACACATAGCGCGCCACGTAGACGTTCCCCTGGGAATCGACCGCGACGTTGCAGGCTTCGGGGGCTTCGAAGGAGGTCACTTCTTCCCCGTCGGGTGCATAGACGTGAACGCCGGTGCCGTAGTCACCCATGTAGATGTCGCCGTTCGAGTCGACGGCCACGCCGCAGACTTCGCTGAAGTCGGGGAGTTCGCTCGATCCCGAGCCAGGGCCGGCAGTGAATTCCTTCGGTTCGCCGCTTTGCTTGAAGGCTTTGATCACATGGTTCAAGTAGTCGGCGACGTAGAAGTCGTGGCTCGTCGAGTCGACCGCGATCTCCCCGATCGCTTCGCCGGAGTAGATGGCGAAGTCACTGATTTCATTTGAGCCCAAGGCGGAGAATTCGGCTGGCGCGCCGTTTTCGTCGAACCGTTCGATTCTGGCCCTGTGAGGGAAGCCGTCGTATTCGGCGACGTAGACGTCGTTGGTACCTTGGTCGACCGCGACCGCGCCAGGCCCTTCCGCGCCGGGTTGAACTTCGGGAAAGGACCCGAGGGTTTCGATCCCCACGCGGGTTTCGGCGCCGAAGGCAGCAGCCGGGAGCAGGCAGACGGCTAGCGCGAGGATGCCGAGCAGGACGCCGAGACGGCCGATCGATCCAATGCGAGCGCTCGGACCCGAGTTCGATCCCACCGACGATGCCTTCGCGTGGCTTCTCACGTAGCTCTCTCCTTGTCCCTCGAGCCCTCTGCCGGCCGCTTCCCTGTGCGACCTGCCGTGGCTCAGTTGTCCCTGTTTCCCTGCTGCGCGAACTTCGTTGGCTATACCGCTTTAGTTCCCAACCGAAGACGCGGCCAGATGTAAACACGCCAGTTCGGCGTTGTCAAGATACGCACATGGTATTGCTAATTTCTATGTGTGATTTGCAGGGACTTCGGGATGGAGAAATCTCACGCGAACCTCGTGGGTTCCCAGATAAATCGTCGTTCGAGCTGGGTACGGGTGGTTCTGTAGCGCGCTTAGGCGCTGGCCTGTTTGCGCTGTGCCTCGGCCGGTTCGGCGGCCGAGGTCTCGTCGCGCTCGAACGGGACGAGACGGCCCTCTTTCGGGCCGGTGTCGCCGAGGCGATAGAAGGCGAGCACGTACTCAACCAAGGGGGCCTCGAGGCCCCGCAGCTTCTTCGCCCGATCATGGAGGAGCTCGCTGGCGACTCGGGACGCGATGCCGCCGACGATCACGCCCTCGACCTCAGGCGCAGGGATCGCTCGGGCCGGCAGGTCCGGCGCCGCGGAGCGCAGCAAGGTGCCGTAGCGCTGCAGCCACTCGTGGTAGCGCAGGGCGATCCCCTCCCCCGCCGAGGGAGCCTCGACGAAGAGCAGGCGCGCCATGTCGGGGTCGGACGCCATTGCATCCAGGCCCGCCGCCAGCGAGCGCTCGACGCGCTCTTCGATCGTCACGCCCGCGTCGCATGGCCGCATGAGGATCTCGAAGAGCTGTTCGTGGCCGGCGTCGTGCGCGGCCGCAAAGCACTCCTGCTTGTCGGCGAAGTTCTTGTAGAAGGCGTTGCGCGAAACGGCGGCGGCCTTGACGATGTCGGCGACCGACATCGCTTCGTAGCCGCGCTCGGCGACCACGCGGGGAACGGCATCGATCAGCCGCTCGCGCTGGTCGCGAAGCACCTCCTCCGGCGCGAGCGCATGGCGGCCGCGCGGAAGGCGGCGAGGCGCGTTGGATTTGGTGCCGGCGCGTGCTTTTGCCATACGTGCGAACGGCCTATGCCGTTACACGTACAGGGTAGTTCTTAAATACGTCCCGGTCAATCAGCCCAGCGAGGGGCGCATCTGGCGCAGCCTCTTCACCCGCTCCTCGATCGGCGGGTGGGTCGAGAAGAGACCGGCGATGCCCTTGCTCGAGAAGGGCTTGACGATGTAGAGGGGCTCGGCCGCCTGGTTGACCTGCATCGGCATGTCCGTCGCCCCCTGCTCGAGGCGCAGCAGGGCGCTGGCCAGCGACTCGGGGTTGCCGCAGATTTCGGCTCCGCCGGCGTCGGCCGCATACTCGCGCTGACGCGAGATTGCCAGCTGGATGATGCTCGCCGCGAGCGGCGCCAGCAGCACCATCGCCAGCGAGGCGACAAGGCCGAGCGGCGAGTTGTCGTCGTCGCCGAACCAGAGCAGCATGTAGGCGAGGTAGGTGATCGCGGCGCCGATCGCGGCGGCCACCGACTGGATCAGGATGTCGCGGTTCCTCACGTGCGTCAGCTCGTGGGCGAGGACGCCGCGCAGCTCGTCCTCGGAGAGCAGCTTGGTGATACCGCGGGTGACGGCGACCGCGGAGTGCTTCGGGTTGCGACCGGTGGCGAAGGCGTTGGGCTGGTCCTGCGGGATCATGTAGAGGCGCGGCATCGGCAGGTCGGCGCGCGTCGTCAGTTCGCGCATGATCTCGTAGAGCCGCGGCGCTTCCGATTCCTCGATCGGCTTGGCGCGGCTCATCGCCAGCGCCATTTTGTCGCTGAAGAAGTAGGAAAAGAAGTTGATCGCCAGGGCGATGAGGAGGAAGAGGCCGGCGGTCTGGGCGCCGCCGATCAGCGCGCCGATCACGACCAGCAGGCCGGAGAGGCCGGCCAGCAAGATCGTCGTGCGCAGGGTGGCTCCCCAGGTGGACTGCTTGGTCGTGCTCATCGCATGGCTCCTATTCGCGTTTGTGCAGTCACTGAAGTATTGCGACGAAGACCGACTTCCCCTATAGGGGTCACCCCCCATTCCGATGTGTCTGAGCTTACGGGTTCATATGGCCCCATAAGCTCAGACACGTGCGCATTCGAGGCCCGAAATGACGACCGCCGCCATCGTCGCGCTCGCCGTCGTCGCGATGGCGCTCGCGATCAACCTCGTCGTCCTACGGCGCCGCTTTGCGCCGCTCGAAGATCTGGTCGAGGAAATGGAGAAGGTCGACCTGAGCCGGCCGGGGCCGCTGCTGCCGGACTCGATCGATGGGGTCGGCGAGACCGAGGAGGTCGAGCGGATCGAGCTCGCCTTCCTGCGGATGATCCGGCGCCTGGAAGCGGAGCGACGACGCGCCGGCAGCGCTGCCCTGCGCGCCCAGGAGGAGGAGCGGGCGCGGGTCGCGCGCGACCTGCACGACGAGGTCAACCAATCGCTGACCGGGTTGCTGCTGCGCCTCGAGGCAGTACGGGAGGCGGCGCCGCCGGAGCTGGAGCCCGAGCTCGCCGAGACGCGCACCCTCGCCAACCAGGCGATGCGCGAGCTGCTCTCTCTCGCCCGCCAGCTGCGGCCGACCGCGCTCGACGACCTCGGCCTCGCCGCGGCGATCGCCGGGCAGGTGGAGCAGCTCGAGCGCTCCGGCCTGACGGCCGAGCTGTCCGCGGAGGGCGATTTCTCCGACCTCGACGACGACGTGCAACTGGTCGTCTATCGCGTCGCCCAGGAGTCGCTGACCAACGCCGCCCGCCACAGCGAGGCGCAGCGGATCGCGGTGACACTGCGCCGCTCCGGCGATGCGGTCGAGCTGGAGGTAGCCGACGACGGCCGCGGCTTCGCCTTCGAGCAGTCCGAGCGCGGCCTCGGCATCGGCGGCATGCGCGAGCGGGCCCTATTGATCGGCGCCGAGCTGACGATCGAGTCGCGACCTGGGCAAGGCACCCGGATCCGCTTGCTGGTCCGTGCGTAGCGGTCTGGCACTCTCAGGGTCAAAGTGTCTATGAGTGCCAAGGTTGACTAGACCCATTAATTATGGCCTCTCTTAGTCAAACTGGAGAATCCCTGCTTTCAAGCTAAAAAAGCAGCTTTCTGTCTTAGTTTGACTAAGAATAACTGAGCCTTGATATCTTGGTCAAATGCCTCGGCCAAGCAGGGACACCATTTACCAACGACTCAAGACCTCGGTCGACGGCCTGGCCAGTGTCGGAGGCTTGCCGCTTCCCGCTGAGGCGAGCGCGATCTGGAGAGACATCTGGCACCAGGAGGCTCACCATTCGACGGCCATGGAGGGCAACACGCTCGTATTTCGCGAGGTGCAACTACTGCTGGAGACGGGCAAGGCGGTCGGCAGCAAGGAAATGAAGGCCTACCTCGAGGTGCAGAGCTATGGCAAGGCGGCCGAGTGGGTCTATGCCCAGGCGCGCGAGCGGGGGGCGGTGAAGATAACCGCCGCCGAGATCCGCGAGATACACGAGCTCGCAGTAGAGACGGTTTGGACCTATTTTCCCCCCGACCAACTCGACCCTCGCGAGGGACCCGGCGCATATCGCCGCAAGGAAATCGAGCCGTTCGATGGCGGGATGCGACCGCCGGCATGGCCCGACATATCGGCTGCAGTCACCGACTGGGTTGAGAGGGTGAACAGCGCTGCCTGGCAGTCGTCCAACGAGCGCCATGTCATCGAGGAGTTCGCGGACTTGCACGCCTCCTTCGAGCGGATCCATCCATTTCGCGACGGGAACGGACGCGTCGGTCGCCTGGTGCTGAACCTGCTTCTGGTGCGCCATGGGTACCCCCCCGCAGTCATCTACAAAAGCGAGCGCGACCGCTACCTGGCGGCACTCAGGCGCGCAGACTCGAGGGACTGCGGGGCGCTCGGTGAGTTGTTGGCCCGCTCGATCAAGCAAAGCATCGACCGATTCATCCTGCCTTCACTCGCCGGACCCCACAAGCTGATCCCGATCAGCGCCCTGGCCGGCACCGCCGGCCTCTCTCGCAATGCCCTAACCCTGGCGGTGCAGAGGGGGCGCCTCAAAGCGGTCAAGAAAGGCAACGCATGGCATTCGACCAAGGTCGCGGTGGAGGAATACGCCGGCTCGCGATATCGACCGCCATCGACGTCGGGGGAGATGCCCCCACACGAGAGCGGCACCCCGGCGCTGTTCGCCCGTCAAGGCTGAGCCCACGATGCGCGTCCTGATCGCAGACGACCATGGGATCGTGCGCTCCGGGCTGCGGCTGTTGCTCGAGCGCCAGCCCGACATCGAGGTCGTCGCCGAGGCGGCGGACGGCGCGGAGGCGCGCGAGCTGGCGATCCGCGAGCGGCCCGACCTGGCGATCCTCGACGTCAAGATGCCAAAGCTGACCGGGCTGCAGGCGACCCGCGAGATCAAGGCGCAGGCGCCCGAGGTCGCAGTCCTGATCCTCTCGATGCACGACGAGGAGCGCTACATCTCCGAAGCGCTGAAGGCGGGCGCGTCGGGCTACGTGGTGAAGACGCAGGCGGATACCGACCTCGTCGCGGCGATCCGGGCGGTCGAGCGGGGCGAGCCGTTCCCCGCTCCCGAGGCGCAGGGCACGCTGACGCCGCGCGAGGAGGAGATCGTCAAGCTCGTCGCCGAGGCGCACACCTCGAAGGAGATCGCGGCGATCCTCCACCTCTCCGAGAAGACGGTCGAGAACCACCGGGCGAACGCGATGCGCAAGCTCGGCATGCGCGACAGGGTCGAGTTGGTCCGCTACGCGATCCGCCGCGGGCTGATCGAGCCATGAGGCGTGCTCGCCGAGACCGGCGATTTGCTTGACTGAGGAACCAGTCTCGATGTCCACCCCGCAAGACTTCAAAGAGAAGCGTTGGCTCGCCCTGATCCTGCTCTGCTCGGCGCAGTTCGTCGTCGTGCTCGACGCTTCGATCGTCAACGTCGCGCTGCCGACGATCGGCAAGGCGCTCGACTTCTCCCAGGAGAACCTGCCCTGGGTCGTCAACGCCTACATCCTCACCTTCGGCGGCTTCCTCCTGCTCGGCGGTCGCGCCGCCGACCTGCTCGGCCGCCGTCGCGTCTTCATGGCCGGCCTGCTCGTCGTCGCCGTCGCCTCGCTCGCCGCCGGCTTCGCCTCTACCGAGGGCCAGCTGATCGCGGCACGGGCCGCACAGGGCCTCGGTGCGGCGATCATCTCGCCGGCGGCGCTCTCGATCGTCACCACCACCTTCAGCGACGGCTCCGAGCGCAACAAGGCGCTCGGCGTCTGGGGCGCGGTCGCCGGCTCAGGCGGGGCCGCGGGCGTGCTGCTCGGCGGCGTCCTCACCGACGGGCTCGGCTGGGAGTGGGTGCTCTGGGTCAACGTCCCGGTCAGCCTGATCGCCTTTGCCCTCTCCCCCAGGCTGATCGCCGAAAGCCGCGACGAGCAGGAGACCCGCGCCTTCGATGTCGCCGGCGCGGTCACCGTGACCGCGGCGCTCTCGGTCCTCGTCTACGCGGTCGTCGACGCCACCGCGTCCGGCTGGGGATCGACCAAGACGCTCAGCCTGATCGGGCTCTCCCTCGTTCTCCTCGCCGCCTTCATCGCAATCGAGATGCGCGCGACCAAGCCGTTGGTGCCGTTCTCGATCTTCCGCATCCGCACGCTGACCGGCGCCAACATCGTCGGCCTGTTGGTCGGCGCCTCGCTCTTCTCGATGTTCTTCTTCATCTCCCTATACATGCAGCAGGTGCTCGGCTACAGCGCGATCCACGCCGGCCTCTCCTACTTCCCGCTGGCGCTGACGATCATGATCTCCGCGGCCGTCGCCTCCCAGATGGTCACCCGCTTCGGCTACAAGCCGATCCTCGCCATAGGCCTGCTCTTCATCGTCATCGGGCTGACCTGGTTCAGCCGCGTCTCGGTCGGCGGCGGCTTCACCACCGACATCCTCGGCCCTTCGCTGTTCGCCGCGGCGGGACTTGGCTTCGCCTTCGTGACGACCACGATCGCCGCCGTCTCCGGGGTCGAGGAGAACGAGGCCGGCCTGGCCAGCGGCCTGATCAACACCTCGCAGCAGGTCGGCGGCGCGCTCGGCCTCGCCGTGCTCTCCACCATCGCCACCTCGCACACCAAGAGCCTCGTCGAAGGTGGGACGAGCCAGCTCGACGCGCTGACCGACGGCTTCCAGGTCGCCTTCCTGGGCGGCGCCGCGATCGCCGCGCTCGGCTTCGTCCTCACCCTCGTCCTGATCAGCAGCCGCGACAGCAAGGCCCATGTCGAACTGGGCAACGAGGCGGCCGGGCAAGAGGCAACCGAGGCCGCGTCCGCATAACCGACCTCTTCAGTAGGATTTAGATCGATGCTGTTTTCGACGAAAGCGGAGTACGGAGTTCGACTGATGGTGGAGCTTGGGCGCCAGCCCGGGTCCGCCCCGGTCTCGCTCAGTGCCGTCGCCGAGGCGGAGCGGTTGCCGCTCTCTTACCTCGAGCACCTGGTCGCCAAGCTGCGCAACGCCGGGCTGGTCAGCTCGACCCGCGGCGCCCACGGCGGCTACCGGCTGGCCCAGCCGGCGGAGACGATCACGCTCGACGAAGTGGTCGAGGCGCTGGAAGGGCAGATCGCCCCGATGGAGTGCTTCCACGAGACTCCCGAGGGCAAGGTCCTCTGCTCGCACGAGTCAGACGGCGACCATGCCTGCGCGACGAAGCTGCTCTGGACCCGTGTCCAGGGCGGCGTCACCAAGGCGCTCGCAGGCACGACGCTGGCCGAGCTGGTCGAGTTCTCCGGCGGCGTGCCCAGCGGTGCCGGCAAGGCGCCGGTCGGCAGCGTCGCTTGATTACCGAATCACCGAACCCCTCACCACCAACAGATTCACACGAACGGAGCGAAATTGGCTGAGCTGGAGATACGCAACCTGCACGTGAGCGTCGAGGACAAACAGATCCTCCGCGGCCTCGATCTCGATGTCGAGAAGGGCAAGGTCCACGCGTTGATGGGGCCCAACGGCTCGGGCAAGTCGACCCTCGCCAACGCGATCATGGGCCACCCCGCGCTCGAGGTGACCGAGGGCTCGATCGTCTTCAAGGGCGATGACATGACCGAGGCCGACCCCGACGAGCGCTCCCGCGCCGGCCTCTTCATGGCCTTCCAGTACCCCGTGGCGATTCCCGGCGTCTCGGTCAGCAAGTACCTGCGGATGATCCTCAACGCCCGTCGCGAGGCGCGCGAGGAAGGCGAGATCAAGATCAAAGAGTTCGCCAAGGTCGCCCAGGAGGCGATGGCGCTGGCCAACATCCCCAAAGACTTCTCCAGCCGCTACCTCAACGACGGCTTCTCCGGCGGCGAGAAGAAGCGGATGGAGCTGCTGCAGCTGGCGCTGCTGAAGCCGGAGATCGCGGTCCTCGACGAGACCGACTCCGGCCTCGACATCGACGCCCTTCGGGTCGTCGCCGACGGGGTAAACACCTTCGCCGGTCCCGACATGGGCGTCCTGATCATCACCCACTACCAGCGCATCCTGCACATGGTCAAGCCCGACTCGGTCCACGTCATGTTCGAAGGGCGGATCGTCAAAGAGGGCGGGCCGGAGCTGGTCGGCGTGCTCGAGGAGAAGGGCTACGGCTGGATCCGCGAGGAGGTCGAGGCGGGCGCAAGCGCCTAGCCTCGGGGCGATGGAGCCGGCCATGACCACTTCGGCGTCGGCTTTCCCGATCGAGAAGGTCCGCGCCTCCTTCCCGGCGCTGCAGCGCGAGGTCCACGGCCGCCCGGTCGCCTACCTCGACAGCGGCGCCAGCTCGCAGCGGGTCCTGGCCTCGATCCAAGCCGTCGACCGCTACGAGCGCGCCCACCACTCCAACGTCCACCGCGGCTCGCACACGCTCTCGGCCGAGGCGACCGCGGCTTACGAGGGAGCGCGGGCGACGGTCGCCGATCACCTCGGCGCGACCGACCGCCGCGAGGTGATCTTCGTCCGCAACGCGACCGAGGCGATCAACCTGGTTGCGCGGGCCTGGGGCGACGCCAACGTCGGTGCCGGCGACCGGATCGTGCTGACGGAGATGGAGCACCACTCCAACGTCGTGCCCTGGCAGCAGCTCGCCGAGCGCGTCGGCGCCGAGGTCGACTGGGTGCCCGTCGACGAGGATGGCCTGCTCGACATGGAGGCCTACACAGCGCTGCTCGAGCGCAAGCCGAAGCTGGTTGCCGTCGCCCACGTCTCCAACGTGCTCGGCACCGAGAACCCGATCGCCGAGATCGCCCGCCTGGCCCACGGGGCCGGTGCGCTGGTCTTGGCTGACGGCGCCCAGGCGGCGCCGAAGCTGCCGCTCGACGTCGCCGAGCTGGGCGCCGACTTCTACGCCGTCACCGGCCACAAGCTCTACGCGCCGACCGGGATCGGCGTGCTGTGGGCGAAGTTGGATCTGCTGCGGGAGATGCCGCCCTTCCTCGGCGGCGGCTCGATGATTCGTAAGGTGACCAAGGAGGGGACGACCTACGCCGACGTGCCGGCGCGCTTCGAGGCGGGGACGCCGGGGATCGCGCAGGCGATCGGCATGGCCTCGGCGCTGCGCTGGCTCGACGGCCTCGGCATGGAGGCGGTGCGCGATCACGAGCGAGAGATCGCCGACTACGCGCTCGAGCAACTGGCCGCGGTCCCCGGCCTACGCGTCTTCGGCCCGCCGCGCGGGCCCGAGCGCCTCGGCCCCGTCTCGTTCGAGCTCGAGGGGGTCCACGCCCACGACGTCTCCGAGATCCTCGACCGCCACGGCGTCGCCGTCCGCGCCGGTCACCACTGCGCCCAGCCCCTCATGGACCGCCTCGGGGTAGCCGCAACCGCCCGCGCCAGCTTCGGCGTCTACACGACCCGCGAGGAGATCGACCGCCTGGTCGAGGGCCTCGATACGCGCGCAGGGTTTTCGGCCTTTAAAAAAGCTTAAAACCGGCAAAAAGTTACCTAGTGATCATTGATTGCTGTTGAAAAAGTCACTCGAATAGTGCGTATGGACGCCTGGCGTCCGGGCACTAAGACTTAACCCAGCACTCAGATCGGCGAAACTGCTGCATCCCGTCGGGCTCCATGGACGGGTGGCAGGACATACGGCCCCGGGCAGCGGGCATATCCGCCGCCCGGGGCCTCGGCACAGGAGGTGCAACTCCCATGCACTGCGAAGTTAGCTCCCCGGGCAGCGAGCCGCTAAAACCTCACCCATCAGGACAGGGGCGAGAAGTGACCGGCGGGGAGGTTCCCGACGGGTTCTGGGCGACGCTCGCCGCGCGCCTGCTCCATTCGTGCCAGGTCCAGATCATCGAAGCGATGCGATGGGTCGACCAGCCCCTGTCGGCGTCCGATCTGGTTCAGGTCCTCGGCACGGGGCAGCGCCTCTCGACGATCGCCTACCACGTTCGCAGGCTCGATTCGCTCGGCGCGCTGACACCCGCCGGCAAACGCCACCCGCTGCGTGGCTCGGAGGAAAAGCTCTACCGGCTCGGCTTCCGATGAGGAGGGCGCCGGGGCGCTTCGCTAGCCTCGAAGCATGGACGACCTCTATCGCGACCAGATCCTCGAGCACTACAAGCGGCCCCACAACTTCGGCCGGATCGATGATCCCGACCTCGAGTTCGAGGACACCAATCCGTTCTGCGGCGACGAGCAGCATGTGACCGTCCGCCTCGACGAGGAGGGACGGGTCGCCGAGATCGCCTTCGAGGGTCAGGGTTGCGCGATCTCCACCGCGGCAACCTCGCTGCTCACCGACGAGCTGGTCGGCAAATCACGCGAGGAGTTGCTCCGCCTACCAAAGGAGTTCGTCCTCGACCTGCTGGGAATCGAGATCTCGGCGACGCGGATGAAGTGCGCGATGCTCGGGCTCAAGGTGGTCAAGAGCGCCGGCCTCGGCCAGCCCGCCGACTGGGAGGACGAGGGCGAGACCGGCGACCCCGCGGAGGCGGCAGCCGACCTCGGCACCACTTGAGTCCGGGCGCTTTAGTCGCCCTATATGGCTACTAAGGCGCCCGGGGCCCTTAGTTGGATCGCATATTTGGGTCGGGCGCCATCACGGCGAAAACGGCCCCGAAGGGGTCTTTGACGATCGCGATTCTGCCGACTTCGGCGATGTCGAACGGCTCCAAGGCGAGCCCGCCACCCGTCTCCTGCGCCTTTGCGACCGTGGCGTCGACGTCCTCGACGGCGAAGTAGACGAGCCAGTGGGCGGGAACCTCGTCGGGGGCACGGCCGGTTATGTCGATCATGCCGCCGACCGTGGCCTCCCCCACCTTGAGGCTGGCGTAGGTGCCGGTTTCGAACTCCCGCTCCTCGGATCCCCAGCCGAAGACGCTGCCGTAGAAGACCTTGGCGGCCTCGGGATCGCGCGTGTTGAGCTCGTTCCAGACGACCGCGTTCGCCTCGTTGACGACTTCGGCGCCGATGAAGGTGCCTGGCTGCCAGATCCCGAACACGGCCCCGGTCGGATCGGAGAAGACCGCCATCCGACCGAGGTCCATCACGTCCATCGGGTCGGCGATCGCGGTGCCGCCCGCCTCTTTCACCGCCGCGGCGGTGGCGTCGGCATCGGCGACCGAGACGTAGGTGGACCAGACCGTGGGCTGGCCCTCCTGCATCAGGGGCATCATCCCGGCGACCGGCTTGCCGCGCAGCATCGCCTGCCGATAGCCGCCGGTCTGCTCGGCGTTCTCGGACTCGGGAACGTCCCAGCCGAAGAGCGCCGCGTAGAAATCGATCGAGGCGTCGATATCCGGGGTGCCGAGGTCGACCCAAGAAGGGGTCCCGGGCTCGTAACTGGCTCTCTCGCTCATCTCAATTCTCCAATCGTCGAAGGTCGTTCCCGATCCTCTCATCCCCTGCGCGTGGGTGGTCAAACGCTTGTTACGGGGCCGCAGCCGATCCGACCCGCTCGCTAAAATCCCGACCGATACACTAGGAATAACGTGACGGACGGCACAACCACCAAGATCGAGGTCTGCCCACTCTCCGAGCTGGGGCCCGGCACGATGCGCCTGGTCGAGCACGAGGGGATCAAGATCGGAGTCTTCAACTGCGACGGGACGCTGTACGCGATCGAGGATCGCTGCTCCCATGACGACGGCCCGCTCGCCGAGGGCGAATTCAGCCCCGAGGCCTGCACCGTCGAGTGCCCCCGCCACGGTTCCCTCTTCGACCTGACCACCGGCAGGCCGAAGACGCTCCCCGCCTATGCTCCGGTGCGGACGTTCGCGACAGCCGTCGTCGACGACACCATCGTCCTGGAGGTCGATTAGCCATGGCAACGCCCGAGGCAGTTGCAGAGAAAAGAGAGCTCGCCGGCATCAACGCCGACTACAAGGAGAAGTTCGGCTTCCACGATCCCGAGAGCGGCTACGCCTACAAAGCGCCGAAGGGCCTCTCCCGCGAGGTGGTCGAATCGATCTCCGACTACAAGGACGAGCCGCAGTGGATGCGCGACTTCAGGCTGAAGGCGCTCGAGCACTTCTACTCCCGCCCGACCCCGGCCTGGGGCGGCAATCTCGCCCAGATCGACTGGGACGACATCCACTACTTCGTCCGCGCCTCCGAGAAGAACAGCCGCGACTGGAGCGAGGTCCCGGAGGACATCAAAAACACCTTCGACCGGCTTGGCATCCCCGAGGCAGAGCGCAAATTCCTCTCCGGGGTCGGCGCCCAGTACGAGTCGGAGGTCGTCTACCACCAGGTAAACGAGAAGCTCGAGGCCCAGGGCGTGATCTTCACCGACATGGACACGGCGCTGCGCGAGCACGAGGACCTGGTCCGCGAGTACTGGGCGACGATCATCCCCGCCAACGACAACAAACTGGCGGCGCTCAACTCGGCCGTCTGGTCGGGCGGGTCCTTCGTCTACGTGCCGGCCGGGGTCAAGGTCGAGATGCCGCTGCAGGCCTACTTCCGGATCAACACCGAGAACATGGGCCAGTTCGAGCGCACGCTGATCATCGCCGAGGAGGGCTCCGACGTCCACTACATCGAGGGCTGCACGGCGCCGGTCTACTCCAGCGACTCGCTGCACTCCGCGGTGGTCGAGATCTGCGCCAAGCCAAGCTCGCGAGTCCGCTACACGACCGTGCAGAACTGGTCGCAGAATGTCTTCAACCTGGTCACCAAGCGCGCCGTCGCCCACGAGAAGGCGACGATGGAGTGGGTCGACTGCAACCTCGGCTCGAAACTGACGATGAAGTACCCGTCGATCTACTTGCTCGGCCCCGAAGCGCACGGCGAGATCCTCTCGATCGCCTTCGCCGGCGACGGTCAGCACCAGGACGCCGGCGGCAAGATCATCCACGCGGCGCCGCGAACCTCGTCCTCGATCTTCTCCAAGTCGATCTCCAAGGACGGCGGGCGGGCAACCTACCGCGGCCTGCTGGAAGTCGCCGACGGGGCGACCGAATCGCGCTCGAAGGTCGTCTGCGACGCGTTGCTTCTCGACGAGGACTCGCGCTCTGACACCTACCCGACGATCCGGATCGACGAGAACGACGCCGACGTCGGCCACGAGGCGACCGTCTCGAAAATCGGCGACGAGCAGATCTTCTACCTGCAGAGCCACGGGCTCGACGAGGAAGAGGCCTCGAAGATGATCGTCAACGGCTTCATCGAGCCGGTCACCAAAGAGCTGCCGATGGAGTACGCGGTCGAGCTCAACCGCCTGATCGAGCTGCAGATGGAGGGCTCGATTGGCTGAGCTCGCCACGCTTCCACCCCTTCCGGACCAGAAGACGAAGGGGTGGGAATTCACCGACCTCTCGAACCTCGATCTCGACGCCTACGAGTCGGCTTCCGTCAGCGCCTCGATCTCTGCGGGCGACGGAGCGACTGTGTTGCCTCTCGGCGAGGCGGTCGATTCCCGTCCCGAGCTGATCGACGGACGACTTGGCACCTTGGTGCCGAGCGACGACCCCTTCGTCGCACGCAATGAGACGGGCTGGCATGACGGCGTGCTGATTCACGTTCCGGCGGGAGTGAAGCTCACCGAGCCGATCAAGGTCGAGGTGCCGCTGGACGAGGATGGCAGCGTCGTCTACTGGCGCACCCTGATCGTGCTCGAAGAGGGTGCCGAGGCCGAGGTCTGGGAGCACAGCGGCTCGGCCGGCGACGAGACCGACGCGCTGCTCAACTCGGTGGTCGAGCTGCACGTCGGACAGGCGGCGACGCTGCGCTACGTCTCGACCCAGGACATCTCCGAACGCGCCTGGATCTTCTCCAGCCAGCGAGCCCAAGTGGAGCGCGACGGTCGCCTCGACTGGACCGCGCTCGGCTTCGGCTCGGCGCGCGGCAAGGTGAGGATGGAGACCAAGCTCGCCGGCCCGGGATCGGAGGCGCGGGTGACCGGTGGCTACGCCAGCGGGCCTGGGCAGCACCTCGACTACGACACGACGCAGGAGCACGCCGCGCCGAACACCTTCTCCGACCTCGCCTTCCGCGGCGTCCTCGCCGCCCGCTCGACGGCAGTGTGGCGGGGAATGATCCGGGTCGACCCGGGCGCGCAGGGGACCGACGCCTTCCAGGAGAGCCGCAACCTGTTGCTCTCCACCGACGCGCACGCCGACGCGATCCCGGGCCTGGAGATCGAAGCCGACGACGTGCGCTGCACCCACGCTGCGGCGATCGCCCAGATCGACCGCGACCAGCTCTTCTACCTGACCTCGCGCGGGCTCGACCCGGCGACGGCCAAGCAGCTGATCATCGAGGGCTTCCTCGAGTCGCTGGTCGAACGCTTGGCGGAGGGGCCCGTGCGGGAAGAGATCTCCGCGGCACTCGAGCACCGCCTCGCCGAGATCCTCTAGCTAAGCGATATCGATCGGTTGGTGTCCTCAAAGGCATGGCGAATCAGATCGAGAAATCGCTTGTTCAAGCCATACAAGGACCGTCAGATTTTTCAGAACTTGACTTTGTGGTTCTTATATGTTCTTATGCCGCCAGCGACCTGGACGTGCTGGTTTCCCTGCGGAAAGGTCGACCTTGAGGTAAGCGGACGTGGCCCCGGGCAAGTCAACCCCATTGGCAGGCCCGGGGAGGTCCGCCTTGCCTACTGCCCGCGAGCGCGGCCGTCCCCGTTTGAGACTTTGAGCGCTTTTCCCGGCCCCAAGAATGGCGCCAAGACCATGTAGGTAGCGAGCGGGGCGATCTGGGGCAAGGCCTGGGGGCCCTCGTTGACGATCTGGGTGTAGAGCGAGGTCCACACCGCGCCGAGCGCGGCGTCCCCCACGATCGGCTTCATCTGCGGCATGGTCTCGAGCCCGGGGCCCAGCAAAGCCCGTATCTCCGCATTCGCGCGGTCCCGCTGATCCAAGGCTTCCGGACCCGCGGCGTAGGTCTCCACCGCGACGAGCCGGGCCAGGTTCGGCTCTGATGCATAGAACGCGCAGAGCGCTCCGATCGCGGCACGGACACCGTTCTCCCAGTCGGGCGCACGGCGCGCGGCAGGCATCACAAAACCCAGCATCTGCGACCCGGCCGAGTCGAGTGCCGCGACGAGCGCCGCGTGCTTGTCGGCAAAATGAGAGTAGAAGGTTGCTTGAGAAACCGAGGCCCTGGCGGCGATCTCAGCGATCGTCACCGCGGGATAGCCGCGCTCGCCGGCGCTTGCCGCCAACGCCCGAATGATCCGCTCTGCCTGGCTGTAGGCGACGAAGGGCGGCGGGTGAGCCTCGACCGGCCTGGAGCGTCGCCCCGTCACTCGCAACGGAGTGCCGGGCGGCTCATAGCTGAGCGCCCAATCCCAGAGATCGTTCCCGTGGGCGAGGAGCGACTCGTCTGCATCCCCTCTGCGCAACTGGGACTGAACGACCGACTGGGCGCCGCCAAGCAAGCCGAGGACCAAATCCGCGGGCAAGGCGCCGCCGCCACCGCGGAGCTTCTCGATCATGTCCCCGACCAGCACCGCGAAGCGCTGCATTGCCCGTTCGACTGTCAGGCGCCCGCGCTCGCCGACGGTGTAGACGTCGCTGAAGCAGAGCCTTGCCGCCGCCGGCTGCCGGACGATCGCCTTCAAAAGCACGTCGAGAGCGTTGCGGCCTCGCTTGTCCCAACTGCCGTTCTTATCCAGCTCCTCTTCGAATCGCTCTATCGCCATGGCGACGATCGCGTCAAACGTCGCCAGCAGACAGTCCTCCTTGTCGCGGAAGTGCTCGTAGAAGGCGCTGCGCGAGACGCCCGAGAGCTCGAGCAGGTCGGCGACCACGGTCGCCTCGTAGCCCTTCTCGGCGATGCAAGCGACCGTCGCCGCAAACAGGCGCTCACGTTGACTTCGCACGACGTCATCACGTGGTATTCCGGGGCCAGGCCGCAGCATCCGCTCGCGCAGCTGATCCGCATTCCCCCATGGCGTCCGCATCTGACCCGAACCATAGTCAGCCATCGCAAATGCGTACCCGCGCGTGTAAATAGACTAGGAACGTCCGTACCGGGGTGTCTGGAGTACGCTCAGATATGAGCTTTTTTGCCATGCGGTTATTTCTCATTTCCTTGCGGCTTGCGGAGTCATTTCACTACTTCCCTGGATTTACGGCTACAAACGGGTATTCTTTAATGTTCTTATCTTCGCGGTAAGGTCGGGGGATGCCCCTAGTGTCGAGTCTCAGTCCGGGGGGCGAAACGCCCCGTGCCGAAATCGATGCCCGGCGGACTGGCGCCGAGGCATTCGCCTTTGGCTTTCCACTCCTGCTGTCAACGACGACGATGCGATGGGCAACCAACGTGGTGGCTCCCAATGGCGGGCAGGCGCCGGTAAACCGGTTCGCCCATCTGGACGGCTTCCCCGACCCGAGCCTCACGGCAATCGTCGCCGGCAACGCGAACACGCTGTACTCGCTGGCCTGGCTCGATCTCGCTCCGGAGCCGATCGTCCTGAGCGTTCCCGACACCGAAGGCCGTTCCTATCTGGTCTCGCTGACGAGCGCCTGGACCGAGACGATTGCCTGCCTGGGTCCACGCACCGCCGCGACTGCCGGGGGCTTTGCCCTCGTCGGCCCGAGTTGGAAGGGGGACCCGCTGCCCGACGGCCTGCAGCGTGTCGATGCGCCGACCAACGCGGTTCTGATCACCGGCCACATTCATGCAAGAGGCCCGGATGACCTCTCCCCCGCGCGGGCACTCCAGCGGAAATTGACGCTCGCTCCGCTGGCCGGCCGCGGCGTCTCCCGTATGCCACGAGACGAGGTCGCCGGCGATCGGCTGATGGCCGAAGCGAGCCCCCGCCGGCAGCTGACCGAGATGGGGGCGGAGAAATTCCTGACCAGCCTTGCCAAGGAGATGGCCGACAACCCTCCCGCGGCACGCGACGGACCGACGCTGAAAAAGCTTGGCGCGCTCGGCGTGCGACGAGGCCAATCCTTCGACTGGGCGACCCTTCCCGACGAGACCCGCGACGGGCTCGAAACGGGCTTGAGCGACGGCAAGGAGGCGATCGCCCACCCGCCTCGCCAAGAGCAGCTGGGAGGCGGCTGGCAGACACTCGGCGCGGGGCTCGGCACCTACGGCTCCGACTACCTGCGTCGCGCCCAGGTCGCCAATCTCGGACTCGGCGTAGCGCGCCCTGAGGACGCGAGCTTCCCAATCACGGCCACCGACGAGGCCGGGCGGCCCACCAACGGCGCCCATCGATACGTGCTGCGCTTCGAGTCAGGCGAGCTGCCGCCGGTAGGCGCTTTGTGGTCACTGGCCATCTACGACATGGATCAGCTCCTCGTCCCCAACCCGATCGACCGCTACGCGCTTGGGGATCGCGACGAGCTGGAGCCTTGCCCGGACGGCTCGCTGGAGATCGTCATCCAGCACGATCGACCCGAAGGCCCGGATGCCAATTGGCTGCCGGCGCCCGAGGGCGACTTCTACCTGATGCTGCACATGTACTGGCCGAGCCGGCGCGCGCTCGACTGCCGCTGGACAGCCCCCCCGGTTCAACGCGTGGACTAGCGCTCACATCACTAGCCGCGGCCGTCGCCGTTGGAGACCCTGACGGCCTCCTCCATGCCGAGGAATGGCGCCAAGACCATGTAGGTAGCGAGCGGGGCGATCTGGGGCAGAGCCTGGGGCCCCTCGTTGACGATCCGGGCGTAGAGCAGCGTCCACACGGCCCCAAACACGGCATCGGCCACGATCTGCTTGACGGCCGGGAAAGCCAACAGTCCCGGATTGAGCAAACCCTGTATTTCGGCATTCGCATGATCGCGCAGCTCGAGGGCGGCGGGTCCCGCAGCATAGGTCTCGACCACCGCCAGCCGCGCCAGATCAGGCTCGGCTGCGTAGAAAGTGCACAGCGACCCGATCGCGGCCCTGATCCCGTTGGGCCAGTCGGGGGCCCGCCGAGCCGCGGGCATCACCACGCCCAGCATCTGCGACCCGGCCGAGTCGACCGCGGCGAGGAGCGCCGCGTTCTTGTCCACGAAGTAGGAGTAAAAGGTCGCTTGGGAGACTGAAGCCCGGGCGGCGATCTCGGCGATGGTTACGGCCGGATACCCGCGTTCGCCGGCGCCGGCCGCCAGTGCGCGGATCAGCCGCTCCGGCTGGCTATGGCCGACCAGGGCGCGCGGCTGGTCGTTGGGGCGAGTCGAGCGTCCGGCGCGCCGCAGTTGCGGGCTCGGAGACTCATAGGCGAGCGCCCAATCGAGCAGATCGTCGGTTTGCTCCGGCAGCGCCTCGACCGTCCCCTGGCGCATCTTGGTCTGGACGATCGTTTGGACGCCGCCGAGCATTCCGTGGACCATCTCGTCCAGCGACTCGTCGCCGTCACGGAGCCGACCGATGGTGTCCCCGGCCATCCCCGCGAAGCTCCCGGTCGCTCGATCGACGGCGCGGCGCCCCCGCTCCCCCACCATGTAGATGTCGCTGAAGCAGAATTTCGCGGCATTGGGCTGATGGACGACCATTTCCAGCTGCGCCCGCAGGCCGCCGCGACTCAGGCCCTCCAGGGGACCCGCCCCGCCCAGATTGTCATCGGCCAACCCGAGGGCTTTGTCGATGACTGCTTCGAAGGTGGAGACACAACAGTCATCCATATCGGTGAAGTGCTTGTAGAAGGCGCTGCGTGAGACGCCCGAGAGCTCGAGCAGGTTGGCGACGGTGGTCGCTTCATAGCCGTTGCGAGCAACGCAGGCGACCGTGGCGCCGAAGAGCCGCTCTCGCTGGCTGCGCTCCACGTCCTCCCGCGGGATCCCCGGCCCAGGCCGCAGCATCCGATCGCGCAACTGGTCCGCGTCACCCCACGGAGTCGTCTCGCTCCAAGGAGTTCGGCTTGTGTCGCTCGAACCGGTGCCAGTCATCGCAGCTCCTCACTGGAGGGCGCAACGGAAGGCTGAGAACACGGTGAACCGCTTCTCACAACGCTCTCTTTTGTCGATCCTCTATCAATGCAACATTTCCGAATGCTTGAGAGGATCTATGTCGTACCACCATAGCACCTCTACAAGCTCCCACCTGAGACACGGGGCTTCTTCCGTGCTTAGCGGAGCCCTGTCCGGGACCCCTGGTGTCTCCAGGATCAGCCGGCAGAGAAACGCACCGAGGCCGCCAGGTGGCTGATATGTGCGGCGGCCTCGATGCTTGCTTCTTGTCTATGGGAGGGAGACGTAAATCTGCGCTTCGCAACCTCAATGCCCAGTCAACCACCCTGGCTGATCGGCGCCATCGGTAGAAAGCCGATCAACCGGAGGCGGCACACCCACATTTACCCGTAAAACGCGGCTTAGAACCTGTTCTATGCATTGGCCACCGAAAGCAGATAGAGGCCAAAGCAGGTGAAGGCCACCATCACCGCCAGCATCCAGTACTGCGAGCGCGCCGCCTGGCGGTAGTCGCCCCAGTAAGCGGTGGCGCGGTCGTGGGCGAGGGTGAGCCCGATCACGTGGCCGACCACGAGAGCCCCCACCTGGACGTACCAGATCGCGTTGGCGCCGAGCAGGCGGAAATCGATGCCTGACGACGCCGTGCCGAAGAGATCGGTGGTGCCGGTCCCGAGCGGGTCGGAGAGCAGATAGGTGAACTGGGCCTGCTCCTGGAAGACGAAGAGGCTGAAGTAGTGGGCGACCAGGTAGGCGAAGGCGATCGGGATCAGGGTGTGGGCAAAACCGTCGCGCAGTTTCTTGAACGACGGGGCGCCCGGTACACCGGCCATCCCCCGCACCCCGATCAGGTAGACGAGGGCGACCCCGGCAAAGGTGAGCAGCATGAAGATCGTGTCGGTGAGCCGCAGGGCCGAGGTCAGGCCGACGCCAGCGTCGACCAGGTGGTTGAAGGTGCTTTCGAGCGCGCTTTTGAACGCCCCCTCCTGGGCGCCGTCGAAGCTGGTGCTCGCGATCGAGGCGATCACCACCGCAGCCGACCCGGGCACGGTCGCCCACTTGGTCGCGGCCGAGAACGGCCGCCGCGTCCCGAGCCGCCCGTCCTTCGTCCCGAAGCAGCCGAGCGTCCCGAACATGCCGAAGTAGACCGAGAAGACCTCCCCCGTGCGGCACCACTGCTCGACCCCGAACAGAGCCATCATCACCAGCGTGTAGCCGGTGTAGAGGACGGCCGCGACCGCCGCGGCGTGAGGGTCCAGCCCCACCGCAACCCCACCGCTGGCGCCGTAGACGATCTCCAACCAGACGACAGCGAGCAGGCCGATCGCAGCGGGCCATCGCCCCAGCTTCTCCGGATACCTCAGATGAGCCGGGCGCTGGCCGGCCAGCGCCGTGAACCCACCTTCAACGGCCCGCCCCGCCGCCCGCCATGGGTTGAAGGGGCGGAAGACGTCGCCGAGGAAGACGCTGAACAGCGGGAAGCCGAGCCAGGTGGTGACGTAGAGGAAGGTGAGGGCGAAGTTGCGGTCGGGGGCTTCGGTCCCGCGCAGCCCGGCGTAGATCGCCACCCCGAGCAGAAAGACACCGACCGCCCCGTAGAGGATCTGCGCCGGTAGGGAGAGCAGAGCCCGCGAGAGCCCCGCCGAGAGAGGACGCCAGCGGTCCTTCTCGAAGCGGGGCGTGCGCCAGCCGACCGACAGCGCGAAGAAGGAGACGATCAGGACGATCGACGCCGCCCAGGCAAACAGCCATGCCGGTACGGGCAGGTCTTTACGCGCGATAAGCGCGTGGGCGATCGGCAGGATGGAGCTCACGGGTTCACCGTGAGTTCGAGGATCTGCTCTTTACGGCCCTCCAGCTCCGCCTCGAAGACTCCTTCGATCGTCGCCGGGAAGTCGAAGCTGACCGACCCGCCGGCTTTGACGTCCTTCATGATGTCGTAGCCGTGCATGTGGACCTCGTCGCTGACGTCAGAGTCGACCTTGAAGCGGACCTCTTCACCCTTGTTGTAGGTCAACTGCGCGATCCCGCCGACCGGTTCGCCGTTCTTGATGACGATCGTGGTGACGCCCTTGGTCGTCGTCGCGCTGCTGTCGCTGTTGTCGCTCTTGAGGACGATCAACAGGACGACCGCCACGACGACAATTCCGGCGCCGACCAATGCGCGCGCAGTATTCGAGTTCATGCTCGCTCCTTTGCGTAGGTGTGGGACTGGCCTACTGCGGAGCGAGAGGAGGCGGGCGCTGGGCGAGACCGAAGGCGATCAGGAGGCCGCCGTGAACGGCACGCGAGGTCGGCGGCTGCGGCCGGCGTGAGTTGCTCGCCGTCGTGGCTTCGCGGCGGGTCCGCGAGGCGATTCGCTCGGCAAGCCGCAGCGCCACCTCGCAGCCCGGGTAGCGCCCAAGCAGCAGCGCGACGAGCAGGAGGAGCAGCGGTATGGCCGCAATCGCGAACTCGGTCATCGCCCGGGGAAGCTAGCGCAGATAACTTGCGGCTTTCTAAATGCGCCCTGAACGAGACAACATCGCCGCGCCCGACCTGCCCGAGGGGATCGAGTGGATCGGCGAGTCGCCGCGCTCGATGCCGGTGGCCACCGCCGGCGGGCCGGTGCTCGTCCACTTCTTCGACTTCGCCCAGCTCAACAGCGTGCGCACGCTCCCCTACGTGCGCGAGTGGGCGCGGCGCTACGAGCCATACGGCCTGACGACGATCGGCGTGCAGGCGCCCCGCTTCCCGTTTGGGGCCGATCCCGGCGCGGTCGCTGCGGGGCTGGAGGGACTCGGGGTCGAGTTCCCGGTCGCGATCGACGCCGATCGCCGCCTCTGGCATGCCTACGGCTGCGAGGGCTGGCCCAGCCTCTTCCTCTGGAAGCTCGGCGGCGCGCTCACCTGGTTCCACTTCGGCGAGGGGGAATACCGGGCGAGCGAGGAAGCGATCCAGGCCGAGCTGCGCGAGCAGGATGCGCTGCGCGCTCTGCCCGAGCCGATGGATCCGTTGCGGCCGACCGACTCGCCCGGCGCCAAAGTCATCCCCCCCACCGCCGAGCTCTTTTCGGATGAGTCTTGGGAGAGTCAGCTGGAAATTCCCTACGAAGCAGGCGGTGTCCATGCGACGGTCGAGGGGAAGGGAGAAATAGCGATCGAACTCGACGGCACGGCACTGGACTCGATCGCGACGGCGGGGCCTGCTCTTTACACGCTCGTCCAGCATTCAAAGCACGAGCAGCACGCCATTACTCTCCGTCCCACTCCAGGCTTGCGCATCTGGTCCATCAGCTTCTCCGCAGGGGTTCCTCCCGTGGGTGGTGCGGGGGTGGGTTCCCCGCGCGGGTGAGCGCGGGGTGCCCTCCCCCGCGACAGGACCCGCGGGCCGGAAGCTAGGTAGCGACCGCTTCGCGAATCTTCTTCGGCAGCATGAAGCGCACGTCCTCGTGAACGGTGCGCAGCTCCGATACGTCTTCGGCGCCGCGCTCGCGGAAGAGCTCGACCAGGCTCGCCACCAGCTCCTCGGGGGCGCTTGCCCCTGAGGTGATCCCAACGGTCTCGACCCCCTCGAGCCATTCCTCCTGCACCTGGGTGTGGTTGTCGATCAGGTGCGAGGCGGCGCCATGCTCACGCGCCACCTCGACCAGGCGGTTGGAGTTGGAGGAGTTTGTGGAGCCGATCACCAGCACCAGCTCGCACTCGCGCGCGAGCTGCTTGACCGCGATCTGCCGGTTCGTCGTCGCGTAACAGATGTCGTCGGTTTTGGAGCTGACGATCGCCGGGAACTTGGAGCGCAGGGCGGCGATGATCTCGCCGGTCTCGTCGACCGAGAGGGTCGTCTGGGTGATGAAGGCGACTCGCTCGGGATCGGGGACCTCCAGGTCGGCGACCTCCTCGACCGTCTGCACGAGGACGATGCTGTCGGGAGCCTCGCCGGTGGTCCCTTCCACCTCCTCGTGGCCCTCGTGGCCGATCATCACGATCGTGTAGCCGTCGGCGGCGAAGCGGCGCGCCGAGACATGGACCTTGGTCACCAGTGGGCAGGTCGCGTCGATCGTGCGGAGATTGCGCGCGGCGGCGTTCTCGTGCACGGCCGGTGCGACACCGTGGGCGGAGAAGACGACCATCTCGCCCTCGGGGACCTCGGTCTCCTCCTCGACGAAGATCGCGCCCCGCTTGGACAGCTCCTCGACGACGTGCTTATTGTGGACGATCTCCTTGCGCACGTATACGGGGGCGCCGTGGTGCTCGAGCGCGCGCTCGACGGTCTGCACGGCGCGGTCGACGCCGGCGCAGTAGCCGCGCGGGGCGGCGAGCAGGACGCGCTTGGGCGCTGCAGTTTCGGTTGCTGGCATGCCCCTCAGCGTAGCGGGGGGCTAGCCTTGCAGGATGAGAACCGCCGGAGACCACCTGGAGCGCCTCAGCTCGACCGATGCCTCGTTCCTGACCAACGAGACCTCGTCGAGCCACATGCACATCGGTGGCATCCTGATCTTCGAGGGACCGCCGCCGCGGTACGTCGATCTGGTCGAGCACGTGCGCGGCAAGCTGGACCAGGTTCCCCGCTTTCGCCAACGCCTCGTCGTGCCGCCGCTGGAGGCCGGTCGGCCGCTCTGGGCCGACGACGTCAACTTCAACCTCAGCTACCACATCCGCCACACCGCGCTGCCCGAGCCGGGCGGCGAGGCGCAGCTGAAAAGGCTCGCCGCGCGGGTCTTCTCGCAGCAGCTCGACCGCTCCAAGCCGCTCTGGGAGATGTGGCTCGTGCAGGGGCTGGAGCGCGACCGCTTCGCCCTGCTGACGAAGACCCACCACGCCGCCGTCGACGGGATCGCCGGGGTCGACATCGGGACCGTGCTCTTCGACCTCGAGCCGATACCCGAGCCCGCGCCGGTCGAGGACGGCTGGCGTCCCCAGGCCTCGCCGAGCACGACCGACCTGATCGCCCGCGGCGCCACAGAGCTCGCCGTTGCCCCGCTGAAGCTTGCCGAGCGCGCGGTGGAGGTGGTGCGCCATCCCGAGAGCGCCGCCCGGCGCGTGGTCGAGGCGCTGGAGGGCGTTGGCGAGGTCGCCGGCGCCTTCGCCGACCCCGCTCCCGACGTGCCGCTCAACCGCGAGATCGGGCCCCACCGCCGCTTCACCTGGACCCGCTCGGAGCTGGCGACCTTCAAACAGATCAAGGACACGCTGGGCGGAACGGTCAACGACGTCGTGCTGGCCGTGGTGACCGGAGCGCTGCGCAAGTGGCTACACACGCGCGGCATTCGCACCGAGGGCCTCGAGCTGCGCGCCCTGGTGCCGGTCTCGATCCGCGCCGCCGACGAGCGCGGCGAGCTGGGCAACAAGCTCGCCGCGATGCGCGGGCCACTGCCGGTATACGTCGAGGACCCGGCGCGCCGCCTGCGCGTCGTCAGCGAGCAGATGGCGGGGATCAAGCGCTCCAAGCAGGCGCTCGGTGCCGAAGTGATCTCTCGCTTCAACGACTTCGCCCCGCCGACGCTGCTCGCCCAGGCAGCCCGGATCAACTTCTCGACCCGACTCTTCAACCTGATCGTCACCAACGTGCCCGGCCCGCAGATGCCCCTCTACGTGCTGGGGCGCCAGCTGGAAGGTCTTCCCGGTCGCCTTCCTGCCCCAGAACCACGCGATGGCGATCGCGATCATGAGCTACAACGGCCGCGTCTGCTTCGGCCTGCTCGCCGACTACGACTCGATGGAGGACGTCGAAACGATCGCCGCCGGCATCGACGAATCGCTTGCGGAGCTGAAGGAGGCCGCGGCGGCAGCCGCCGCCCCCGCCTGACCGTGGGCCTGCTCGTAGTCCTCTTCATCGTCGTCCCGATCGTCGAGCTCTACGTGATCATCCAAGTCGGCGGGCTGATCGGCGTCTGGCCGACCCTGGCTCTGCTCTTGGCCGACGCGGTGCTCGGATCGCTGCTGCTGAGGCACCAGGGCCGCGGCGCCTGGCGGCGCTTCAACCAGGCGCTCGCCGAGCGACGCTTCCCCGGCCGCGAGGTCGCCGACGGGCTGATGATCGCGATCGGCGGCACCCTGCTGCTCACCCCCGGCTTCGTCACCGACATCTTCGGCGCACTCCTGCTGCTCCCACCGACCCGCGCCATCGCCCGCCGCCTGATGCGCGGCTACGCAGCTCGCCGCTTCGTCGTCGTCGGCGTCGGCGGCAGCCGCGGCGGCCCGACCGCTCCGCGCGACTCAGCCGGTCGCCCCTACGATTTCGACGGCACCGCCGAGGAGATTGACGAGGACGATCCGCAGCTGCCGCGCTAGGGATCGACGTGGCGGAGCAGGACCCCGCAATCCCTGCTTAAGGCTCCTCACCGACCGCCGGGCAAGGAACCACGGGCGATTCTCCGCGACGAGCCCTCCCTTAACCGATGCGAATCAGCAGAAAGATCCCAAAGGCGACACCGATGGCACCGAGCGACCAGAGCCAGATCCTGGTGTAGGCGCCGATTAGCCCGTAGCTTCGTGGCCTTCTTCCTTTCGCGTCGTCCAAATACATGGCGTTGGCGATCTCTGGCGCCGCTTCCCGCTCGTCCTCGACCAAGGTTTCGGACAGCAGCCGCCGGGCATCGTCGACATGGCCCGCATGGACCATGACCCGCTGTGGGCCAGGCGGCAAGAGCCCGATGCCTAGCAGTGGTCCATCCAGGCCGGTCGGCAGTAGAAGACTCGGAATGCCGCCATTTTCGAGCAAGCCTTGAATCATCCCCGCCTTCGCTGGGTCATTGGAGAAGGCGACCTCAACCAGATCGGCATCCGACATGCCATCTGTTTTCTCAATCTCGCCCATGGCCACGAAGAGTAGTCAGCACTTGGTAAACACGCGACGGAGACGACCGGTGACAGAACCCTGGTGCGAATGCCGAATCAGACAGGATCGGGTTGCACCACTACAGTGCAGTGCGGGCAGCGTTTAGCCACAACCGAGATCGGACTCGTGCATTCCGGACACGCCCGCGTGTGGGCAGCAGCGCCGCTGGGACCTTGGAACCGCCGGTAGGGCACGACAAGGAGGAATAGACAACTGTCCCAGTGAGGACAAAGGTGATTGCGGCCTCGATCAAGGCGCCATACCCGAAATCGCTGCCCCCGATCGAAAAGAGTTAACCCCGAAGACTGGGTCGCCAACGAAGATAGAAATCAGTGGATCGATCAGGTAGGAGACAACCGCCTGAACCAGGCTAAACGTCGCCAAGGCTATCGCCAGCCCCGCAGCAACGATGCCTAGATCGCTGCGCAGCATGAACTCCTTGATCTCCTTGAACATCGGCGCTCCTCTCCTCTCACTCAGCCGACTCAAAAAGCGTCTGTGCTCGGGCGCCTGTCTCGATGATCGACTTGCCATCAACCTCGCGCCGGGTCAAAGGGATGTCGGCGTCAGGCCACTCGCACACCAGGTACATCGGCCCAGGCGGTGGAAGCGGCCAAAGCCAGAACCGATACGCCCAATGGCCTCCCCCACCTCCCCCACTGCGACCAAGCAGGATCGGGTCTGGGGGAGCGGGGTTGTCTTCCTCTTCATCCAACCAGCTAGCCCAGCGCTCCCCGGTATTCATCGCCTTTCGCCCATCGGCGTATTCGACGCCGATGCGAAGCAAGCTGGGCAAAATTACACCCTCCTCATCCTCGTCGGGCCTAGAGAAGAAGGGGTCGAGCTTCGTCCATTCATCCTCGGCCACAACAACGACCTCGAATTCCAGGCCATTTGGATAAACCAGCGCACTCGCGACACTCACGCCCACCGCATCGGTCCGGGCCAGAATCGTCTCTATCGCCGCTACGCCGGGGATCGCCCCGCGCGCAGAGGCCAGCCAGCTGGGCGACTCTTGCCGCTCTCGCGGCCTAGGAGGAGACGGCTCAAAGAACTCGGTCATTGGCTCGCACTATCGCACGTCGAGGCCACCTCATAGCGCTCACAAACGTCCTGCTCGGAGACCCGCCGCACCCCAGCCCAAATCCCCTGGAAGGTCGCTGCCCTCGCTGACGGTCCACTGTGGTTGTGTTTGCGGGAAAGATGCTGCACAGGGCGGAGGAGAAACTTCCTGTAGTGAACAGCTGCGAAGCGCTCGGTATGTCCCTACGACCCAATACCTGCCTAAAGCCAAGTGCGAACTTGGCGTCCTCGGTCATCAGGCGGTGGGGATGGTCTCAATCACGCTTTGCCAAGCTTGGCCGTGAAAGAGTCACCGAGACCTTGGCTCCCGGTGCAAGCAACTCACCAGGCTGCCGGTTCTGCCTGGCGACCTTGGCCGCTTTCGATCTCTTGCCCCAGACAAGTCCCAGCTCGCAGCCTGCCTTTCGAAGTCTATGGCGGTCACCTTTCAGCGACTTGCCCACCAGGGCGGGGACAACGCAACCGACAGGCATTGAAGTGTTCTCGCTCTTCTCAGCCGGAAGCTCCGGGGGCGGCATTAGGACATGCACCGTTTCGAAGCCACCTTCCCAGCCCGCGCCAGCAATAACCGGATAGACAAATGGGGTTCCGCCCGTGGCTGGATTCCCAGCCCGATGATGGACGGTCAAGGTAAGAACGTTCACATCGGAGACAGCCAAGCTCGTAGGAACTTCCGACCCCACTGCATCGTGGGCGCGCTGCGCCGTCATACCGAACGCCTGGACGCCCGAGTCTGCGTAGACAACCTTTGCATGCTGGTCATCGACCTGTTGCAGTTCTTGATCGCCATCCAGCGTGACTTCCCAGGAGAATTCTTCAGGACCCGAGGGTCCTTCAATGGACGAGAACACCATTCCGTCATAAGTCGGCAGAGATGGCTCAGCCAATACGGGCGCTGCCGCGGCCATCGAAGCAGCAATGATCAGGACTCCCGCTGCCAAAGAAAGATTTCGCTTCACGGAGCAGAGGATACCCTGCGTTCTTCAAACGAGACCGACACCGGACCGTAATTCCGCCGCCGCTCGGACACTGAGTAAAGTGTACCCTTCGGAATCGTGACTCCACGCTGGATGCGCATCGCGTACGTCCTCTTCGGCGATCGACCCCACCGCCCACCCGTCAGGTGAGGAGGGAACCAAGAGTGGAGGGAAAGGCGGTGCTCGCCGGTCTTGTGGCGCTCGTGTCCGTTGCAGCGCTTGCGTCACCCGCGCAGGGCGCCAAGTACGCCGCCAGCGTGCAGGTGCGGGAGAGTCCCACGCGCTTCAGCTTGGTTTCGGGATTCGGCAAAGAAGTCTCAATCGTGGCCCCGACCACCCGCCGCGACTCTCTCTTCGCCAGCTACTCCGGCCCTGGCAGGACTACCCGGCGGGGGATATCTGGCCAGCTCGGCCGATTCGGCTCAGTCTCGCTCCGCTTCCGGCCAGAAGGGAAACCCTCGAGGGTGGTACGCCGTCCCGACTCGTGCACCGGAGGGCCAAAGGTCTGGGTGATGTGGAAGGGCACGTTCAGGGGCTCGATTCGGTTCGACCCCGACGCCCATCTGCCCGGCTTCGCTCGCACAGGAAGATTCACGGGGCAGATTGAAACCGTGCCGCACTGGCACTGTCCCAATGCCATGAAACCCCCCAGCTTCGATCCCGGTGCTGGCGGCATCGACGTCGACGCGAACAACTGCGACGGGCGCAGCTTCGACGCCAACGTCGAAGTCGACCCGGCGACGCCACCTCCTCCTCCAGGAGACGGGGAAGCAACTCCCGCCGATTTCAACGCTTCCTGGACGAAGTCGGTCGGGAACGTTCGGGTCTCCTACTCGATCTCGATCGAAGGAGGTGCGGACACCGCCGTCTTTTCCGACGACCTCAGCGAAGGCACGATCAAGCCCCCTCCGCCCTTCCATGGCCAGGCGAACATCCGTAGGCAAGGGGACCGATGGGAATGGAGCGGGTCGCTTAGCGCCCGCTTCCCCGGAAAGACCGTTCGCCTCACGGGGCCAGGCTTCAAGCCCTTCGTGACGACCTTCAAGCCGCGTCCCTACACCTCCTTTTTCTTCACCTACACGGTGCGCTGCTGAGCGCACGTCTCGCAACACAACGGAGAGCGGCTAGCGAAGCTGCTTTAGTGGGAAAGCAGAAGTCAATTCGGTGAACGGGACTTAGACTCCTACGACCCCGCAATCCCTGCCTAGAAGCCAAAGTGCAAACTTGGCGTCCTCGGTCATCATCTCCGGCTCCACCAGCACGACTTACCTGCAAAATCGCCACTTCTGTTGACCGTGGGGATAGCCGTGGGGATGCTGGGACTCGTCAAAGCCAGTACTCAGCCCGGGCACGCGAGCCTGCTGAGGTGGAGCACGGCGTGGCCTCGGTAGCCGAGTCGGAGGCTGCGATAGAAGGCTTTCCCATCGCACAACATTTTCCCGTGGAGGAGGACCTTCGCGGGCCAGCGGGTCCCTTTTTCCGGGTCGAGGACAAACCCTCGCGCCCTCGTCTTCAGCCCGCCCCAGTTGGTCCAGCGGAGATGGACCAGATAGACACCCCACGCTCCCGCGCCGGACACCCCGGAAACGAAACAACGCCATGGATGCACACGCGCGATCTGCCGCCCGGCACAGGCGATCTGAATCCTTTCCCTCGCCGGGGCTTCCGCCGAGAACAGCGAAGCCACGACTAAGGACAAGCTCATCAAGATAAGCACCGCTCGATAAGGCTTCCGTAAGCGAGTCAAGTCGGGGGGCTCATTGAGCCGGTCGACCCACGCATTTCTTGCCCAGACAGAGTTCCGGCGTGAACCGAGGGCCGGTGAGCTGCACGGTTCCTAAGCCCGGCAAATCGACGGCGAGCGACCCGGCCCATTCGGCCAACTCGCCCGGGGCTGCCTCGAAGCTCCCCGTTCCGCTGAATGGAGCGGGAGGCGTCACAACGGCCGACGTCGGCTGACCAGGGCTTCCGGTAATTTCAAAGGCACTTGAGTCCCCCTTCGCCGACGCCACCTTGAGGCTGACCATGCCGTGCCTCCTCTGAGACTGGGAGGCGAAATAGTTCGCGGAGTCAGCGTATGGCGTCCCTTTAGGCGATTTCAGGGCCGCAAAGAAGATCCGGCCGGCTGATGATCTCGCGTTCGCGGTCAGAGCGTAGATCGGCTTCGTGTTGGAGTTCCCATGACTAGATTTTCCCTTGCACGATTCTTTGAAGCTCCGATAGACAGAACCTCGCGCATGGCCGGTGGTGACGTGAGTAAACCCCTGCTCCCCCTTGAATCGGATCACACCACGGAATACGCCGTCCCAGCCCATTGGTGCGCGGCCTCCACAAAACGCGGGCCATCGCCTAACTCGCCCCGAGGCATCGAAGCGTACGGATATTCTTCCCACACCCGGAAACGTCGCCTGAATCTGGTCGGCTGACGTTCGCGGAGAGTGGACGATGTAGATAGCCGCGGTGTCGCCATTGCTGGCCGTCAATTCGACGCGGCGGTTGATTTGCGCGACGGTTATCTGGAAGCCCCGCGTGCCCTCGATGGTTAGCCGGCTTATACGTTCGGCTGGAAAGGTGTAGTAGCCAGGCTTCGCGGGGGAGATCGCTGGCGCGCCCAGCGAAACGACGAGCACAAGGGCTGCCGCAAGCGCATAGATCCTCTCTCTCCCCACCGCAAGCAGAATACCTAAGCGTTCCTACGTAAGACTTCGTGGGTATGACCCGGGGTAGGCCGATCAGGAGCGTCGTCGTGCTGCTCCAACCGTCGGCAGCCACGTCCAGCCTGCCTTGATCCCGAGACGGTAGGTCCACGCAACCGCCCAGCTGAGGATTAATAGGAGGCTTCGGTAAACACGCCCCGACCTACCGCCGATTGAAGCACTCCGATGGCGTGCTGCTCGGCAGGCAGGTCGGGGACCGGGCCAGACTGGAGCGAGATTCCTACCTCGTGAGAGACACCGACGTGAAGTTCGAACCCGTTAAAGGAGTACTTGGCGCGCCCAAAAAGGACACAGCCAGGGAGCCGGTCCATAACGGCGACCCTTTCGGTCGCCGACGGAAGGTGGCGGTGCCGGAAAAAGGCGGGGGCGGCGTCACAATCGCAGCCGTGAGGCGGGAGTCGAACTTGAAGTCGGAAGGCCCAGCGACCGCCGAGGCCCAACGGAAGATCGAAATAGGCCCGTTCTTCTCGGTAGAACTGGCGACAAAGCCGACGCGTCCATCATTGCGACCAGTCGCCGCCACGGCGAAGCCCAATGCATTGTGCGCAGTAGCAGCATTCAGAGTCGGCAGGGAAGGTGCGAGTCGGTGGTGATGCTTCCCCCTGCCGGAGCCGTTGCTGAAGGTGGCGCAGAACACGTTTTCGGAGGTTCCAAACCGACCCATGAACTTCCGTCGCTTCAACAACCGTGTAATTGGCCTCACCTTCGAATCGCATAACGCCAACAAAGGCTCCCTCTCTCCGTACTACCGTTCGCGGTGCCTTACTCCCTTTTGGAAGCTTTGGTCGCCTCTTGGTGATTGCCCGTCCAGATGGAACAAATCGCAGCGAAATTTCTCCCAGGGTACCGAAATTCGCTTCCACCCCTTTTGGCGATGCTGTTCCCGATGCACTGTACGTAGTCTCCACAACATGGTTTGATCGCAGATCCCCTTCGGCGACCGTTATCGTCACCTGGTGTCGGCCACCGGATACAGAGATCAAATAGCCGTTGCTCGCCCGCAGGGAAAACTCGGCCGAAAATGACCGCGCTTCCTTTGCACTGGCAGCGGTCGCGGGTGCAAAGCAAAGCACCGCCAGCGCCCCTAGACCACAGGCCCTCGCAAGTGCGGCCCTACTCATGAAAACTCCTTCCGAATCTGATTCCCGTCGCCCTCATGCCTAGAAGCCCTTTATGGCATCTGACCGCCCGACCGGCCACGCCTCAACTCTATCCTCGGCAAGGATCTCCTCGACCAGTGAGTCGCTACCGCCAACAAGCGTCGAATCAAAGTCGACATCAGTTACCAGACACCAGGTCTTGTCAGATGGCCAAATGTAATTCGGTGAGGTATGCATCAGACCCTCCTCAATCAGCTCCACGGCGGATTTCAACGGCCCACACAAGAGGAGATAGTCACGCCCGGCATAGCGAGGAAGGCCAAACTGTGGTATCCCGGCGCCTGATCTCGTTCCCACTACCTGCCATAACGCAACATAATCCTCTGCCCCCCAGCCGGTCCAAATGCCGAAGTAGCAGTGCTCCACGTCAGAAGTATTGTTCGCCAAGACTCGGCAGAGCCTTCCGAGAACCTCCCTGCCGAGCCCAATTTCTGGTCCTGAGCAGCGAGAAACGCTGCGACGGGTTCACGAGGCCCAGCGAGCGCTCGGGCTTGGACCGCATGCCGCGCGGGAGCGCGCCCTCGGCAAGTCGCTTGGAATCGGGCGATAGGCATGCCCCCGACCTACCGCCGATTGAAGCACGCCGATGGCGTGCTGTTCGGCGTGTAGGTCGGGGTCAGGTACCCACTGCGGCAGTAGGGCTGGAGAAATACCGCCTGGTTATAGGGAGCAGAAGGAGCATTAGACCGATCAGGCTCAAAACGACGCCCTGCCACGTAAGAGAACCCGAAACTAGATCAGGTACAACGCCCAACACGTAGATTCCAATCGTGACAATCCAGACCCAGCGCACGCCCTTCAAGAGAAAATAGAGCCACATGAGCATGATGACGGCAAACAGTACCCTCGCTGACACCGGACCATGAACCTTCACCTCAAGTAAAACCGCGGCTAGGAGCATTGCTACTGAATAGATCCACAGCGGCCAGGGCACTCGCTTCCAATCGATCATGCCACAAGCATACTCCCGCAGATGGCCAGTGTTTGTCCTGCGATCCCTGTCCTCAGCCACCTAATCCGCCTAGAACCGCAAACGGGTTTGGAGCGCGCCCGCCATAGGCCGCCGCCCAGGTGCCCTCCACCTTGACTCGACTACCGGCGGGGGCCTCTTTCTGAATCCGGTCGGCAAGCGCCTTGGCGCTGTCCTCGTCGACAGCGCCAATGAGTAGGTACCTCCAGCGGTGAACCGTGGGGGCGCCCTCCTTTCGCAGTTGTTCAGACAGCTCCGCTGCCTCGTGGTGCGAAGGGAGATCGACTCGGACCTCAAATTCCGGGTACCCCCTCTTCGTCGTCTCTTCGCGCTCGCGCGCCATGAGTGCTTCGCGCTCAGCGAACTTGGCGGCATCGCTCTCAGGCAGCGGCTTGTCGGGGTCCTCCCATTCCTCTGCCGTGGGATGCCAATGGCGGAGGTCGACTTTGAGCTTCCATCCGTGCTGGGGTGCCGCTGCTTCGAGGACGTCCCGAGCCCGTTCGGCCTGCTCGCGGGTACCCGCGTAGAGGAACACCCGAGCTCCGTTTCGAGTAACGATGATGCGGTCGTGGAACTCGTCGCTCAGTTCATGTTGGAGGTGGTGGGCATCGAGGCGCTCGGTCAGCGCGTGGGCCTGATCGTCCTCTTGTAAGTCAATCTGCAGGCGCCAATCGTCGTTCATCGAGCCTCCCGGCTCGCTAAAGCACCGCGCATCTAATCTCCTTTTCAAAGCCATAGACGGAGGCAATCGGCACCGCCGACGCCATCCTAGAGCACACCCCCCACGCAGCTAGCAGCCGCATAAAGCACGGACGTAATAGTGGTCCCTGCCTCAAGCGGTGGGTCGCCAGCACCAGCCGCACGAAGCTCAGACGTCTCCCGCCATGCTTCTGACGCGTCTTTGGCGCAGCTCATGGACCTCTCGTTTTCCGTGCTGCTTGCCCAACTCATAGCTCGGTTGGTGCCGTACTTGACCAAGAGGTGAACAACCTTGCTTGCAGTACCTTCGAGGAAGCTGCCCAGAGCATCATTGTGGCCTCCGTGAGGCCACCCGACACGACAAGCGAGTGCAGTGCATCCTCTCGTCGTTACTACGGGGGCGTGGAGTTGGCGTTCCTTCGATATGCGGTTCGTCTTCCTCCGAATTCGATCTCTTTCTTCGTATATATGGGAGCAACTGTGCATTTCGCCTCGATGTCCGCACAGCCCGGCCAGATCAAACATGTTAACCGGGTCCTGATAGGCGTAGTCGTAGGCGTTGGCTGAGCCCCCCTGAATCGGGTCAGGGGTGAGGAAGCGACCTAAGGCTGGGACATAGCTACGGACTCCCATTTGTATGACTCCGGAGGGAAGCTCCGTCCGTCGTCCCTTGCTGCCAAGCCATCCATACTTCCCCGCCGATCCCGATTTCGGGTTGCCGAACTCGTCGAATTCGAAGCTGGCGAGGAGTTTCGTCGCTTCCGGATTCGTGCTGGCGGTGGCGACGATGTCGCCGTGTAGGTTGGTCAGCTGAAGCGTCGTGCCTTTGGCGCTGTCTTGGATGGCGGCGAGGCCGCCAGCGATTCCGGCCACGTTGCGCGACCAGCTCGACCCCCTGTCGATCCAAGCCGGCGAGTCCGATCCACTGGCGTAGTGGTAGACCTCCGTTCCAGGTTCTGAGCCGCCGGTCTCGGTGCGGGTGCGCTGGCGCAACGCTCCGTCCAGTTCGTAGCTGTTCGTTATCGCGCCTTGCGTCTGGCTTTTCACGAGGTCGTTGCTGTAGTAGCTGGTGGTCAGCGTGCTGCCGCCGGCGTCGGACGCCGGCAGGCTGGTGATGCGACCGTAGTTGTCGTAGGAGATCCCCGCCGGAGTCGTGAGGCGATCGGCCGCGTCATATTTATATTCCTGCGGGGTGCCTTTCGAGCTGAGGTCACAAGCGCCGCCGATCCCCGGCGCACGAGTGACAAGCGCCGTGCGGTTGGAATCGGCGTCGAAGCTGTAGGAGCGGGTCGTGCAGCCACCGCCCTGCGGGGTGTCCCTGACGATTTCGAGGCGACCTGCCTTGTCGTAGGAGTACTGCTGGGATGAGGCAAGGCTGGACTGGCTCAGAACCTGGCCGTAGATCGAGCGTTCCGCACCGAAGTCGAGCCAGGTGCAGCTGAGCGAGCAGAAGGTTTTCTTTTCGTAGGAGAGATGGGTCGGTTCGCCGGCCTCGTTGAAAGTCGTTTTGGCGAGCAGGCCGTCGGGCAGGCCTTCTTCGACCAAGTTGCCGTCGGCGTCATAGGCGGCGGTGAAGGTACCGGCGCCGGAGTCTTCGAGTTTGACCAAGAGGCCAGAGGTCGAGTCATAGGTGCGCGTCTGGATGCCTTTGCCGTCGGAGGTCGTGACCGGTCGGCCGTCGAGGTCATAGGTCGTCGAGGAGAGGTTTCCGTCGGCGTCTTCGTATTCCTTGGGGCGGCCGAGTTTGTCGTAGGTCGTGGTGGTTTCCTGGTTGTCGAATCCGCTACAGCCCGTTTCGCAGACGAAGCGCCGGCCGGTCGGCATGCCCATCGTCGAGGAGTAGAGCGTTTCGGTCTTGGGGAGCGCCGTGCCGCCACCTTCCTGTTTGCTGGTCTTTTCGCGACCTGCTTCGTCATAAGTCGTGATCGTTTTGCGGACGTTGGAAGCGCCTCCCCCGGGACTTTCGCTGACTTCGGTCGGCTCGCCGAGCTGGTTGTAGGCGAGGTAGGTGGTCACGAGGAGTTCGGGCCGGCCTTCGAGGGTGGGCTGTTTTGCCGGCAGCGTCTTGCAGGGGAGGTTGGCCCAGGCGGGCTTGTTGGTGCATGAGCTGTCGAGCGGGTTCGTGCCGACGGTGTAGTAGATGATCTTGGTCGTGTGCGCGTCGCCGCCTTCGGGATTGCCGGGCAGTCGCCGTTCGGTCGGCAGGCCGCTGGTCGTGTCGTATTCGACATGCGTGTGCAGGTTGAGCCCAGTCGGGTCGACAAAGGTGTCGGTCGGCTTGCGGAGGGTCCAGTTGTATTTCGTCGTGGTAACCCGCTGATCGGCGTCGATGCCCTGGCCGGGGATGCTCGCGCCGGTCGTTTCGCCGGTCGGCAGGTGCGCGTAGGGCGTCCCCGAGGGCGGGGCCGGCTCTTCTTTGTCGTATTCGACCGTGCGGTGCAGGCGGGCCGGTTTGACTTCCCCTGATTCGAGGCGGACCTGATGCATCGGCCCCCATTCCTCTTGCATCTCGGTTCCGGGTTCGGTGCCTGCGGCGTTGAAGACGCGTTTGGTCTCCAGTTCATGGGACTTGGCGATCTTTTCCGATTCGGAGCCCGCGGCAAGCGCACGAAGCCGGTTCTGGGCGCTCAGTTCGCGGACGACATTGCCATATTCGTCGTATTCGGAGGTCGTGATCGAAGGGGCGGAGGTGCCTGCCCCCGAGGGAGTCGCGGTGTTCAGGACCTGCCCTTCGACGTCCAAGTAGTAGACCGTGGCTCGCGACCAGCTCGACGGCGGGTTTGCCGGGACCTGGTCGGGCGGGAAGATCGCCGTCGCATCGGCCGGTGGGCTCTGCTGTCCCCACTGCGCGACGGAAGCGGCTCCCATTTCATATGGGGCTCCACTGCCGCTGAGCGGCACGCCGTAGACGATCGTCGTCTGGGCGGTCGAGGGTTCGCCGAGGAGACTCGCTCGTTTGACGTCCTTGAGCCGTCCGCTCCCGGTTTCGCCGTCATAGCCGCTGTAGTAATCGAAGCTCCAGGGTTCTTCTCCGGGCGGGGTCAGCGTGAGGAGCTCACCACTTGATTTGTCATAGGCATAGCCCTCGACGAGATTGGGGTGGATCCTCGGGTCCCACTCCCCTGACAGCCGACCTTCGGCGTCATAGCTGTACCTGGCTACTTCCCAGGATTCCATCGTGGAGCCGTTCGCCGATCCGTAGTAGGTGATCGTGGTCAGCCGGTCGGCGTGCTGGACCTGGTGGTGGCTGTCTTCGTATTCGATCGACTGATAGGTGAGCTTGAGGCTGCGACAGCCAAGGGTGGTGGCCGCATTGGAGTCGGTGCATTCGGTGCCGGCGCTCGGGGCGATGACCCTCTTGAGGCGGCGGACGCCGTTGACGAATTCCCAGATCAACTGCGTTTTATTAGCGCCGGTCTGGCTGATCGAGACCGGCTTGTATTCGTTGCTGCCCGACTGCTGTTCGAACAGCGTGCGGTTGCCTTCGGAGTCGGTGAGCGCGATGCCGGCACTGCCTTCCCGCTTCAGCCCCCAGCCGGTCGCTTCGGGCGGGATCACAAACCCCGAGCCGGAGATTTCAAAGCTGTATTCCGTGCCTTCGAGGTCGGTGAGGAGGACGTAGCCCGGCGGGGCCGCTTCTTCGTATTCCGCATATTCTTTGACTTCTTCGGCACTGGGCAGGACTTCTTTGATCGACTGCCATTCCGAGCCGCCGGCGGCTTCCACCGCGGCGCTTGGAGACCAGCCCGGTCCGAGGACGCCGGCGGCACCGGTTTGCGGTTCGGCGCTGTTCCAGCTGCGACCGAATTCCAGCGCCGAGCCGAAGCCGGGGATCGAGACGTCGGTGCGGGCGATCGTGTAGTTGCCGCTCAGCAAATCGACGCTTCCGGGGCCGACTCCCGCGCTGCCGTCACGCGGACCGCCCTTGGAGCGACTCACGGTGGCTTTGACCGGGTCGCTGTAGCCTTCGCCCGTCGAGCCGTAGAAAAGAGCCCGAACTTCGATCGGGCCGCCCGCTTTTTGAAGGCCGGAATCCGCGTGAGCCGCGTCGAAATAGAGCGATTCGGTCTGGGTGACGCCGGAGACCGCCACCGGCCAGCTCACCGATTCCCCCTTTGCGTTGCGGATCAGTTCGGTGGGGATCGTCTGAAATTGCGGCTTTACTTCGTGGTTTACGCCGGGGTCTCTGTACTGGAAGGTGACGCCGGTCACGCCCGAGCTCCAGGCCGCCTTCAGCTTCAGGCGCCGCCCGGTGACAGTCCCTTCGATCGGCGAGGTGAGTTTGCTGGTCGAGGGGGCGGGAGTGAGATAGGTGACCGAGAGCTTGGGCCGCACATGGGAGTCGGCGGCGGCGCTCGAGTTGAATTCGACGTAGCGCCGGCCGCATTTTTCGGGGTTGGCTTCGCATTCGGCTTTGGACTCGTTGGAGTTCTTGACGAGCAGGCCCTGGTTTTCGACTTTGCCGCCGGCCCAGTTCTGCACAACCTGGGTGAGTTCCGGTGAGGAGAAGTTCCAAAGGCCGGCGCCGCTGCCGCGTTGGCTCGTCAGGACTTCGGCGCCTTCTGAGGTGTAGTCGCCGCCGGGAGTCGTCCAGGGCAATCCCGTGTGGGTCGCGGGGTTGACCGCGTAGTAGCGCCAGCTCAGCTGAGAGGTCCAGGGCTTGGTGGCACGCCTGATCTGCACCGCCGCAGTGTTTTCGGCAGTCGTGGGCGAGTTGAGGCTGAGCGTCGTGCCGGTGACGTAGGCCGTTTTCGGCAGTGAGCCGACGTTGAACTTGAGCAGCGAGCGCGACGGCTGGTTTTCTTTCTGGTTGTAGGCGGCTAGGAGTTCCTGTTTCCCGCTCGATCCGCAGCCATGCCAGCCTTCGGGGGCTGGAAGGCTGCCGAAGGTGCAGTCCAGGCTCGGGCTTTCCACCGTGAGGGTCGGGTCGACCTCGACGGGCCAACTGCGGTCGGGGCTCAGGAGCCATTCACGGTCGACTTCCAGCGTCAGCAGCCAGCCGCCTTCGGAGCGTTCTTTGAGGGCATAGCCGACCGCATCTGAGCTCGCGACGGCTTCCGGGGAGCTGTCGGTGACGGTCGGGGCGGGCAAGACGGCGAACGCTTCGCCTTCGGAGTCGCGGAAGGCGAGTGAGCCGTCCGCTTCGATCGAGGGAGTCAGCCCCTGTGAGGCGTCCAGCTCGAAGCGAAAGCTCGAAGGCCGGGAGGGATCGGTGAGTTCGATCTGCTCCTTGACGCCGTTGGCAAGGCCGGAGAGAACGAAGGAAGGGCCTTGGCCGGGGGTTTCATAGCCGGCGATGCCTTCTTCGAGCTCGGCGGGCTGCGTTTCTTCGCCGAGGAGCTCGTAAGAGACCCAGTGGTTGCCTTCGGAGAGGCGCACCGCGCCGGCGCCCATCTTCGCCGGAAGGCTCAGGTCGAAGCTGTTGGCGCCGTTGGTGAGGGCTTTGCCTTCGTATTCGAGCCCTTCTTCGATCGGCTGCCAGTCGCCTTCGCTGTCGCGGTAGTTGACCGGGTTCTCGTAGAGCTGAGTCTCCAGCGCGCCGCCGGGGAGGCGGTAGGTGTTGGAGGTGGCGGTTCGCTTGGACTCGACTTCGGAGCCAGGGATTTCCTGAGAGGCTTCGCTCGGGTCCGCAACGATGGTCGAGGGTTCGCCCGAATCGGATTCATCCTGTGCGGCGAGCGCGATTCCGGTACCGCAAATGACGAGCGCAGCGAGCACTGCCACGAAAAGCCTTATTCCCTGCACGAACTGCCTCCCTGCTCTTGTCCCCGCCCCTCCCACGGCAGGATCTCTCGATGGACGGCGCAGACCGTATACAAGGTTTTCCGAAATGCAACTCTGTGCGTACCTATTTTTCGAAGCAAATACTTCCGTCGGAACTAATAGTGCAATGTTGTTCCAACATTTCGGCCGAGGAGTCTGAGCCAGTAACTTAGGCCACTACTGGCCAAGTCAACGGTTGAAAGAATCGGCTTCTCGCCGGACTCAGCAAGGCGTTGACGCTCTTCGCTCTATCTGCCTGCGGGAGCGCGACTCCGAGCTTTCGATCCGGGCCAGCTCGTCTTGGCGGCGCTTGAGCTCGCGTTGCTTGACGCCAATGAGGCGGCCGGGAGTTAGAACGTGGTGAGGCTGGTCGAGGTGAAGCTCGGACCGGTGAGTGGCACGTTTTCCTCGCCTAGGAACGAGACAGCCAGTGATCCCGACCAAAACGGAGGTGACCCCTTTGGCCGACGCTTGAACGTCGCCGTGCCGGAGAAGGGCAGAGGCGGCGCTACCGTCGCACTGCTGAGATCGGGGGCGAAATGAAGCATCGACGGCGCGCCTACGACCGAAGCCCACCGAGCTATCGAAGCTGCTCCGATGGTCTCGCGCGAGAATGCAGCAAAGCCCGCCCGCCGACCATGCCCCGTGAGTGAAGCTGAGAAGACCCGCTTGCGGTGTTCCGTCGCGACATCTAGATACGTAGGAGGCCGGGCATGATGCTTCTTCTGGGGCGAGCCGGAACCGAAGGTCGAGCACAAAAAGAAGGCTGCCGTACCGACCGAGCCGCTCGCTTCCGTCGCTTCGAGGCGCGTGTATCCCGCCTCTCCTTCGAAGCGAAATTTGCCCGTAAAGACCCCCGGCTGGCGGACGATCTTGCGCGGTCCCGTGCAGCCCTTGGCCAAGTGCCGGAACGTCTTGGTTTGAGCCTCCCCTGATGGCGTGAACCGAAGTGAAATTTCGCCGAAGCCCCCGAGATCGGCTTCGATACCTTCACTTGATGACGTTCCCACGAATGAGTACGTGGTCTCAACGAGATAGTCGGGGCGAGATTTTTCAGCCTTAACCGTGATTTCCACTCCACGCTCTCCACCGCTGACCGAGATCAGGTAGCCGCTACTTCCCGGAAGGGAAAAGGCGGTCATCGTATGTGACTAGCGGCTGCTCCATGGGCGGGGGTATCGCTCTCTCAGAACGCAGCCGACATCCACGAGCTGCATCCTGGCGAGGCTTGAGTGACGGACTAGGGCACACGACGATCACGCTCGACCGCTATGGCCGCCTGATGCCGGGCAGCGAGATCGAAGCACGGGCCATGCTCGACGCTTACCTGGACGAGTCGGAAACTAAGCCAAAAGCTACAGTTCAGGCCGTGGCTCGCTTATCGCGTCGGGCTCTTTGGCTGTTCCTCGGCTACGTCGCGGTGCTCGTCGCAGTCGTCCTTGCTGGATTCCTCGACGAGGCCGTTGGATTGTGGGCAGCGCTGCTGTGGGGAGCAGCCATTCTTGGCGTTGCGTTCATCTTGGTGCGGCAACGAATGGCCTCGCGCACGGTAAACCGTGGGGATGAAATAGACCCCTTATGACCCCCTATGACCCCGCAATCCCTGCCTAGAAGCCAAGTGCGAACTTGGCGTCCTCGGTCATCATCTCCGGGGACCAGGGGGGGTCGAAGACCATCTTCGGGTGGACGGCGCTTACTCCAGGGAGGTCGCCTACGAACTCCTTCATCTGCTCGGAGACCTGGGGGCCGATCGGACAGGCCGGGGTCGTCAGCGTGAAGGTCACGTAGACGTCCTCTTTCTCGATCTCCACGTCGTATACGAGACCGAGCGAGACGAAGTCGAGCCCCAGCTCGGGATCGATCACCTCCTCGAGTGCCTCGATCACATCGTCTTCGGTCAGCGCTTCGGTCTGGTTCTCAGGCATCGGCCAATGGTAGCCGGGGTCGGCCCTCGGGCGGCTGCGGCTCGGGCGGCGGTCCGTCGCCGGGCGGCGTCAGCTCGAGCTGCCACCAGCCGACATCGCGCCAGGCGCCGTCCTTCCAGCCGATCCGCCGGTAGACCCCGACCGGGACGAACCCCACGCTCTCGTGGAGAGCGACGCTGGCCTCGTTGGGCAGGGTGATCCCGGCGCAGGCGACCTGGAAGCCCTGCCCTCGCAGCCGCTCCGCCAGCTCGCCGTAGAGCGCCCGCCCGCAACCGGCGCGGCGCTGCTCCTCGGCCACATATACAGAGACCTCGACCGCCCAGCGATAGGAAGGACGCGAGCGGTGCGGGCAGGCGTATGCGTAGCCGACCACCTCTCCCCCGCGCTCGGCGACGATCCACGGGTAGGTCACCAACGTGGCAGCGATCCGCTTGGCGAACTCGGCTGGGCTGGGTGGCTCTTCCTCGAACGAGGTGGCTCCGGCCTCGACAAAGGGCGCGTAGATCGCGACGCAGGCGGCTGCGTCGCGGTCGGGATCGGCGGTGCGGATTCTCACTGGCTTCAATTCCGCTGAGGAGAATAGGCTGCCGCGGCATGGACGAAAACACCGGACAGGTGCAGCGGCGGTCGATCGGCATCGTCTTCTCCGACGGCGGGCTGCTGGCGCTGAGCGCGGTGCGCCCGCCACGAGCCGGCGAGCACGGCGACGAGCAGGTGGCGGCCGTCCTCTGCGGTGCCGACGGCGCGCCGGTCGAGGTCTCCGAGGCGCTGCTATCGACCGAGTACGGGCCCGACGGGGTGCAACGGCGGGCGACGCTCGAGCTCTGGGTAGACGGCGAAGGGGGCCAGCCGATTCGCGGCGCCGGCACCCTGATCAGCGCCGCCAAGGTGCGCCGGCCCGGGCTCGTCTCTGAGATCGCCTTCTTCCGCTGGTCGGTCGAGGGGCGCGAGGGCCTCGGCCACTACGAGCTGGTCCGTGCCGATGACTGAGCCGGGCAACGGGATCAAAGCGGTGATCTCCGACTTCGGCGGCGTCCTGACCACGCCCCTGATCCAATCCTTCATGTCCTTCCAGGACAAGACCGGGATCACCACCGAAGTCCTCGGCAAGGGGATGCAGGCCGCCACCGAGGCCAATGGCGACAACCCGCTCTTCGAAATGGAGCGCGGCGAGATCACCGAGGTCGCCTTCCTGGAGAAGCTCACCGACAGCCTCGAGCCGCTGCTCGGCCACAGGCCGGAGATGCACCGCTTCAAAGAGATCTACTTCGAGGCGCTGGACTCGAACCCGCCGATGATCGAGCTGATGCGAGAGCTGAAGGCGGCGGGCTACCGGATGGCGATGCTGACCAACAACGTCCGGGAGTGGGAGCCGCTGTGGCGCCCAATGCTCCCCGTCGACGAGATCTTCGAGACCGTCGTCGACTCCGGCTTCGTCGGCTGCCGCAAGCCCGAAGCGAAGATCTACTCGATCACCCTGGACCGGATCGGCCTGCCGGCCGAGTCGTGCCTCTTCGTCGACGACGTCCTGGTCAACTGCGAAGGAGCGGGAAAGGCCGGCATGACCGCCGTCCACTTCCAAGACAACGAGCAGGCGATCGGCGAGATCCGCTCAGCGCTTGGCTAGCGATATGCGCCGACTTGGACTCGCGGTCGGGCTCTCTCTCGTTCTACTGGCGGGATGCGGCGAAAACACGATCAAGACCCACGAGACGGAGCAGACCGTCACGCGGTTCGTCACCAAGCAGACCGACTACCGCCCGACCGACGTGCGCTGCCCATCCGGCGAATCGGCCAAGGTCGGCGTCAAGTTCCAATGCCATTTCACCGGACCCGACGGCCGCTACACGGCCTACCTGCGAGTCCTCAGCGTGGACGGCGAAAAGGTCGTCTACCGCATCGTGACGCGACCGACCGGCTGACTGCACTCTCCGAAATCCTTGACGCCAACGAGCGCAGTTCTACGCTCCGGCTATTCCTCTACTGGCGCCTTCTCGCGCTTCTTACCCATTTCTGCAACCGCCGCGAGCAGCCTGCGGGAGCGCTCGGAAAGGGTGGCAACGAGGCCCATGATCCCGGTTAAGGCGAGGCTGGTTCCCGTCGCAGCGTAGCCCGCCGGCTGGCCGTGCTTCGCGGTCAGAACCACGAGGACCATCGAGGCGGCGGCGAAGACGATTGCGGCGGTAACAGTGGCGACGGTCAGACGCAAGAGCACACGGCGTTCATGGCTCGTGTCATCGCAGTTGACAGCTTCCTGAGCCAATCTTGCCTTATGGCGCTGGCTCTTGCGCTTCCCCTTGTCTTTCTTGGCTCGAAGCTCGACCTTCTGGAATTTGTCTTCCCAGTTTTTGGGCGGTGGCTCCTCGACTTCTCCCTCGGTGAGGTGCTCGCCAATCTCAATAACCTCAACGGGGTCTTCTTTTTCTTCATCGATCTTCTGAAAGAAGTCCTCAGCCCGCTCTAAGAGACGCTCGGCTCGCTGAGACAGCTCGCCCTGAGGCTGCTCCTCCTCGCGCCGCTCTTTCGCGGTACGGATGTGCTCTCTGAGATCCAACAGCGCAGACCGCAACAGTTTTCGGTCTGGGTAGTTCCCCTTGAGAGTGTCGATCTGCTCAAGAACATCAGCGGACTTCTCCTCGATCTGAGCGACTTCGATATTCGCGCTTGGCACCACATGATCACGCGTATCAGTCGCCATCAGGCCAAGCCTCCCCAATCCCGCGAAATGGTTGGCGCGGCTAAAAGGGTCTTGTCATTTCCCTGGTGGTGCATTCTTGGCTCCCTGTGCCGCACTCGCTCTCCCCCCACCCCGCCTGGGATCAAGCACCCGTGCGAACAGAGGCGAACCACTAATGCCGGGCCGTCAATGAGAGGTATTGCCAGCTCTGAGGACGGGGCCAGAGCTGAAACGCTCCGTCCTAGCTCTCCCAATGCCCAATGGAAAGCTTGAATGCAGCCGGGCCAAATATGGTCTTAGCTGCTCCAGTCGGGTCGAAGCTATGTCAGCTTCAAAGGCCCGCTGGCAGCTAAGCGCTTCTACAGGGCTTCGCTCCAGCGATCTTTGGATCGGACGTATCGGATCTTTGGATCGGACCTATCAAGCAACACTGACTTTAGCAAGCATCGAAGGAGCCGGGAAGCTCAACGCGCCAGAAATTATGGTCCCCTAGACTGCGTGAGTTTTTGCTCGTAGATGGCTAATCCGCAGTGAAGAGATAAGCCAGGCCGGGCGGCCCTGGTCTACCCCGATCTGACGTATCAGTTGTCGCTGCCAGCGCGGTCCCAGATGTAGAGCTCTACAGCCTCGACCGCAAGCTCCATCAGGCGCGGCTGGGAGAGCAGGCCGAGGACGAGCTCCAAGGCGTCGTCTTCGGTGACACCGGCGTCGACGGCCTCCTCGCCGCGGAAGCCCGCGGCGAGCTTCAGCGCCTCGCGGCGGTTGTCACCGAGCGAGCCGAAGGCGCCCATGAGGAAGTCGCGGTTGGGGACCGGCTGACCCAGCTCCAGCGAGCCGTGCCAGGCGGCGAGCATCGAGAGGTCGTGCTCGTCGAGCTCGGAGAGCGCTTTCGCGTAGTGGACCTCGAGCTCGTCGTCCGGGATCTCGTCGACCCAGGAGCGGACGGCCTCGCCGAGCAGCTGGCGGCGTGCTTCGCGGCCGATCGAGTCGGAGATCGCACGTATCGCGTCGGCTGGGTCTACGAAACAGAGGGACATTTGCTGCGCTCAATTTAGAGGGGCGGGAAGACGGCAAAGCTGGGGCGGGAAATGCGCCAATTGCGGCTTCCCGACGCGGCCTGCGGCGTTGTCGGCCGCGCCGGAGGCCGACCTATGCTGGCTTGCCCGCTCATGCCGCTGAAACTGATCCAAGGACCCCCCAACTCCGGTCGCGCCGACCGGATCCAAGGCCTCTTCCGCGAGGCGCTCGACCGCAACCCGGTCCTCGTCCTGCCGACGCTGGACGACGTCTTCCGCTTCGAGCGCAGCCTGCTGAAGCCCGGCGCCGCCCTCGGCGGCTCGGTGATGACCTTCGGCGAACTCTTCCGCGAGGTCGCGCGCTGCACCGGCGCGCCTTCGGGCGGGGAGCTGACCCCGGCCCAGCGCCTGGCGGCCGTTTCGACCGGGATCGGCGCGGCGCGGGAAGACCTGGGACCGCTGCGGCGCTCCGCCGCCCGGCCCGGGTTCTCGATGCCTTTCGAGCGGCTGCTCGACGAGCTGCAGAGCGCGGGCCTCGAGCCCGCCTCGCTGGGATCGGGAGCGCAGACGCTCGAGTCCTCGGCCTACCTCGGCGACCTGACCCGACTGTTCGCCGCCTATGCCGAGGTGCGAGACGGGCTCGGCCTGCTCGACGTGCACGGCATCGCCCTCGGCGCGATCGCAGCGCTGCGGGCGGCGCCGGAGGACTGGCGGGGGCGGCCGGTCTTCTTCTACGAGCCGGGCGACCTCACCCTGAACCAGAGCAGCCTGATCGCGGCGCTGAGCGCATTCGCCGAGGTGACCGTCGCCCTCCCCTACGAGGAGGACAACGCCGCACTGGCCGCCCGGGCGACGCTGCTGGAGGGATTGCGCGCGCCGGCGACGGAGACCGAGGTCCTCAGCGGCCCGGCGGAGCCGGAGCCCTTTGGAATCGACCCCCTGCTCGTCCACCTTCAGCGCGAGTTCGGCCGTGTCGGGCCGACGCGACGGCCGCCTGGCGCGGCGCTGGTGCTGCTGCGCTCGGCGGGCGAGCGAGGCGAGGCGGAGGCGATCGGCGCCGAGGTGGCGAAGCTGGTCGCCGACGGCGCCGATCCGGCGGCGATCGCGATCGCCGTGCGCGACCCGGTGCGACGCGGGCCGCTGCTCGCGACGGCGCTCGAGTCCCACGGCATCGGGGTCGCGCTCGAGGCCGAGATCCCGGTCGCCGGGACCTCCGTCGGGGGAACGCTGATCGCGCTGCTGGAAGCGGAGCTCGGCGACGCCCGCGCCGCCGACCTGCTGCGCTTCATGCGCGGCCCCAGCGGCTTACCCACTTCGCAGGTCGACTGGTTCGAGCGCGCCGTGCGCCGCGGTCGCCTGACGGGAGCGGCCGCGGCACTGGCGCTGTGGGAGGAGCGGCACGAGCGCCTCCCGGGTGACGTCGAGCGAATCCGACAGGCGGCGCAAGATGGGCCCGGTGCCCTGGTCGCCGCTCTGGCCCGGCTCGCGGCGACCATGGCCTCTCGCCCCCTGCGGGGCGACGAGGACGGCCCGGCGCTCGAGCGTGGCGACGGCCTGGAGCTGCGCGCCGCGGCCGCGATCTCCACCGCGCTAGGCGACCTGGCCGAAATCCCGGGGCTGGCGCCCCCGGCGGCGCAATTGGCGACGATCCTGCGCGAGCTCCGCTTCGATGCCTGGAGCGGGCCGGTCGAGGGCCGGGTGCGGATCTCCAGCCCCTACCGGCTCCGCGCCTCTCGCTTCGAGCACGCCTTCGTCGCCTCGCTCCAGGACGGCGAGTTCCCGCGCCGCGACCGCAGCGAGGACCCTTTCCTCTCCGAAGCGCAGCGCCTCGCGCTCGGCCTCGAGCCCCGCCGCGACCCCGACGCCGAGGAGCGCTACCTCTTCCATGCCTGCCTGGCGCTGCCCAATCGGCGGCTCTTCCTCTCCTACCGCGACAGCGACGAGAACGGGGTCGCCGAGCCGCGCTCGCCTTTCCTCGACGAGGTCCGCGGCCTGCTCGATCCCGCGCCGGTGGACGGGGAGAATGACGCGGTCGAGGCGGCGCTGACCGTCTCCCGGGACCTGACCCGGGTGCTCCTGCCGCGACATCTGGCCGCCTCGGAAGCCGAGCTGGAGAGAGCCCGGGTGGCGGAGGCGGCGAGCCGTGCCCCCGGCCCTCTCTCCAACCCCGCGGTGCTCGGCGCCCTCGCGGCCGTCCCCGCCTACGGCGGCACCACTCTGGAGGGGTTCGACGTCTGCTCCTACCGCTGGTTCGTCTCGCACGAGCTCGACCCCCAGCCGCTCGACCCGGCTCCCGACCCGCTCGTCCAGGGCGGGCTGATGCACGCCGTGCTCGACCGGCTCTATCGCGAGCGGCCCGGCGGCGACCCCCTGCCCCGCCCCGGCTCGCTCGGCGCCTGGATCGGCCGAGCGCGCGAGCTGGCCGGCGAGGTCGCGGCCGAGCGCGGCCTCGGCGCCCATCCCGCCGAGCGGGCGATCGCGCGCCGGGTCGAGGGCCTGCTGGCCCGCTTCCTCGCCGACGAGGCCGGACGCGAGACCGGCGGCTATGAGCCCTGGCTGCTGGAGGCGGCCTTCGGCGAGGACGAGGCAGCCGAGCGCCCGGTGCTCGAGATCGACGGCTGGGGCCTGCACGGGGCGATCGACCGGGTCGACCGCGCGCCGGACGGCAGCGCGCTCGTGCTCGACTACAAGCTCTCCCGCGTCGTCACCCCGCGCGAGAAGTTCGAGGAGCAGGCGAAGCTGCAGCTGCAGCTCTACCTGATCGCGGTCGCCGAACATTGGGGCGCCGACGCGGTCGGCGGCCTCTACCACCCGCTGCGGGGGACGTCGTCGCGGCGTCCCCGCGGGGCGGTGCTCGAGGAAGCCGCGCAGCGGCTCGCCTCCTACCGCCTCTACGACAAGGACCTGATCGACCGCGAGGGCTTCGCGGAGATGCTCGCCGACGCCCGCCGACGCGCCGGCGAGATCGTCGCCCGCATGCGCCGCGGCGAGATCCGCCGCGACCCGGGGCCGCGCCAAGGCCTGCGCGGGCACGACGTCTGTCCCACCTTCTGCGAGTTCGCGCCGATCTGCCGCCGCGACCGGGCGCCGGCCGACGCCGAGGACGAGAAGTGGGAGGAGCGGTGAACGAGCGCACGCCCACCCCGGAACAGACGCTGGCGATCGAGGCCCGCGGGCACGACGTTCTGGTCGAGGCCGGGGCGGGGACCGGCAAGACCGGGGTCATGGTCGATCGCTACTGCCGCCTCGTCTGCGACCTCGGCGTCGCCCCCGACGCGATCCTCGCCTTCACCTTCACCGACAAGGCGGCGACCGAGCTGCGGCAGCGCATCCGCGCCCAGCTCGAGCTGCGCGCCGGGGGCGGCTCGCAACGCGCCCGTGAGCTGCTGGCGACGATCGGCGGTGCCTGGGTGACGACCATCCACGGCTTCTGCAACCGGCTGCTCGCCGGTCACCCGGTGGCGGCCGGGGTCGATCCCCGCTTCCGCGTCCTCGACGCGCCGGAGACCGAGCGTGCCGCGCGCGAGGCGTTCGACGACGCCCTGGCCGAGTTCCTCGCCGACGGGGACGAGGCGCGCGAGCGGACCGTTGCCGCCTTCGAGATCGGCGGCCTGCGGGCGATCGTCAGCGGCATCCACGCCGAGCTGCGTAGCCGCGGGGTCGCCGCTCCGCGCCTGCCGGAACCCCCCATGCCGGATCCCGAGGCCGCCGTCCGCCGGGCGGCCACGGTCGCGGCGGAGACGCTCGAGCAGCTGAAGCCGACCAACTCGACGCGCGAGCTGATCGAACGGGCGCTGGCGGTGCTCGGCGACAGGGTCCCCGGGCTCGACGAGCTGACCGCGCTGAGGACCGACAGCAAGGCGAAATCGATGAGCGCCTACCGAGAGGCGATCGACGCGGCGGTCGCCCGTACCGCGGAGGCCGGCGAGGGAGGCGAGGCCTACCGGCACATCGCCGAGCTGCTCGCCCTCTTCTCGGAGCGCTTCGAGGCGGCCAAGGAACGCCGCGAAGGGCTCGACTTCGAGGACCTGCAGCTGCGCGCCGTGCGCCTGCTCGAACGCGAGGAGATCGGCAACGCCTACCGGGCGCGCTTCAGCCACCTGCTGGTCGACGAGTTCCAGGACACCAACCGGCTGCAGCTGCGTTTGATCGAGGCGCTGCGTGGACCGCGGTCGGAGCTGATGGTCGTCGGCGACGAGCTGCAATCGATCTACGGCTTCCGCCACGCCGATCTCGACGTCTTCCGCGAGCGACGACGCGCGGTCGAGCAGAGCGACGACGCGGCGGCGATCGAGCTGAGTGGCAACTTCCGTTCGCGCCCCGAGGTGATCGGCGCCGTCAACGCGATCGGCGAGAAGCTGCTCGGCGACGCCTTCCATCCGCTGCGCGTCGGCGCCATGCCACAGCTGCCCGAGCCAACCGGCACCGGGCCGGCGGTGGAACTGCTGCTGACCGCGCGCGACGGCTGGGACGCTGAGGGAATCGACCTGGCGCCGGCGACCGACGCCGACACGCCGCCGAACCACCTGGCCGAGGCCCGCTTTCTCGCCGCGCGGCTCGGCGAGCTGGCCGAGAGCGGCGTCGAGCGCGGCGAGATGGTCGTCCTGCTGCGCGCCTTCACCCACCTCGACGCCTACGAGGACTCGCTCGAGCGAGCCGGCCTGCGCCCCTACACGATCGGCGGCCGCGGCTACTGGTCTCAGCAGCAGGTCGCCGACGTCTGCGCCCTGCTGGCGACGATCGCCAACCCGCTCGACGACCAGGCCCTGTTCGGCGCTCTCGCCTCCCCCGCCTGCGCCGCCGCCCCGGACACGCTTTGGCTGCTGCGCGCGGCGGCGGGCCGGCGGCGGCACGTCTGGCCGGCGCTCGAGCAGGTGGCGGGAGTGGGCGAGGCCGAGCTGGAGGATCCCGAGCGACTCGCGGAGATCCCCGAGTCGGAGCTGACCCTGCTGCGCGACTTCGGGCGGACAGTCGACGGGCTGCGTGCACGCGCCGGGCGGCTGTCGCTCGCCGGCCTGATCGACGCAGCGATCGCCGAGACCGGCTACGACCTGGCGATCCTGATGCGCCCCTCGGGCGAGGCGCGCTTCGCCAACGTGCGCAAGCTGATGCGGCTCGCCGAAGAGTTCGAGGCCCGCGAGGGGCGCGACCTGCGCGGCCTGCTCGACTTCCTCTTTGCCCGCGCCGAAGCCGACGCGGAGGCGGAAGCGGCAAGCGCGATCGAGGGGCACGACGGGGTGCGGATCATGACCGTGCACAGCGCCAAGGGGCTCGAGTTCGGCGTCGTCGCCGTCCCCAACCTCTCGCGGCGACTGCTGGCCGGATCGCGACTGCCGGCGCTGACGCTCGGCCACGAGCAGGCTGAGCCACGGGTGGGGCTGCAGCTGCGCCGCCTCGGTGCCGCCTCGCTCAACCTCTTCGCGCAAGAGGAGCTCTGCGCCGAGACACAGCAGCGCGAAGCGGCGGAGGAGCTGCGCCTCTTCCACGTCGCCGCGACCCGGGCGCGCGAGCGGCTGGTCCTCAGCGGCGTCGCGATGCCGCGGCCGGGGCGAGGGACTCAGCCCGGCACGCCGGTGATCGAGCGGATCCTCGACGGCTTCGAGGTCGACCGCGAGGGCGACTCGGCGATCGAGATCCCCGCCCCGCAGCCTCGCGAGGGACTCGACGCGAGCCTCGAGCCGTCGCGGATCGCCGTACGGGTGAGCCTGCCCTCGCCCGAGCGGGCCACCGAGCTGACCGCGACGCAGCGCGAGCCCGCGATGCCGGCACCGCTCGGCGGGGGCGAGTCGCCACCGCCGGTGCGTCGCCCACCGGCGGTCCCCAATCGCCCCCTCTCCTACACGGCGATCGCCTCTTACGAGGAATGCGGCTACCGCTTCTACATGGAGCGCGTGCTCGGTCTCGGCGACCGCAGTCGAGATTCGAGCCGCCTGCCGAGCCAAACCTCGACCGCAAGCGCCGAAGGCGAGCCCGACCTCCGAGGCGAGGCGGCGGCCCGAGGAGCATCCGTCCACGCCTTGCTCGAGTGGAGCGCCGCCAACGAGTGGCGCGAGCCGGCGGAGGAGACGGAGGCCTCGCTGCTCGTGCCCGTGCGTGCTTGGCTCGGCTCCAGCCTGCTGCGCGAGCGCGTGCGGGCGCCAGGGGTCAGCTCACGGGCCGAGGTGCCCCTGCTCCTCGGCATCGCCGACACGACGCTGCGTGGCTCGATCGACCTACTGGTCGAGCGCGACGGCGCCCCGCCCCTCGTCATCGACTACAAGACCGATCGCCTGGGCGGCTCCTCGCCCGCCGAACGCGCCAGCACGTACGCGACCCAGCGGACGATCTATGCCCTCGCGGTCGCCGAGGCACGCGGGGTGGAGGAGGTCGAGGTCGCCTATGTCTTCCTCGAGCGCCCGGAGGAGCCGGCGATCGAGCTGCTCGACCGAGAGGAGATGGAGCGGGGGCGCGAGGCGCTGGCGGCGGTCATCGCCCGGATCGGCGCCGGCGAGTTCCCCGCCGCCGCGGTCGAGCGACGCAGCTGGGAGCTCTGCCGCGGCTGCCCGGCGCTGGGCCGGCTTTGCTCGGGCCCTGAGGTCGCCTGACCGGCGCATCCCGGCGTCCTCGGTCGCTCACGTGCAGAGCACGCTTCGCTCCCTGCGTCCTTGGCCTGCTTGGTCAGGCGACCTCAGGTCAGGCTTGCTCTAGTTTTGCGGCCAGGTCGTCCAGCTCGAGCTCCTTCAGCCCCTCGCCGACCGCGTCCAGCTCGGTCGAGCAGTAGGTGACGAGCTCGCGGCCCTCGCGGCAGAGCTCGAGCGTTTCGCGCAGACCGGCCTGGCCGGAATCGAGACGATCGATGATCTGCTCCAACCGCTCCACCGCGGCCTCGTAAGACTCTGGCGCCTCGCTCATCCCTCACCCCCGTCTCGGTCGATCTCCGCGCCGACACCGCCGTCGGCGAAGCGCAGTCTGACGTGCTTGGCGGCGAGCGCGGCGGCGGCGCTCGTCACCGGCTCCCCGCCGCTGTCCTCGGCGAGGGCGTAGCCCCGTTCCAGGGTGCGCTCGGGTTCGTGGGCGCGGAACGCCACCTGCGCCCGCCGCAGCGCCTCGCGCTTGCCGTCCGCGTCGACCCCGGCGGCGCGGCGAGCGGCACGGGAGAGGACGACGAGGGCGATGCGACGCTGAAAGGCGCGGCGCTCGGCGAAGCCGCGCTCGGAGGCGGCGCGGATCTCGCGCGTCTTCTGGTTGAGCGCGACTCGCTCGCGCCGCAGCGCCCGCGCCGGGCCGCGGGCCAGCGCCACCAGGTGCCTGCTGCGGGTGCCCACGGCGCCCTCCCCCGCCCGCCGCAGCGCGGCGGCGCTGCGGGCAAGCGCCTCGCGAGCGGCGAGGCAATCGAGCGGCACGACCGCCTCGGCGGCGTGGGTCGGGGTCGAGCAGGCGACCGCGGCGACGTCGTCGATCAGGGTCGAGTCGCGCTCGTGGCCGACGGCGCTTATCACCGGCACCCGCAACATCGCCACCGTGCGACAGAGGGTCTCGTCGCAAAACGCCCAGAGGTCGGCGAGGCTGCCGCCGCCGCGGGTGACGACGATCGCCTCGACCGCCGGCGTCGCCGCAAGCTCCTGGATCGCCGCGCCGATCGCCGGGGCCGCGCGCCGGTCCTGGACCGGTGCGAAGGCCCAAACCACGGTTCCCGCCCAGCCGCGGCGCTGCAGGCCCGCGAGCAGGTCCCGCCTGGCCGCGCCGCTCTCCGCGGTGACCACCCCGATCGTCTTCGGCAGGCGCGGTCGGGCCAGCTGCTTTTGCAGCTCGAACAGCCCCTCGGCGCGCAGCTGCTTGCGCAGCGCCTCCAGCCGCGCCAGCAGATCGCCCTCGCCGGCGAGGCGGATATGAGTTGCGCGGAAGAAGAAGCTGGGCGACGCCTGCGAACCACCCCGGTAGTAGTCGGGGCCTCCACCGATTACGACTTCGGCACCGTCACGCAGACCCCGCTCTGGAAGTTCAAGTTTTTCGAGCTCGTTAAGCCAGATTGCGCATGGCACAGCACCCTCGGCATCGCGCAACTCGAAATACGCTTGGGCTTTGCTCCGGCTGAGTCCAGTGACCTCGCCAATAAGAGATACCCGCGCTCGACGGCGCATCTCTTCTTCGAGCTTGCGTGCATAACGCCCCACCGGAAACGGCCCAGGCAATCCCATACGCCGAGGCTAGTCCAAATCCCAGACACGGCCGAGGGCGCGCCTGACCAAGCAGATCAAGGACGCAGGGAGCGTGGCGTGCTCTGCACGCGAGCGACCGAGGACGCAGATATGCGCCGGTCAGGCGTGTCCTCGGAGCGCCAACGGCGAGCCCAGGACTTGAGCTCGGCGATCGCCGGGCGCAGCTCCGCGCCGGCCTCGGTCAGCGAGTAGGTGACGCGCACCGGCGAGCCCGGTTCGACCTCGCGCTGGACCAGCCCCTCCCCCTCGAGCTCGCGCAAGCGCTGCGAGAGCAGGCGATCCGAGAGCCCGGGGACCGCCTTGGCGAGCTCGCCGAAGCGCAGCGGCCCCTCGGTCAGGGCGAAGACGATCGCCCCGGTCCAGCGCTTGCCGATCAGCTCGATCGCGGCGTGGAAGTGAGGGCAGACGCCAGGGGGCTGTTCTCGAGCAGATACGGCCTCCACTCCGCTCAGCTTACTGAACGTAAGTGACGGGCTTAACGGCCCAGCCTGCTTGGATTACGGTATGACCGTTCTCGACTGGGCGATCGTCGCCTTCACGATCGCCTTCGCGATGTGGGGCTACCGGCAGGGGTTGATCGTCGGTGTGCTCACCCTGCTCGGGTTCGGCGCCGGGGCCCTCGCCGGCAGCCGACTCGGGCCGCTGCTGCTGAACGAAGGCTCGAGCTCCGCCTACGCGCCGCTCTTCGCCGCGCTCGGGGCGCTGCTGGTCGGCGCGGTGATCGCGGTAACCCTGGAGAGCCTCGCCCTGGGACTGCGCGAGCGCGTGATCCGCGGCCGGGCGCTGCACCTGGCCGACGGGGCCGGCGGGGCCGCGCTGATCGCCGCCGTGGCGCTGGGGCTGACCTGGGTCTTCGGCGCGGTGGCGTTGCACGCGCCGGGCACCGCGCAGCTGCGGGGCGACGTGCAGCGCTCGGAGATCCTGCGCAGCCTCAACGATCTGCTGCCTCCGTCCGGCCCGGTCCTCAACGCGCTCAACCGCGTCGACCCCGCCCCGTCGATAGCCGGCCCGACCACTCCCGTGTCGCCGCCGGACCCGGCGATCGGCTCCGACCCGGACGTGGAGCGGGCGAGCCGCTCGGTGGTGCGTGTGTTGGGCACCGCCTGCGGCCTCGGCGTCGAGGGATCCGGCTGGGTCGTCCAGCCAGACCTTGTCGTCACCAACGCCCACGTGGTCGCAGGCGAGGACGACACCACGGTCACCACGATCGACGGCGCCTCGCTCGACGCCACCCCGGTTCACTACGACCCGAGCAACGACCTGGCACTGCTGCGGATCGACGCCCCCTCGGTCCCCCCGTTGGAAATCGCCCCGGACACCCAGCGCGGCACCGCGGGTGCGGTCCTTGGATATCCCGAGAACGGTCCCTACGCCGTCGCGGCGGCACGGATCGGCGACACCAGCACCGTGATCAGCGAGGACTCCTACGGCGAGGGTCCGATCCAGCGCCCGATCGCCTTCCTGCGCGGCAGCGTGCGCAGCGGCAACTCCGGCGGCCCGCTCGTCGACTCCCGCGGCCGAGCGATGGCCACCGTCTTCGCCGCGACCACCAGCGGCCCCCCGGGGGGTTTCGCCGTCCCGAACGACGTAGTTCGCTCCGCGCTAAACGACACGGCTGCCCCGGTCGATACGGGACCGTGCACGAGCTAGGAGGGTCTAGCGGTAAGCGACCCCTCCCCCCACTAAATTTCCGCTCAGTGAACAATTTGCCCACCGAGGTGGAGCGCCGTCGCCGTCTCCTCACCCGCGCGCTTCCGCTCATCGTCATCGCGGCGATCGCGTTTGCCCTCGGCGCCTCGGCCGGCGCGACGGGCTCTCCGGAAAAGGAAGCCGCGGAGCGCTTCAGCCAAGACTGGGCGCGCAAGGACTTCGCCGCGATGTACCGGGAGCTGAACGATGCCTCGCGCCGCGCGGTCAGCGAGGACGAATTCGCCAAGGCCTACCGCGAAGCCGCCGAGGTCGCGACGCTGCGCACGCTCGAAGTCCACTCGCCCGGCGACCCCGGCAGCGAGAACGGCGTCGACAAGGTGCCGGTGCCGATCGAAGCCGGGACGGTGGCCTTTGGCACGGTCAGCGCCGATCTCGACCTCCCCTACGCCGAAGGCGGCATCGCCTGGGACCGCAGCCTCGTCTTTCCCGGCCTCGAGCCCGGCGAGCGCCTGGAAAACCGGATCGACCTGGCGCCGCGGGCGCCGATCCTCGCCCGTGACGGCACCGTGCTCGCCGAAGGCTCCGCCGAAGCCCGCGAACACCCGCTGGGAAGCGCCGCGATCGACGTCACCGGCGAAGTCGGCATGGCCGAAGAAGAAGACGTCGCCGCGCTGGCCCGAAAGGGCTTCCCCGCGGGCACTCCCGTGGGCATCAGCGGCCTCGAGCAGGCCTTCAACGCGCGCCTTGCCGGCAAGCCCGGCGGCTCGCTGCTCGCCGTCGCCGAAGAAGGCGGCTCGGCCCGGATCCTCGCCCAGGCCAAGCCGCAGCCGGGAGCGCCGGTCAAGACGACGATCGACCCAGACCTGCAGGTGGCGGCGGTCTCGGGCTTGGCGGGTCGCGCCGGGGGCGTTGCCGTGCTCGACGCCCGCAGCGGCGACGTCCGCGCCCTCGCCGGCCAGGCCTTCTCGGCGCCGCAGCCGCCGGGCTCGACCTTCAAGACGATCACCACGACCGCAGCGCTGGAGAAGGGGGTCGTCTCACTCGACGACGAATTCGAAATCGTCGACGGTGCCAACGTCGGCGGCCGCTTCATCAGCAACGCCAACGGCGAGCTCTGCGGCGGCACCTTCCGCGAAGCCTTCGCCGAGTCCTGCAACGCGGACTTCGCCCCGCTGGGGCCGAAGATCGGCAACGACGATTTCGTCGACGTCGCCGAACGCTTCGGCTTCAATTCCCCACCGACCCTGTACGCACCGGGGATCGTCGCCGAAGTGGAACCACCCGAATCGACGATCCCGACCGAGATCGGCGAAGAAGTCGACCTCGGCGTGACCGCGATCGGGCAGGGGGAGGTCCTGGCGACCCCGCTGGAGATGGCGACCGTCGCCCAGACGATCTCCAACGGCGGCGTCCGTGAGCCGACCTCGGTTGTCGCCAACCGCAAGCTGCGGCCCGATCCCCAATCGGTGCGGGTGATGTCGAAGAAGATCGCCGACGAGCTGACCGAACTGATGATCGGGGTCGTCACCGAAGGGACGGGCTACGCCGCGGCCATCCCCGAGGCGCAGGTGGCCGGTAAGACCGGCACCGCCGAGCTGGGCCCGAAGCCCGGCACCGAAGGCGAAGAAGAACCCGAGCAGATCAAGGACGCCTGGTTCACCGCCTTCGCTCCCGCCGAGAAGGCCAAGCTGGCGGTCGGCATCCTGCTGATCGAAGCCGAAGCGGCGGGCGGCGAAGTGGCCGCACCGATCGCCGGCGAAATCCTCTCAGCCGGTCTTTAGCCGGACCTGGGCGGCGCGAAGAGCGCCGCGCCAGGTCCGCTGCTCTATTCGAGCAACGTCACCGTTACCGTCGAGACGCCTTTGCCTTCCTTGGAGACAAAGGTGCCACGAGCGCCGGCGTAGCCACCAGTGCCGCCGGTGATCGCTCCTTCGGTCTTGCCGGCTTTGAGCGTCGCCGCGGCGATCAGCGTGCCCTTGCCGGTAAATACGAAGGTGCCGTTGCAGTTGAAGCCGGCGGTCTGAAACTTCCCGTTCGTGGTCGCGGTGCAGACCGCCTGCAGGTGGCCGATCTTCTTGCCTTCGGCTTCGAGCGGATTGGTGAAGACGAACTCATCTCCGGCGCTGACTTTCTGCGGGAAGCCATGTTTGAACTTCGCCTTCGGCGCGTTGTCGATGAAGGCGAAGGTCGAGCCCTTTTCGGGTTCCTTGAAGGTGATCGTCGTCGTTGCCGCGGCGGCGGTGCCGGTGAAGGCGAGGACGACAAGGGCGCCGATGAGGGTGGCTGCGCCTCCCAGGCGGGCGAGCTTCGGTTGGATGGTCAAAAGGACTCCTCCGTCTCTGTTTCAGATTTGTGAACGCGACGAGACCGCGGCATCTTCTCCCAGCGGCGAGCGCCTTTCAAGGGCCACCCCGGGTGCCGAACGGCGGCGGGTTGGTCCCACCGCAGCTGCGCTAGAGGTCGAGCGTGACCGCGGCCGGGCCTTCGGGGCCCGGGATGGAAAGCGTCAGCGGACGGTTCTCCGACGCCGAGGCGGGCAGCTCGAAGAGGACCAGCGAGCCCTCGATCGGCCCTTGCTCGGGGGTCGAGTCGAGAATCGGGATCTGTTCCTGGGATTCAACTTCGCCGCCGAAGGGCAGCGCGTAGAGGCTCCTGCTGGGAATCGCGTGGAAGGTCTGGTGCCCCGCGTCGGTGATCGTGAAAGCGTCGGCGAGCGTCTGCGCTTCTTCGCTCTTGTTCTGGACTTCGAGGAAGACGCCGAAGTAGCTGTGGCCCTCCGGCGGTTCGGGCTGGCCGATCAGGTAGGCCGAATCCTCGTTGTCGTTGGGGTTGAGGAAGCGCGAGAAGACGACCGTGTACTGGAGATCGCCGAGCTTCACCGACTCGCCCTCGACGACGTCCTTGGAGTCGCTCGAATAGCCGCAGGCCGAGAACGCGACAGCTGCAACGGCTAGCGCGAGGACAGCGAACAGCGACAGCGTGGTTCTGCGGTTGGGGAGCATCGGCGGCGAGAGTCTATAAAGGCGCTCGGCAGCCCGCCTCACGGGATGCCGGTCGCGTGAGGGTTGCCCCCGGCCACGCCCACCGGCGCGGGCGCGACTTCGCCGCTCTCGAGCTGATCGCGTAGCCGCCGCAGCGCCGTGCGCCAGCCGCGCTGCGCGGAGGCCGAGTTGGCGGCGAGCACCTCCAGCGCCCGGTCGATCGGATTGGACGGCTCGGTCCAGTGCGAGACCCGGACCCTGGTCAGCGAACCGGTGCCCTCGGTCAGCTCCCAGATCGTGGTCGTGGGGATCCGGTTGCCGCGCCCGCCGCAACCCCGCTCGATCAGCTTGTGCGGCTGCTCCAACTCGACGATCGCCGTATCCATCCAGACCTTTCGCAGCGGCGAGGCGACGCGGAACCGCGCCCCCGCGCCGATCCCGCTCGACTCGAGCCGGGTCAGATGGAAGCCGCTAAGGAAGTGGTCGGTGAAGGAAGGTCGGCGCGCCAGGTCGGCGATGGCCTCGAAGACGCGCTCGCGGGGAACGTCGATCTCGATCTCTGCGCTGACGGGGCCCATCGGGCGTGATTCTATGTGAAGAGGCGCCACGGTTTGAGCCTCTTCAGATCGGGTAAACCGCGCCACAGGGATCGCGTCTGTGGGAAATTGCGGATGCGAAAACTCGGTAACCAGCTAGGATCGCCTTCGAGGCGCAAGGGAAGGAGCCGTCATCTCCACCAGTCTCACATCCACCCCAGCTTCCGATAGCTACGCCAGCGGGACGTTTCCGGGCCCCGGCACCTATTTCTGTGTCGAGTGTGGCCTGCAGCTGGCCCTTCACGAGGACGACCAGCTCCCCGACTGCCCTCGCTGCGGGACCGCGAGCTTCAGGCTCGACTCGATCTTCGAGTCGATGCAGGAGCACGGCGAGACCACAGCGGAATTCGAGATCGCGACCGAGGCGGCAACCGCGAGCTGGCTGGACGAGTTGCGCGCAGATCTCGCCCCGGGCAGCCGTCACCTGATCTGCCGCGACGAGGGAGGCGAGGTTCTCGACTTCGAGATCGAGACGGGCTGGACCAGGATCGGCCGCAGCGTCGCCGCCGACATCCGCCTCGACGACCCCAGCGTCTCCCGACGCCATGCCCTGGTCGTCTCCGAACCGGGCGAGCCGCTGCGCGTCCTCGACGACCGTAGCCTCAACGGCGTCTTCGTCAACGCCGACTTGGTCGAGTGGGGCAAGCTGGGCGATGGCGACGAGCTGGCGATCGGCCGCTACCACCTCTACGCCCTCGAAGGCTGAACCGGCAATCCGCGCAAATTCCGGCCTATGGTGGCCGTAGAGTTTGGCGCCGTGGACTCCGCCCAAGATCCGTCGGTCGCCGCCGAGCAAGCTCGGCAACGCCTGCACGAAGAGATAGAGCGCGTCCGCACGGGCGTCGAGGAGATGCTCGCCGAGCAGGGGAACGACGACGCCGACCTGCGTCGCGAGCTCGACACCCTCCGCGAGGACATCCGGCTCTACGTCAAGCAGCGACTCCGCAAGAGCGAGAAGCGGACCGACAAGCGCCTGGCCAAGCTGGAGCGCCGCATCGACCAGGTGGAGCAGGACCGCAAGCTCGCCGAGTGGCGCATCCACACCAACACCGAGCAAATGCTCGACGGCCTGCTCAAAGAGGTCCGCGCCATAGCGGACCTGCTCACTCGAACCCGCTAAGCAGCCGAGAGGGATGGGGTTCCCCTCAGCTGGAACCCGCGCTCGGCCCCAGCGACAGGACTCACGCCAGCGAGCTCACAAGTTCCATCAGAGGGGAACCCCATCCCTCTCCACCCACCGGCGGGACTAGGACGAGAGGGTCCCCTTCGCAGGAACTTGTGAGCCAGCTATGCGACGGCGCCCAGCAAGGTGCGGGCGGCGGGTTCCGGCGAGGGGGACCCTCTCGTCCTAGCTGGCTTACTCGGTAGAGATGCTGGGGTCTGCTTGGACCTTGTGCGGCACGATCATCAGGAAGTTGCTGGTTGCGTCGGCCGCCATCGCGGCCATCCGCTTGGCCTCCTCGTCCTGACCGGTCGCGCGCAGCTCGTCGGCGTAGTGGCTGAGCAGATCGTCGATGTCGAGCAGGCCCTCCGAGTCGATGTCCTTGAGCTCGACTTTGGCGCCCTCGCCGAGGCGGGCTTCGATCGCCTCGCGGTCGATGCCGAAGGCGTTGTGACGGACGTAGACGCGGCCGCCGGTCATCCCGGCGCAGGCCCAGGGACCGAGGTCGCCGAGCACCACCGCGCGACCTGAGGTCATGTACTCGAAGGCAAAGCCCTTGGCGTTGGCGCGGTCGACGACGCAGCCGCGACCGTCGTCGATCGCCTCCGCCGGCTCGCCGGCCAGCACCACGTCGGCACCGGAGAGGCGGATGCAGAAGCGCGAGTCGGCCGAGCCCTGGACGAAGAGGCGACCGCGCTGGGCGCCGTAGGCAAACGACTTGCCGACCGAGCCGTTGAGGCGCTGGCCCTTGGCCCCCTTGCCCTTGAGGACGGCGAGGGTGCCGCCCAGCATCGCCTTGCCGACGCCGTCCTGGGCGCCGCCCTCGACCCGAATCGAGACGCCGTAGGCGTTGAAGGCGCCAAGGCCCTGGCCGGCGACCGAGCCACCGTTGAACTCGAGGTCGGCGAGCACGTCTTCGTTCGACTCGGGGCCGTCCTCGAAGATGCGCGAGCGGGCGATCGCCCCGGCCAGCTCGGTGCCGAGCACGCGGTCGTTGGCATCGGTTGCGCGCGGAAAGTGGCTGGTGACGGTGTGGCCGGAGCAGACTTCCCCGGCGAGGGCGCCGATCTGCGCCGAGGCCTGCTTGGCCTCCATCCGGATCGGACGGGCGACGACGAGCCCCGCTTCTGCGCGCTCGTCGGCCACCTCCTCGGCCACGGGCAGGTCGATCGGCTCGAGATCGAGGAACTCCTCCAGCGGGGTGATCAGCGGCGCCAGGTCGATCTGATCGTGGTGGGAGATCTGCTCGAGCAGGTCGTAGCGGCCGACCAGGTCCTGGGCACGGTCGTAGCCGAGCGAGGCGACGACCTGCTTGACCTCCTCGCCCATCGCACCGAAGAAGCGAGCGCAGCTCTCGGCGGCGACGTCGACCTCCTGCGGGGTGAACTTCTTCAGGCCGTGGTCCTGGGCCTGCTCGACCGTCTCGATCTGGGTGGCGATGCCGACGTGGCAGGTGTCGAGCTGGCAGCCGCGGCAGATCGTGCAGCCGAGGCTGACCATCGCCAGGGTGCCGAAGCCGACCCGGTTGGCGCCGAGGCAGTGCAGCTTGACGACGTCGTGACCGGTGCGGTAGCCGCCGTCGGCCCAGATCTCCACGCGGTTGCGCAGGCCGGCCTCCATCAGCGCCCGGTGGACCGCGCGGGTGCCGATGTCCGAGGGCAGGCCGACGTGGCGCAGCGCGTGCTGGCGCGCCGCGCCGGTGCCGCCCTCGAAGCCGGAGAGCGTGATGATGTCGGCGCCCGCCTTGGCGATGCCGAGGCCGATCGTGCCGATGTTCGGCACCACCGGCACCTTGACCGAGACGCGCACGTCGGGGTTGACCGTCTTCAGCTCGTCGATCAGCTCGGCGAGGTCCTCGATCGAGTAGAGGTCGTGGTTGTTCGAGGGCGAGATCAGGTCGGTGCCGGGGGCCGCATTACGAGCGGCGGCTACCTTCTCGGAGACCTTCTTGCCGGGCAGGTGACCGCCCTCGCCGGGCTTGGCGCCCTGGCCGATCTTGATCTCGGCGAGGTAGGAGGAGTTGATCATCTCCGCCGAGACGCCGAAACGGCCCGAGGCGACCTGCTGGCCGCGCCACTTGCGGTAGTGCCCGTACATGTCGCGGATCTCGCCGCCCTCGCCGTTGACGCAGAGGACGTTGATCGACTTCGCCGCCTCGGCGTAGGCGCGGAAGGCGGGCTCGGACTGCGAGCCGAAGCTCATCGAGGAGATCACCACGGGATAGTCGTGGTGACCGACGCCGGCATCGACCGTCGAAGGGTCGGCGATCGGCTCGCGGTCCCCCTTCAGCCCCATGATGTGGCGCATCGAGATCGGGCTCTGCGCCTCGAGGTCGCGCACCTTCTCGGAATATTCCTCGTAGGAGCCGGAGCCGTTGGCGGTGGCGATCGCCGCCTTGTAGACCTTGGGGTAGAAGCGGAACGTCTTCGCCGGTTTGGCGCCTTCGTCACCGCAGAGGATCCGCGCCCGCTCGTTGCTCGACTCGTCGAGGCCGTCGAAGCCGATCCCCGCCTTCTCGGAGGCGGCGAAGGCCTCGGTCTGGAAGATCTCGGCAAGCTCGGGGCGCACGCCGATCGAGGAGAACTGGCGGGCGTAGCCGCGCACCTCGTGGATCCCGATCGTCGAGATGACTTTCTCCATCCCCTTGGCCAGCGCCGCGCAGAGGTTGCCGATGTCCTTGCGGTAGTCCTCGACGCAGATCACCTCGACCATCGTGTAGGGGCAGACGCCGTTGGCGCCGAGGCCGAGGGCCAGCATCGTGTCGTGCACGTTGCGGATCGCCGCCGAGCGCAGGACGATCCCGCAGCGCCGGCGCAGGTTCTCCTCTCCCGTCTCGACCCGGAACTGCTTCAGCGCCTGGTCGACCGCCGAGGTGGCGAGGTGGGGATCGAGGTAGCGCCGCTCGGCGTCGTAGACGGTGCGGTCGGTCAGCACCAAAAGCTCGGCGCCGTCGCGGACCTTCTTCACCGCCTCCTGCTTGATCCGTGCGATCGCCCCGCGAGTCGTCTCCGACTCCAGCAGCGAGATGTCGACCGCCGCGGCGCGGCCGCGGAACTCCTCCCAGAGATCCTCGAGCAGGTAGGTCTGGTGCTCGCGGGCGATCTGGCGGTAGGTCTTGTCGGAGAGCGGCGCCATGCCGTGATGGCCGCCGAGGATCACCGGGAAGGAGGCCTCCACCGTGCCCGTGTCCTCTCCGGCCGCGTCGATCGAGGGGCGACGGCCGAAGACCGTGCGGGTCGAGAAATGCTCCATCTCGCGCTCGCGATCGATCGCCGGGTTGGTGACCACGGCGACCGTCTCCTTGAAGTAGTCGGCGAGGTTCTGGCGCTCCGGCGAGAGCGCCGCCAGCGGCCCGTCGTAGCCGAGCGACCCCACCGGCTCGGCCCCGTTGGAGGCCATCTGCTGGACCAATTTGACGTCGTCGCGTTGCCAGCCGAAGCCGGCCAAGACGCGGTCGTCGACCTTGACCGGCTCTTCGGGGCCGGCGTCGGAGTAACCGGGCACGTCGGTGCCCTCGAGCGGGCCGCCGGTCTCCAGCGCGCGGTCGTACGGCCCAGCCTGCTCGGTACCGTTGCGGGCCAGCCAGCGGTCGCGGACGATGCGCAGCATCGCGTCGTGGGAATACAGGGTCGAGTGCCTCGCCTCACGGTCGATCGAGACCATCGCCTTCTCGCCTGGGGCGAGAGGCTTTGGCTCGGCGACCATCTCGCTGACCGCGACGACGCCGGGCTCGGAGCTGAAGACGAAGTCCTCGCCGGTCTCGACCTGCCAGAGCGGGCGCAGGCCGAGCGCGTCGGCGGAGAAGACGCACTCGTCGCTGTGGCGGGCGATCAGCGCCACCGGCCCCTGGGCGAAGGGGCCCATAGCCTGGCGCAGGTACATGTAGAAGCGGTGCAGGTCCTCGGGCAGGGCACGGATCTCGTTGACGATCGGCGGCACGACCATCTCCATCGCCTCGGCGAGGCTGAGCCCATCGCGGTTGACCAGGGTCGCGATCGTTTGGTTGAGGTCCTGGGAATCCGAAGAGCCGGGCTGGATCGGGACGCCGAGCATGCGCGCCTCCTGGCGCAGCTGTTCGACCGTGTTGATCTCGCCGTTGTGGCCGAGCACCGAGAAGGGCTGCACCCGCTTGAACGAGGGCCAGGTGTTGGTCGAGTAGCGGTTGTGGCCGAAGGCGCCGATCGTCTCGAAGCGCTCGTCGCGCAGGTCGGGGTAGTACTCGCCGAGAATGTTCGGCGCGCCCATCACCTTGTAGACGCAGATCGTCGCCGAGATCGAGGGGACGTGGACGCCGAGCTCGCGCTCGAGCTCGATCAGCAGGTCGAAGAGGACGCGGTCGCGGTGCGTGGCGTCGGCGACGAGGCCGGCGATCTGCCAGAAGTGCGGCTCCTCCTCGCGCGCGGTCGGGCCGAGCGCGGGCGAGTCGACGACGCCGATCCGCTCGGCGAGGATGCGGAAGCCGCCCTGTCCGAGCAGTTCGCGGGCGTCGTGCTGAACCTTCTCCAGGTCCTGCGAGCGTTCGACGAAGACGTGGGCGACGGCGAAGGCGTCGTCGAGGGTCAGCGAGGGGTCGTGGCCGCCGGCGCGGACCTCCTCGGCCCAGATCTTGCGCGGGATGTCGAGCAGGAGGCCGCAGCCGTCCCCCTCGCCATCGACGTTGCCGGCGCGATGGAGCATTTTCTGCAGCGCCGGGATCGCGCGTTCGATCGGTTCGTGGCCGGGCGTCGCGTCCTTGCGCACCGATGCATAGATCGCACAAGCGTCCTTGTCCTCGACGCTGGGCGGCGAGACGAGCGGGCGGTAGGCACGCTCTGGCGAGTAACGGACGGGGCCGCCCTCGCCGTGAAGCTCACGGGACTGGGTATCCGACATCTTGACCTCCCGGTTTCCGCGCCTTCTTCGAGCGGGCGCGCGACGGGTCGACGAGTTGCCGAATTATAGGGACGGAGGGCGGGTCAATCCAGCGAATGAACCTTTTGCCCCCATATGCGGGGGTAAAGGGTTCAGCTGTCAGGCCCAGCTCATCGGCTCGTAGCCACCGCCGGGCTGAACGCCGATCAGCAGCGCCGTAACCGGCGCGTCGGAGCGGTTGAGGATCGTCCGCTTCGCCTCAGGCTCCAGCGAGACGAAGGTGCCGGCCGGCGCCGGATGATCCTCGCCCTCGAGCCGCATCACCGCCTCGCCCTCAAGCACGATGTAGAGCTCGACCTGGCCGCTCTGCGCCTCATCGTGTTCGGGGATCTCCCCACCAGGTGCGATCTCGACCAGGTTGAAGCCGAAGGCCGAGGTGCCGAGCGCTTTGCGCGCCAGCTTCCAGGTCGCCTCGCCCGAGCCCTCCATCGCCTCGAACTCGTCGCGGTGCTTGATCGTGTAGCCGCCGGCCATCTCGCCTCCTCCGGGTCGCCTATTCGCTCCAGGACGGTTCGAAGGCGTTGTGCGCCAAGACCTTCACGCTCTTGCTGCCGGCGTAGGGCACGATGCCGACGTCGGTGCCCGGGCCGGGTTCGAAACCCATGGTCTTGCCGAGGACGAACTTGCCGTCGGCGGAGAGACCGGTTCCGAGGAAGCCCTGCTCGGTCGCTTCGATCAGCGGTCGCTGGGCACCGGTCCGTGGATTGACGGTTACCGCATAGGTCGTGTCCTGCCCCTCGAACTCGGCGAGCAACCGCTTGCCATTGGCGGACCAGGCCGTGGGGTAGAGACCCTGGAGAAGGGGGCCAACCTTGGTGTGGGTCAGTCGCCGCACCCGCTTCCCGGCGGGGTTCATCAGGTAGAGCTCGTTCTTGGGGCCGTATTTGCGCTGCTTGGCGCCGAGCTGCTTGACGAAGACGATCTTGCCGTTCGGGCCCCAGAGAGGGGCGAGCGAGCGAGCGTCGCGGGTGAGGCGGACCGGCTGGACGGCGCGGAGCGTCTCACCCTGGGGGATGTCGTAGCGGTAGACGTCACTGCGTGGCGGGAAGTCTTCGCTCGACGCCCTGCTGTAGACGAGCTGCCCGCCTCCGGGCGAGAAGCTGACGCCCGAGAAGAAGCCGTGGGCGATCGTCTGCCGGGCGCCGGTGACGGTGTCGATGAGGACCAGGCGCTTGGCCCCCAGTTCAGGGCCGAGCACGGCGGCGATCGAGGCTGAATCGGGCGACCAATCGAAGACAGAGGTTTCGCGCCACCCGGTCGCCAGCCCGCTCACCGGCGCGCTGCCGTCGGCGGGCACCAGCATCAATTCGGGCCGAGCGGAACGGCCTTTCCCTTGATGCAGAAAGGCGACTATCTGTCCGTCAGGCGAGACCCGCGGGTTCGATCCGGACGCAAGCTGCCGCTTCCCCGAGCCGTTGTCCGCCGCCGACCAGATCGTGGGGTTGAGCGGATTGCGGGAGAAGACAAGCGTCGCCTGGGCCGTCGCAACGGCGGAGACGAACACGACCAGCATCGCCAACCCGAAAACCCATCGAAGTCTTCCCGGCACACCGCGATGTTAGTGGCGGAAGCGGCGGCGTCAACCAGGGGTTGGATCTCCCGGTTGGCCCGTCAGGCAGCGACCCGTGCAGCCACTTCGAGCTCGACCACCCGGTCCGGGGCTGCGAGGGCTGCCTGGGCCGCAGCACGCAGCGCTAGGCCATCCAGGTCGTAGCGATCGGCTACTAAGTCGAGTAGATCGAGGTGGTCAGCCGGGGTGAGCACCTCGATGCTGGACGGCTTGCCGCCCGCGAACCCAACCTGGCAGTAGGTGTCGTGAACCGAATCTTGGCGTTCAAGGTGCTCGAACCGAAAAAGTTCGATGTCGAGAGCATCGGCCTCGCTGTCGTAGTCTGCCCGCATCAGCGTCTCCTGTCATGGATTGTGACGATCAAGTCCGGCTCGTCAAGTGCGACGACCACACGGACGGGGACGCCTTGAATCTCCCCTGTATATCGAGGCTTTCCGCCCCTATCGCAATCGAATTCGACAGGGTTCTCAATGAGTCGTTCGACCTCGCCCACCGATGCCCCAAGGCGCCGAAGGTAGTTCTTGGCATGCCGCGAGAGCCGCACGCCCCCTCAAGGGTCTGACGACGAAAACTCTCCCCCTTGTTCAGGGCCCGACGATTGCCGCCGCGACGAGCCCGCCGCTGACGCCGAGGAACGAGATGACGGCCAGAGCCCGGTACCAGGCTCGCTTCTCGACCTCCGGGTCGAAGGCGAGCGGGACGAAGAGGAAGGGGTTGACCAGCGTGCCGAAGACGAGCGCGACGGCAATCGCGGTCGGCAGGTCGGGGACGGCAAGGCCGACGCCGATCAGGATCAGGCCCATCATCACGTAGTCGAGATGCACCTGGCGGATCCGCTGCGGGGCGACGACCCCGATCCGCCGCAGCCACTCGCGCTTCTCCTCGCGGACCACCATCGCCCAGCCGAGCAGGCCGCCGAGGGCCAGCTCGATCAGGCCGATCTGGACCATCCACTCCACTAGTCAGCCACCTATGTCAGAGCTCGGGGACGTCGGCGCCCTGGTCGGTGAAGGGGATGCGCTGGATCTCGGCCCAGTCCCCGCAACGGCGCTCCAGCTCCTCGCTGACCTTGCCGGCTTCGTCCCAGGTGGTCCAGACGAGGACCGTGGGCCCGGCGCCCGAGATCGTCGCGCCGAGGGCGCCGATCTCCCGCGCGCTTTCGACCAGCTCCATCGAGCGGGGATAGAGGCCGCGGCGGCGGCCCTGGTGGATGTTGTCCTTGAGGCTGGCGGCGATCAGGCTGAGGTCGCCGCGGTAGAGGCCCAGGGTCAGGCGGGCGGCGGAGAAGATGTTGCCGAGCGCGTCGCCGAGCGGGATTTCCTCCGGGATCGCCTCGCGAGCCTGCTCGGTCGGGACGTCCTCCTCGCGGGGGATGACGAGGATGCCCTCGAGCCCGTCCGGCGGCGGGAACCGCGAGGCGTCCGGGGGCCCGTCGCCGGGGTCGCAGATGACGAAGCCGCCGAAGATCGCCGCGGCGACGTTGTCCGGGTGGCCCTCCAGCTCGGTCCCCCGTGCCAGCAGCTCCTCCTCGGAGAGGGCCAGCTCGTAGAGATGGTCGGCGGCCACGAGGCCGGCGACGATCGCGGCCGCGCTGGAGCCGAGCCCGCGGCCGAGGGGGATGGTCTGCTTGAGGCGAAAGGCGATCCCGTCGGCGGAGTGCAGGCTCTCGAACGCCCTGACGATCAGGTTGTCGCGCCCGGTCGGGACGTCGAGCCCGGCGGGATCGAAGCAGAACTCGGAGGTCTCCTCGACTTCCAGCTCGAGGAAGAGGTCGAGCGCGGCGGCCATCACGTCGTAGCCCGGCCCGAGGTTGGCCGAAGAGGCGGGCACGCGGACCAGCCGGCGCCGGGCGGTCAATCGAACACCGCCCGCTCGACCGCGCTCAGGTCGTTCTCGCAGTTGATCACGGCGGGGGCTTTGGAGAGCGCCGTGTCGGGGTCCTTGAGGCCGTGCCCGGTGAGGACGCAGACGACCGACTCCGGCGCCGGCGCCCCCTCGACCACCGGCAGGCCATGGGCGAGCAGGCCGGCGACCGAGGCGGCCGAGGCGGGCTCGCAGAAGACGCCCTCACTCGTCGCCAGCCAGCGGTAGGCGGCGAGGATCTGCTCGTCGGAGACCGCCGCCACCCGGCCGCGCGAGGCGGTGAAGGCGGCCATCGCCTCCTCCCAGCGCGCCGGATTGCCGATCCTGATCGCCGAGGCGACCGTCTCCGGCTTGGCGACGGGGGCGCCGTCGACGAGCGGCGCCGCGCCCTCGGCCTGGAAGCCGTAGACGATCGGGGCGACGCCGAGCGCTTCGAAGCCCCGCCACCAGGCGGTCACGTTGCCGGCGTTGCCGACCGGGATCGCGAGCGCGCCGGGCGCTTCGCCAAGCTTCTCGACGACCTCGAACGCCGCCGTCTTCTGACCTTCGATCCGGTAGGGGTTTACCGAGTTGACCAGCTCGATCGGGTGCTTGTCGGCCAGCTTGCGGACGATCTGCAGCGCCTCGTCGAAGTTGCCCTGCAGGGCAACTACGCGGGCGCCGTGCATCAGGGCCTGGGCCAGCTTGCCGATCGCGATCTTGCCCTCCGGCACGATCACCGCCCCGCGCATGCCCGCCCGCGCCGCGTAAGCCGCTGCGCTGGCGGCGGTGTTCCCGGTCGAAGCGCAGATCACGGCCTCCGCCCCTCGCCCCTTGGCCCGCGAGACGGCCACCGTCATCCCCCGGTCCTTGAACGATCCCGTCGGGTTCGCCCCTTCGAACTTGAGATAGGCGCGAACCTCGAGCCGTTCCGAGAGGCGCGGCGCCTCGATCAACGGCGTCGATCCCTCGTTGAGGGAGACGATCGGATCCCCGTCCTCCAGCGACAGGTGCTCCCTGTATCTCTCGATCAGGGGCACAGGGCTCAAACGAACTCCTCCTCGATGACACGAATGAAGCGTGGCGCCGAGCGGATGTCGTCGAGCCCGCCGATCTCCTCGACGGCCGCTCCGAAGCGCGACTCCAGGCACTCGTGGACGACCATCACCAGGCGCGCGTCGTCGCCGATGCCGCGCTGCACGACGCTCTTCACCGAGATCTCGTTCTCGCCCAGCACCCGGGCGATCCGGGCGAGCACGCCGGGCTCGTCGGCGACCTCGAGGTGCAGGTAGAAGGAGGAGGGGACGTCGGCGACCAGCGGCAGCTGCTCGCGGGCCTCGTGCACCGGCGCGTCGCCGGAAAGGATCGAGACGACGTCGCCGAGGACCGCCGAGGCGGTCTCGACGCCGCCAGCGCCGGGGCCCGACATCGTCACCTCGGTGATCGCCGGCGCCTCGACCATGACCGCGTTGAAGGGCCCGCTGACGGGAGCCAGCGGATGGCCGCCGTAGAGGAAGCAGGGGAAGACGCGCACGCTGATCCCGCCGTCGCGGCGCTCGGCGACGCCGAGCAGCTTCAGCGAGAGGTCGAGCTCCTTGGCGTAGGCGAGGTCGTCGGGCTGGATCGCCTCGATCCCCTCGTAGGCGACCTGGTCCAGAGTGACCGCGGTGTGGAAGGCGAGGCGGGCGAGGATCGCCATCTTCGCCGCGGCGTCGGCGCCGTTGACGTCGTCGCTCGGGTCGGCCTCGGCGTAACCCAGCTCTTGCGCCCGGGCCAGCACCTGCTCATAAGCGGCGCCGCTGGCGGCCATCTCGCTGAGGATGAAGTTGGTCGTCCCGTTGACGATCCCGAAGACCTTGTCGATCTCGGTGACGCCGAAGCTCTCCTGGATCGTGCGCACGATCGGGATCACCCCGGCGACGGCGGCCTCGAAGCGGAGCTGCACCCCCGCCTCGCGTGCGACGCCGAAGAGCTCCTCGCCGTGCTGGGCCAGCAGCTGCTTGTTGGCGGTGACGACCGGCCGGCCGGCGCGCAGCGCGTCGAGCACGTAGGTGCGCGCGGGATCGGTGCCGCCGATCAGCTCGACGATCAGGTCGGAGCGCTCGACGATCTCGCTGAAATCGCCCTCGCTGCGGGTCAGCGTGCCGGCCAGCTCCGGGCGCCTTCCGGTAGCCGCCTCGACCGCGCCGGCGCGCTCGGTGAGCAGGCCGGCAAAGGCCGCGCCGACGGTGCCGTGGCCGAGCAGGCCAATACGGACGGGCTCAGACATCGCGTGAGGTCAGATCCTCGTAGGTCTCGCGGCGCACGACGACCCGTGCCTCGCCGTCACGGCAGAAGACCACCGGCGGGCGGGTGACGCCGTTGTAGTTGCTGGCCATCGCGTGTCCGTAGGCACCGGTCGCCGGGGTGACGAGGACGTCTCCCACCGCGGGCGCGGCGAGCATCGCGTCGCGCACCAGCACGTCGCCGGACTCGCAGTGCATGCCGGCAATCGTCGCCTCGGTGTCCGGGACGGCCCCGGCGCGATCGGCGATCAGAGCTTCGTAGCGGGACCCGTAGAGCATCGGCCGCATGTTGTCCGACATGCCCCCGTCGACCGCCACGTAGGTGCGGATGCCGGGGATCTCCTTGACGGTGCCGACCCGGTAGGCGGTGAGGCCGGCATTGCCGACCAGCGAGCGCCCCGGCTCGATCAGGATCCGCACCCCTTCGCCGAAGACCTCGGCGACGCCGCTCACCTTGACCCCGACATAGGTGTCGATCGAGGGCGGCTCGTCCGCGGCGGTGTAGGCGATTCCCAGCCCCCCGCCGACGTTGACGAGACGGCACCAGTCCCCGGCGAGCTCGCCGATCGCCCGGATCGCCAGCGTGTAGGGCTCGAGCTCGAAGATCTGCGAGCCGATGTGCGCGTGCAGACCGACCAGGTTGAGCACGTCGGAGGCGAGCACCCGCTCGATCGCCCGTACCGCCAACCCGTCCTCGATACCGAAGCCGAACTTCGAGTCGAGCTGCCCGGTGGTTATGTAGTCGTGGGTGGAGGGCTTGATCCCCGGGGTAACCCGGATCAGGACGTCTTGCGCTTCGTCGAGCAACCGCTCGCAGCGCTCGATCTCGTCGAAGGAGTCGAGGATCAGGTGGCCAACTCCGGCTCGGGCGGCAAAGAGGATCTCCTCGTCGGTCTTGTTGTTGCCGTGCATGTGGATCCGCGCCGGGTCGAAGCCGGCGCGCAGCGCAATGTGCAGCTCGCCCCCCGAGGCGACGTCCACCGAAAGCCCCTCCTCCGCGAAGAGCCGGTAGGCGGCGGTGCAGGGGAAAGACTTGCTGGCGAAGAGGACTTCGAAGTCGCTGCCGCGCCGCTCGAACGCATCGCGATACGCCCGCGCCCGGGCCCGCATCTCGTCCTCCGCGTAGACGTAGGCGGGGGTGCCGAGCTCGGCGGCGAGCTCGACTACGTCACAGCCGGCGACCTCGAGATGGCCGCGCTCGTTCACGCGGCTGCCGGCCGGGTAAACCGGCGATCCGGCGATCGGGTCGGCGACCGCGCCTGCCTGTCCGCGCTCGGGCATGGGACGGCATTGTGACGGTAAAGACGGGAAGTCTGGCTAGCGGCCGCCGCCGAGCAGGCCGCCGACCGTTTCTTTGACTTTTTCGACGGTTTTGTCGACCGTTTCGCCGACCGTGGATTCGGGGCCGGCGACGCCGTTGACGACTTCTTCGGTGACTTTGGTGACACCGGTGCTGCTCAGCGTGCCGCCGGTTGCTTCGTCGACCCCGGAGACGGTGTTGTTGACGGTGCTGGTGACGGTTTCGGAGGGTGACGAACCGCCTCCGCCTGCCCCACCGGTGCCGGGCGGGTTCAGCAAGCCCCCACCACCACCGCCGCCGCCCGAGCCTCCGCCACTGGCGCCGCTGGATGCGGTGCCGCTCGCGGGGCTCGAGGGCGACGAGCCGCCACCCCCGGCAGGCGCAGGCGAGGTGGATTCAGGCGCCGTCGCGTCGGGCCCCGCCCTGACGACCGGCGAGCTGGGGTCGGGTGAGGCCGAACTATCGCCGACACCGCTCTGACCACCGTCCGTCCTGTCGCCTTGCGCTCCCGCGAAGGGAGCGCCTTGGGCAGCAGTGTTCCTCACGGCTTCAGCGCCGCCGCCGGTGGCTGCCGTCGTCGAGCTGCCCCGGGCGATCGCGGCGCCATTGGAGGGATCGCCGTCGGCGCCGATGCCCAGCGCCGCCAATGGCCAGTCGCGCAGCGTCTGCAACGAGACGAGCATGACGAACGCGACCACGGCCAAGCCGATCAGTGCCGTGCCGGATACCGCTCCTGCCAGGTAGTTGCGCGCTTGACGGGCCATCTCGCCTCCTCTCGCTTGCTACCCAGGGTCGCAGGAGCGAAGCGCCCTCGCATACCCACTAATTGAATTTTTTAGGTGATTTTTGGTAAGCCCGCGCCTACAGATAGCCCATCGGATCGGTGGGCGCGCCGTCGATTCGGACCTCGAAATGGACGTGCGGGCCGAAGCAGTGCCCGGTGCAGTCGCTGTAGCCGATCACCTGGCCCTGGGAGACCCGCTGGCCGGCGGACACCGCGAACGATTCCTGGTGGGCATAACAGGTGGAGAGCCCGCCGCCGTGGTCGATGCAGGTGAAGTTGCCGTAGCCACCGCTGCTCGCCTCAGGCTCGGTGAAGATCACCGTGCCCGCCGCGGCGGCGCGAATCGGGGTGCCGCTGGGGACGGCAATGTCGATCCCCTCGTGGAACTCGCTGCCACCGAAGCGGGAACCGAAGCCGGAGACGACCGGCCCGTCGACCGGCCAGATCAGGCCACTGCCGTTGCCTCCCTGGATCGGCCCGGCGGGCAGCGGCGCCGAACCGGTCCCGGCAAGGGTCGCAGCGAGCTCGGCCTGCATCGAGGCCACGTCGCCGTCGAGGTCTTCTTCGGTCCGGGTGATCTTGGCGAGGGCGTCCTCGCGAGCGCGGCGGGCGGCGACAAGGGTCGACTGCCTCTGCTGCACCGCGGAGCGGGCGCCGGCCAGCGCGCTCTCTTCGGCGGCGATCGCGTCGCGGGCCGATTCGATCTTGTCCTTGGCGAAGCGCAGGCGGGCGACGGTGCGCTTGACCTGGTCGCGCAGATCGCGCACCCGGCCGACGACCGCTTCGTCGAGGCCGTGGATGCGGTTTAGGTACTCGGTGCGGTTGACGAGTTCGTCATAGCCGCCGGCTTCGACCAGCACGCTGAGCATGTCCGGCGTCCCGGTCTCATACATCGCGACGAGGCGCTCGCGCAACGAGACCAAGGCCCGGTTCAATCGAGCACGGACGACGGCCAGGTGCTTCTTGCCGACATCGAGATCGGCAAGCGCGCCATCCAGTTCGCTCTGCTTGGCATCCAGCCGCACCCGAACTTCCGACTCCCGCGCCCGCAGCACGGCGACCTCACCGGTCAGCTTCTCGATCTTCGCCTTGTAATGCGAGATCGTCGTAGTGAGAACGCCCTTGCGTTCCCGCACCTTGGAGAGCTTCGCTTCCTTGGCGTCAAGCTTGGATTCAAGATCCTTGGCAGGCGCGGCAGCGGCAAACAGCAGCACAACGAGCGCCGCCGCAGCAGCCACCAAAGCCACCGCGGCAAAGCGATTCTTCAGCATCTACAGCAGGCTAGCGAGGCGGAATCGCCTCCCCGTCTCGCGGAAAAGTCCCTGCAATCACGCTTGCGAGGGGAGTCCGGGCGTCCCCCTTCGGGAACTTGTGAGCCGGTGAGACCGGAACCCTCACCCAGCGACCGACGCGGGTTCCAGAAGGGCGACGCCCGGACTCCCCTCCCTACGCCGCGACAGGCTCCTTCTCAGCAGCCTTCTCAGCCTCAGCAACGACCTCGGCCGCATACCCGAGACGCTCGCCGTATTCACGCGCCTGCATGCGCGAGATGACCATCCGCTGGATCTCGGCCGTGCCCTCGAACAGCTGGTAGATCTTGGCGTCGCGGAAGAACTTCTCCAGCGGCAGCTCCGGGCTCCAGGCGTCGGGGCCGACCAGGTCCATCAGGGTGGTCGTCGCCCACATCGTCACGTCGCCCGCCTTGAGCTTCGACATCGAGCCCTGGCCACCGCGCATGGGAATGCCGTTGCGGCCCATCCAGGCGGCGCGCTGAACCAGCAAGCGGGCGGATTCGATCTCGGTGGCGACGTCGGCCAAGGTCTGCTGGACCCGCTGGATCTGCAGCAGCGGGGTGCCACCTTCGGACTGTCCGTCGAGGTGTTCGAGGGTGAACTCGTAGGCGGCCTGGGCGATCCCCAGGGCGGAGGCGCCGACGAGCGGCCGGGTGATCTCGAAGGTCGCCAGCGCGTCGGCGCCGCGCGACTTCTTCCCTTCGCGCCCGCGCTGCAGCTTCTTCTCCAGCTTCTCTTCGCCGCCAAGCAGGTTTTCGGCCGGGATGCGGCAATCCTCGAGAACGATCTCGGCGGTGTGGGAGGCGCGGATGCCGAGCTTCGACTCCTTTTTGCCCTGACTCAGACCGGGGGTGTCCTTGCCGATCACGAAGGAGGCCTGACCGCGGGTGCCGAGGCTGGGATCGACGGTGGCGACGACGACGTGGACGTCGGCGATGCCGCCGTTGGTGATGAAGACCTTGGTGCCGTTGAGGATCCACTCGTCGCCGTCACGCTTCGCGGTCGTCTTGAGGCTCTTCACGTCGGAGCCTGCCTGGGGCTCGGTTACGGCGTAGGCGCCGAGCTTGACCTCGTCGCCGACCCCGAAGCACTCGGGCACCCAGCGGGCGATCTGCTCGGGGGTACCGGACGAGGCGATGCCGGCGGCGGCCAGGCCTGAGCCGGAGATGGCGAGGGCGATGCCTGCGCAGCCCCAATGGAACTCTTCCGCCGAGATCACCTGCATCTGGCCGTCCGAATCGGACGCGGAGCGCTGGATCGCCTCGAGGCCCTGGAAACCCTGCTTACGCGCCTCTTTGATCACCTCCCAGGGGATGCTCTCCTCTTCGTCATGCTTGCGCGCGGCGGGGCGGATCACGTCGCGGGCGAAGGCCCGGGCGCGATCCTTGTAGTCCTGCTGCTCGTCATTAAGTGCGAAATCCATCCGTCCCCCTCGTCGACGCGTAGCCAAAGTTCGTTGATTGACTGGTCAGTCAACCAGTCCGGGAAGTCTAGCTGACCGACCAGCCAATTTGGCCAGGCATTAGCGTTGCCCGCGATGACGCGCCCGATCAACGCCGACGTGCCGACCGACGGGCCGAAGAAGGCCCCCGCGCCCAAGGCTCCGAAAGCGCCAAAACGACGGCGCAAGCCGATTCCGGCGGCACTCAAAGCGATTGCCGGGCTGTTCCTCCTCGCCGTCGTCTTCATCCTCGCGGCGATCCTCGGCGGTCGAGGCGGCGGCAGCGAAAGCTCGGAAACCCCGGCGCCGGTGAGCGAAGCGCCCAGCACGTCTGTCGAAGCACCCGCCTCGCGGACGCCGGAAGAGCTCGGCTATCCGGCTTTCGCCACCGCGAACACGACGCGGGTGGGTGGCCCCGACCCGGCGTCGAATGCCGCCGGGGTCGCCCTCGCCACCTATCCCTCGACCGAACCGTCGCAACGGCCGCCGGCCGTGACGTTGGTCGACGCGGACGACTGGCGCAGCGCGCTCGCCGCCTCGGTCCTGATGGCCGCCCCGCTCGGCTCCCCGGTCCTGGTCTCCGAAGCCGACGGCGTGCCCGAGCCCACCGCGCAGGCACTCGACTCGCTCGACCCGCAGGGCGACAAGAAGACCAAGGGCTTCCAGGCGTTCGCGATCGGCGCCGCCTCGGCGCCGTCCGACCTGAAGGTGAAGCAGGTGGGCGGCGGAGGCACCGCGGGCGCGGCGGCGATCGCCGACCTGCGCGACGAGCTTTTCGGCGGCCCCCCACGGCACATCGTGATCGCGCCGGCCGCGGAACCGGCCTTCGCGATGCCGGCCGCAGCCTGGGCGGCACGCTCGGGGGATCCGATCCTCTTCGCCGACGAGGACAAGCTGTCGGCCCCGACGGCCGCGGTCCTCGCGCGCTACCCCAAGGTGCCGGTCTACGTGCTCGGCCCATCCTCGACCATCTCCTCCGCGGTGATCCGCGAAATCGCCAAGATCTCCGACCGCGTGCGCCGGATCTCGGGCGAGGACCCCGTCGCCAACGCGATCGCCTTTGCCCGCTACGTCGACGGCAGCTTCGGCTGGAACATCAACGACCCCGGCCACGGCTTCGTCGTCGCCGGCTCCGAGGAACCGCTCGATGCCGCCGCCGCTGCACCTCTCTCCGCCTCGGGAACCTGGGGGCCGCTGCTGCTCACCGACAGCGCCGATACCCTTCCGGCTGCGCTGCGCGGGTACATGCTCGACGTCAAGCCGGGCTACACGACTGACCCGACGCGCGCCTTCTACAACCACGTTTGGGTGATCGGAGACCAGGAAGCCATCGACGTGAACGAGCAGGCCGAAATAAACGAGCTGGCCGCGCTGGCCAAGATCGGCGGCGGAGAATGAGCGAGGCGGAGAGCCCCGAGCTGCTGGGCGGCGCGCACGAGGTCAGCGCCGAGGACATTCGCGCGCTCGCCGGCGCCTCCACCCCACACTTCGCGCTGCAGGTCCGCAACCGCATCCGACGCCTGATCGAGCCGCTGCCGGCAGGCCATCCGGCGCGGGCCGAAGGCGAGCGAAAGATCGCCGAGCTGGAGGATCTTGCCGAGCACAGCGGCGACCCGCGGGGGACGATGGGAATCGGCCGGCATTGAGGCAGCTCGCGCCGGGCGTCTGGCGACTGGACGAATTCCCTCGGCCGCTGATCAACGTCTACCTGACCGGGGACGTGCTGATCGATGCCGGTCGCACTTGGGACGCGGGGCGGATTCGCAAGCAGACCGCCAGCCTCGATCTCTCCCTACTGGCGCTGACCCATGTCCATCCCGACCACCAGGGATCGGCGAAGGCGATCTGCGAAGAGCGTGGCATCCCCCTTGCCTGCCACGAGGATGATGTCGACGCGATGGAGGGCCGGCGACTGGTTGCGGCCACCTCGCACCCGCTGGCGAAGTTCTACGCCCGCCTTTGGGCGGGCCCGCCGCGCAAAGTCGACAGGGTCCTGCACGAGGGCGACGAAGTTGCCGGCTTCCAGGTCGTCCACGCGCCGGGCCACGCTCCCGGCGAGGTGATCTTCTTCCGCGAGTCCGACAGGGTGGCGATCTGCGGCGACGTGATCCGCAACATCTCCTACGCCACCCTGCGCGGCCGGCTCGACGAGCCACCCGCCGACCTGACTCCAGATCCCGTCGAGAACCGCCGCTCGATCCGTAAGCTCGCCGACCTGAACCCCTCGCTGATCCTCCCCGGCCACGGCCCCGCCGTAACCGACATCGCTGCCTTCGAGCGCTTCGTCGCCGCTTTGCCCGCGTAGCGATTAACCCGCCGCGAACCGGGTAACGGACTCTCATATGAGACGCCCTTCTCCATCGATGGTCGTCGCGGTGATCGCGCTGATCGTCGCGCTGGGAGGCACCGCGATCGCCGCCCAGAACATCAACGGCGGCGCGATCAAGAAGCAGACGATCGGCGGCGGCAAGCTGAAGCAGAAGACGCTGACCGGCTTCCAGATCAACACCAACAAGCTCGGCGTCGTGCCCGCGGCCAAGCGGGCCGCTCACACCTACTGGGCCGTGGTCAACAACCCGGCAAGCCCCGGCAACGCCGCGCTGGCCCGCGCCAGCGATGAAGGGATCGGCGCGACCGAGGGCGGTGGCGCGGTCACGGTGACCTTCCCGGTCAACATCAGCGGTTGCGCGGACGTCGCCGGTCGCAACAACGCCGGTACGACCCCGCCGGGCGCCGGCACCGCCCAGACCAACACCTCGCCGGCCAACGCCAACGCGATCGAGGTCCGCACCAAGGACGCAAAAGGCGACCCCGAAGACGCCGACTTCCACCTGATCGTCGTCTGCCCATAAGGCCAAGACGTGCCGTCACTTAAGCCCTCTATAGGGCGCTTAAGTGACGGCACGTCTATGCTGGCGGCGATGAGCGACGCGATCGAGCACGGGTTCAAAGAGGGCGACAAGGTCTGGGTCGAGGACGGGGACGGCAAGCACCACCCCGGCATCTTCGTCGGCAACAACGAAGCCTCCGGCTGGTTCGGCGGTGGCCCCAGCGCTTACGTGGCCCACCCCGAGGCGCACCAGGCCGAGGTCGTCTCGGTCTTCCGCATCACCCCGCGCGACGAGTAGCAGCCCTGCGGCCAAGCGATTAGGCTCGCCTGAGCAATGGAGGCGAGCGCCGAAACGGAGCGACTTGGCCTTGCCCTCTCCGGCGGGGGCTTTCGCGCCGCGTTCTTCCACGTCGGCGTGCTGGCCAGGCTGGCCGAGCTCGGCGTGCTGCCCAAGATCGAGGTGATCTCGACCGTCTCCGGCGGCTCGATCGTCGGCGCCGCCTACTACCTGCGCCTGCGCCGCCTGCTCCACGAGAAGTCCGACGACGAGATCACAGGAGAGGACTATGTGCGCCTCGTCAGCGAGGTCGACGAGCTGCTGCGCGACGCCGTCGGCAAGGACATCCGCGGGCGCCTCCTCGCCAACCCGCTGAAGAACATCCAGATGCTGGTCTCGCGGAAGTACTCGCGCAGCGACCGGATCGGCGATCTCTACGACCGTTACCTCTACAAGCAGGCCTGGCAGGACCCACGCAAACAGCACCCCGGAGGCCGCGAAGAGCAGATCGAGATGCGTGAGCTGCTGATCGAACCTGGCGGTGACCGCGATTTCAACCCCGAAGTCGCAAACCACACGCGACGAGCCAAAGCACCCGTCCTGCTGATCAACGCCACCACCCTCAACACCGGGCACAACTGGCGCTTCGAGGCGGTTCGCATGGGCGAGCCGTTACCCGAAGACACACGGCGGACGGAAATCATCGAGGAGACCGACAAGAACATGCGTCTGGACCCGGGCTACTTTCCCCGCAAGGATCGCCAGGCAGGCGATCCGCCCGACAGGGAACCGGGGGTGCCGAGTGCCCAGGAAGGTTTCCCGCTCGCACTGGCGGTGGCCGCGTCGGCCTGCGTGCCTGGCGCCTTTCACCCCTTGACGATCAGCGACATGTACTGGAACGACAACGATCCGGTCCGCGTGCAGCTCGTCGACGGCGGGGTCCAGGACAACCAGGGCGTCCAGGGCCTGCTCGACAGCGGCTGCACGCGCCTGATCCTCAGCGACGCCTCGGGCCAGCTCAAGGACGAAAACAAGGCATCGACCTGGCTGCCGAAATCGCTCTCGCGCTCGGCAAGCATCGCCACCGACAGGGTCCGCGACGAGCAGCTCACCTACCTGCCGACCGAGCGGCGGAAGTACGCCCTGATGCACTTGCGCAAGGGCCTGGACGGGGTGGCCTTGACTCCCGGCGAGGACACTGGCGATCCCAGCACGGAGCGTGATCCGGAATACGACACTGCCGCCTTCGGGGTCGACGCCGCGGTACAGGATGCGCTCGCGAAGATCCGCACCGACCTCGACTTCTTCAGCGACACCGAGGCGGGCTCGCTGGAGCTCGACGGGTACCTGATGAGCGTCAAAGAGCTCGAGATGAGGAACTTCGGCGCACTCGGCGAGGCCGGGCTACTCCCCACTGCAACGCCGAGTTGGGACTTCCTTGCCTTCAAAACCAGTATCGGCTCTCCGGACCCCGAATACCTACGCAAGCTGCGCGCCGGCAGCAAGAAATTCTTCCGCCTCTTCTCGCTCAAGCCGGCGCTTGCCTGGCTTCTGCTCGCAATCGTGGTCGCCTTAGCGGCGGCGGTGGTGGGGGGCGCCTGCCTGCTCGCCGATGCGCTCGACGCGTGCTGGCCGGAAGAGGTCGGCGGCTGGCTGCTGCTCGCCTTCGTCGCCATCGTCGTCTGGTCGAACGTCACCGCCTGGACCGCGCGCCGCTACGAAAGCTGAGCCAAGCGACCTAGGAGGCTAGGAGGGCAGGCGCGCAGTCTTCATCTCGACCCGGGAGCCGCGAAACGGCACGCCCTCGGCGATCAACAGCCCTCGCTGCCGATCCCCCTTGGCCAGCGACCCATCGGCACGGACCACACGCCACCAGGGCAGATCCGGGTCGTCGCACTCGAAGAGCACGGCCCCGGCAAAGCGCGGCGCGCCCGGCGAGACGTCGCCGTAGGTCCGCACGAACCCCGTCGGGATCTCGCGCACCCGATCGAGCACTTCCAGCTCGCGCGACTCGCCGGCGTCCGTCACACCGCCGGACCGAAGGCGTCGATCAGGCGGTTCTGGTACTCGCTCAGCTCCTCGGGGGAGATGAAGTAGGTCGGCGGGGTGAGGAAGAGGCCGTCGGCGCGCTCGGCCGTCGCTTCGACCCTGGCGCGGACCTTGTCGAGCGGGCCGGCGGCGCAGTAGGCCTCGACCATCTCGTCGCTGATCGCGGCGGGCACCGCGGGCAGATCGCCGCGGCGGAATGCGTCGCCGGCCGCTACGGCGTTGTCGGCGAAGCCGTGCAGCTCCCAGAGCGGCAGGTAGGTCTTGACCGTGGCGTAGAAGGAGATCGTGCGGCGGGCCATGTCGATCGCCTTGGCCTCGTCGTCGTCGATCGCACAGCAGACGGTCGGCAGGTAGTCGAAGTCCTTGCGCTCGCGACCGGAGCGCTTCAGCCCCTCCTCGAAGGAGGAAACGACGACCTCGTCGATCCAGCGCAGGCTCTGGATCGGGTGGCCGATCAACCCGTCGGCGACGTCGCCGGCCATCCGGCACATGCCGCCCTGGACGCCGGCGGTGTAGATCGGCACCGACTCGCGCGCTGCCGGATGCGGCCTGACCCAGCCCTTGATGTCGATGTCGTAGTAGTTGCCCTCGTAGCGGATCGGCTCGCCTTTGCCCGCCTGTTGCATGATCAGGCGGGTCGCCTCGATCGCCTCACGCAGGTGCGGCGCCGGCTTGCCGTACTCGGCGTTGTGCCAGGTTTCGTTGAGCCGTTTGACGCCGGAGCCGAGGCCGAGGCGGAAGCGCCCACCCGACATCTCGTCGATGTCGAGGGCGCTGATCGCGACGATGAAGGGGCTGCGGGTGAAGGCCCAGGCGATCCCGGTGGCGACGCCGATCTTCTCCGTGCGCGCGGCCAGGTAAGCGGCCTGAGTAACCGAGGAGCGAAACAGCTCGGGCGCCCAGACGCACTCGACGCCGGCCGCCTCGGCGCGCTTCGCTTCGGCCTCCAGGTCGGCGACGGTGACGCCGATCCCGGCGACCGAGATGCGGTCGAGCGCGCTCACGCTCAGGCCGGCGCGGGCGTCGCGGCCTCGGCGAGGACCAGGTCGGCAACCCGGTCGCGGTGCCAGCTCGACGTGCCGAACATCGCCGCGTTCGCCTTGCCGCGCTTGAGGAAGAAGTGCAGGTCGTGCTCCCAGGTGAAGCCGATCCCGCCGTGCACCTGGATCGAAGCGTCCGGCACCCGCCAGCCGGCGTCAGAGGCGTAGGCCTTCGCCATCGAGGCGGCCAGCGGCAGCGACTCGGGCTCGGCGTCGGCGGCCCAAGCGGCGCCGTAGACGGCGGAGCGGGCGTTCTCGGTCTCGAGCAGCATCTGGGCGCAACGATGGGAAACCGCTTGATAGGCGCCAATCGCGCGGCCGAACTGTTGGCGGTCTTTGGCGTACTCGACGGCCATCTCCATCGTCCGCTGCGCGATGCCGGTCGACTCGGCGGCGAGAGCGACGCAGAGGCGGAAGAAGACCGGGAAGTAGTCGGTCCCCTCGGCCGGCATCGTGTCCGCCGCGGCGACCTCGACGCCCTCGAAGCGGACCGAGTAGAGGCGGCGGGTAAGGTCGATAGACGGTTCCGCCGTGACGGTGACGCCGTCGGCGCCGCTATCGACGAGATGGCGCTTGCTGTCGGAGGTGGCAACGATGAAGAAATCGGCCGCGACAGCATCGGGAGCGAGCACCTTCTCGCCGTCGAGGACGACCCCATCGCCGCCGGCCTTGGCCTCCATGGCGAAGGCGCCAGGGTTGCCGGGCGAGCCGGCGTCCCAGAGGGCGGGTGCGCCGCGCTTCTCGCCGGCGGCGAGCGGCCGCAGGTAGCGCTCGCGCTGGTCGTCGGAACCGCAGTGGGTCAGCGCCAAGCCGACGAGCGTCGTCGAGAGCAGCGGCGAGGGAGCCAGCGCGTAGCCCATCTCCTCGAAGAGGACGGCCAAGTCGACGATGCCGAGGCCCTGTCCTCCCCACTCCTCCGGCAGCGCCAGGCCAGGCCAGCCGAGCTCGGCCATCTCGTCCCAGTCGGATTGCTCGAAGCCCGATTCGCTGCGGGCCAGCTCGCGGATCCGCTCCGATTTGTAGCGAGCGGCGAGAAAGTCGTGGGCGGTCGACTTGATCGCCTGCTGCTCGTCGGTGAGGTCGAAGTACACGGAGGCCTACCTCATCCTCGGCAAGCCCAGCACCCGCTCGGCGATGATGTTCTTGAGGATGTCGGTGGTGCCGCCCTCGATCGAGTTGGCGCGCGAGCGCAGGAAGCTGTACTGCCAGGCGCCGTTGGCGACGGCGTGCTCGGCACCGCGGTCGAGCGGCGCGTAGGCGCCCTCGATGTCGAGCGCCAGCTCGGCGATCCGCTGGTTGATGTCGGCCCACTGCCACTTGCCGAGCGATCCCTCGGGACCGGGAATGCCCGACTGCATCGTCTTGGTCAGGCCGCGGTAGGCGTTCAGCCGCATCGTCTCGGCCTCGATGTGGAGCTGGGCGAGCCGGTCGCGCAGACGCGGATCGTCAGCTGCGCTGCCGCCGTTGACGCGCGTCTTCTGCGCCAGCTCGGTCAGCTTCTTGAGGCTGTTGGCGATCTGAGAGATCGCGCCGAAGGCGAGGCCGGCGCGCTCGTTCATCAGCGTCGTGATCGCCACCGACCAGCCGTTGCCGACGCCGCCGACCACGTTGGCGTCGGGGATCCGCGCTTCCTCTATGAAGACCTCGTTGAACTCGCCCTCGCCGGTTATCTGGACCAGCGGTTTGGCTTCCACGCCAGGCTGGTCCATGTCCATCAGGAAGTAGGTGAGGCCCTTGTGCTTGGGGGCGTCGGGGTCGGTGCGGGCGACGAGCATGCACCACTTGGCGTACTGGGCGAAGGTCGTCCAGACCTTCTGCCCGGTGACGACCCATTCGTCGCCGTCCTTGACCGCCTTCGTCTTCAGCGAGGCCAGGTCCGAGCCGGACTCCGGCTCGGAGAAGCCCTGGCACCAGATCTCCTCGGCGGTGAGGATCGGCTCCAGGTAGCGCTGCTTCTGCTCGTCGGTGCCGTGAGCGATCACGACCGGACCGCCCATCGCCAGGCCGAGCACGTTGGCCGGGCTCGGGGCTTCCTGGCGCGCCGCCTCGCCGACGAAGATCGCCTGCTCGATCAGCGTCGCGCCGCGGCCGCCGTACTCCTTCGGCCAAGAGATCCCGGCCCATCCGGCCTCGTGCAGCTTGCCCTGCCACTCGGTGCGAAAGGCCATGACCTCCTCGAGGCCGGCCTCGGGCTCCGGGCCCGGATGGTTCTCCTCGATCCAGGCGCGAACCTCGTCGCGGAACTGCTCCTCCGATGGCGACAGCGTCAGGTCCATCGAGAAGCAGCATATAGAGGCGCCTGGCTGAGCAGCCAGGCGCCTCTGTTGAGCTCAGGCGGCGCCTATTCTTCGTCGCCGCAGGTCTTGAGGCCGTATTCCTGCGCCAATTCGTTCGGCTTGGCGAACGGGTCCGACTTGGCGGCGAAGAGAGCTTCTGGGTCTTCTTCGGCTTCTTCGACGGCTTCGTCCAACGAGTCGAGCATGGCCGAGAGTTCGTCCTCGTCCCCGCTGGGGAAGCCCAGCGCGCGAATCCCTTCGGCCTGGGAATGGATGCTGGGGACGATCACCGTTTCGACGATTTCCTTCCCCTGCGCCTTGCTCGGTTCCTGGTTCTTGGGAATGCCGTTCTGTTCGTCGAAGGATTCGAACCCTTCTTCGATTTCCTTGTTGCCCTGCTTGCAGATCGCGTCGGCCTTCGCGATGAACTGCTGCTTGGTCAGAGCGCCGGTGGTTCCGGTGCTGTCGTCGTCGCTGCTGCCGCAACCGGCGACGAGCAGGGCACTGGCCAGGACAGCGGCAAAGGGCACGAAAAATCGCTTGCTCAAGAGGCTCCTTCGTTCGACTGGGACGATGGCCTCAATCTATCTCCGTCTGAGGCGGTCCGACCAAGCAGATCAAGGAAGCAGGGAGCGTGGCGTGCTCTGCACGCGAGCGACCGATGACGCAGATATGCGCCGGTCGGACCGCCTCAGACCCTCTGGATCAGCGTCCCCGTGCCTAGGCCGCCGCCGCAGCACATCGTCACCAGGCCCATCTCCTTGTCGGTTCGCTCCATCTCGTGCAGCAACGTGGTGATCAAGCGGGCGCCGGTCGAGCCGAGCGGATGGCCGAGGGCGATCGCGCCGCCGTTGACGTTGACCCGGTCCATGTCGGGTTCGAGCTCGCGCCGCCAGGCGGCGACCACAGAGGCGAAGGCCTCGTTGATCTCGACCAGGTCGATGTCGTCCATCTTCATCCCGTTGCGCTCGAGCAGCTTTTCGGTGGCGGGAATCGGGCCGGTCAGCATGATCACCGGGTCGACCCCGACCGTCGTCTGGTCGTAGATCCGCGCCCGCGGCTCAAGTCCCAGCGCGTCGGCCCTCTCACGCGCCATCAGCAGCACGCCGGCGGCGCCGTCGGAGACCTGGGAGGAGTTGCCGGCGGTGATCTTGCCGTCCTCCTTGAAAGCGGGCTTCAGGTTGGCGAGACCCTTGAGCGTGGTCTCGCGCAGGCCTTGATCGGTGACGTAGGTGTCGCCGTTGACGCTGAAGGGGACGATCTCGCGCTCGAAGCGACCCTCCTCGGTCGCCTTGGCGGCGAGCTCCTGAGAGCGGACGCCGAGTTCGTCGAGCTCGGAGCGGGGGATCTCCCATTTGTCGGCGATCATCTCCGCCGAGAGGCCCTGTGGGATCAGGTCGTAGCGCTCCATCAGCTCGGGCGAGAAGGGCGAGCCGTGCTCTTTCATCACCTCATAGCCGTCGGCGAAGGAGATGTGGCCCATGTGCTCGACGCCGGAGCCGACCGCGACGTCGTGGACGCCGGTGGCGATCAGCGCCGCGGCGAAGTTGACCGCCTGCTGGGCGGAGCCGCACTGGCGGTCGATCGTCGTCGCCGGGGTCTCGATCGGCAGGCCGGCCTCGAGCCAGGCGTTGCGACCGATGTTGACCCCCTGCTCGCCGAACTGCTGGGCACAGCCGGTGACCACGTCGCCGGTCTCGGCGGGGTCGACGCCGGAGCGCTCGAAGAGCTCGCGGTAGACCTTGGCGAGCAGGTTCGAAGGGTGGATGTCCTTGTAGTAGCCCTTCTCGGGATGGCCGCGGCCGATTGGCGTGCGGGTCGCCTCGACGATTACGACCTCACGGCCGCCGAACTTTCCGTTTCCGTTGCCTGACATCGAAGCCTCCGTTGCTGATTGACCGGTCAGTCAATGGTAATGGCTGTGGCGCGCGGGTCCTGTCGGCAGGGGAGGGGGTGTTAGCGGACTCACCCGTCCGAACACCCCCTCCCCCTCCGCCACCCGCGCGAGAAGCGCTGCCGATTCTCAGCCGACCCGGGCGGCATGAGCTTGCTTGGACTTGATAGGAACCCGTCCTCAGATGAGCGGGAACACGGGATACGAAGCGCCGGGAATTGCCGGGAGCGGGGCAATTGCTACTGGCCTAGCTGCTGTGGCTACGATCACCGGCGACACGATCTTGCTGGCTCGCAGCGAGGCTTCTGCTTGGCGGGCGGAGGAGAAAGTCGTTGCTGCCTGCGCCAAGATCGAGGGGGCCGAGCCTTCGCGGCTGCGGGTCACGACCGATCCAAAGGACTTCTCCGAGTGCGACATCGTCGTCGAGGCGGTGATCGAGGAGGTCGAGCCGAAGGCCGAGGTGTTGAGCGCGGTCGCCGCAGCCTGCCCCGACGCCGATCTGGCCACCACCACTTCCTCGCTGAGCATCGCCGAGATCGCCGGCGCCGCGAACGTCGCCGGCCGCCTCTTCGGGCTGCACGTCTTCAACCCGGTGCCACGGATGAAGCTGGTCGAGGTCTGCTTCCCCGACAGCGGCGAGGAGACCCGCGAGCGGGCGCTCGCCTGGTGCGCAGCGCTGGGCAAGACCGCTGTCGAGGTCCCCGACCAGGCGGGCTTCGTCGTCAACCGACTGCTCTTCCCCTACCTCTTCGACGCCGTGCGGCTGATCGAGCGCACCGGCATGGAGGCGGGAGAGGTCGATGCCTGCATGAAGCTCGGCGCCGGCCACCCGATGGGCCCGCTCGCGCTGCTCGACTTCGTCGGCCTCGACGTCTCAGAGGCGATCGGCGACGCCCTCTACGCCGACTCCTCCGACCCGGCCCACAAGCCCCCCGGGCTGATGGTTCAGATGGCGGGCGAAGGAAAATTAGGCCGCAAGTCCGGCGCCGGCTTTTACTCGTACGACTAGACCGGCGCATCTCGGCGTCCTCGGTCGCTCGCGTGCAGAGCACGCCACGCTCCCTGCGTCCTTGATCTGCTTGGTCTATTCGCAGCTATCGGCCAGCGATGTCCCAGATCACATCCGCCGGGGAACAGCCTTGACGACGAGCGGTTGCTTCGATCTCGTCCCATGGCAGCTCGGCCTCGGGCAGGTCGTCCCAACGAGCCAGGTCGAGTGCCTCGACCGCTCCTTTGAGCGCCGGTCCGAGATGCTCCTCGGAGCGCAGCAGCGCTCTCAGGACCTCCAATTGCTTATCGCTCATGCGCACAACCCACATGCGATACCTCCAGGGTTAGGCGTAACGCAGGTTGCTCAGGAAACCTAGGCCGCGGGGCGGACGGAATCGTCGGCACCGGAAGGCGTGCTGCTGATCCGCACGGCCTCGACGCGGTTCTCCCGCACCGACTCGACCCGGATCGTGTAGCCGTTGGCGACTATCGTGTCGCCGCGCTTCGGCAGCCGTCCGAGCTCGCCGAAGACGTAGCCGCCGATCGAGTTGTAGGCGTCGGTGTCGACCGGCAGCTCGATCCCGCGGTCGGCGAGGTCGCCGAGCGAGACGTGGCCGCGCACGAACCACTCGCCGCCGGCGAGCCGGCGCAGCGCGGAAGCCCGGGGGTCGGTCTCGTCCTCGATCTCCCCCACCACCTCCTCGAGAATGTCCTCGACGGTGACGATCCCGACCGTGCGGCCATACTCGTCGACGACCACCGAGAGCGAGGTGCGCTGCACCTGCAGGTCGTGGAGGAGGTCGTCGAGCGGGCGGGTCTCGGGGACGATCACGGCCTCACGGACGACCGGCTCGATCTGCGCCTCGGGCCCGTCGCTCATGTAGAGGCGGGCGAGGCTGTTGTTGTGGACGATCCCCTTGACCCGGTCGGGGTTGTCGTCCTCGATCACGACCAGCCGCGTGTGTCCGGAGGTGACGCAGCGCCGCAGCGCCGTCTCCACCGTCTCGGAAGAATCGACGGTGACCACCGCCGGTATCGGCGTCATCACCTCTCGCGCCTCCTGCTCGTGGAGGTGGAATACGCCACCGAGCATCCCGGCCTCGCCGGGGTCGAGCGTCCCCCCGACCCGCGAGCTGTCGATGATCTGCTTGAGGTCCTCAGCGGTGTGCTTCTCGTCGATGTTGGTCGGGTCGACGCCGAAGAGGCGGACGATCGAGTTGGAGATCGCGCTCAATCCCATCGTGAAAGGCGTCGTCGCCAGGCGGAACCAGTTGAGCGGGCGCGAGACGCGGCGCGCGGTCCGCTCCGCCTGGTTGATCGCCAGCATCTTCGGCACCTGCTCACCGATGCTGATGTGGATCGCGGTGACGAGGGCGAAGGCGATGCCGACGGAAAGGCCTACGGCGGCGCCGTGGGAGAGGCCGCCGAAGATCGGTTCGAGCAACTTGGCCAGCGAGGGCTCGCCGAGGAAGCCGATCCCGATCGAGGCGATCGTGATCCCGATCTGGCAAGCCGAGAGCGATTCGTCGATCTCGTCGAGCTGTTCGACCACGGTCTCGGCGCCGCTCTCGCCTTCCTCGGCCAGCTGTTCGATCTTGCCGCGCCTGCTGCGCACCAAGGCGAACTCGGCCGCGACGAAGAAGCCGTTGACGGCAACGAGCAGGAGCAGCAAGACGAGCAGCAGGACGCTCATCGGTGGCTATGTGGCCCGGTACTTCGGGGAAGGTCGTCTTCGGCCATGCGGCATTGGTGAATATAGCTTCCTCGCCCGCGGAACGGCGAAGCGGCCAAATGGATTGGGAATCTCCCGAGTAGCTGCGATATTGGGGCCACATGCGCATTGCCAGCCTCGTTCCATCCGCGACGGAGATGCTGTTCGCCCTCGGCCTCGGCGACAGCGTCGTTGCCGTGACCCACGAGTGCGATTTCCCGGCGCAGGCACGGGCGCTGCCGCATCTGACCCGCACCGTCCTCGGCGAGGGCCTCAACGCCCGCGAGATCGACACCGCGGTGAAGACGACGGTGGGCGAAGGCCGGGCGCTGTATGAGCTGGACGAGGAGCGACTCGCCGAGCTCGCCCCCGACCTGATCGTCACCCAGGCGATCTGCGATGTCTGCGCGGTCTCCTACGAGGACGTGCTCGAGGTGGCGGCGCGGTTGCCGAGCCGTCCCCGGGTCCTGCAGCAGGACCCGAGCACGCTCGGCGAGATGCTCGAGGACGTGATCCGCCTCGGCGAGGCCACCGGCCTGGAGTCCGAGGCCCACCTCGTGCGGTCCGAGCTCGAGGGTCGGCTGGCCAGCGTCCGCGCCGCCGTCAGCGGCGCCAGAGCGCCGCGGGTGATCGCCCTGGAGTGGCTCGACCCCCCCTTCGTCGGCGGGCACTGGATCCCGGAGATGATCTCGATCGCCGGCGGCGAGGACGTCGCCGGGCCGCCCGGGCTGAAGTCGCCCGAAGTCGCCTGGGGAGCCCTCTCGGGGCTCGGACCGGACATCGTGATCGCGATGCCGTGCGGTTGGTACGTCAGCGAATCCCACGACCAGGCGATCGAGCACTGGGACTGGATCGCCAAGCTCGGTGCCGACCGCGTCTATGCGGTCGACGCGGCCTCGACCTTCTCGCGGCCCGGCCCTCGCCTGGTCGACGGGGTCGAGCTACTCGGCCACGTCCTCCACCCGGATCTGGTCGACCCACCGGGGAACATCGGCTTCGCCGAGGTAAGGGCGCCGCTCTAGGCGACAGCGATCGCGCTGGCGATCGCGAAGAAGCCGATCGCCGCCATCGCCAGCAACTCCATCGGCGTGTGCCGCTCGCCCAGATAGCCGCGCTCGCCGGCGAGGATGAAGAGGGCACAAAGGCCACCGGCGATCAGCCCACCAAGGTGAGCACCGACGCTGATTCCGCGGACGCCGAAGCTGAAGGCGAGGTTGAACAGGATGAGGATGCCGACGGTCGAGGCCAGCGCATCGACTCCGCGCCCACGGGCAATCACGAACGTCGCGGCAAGGACACCGAAGACCGCTCCTGAGGCGCCGATGCTGAGGCTGTCCGGAGAGAGCAGGAGAGCCCCGAACGATCCGGCGAAGAGCGAGACGAAGTAGAGCATGGCAAATCGCGGCGTCCCGATTGCCGGCTCGAGTATCCGACCGAGAAAGAAGAGCAGGATCATGTTGCCCGCAATGTGAAACAGGCCGGCATGGAGAAAGGCGCTGGTCAGCAGCCTGTACCACTCGCCGCCGGCAACCGACGGACCGAAGAGCCCGAATTCCGGGATGAGAGAGGTGATCGGTTCCAAGCCGCCCGAGCCAGTCGCGATCTCAGCGAAATATGCGGCTACATTCACCGCGATCAAGATGAAGGTCGCCGGAGCACGAGCAAAAAGCGAGGCCTCACCCACCCCGCGCACCACCTTCGTCTGCTGCCTCGAGCACTCCGGACAGCGCATGCCTACCGGGCTGGGCGTCATGCAATCGGGGCAGATCGGCCGACCGCAGTTGGAGCAGGAGACCGCGGTCTCGCGGTTCGGATGTCGGTAACAGGTCTGCGCCATGGCGGACGAGGAGCCTACAATCGCCCGCTCATGGAGCCTCCGAGCCCTGCCCGGCTGTTCGCGACTCTGGTCGGTGCCGGGCTGGTGATCTACGGGATAGTCGGCTTTTTCTACGACGCTTCGTTTGCCCGCCCGGAGGACCTGCGCGAAGCGCTCGGCCTGCTCTCGGTCAACGGCTGGGCCAACAGCTTCCACGTCCTCACCGGCGCCGTCGGGCTGCTCCTCGCCGGCTTCGCCTCACGGCGTTACGCGCTCTGGTTGACCGCCATGTACGCAGCGGTCGCCGTGTTCGGTTCGTTGGTCTGACGAGGTCTCGGTTACCCGCCTGCGTGGCGGGAAAGCGAGACCTAGAGACCGACGCGGCCGGTTATCGAGCGCACGCGGCTCTTCGTCTGCTGGCGGCCGCGGCGGCGCATCTCGAGCAGGACGAGTGCGCCAGTGGCAAGGCTGCCGGCGCCGACGGCGACCACGGGGCGCACCCAGTTACGCGGATCGCGCAGCGCCCGCAGCTCGCTATCGGAGAGCTCCTCAGCCCAGTCGGAGAGCTCCTCGGCGGCGGCCTGGGTGACGGCGGCGAGCGTGTCCTCGAAGCGCCCGGAGAGGCGCTCGGGTGGCTCGATCGGCCGCAGCGCATCGCCGAGCAATCGCTCGACGTCCCAGGTGCTCCCGGTCAGCTTCTCGCTCGCCTCACTCATCGCTCATCTCCTCCTCCAGCTGCTTGATCGCGCGATGGATCAGGACCTTGGTGGCGCCGTCGCTGCGCCCCAGCGCCCGGGCGATCTCGCGGTTGTCCATGCCGAGGGCGAAGCGCATGATCAGCGCGTCGCGGCGATCGTCGGGCAGGTCGTCGAGCTTCGCGATCACCTGGCGCAGCTCCTCGCGGCCCTCGGCTATCGCCTCGGTCCCGTGCCGCGCCGGGATCGGGTCGGCGCTGTCGAGCGGCGTCTGCGGCCGCCGCGAGCGATCGCGGTAGTAGTTGAGCGCCAAGTTGTGGGCGATGCGAATCAACCAGGGGCGCAGCGGCCGCCCGTCGGACTCGCGCCGCGCTCGGTCGAAGTGACGATATGCCTGCAGGAAGGCCTGCTCGGTCAGATCCTCGGCGTCGTGCTGGTTGCCGACCCGGTAATAGGCGTAGGAGTAGACGTCTTTGAGGTGGTCGCGGTAGAGCTCTTCGAAGGCGCGATCGAGATCCGCCTTGGCGGCCGGGTCGAGGCTCGCCGGCTCGACGTTCTCCTTGGCGGCACTCACTCGGCAAGCCTAGAGGCTGCAATCGAGACCAACCGCTCATGCGGCCTCCTTCCTCGATCGCTCGACCAGGCGCAGACTGTCGATCCAGGCCTCGGTGTCGATCTCGCCACGGATCAGCGCGGCGAGCCCGCCAAGCGCATCGGCAGGGCTGCCCGAGCCCTCGATCGCCGTGGCCAGGAGCGGCACTGCGTCGAGGCCCTCCGATGCCTGTCCGATCAGAGCGGGGATCTCGGCTGCCGGTGTCCCCCGGCCGAGCAGCTCGCCGGCGCGGCGATTGCGGCCCGATGGAGCGAGCACGGTCGCGGTCAGGTCGCCCACCCCGGCCAGGCCCGAGAAGGTCTCCAGCTCGGCACCCCGGGAGATCGCGTAGGCGATGCACTCGCGCCAAACCGAGGCGGCGGCGATGCCCGCCGCGTTGAGACCAAAGGGCTCGGTGGCCGCGGCGGCGAGGGCGGCGGCGTTCTTGGCGGCGCCGGCCATCTCGACCCCGATCACGTCGCGCGAGCGCTCGCAGACGAGGCCGGCGCGGTCGAAGACCTCGCCCAGCTGGTCGCGCAGGTCGGCATCGCCGGAGCCGAGCACCAGCGCCGCCGAGCCCGAGACCGCCTCGGCGGCGTGGGCCGGCCCACCGAGACAGGCGACGGCCCGGGCGCGAATCCGTTCGCCGACGTACTCCGCCGGCAGCTGACCCAGCGGCGCGATCAGGCCCTTGGTCAGCAGCAGCACCGAGGAGCGGTCGCTGACCCGGTCGGCGATCGCGCCGACCGCTTGCGGCAACGAGCCGGACGGGATCGCCATGCAGACCAGGTCGAGGCCGGCCAGCTCGATCTCGGAGGCGGGACGGACGAGCAGCGAGTCGGGCAGCTCGACCCCCTCCAGGTAGCGGCGGTTCTCGCCCGCCTCGATCATCGCCGCGGCCTGCTCGGCGGTGCGGGCGCCGAGCTGCACCTCCAGCCCGCCGCGGGCGAGCAGCACGGCGACGGCGGTGCCCCAGCTGCCGGCGCCGATCACGGCGGCGCGGCGCATCGGCGGCAGGCCGCCCATCTCTTCCCACTGCAGGAGGACGTTGGGCCAGATCCGCGCCGTCACGGATTCGGCCAACGGCGGCGAAGGCTCCTCGACTCGCGGGAAGGTCATCGCCTTGCCCAGCCGCACCCGAACCTGGCGCGGCCGGATGCGCCATCCCCGGCGCACGTGCTCGCTGCCGTACACCGCGGTCGGCAGAACCGGGGCTCCGGTCTGCAGCGCCAACCTGCCCACCCCCCGCTTCGGGGTCGCAAGGGTGCCGCGCCGGATCCGCGTTCCCTCGGGGAAGATGCAGACGGTGCCGCCGCGCTCGACCGCGAGGCGCGCGGTCTCCATCGACATCTCGTCGGATTCGCCACGGCGGATCGGGAAGGCGCCGAGCCGCGAGAGCAACCAGCCCTGCCAGCGGCGCTCGAACAGCTCGATCTTGGCGACGTAGTTCATCGGGCGACGCCAGGGCAGCGCGGCGCCGATCGCGAAGGGGTCGAGGAAGCTGCGGTGGTTGGCGGCGACGATCAGCCCGCCGCTGACCCGACCGTGCTCCCGCCCGGTGCGGCCGAGGCGGAAGTAGACGAGGAAGAAGGGCGTCATGAAGACCCTTGCCAGCAGGTAGAGGGGCCAGTTGACGCTGTGGGCGCGGGTGTAGTCGTGGTAGCGCTGGAGGCGTTCTTCGGTCACTACTCAGCGCTACACGTCCGAGGGACCATGGTTACCGGCGCGGGTCCTGTCGGAGGGGGAGGGGGTGTTAGCGGACTCACCCGTCCGAACACCCCCTCCCCCTCCGCCACCCGCGCGAGCTACCAAGATCGCTCGATCAGCTGCTCCAGATCGTCACGCGTGGGTGGCCCTGGCGTAAAGGCGAGCTCGGGGCGCACGAGCATTGAGTCGAGGGCTTGGCTTAGCTTGGTTCGGTCGGTTCCCAGTTGACCCAAGCCAGCCGGGTTTCCGCCTAGCTGGAGGATGCGGGCTTCGATTTTGTCTGGGGTCGTGCCGAGGGACTCCGCCAGGGGAACTAGGTCGTCGGGGGCGCGGGGGACCATGAAGGCCATTACGCGGGGCAGGATCGTGGCATTGGTCTCGGCGTGGGGGCTGCCGCAGATCCGCACCAGGGTCTGGCAGATCACATGGTGCATGCCGAACATGCCGGAGTCGATCGCGTAGGCGGAGAGAAGGGAGCCCTGGGCGAGGGCCGGGCGGTTGCGCTCGGCCGGGGCTTCGTCGAGCGAGCCGGCGATCAGTTCGGCACCGCGCAGCGCGGTCATCTGCGAGACCGGGTTGGCGAACGGCGTGTAGAGGGAATCGGCGCCGTGGGCGAGTGCGTTCATCGCGCTGGCTCGAAGCGCCCCCTCGGGCTGGCTCGTCATCGCCTGCGGATCGGCGATCGCCAGCTCGGGTCGCACCATCGCCTGCACCCGCGCCTCGGCACCGGCGGGCAGACGGTGAATCCCGGTCATCTCGGCACCGGAGAGCGTCGTCGGAACCGCTGCGACCCGAGCCCCGCTGACCGCGGCGACGGCCTTCGCGGTGTCGATCGTGCGACCGCCGCCGAGGGCAACCAGCTGCGTGGCGCCCACCCGGTCGAGCAGTGCCGCGGCCGCCTCGGGCACCTGTCCGAGGGGGATCGCGTGGACGGCTTTGGCGGCGCCCTCCAGCTCGGGCGCACCGGGCAAGGCGCGCGGCGTGGTCAGCAGCTCGAAGTCGGCGAACCCGTGCTCGTGGAGTAGCTGCGCCGCCTGACCGACCCCGTCGTGGCGGAAGACGACGACCCGGCCGGCGTCCCTCCAGACGAAGTTTCCGTTCACTCCGCCTGAGCGACGCGGGGGTTGACGACCGGGCGCAGGTTCGGTTCGACTTCGGCGCGCAGGTGCTCGTAGTCGGGCGGCAGCGAGAGCTTCTCGCCGAGGTGCTCGAGCGGCTCGTCGACCGTGAAGCCCGGCCCCAACGTCGCGATCTCGAAGAGGACGCCGCTGGGCTCGCGGAAGTAAATCGAGCGGAAGTAGAAGCGGTCGATCACCGGGGTCGGCTGGGCGCCGGTCGAGATCGCCCTCTCGCGCCAGGCCTCGTGATCGTTCATGGTCGAGGCCCAGGCAACGTGATGGACGCTGCCGGCCCCCTGCCGCGAGAGCTGCGCCGGCGGCTCGTCGTAGATGTGGAAGCCGCCGCGCTTCTCGCCGCGTGCCTCCCACCCTCCCTCGACCGGCTCGAACTCGAGCGCTTCGAGCAAGCCGCTGCTGGCGCCGGGGTCAGTCGCGTAAGCGCATACCGCGTGGAACCCCTGCAGGGCCATCTCCGCCGGCACCTCGGGGTGCTCGGCGCTGAGCGGCGCGTCGGGCACCTCGACCACCGCCAGCTCGTGAGCGAGGCCCTCTGGATCGGAGAAGCGCAGGCTCGCTCCCGCCCGCTCGGACTCGATGCCATGAGCACCTAGGCGCTCGGCCCAGAAGTCGAGTGCCTCATATGAGGCGACCCGCCAGACGATGCGATGCACGTCCCCCGCGCCGGCGCGGCCGTCGGGCACGCCCGGGAACTCGAAGAAGGTCAGATCGGAGCCGGCGCTCCCCTGCTCGTCGGCGAAGAAGAGGTGGTAGACGGTCGGGTTGTCCTGGTTGACCGTTTTCTTGACCAGGCGCAAGCCCAGCACTCCCACGTAGAAGTCGACGTTCTTCTGCGCGTCGGCCGTAATCGCCGTGATGTGGTGAATTCCCTCCAGCTTCACCTGGTCACGTATAGCATCCCCAGCAATGAGCCGCGCGCGACGACGCACCGTCAAAGCCCTCGTTGTGCTCGGCTCGCTGCTGGCCTTCCTCAGCGTCTTCGCGATCTGGACCGAGCGTCAGGCGCTCAACACGAACGACTGGGTCGATACCAGCGGCAAGCTGATCCAGAACGAAAAGGTTCGCTCGGCCGTGAGCTCCTACCTGGTCGATCAGCTCTACGAAAACGTCAACGTCGAAAAGGAACTCGAAGACATCCTCCCCGGCGAAACCAAGCAGCTGGCGGGGCCGGTGTCGGGCGGATTGCGCCAGGTAGCGGGCGGCGGCGCCGAACAGGTCCTGCAGAGCACGACCGCGGAAGAACTCTGGAAGGACGCGAACCGGGCCGCGCACGAACAGCTGCTGGCAGTGCTGGAAAACAAGAAAGAAGCGGTCTCGACGGCGGAAGGGAACGTCACCCTCAACCTCGGCAGCCTCGTCACCAACCTGGCCAACCAGGTCGGGATCGGAAGTCAGCTTGCCGAAAAGCTGCCGCCGGACGCCGGCCAGATCACGATCCTGCGCTCCGACCAGCTGAAGACCGCGCAGGACATCGCCGTGGGCATCAAGGGGCTGGCGCTCGTTCTCTCGCTGCTCACCCTGCTCGCCTTCGGCTTGGCGATCTACCTCTCGCGCGAGGGGCGCTGGGTGACGGTGCTGTTCTGCGGCATCGGCTTGGTCGCCGCCGGCTTCGCCGTGATCGTCTTCCGCCAGATCGCCGGGGGAATCGTCGTCGACCAGCTCGTCACCGACGAAAGCGTCAAGCCCGCCGCCGAAGCGACCTGGTCGATCGGGACCTCGCTGATGACCAGCATCGCCACCACGGTGATCGTCTTCGGTGTCTTCCTGGGGATCGCCGGCTGGCTTGGATCGCCGACCGGGTCCGCCCGTGCCAGCCGCCGCTTCATGGCGCCCGCCCTGCGCGACTACATCCCCTACGTCTACACCGGCCTCGCGATCGTCGTCTGCCTCTACTTCCTCTCCGCCTCGGTCCAGAACCTGCGCTCCTTCCTGACCACCCTGGTGATCGCCGGCTTCGCCGCCTTCGGCATCCACGAGCTGCGCCGGCAGTCGGAGGAGGAATTCCCCGACGCCCAGTTCAGCGACTACTTCGGTGGCGCCAAAGACCGCATGGTCGATGCCGTGAAGAGCGCCAACCTGGGCGAGCGCGCCTCGAAACTGCGGCTCCCGGAGATGCGCAAACCGAGCGGTGGCGACAGCGAGGCGGCACCGGCAGCCCCTGCGGCGCCCGCGAATGATGAGGATTCGCGCCTGGGCCGCCTGGAGCGTCTCTCCGAACTTCACCAGAAGGGCGTCCTCACCGACGAGGAGTTCGCCGCCGAGAAGAGCCGCGTCCTGGGTGGCGGCAGCGGCCCCTGAGCGCCTGAGATAAAGCCCGCCTCCGGGGTTGAACCGGAAACCTCTCGATTACAAATCGAGTGCTCTGCCAGTTGAGCTAGGCGGGCAGGTCACAGTCTCGAGCCCAACGCGCGCCTAGTCCGGTTGCGCGTTGGATCTACTCGACGGTAGTTGGTGTTCGGAGACGGGTCATGACGGACACCCAATATACCCATGTGTTTCCGCATAGTTGCGGGCATGGGTCAAATCCCCGCGCCCGTGAAGCGCCGGACAGCCGCGCGACCAGCGAACATGCATCCATGAGTGTCGAGGACAAGACCACCTTCGCGCCCTGCAGCCAGGCGAGGGAAGCGTCCTCACCGAGGCGATCCGGGCTGCCTACGGGGACACCTACGACGTGCGGTGGGTCTACGACGAGGCTGAGGTCGAGGCGCGGCTGACGGCGGGGACCTACGTCTCGTGGGTCGCCGAGTCGGCGGAGGGAGAGCTGCTCTGCCACGAGGGCATGAGCCTGGCGGCAGCCGGGGATGCGGTGGCCCACTCCGGCCAAGCGGTGACGATGCCGGCGGCGCGCGGCCAACACCTGTTCACGCGGACCAAGCAGCACCTGATGGACTGGGCCGCAGAGCGCGGCCTGGCGGGGATGTACAGCGAGGCGACGGCAGCTCACCCCTACAGTCAGCGCGCCAATCTGGAGCTGGGCGCCCACGAGACGGGCTTCCTGCTCGGCTGGATCCCGGCTTCGGTCTCCAACGACGCCGCAGCCGACCAACGCCCCCGTCGTCAATCCGCGGCGCTCTTCTACACGAAGCTCAACGACGGCCATGAGCGCGACGTCTACGCCCCGAAGCGCCACCACGAGATCATCGGCCGGACGCTCGAGCTGTGCGAGCTGCGGGGCACGCTCGCCGATCCTCCCGCCGACGCGCGGATACCGGAGCGAACCGCCCTGCATGTGGAGGTCGACGAGGACCACAACCTGGCCCTGATCACGGCCCACGAGCCGGGAGCCGATCTGGAGATCGCGGTGGCAGCCGAGCGCCATCATCTCTTCCACCGCAGGTGCCTCGACGCGGTCTACCTCGACCTGCCGCTGGAGAAGCCGGCTACGGCCCTGCTGGCCGACCATCTGGAGCGCCTCGGCGTCTCCTACGCCGGCATCTTTCCCAACAACCGCACCGACGGCGACGTTCTGAGAATGCAATCCCTCCATCGGTGCCGAGTCACCGCCGACGACATCTCGGTGGCCTCCGAGCACGGACGCGAGCTGCTCGGTTACGTGTTGGCGGACCTGCCGTCCTGAGAATCTGCTCCGCCTGCGGACCGGCCGGCTACCGCCGCGATGCGCCGTATCGTGCCGGAGGTGTCCCGCTACACGATGATCGATCTCTTCGCCGGCTGCGGGGGCCTGACCCGGGGATTCGAGGACAGCAAGCGGTTTCGTTCGATTTTCGCCATCGAGTCGGATCCCGACGCGGCGGAGACCTACCGCCTCAACTTCGGGGACCATGTGGTCCAAGCCCCGATCGAGGATGTCGCAAGCTTCCCGACCGCCGATGTCCTCGTCGGCGGTCCGCCCTGCCAAGGATTCTCGCCGCTGAACCGCGATGCGGTCGGGTTCGAGCGGCGTGGCTTGTGGCAGGAGTACCTGAGGGCCCTCGAACGGATCGACCCGACCGCATTCGTGATGGAGAACGTGCCGGAGCTGCTGCGCTCAGCCGAGTACGCGGAGTTCAAGAAGCATGCCGAGGGGCTCGGCTATCGGGTCGAGGGGGACGTGCTGAACGCAGCCGACTACGGGGTGCCCCAACGACGCCGCCGGGCGATAGTGATTGGCATCCGCTCCGGCGACGTCCCGTGGCCGCGGCAGACCCACGCAGAGGATCCGTCGCCGACCGATCCGTATGAGCCCTGGGTGAGCTTCCGCGAGGCGGTGGAGGGGCTTCCCCTGCGCCCGAACGGAAGGGACTGGCACAGATCCCGCAATCCTCGCCCGGAGAGCGTGCGACGCTACAAGGCGGTTCCCCGGGACGGCGGCAACAGGTTTGCGATGCAGCGCAACCTCGACCGCGCCGGCCTGGCGGAGCTCGTGCCTCGCTGCTGGCGCGACAAGCCCACCGGCACGACCGATGTCTTCGGACGGCTCTGGTGGGACAAACCCGCTTTGACGATCCGCACCGAGTTCTTCAAGCCCGAGAAAGGCCGCTACCTGCACCCCTCGGCGCATCGGCCGATCACCGTTCGCGAGGCAGCCCGTTGCATGAGCTTCCCCGATGACTTCGCGCTGCCCGAACACCAAGCGATGACCAGCGTCTCCCGTCAGATCGGCAACGCGGTGCCGCCGCTGCTCGCACGGCACATCGCGGAGGTGCTCGGAGAGGCGCTCGACAATTCGACGAGCGATTCCGAAGCGGCTGTGCCTATCGCGGCCTGAGGTGCGGGCGAATCATCTCGACGCAACGCGACGCGTCTTGCTCGACCTCGAAATCCCACACTCGCAACACCGTCCAGCCGATTTCGAGGAGCTCTCTGGTGACCTTCTCGTCCCGGCTCCTGTTTCGATCGATCTTTTCGTCCCAGAACTTCCCGGACTGGCCCCAGTAGTAGTCGGGGTGGCCATGCCAAAAGGCGCCGTCGACGAAGACGGCGATCCGTCGACCGAGCCAAGCAAGGTCGGGACGGCCCGGGACCTGGCGGGGGTGGAGGCGCCAACCGCGAACCCCAGCGGCCCACAGGGCACGCCGCAATTCGAGCTCTGGCGCCGTTTCCCGGGTCTTCACCCGGGACATCAATGCGCTTCGCTGCGAGGGGGTCAGCGGATCGGGCACGCGCCGCGATTGTAAGACGCGCGATCGGCCGCTCGGGGCTCGTCGCCTCGATTGCGTCGGCTACGGTGCCCGCATGGCAGCAGACGGCAAACCCTCCGACATCCCGATCGCGGATGGGGCGATCGCGGTCTACGGGGCATCCGGGTTCACCGGCGGCTTGATCGCCAGGGAGCTGAAACGGCTTGGGGCGAGGATCCTGCTCGCGGGGCGAGACCGGGGAAAGCTGGAGCGGCTTTCCGCGGAGCTCGACGGCGTGCCGTTTCGGGCGGTTCCAGTCGACGATCCGGCTGGGTTGCGGGAGATGCTCGAGCCTTGCTCGGTCGTGGTGGCTTGCGCCGGGCCCTTCGGCTTGCACGGCGAGCCCGTGGTCGCCGCGGCTGCCGAGACGGGAACGCACTACCTCGATACGACCGGCGAGCAGCCGTTCATGCGAATGGTCTTCGATCGCTACGGCGCCAGGGCCGCCGAGAGGGGGGCCGTGCTGGTCTCCGGAATGGGGTTCGACTACTTGCCCGGCGACATGATCGCTGCGCTTACCGCCGACGGGATGGGACCGCTGGAGGAGATCGTCATCGCCTACTGCGTGCATGGCTTCGAGCCGACGCACGGGACCGCCCTCTCGGGCCTCGAGATCATGCGGGGCGGCGACGTGGTCTGGGCCAATGGGGATTGGCGGCACGCGCCGCGCAGCGCCGATGGCGGGCGCTGGCGCTTCCCCGAGCCGATCGGGGAGCAGCGGATGCTGCGCTATCCCGCCGGCGAGCAGATCACGGTGCCGCGGCACGTCGAGACGGTCCAGGTGCGCACGCTGCTCAACGGGATGGTGGTGCCGCCACGGTTGATGCCGCTTGCCGTCATCGCCTCTCCCCTGCTGGGCCTGGCTATGCGCACTCCCATGCGCCGAGCCATGGGAGCGTTGGTCAGGCGCCTGCCGGCCGCCCCCGGCGAGAAGAGCCGCTCGGCGGCGCGGTTCACGATCAGCTGCGAGGCACGAGGCAAAAGTGGCACCCGGCGCGGCACGGTGCGCGGCAACGACGTCTACGGCCTCACCGCCGCCAGCCTCGCGCACGGCGCGCTGCTCTGCGCGGATCCCGGCTACGAGCACAGCGGTGCGCTCGCGCCGGCGCAGGCCTTCGACCCCACGTCCTTCCTCGCCGCCCTCGCCGATTTCGGCGTCTCCGTCGAGGTCGAGCCGCTGCCTGCCGCCTCCGGCGCGTAGCTACCTCGTCTAAGCGGGCACCTCGCGCGAGTCTAGGTGTGCGGCCACCTTGCGCTTGACGCGTTGCAGAGCGTTGTCGACGGTCTTGGTGTCGCACTCGAGGCGCTCAGCCGTTGCCTCATAGGAGTGGCCGTCGAGGTAGAGGGAGAGGACGCGGCTCTCGAGGTCCGAGAGGACGCCAGAGGTACCCGAGAGGCAGGAGACGAGGCTCTCCAGCTCTTCGGTAGCGATCACCTGGTTGACCGGGTCGGCGACGCTCGGCCCGGGCAGGATCTCGTCGAGGGTGGTGTCGGAGTCGCCCGCGGCGGCCGGGGTCTGGCTGAACGAGACGTACTGGTTGAGCGGCGTGTGCTTGTTGCGAGTAGCCGTCTTCACCGCGGTGATGATCTGACGGGTGATGCAGAGCTCGGCGAAACTGCGGAAGCTCGACTCGCGATCGCTGCGGTAGTCGCGAATCGCCTTGTAGAGGCCGAGCAGCCCTTCTTGGATCAGATCGTCGCTCTCGCCTCCGAGCAAGAAGTAAGACGACGCCTTGAGGCGGACGAAGCCGCGGTAGCGCCGCACGATCGAGTCGTAGGCATCGGTCCGCCCCTCCTTCGCGAGAGCGACCAGATAATGATCATCAAGTTCAGGTTGAGGGTTAGAGCTGGGCCGGGTCGAGCCGTTGAAGTGCCCGGTGGGGAGCCGCAATTCCTGCGTGGGGGACGAAAGAGCCACTGATCCTTCTCCTTTGAGATGAAGGGTCGTGGCGCCGGTACCTCCCCTGGTGGCGCCCTTATTGACGGGCGAATCTCAGACTCAAGCTGAGCTTCACCCTTGTTGGCGGCGTAGTCTTACCGGCTCGCAGAGTTCTGTCAACCCCAAATTGCGATTTTTTTCAATCGCCGTTGCAGATGGTGTCAGGGGAAGGGCGGGCGTCCCCCTCCGGAAACCCGCATTGACGCCCCTTCACGGGCTCTTACCGAAGAGGGCTCCAATGTTTCCTCCGGGGGACACCCGCCCTTCCCCCTACGTCACGCTGACTCAGGACGAGCGTTGGCGCGTGGCCTCGAAGAGCAGCGCGGCTGCCGCTGCTGAGACGTTCAGCGAGTCGACTTTGCCGCTCTGCGGGAGAGCGATGAGACCGTCGCAGGCGGCGGCGACGCGGGGGCGGATTCCTTTTCCCTCGCCACCCAGGACAAGGACGGTTGGTCCGGAGAGGTCGGTGCCCCAGGGAGCTTGGCTTGCTTCAGCGTCGGCGCCCCAGATCCAGAAGCCCGCTGCCCTTGCCTCAGCCAGCCAGTCGGCTAGGTTGCGGATGCGGGCGATGTCGAGGTGCTCGACCGCTCCTGCGGATGCCTTGCAGGTGACCGCGGTCACCTCGGCCGCACGCCGTTCGGGAATGACCACGCCGGCGGCTCCTGCGAACTCGGCCGAGCGGCAGACGGCGCCCAGATTGCGGGGGTCCTGGACCTGATCGAGGGCAACCAGCAACGCGCCCTCGCGCCGTAGCAGCGCATTCGGGTCGGCATAGGGATACGGATCGACCTCGGCGACGACACCCTGGTGGTCGGGAGATCCGCAGAGCCCCTCCAGCTCCTCTGCAGAAGTCTCCGGCGCACGCCAGACCCGGCGCACACCGCGCCTCCCCCGCTCCGCCTCCTCAACGGGACGACGCCCATAGATGACCTGGCTCTCAGCCATCAGGCCTTGGGTACGAGCTTCGCGCCGTCGGCCGAGTCCCGAACCTCCCAGCCAAGCTCAGCAAGCCGATCCCGAATCTCGTCGGCGCGAGCGAAATCTTTGGCTGCGCGAGCTTTCTCACGCTCATTCATCAGCTCCTTAGCCCGCTCGTCGGTCTCAGCTCCCTGATCCGGCTGGGTAAGGGAGCTGAGACCGACGAGCTCAAGCATCTCCGCCAGCACCTCTGGCGCCCTAGGAAGCTCATCGCGATTTGCTTCAGCTACAAGCTCAAATGCCTCGGCCATCGCGCGCGGCGTGTTGAAGTCATCGGCCAAGGCGTCTCGAAAAGCGGTGAGGCGGGAGTCGGGGGGTCCCCCGATGGGAACTTGTGAGCCGGAGGGGCGAGAGCCCTCACTCGACGTTTCGACGCGGGTTCCCAGCGGGGGATCCCCCGACTCCCGCACCGGATGCTCCCGAAAGAAGTTCCGAAGTCGCTCGACCTGCGCCACGGCCTGCCTCATCTGATCGTCGTCGAACGCCAGCGGCTGCCGGTAGTGCCCAGAGATCAAATAGGCGACAACCGCCTCGCGCCCATAGCGATCGAGCGCCTCGGAGAGCTGGAAGATGTTGCCCTCCGACTTTGACATCTTCTCGGCGTCGGTCTCGACCATCCCGTTGTGCATCCAGAGGCGGGCAAACGGACGACCCGCCGCCTCGGACTGCGCGATCTCGTTCTCGTGATGAGGGAAGACGAGGTCCGAACCGCCGCCGTGGATCGCAAAGGACGGTCCCAGCTCAGCCTCGGCCATCGCCGAGCACTCGATGTGCCAGCCCGGTCGGCCCGGGCCCCAGGGCGAGTCCCAGCGGGTGTCCTCACCGTCCTTGTGCGCCTTCCAGAGCGCGAAGTCGAGTGGGTCCTGCTTGAGCGACTCCGAGCCGGCCTCCTCACCCTGGTCCATGTCCTCGGTGCGCCGGTTTGAGAGCTTCCCGTAGGGAAGGTAGCTGCGCACCTTGAAGTAGACGTCGCCGCCCGACTCGTAGGCATGCCCGGTGTCGATCAGCTCGGCAATCAGCTCGAGGATCTCGCCGATCGTCTCCGTCGCCAGCGGCTCCGCGTCGGGGCGCCCCAGCCCCATCCGACCGGTGTCCTCGAAGTAAGCCTGGGTCATTCGCGCGGCGAGCTCCCCCGACGGCTCTTCGGCCACCCTCGCCGCGCCGTAGATCTTGTCGTTGATATCGGTGACGTTGATGACGAGCTTCGACTTGTAGCCCTCGGATCTCAGGAACCTGGCCAACAAGCTGAAGATCGCGAACGGCCGGGCATTGCCGATGTGAATGCGGCTATAGACCGTCGGTCCGCATGCGTAGATGCCAATCTCTTCGTCGTTCGGAAGAACCCGCAGCTCTCCCGACAGCGTGTCTCTGATTCGCACCTCTCGCATCGGTGCGGATGCTAAAGAGGACTAGAAGGTGCGGTATCCAGCGCCCGACGGAGACTCGTTGCGCGACCACGCCGGGGCGGTCTCATCGGCCGCGGCAAGCACCTCGCGCCGCGCTTTCTTGGCGCTGGCCTTGATCTCGTCCTCGGCGGCACGGCGCAAGCGCTCCTCGCGCTGTTCGGCCTGGCCGCGGATCCGCTCCGACTCGGCCTGCAGCTGCTCCTCCGCCCGTGCCTTGGCCTTCTCGGTCGCCTCGCCTTCGACCTTCTCGATCAGCTTTTGCACCCGTTCCTCGGCCTCGCGGCGGACGTCCACGGTGCCCTGCATCACCCGCTCCTCGATCTCGGCCTCTAGCCGGACGGCGATCTCGTGAGCCTCTTTGGCGCGCTGCTCCGCCTCGGCCGCGCGCTGCTCGGCGGCGGCGACGCGGCGGTCGGCCTCGGCCTGTGCCTTTTCGAGCACCTCGCCGGTCCGCTTGGAAGCCTCCGCTTCGACCCGCTTGACCGCGTTGGACGTGGCCTGGTCGGCCTGGGCCTTGCCCGCGGTCAACTGGGTGGCGAACGCCTCGCGATCTGCCTCGGCACGCTTCTGCGCCCGCTCGAAGGCTTTCTCGGCCCGATCGCGGCCCTCCTCGGCGCCCGCTACGCGCGCCTCTATCGCACGGCGCTTCTCGCGCTCGGCGGCGATCCGCTCGCGGCCTTCCTCACCAAGCTTCGCCAGCGTCGCCTTCGCCCGCGCCTTGATCTCATCGCGACTCGCCTCGGCCTCGGCGACGCGGGCCTCGCTCTGCCGCACCCACTCGAGCGCCTGACCGGCGACGCCGTGAAGCTCCTCGGTCGCCTCAGCTACCGCGCTCAGCTTGACTACGGGCTCACCCATTGGCCGCAACCTACTACGGGCTCCGGAAGCCACGCCACCCTTCGCCCCAGCAATAAGCCGCAATTAGCGGCAGCGGTCTAAACGCACGCCTTTTTCAGGCTCTAAGCGGACTTCTCGGCCTCGCGCGCGTGCAGTTCGCGCTTGAGGATCTTGCCCGTCGCGTTACGCGGCAGCTCGTCCACGAACTCGACTTCGCGCGGCGCCTTGTAGCCGGCCAGGTGTTCCTTGACGTGGGCCTTGAGCTCTTCCTCGGAGACCGTGGCGCCCTCGCTCAGAACGACGAACGCCTTCAGCCGTTGGCCGAACTCCGCGTCCTCGACGCCGATCACGGCCGCCTCGACCACGGCCTCGTGGTCGGCGAGCAGGTCCTCGACCTCGCGCGGGAAGACGTTCTCGCCGCCGGAGACGATCATCTCGTCGTCACGCCCGTCGATGAAGAGGCGCCCGACGGGGTCGATGTGACCGACGTCGCCGCTGCTCAGCAGCCCGTCGATCGCGTCCTTGCCGCCGCCGCCGGTGTAGCCCTCGAAGGACATCTCGTTGCCGACGAAGATGCGCCCAACCTCTCCGTTGGGCACCTCGTGACCGTTCTCGTCGTAGAGCCGCACCACGGTGCCCCGAGGCGCCCGGCCGGCGGTGCCGGGTGCCGCCCGCAATTCCTGCGGCGTGGCGACGGTCGCGTAGGCGACCTCGGTCGAGCCATAGAGGTTGTAGATGTTGTCCCCGAAGCGCTCCATCCAGGCGATCGCCAGCTCACCCGGTAGCGACGAGCCCGAGAGCGAGGTAATCCGCAGCGAGGAGAGGTCGTACTTGTCCAGCGTCTCCTCGGGCAGCTGGAGAATGCGCTGGATCATCACCGGAACCGCGCCGAGGACCTGCGCGTGGTGCTCCTGCACGGCTCGCAGCGTCTCCTCCGGGTCGAAACGCCGCCGCAGGACGATCGTCGCGGCAGTCGGCAGGCTCATGATGAAGTGAAAGAAGCCCCAGGAGTGAAAGAGCGGCGCCGCGATCATCATCGTGTCGCGGCTCCGGAAGGGGATCCGGTCGATCAATGCCGCCAGCGCGAACAGCCCGTCGGGGCTGGAGCGCTGTGCGCCCTTAGGCGTCCCCGTCGTGCCCGAGGTGAGGATGACGAAGCGCGGTTTGTCGGGCGGCGGCTTCAGGTCCGAATCGCCGACGGAGGCGATCAGCGAGTCGAGCGTCGGTACTCCGGACTCGCCGTCGGCCCAACCGACAACCCGCTCCACGCTCGCGTCGACCCCGTCGAGCAGCTCGGTGAACTCCTCGTCGTAGACGAGCACCTTGGGGCCCTCGCGGCGCGTCACCTCGGCGAGCTGGGGCCCGGCGAACATCGTGTTGAGGTAGAGCGCGCTGGCGCCGAGCTTGGCGGCCGCGAGCGTCGTCTCTATGAAGCCCCGATGGTTGCGACACATGATCCCGATCCCGTCGCCATAGCCGACTCCCATCCGCTCGAAGGCGTGGGCGAGCGCGTTGGTGCGTCGCTGCAATTGCTCGAAGGTGAGCGAGCCGCGTTCGTCGATCAGCGCGGTCTCATTCGGATGATGGATCGCCGCGGTGGTGATGCCGAGGGCGGGCGAGGCGCCCCAGCGGACCAGGGCGGAAACGACCTTCACCGCCTTGTCCGGTCGATGCAGGGCGGCGACGCCCGCCTCGTGCAGCACCCTGATCTCGAAGGCTTTGTCCGCGGCCCCCTGCCGCGCCGCTGCTGCGATCGATCCGAGCCTGCCCATGGGCGAGAAAGCCTATTCGCTCTCCACCGCGGCTACGGCCATGCAGGCGATTCCCTCGCCGCGACCGATCCAGCCCATGCCCTCGTTGGTCGTCGCCTTGACGCTGACCCGGGCGGAGGTGGCCTCGGCGAGGATGCGCTCCATCTCGGCGCGGTGGCCTGCCAACCGGGGCGCCTCGCAGATCAGGGTTGCGTCGATGTTGAGGATCCTGCCGCCGATCGTGCCGACGACCGTGCGCAACATGTCGATCGAGTCGGCGCCTCGCCAGCGCTCCTCGTCGTCGGGGAAGAGAGTGCCGATGTCGCCCCCTCCCGCTGCTCCGAGCAACGCGTCGATCACGGCATGGGTCAGCACGTCGGCATCGGAGTGACCGCTGAGCCCGCACTCGTGCTCGATCTCGACCCCACCCAGGATCAGGGGTCGGTCCTCGGCGAAGCGGTGACTGTCGTAGCCAATGCCGACGCTCATGGGCTCAGCGATTCTCGCTTACCGGCGCGGGCAGCGACTCCAAACGACACTCCCGACGCGTGAAGACGCCGATCTCCTCCACACCGAGATCGGCGAGGAGCTCCAGGGCGCGGTCGTAGCCGAAGCCGACCTGCTCGGGGAGGTGGGCATCGGAGGAGAGGGCGAACGGGGCACCGGCCTCGACGCACATCTCGGCGAAGGCCGGCGCAGGGTAGAGCTCGCCGACGGGCTTGCGCAGCCCCGCGGTCGAGAGCTCGACCGCGATCCCGCTCTCGGCGATCGCCTCCACGGCGGGCTCGTAGTAGTGGCGTGGGTCGCGCTCCGGCAGCGGCCTGGCGCGGCCCCAGACCTTGACCAGGTCGGGGTGGGCGAGGATGTCGAAGAGGCCCGAGCGAGCGCACTCGGCGAGCGCCTCGAAGTAGCGGCGCCAGACCTCGTCGGCGTCCCCGCTCCCCTCCCAGACGTCCCAGCCCTCGTGGTCGACCGCCGCCTCGCCGACGAAGTGGACCGAGCCGACCACGTAGTCGAAGTCGTGCGCCTCGAGCAGGTTCGCCGTGCGGTCTTCGGCGCCGGGGACGAAGTCGCACTCGACCCCGAGCTTGAGGCCGGCGCCGCGCACGAACTCGCAGTAGGCATCGAGGTCGTCGCGCGCCTGCTCCTCCCAGAACGGGTGGCGCCAGAGCCCCAGCGCCTGGGTAAAGCGGTAGACGTGCTCGGAGACGCCAAGCTCGTCGATCCCGGCCGCGGCCGCGGCCTCGCGATAGCGCTCGACGTTCTCCGCGGTGAAGTACCGCTCGGCCGTCGTATTGGGCTCGTCCGGCCGCAGATGGAGGTGGTAGTCGGTCAGCATCGGCGCACCACGTTAGAGCCTGTCGCATAACCTGCGTGTGCGACTGGCGAGTGCCGGACCGAGCGAGGGTAGGACGCAGGGAGGCCTAATAGCCAAGGCTATTTAGGCCGACCGAGGACGCCGCCCCGCGAAGTGTCCGGTGCCGCCAAGCGTGCGCGGAGGTTATGCGACAGGCTCTTAGTAGGGTCGGGCCGTGGTCCACCTGCGGATCGTCGTTCCTGGCCCCAAGTCCGAGCGTGTCCTCGACCTGCTCGAAACGAGCCCGTCGACCTGCAACCTGATCCACCTCCCCGGCGCCGCCCGCCAGCCGCGCGGCGACGTGGTCCTCTGCGACGTTGCCCGCGAGGACGCCAGCATCGTGATCGAAGACCTCAAAGAGCTGGGCGTGGCCCGCGAAGGATCGATTGCGATGGAGCAAATCGACTCGCAGGTCTCCGACGCGGCAAAGCGGGCCGAGCGGGCCGCATGGGGAATCCCCTCGGACGCCGTGATCTGGGAGGAGGTCGAGGCCCGCACCTCGGAGAGCAGCGAGCTGGGTGGCAACTTCCTGGTCTTCATGGTCCTCGCCTGCCTGATCGGCTCGGTCGGGATCTTCACCGGCTCGCCGATCCTGATCGTCGGGGCGATGGTCGTCGGGCCCGAGTTCGGGCCGCTTGCCGGCCTCTGCGTCGCGGCTGTCGAGCGTCGCCGCGGTGTCGCCCTGCGCTCGCTGACGGCGCTTGCGGTCGGCTTCCCCGTGGGGATCACCGCCGCCTTCGCCTTCACCCTCGTCTGCGTCGCGACCGGCCTGGTCGATGCCGACTTCAAGAGCATCGACAATCCGTTGACCCAGTTCATCGCCCGCCCGGACGCGTTCTCGATCATCGTCGCCGTCTTCGCCGGCGCGGCCGGCGTCCTCTCCCTCACCTCGGCCAAGTCCGGCGCGCTGATCGGGGTGCTGATCTCGGTGACGACGATCCCGGCCGCAGCGAACATCGGCGTCGCCGCCGCGCTTGGCAACTGGAGCGACTGGCGTGGGGCCATGGCCCAGCTCAGCCTCAACCTGATCGGCATCGTCTCGGCCGGCATCTGCACGCTCTTCGTCGAGCGCAGGCTCTTCGAGCGACGCCGGCAACGCCATCTCGCCGACGGGACCAGGGCCGCGGCCGGTCTGCCGGCCGATCGCCCGGGGAGCATGTCGCGACGATGATCCGTCAACTCTGCATCATGCTCGGCGCCTTCGTCCTCGGCGCGGCGATCGCGGGCGCACTCGGGGCAGTCAGCCTCGGCGTCGCCCTGGGTGTCGGCCAAGCCTGCTTCGCCGCGGCGCTGGTCTGGGTCCTACTCAGCTGAGCGCTCGCGGAGGAGCAGCTCGGCCAAGCGCAGATCGGTCGGCGTCGTCACCTTGAGGTTCTCGGGCGAGGATGGGTGTATCAACACCCGGCCACCCGCTGCCTCGATCAGCATCGCCTCATCGGTGGCGGTGTCGATCTTTGTGGGATCGGCCACCAGAGCCCGCCGTAGCGCATCGGCCCGAAACACCTGAGGCGTTTGCGCAGCCCACAGCCCGTCCCGATCGACGGTCACCTCGACCACGAATGAAGCATTGTGTCCCCCAGGGGGGCCCGAATCCTTCATCTGGCGCCGACGGGTGCGCTTGATCGTGTCGCCGACAGGAGCCGCGGCTATCGCTCCGTCGGCATCCGGGTCGGCGACCAAGGTCGTGACCACGCCCTCGACCAGCTCGGGCGTCACGAGCGGTCGGGCGGCATCATGGATCGCCACCAGCTCGGTCCCCGCCGCCGCAAGGGCGTTGGCGACCGATTGGGCGCGGGTCGCGCCGCCGTCGACCACATCGACGTCATGACCTCCCAGATCGTGGCGGTGACCCGGCGGACAGGCGATGACGATCGAGCGCACGCACACGGCAGCCCGCATCGCCGCGATCGACCACTCGACCATCGGCTTGCCGGCGAGCGGCACGAAGGCCTTCGGACCGCCGGCTCCGAGCCTCTCCCCGGAGCCGGCGGCCGCGATGACCGCGGTGACGGATGCCGCAGACGAACTGCTAGGCAGTGGCGGCGAAGCGCTCCTCCAGCAGGCCGTCGAGATACTCCTCGGCGCCTTCCTCGTCCTTGTCGAGCGCGTACATGAACTCGGACGCGAGGATCTTCTTGGCCCGCGTGTACATCTGCTTCTCGCCGGTGGAGAGACCCTTCTCCATCTCGCGAAGCGCCAGGTTGCGGACGACCTCGGCGAGCTCGAACACGTCGCCGGTCTTGATCTTCTCGCGGTTGTACTTGAAACGCCGGTTCCAGTTCTTCGGCATCTCGGACACGTCATCGGTGAGGACCCCTGTGACCTTCTTGATTTCGACCTCGTCGATGACCCGCCGCAGCCCTGCCTTGCCGGCGTTTTCACACGGAACCATCACGGTGAGTTCGTTGTGGAGGATCTTGATCGTGAGGTATTCGCGCTCCTCACCCATCAGCTCCCGTGCCTCTTTCTTCATCACCAGGCCGGCGCCATGATGCGGATAGACGACCTTGTCGCCCTCCTCGAAGTCGCAGACGTACTCGACCTCGACCTCTTCGACGCTTACCTCGGTGGCCTCTTCTAGCTGGGGAATCGCTGACTCCTTTCGATTTGCGACGGCTTGTTTGCCGTCAACTCTGTAAGTACCGGTCGACCAGATCGACCTCCTGAAGCCGCCGCAGGCCCTCGCGGATGTCCTTGGCCCGGGTTTGGCCGACGTCCTCGACGGCTTCGAGGTCGGCGTCGGATGCCGCCAAGACCTCCTCCAGGCCGCCGAGGTCGTGGATGATCTTCTGGACGACAAGCTTGGGGATGCGCGGAATGCGGCCCATCACGCGGTAGCCGCGCGGCGCAACCGGGAAGTCGAGGGTGTTGAGCTTGCGGTCGTAGCCGAGCAGCTCGGCGAGACGACCGAAGTCGAGCACGTCCTCGTGCGGCATCCGCGCCAGCGACTGCAGCACGGTGACGAGGTTCTGCTCGGAGTCTTCGACCGAGTAGTCGCGGATCAACGCCGACTTGTCGGCGGCGACGCCGACCATCGTCTCCTCCAGCTGCATCTCGATCAGCCTGCCCTCGGTGCCGAGCTCGACGATGTAGCGCTCTACCTCGACCGCCATCCGCGTCGTCAGCTCGGCCCGCTGCAGGACGGTGAGCGCGTCGTAGAGGACGCCGCCGCCCTCGAACTCGAGCACGGTGAGGCGATCGGAGACCTGTTCGAGCCGCTCGCGGTACTTCTCCAGCGTCGCCAAGCCCTGGTTCGCCTTGGCCAGCACGGCGGGGATCTCCTGCAGGATGTACTTGGTCCCCTCGACGTAGAGGGAGACGACGTCGCGGCGCTGCGAGATCGCCACGACCAGCGCGCTGGTCTGTTTGGAGACGCGCTCCGCGGTGCGGTGGCGGGTACCGGTCTCCGAGGAGAGGATCGTCGGGTCCGGCATCAGCTGGACGTTCGCCCAGACGATCTTGGTCGCCTCGGCGTTGAGCACGATCGCCCCGTCCATCTTCGCCACCTGGTAGAGCATCGCCGGCGTGTAGTCGATGCCGAGCTCGATCCCGCCGGAGAGCATGTGGGAGATGTCGCCCGGGTCGCCGACGACGATCAGACCACCGGTGCTGGCGTGGACTATGTTGTCGAGACCCTCGCGCAACGCACCGCCCGGAGCGACGACATCCAGAGCCCTCAGTAACCGGGGATCTTGACGTTCTGCCAACTCGTGAAGCTCATCCCCAGGCGGTGAAGACATCTAATCTAGGATGGCAAATTCCGCTCTGGAATGCGGTCTGACCAATCCCGACTGGACAGGTCGGGAAGGACGTTGTCAAGCGATTTGGTCACTCAAGGCCATCCCGGTAGGGCTTCCACTTAACTTTTTCGATGATTCCCTCCGGCTGACACCCGAAGCCGACACCGAAAAAGTACAAGACGTTCCAGCCCTGCCGGGATGGCCTTTGCCGTTGCTTAGAGGTGGAAGGGTCTGTGATGCCGATGAGGTGTGGGGGCGGGGCGGTCCGAATCGCGCACAAATGCCCAGGTGAGGATGGCGCCGACGGTGCATAAGGCGACCAGGACCCAGGTCGAGCCGGCGACGGAATCGGCGAACGAGCCGTCGTCGCCGAGCAGCGCGTGGAAGACCGCGCCGGTGACGGCGAGGGCGACCGTGCCGGCCATCACCCGGTCCATCGCCAGCACGCCCGAGGCGATGCCGACCTTCTCAGCCGGCATCGCCGCCATCGCCGCGGTGGACATCGGCGCGTAGACGAGGCCCAGGGCGACGCCAAAGGGCAGGTAGCCGGCGAGCAGCAGCGCATAGGAGCTGCCGGCGTCGATCTGGGTGAGCGCCAGCAGGCCCAGGGCCCCGAGGACCATGCCCAGCGTCATCAGCCCCCTCGCCCCGAAACGAGCGATCAGTCGCCCCGAGAAGGGCGAGATGAAGATCATCGGCACCGTGATCGGCAGGATCATCAAACCGCTGAGCACAGCCGAGTGACCGCGCACGTCCTGCAGGTACTGGGACTGGAAGAACATCACCGACCAGTAGGCCCCGACCAGGGCGAAGGCGGCGGCGCTGGCGCCGAAGTAGGGGCCGTTGCGAAAGAGCGAGAAGTCGACGATCGGCTCCGCGACACGGTGCTCGATCCGCCAGAACGCGTAGAGGCAGGCGAGGCCGAGCAGGGCCAGGGCGACGGTCGGGCCCGCGCCCCAGACCCGAGCCTGGACCAGCGCCAGGACGACCGCGGTGAGGCCGGCGCCGAGCGCCAGGAGGCCCGACAGGTCGATCCGCCGGCCGGCGCCGGGGTCGGTCGACTCCTCGCCGGCCAGCGCGGTGATCGCGATCCCGATCGCGGCGATCGGCAGGTTGATCCAGAAGATCAGCCGCCAGTCGACGTCGACGAGTGCACCGCCGGCGAGCGGGCCGATGCCGAGCGCCACGGCCGAGATCCCCGCCCAGATGCCGAGCGCGCGAGCCTGCTGGCCGGCCGGGAAGGCGTTGCAGACGATCGCCAGCGAGAGCGGCAGCATCGGCGCCGCGCCGACCCCCTGCAGAACCCTGCCGCAGATCAGGGTCAGTTCGTCGTTGGCGGCGCCGGAGAGGACCGAGCCGAGCGCGAAGACGAACATCCCGGCGAGGAACAGCCGCTTGCGGCCGAACATGTCGCCGAGCCGCCCGGCCGTGACGACGAGCGCCGTGATCGCCAGCAGGTAGCCGTTCATGACCCACTGCAAGCCGGCCGCCGTGGCGCCGACGTCGTGTCGGATGCTGGGCAGGGCGAGGGCGACGACGGTCGAGTCGAGCATCAACAGGAAGAGGCCGGTGCAGGTCCCGGCGAGCGTCCACCACTGGCGCGACATGCGCGCGACCCTAGAGGACATGCCGGGTGGCTAAGCGGTGGCCAGGTCGCGATCGGGGTCGATGCCCCAGCGCTCTCCCACCGCGGCGAGATCCTCGTCCAGCGCCCAGCGATCGGGGCGCTCCTCGCCCTCGTGCGCGGGGCTGGCGCCCTTCAGCGCCATGCAACCGGTGTTGTCGCCAAGCGTGCGAATCGCGGCCACGTCCTCGTCGCTCAGTCGCCGCTCGGCCGGCAGGTTCGCCAGTTCGACCCGCTTTGCCTCGATCGGACAGGCCTCCTCGCCGGCCTCCTGGATCAGGGTCGGCACGACGCACTCGACGGCGGGATGGGCAAGGTTCCACTGGCAGGCGAGCTGGATCGGCGTCAGCCGAGCTCGTTCGGCGATCGGCATCAGCGGCTCGAGCTTCTCCAGCCCGGCCTCGATCCAGCCGTCGGGACGGAAGGCCCGGTGATCGCCTTGCGCCAATTCCATCCCGGGCCGCAGGTCGCCCCAGAAGAGCCCGCCGTAGTCGACCACGCGGGTGATCACCTTGACGCCGTGGCGGGCGGCCGCGTCGAGGCAGAGCTCGCCGGGCCAGGGCTCGAACGGGTTGAGGATGATCATCGCCCAATCGATCCACTCGCCAAAACGCTCGATGCAGGAGATCAGGTCGAGGGTGAAGCCGTTGGCGGGTCCGGGCGCGACGCCGATCTGCCCGGTCAGGCCCGCCTCGCGCAGCGCCGCCATCCCGTCCCAGACCACCTCGCTCGAGTAGCCGATCCGGTCGGGATTGTGCAGCAACAGCAGGTCGAAGCGCTCGGCACCAAGCCGCTCGAGGCTGCGCTCGGCAGCCATCCGCAGGTAGTCGGCGTACTCCCCGGGGCCGCGAAGGTCGGGATTGGTGAAGCGAGGAAAGCCGCGCGGCCCGTCCCGCTCGCCCTCGTAGAAGTCATGCCCGACAGCACCGACGAGCGAGTAGTTGTCCCGCGGCACTCCGGTGAGTGCCCGGCCAAGGATCCGATCCGCCTCGCCCTGCCCGTAGGTGTCGGCAGTGAGCACCGTGTCGATGCCACCACCGGGTCGCAGCAACGCCTCCAGTCGCTCCGCCTCGATCTTCTCCCCGTAGCGAATAAACCTCCCCCCGCTCCAAGTACCTATTGCAGTGCGGCCAGGTTCACGCATATATCTCTAACCGTATAGGCAGCTCGCGCGGGTGGCACGGCGGCGGGGGACCCCCATAGCGGAGGACATCTGTGATGTCCGAGCACATGGGGGAGGGCCGCCGTGACAGGACCCGCGCGCCAGCAGAGCCGCGCTAGGAATCGCCGTCAGGAGTGGCAGGCTCCTCAGCGGGTGAATCGTCGCTCTCGTCTTTCTTCGCCCCAACCCCGACCTTCGCCGGCTCCGGCTCGGGCTTCGCTTTCTTCGCCGGTTTCTTCGGCGCGACGATCATCAGCTTCAGCGGTTTGTCGTCCTCGTCGCCGGAGGCGTCGCGCTCGACCACGACGGTCGAGCCGGGGACCATCGGGCCCTGGCGCAGCACTTCGTCGGCGAGCGGGTCCTCGATGTAGCGCTGGATCGCGCGGCGCAGCGGCCGGGCGCCCATCGAGGGATCCCAGCCTTTGTCGACCAGCAGGTCCTTTGACTCGTCGCTCAGCTCCAGCTGCAGCTCGTGCTCGGCGACCTGGACGCGGACGCGGTTGATCATCAGGTCGACGATCTCCTTGACCTCGTCCTTGGCGAGCTTGTGGAAGACGATCACCTCGTCGATCCGGTTGAGGAACTCGGGCCGGAAGACTTTTTTGAGGTCGCCCATGATGCGGTTTTTCATGTCGCCGTAGGACATGCCGGTCTCGTCGGCGACGGTGAAGCCGATCGAGGTGTTCTTGGCGATCTCCGAGGCGCCGATGTTCGAGGTCATGATCACGATCGCGTTGCGGAAGTCGACCGTGCGCCCCTGGGCATCGGTGAGCCGCCCGTCCTCGAGGATCTGCAGGAGGATGTTGAAGACGTCCGGGTGGGCCTTCTCGATCTCGTCGAGCAGCAGCACGCTGTAGGGCTTGCGCCGCACGGCCTCGGTCAGCTGGCCGCCCTCGTCGTAGCCGATGTAGCCCGGGGGCGAGCCGACCAAGCGGCTGACCGCGTGCTTCTCCATGTACTCGGACATGTCGATCCGCACCAGCGCCTCCTCGTCGCCGAAGAGGAACTCGGCGAGGGTGCGCGCCAGCTCGGTCTTGCCGACCCCGGAGGGGCCAAGGAAGATGAACGAGCCGGAGGGACGCTTCGGGTCCTTGATCCCGGCCCGCGAACGGCGAATCGCTTTGGAGACGGCGGTGATCGCGACCTCCTGGCCGATCACCCGCTTGTGCAGCTCCTCCTCCATGCGGATCAGCTTCTTGGTCTCGGCCTCGGTCAGTTTGAAGACCGGGATGCCGGTCCACATCGAGACGATGTCGGCGATCTCCTCTTCGCCGACGTCGGGCCGCTCCGTTGCGTCGCCCTCGGACCACTCGTCTTCGAGCTGGCGCTTGCGCGTCGTCAGCTGGCGCTCGGAGTCGCGCAGGTTGGCGGCTTTCTCGAACTCCTGGGCCTCGATCGCGGACTCCTTTTCGCGCCGCGTCTTTTCGACTTCCTCCTCGAGGTCGCGGTAGACCGGTGGCGCCGACATGCTCTTGATGCGCATCCGCGAGGCGGCCTCGTCGATCAGGTCGATCGCCTTGTCGGGCAGGAAGCGGTCGGAGATGTAGCGATCGGCAAGTTCGGCGGCGGCTTTCAGCGCGTCGTCGGTGATGTTGACCTTGTGGTGCTGCTCGTAGCGTTCGCGCAGCCCCTCGAGGATCTTGACCGTGTCCTCGACCGAGGGCTGGTCGACCCTGATCTGGGCGAAGCGGCGCTCCAGCGCCGAGTCGCGCTCGAGGTATTTGCGGTACTCGTCGAGGGTCGTCGCGCCGATCGTCTGCAGCTCGCCACGTGCCAACGCCGGCTTCAGGATCGAGGCCGCATCGATCGCGCCCTCGGCCGCACCGGCGCCGACCAGGTTGTGGAGCTCGTCGATGAAGAGGATGATGTCGCCGCGCTGGGTGATCTCTTTCATCACCTTCTTGAGGCGCTCCTCGAACTCGCCGCGGTACTTGGAGCCGGCGACCAGAGCGGCCAGGTCGAGCGTGTAGATCTGCTTGTTGCGCAGCAGCTCGGGCACCTCGCCGCTGTTGATCTTCGCGGCCAGGCCCTCGACCACCGCGGTCTTGCCGACGCCGGGCTCGCCGAGCAGCACCGGGTTGTTCTTGGTGCGGCGCGAGAGGATCTGCATGATCCGCTCGATCTCGGTTTCGCGGCCGATCACCGGGTCGAGCTTGCCCTCCTCGGCCAGTTTGGTCAGGTTGCGGCCGAACTGATCGAGCAGTTTCGAGCTCTTTTTGCCGGCGCCCTCGCCCTGACCGCCTCCGCCGCCGCCACCCTGGCGACGACCGCCGGGGCCCGACAGCATGCGGATCACCTCGTTGCGAATCTTGTCGGAGTCGGCGTCGAAGTCGAGCAGGATGCGGGCGGCGACGCCCTCGTTCTCACGCACCAAGCCGAGCAGGATGTGCTCGGTGCCGATGTAGTTGTGGCCGAGCGAGAGCGCCTCGCGCAACGCCAGCTCGAGCACCTTCTTGGCGCGGGGCGTGAAGGGGATCTGGCCGGAGGTGACCTCCTCGCCGGAACCGACGATCCGCACGACCTGGGAGCGAACGCGCTCGGTCGTGATGTCGAGAGACTCGAGGACGCGGGCGGCCAGACCCTCCTCCTCGCGCAGCAACCCGAGCAGGATGTGCTCGGTGCCGATGTAGTTGTGTTTCAGCGTGCGAGCCTCTTCTTGGGCCAGGACCACTACCTGACGTGCTCGCTCAGTGAATCTCTCGAACAAAGGCTTCCTCTCTTGACCCTTTCATGGTCAAACGCGTTTTGCGGTCGGAAGTACCGGGGGCGCCCTTTCGTCTATCGGGAAGCGCCTATGTGCCCTTTAAACGATACCGAGAGCGCCCACCCGGCCTCGGGACCTCGATTGCCGCTCATAGCGGCCTTTTCGACCCCGTTTCGGGCCCTTCAGGAGCGCATCGCCGGGAAAAGCACGATCTCACGCAGGCTGTGGGCTCCGGTAAGCATCATGACAAGCCGGTCAATTCCCAGCCCGACACCGCCGGTCGGGGGCATCCCGTACTCCAACGCCTCGACGAATGCCTCGTCGTAGGGCTGTGCCTCTTCGTCGCCCCGCTCCAGCTCGGCGGCCTGCTGCTCGAACCGACGCCTCTGCTCATCCGGGTCGTTGAGCTCGCTGAACGAGTTGGCGATCTCGACCCCGCCGATGAACGCCTCCCAACGCTCGACCAAGCCCGGCTCGGAGCGATGCGCCTTGGCGAACGGCGAGAGCTCGACCGGGTAGTCGACGATGAAGGTCGGCTGGATCAACTGCGGCTCGACCGACTTGGAGAGCAGGCCGTCGACCAGCTTGCCCCAGCCCTCGGTGGGGTCGGGCTCGCCGTCCATCGCCGCGGCCAGGGCCTCGCGGGTCGGGTGCTCGGCGATGTCGATCCCGGTCCGCTCGCGCACCGCCTCGCGCAGCGTCAGCCGCTTCCAGGGCGGCGCCAGATCGATCTTCACCCCGTCGCGCTCGACCACGGTCGTCCCCAGCACCCGCTCGGCGACCTCGGCGACCAGCAGCTCGAGGTCGTGTGCCGTCTTCCCGTAGTCGGCGTAGGCCTCGTACCACTCGAGCATCGTGAACTCGGGGTTGTGCTTGTGCGAGACGCCCTCGTTGCGGAAGTCCTTGCCGAGCTCGTAGACCTTGTCGATGCCGCCGACGACCAGCCGCTTCAGGTAGAGCTCGGTCGCGATCCGCAGGTAGAAGTCGCGGTCGAGCGCGTTGTGGTGGGTAACGAAGGGGCGCGCCAGGGCGCCGCCGTAGAGCGGCTGCAGGACCGGCGTCTCCGCCTCGACGAAGCCGTGCTCGTCGAGCCAACGGCGGACCTCGGCGATCGCGCGGGCGCGGATCGCGAAGGCACGGCGGCTCTCCTCGTTGGCGAGCAGGTCGAGCTCGCGCCGGCGGTAACGCGTTTCGACGTCCTCGAGGCCGTGGAACTTGTCCGGCGGCGGGCGCAGGCTCTTCGCGAGCAGGCGCCAGTGGTCGATCGCCAGCGAGAGCTCCCCCCCGCGCCGCGTCGCCAGCGCCGTCCCCTCGACGCCGACGAAGTCGCCGAGGTCGAGGTCTACGAGCAGCTCGAACGCCTCCTCGCCGAGCTTGTCGGCGGTGGCGTGGAGCTGGATCTGCCCGCTGCCGTCGCGCAGATCGAGGAAGGCCGCCTTGCCGTGTCCGCGACGAGCGACGATCCGCCCGGCGACGCGGTGCCGCGACTCGGTCTCCATCCCAGCCGCCAACCCCTCGTGCGCGGCCCGAACCTCCCCGATCTCCTCTCGTTCCTCGAACTCATGAGGAAACGGCTCGATCCCCGCCTCGCGAAACCGCTCGAGCTTCTGGCGGCGGTCGCGAAGGACGTCTGAGAGCTGCTGCTCCTCTGGCTCGCTCATTGGGGCGCGAGCCTATTCGACAGCTATGCGCTCTCGATTTTGGTGATTTTCAATTTCTTCTTCGGCCCGCGCGGCACGTCGACGCTGACCGTGTCGCCGCGTTTGTGACCAAGCAACGCTTTGCCGATCGGCGACTCGTTGGAGAGTTTGTGATCGGCGGGGTTGGCCTCGGTCGAGCCGACGATCTGGAATTTCTGCGAGTCGCCGCTTTTCTGGTCTTTGACGTGGACGACCGAGCCGAAGCTGACCTCGTCGGTGTCGACGTCCTTCTCGTCGATGACCGTGGCACGACGCAATCGCTCTTCGAGCTGGGCGATCCTGCCCTCGAGCAGCGCCTGTTCGTTCTTGGCGTCGTCGTACTCGGCGTTCTCGGAGATGTCGCCGAACTCGCGGGCCTCCTTGATCCGCGCCGCAACCTCCCGCCGTTTGGCGGTCGACAGGTGCTCGATTTCCTCTTTGAGCTTTTCGAGCCCTTCGGGGGTGATTACGGCTTGCCGAGTCACTTTGCGCTGACCTCGCTTCTACTGGCTGGATGTGGGTTGGTTGGGTCCTGAGACCAAAAACGCCCGGGTGCGACGGCTTTCGCCACGCCACACCAGGGCCCGAAGTCGCGGGATTATAGCGAGGGCGTCAGTCCGGCACTCAGGGGAATTTGGGCGGCGATCAACTGCCTGGCGCGGGGCAGGTCGGCGCTGCGCTGGAGCTCCGCCGCAACCTCGCTTGGAGCGCCGAGCGCGTCGACGTACCAGGGGTAGAACTTGCGCAGGTAGCGGGTCGCCCGCTCGGTCCCGAGGTGCTCCTCGGCACGGTCTACGGTCCAGAGTAACTCGGTGACTACCTCCTGGCGCGAGGGCGGCTCGCTGCGGCGTCCGGTCAGTTCCTCGAAGAGCCAGGGATTGCCGAGCGCCCCGCGGGCGAGCATCACCGCAGCGGCGCCGGATTCGCAATAGGCGCGGCGCACCGACTCGGTGTCGTCGAGGCCGCCGGAGACGATCACCGGCACGTCGATCCGCTCGGCCAGCGCGCGGGTGAGCGCGTAGTCGGGGCTGCCTTTGTGTTTGATCGTCGCCGCGCGGGGGTGGAAGCCGATCGCCGCAGCGCCGCCCTCCTCGGCGAGGCGCACCGCGAGCTCGAAGCCGGAACGGTCACCGGGTCGCAGGCCCGAGCGCAGCTTCACCGTCACCGGCAGGCCACTGCCCTCGATCGCGCCGCGGAGCAGCGCGAGAGCCAGCTCCGGGTCGGCGAGCAACTCGACCCCGGCGCCCGTCTTGCGCACCTTGCGCACCGGGCATCCCATGTTGATGTCGATCAGGTCGGCGCCAGCCTCGGCGGCGACCGCGGCACCGGAGCGCATCACCTCGGGATCATGGCCGAAGAGCTGTACCGAGACCGGGTGCTCGTCGGGGTGGATCCGCATCAGCTCGCGCAGGGTGCGCTCGTTGCGGTAGTGCAGCCCGAAGCTGGAAATCATCTCCGAGACGGCGAGTCCCGCCCCGTGCCGCTTCGCCTGCAGGCGGACGAACCAGTTGCCGATCCCGGCCAGCGGCGCGAGGAGCACGCGGTTGGCGATCTCGACCCCGCCTATGGAAAAGGGGGAGGTCAAGGGTGGTTGAGCCGCCCCCGGACGCGGAAGCCGAGGAGGCGGCGATTGATGTTTAGGCGTTCCGCTCATGGATGAGACGCAGACCCTTCAGGGTAAGCATCTCGTCGACCTCGTCGATCGTCTCCGTGAAGGGGACGATGACCGCGGCAAGGCCACCGGTGGCGAGCAACTGCACCTGGTCGAGTTCGTCTTCGATGCGGCGCACGACGCCGTCGATCAGGCCGGCGAAGCCGAAGATCACCCCCGACTGGATCGCCGCCCGGCTGGAGCGGCCGATCGCCGTCTCCGGCTCCTCGAGATCGATGCGGCCGATGCGTGCGGCGCGTTCGACCAGCGCAGTCAGCGAGATCTCGACCCCGGGGGCGATCGCCCCGCCAAGGTATTCGCCGGCCTCCGAGACCGCGTCGAAGTTGATCCCGGTACCGAAGTCGACGACCACGCAGGCGGTCCTGAAGCGCTCGTAGGCGGCCACTGCGTTGACCAGCCGGTCGGCGCCGACCTCGAGCGGGTTGTCGATGCGGATCGGCATCCCGGTCTTCACCCCCGGGCCGATGCCGAGGCAGTCGGCATCGGTGTAGCGGGCGGTCAGCTGTTCGTACTGGGTGCCGAGCGGCGGCACCACCGAGGAGACGCAGACGGCGTTGAGATCGGCGAGGCCGATGCCGCTGAGCGCGAGCATTCCGGCGATCCGCTCGGCCAGCTCATCGCCAGTCGCCCCTGCGCGCGTCTGAAAGCGCCAGTGCTCGACCAGGCGCTCGCCGTCGAAGGCGCCGAGGTGGGTCTGGGTATTGCCGACGTCGACCGCGAGCAGCACGGGGCGAGTCTATGATGGCTCGCCATGGAGGCGCGGCTCTACGTCATCCCTGCATCGCATCCGAGCATCTGCTCGGCGTTGATGCTCGACCACAAGGGCATCGCCTACAAGCGCACCGACCTACTGCCGGTGATCTCCAAGGGCGCCCTTCGGGCGCTCGGCTTCCCCCGCAACACTGTGCCGGCGATCAAGATCGACGGACAGCGCGTGCAGGGCTCGCGCGAGATCGCCCGCGAGCTGGAGCGGCTGCGCCCGGAGCCGGCGCTGTTCCCGTCCGATCCGGACAAGCGCACCGCGGTGGAAGAGGCGGAGCGATTCGGCGACGAGGAGCTCCAGCACCCGATCCGCCAGTTGCTCTGGTGGTCGATCAAGAAGGACAAGGCACCATTGCGCAGCTACTCGGAGGGCGCCAAGCTCGGCGTCCCGATCGATCTGGCCATGATGACGGCAGGCCCGATCGTCGCCTTGTCGGCCCGCTTCAACGAGGCGAACGACGAGAACGTGCGCCGCGACCTGGCTGCGCTGCCCGACATGCTCAATCGGGTCGACGCCTGGATAGAGGCGGGGGTACTGAACGGCGAGCAGCTCAACGCCGCCGATTTCCAGATCGGCCCCAGCCTCGGCCTGGCGATGACGATGGACGATCTCCGACCCTCGATCGAGGGTCGGCCGGCCGGCGAGCTGGCCAAGCGCGTCGTCCCGAACTATCCCGGCAAGACCCCGCCGATCCTGCCGCCCGCCTGGCTGCAGCCGCTGCGCAGCGAGACGGCCACCGCCTGACGGGTGCCGCCGCAGGCGCCTCCGATCAGCCTGGACGAGGCGACCTGGCTCGAGGGCGAGAACGGCCACTTCTCGACTCGCCTCGATGAAGCCTGGGAGATCTGGGGACCAAGCGGCGGCTACTTGGCTGCGATCGCGCTCCGTGCTGCCGGTCTCTGCGCCGAGATCGCCCGGCCGGCGAGCTTCTACTGCCATTTCCTCAGCGCACCGACCTTCGAGAAGGTTGAGCTGAGGGTCGACCTGCTGAAGCGGGGCCGGCGTTCAGAGGCGCTGACCGTGGCAATGACGCAACGGGGCAAGCCTGTCCTCCGGGCGTTGGTGAGAACGGTCGCCGATGCGCCCGGCTACCGGCATCAGGAAACCGAGGCCCCGGCCGTTGCGCCGGCGGACGCATCCACGCTCGTCAAGCCGGCCCAATACAGCTTCTGGAACAACGTCACCTGGCGCCAACCCGAAAGGAGCGAGGCAAGCGCGGTGGCCGTCGTCAGGGATTGGCTGCGCTTCGAGCCCGTGGCCTGCTTCGACGATCCGTTCATCGACGCCGCCCGTCCACTCATCCTGCTCGATACGTTCGGCTGGCCCGCCGTCTACGAGCGCTACCGAGGCGCGGACTACACCGCCCCCAACCTCGACATCTGCGTCAACTTCCATCGTTCCGCGGCGGGGAGCGAATGGCTCCTGGTCGACCACGAATGCCCTGTTGCCGATGAGGGCCTGCTCGGCGTCAGCGGCCGGATCTGGAGCGACGACGGGCGCCTGCTCGCGAGCGGCATCGCGCAGCTCTGCTGTATCCCACTTCCGAGCGAGGCCTAGAGGGCCTCCGCGGCCGGACACAGCCGACATTCACCCCACTCTGGTGTGGTCAAAGTCGGATGGGCGAGCGATTGACCCGTTCGTCCGAGCCAAGCTCAGCGAGAGCGGCGGAGAGCTTGGTTCCATCGGGGAGAGAAAGGAGCGGGTCGAGATCCAGCAAGGGGACGAGGACGAAGCGGCGGCTGGTCACCTCGGGGTGCGGCAAGGTGAGGCGGTCGGTGGAAAACTCCAGATCGCCGAGCAAGAGGAGATCTACATCCAGCGGGCGGGGGCTATGGCGAGGGGCGTCGAACTGGCGCCCCCGCTCGGCCTCAACCAACTTGCAGACTTCGAGCAGGTGCTCCGGCTCAAAATTCGTGAAGATGCGGATCGCGGCGTTGAGGAAATCGGGCTGGTCGAGGATCTCGCCGACCGGCTCCGTCTCATATAGAGGAGAGACCGCCTCCACGGAGACCTCCCGAGTCCGCAGCAACTGAATCGCCGCACGCAGATGCCCTCCACGGTCGCCGACGTTCGACCCGAGTCCCAGGTAGCCAACGCGCAGCGGGGGGCCTATCGGGCCAAAGTGAGTTACCAATCTCCCAACCCCTAGGACTCCTCGCCGTTGTCCTCGTCCTCGGCTTCGTTGCGCTCCTGGGTGACCTCGACGCCGACCTCCTGGATCGAGAGTGGAAGCGGCGGCTCGGGCTTTGAGGCGCGGACGCGGACCGACTCGCAGCCGAAGCGCTCGATCAGTCGCCCGCCGACGACCTGGGCGAGCCGCTCGAGCGTGCGGTAGCTGCGCTCGGTGGCGGCAAGGGCGACGATGTCGCAGACCTCGCTGTAGTCGACGGTGTCCTCGATCCGGTCGGTGAGGACCGCGTCGCAGTCGGGCACGTCGAAGGAGATGTCGAACTCGATCCTCTGGCCGACCTCCTGCTCGGCGTCGCTGACGCCGTGGTGGGTGTAGATCGAGATCCCGCGCAGGTCGACCTCGACCCGCGATTCGATCCCGTTGCCATTGGGTTCGTCCATGCCCGAAACCTAGCCGAGGATCGCGTTCGCGACTTGGGTCGCTTGAACGGCCTCGGCGATGTCGTGGACACGCAGGACATCGGCGCCCTCGGCGGCGGCGAGGATCGAGGAGGCGATCGTGCCGCCAATCCGATCGTCTACGTCGGACCCGTCGATCTTGCCGATGAAGCTCTTGCGCGAGGTGCCGACCACCAGCGGGCGCCCGAGCTCGCGCAGCTCGCCGAGGCGGCGCAGCAGCTCGAGGTTGTGGTCGAGCGTCTTGCCGAAACCGATCCCGGGGTCGAGCCAGATCTGTTCCTCGGCGACCCCCATGCCGATAGCCACCTCCATCCGCTCGGCAAGAAAGGCCTTGACGTCGTCGACCACGTCGTCGTAGCTCGGGTCCTCCTGCATCGTCCGCGGGTCGCCCTTCATGTGCATCAGCACCAGCCCGGTGCCGCGCTCCGCGCACAGCGCCCCGATCTCAGGGTCGTGACTCAGCGCCGTCACGTCGTTGACGATCGCGGCGCCCGCGTCGAGAGCGGCCTCCGCGACCGCCGCCTTCGAGGTGTCGATCGAGACAGTTGCAACTCCAGCCAGCCCTCGCACCACCGGCGCAACCCGAGCCAGCTCCTCCTCAGCGGACACCTCCTCGGCCCCAGGCCGAGTCGATTCCCCTCCCACATCCAAAATCTCCGCCCCCTGCTCAGCCAACTTACGCCCGTGAGCAACAGCAGCTTCCGCGTCAAGGAACAGTCCCCCGTCCGAGAACGAATCGGGGGTCACGTTGACGACGCCCATGAGGGACACGGGGTCCCTTTCGAACGGGCGGATACTCAAAACGTCGGCCTAATTAGGCCGACGTTTGTCCGGGCGAGAGGGACCCCGTGTCCCTCAGCTGGCATCGCCGCCGGCGAACCCTGGCCGCGGACGGGGGTTCGGCCGCGCGCCCTCACGGGCGGCTCGTTCCGGCTCCGGAGCGGGCTCAACCGGCTGCGAGGGCTCCTCGTCGTCGACGAAGACCTCATCCACCGGCTTGCCGTCGAGCAGGTCGACGAACTGTCCGGCGTCGATCGTCTCGTGCTCGAGCAGGATCTTCGAGATCGTGTCGAGCTCGGTGCGCTTTTCGTTGAGCAGATCCTTGGCGGTCTGGTGCGCCGCCTCGACGATGCGGCGGATCTCGTCGTCGATCTCGCGCGCAATCTCATCGGAGTAGTCGGGCTCGGCGGAGAACTCGCGACCGAGGAAGGGCTGGCCGCGATCGTGGCCGAAGACGCGCGGGCCGAGCCGCTCCGACATGCCGAAGCGCATCACCATCCGCTTCGCGGTCTCGGTGACCTTTTCGAGGTCGTTGGAGGCGCCGGTGGTGATCTCGCCGAAGACGATCTCCTCGGCGGCGCGGCCGCCGAGCGTCATCGCCATCGTGTCGGTCAACTCGGCGCGACTGGTGAGGAACTTGTCCTCGGTCGGCAGGCTGATCGTGTAGCCGAGCGCCTGGCCGCGACTGATGATCGAGATCTTGTGGACCGGGTCGCAGTTGGGCAGCAGGTGGCCGACGATCGCGTGACCGAGCTCGTGGTAGGCGGTGATCAGGCGCTCCTTCTCGCTCATCACCCGGGTCTTCTTCTCCGGGCCGGCGATCACCCGCATGATCCCCTCCTCGAGCTCCTGCATGGAGATCTCGCGGTTGCCGGTACGGGCGGTCAGCAACGCCGCCTCGTTGATCAGGTTGGCGAGGTCGGCGCCGGTGAAGCCGGGGGTCTGCCCGGCGAGCGCGTCGAGGTCGATCGCCTTGGCCAGCGGCTTGCCGCGGGTGTGTACCTCGAGGATCTTCTTGCGGCCCTTGCGGTCGGGACGGTCGACGACGACCTGGCGGTCGAAGCGGCCGGGCCGCAACAGCGCCGGGTCGAGGATGTCGGGGCGGTTGGTGGCGGCGATCAAGATGATGTTGTCTTTCATCTCGAAGCCGTCCATCTCGACCAAGAGCTGGTTCAACGTCTGCTCGCGCTCGTCGTGACCGCCGCCCATGCCGGCCCCGCGATGGCGGCCGACGGCGTCGATCTCGTCCATGAAGATGATGCAGGGCGAGTTCTGTTTGGCCTGCTCGAAGAGGTCGCGGACGCGGCTGGCGCCGACGCCGACGAACATCTCGACGAAGTCCGAGCCGGAGATCGAGAAGAAGGGGACGCCGGCCTCGCCGGCGACGGCCCGGGCGAGCAGCGTCTTGCCGGTGCCGGGGGGGCCGTAGAGCAGAACGCCCTTGGGGATGCGGGCGCCGAGCGACTGGAATTTCTTCGGGTTCTCGAGGAATTCCTTGATCTCCTGCAGCTCCTGCACGGCCTCGTCGACCCCGGCGACGTCGCGGAAGGTGATTTTCGGCGCGTCGACCGACATCCGCTTCGCTTTCGATTTGCCGAAGTTCATCACGCGTGAGCCGCCACCCTGCATCTGGTTCATCAAGAAGATCCAGAAGCCGAAGAAGAGGACGAAGGGAAGGATGTAGGTGAGCAGCGAGAGCAGGCTGGAGCCGCCGGTGCCGTGGACCTTGGTGGTGACGTTGTTCTGTTCGAGCCTGTTGATCAGGCTTTCTTCGGCGTTCGGGGGATAACCGGTCGAGAAGCTTTCGCCGTCTTCGCCGTTCTGCCCCTTCTCCTTGACGTCGAGGGTGCTGTCCTTGACGTTGACGTTGACTTCTTCGATCCGACCAGTCGCGATCAGCCCGGTTTTCTGCTTGATCAGTTCGTTGTAGGACGGCGTTTCCGTCGTCGGACCCTTGGTGATCACCTTCTGGGCGACGAAGGCGAGGATCACCACCAGCAGGATCGGAAAAGCCGCGCTTTTGAAAAACCGCCTCACAGGGAAAATTCAGCGTACCAGGGCGGTTTCCGCGCCTGGACCCATTGGATGAGCAATCCCAATCATCTACTCGTCCAACGCGGCGACGTAGTCGAGGTTGCGGTAGCGCTGCGCGTGGTCGAGCCCGTAGCCGATCGCGAAGCGATTCGGAATGGGGAAACCGACGTAGCGCGGCTCGAGGTCGACCCGCAGCCGGTCCGGCTTGGTCAGCAGCGCGCAGACCTCCAGCGAAGCCGGGCTACGGGCATTGAGGTTGCGCATCAGGTACTGGAGCGTCAGGCCGGAGTCGATGATGTCCTCGACGATCAACACGTGGCGACCTTCGATCGGCGCGTCGAGATCCTTGAGGATGCGCACTACGCCGGAGGAGTCGGTCTGCGAGCCATAGCTGGAGACGGCCATGAAGTCGATCTCGCAGGCGACATCCAGGTGGCGCATCAGGTCGGCGAGGAAGATCACCGCCCCCTTCAGCACCCCGACCATGAAGAGCTCGCGGCCCGCGTAGTCCTCGCTGATCTGCCTGCCCAGCTCGGCGACACGCCGCTGCAGCTCCTCACCGGAGACCAGCGTCTCGCCGATCGCCGACTCACTCATCGGGTGATCACCGGCAGCAGTCTAGATACAGGACACGTCAACGCTCGGCGCGCAGGGTGCCGCGCTCGGCGATCGCGCGTACGCCGCCGCCGAGGTCGAGCATCGCGGTGCCGGTGCGGCGCAGGGCCGCGACCTCCTCGGCGTGACGGGCGGCGCCGGCAACGGGGCGCCCGGCGGCACGGTCGGCGAGCTGCTGGACGACGAGCCGGCGCAGCGCCGGGTGCAGCTCGGCAAGTCGCCCGAGCTCGATCGTGTTGCGGGGCGAGCCGTTGGAGCCGTCGAGCTCGGCGGCGACCAGCGCGTCTAGCACCTCGGCCTCGTCGCGCAGCAATTCGGCGGTGCGCAGGACGTTCTGCGCCGCGGCAGGATGGACGTCGGCCAGCGATCTGGCGAGGCCTTGACGAATTCGGTTGCGCGCGAACGCGCCCTCGGCATTGCTCGGATCGTCGCGCCACGCGAGCCCTCGCAGCTCGCAGTAGGCCGTGGTCTGCGCGCGGGTGAAGCCGAGCAGCGGCCTCACCAGCTTGCCGTCACGCGGTCGCATGCCGAACAGGGCCCGCCGGCTCGGCGAAGAGGCGAGTCGGTAGAGGATCGTCTCGACCTGATCGTCGGCGGTGTGGCCGGTGGCGATCAGCGCCGCCTCGTCCTCGGCCAGGCCCGCCGCGGCGGCGTAGCGCGTATCGCGCGCCCAGGCCTGCAGATTTCCAGGGCCCTCCGGACGGCGTGGCCGCTCGACCTCCAGCCGCACCCCGAGCGCCTCGCAGAGCTCGGCGCAGTGCCGTTCGTCGGCGTCGGAGTCGTCGCGCAAGCCGTAGTTGACGTGAAGCGCAGTCACCTGATCGACATCAAGCAGCCGCACGGCAAGGTCGAGCAGGCAAACCGAGTCCCTGCCCCCCGACAGCATCGCCACAAGCTTCGACCCCGGCGGCAGCAACCCGCCCTCGCGCACCGATCCGAGCATCGAGTTGCAGGCGCTGTTCGGATCGGCCTCCATGAAGCCAGTCTAGGCTCAAAGACTGGTATCGCAGTCTGCGCTTAAAAGCGAAAAGATTACTTTTTAAGGTTGATAAACAAGATAAAAGCTAGTAAATTATGGGTTATGCAGATCGAACCACAACTCACTGATGCCGCTGTTCTCGAGGAGCTTGGCCACAGGCTGAAGCGCACGCGACTGCAGCGCAACCAGACCCAACTCAGGCTCGCCGAGGAAGCCGGTATCTCCCTGGCCACCGTCCGCAATCTCGAGGACGGAAAGCCGAGCCAGCTCGTCACCTTGATCCGGGTCCTGCGCGTGCTTGGCATGCTCGGCGGGCTCGAGCGGGCCGTCCCCGAGCCGCCTCCCAGCCCAGTCGAGGAACTGCGTCTGCGCGGACGCGAACGGCGGCGAGCATCCTCGCCGAGGTCAGAGCAGTGAGCACGCTGGCCGAAGTCAAGCTGTGGGGAAAGCGGGTCGGAGCGGTCTCGTTGCAAGAGGGAGACGACGTGGCCACGTTCGAGTACCTGCCGGAGTTCACCGAAAGCAAGCTCGAGGTCGCTCCGCTGACGATGACGCTTGACGAGCGTGGCCCGTTTCGGTTTCCGGAGCTGGCGCAACGAACCTTCAAGGGCCTGCCCGGCCTGCTCGCCGACTCGCTGCCCGACCGCTACGGCAACGCGCTGATCGACAGCTGGCTCGACCGCCAGGGACGAACCCCAGACAGCTTCAACGCGGTCGAGCGCCTCTGCTATGTCGGGCGCAGGGGCATGGGCGCGCTCGAGTTCAACCCCTCGTTGGGACCCAGGCCCACGCCCAGCCACCAAATCGACGTCGGCGCCCTGGCCGAACTCGCCGCTTCCGTCCTCTCCGAGCGGGGTCGACTGCGGACCGCGCTTGACCGGGACGGAGCGCTCGACGAGATCCTCCGGGTCGGCAGCTCGGCCGGCGGCGCTCGCGCGAAGGCCCTGGTCGCCCTCGACCCGCGCACGAACGAGGTGCGCTCCGGCCAGCTCGATGCCGATTCCACCTTCGAGCACTGGATCCTCAAGTTCGACGGCGTCGACGACAGCAGCCGCGAGATCGGCATCCCCGACGGTTACGGCGCGATCGAGCTGGCCTACTCGCGCATGGCGAGGACGGCCGGTATCGAGATGAGCGAGTGCCGCCTGCTCGAGGAGAACGGGCGTCGCCACTTCATGACTCGGCGCTTCGATCGCCTCGCCGACGGCACGAAGCTGCACATGCAGTCGTTGGGCGCGATCGCGCACCTCGATTTCAACCAGCCCGGCGCCAACTCCTACGAGCAGGCCCTGATGACCATCCGTCGCCTCGGCCTGTCGATGACGGCGATCGAGGAGCAGTTTCGTCGGATGGCGTTCAATGTCGTCGCCCGCAATCAGGACGATCACGTGAAGAACATCGCCTTTCTGATGGATGGGAGCGGGCGCTGGCGCCTTTCCCCCGCCTTCGACCTGATTTACGCTTTCAACCCCTCCGGCTCGTGGACCGGGCAGCACCAGATGTCACTCAACGGCAAGCGTGACGGGTTCACCGTCGAGGACTTCCGCGAAGTCGGCCGCACGGCCTCGATGAAACGCGGGCGCGCCGACCAGATTTTGGCCGACGTGATCGCGGCGGTGGAAACCTGGCCGGAAGAGGCAGCATCAACGGGGGTCAGCGACCTGCAAATCGTACGGATTGAGCACAACCATCGACTCCGCCTGCCGCAAGGTTGAGGGCCTTGTGGGTGGAAACACCCGTGATGGTTCGACTCCATTCAGCCGCATTGAAAATCCCCGCAAAGCGGGGGTTTTCTCGTTCGGGGGCTCGCCGGCAGCGTCATCACTCCCCAGCGTCTGGTGGCCAATTGGTGGCCAATTTCGCCGCAAATTCCGCCCTTTTGCATGAGCGGAAAGACTCGGCCTTGTGAATGATTGGCCCAAGTTGGGTGCGAACAAGGCGCTAAGACGAGTCGCCGGCGGAGCCGGCGACACCCAAGCCAATTTCTTCCGTCGCCCGCGCGAGATCTCGATCCCAGGTCACCACGACAACTTCGTCATCCCCCAGTTCGAGCGCGGTCGCCAAGTGGACCGAGTCATAACCACGCAGTCCTAGATCTTCGGCGTACCTACCAGCCCGAACCGCGAGCTCCTGATCGACGCCGATCACTGCCAGATCCGCATGCAGATCCTCAAAGTCCGCGAGAGCCTTGCGGTGCTCGTCGGCCCCGAGCCGATCCAGTCGGCGGGCAGCCGCGAGAGCCGCCCGGCCCTCTGGATAGGCGAGGATGCTCGATGCCGCCGGATAGGCACTTCCCCAAAGCTCGGCCGCCAACTCCGACCCGTCCTCGACGACCACGAGCTTGACCAGCGCCGAGGTGTCGAAGTAGAAGATCAGGCCCGCTGCTCGGAAACGAGATCGGAGACCGAATCGACGCCCTTCACTTGCGCGGAACGAGACGAGCGCTCGCCTTGCGGCATACGCACCAGGCCTCGCCGAGCGAGAGCGTCGAGTGGCCGCTCGCCGAGCCCGCTCAAGCGAGCAACAGGCCGCCCTCGGCGGGTGACGACGATCTCGCCTCCCCCCTCTACTCGCTCCAAGTACTCGCTAAGGCGATCATGGAGCTGGCGGACCCCAACTTCGCTCTCGGGCTGATGTAGCGTCATTTGGACAGCGTAGCAGCTACATCTATCTCGAGAACGCCAGTGAATGAGGCGAGGTCGTGCAAGCGGCTTCTGCCTCTTCGCACGGAAAAGGCGTGCCCGGCTAACCGCTTACTAGCCCTCCGCGGCTTCCTCGATCCACTCATGGGGAATGAGCTTCCTGCCCTCCCGCCAGTTGTGCTGAACGGCATCTTGGAACCAGTCCTCGGGCAGATTTGCGTGATCGCAAACGATGATCTGGAAGTCAGGCGCCAACTCTTTCGCCACGTCTCGCATGAGCTCGTACATCCGGCGGACGGCGGCACGATCGTCCTCGCCCTCTGGAACACCCCCCTCCCGCTCCACCTCCGAGGGGTAGTAGGCCTGACTGGGCTGATCGAGCATGAGGAACCGCGGCACCGGACGGTCGTGGCGCGTGAAGTAGCGATGGAGAGCGAGGTGAGCAGCCAAGTGTGAGCCAACCCAGTTCTCCGCGCTCCCGATCCGAAAAAGAGGCGCGGATCCCTGATCGGTCTCCGTCATCACCGTGAGGCGTTGCAGATCAAGCCAGACCGCCTCGTGGTACTCCAAATTGAGGCGCCGGCTGTACGAGGTGATGTCCTTGGCGACCACGGCAAGCCTGGCGGTCAATTCCTCGCGGCTGGCGTCTGGGTCGATCCGCTGTTCGATCGCCTCCACCGAGCTCTGGCGAACCGCGACAACATCAGCAAGGCGCTCCAGCTCGGAGGCCTCGATCGCCTTCGTCGTGTCGAGGAAATGCTGAATCCGGCCGCGGGTGAAAGCCTGCGACTCGGCGGTCGAGGACGCCGTGCCCGCCTGCTCGTCCTGCTCGGCAAGCCCCACCAGGGCATCATCGACGGCCCGCAGCTTCTCGCGCAGCTGGTCGATGGTCGCGGTCAGCTCCTCCAATGCCTCTTTGCGGCGAGGCCGAATGCTCTCGACGTCCTCGAGCTGGACCGCGAGCTGCCCTACCACCTCCTCCAGCTCCTGAACAGAGACATCATCGTGCTCGAGTCCGCGAGCGCAGACAGGACAGACATCGCCTCCCTCGGCGTCACCAAGCAGGTGAATGCTCGAGAGGCGCGAGATCTGCTGGTCCACCACGCCGGCGTAAGCATTCTCGTCGGAGCCCATCGATCGCAAAAGCTCGACCTGCGCGCCCGCGGCCCGAAGAGCGATACGTAGTTCGCTCCGCTCCCGCTCCAGCGCCTCGCGGCGGCCTGCGGTCACATCGTCAAACTCGGCTGCTGGCGCAATTGGAGTCTCAAGGACACTCCGCAGAGCGGCAAACATCTCTGCGCGCCCGCTTCGCTCCTGCTCCTGCAAGAGCCCGGACACAACCGCCTCCCGCACCATGGCGAGCAAGGTCACATCGATCTCCTCGTCAACCGCTTTCGCCCGCTCCAGGTCTGCCTGTGCTCGCCGAAGGTCGCGGCGAGCTGCGACTAGCTCTTGACGCTGAACAGCCTGATCGCGTGGTACGGCTCCGAGGAAGTAGGGAAGCGTGTCGCGAAGCGCGGGAGCAATACCGTCCTCTCCCTGGCGATGGAAGAGGAGGTCTCGGTTATCGATCTCCCCCTGGCCTTGCAGACATAGAAAGGTTGCGTGGCCGAGGTTCGCCTCCAACCCGGATTGCGCCCACGGCGTCGCGGGCTCGCCAGCGTTCTCATCGATCCCGATAAGGCGGCCGACCTGATCGCGAAGTGACTTCGTGTCCGCATTGACCCCCAATTGCCCGAACCGCGGGACCTCAAGCTCCGCCCCGATCTCAAGCATGGCCCGCTGCGTCGAAGCAACACCCGGGTCAGGGGTCGGACGCCCGATGAAAATGCGAGTCGCGCCATGTTCGAGCAGCACTCCGTACCAAGCCACCGTTTTGGTAATCGGCCCGACCGGCATTACCAGGGTGTCGCGGCCAAGGCAAAACTCGACGATGTCGAGAAGCGCGCTCTTTCCGGTTTTGGATACGCCGGTCACCACATTCAGGCGACCGGGCTCGAAATCGATGATCCGGCGTTTTCCGGTGTGGCTGTAGAGCGCGATGGCTTTGATCTGCATCTTCAGGGCCTGACGCCCAGCAGAGCAAAGGCGCTGCTGGGTTGATCGAGTTTGGCGAACCAGCGCCCGACGAGGGATGCGCTCTTGAGGATCTCGGACAACTCATCATCGTCGCCGGGCGGTGAAAGCGTTCCACGCAGACGCCCATCCTCGAGCAGAAGAATGCCGTGGTTGAGTCCGAAGCGAAGTCCCTCCCGCGTGAAGGGCGTCAGATGAGCCGCGCGGGAAGGAAACCCGGCGCGGATCAACGGTTGTCGGCGGATCCAGGTTGGGAGGTGGGTGACAACCCTCTTTGGCAGTACCTCCCGGGTTGGACTATGAAGGATGAGAGGGGGCAACAGGAAGGCAAGTGGCCAGATCATCGGCTGGGCGCTTTTCCCCTCGTATGCCTTGGCACCAACAGATAGAAGCGAGGCAAAGAGAGCAGGGTTAAGCAGCGTTGCCTCAACCTGGGGACGCTCATTCCATTGCTTCATTGACCGAGCAGCTCCTTGAGACGATCTTGGAAGTCGGGGTGCCACCCGAGGCGACCGCTGTCAGCGAAGTCATGCAATCGGCCCCTCATGAAGAAGGGCTCGGTGTAGCGCTCGCGGACCTTCACTGCAGTCTGATTGGAGACCTCCTGAAACAGTGCGTGCCCGGCTTTCTGTTTGTCATCCTCGTTCGCCTGATCACCTAGCTGAAGATTCATCGCGTCAAAGGCGCGCTCCCACTCGTCAGCGAGATTGTCCTCGAACTTTTCGAGCTCGCCGATTCCGATCAGGTCGCGATCTACCCACTGCGCGCGCTGGACATAGGAGCGGTAGTAGTCCACCATCGCCTTCTGCAGCATCTGGGCGCTGTGCAGAATCCATCGGAGCTGCGTCACAAAGACCTGGTCTCCGTAGGTCTTCTCGACGTCGATCTCGACATCCTCCCGCTCCACGAGAGTCGGCAAGCTGTCGGGCTTATAGCCGTCTGCAATTTCTTGAACCTTCAGCCGGATGTCCATGCCACTAACGGTGTCCCGCTCGCGTCGAAGGATCTCGACGGCTTGGCGATACCACCAGCCCCAAAGCTGCTCCAGGAACGACTTCTCATGGCCCGGCGGCAAAGCAAAGTAGAGGGCCTCCTCTACCGCCTTCTCCAGTGCCGCCCCCGCCTGGGGAGCACCGTCGAGTACATGAATGCGGCCGATGAATACGTCGCGCTCGGCGTCCTCAAGGGCCAGATACTTCTTGCGCGCAACATCGGTCGCTTCGTTGGTCGAATCAGCTGCTGCTACATCGAGCCGTTGACGCGCCTGACCTGGCTGGCGCGATTCAGGCCGCAACACGTATGCGGCTCCTTGGGTGACGACGCGGGTCGTAACCAGGGTCAGAACCGGGCCAAGAGGGTCCGCGGGGGCATGTGCATCCATCCAAACAGCCAGGGTCTTCCAGAGGTCGACGTCCATGTCACCCAGACCTCGTTCATGGTCAACGTGGTGCTTAATCTGCAGGAGCTCTACAGGCTTGCCCTCCTGCTCCCAGCTCACGTCGTCGTGCAACTCCAGGGTCAGCGCCATATCGGGCTGCTCCCCGCTGCGCCGCAGAAGCTGCAGGAGTGGCCATTGAGACTGATAGAGATAACCGAGTGCCGAATGCGATGCGCCGTGTGAAGGACTAGACATCGACGAGCACGCTACCCCAGTCGTACCCGCTGGCGCACACAGAGGTGCCATCCGGTCTCGATGCCGTTAACGTCGACCGCAGACAGCGGCCAAGAGGGGAGCGATCCCCTGGTCCTGATGCAACGCCTGGGCCAGCCTCGCGGGTCGCTTGACGCAGACCCTAGGAGGTCAGCAGCCGCCACCTGCGGCTCTTGGCTTCGGCAGTGGGTCCCTTCGTAGACTGCGTCCGTGGACGCCCCCGAGCAAACGATTCAAGAAACCCGACGGATCCTGGAGAAGGTTGCGGCAAACCGAGGGACCATCCCTTATTCAGAGGTTGTCTCTCAGGTGAACTCAATGCATCTTGAGCCGGACTCAAGACTCTTTGCAGACATGCTTGACGAAATCTCTCGACAAACCGACGAAGAAGACCTCGGCATGCTGTCAGCCGTTGTCATCCACAAGGGCGACGACTATCTGCCGGGGGACGGTTTCTTCAAGCTCGGTCGCGAACTGGGTCGGGACACCTCAGACAGGGTTGCCTTTCACAGCAACGAGTTGCAGCAAGTCCACGACTCCTTCGCCCGATAGACAGGCCGGACGAGGCGCACATCGCAGGAGGCCAATTTGGTGGCCAATTTCCCGCAATCTTCCGTAACTGAGGGCAGCTAGGATCGCCTGAGAACACCGAATGGAACGGAGATCAGTCCCACCCACGCAATTGAGGGCCTTGTGGGTGGAACTAACCGCTGACGGCAGCCTGCTCGGAGCCACCTTGAAGAAGCTCGCCGGGCTCAACGTCGAGTCCACGCGCCACACGAAGAATGGTCTTCAGCTGCGGCCCTCGCAATCCGCGCTCCAGCCGATCTATCTGCGTACGGTGCATATTCGCCTCAAGCGCTAGATCTTCTTGGGTTAAGCCCCTTTGATGACGTAACTCCCGTATTCGCTCGCCGAGCACCACAAATGCCTCGGCCGGATCCTGCTCAAAGCAGGACGCTTTTTTTGGTGGGGGCGACGCAACGGTCTCGACCCTACCCAGGCCAGGGGTTGGCAGCTCTTGATCCAAGATGCGATCCTGCGCCTTGTCCGTCTTCGACCGTGATCCGCGCCAATAGAGAATGGCCTGGGCCAGGCTGAGCCCAATGAGAATGCCTACCACCCCAATGGGCCAGAGCATTCTGATGCCGTCACCAACCGCCTGAGCGGCAGAGCCAATCGTGGCCAGCAGCGTGACGACCAAAGCAAGCGCCGACAGAAACTCAATCGCCCGTCCTCGCGACATCAGATAAGTGTTCCACGGTCGGCGGACAAAACCGCGCTTTGCGCATGCCGACGTTGAGCTCCTATTCGGCCCGTCGCACCAGGTACAAGGGGGTCGCCACGGGGAAGCCCTTGAGGTTGACTTCGCCGATCGGCTCGCAGGTCAGGCCGCGTTCGGAGAGCGAGCCGGTTACGCGGTCGGTGACCAGGACCTCGCCCGCCTGGGCACGGTCGACGACGCGGTGGACGAGGTTGACATGAGTCCCGAAGTAGTCGCCGTCGCGATAGAACGCGTTCGCGTAGTGGATCCCGACCCGCGGACGCGGACGCTCCGGGAAGCGATCGAGCAGGCCGACCGCCCACTCGGTCAACGAGGCCGGATCGGGTGAGATGACCATCACCTCGTCGCCGATCGTCTTCACGATCGTCGCCTCCGGCGGCAGCGTCGCCTCGACCGTTTCGACGAAGTTCTCGACCACGTCGAGCGCCTCGAGATCGCCTTCCTCCTCGGTGTAGCGGGTGAAGCCGGTGAGGTCGATGAAGCAGAGGGTGACCGGGACCTGACCGAGATGGGAGGCAGCGGCGTCGAGGTCCGCCTCCATGTGGCCGACCACGTCCTGTTCGGTGAAGTAGCGCAGGTAGCGGGTGTGGAGATAGTCGGTCAGCGGCGCCGCCAGGGGCAGGATGTCGGCGGCGAGCTCGCCCATCTCCTCGGCGATCTCCAGCTCGGGCAGCGCGTCGCGGATCAACGGCTCGTGCACGTAGAGGTGGAAGAGCCGCACCTCGGCGTCGGCGATCCGCCGCATCGACTGCACGTAGACCCGGACCAGCTGCAGGAAGGCGACGAGGGGGAAGCCGGCGGCCAGCACCCGGGCGCAGTGGCGCAGCGCTTTGACGTCATCGGGGTTGAGCAGCCGCTCTTGGCCTAGCGGCGTGCCGAGGATGACGAGGATGCGCTCGATCAGCTCCGGCTCGAGGCCGGTCTCGGCGGCGACGCTCTCCACCGTTACCTGCTCCTCGGGGCTGGGAAAGAGGTCCTCGACGAAGCCGAAGGCGAGCCGGCCCTCCCGACCCGCTCGCTTCAGTTCGTCCAGCGAGTGGCCGCGCTCTCGCATACGGGCCACCACGCGCGCCTGCGCCGCGGCCGCGGCGGTCCAGCGACCGCGCCGTACCGGCACGACCTTCTCTTCCGCCCAGCGCTTCAGCGTGCTCGCCGACACGCCCGACCGCCGCGAGGCCTCACTCAGGGAAATGCGTTCGTCGGCAGCCATCGAGAACGGTCGAGGCTAGTGCCCTGAGGGGACTCGACGTAGCTAGGCGGAGATCCCCTCCTCGGTGTGCGCCTGGAGCACCGCCTCGCCGTCCTCGCCCGTACGGATGCGGATCGCCTCCTCCACCGGTAGGACGAAGATCTTGCCGTCGCCGACCTCGCCCGTGCGGGCGTGCTTGAGGATCGTCTCGACGACGAGGGATTTGTCCTTGTCCTCGACCACGACCTCCAGCTTCAACTTCGGCCGGACGCTGACGGTAAGAGCCGAGCCGCGGTATTGCTCGACCACGCCTTTCTGGCGCCCCGAGCCCTTGACCTCGCCGATCGAGAGGGATGGGAACCCCTTGTCGAGCAGCTCGGCCCTGATCGGCTCGAACGCCTCATGTCGAATGAATGCCTCAACCTTTTTCATCCGAAGTCAACCTACGAAGCGTTGCCCGGGCTGTATTTAGACGTTTGGCGAAAATCCCAGGCGCGGCTCTCTTATCAGTGGAAGGATGCGGCGCCGATGCCCACCCGACTAAGACCCACCGCCCCAATGGCCCCGGACGCGATCCTCGTCGGCGACCCAGGCCGGGCGCTGCTGCTGGCCCAGGAGCTGCTGGAGAAGCCGAAGATGAGCAACCACGCGCGCGGTCTCTGGGGCTACACCGGGCGCACTCCGGCGGGAGACGAGCTGACGATCCAGGCGACGGGAATGGGTGGCCCCAGCGCCACGATTGTGCTGACCGACCTGGCCGAGCTCGGAGCTCGACGGATGATTCGGGTCGGCACCTGCGCCGCCTTCGGCACCGAGGCACAGGCGGGCGAGCTGCTGCTGATCGAGGCCGCTCGCGCCACCGTCGGCAGCGCTGCCGCGTTCGGGCTCGCCGCCGGCGACACCGTCCCACCCGACCGACAGCTGAGCGAGCGGCTGAGAATCGAGCTGGGGACAGGAGCGCGCGAGGCGATCGTCGCCAGCCTCGACACGCTCCCGGTCGGTGCCGCCGACGCAGCCGGGGCGGCGGCGGGCGACATGCAGACGCTCGCCGTATTCGCTCGCGCTGCAACGTTGGAAATCGCCGCTGCTGCGGTCTTGGTCGTCGCCGAAGCCGAAGGAGATGAGCGACTCGACGACGAGAAACTGGGTCTGACTGCCGTGCGTGCGGGAAAAGCCGCCGCGAACGCCTTATCTAACCCTCAAGTCGAAGGTTAGAGTTAGGCCTCGGCGGCGGCGTCGCCGCGGCGCTCGGCAGCGAGCTGACGCCGCAGGCCGCCGACCTCCCTGGAAACGCGATCCATCTCGTCCTCGACCTCGTCGAGCCGCTGCGAAAGCGAGCGCAGGCGTCGCTCGAGCCGCTCGACGTCGCCCGCCGAGGGAAGATTGAGTGCCGCCATCGCCGCGTGCTGTGCCTCCTGCGCCTTCTCGCGGGCGCCGAAGGCGGCGGCGACGGCGTTCTCCAGCACATGGCTGTCGAGCAGAGCCTGCGCCAGCTCGCCGATCGCCTGCTCGCTGCGCGCTCGCAGCCCGTCGTCGTACTCGTCCTCGACGCTCATCCGGGACACCTTAGAGATTCCCCTCGTCCATGGGCCGAAACAAGTTGTTAACCGCCCCATCCGAGGGGCTTGAAATGCTGCCTGGCCTCAGGCATGGGCCAGTCGTTGATTAAGGGCATGTTGGGGGGCGCCGCACCGCGTTGCGCGCCTCCGCGCCAGTCAGTAGCGTGGGCGTGCTCGATGCTTGGGGAGAGGGTGGACGCGGGTAGGCACATGCGCGTGCACGCAGGGAATAGAGGCAGAGGCGCCGACCTATGAGACAAAAGCTCGCACTGATCATCGCTCTGGCCGGCTTCGCGGTCGTTACCGCGCTTGGCGTCGGCATGGCCGGCGCCGACCCGTCGGCCGGCCTCGGCGACAGCCAGGCGGCGAGCGGGTTGACGACGACTTCCACGCTGCCTTCCCCCGCACAGCCCCCGGCCTGCGCCAATGGAGTCGACGACGACGAAGACGGCCTCACCGACCTCGAAGACCCGGACTGCGAATCGGCCTCCGACAAGACCGAGGAACCGGAAGCGGAAACGGAAGCGCCCGCCGAACCGACGCCGGCGGCGGCCGGCGGAGAACCGCGAACCGCCGGCAAGGTTCAGAGCGGCGCCTCCTTGAACGCCTCGGAAGCCGGCGACGAATCCGGCAGCGGGGGCGTCAAGCGAAACCAGAGCCTCGGGGGTGGGACGGAAAGCGGCGGGGTGACGGCACCCAGCGCAACCGGCGGCGATCAGACCCCGGCTGAAGGCGCCGACGGAGGCTCCCAGTTCAACCAGGGCGGGGCGCCGACCAGCGCCAACCCGACGACGACCTTTGCCGCCTTCGGCCCGTCTCCGATCGGCGTCCCAAACTTCGTCATCGACTCCTTCGAGATCCCGCCCTTCCTGCTGCCGATCTACCAGGCCTGCGGCACCGAGTACGACATTCCCTGGGAGGTGCTCGCCTCGATCAACAAAATCGAGACCGCCTTCGGCACCAACATGGGGCCCTCCACCGCAGGCGCCGTCGGCTGGATGCAGTTCCTGCCGTCGAGCTGGGAAATGTACGGCCTCGACGCAAACGGAGACGGGCGCAAAGACCCCTACAACCCGGTCGACGCGATCTGCGCCGCGGCCCACTACCTCAAGGTGGCGGGCGGCAGCAATGACCTCTACCACGCGATCTTCGCCTACAACCACGCCGACTGGTACGTGCAGGAGGTGCTGCTCTACGCCCGCGCTTACGGCAAGCTGCCGACCCAGCTGGTCGGCTCGCTGACCGGGCTGACCGAGGGCGCCCACTTCCCGGTCGCCGCCGACGCCCGCTACGCCGACGACATCGCGACGCGCGCGGCGCTGAGCAGAGCGACGCCGCAGGTTCGCAAGGAATACGGCAACGCCGCCGAAGCGATCTCCTCCTCCCCCACCCGGCGGGGAATCAACATCTTCGCCCATGACGGGGCGCCCGTCGTCGCCGTCAACGACGGCGTGATCACCAAGATGGGCAACTCGAAGAAGCTCGGCCGCTACATCGTCCTGCGCGATGCCTATGGCAACCGCTACCTCTACGCGAAGCTCGGCACGATCGTGCGCAAGCACCGCACCGTGGTGATGCCTACCGGCAAGGAGAAACGGGTTCCGGTCGACAGCCAAAACATCCGCCCGCGGCTCTACGCGCTGCCAGGCAGGGTCAGCGGCCGGCGGACGCGGGCGAGCGAGCCCGTCGACAGCGCCGCCGCCAAGGGCGCCGACGGAACCCTCAGGGTGGGGTCGAAGGTTATAGCCGGGACCGTCCTGGCCCGGATCGGGGCGGGGGAAGACGGCGTCGACCCGCACATCAACTTCGCGATCCGGCCGGCCGGCAAAGGTGCGCCGCGAATCGACCCGAAGCCGATCCTCGACGGCTGGAAGCTGCTCGAGGCGACTGCCATCTACCGCGCCGACGGCAAGAACCCCCTCTCGGCCGACCTCGGCGGCGCCGGCGTGCTCCTGCTCTCCAAGGAGGCGCTGGAGCGCCGCGTGCTCGCCGACGAACACCTCGAAATCTACGACTGCGGGCGCACCGACATCGCCACCGGCAAAATCGACCGCCGGGTCCTGGCGATGCTCGAGTACCTGGTCTCCAAAGGCTTCACGCTGACGATCACGGCGCTCGAGTGCGGCCACAGCTACCTGACCACCTCGGGCAACGTCTCCGAGCACTCGACCGGCGACGCGGTCGACATCGCGACGATCAACGGCGTGCCGGTGACCGGCCACCAGGGACCAGGCACGCTCACCGACGAGCTGATCAAAACGGTCCTGCAGCTACAGGGGACGATGCACCCGCATCAGGTGATCTCGCTCGAGGACCTGCCCGGCGAAACCAGCTTCGCGCTGCCCGACCACTACGACCACGTCCACGTCGGCTACCGCCCGGAAGCGGGAGTCTTTGGCGAACAGCTCAACGCGATGCTGAAGCCCGACCAATGGCAGCGACTGACCCACCGCCTCGAGCGGATCGAAAACCCAAAGGTGCCGACCGGCCCCTCCAAGTTCTCGTTGCCGGACAAGCACCAGGGCGACTGACGCAGCTCTTCGGATTCGTGCAGTTCGAGTTCGCCGGCACGCTTGCCGTGCCGGACGGGCGCTACCTGGCCCGTAGCGACGGCGAGCAGCAGGTGCTCGTCGTCGAAACCGTCGGTGCCCCTTCCCCGCCCCGCCGGCGGCGACGCCGGCCGAAGGAGTCCAATGCGGCCGCCGACCCGAGCCCCCTGCCACTGAGCCGGGTCACCGCCGTACGGGCCGAGGAGCCCTTCGCGGAGAGCGGCGAAGCCGATGCCTGGCTGGAGGAGGCACTTGCATCCGAGGACTCGATCGACGCGCTGGTGGCCGAAGGGGTCGCTCTGCTCAACCGCGCGGTCCACGCGCACGCCGTGGCAAGCGCCGACCCGCTCGGCACCGAGCTGCGCGCGGACCGAGCGGCCACCGTGCGGATCGGCCACGGCAGCGGCAAGGAGGTCGCATCCGGCCGCTTCTCCAGGGCACAGGAGGTCGACGTCTACGGTGGACGGTCGCAGCGCAACCGCCGCGACGAAGAGCTGCGGCCCCAGGAGCGCGTCGCCGCGGTCCTCGGTGACCGCGAACGCTTCGACGCCTGCGAGATCCTGTTGCTCCGCGCCCGTGCCGACCTCGACGGGGGTCGCCTAAGAGAGGCAGCGCTACAGCTCCGCGTCGCCCTCGAGGCGCTGCTGATCGAGCTCGACGGGGCGCTCGCGGACCCTGGGCACGAGGAGGACATGGCCGAGCTGGAGACTCGACGCTCACAGGCCGGGGATGCGGCAAACGCCGCGCTGCGTGGCCAGCTACCCCTCGACGACGAGCGCAACGTCATCGAGCTGACCGAAATCTGCGAGCGCGTCCTCCGCCGCCGCCGCGTACTCAGGGGCTGACGCGGGGATACCCCCGAACGGGCGGATACTCAAATCGTCGGTCTCATCGACCGACGATTGTCCGGGCGGGGGTATCCTCGCGGCAGCCCCCTCAAAGCGCCAAGCGACGCCCGACGACGTCATCCAAGAGCGACTCGGCAATGTGGTGGGCCTCTTCCAACACGATTCCCGCCAGGGAAGGAATGCCGATCACGGTCAGACCGGCCGCTCGGGCAGCGGCGACACCCGTTGGCGAGTCCTCCAGGGCGACCACGTCCGGTCCCGGCTCGACGCCCAGCCGGCGACAGGCCTCGAGGTAGGGATCGGGGGCAGGCTTCGGGGCCGCGACTTCGTGGGCGCTGATCACGACGTCGAAGCTGTCGTCGAAACCGACGATCTCCAGCGAGCGTTGGACAAAGACGAGTGGCGAGTTGGAGACGAGCCCGATCGGTGTTCCGCGCTGCTTCAGGGCGTGCAGCAGCTCGCGCGCCCCGAGCATCGCCTCCACTCCGTGCTCGAGCTCGGCGACCACCAGCTCGTTCAGCTCCTCGATCAGCGCGGCGGCGCGGCCGGGCTCCTCCAGACGACGCTCGAGGATGCCTCCGGCGATCTCCGCCGAGGTACCAACCAGATCGCGCTTGTCGGCAGGAGTGAAGTCGAGCCCGCGCCGCTCGAAGAGGTCGTGCTCGGCCCGCGTCCAGACGGACTCGGTGTCGAGCAATAAGCCGTCGTTGTCGAAGACGACGGCCGTGGGCGAGGAGTCATTCACCGGCGGATCATCGCGAATGCACCCGAGCCGCGGCATGCATATGGTTGGCTCGTGCCCTTCCACGTCGAGATCAGCAGCGGCCTCAACCACGCCCGTGCGTTCAACCTGGACCTGGAGGAACTGCGACGGACGATCCTCGAGTCGTGGCTGACCCGGCGGCCGGTCGAGCTGGGCGAACACGAGTGGGATCCGCGCGAGTGCTCGCTGCGAATTCTCGAAGGGCGCCACCTCGACACGCCCGAGCTCTCCTTCGGCCAGGGCTGGGCGAACGCGGAGCGCTCCTCCGAGGACGTGACCCGCCGCGTGCTGGAGCGCACCGACCCACCCAAGCTCCCCGACGCCTTCGTAGTAGAGGCCGAGGTACCGGAGGCGACGGTCGCCGAGATGCTCAGCGGTCAGCAGGCGCAGCCGGTCGCTTTGAGCGAGGCTGAAAAGAGGATCGATGGCCGCGACCCGAAGATCGCGGCCATCATCCTCGTAACTAAGCGCTGACCGGCGGCGCCGAGGGATCTGCCTGCGGCGGCTCGGGCAGCGGCGGAGCGGCCTCGAAGCGGACCGCATCACCGCGCGGGACGACCAACACGGGGTAGGTGGCTGCCTCGACCGCGTAGTCGCTGGAGGCGCTGATCGTCACCTTGCCCTGCGGCGACTCGGGCCGTGAGCCGACGACGAGCAGGTCGACCGGGGCGCCCTTGAAATCGGCGACGCCGGCACCGAGTGCTGCGGCCAGGCTGCCGGCCGTCGCGCGTGCCGCATCGTCGCCCTCGTCGAGGATGCCGATCGTGCTGACGCCCGCCGACGGCTGGTCGCGAAACCCAGCCGGTGCGACAGCGATCGCAGCCGGGCCGCCGAGCAACAGTTTGTGGGCCGATATCCCGGGCTTGACGGTGCCGACCGCGGTCCGGTACTCGGAGCCGAAGACGATCACGTCGGCGTTCTCGCGCTCGGCCAGTTCGGCGAGACCGACACTGGTGCCGGGGTTGACGATGACGTGCCGGGGCATGTCCGGAGCGCCGACGGCTTCGGCGCCTCTCTCGAGCAGGTCTTCGGCTTCCTTCTGCTCGAGCGCCCCTCCCTGGGCATGGCGGACGTAGGCGAGCGAGAGCTCGGCGCCAGAAAAAGCAAGTAGCCGGCCGAGGGCCAGCGCATCGCGGTCGTTGTCGGTGTCGTCGTAGGAAACGATGATCCTGAGAGCCATCGGTGCCTCCTTGTCGTTTTTAGGAGTCGGAACACGAAGCTGAGACGAAGTTCGAGGCGATGGTGGCACGGTCCTTGTATCAGCACAACTGTTATTACCTATCTGTTAGATAAGATTTACTTATGCTGAATACGAGCCGTCTCAACGTGCTCCGCGAGGTGATCGACAAAGGCTCCTTCTCCGCCGCGGCCGACGCGCTCTCCTACTCGCAGTCGGCCGTCTCACAGGCGATCGCGACGCTCGAGGGCGAGGTGGGAGCGCCGTTGATCGAGCGCGACCGCCGCGGTGTACGACCGACTCCCGCGGGGGCCGCGCTGGCCGCCCACGCAGAGGGAATCCTCGCCCGCATGGACGACGCCGAGGCCGAGGTCGCGGCGATCGCCGGGGGCCGAGGGGGCCGGCTGCGAATCGCCTCCTTCCCGACCGCGGGAGCGACCCTGATGCCGCAGGCGGTGGCCAGATTCCGCGCAGCGCACCCTGGAGTGGAGGTGAGCCTCGCCGAGGGCGAATCCGAGCAGATCGCACCGCGCCTGCGAGCCGGCGATTTCGAGATCGTCGTCCTCTTCGAGTTCGCCGGCGTCGGCGAGCGGATGGGAGCGGGCATGCGCCGCTTCGAACTGCTCGACGATCCGCTCCATCTCGCGCTGCCCGCGGAGCATCGGCTGGTGAGCCGGAGGAAGCTGAGGCTCGAGGATCTCCGCGAGGAGTCCTGGGTTCAAACCTCCGCCGCGAGCCCCTGCGCCCGGCATGTCGTCCGCTCCTGTCACGCTGCCGGCTTCGAGCCCCGCGTCTCCTTCGAGAGCGACGACTACCAGACGGTCCAGGGCCTGGTCGCCGCCGGCGTCGGCGTCGCCCTTATCCCCCGGCTGGCGCTCTCGACCGTCCGCCCCGACATCCGCATCCGTTCCCTCGACCCGGGCAGTCCCGTTCGCAAGGTCTTCGCCGCGACGCCGCGGGCCGCCGCCGTCACTCCTGCCGTGGCGACGATGCTCGACGTCCTCCGCGAGATCTCCCGCAACGCGGCCAACGCGGCTGCCTGAGAACCGACGCGCCTCCCGGCAAAAGAGAACCGCCCCCAGGAGAGTGCGGGGGCGGTTCTCGTGTTGGTCGCGACAGCCGGGCGAGGGAGGGACGCCCGGCTCTGCCCTAGGTCGCGCTTCCGGCGGCAGTGGGAACTCCGTCGGGATAGCCCAGGGAGGGCACGTCCGACGGATACACCTCGTGGCCATGGACGGCGATGTCGCCGATCTCCATTTCCTCGTCCGTCATGCGCAGCGGCACGACGAGACCGACCAGTTTGAGGAGGATGAAGGTGCCGATCGAGGAGAACACGATCACCCAGAGCGCGGTCAGCGCCTGCCAGCCGAGCAGGTGCAGGCCGCCGCCGGAGATCGTGCCGGCGAGGGTGGTTTCCGCCATCGCCGAGTTGGCGAAGATGCCGACCAGGAGGCCGCCCGCAAGCCCGGCGAAGCCGTGCGTGTAGACGACTCCCAGCGTGTCGTCCACGTTGCGGAAGGGCGCCGCACGGCTCAGATAGTTGAGCGCGAAGTAGACGAGCGTCGAGGCAATTACGCCGATGATGATCGCGCCCCAGCCGTTGACGAAGCCGGCGCCGGGGGTGATCGCGACGAGGCCGACGATCATGCCGTTGACGCTGCCGATCAGGCTCGGCTTGCGCCCGGTGGCGTAGTCCCATGCGACCCAGACCAGGAACGCGACCGCGGTGCAGAGGTTCGTATTGAGCACGGCGGCGGAGGCGATCGCACCCGCCGAGTACCAGTCACCACCGTTGAACCCGTTCCATCCGAGCCAAAGGAGGCCGGCACCGACCGCGACCATGGCGAGGTTGTTCGGTGCGTCAACCTCGCGGTCTCGCTGCAAGCGCGGGCCGATCACCCATGCGGCCACGAATCCGGAGACGCCGGCCGCGAGGTGGATCACGTAACCACCGGAGAAGTCGACGGCCCCGTGCTGGGCGAAGTAACCGCCGCCCCAGATCAGGAAGGCGTTGATCGTGTAGACCAAAACGGTCCACAGGGCGACAAACGGAATCCACGCTTTGAAATTGATCCGCCCGAGCACCGAGCCCAACATCAGCAGCGGCGTGATCGCGGCGAAGACGATCTGGAAGTAGGCGAGCGTCGACTGCGGGAATTCGATTTCTTCGGATACCACGGGCAGGAGCGGGATGTGGCCGTGTCCGAGCTCGCTGGCGCTACTCAGGATCGAACCCGGCTGGCCCCACATATTCGCCAGGAAACTACCGCCGCCCGCCCCAAAGATGTGCATCGGGGTTCCGAAGGCCATCCTGAACGCGAACAGGCACCAGAGGATGAGCACGATCGCGAAGGCGACAAAAGCCATCATCATCGAGTTCACCGACCAGCGCTTCTGCATTACGCCGCCGTAGAGAACGACCAGCCCCGGGATGCTCATCAGGCCGACCAGAGTTGCGGCGGTGAGCTGCCATGAGTTGGCGCCTTCGCTCAACCATTCCATAGATCCGGTGTTTCCTTTCTTGTTGAGGGCTGCCGATCGCGAGCTAACCGCCGCCGGCACCAAGCGCCCAATGAATTGCCGTAAGCCTGTCGTCACCGTCCAGGCGCCACCACGTACAGCTGTCTAAAGATCGGCCCCAGCGGTTCGCCACATTGGAGGTTCGCGCGCTGGGATCAGCCATTAACCTGCCCTCCGATGCCGCTCGAAGGACATTTCAACCGCGTCAACACTCCCCTGCGGCAATTGACGAAGCGGGAGCGCAACGTCGTCATTTCCGGGCTCGCGGTGACTCTCGTGGCGCTTGCGGCGCTGCTCCTTGCAACCTCAGAAGCGAGCCAGCCACCACCCGCATCAGGGTGCATCCGGGTCTCTGTGGCCGGGCGCACGGGCGCCGAGCTGATCCAGTCCTGCGGGGCGGAGGCAAGGGAACTCTGCGCCCGCAGCATGGGCGTTGACGAGCCGCAGTTTCGAGCGATCGCCGCAGGCTGCAGCGAACAGCGCATACGCCCCCTCGGCCCGCCGTCCGGCGCCGGCTCGGCCCCAACCGGCTAGCCGAGAGCGGCAATCAACGCCGGCAGCTCCTCGTCGACCTCGCCTTCCAGCTTCAGCACCGCGTCGCCGTCGTAGGGCGTCGGGCCCTTGGTGACGATCGACAGACGCCCGCCGGCGGCCATCGTCAGCTCGGGCAACCCGGCGACCGGGTGGACGACCAGCGAGCTGCCGATGCAGAGCATCAGCTCGGCTTCCGCAGCGAGCGCATGGGCTTTCGCCATCGCCGCTTCGGGCAGCATCTCGCCGAAGAGGACCACGTCCGGTTTGACCGCCCCGCCACATGAGGAGCAGCGAGCGACGCCGTCGCCGTCGAAGAGCGCGTCGACCGCTTCGATCCCATACGAGGCCTGGCAATCACGGCAGGTCGAGGTTGCGATCGAGCCGTGCACCTCGACCACGTTCTCGGAGCCGGCGGCCCGATGGAGGCGATCGATGTTCTGCGTGATCGTGCCCGCCAGCAGGCCACGGCGTTCGAGCTCGGCCAGCGCCTCGTGCGCGGCGTTGGGCCGTTTGTCGCCGAGCGAGTGGAAGCGCGGCCGGTAGTAGGACCAGAAGCGCGCCGGATCGTCCTCGAAGACGTCGATGTGGGCGACCTCCATCGGGTCGACGTTTGCCCACAGCCCCGTCTCGGGCGTGCGGAAGTCGGGGATCCCGGACGGCACCGAGACCCCGGCGCCGGTGAGGGCCACCGTCGAGCGCGACTCGCGGATCAGCTCCGCGAGTCGCGCGACGGGACTCTGCGTATCTGTCGCTACTTGCCGCTCCATTTCGGGGTGCGCTTGCCAAGGAAGGCCGAGATGCCCTCTTTGGCGTCCTCGCTGGCGAAGGCCGTGGCGAAGGCCCCCTTCTCGGCCTCGATGCCCTCGTCGAGGTCGCCCTTGTGCGAGGCGGTCTTGATCTGCTCGCGGGCCAGCGGCGCCTGGGCGGCCAGCTTGCGGCCCCACATCAGCGCCGTCTCGAACAGCTCGTGGTCGGGCACGACCCGGTTGACGAGGCCGGAGTCGAGCGCCTCGCCGGCGAGCACCGCGTCGCCGATCAGGTTCATCTCCAACGCCTTGTTGGGGCCGACCAGGCGCGGCAGCCGCTGCGTGCCGCCGAAGCCGGGGACGATCCCGAGCTTGATCTCCGGCTGGCCGAATACCGCCGCCTCGGCGGCGATCCGCACGTCGCAGGCCATCGCCAGCTCGCAGCCGCCGCCGAAGGCGATCGAGTTGACCGCGGCGATCGTCGCGACGCCGTCGGTGCCGAGCTCGCGCAGCAGCGCGTGGGCGGTGTGCAGCAGGTCGGCGCCGGAGCCTTCGTCCATCTGCGTGAAGGCCTTGATGTCCGCACCGGCCGAGAAGACGACCGGGACCGAGGAGGCGACGACCATCGCGCCGATCCCGTCCGACGCCTTGACCTTCTCCCAGACGATCCCCAGATCGCGGATCACGTCGGGCGAGATCGCGTTCATCGGCAGGTTGGCAAGCCAGGCGATCGCGACGTCGCCGCGGGTCTCCAGCTTGACCGTCTCCGCCTGCTCGCCCTCGTCGGGCTGCGGGTAGGGGTAAAAGCCCTGGCCGGATTTGAGGCCGAGGCGGCCCTGGGCGACGAGCCGCTTCAGGGTGACCGGCGGGGCGAAGCGCTCGCCGTGCTTCTCCTCGAGCTGCTCGATCCGCTCGAGGATCGTGTCGAGCCCCTCCAAATCGGCTTTCCAGAACGGCGGGAAGAGGCCTTTGCGCGGGTCGAGGCCGGCGCCGGCCATCATCCCGAGGTCGATGTCGCGGACCGAGCAGACGCCCTCCTCGACGAGTTCGCAGGCCTCGATCAGCGCCCGTCCGGTGAACAGCGCGACCAGCTCCTCGGCGTCGGGCTCGGCATCGCCGGGGATGTTCTGCTCGCCCTCCTTGAAGAACCCCTCGCCGCCGCTCTTGGCGCCGAGCTTGCCGTCGGCGACCAGGCCCTGGAGACCCTTGTGGACGTAGAAGCTGTCGCCGTAGGAGCGGTTGAGGTGCTCGGCGACGTGCAGCACGGTGTCGAGCCCGAGCAGGTCGGTGAGGAAGAAGGGGCCCATCGGGGCGCCTTTGGCCGCCGCGATCGCCTCGTCGATCGCCTTCAGCGAGAGGCCCTGCTCCTCCTGGGCGCGCCAGATCTCGCCGATCGTCGCCATCAGGATGCGGTTGACGACGAAGCCGGGGACCTCGCCGCAGACGATCGGCTGCTTCTTGATCGCCTGGGCGAAGTTGTAGGCGGCGGTGGCGGTCTCCGACGAGGTGTCCTCGCTGGCGATCACCTCGACCAGCGGCATCACCGAGGCCGGGTAGAAGAAGTGGAAGCCGACGACCTTGTCGGGGCGCAGGGTCGCTTCGCCGATCTCGGTGATCGAGAGCGAGGAGGTGTTGGAGGAGAGGATCGCGTGGCCCGGAGTGGCGGCGTCGAGCTCGCGGAAGACGGCCTGCTTGATCTCCATCCTCTCCGGCACGGCCTCGACGACGAAATCGACGTCGCCGAAGTCGCCGTAGCTGGTCGTGCCGGAGATCAGTCCCATCACCTCGGCGAGGCGGGCGTCTGCCTGCTCCTGGGTCAGCTTCTCCTTCTTGACCAGGCGGGCGAGCTGGCCCTCGGTGACGGCGCGAGCCTTCTCCACCGCGGCGTCGACGAACTTCTGGTCGATGTCCTTGACGACGACGGGGATGTCGGAAGCGGCGATCGCCTGCGCGATCTCGCCCCCCATGGTGCCGCCGCCGACGACGGCGGCCTTCGAGACGAACATTCGGGTAAGTCCTCCGGATTCTGGCTTGGGATGCGGGACGCGGAGGCTATTCGATCCCGTCCACGCCCCGCTCTAGCCTCGTTTGCGAATGAGCGAGATCGTCGAGGGCATTGGGGGGAGCGAGCGCGAGCGGATCGCCTCGCTGCGTGCGCAGGGCCGTTTCTTCTGGATCGACCTCTGCGTCGCCGATCTGCCGCGCGACGAGCTGGGAGAGGCGCTCGGCATCGATCCACACGCGCTCCGCCCCCTACTCGAATTCGAACGTGGGGGCCCGCCGTCGCGCCGCTTTCATGCCGACGGCCAGCACGTCGTCTTCCCCTTCCACTGCTACCTGGAGGGCGAGCACCACGACGGCGATGACACGCCTCGCGTCGGCGCGATCGAGGTCAACGTGCTGGTCCACGGCGATTTCCTGCTCACCGCTCACCGCGAGCGCGTCTCGCTGCCGGAGATCCTCCCCGGCTACAGCGAGGAGGGCCGCAGCGAGCAGTACATCGTCTACGCCGTCCTCGACGCGATGGTCGCGACCGCCTTCGACGCGCTCAACAACACCGAGCTGGCGCTGGAGGGACTGCAGATCCTCGCCGGCGAGGCCGGCAACGCGCGAGTGCGAATGGGGACGCTGCGGGCGATCAGCCTGCGGCTGACGACGATGCGCCGCCAGCTCGGCCCGCAGCGGGGGATCTTCGAGCGGATCGGCGAGGAGATCGGCCAGGTCGACGGGCTGGAGTCCGACAACGAACGCTACTTCGAACGCATCTACGAGCAGCTCAACCGTATGGTCGACGGGATCGACGCCGCCGCCGACTCGATGGCGAAGCTGATGGACCTGCGGCTGAACGAGACGATGTACTGGCTGACCGTGGTGGCGACGATCTTCCTGCCGCTCACCTTCCTGACCGGCTTCTTCGGCATGAACTTCGCCTGGCTCGTCGGCCGGATCGACACCGAGGCGGCCTTCCTCATACTCGGCATCGGCGGCTCGGCCGTGGCCACGGCATTGACCTGGTTCGCGGTGAGGCGTCGTGGCACCCCGGTGCAGCCCGATCAGGATGCGGTCGAGCGGGTCATCGCCACGCTGCGGCGCCCGCTGAGCTAAGTCTGTCCCGTCCCTCCGGGCTCGACCCGATGGACAACGCCGCCTGGCGATCGTTGTACCGCGGTACAAAGGCATTTCCGCGCGCCTCCCATTAGGCTCTTTTGGCTCTTTCAACCAAGCGAGGAACTGACACAGCGATGACCCGTATCCGCCAGCAGAATGTGACCGCCGCGCAGTGGAGCTCCAACGGAGAGGCACTCGGCGCGCTCGACCTGACCCTGCCCGAGAACGACCCCTTTGGCGCCAACGTATTCTCGGTCGCCGTACAGCGCGAAAGGCTCCCCGGCGACGTCTTCGAGAAGCTGCAGGCGTCGCTGGCCGACGGCGTGGCGCTCGATCCGAGCCTCGCCGACGCCGTCGCCGAGGCGATGAAGGAATGGGCGCTGGAGAACGGCGCCACCCACTTCACCCACATGTTCCAGCCGCTGACCGGCTCGACCGCCGAGAAGCACGACTCCTTCTTCGATCCCGGCGAGGAGGGTACGGCTCTGGCCGGCTTCTCCGGCAAGGAGCTGATCCAGGGCGAGCCCGACGCATCCTCCTTCCCGACCGGCGGCGTCCGCGCCACCTTCGAGGCGCGCGGCTACACCGCCTGGGACCCGACCTCCCCCGCCTTCATCCTCGAGAACCCGAACGGCGCGCTGCTCTGCATCCCGACCGCCTTCGCCTCGTGGACCGGCGAGGCGCTCGACGGCAAGATCCCGCTGCTGCGCTCGATGGACGCCCTCTCCCGCTCCGCGATCAAGGCACTGCGACTGCTCGGCGACGAGGACAGCAAACGGGTATTCACCACCGTCGGTGCCGAGCAGGAGTACTTCCTGATCGACGAGCAGTACTACTTCGAGCGTCCTGATCTGATCTCCACCGGCCGCACCCTGTTCGGCGCCAAGCCGCCCAAGGGACACGAGCTCGACGACCACTACTTCGGCTCGATCCCCGAGCGGGTGCTCGCCTGCATGCTGGAGGCGGAGCTGGAGATGCGCAAGCTCGGCATCCCGGTCAAGACCCGCCACAACGAGGTCGCCCCGGCGCAGTACGAGATCGCGCCGGTGTTCGAGAACTCGAACGTCGGCTCCGACCACCAGCAGCTGATGATGCAGGTGCTGGAAAGCGTCGCCCGCCGCTACGGACTGGTCTGTTTGTTGCACGAGAAGCCCTTCGCCGGCGTCAACGGCTCGGGCAAGCACAACAACTGGTCGATGGGAACCGACACCGGCACCAACCTGCTCAACCCGGGCAAGACGCCGGCCGACAACATCCACTTCCTCTTCTTCTGCGCCGCGGTGATCCAAGCCGTCAACAAGCACCAGGGGCTGCTGCGCGCCTCGGTCGCCAACATCGGCCAGGACCACCGGCTCGGCGCCAACGAGGCGCCGCCGGCGATCATCTCGATCTTCCTCGGCGGCGAGCTGGAGAAGGTCTTCGAGGCGATCTCCACCGGCGAGGGCGACCCCAATACTCCGGCCTCGTTCCTCGAGCTTGGTGCGACGGTGCTCCCGGCACTACCAATGGATGGCGGCGACCGCAACCGCACCTCGCCCTTCGCCTTCACCGGCAACAAATTCGAGTTCCGGGCGCTGGGGTCGAGCATGTCGCTGGCCTTCCCCAACACGGTGCTCAACACGATCGCCGCCGAGGCGATCGACGAGCTGGCCGGCAAGCTGGAGGAGAAGATCTCCGGCGGCACGGGGATGCCGGAGGCCGTGATCGAGATCGTCAAAGAGAGCTACGCGGCCAACAAGCAGGTCTGTTTCAGCGGCGACAACTACTCCGAGGAGTGGCACGCCGAGGCCGAGCAGCGTGGGCTGAAGAACCTGCGGACGACGCCGGACGCGCTGCCCGAGGTGCTCAGCGATCAGACGGTGGCCGCCTTCGAAAACTACGACGTGCTCTCCAAGCGCGAGCTCGAGTCGCGCTACGAGGTCTGGATCGAGCAGTACTGGATCCGCGCCAACATCGAGGCGGAGACCACGCACTCGATCGCCAAGACGATGATCCTGCCCGCCGCGCTGCGCTACATGGCGCTGATCAAAGAGTCGGGCGTCGCCGACGGCGTCGCGGCCGAGGTCAGGGAGACCCTCGAAGCGCTGGGCAGGTCACTGGCAAAGCTGGAGGAGGCCAACGTCGATCCCGGCTTGGAGGGCCTCGATATGGCGATCCATGCCCGCGACAAACAGCTCGCCGCGATGGATGAGGTGCGCGAGGCCGCTGACAAGCTGGAGAAGGTCGTCGCCGACGACCTCTGGCCGCTGCCCAAGTACGAGGAGATGCTCTTCATCAAGTAGGCCTGGCGGCCTACTCGTCGTCTTCGTCGTTGTCGCGCACCGCACGAACGATCAGCCAGCCGATGGCGACGAGGCCGACGATCGGGATCAGGCCGCCGAAGACGGCGGGCCAGGCCTCACTTGCGAGCGGAATCATGCGGCGGGCAGGCCCGGCCCGCCGTGCAGAGGATTGAGGTCCGCAAGAAGCTCGACAAGACGTGGCTCGGGCGCCTCGTCGTCGATCAGGACCGCGGTGCCCGGCCAGGCGTAGCGCAGGTAGCGCGCGTAGGCCTGGCGCGAGCCGAGGTCGGGCTCGTAGATCCAGGAACCAGTGTTCCAGTAGCGAGTGCGCGAGTCGCCGCCGGACTCGACGCAGGAGAGCGGCTGGTGAGTGTGGGCGAAGACGATCTTGTCGCTCTCCTCCCCCCAGCCGAGGTTCTCGACCACCCGGGCGAAGGCCTCCAACGCGTGCTCTGAAGGGTCGCTGGGCGAGACGACGCTGGCGGCCGGAAAGACAGGGCGCGCCTGGGGCTCCTCGGGGGCGGGCTGCTCGCCGCGAAGCCGCTTCAGGCCGCGCTGCGGCAACTTCAGGGCATGCTCGATCCGCCCTGCCCGCTCGGCGGCGCGGAAGACGTTCCGCTGGGCGTGGGTGCCGTGCGGCATCTGGGCGGCGATGTAGAGCCACTCGGTGAGCAGGGTGATCACCGACTCATAGTCCTCGATCGTCTTCGGTTGCTCCGGGCCGCCGGTGGCGATGCCCCACAGCGTCCGGGTCAGCAGGCGGTCGCCGCGCGAGCCGGCAAGGCGGGCGTGCGGATCGAGGTAATGGCCATGGGTGCAGAGGACGCCGGCAAAGCTGTAGGTCGGATAGGCGATCTCGACCTCGACCCCCGGCAGGCGCCGGGTGAGGAAGGAGCGGAAGAAGCCGGGGCCGGGCTTTGCCTCCTCGTCGGCGGAGAGACGGTGGGCCTCGGCGAGATCGGGCGGCGAGAAGCCGGCGGCAAGCTGTGCCTCGAGCCGGTTCTCGGCGTCGCGATGGACGAGGTGGTGGTCGTGGTTGCCGGCGAGGAAAACTAGTCGCTTGCCGGGCAGCTTCTCGGCGATCAACCGCAGCAGCCCATCGGAGGCGTCGACCGCGTCGCCGACCGAGCCGAAGAGGAAGTCGAAGAGGTCGCCGAGGAAGATCAGCTCGTCGATCCCATCCAGCTGCGGCGCCAGCCTTTCGAGAAAGAGCTCCTCGCGCAGGAGGTCGCGCCCGGTCCAAGCGCCGAAGTGGGTGTCGGAGATGACCAGCGCCGCGCTCAAGCGCGGGAGAGTACCCGCATCTCGAGGCCACCCTTTGGCGAGAGGGTCGGCATCTGCCGCACGGTCATCGTGCGGCCGGGCAGGGCGTCGAGGCGCAGCCGCTGCAGCAGCATCGTCGCGACCAGCTTCACCTCGGTCTGGCCGAAGCGCTTGCCGATGCAGATCCGCTGCCCACCGCCGAAGGGGACGTAGGCGCCGCGCGGCAACGCCGCCTTGCGCTCGCGGGTGAAGCGCTCGGGTATGAAGGCCTCCGGCTCGGGGAAGAACTCGGGAATCCGGTGGCTGGCCCAGGAGCAGTAGTTGACGTAGGCCTCGCGCGGGACGGTGTAGCCGCCGAACTCGAAATCGCGCACGGCGCGGCGCGGGCCGATCCAGGCCGGTGGATAGAGGCGCAGCACCTCGTCGAGGACCATGTCGAGATAGGGCATCTCGCGCTCGAGCTGGTCGACCGTCGGCGCCGCGGCGCCCAGCACCCGGTCCTGCTCCTCGCAGAGCCGCTCGACCACGGCGGGATGGCGGGCCAGCTCGTGCATCATGAAGGTCAGGGTCGAGGTCGAGGTGTCGTGGCCGGCGAACATCAGGGTCATCACCTGGTCGCGGACCTCGCGATCGGTGAACGCCTCCCCCGCTTCGCCGCGGGCCGCCAGCAGGAGGCTGAGGATGTCGCGACTGCCCGGGTCCGGCGCCGCTCGACGACGGGTTATCTCGCCGAAGACGATCTCGTCGAGGACTTCGCGCGAAGAAACCAGCTTGCGCCAGGGCGAGCCCGGACCGCGCAGCAGCCGCAGCGGGTAGTCGATGCCGTAGAAGCCGAGCGCGCGCTCGAAATGCTCGGCCGCTGCGGCGCCCTTGCCAGCCCCGTCGGGGTCGAGCCCAAGCAGCGCTCGCATTGCGATCCGCATCGCCAGGTTGCGCATCCAGTCGTAGAGGTCGAAGACCTCGCCGGAACGAAGGGTGGCGATCGCCGCTTCGCTCTCCGCCGCCATCGAGTCGATCATCGAGGTCACCTGTTCGCGATGGAAGGCGGGCATCATGATCGCCCGCGCCCGGTCGTGGTAGTCGTCGTCGATCGTCAGCAGGCCGTCGCCGAGCAGCGGGATCAGGTCGCCGAAGCTCGACTCGCGCCAGTGGAAGTTCTCCGGGTGGGCGACGGTGACGAAGTGGTTGGCCTCCGGTCCGAGCATGAAGACGACCCGGGTGTGGAGCAGGCGCATGCTGAAGATCGGGCCGTGCTCTTCGTAGTTCGAGAGCAACAGCGGCAGCGGGTCGTGGGCGATCTGGTGGGTGCGCGCGAGGCTGAAATCGCTCGGACCCGGCGGATACTTGCCCCTCCCCCGCCACTCGGCGCGGATGTCGTCGGCCACCCGCCGCACCGGATTGTCTGACATCCGCGGCGGCTTGACGACGGGGACGGCGGTCTCGGCGGGCATCGCCCGGATAGTACTTGGCTGGCTGGCCAGTTCTGCGCCGCCTGGCGACTTAGCCCCCGATATACGACGGAAAGTCGCCAGGGCAGTCAGGCCGAGGCCGCAGCGAGCTGGCCGCAGGCGGCGTCGATGTCGCGGCCGCGGGTGAGCCGCACGGTGGCGCCGAGGCCGTGCTCGGCGAGGATCGCGCGGAAGGCCTCGATCCGCTCCGGCGAAGAGCCGTCGTAGGCGCCGGTCGGGTTGTAGGGGATCAGGTTGACCTTGTAGACGCGGCGATCGAGCAGGGTGGCGAGCTCGCGCGCGTGCTCGGGCAGGTCGTTGATCCCGTCGAGCATCACGTACTCGACGAAGATCTTGTCGCGGCGCCGAGCGCGGTAGCGCTCGCAGGCAGCCAAGACCTCGGCCAGCGGGTAGCGGTCGTTGACCGGCATCAGCCGCGAGCGCAGGCCGTCGTTCGGCGCGTGCAGCGAGAGGGCGAGGCTGATCGACATCTCGCATTCGGCCAGCCTGTCGATCCCCGGCACCCAGCCGACGGTCGAGATCGCCGTGCGGCGATGGGTGACGCCGAGGTCGGGCAGGCGTTCGCAGGCACCGAGCACCGAGTCGAGGTTCATCGTCGGCTCCCCCATCCCCATGAAGACGACGTGGTCGATCGCTTCGGTGCGGCGAAAATGCAGCGCCTGGTCGAGGATCTCATCGGCGCTGAGGTTGCGGCCGAACTTCATCTGGCCGGTGGCGCAGAAGCTGCAGGTCAGCGGGCAGCCCGACTGCGAGGAGACGCAGACCGAACGGCGTCCGTCGCGGTAGCGCATCAGCACGGCCTCGATCGGCCGGCCGTCGGCGGTGTGGAAGAGCGCCTTGACGGTGCCGTCGTCGGACTTCGCCTCAGTCTGGAGGTCGAGGGTAGATAGCGGCACCGCGGCCTCCAACCGTGCCCGCAGCGCCGCCGGCAGGTTGGTCATCTCCTCATAAGACCCCGCCCCACGTGCCACCCACTCCCAGACCTGGGAGGCGCGATAGGAGGGCTCGCCCGCGGTGGCGAGGGCCTGGGTCAGCAGAGCGCGATCCATGTCCCGGCGAGTCTAGACGGGTGATTCCGAATTCCCGCACCCACGGATGACGCGCCTGGCGCGGCGCTGGATCGGCACCCACAACCTTGCGCGTAGCGCTGCTACGCGCTGCGGCCGCGTGCACCGCCCAGCTTGGCCAGTCGCGCCCCCGCGGGCACGCCAATTCGGATCAACCGTCTAGGGCTCGCCGGGTTTTTCTCAGGCGGTGGGAGGCGCGGGGGCCTCTGGTGGCGGCGGTTCGGGCGGCAGCGGCTGGGGATTCAGGTCCGAGTCCGTCGGCGGCTCCTGGCCCGGCAGCGCTTCTGCTTCCTGCTTCCAGAGGTCGTTCAGCGAGACCTGGATGTAAGCCCAGAGCGCGGGCGAGAGGAGCAGGTAGAGGATGATCGCGATCCAGCCGTTGAGCGGCTCCTTGCCGCCCAGCTTCGAGGCACCGATGACGCGCTTGGTGCCACGCCAGTAGGTGATCAGGGCCGGGACGATGATGATGCCGCCGGGAAAGAGCGCCAGCACCGAGTTGGTCGGGTTCTGGCCGAGGTCATAGCCTTTGGCCTTGCCGTAGTCGCGCAGCTCGCGGTTGATCCGGTACCACCAGACGAGGTGGTAGATGCCGAGGGTGATGATCGGCAGCAGGGCGGCGGCCCAGGGACTGCGGATCTTCACCTCATCCTCGGTGCCGCGGATCTTCATCTCATAGGCCATGCAGGGGAGCTCCGTTCTGGTGGTGGAAGAGACAGGGGCAAAGCGACCCTAACCCACGGTGCAGCCGCTTTCCACCGACTCAGCCATGGACCTTCTCCCCCCGCTCGAGCATCTCGACGAACTTTCTCAGCCGCCGCTCGCGCGTCTCCGGCTTCTTTGCCTCCCCAAGCCGGTAGACGATCGCGTAACGGTTGGCGCTGTCGAGAGTCGCGAAGAACTCACTTGCCGCCGGTCGGGCGTCGAGCTCCCGCTGCAGATCGGCGGGAACCTCGGCGGTGCGCTGGCCCTCGTAGGCGTCCTCCCAACGACCATCGGCCTTGGCGGCCTCGACCTCGGCCAGCCCCGCGGCGCGCATCCGACCGGACTCGATCAACCCTTCTGCCTTCTCGCGGTTGATTCGCGACCAGCGGCCACGCGGGCGTCGCGGCGTGAAGCGCTGCAGGAAGCACTCTTCGTCGAAACCGCGCTTCTGGCTGTCGATCCAGCCGAAGCAGAGCGCGACCTCGAGCGCCTCCGCGTAGCCGACGCTCTTCACGCCGGCGCCCTTCTTGGCGATCTTCAGCCAGACCCCCGCCGAGCTCGCCCCCTCCCGCTCCAGCCAAGCCTCCAGCTCCGCGGGGGTCGCGAACAGCACAATCGGCAGCTCATCCGCCATGACTTCGGATTGTCCCGGTTAGAGTGAGACACGTGAGCGACGCCGACGGCATCGACAATCTCACCGCGACGATCGGGCGCTACAACGACGCCTGGAACGCGCAGGACCTCGATGCGATCGTGGCGATGCACGCGCCCGACATGGTCTTCGCCAACCACACCGCCGGCGAGTCGGCGACGGGCGAGGACGTGCGCGCCCACATCGCCTTGATCTTCGTCACCTGGCCCGACCTGCGATTCGAGACGCGGCGGCTCTACGTTCGCGAGGGGCTGGTCGTCCAGGAGTGGACGGCGAGCGCGACGCACTCGAATCCGATGCGCCGTGGCGACCTCGAAGCCTCTCCGACCGGCAACACGATCAGCTGGGACGGCATCGACTCGATTCCGTTCAAAGACGGCCTGATCGAGCGCAAGGACGTCTACTCGGACTCGGTCTCGATCCTGCGCCAGGTCGGCCTGCTCGACTAGAGGCCGGCGGCGTCGGCGAGCAGGTCGACCTGTTGCGCATCGGCCGAGCTGGGGCAGAACACGAGCTCGTCGCAGCCCGCCTCATCGTAGGCGTCGAGGTATTGTTTGACGGTCTCGGCGTCCTTGGCGGCACTGCCGACGATCATCCCGGCGACGTCCTCGCCAAGCCAAGCGTAGTAATGGGCCAAGTTGTCGCGGGCGTCCTCCTCGGCCCGCTCGCCAAGCGAGAAGTAAGCGAGTGCCATCAGGTGCGGCTCATCCCCGCGGCCGGCATCGCTCCAGGCCGCCTTCGCCTTCTCGATCCCGTCGCGAGCCTGGTCGGGCCCCGAGCCGCCGGCGATCCAGCCGTCGGCGAAGCGAGCGGCGCGGGCGTAGGAGGCATCCGCGTGCCCACCGACGATCAGCTGCGGCGTGGCCCCGATCGTCGGGCCGACATCGTCCCCCGTCCAGATTCCCTTGATCTCTTCGAGCATCGCGTCGAGGCGCTTGCCACGCCCGTCCAGCTTTACTCCGCTGATCTCGTAGTCGTCCTCGCGGGCGCCGAGCCCGACGCCGAGCGTCAGTCGACCGCCCGAGAGCGCGTTGACGCTGAGCGCCTGCTTCGCCAGCTCCGCCGTGTTGGTGCGCAGTGGGGCCAGCAGCACGGTGGTCGCCAGGCCGATTCGCTCGGTGACAGCGGCGGCAGCGGCAAGCGCGACCAGCGGCTCGTAGTTGTCGTAGACGACCCGGTCGATCGTGCCGAGGGTGGAGAAGCCGCGCGCCTCGGCACGGCGGGCCCACTCGGTCAGTTGCGCGCCGGTCGTGCCGGGGACCGCGTTGGGAAGTGCGACGCCTACGTCCATGGCGGCCCTCCTACCCGTCCTCGACTCAGCCGTAACGCTCGCCGATGACCGCGCGAAGCTTCGAGCGATCGTGGCGGGCGTGCACGCGGCGCACGGTGCCCGAGCGCGAGCGCATCACCAGCGATTCGGTGCTGGCGCCGGCGCCGCGATAGCGGACGCCCTGCAGGACGTCGCCGTCGGTCACGCCGCTGGCGGAGAAGAAGACGTCGTCGCCGGAGCAAAGATCGTCGGCCGTGAGGATCTGATCGAGGTCGTAGCCGGCGTCGACCGCGGCGCTGCGCTCCTCGTCGTCGCGCGGCCAGAGGCGACCGAGCAGCTGGCCGCCCATCGACTTCAGCGCCGCGGCGGAGAGCACGCCCTCGGGCGTGCCGCCGATCCCCCAGAGCAGGTCGACCGGGGAGCGGTCTGAGACTGCGAGCAGAGCGGCGGAAACGTCGCCGTCGGTGATCAGGCGGATGCGGCCGCCCGCCTCGCGCACCTCTACCATCGCCTCTTTATGACGTGGCCGGTCGAGCATGACCACGGTCACGTCGCCGACGCTTCCCCCCTTGCGCTCGGCGATCAGCTTCAGCGTCTCCGGCAGCGGCCGGTCGAGGTCGAGCAGGTCGGCGATTTCCTCGCCGCCGGCCATCTTTTCCATGTAGACGCAGGGGCCGGGGTCGAACATCGTGCCGCGCTCGGCGAGGGCGATCACGGCAAGAGCACTGGGCATGCCGAGAGCGCAGAGGCGCGTCCCCTCGAGCGGGTCGACGGCGATGTCGACCACCGGCGGGCTGCCGTCGCCGATCTGCTCGCCGTTGTAGAGCATCGGCGCCTCGTCCTTCTCCCCCTCGCCGATCACTACCACGCCGTCCATCGAGACCGAGTCGAGGACGAAGCGCATCGCGTCGACGGCGGCCTGGTCGGCGGCGATCTTGTCGCCGCGCCCAACCCAGCGGGCGGCGGCAAGCGCCGCCGCCTCGGTCACCCGGACAAGCTCGAGGGCCAGGTTGCGATCGGGCTTCTGCGGCGAGGACTCTGCCATTCGCCCGCAGGCTATCCAGCCGTGGGTTGGGGTGCGTCGCCGGCTACTTGCGCTTCGGCTTCTTTTTCTTCTTCTGCGCGAGCGTGACCTTGCCGCTGGTCGTCTTCTTTTCGCCGAGGCTGTCGGTCGCGGCGATCGAGACGGAGGCCTTGATCTTCTTACCGGCCTTCAGCGCTTTCTTCGCCGCGAGGGAGAGCGGCACCTTGACCGTGGTTGATTTGCCGGCGGCGACAGTGAAGGATGCGCTGCCGAGCTTCACCGCCTTATGGCCTTTCTTCTTCGACGCGCCGGCTTTGCCCTTCGCTTTACTCGCGGGGATCCGGCCGGACAGGGTGAGCTTGCCTTTGCAGGCAATCAAGCTCGAGAGCTTGATGTAGGCCACGCCGTTCTTGACCTTCACCTTGCCCGTGCCGAGTTTCGCCCCGGCGAACGCGGGCGCCGTCGTGAAGGTCATGTCGGGGCCCACGCTGGTCAGCCCGAGCGAGCCGGCGACGACGCGATAGTGGTAGGTCGTGGCGGGCGCGAGCCCGGTCACCGCCTGCGAGACCGTATGCGCGCTCGAGTCCGAGCCGACGACGGCATCGGGCACGGGGATCTTGATGCCATACGCGGTCGAGGTCCCCAGTTCGAAGTGGTAGGTAGCCGCAGCCCCGTTGGGGTTGACGGTCCCATTCAGCGTCGCCCCGGTCGGGGCGATCGAGCTCGCCGCCGAGGTCACCGCGCTTGCCACCTGGGTCTTGGTGATGACACCGTTCGCGCCGGTCGGGTCGGGGCTCAGGCCTCCATGGGAGAGGTTGACGACACCGGATCCACCCCCGGCAACGCTCGCTTCGCCTTCCCCTTCGAGAGTCCCGTACTGGTAGGCGATTCGGCCACCGCCACCGCCACCGCCGTCCCCACAGCAACCGCCGCCCCCGCCGCCGCCGCCTTCAGCGCCGAGGAACCCGGCCACCTTGAGCGTCGACGCGTTGAGGATGATCGCGCCTCCCGAACCCCCGCCCGACGCCCCGTTTCCGGCGCTCTCCCCGTTGCCGCCGTCGGCAAACACTTCGCCGGACTTGGCGATCGTCAAGGAAGCGGCAGAAAGCTCGATGCCGCCGCCACCGCCACCACCACCGGTGTTGCTGCCGCCGCCTCCACCGCTACCACCCTGCAGGGCAAGGTTGAGGTCGCCGTAAGCCGCTCCGGGCGCACCTCCGGATTCAAGCCCTGAGCTGCCGCCGGCAGCTCCGCGGCCGCCAAATCCACCCCCGGCGCCCCCGGCGCTCGTCCCCCCGGGAGCGCCACCGCCGCCGGGGCCCGAGCCTGCTTTGCCGGCTTCAGCCCCTGCGGCACCACCCGGACCGCCGGGGTTCGCGTTCGGATTACCGTCACTCGCTTCGAAGCCGCTCGCTTCGATGAAGCCTTCGACGGTGAACGCACCGGCGGCCTTGATCTCGAGGGGGCGGCTGCCTTCGGCGAATACTTCCGCGCCTTCCTCGATGCTCACGTTGTCGAAGGAGAAGACCGCGATGCCGCCTTGGTCCGCCCCGGTCGCGACCAGCCCGCCGGGGCCGGTCAGCGTCAGCGCGCTCGTGTCGAAGGTGTATTCCTCGCCCAGTTTCGCCGAGAAATCGGCGGCGCTCGCCGTTGCCGCGAAGAGCGCCAAGGCCAGGCCCATTACGACAAGCAACGATCCTCCGGTCCTGCGCAGTGAGCTCACTCCAACACCGATCCTCTCTCTAATCCGACGATTTGGCCTATTCAGACGAGGCCCGGCAGGATATAACGCCGGTCGGCCATCTCCGAGTGGATAGGATCGCCGCATGGCCCAACGCTGGGGACTGACGCTGCCGCTGCCAGGCACCCCGCTTGGTGCTCACGAGGAGCATGTGAAACGCGCCGAGGCGGCCGGCTACACCGATCTCTGGAGCGGCGAGACCAACGGGCCCGATGGCTTCACGCCGCTGGCACTGAGCGTCGCTTGGACCGAGCGGGCGCGGCTGGGGACCGGGATCGTCGGCGTCTTCCAGCGCGGCCCGGCGCTCTTGGCGCAGGAGGCGGCGGCGCTGGCCGACGCCTCGGGGGGACGCTTCGTGCTCGGCATCGGCTCCTCCTCGGACCGCATCGTCGAAGGCTGGAACGGGATCCCCTTCGAGCGGCCGCTGAGCAAGGTGCGCGAGACGCTCGAGTTCCTGCGCGTCGCCCTCGACGGCGAGCGCACCGCGAGCGGCTTCAAGCTCGAGACGGGGCCGGCGGAGCGTGTGCCGATCGTGCTCGCGGCGCTGCGCGGCAAGATGCTCGACCTGGCGATGGAGCGCGCCGACGGCGCCTTCACCAACTTCCTCCCGCTCGGCGGCCTGCCAAGAGTTGCCGCCCAACTGGAGGGCGCGCCGGAGGGCTTCGAGCTGCTCTGCCGCTTCTTCTGCCTGCCCGGCGAGCGCGAGGCGGTCGAGCCGCTGGCCCGTTTCATGTTCTCCTCCTACATCACCGTCCCCGTCTACGCCGCCTTCTACCGCTGGCTCGGCTACGGCGAGCAGATCGACCCGATGGTCGCCGCCTGGGAGGCGGGCGACCGCCAGGGCGCGGCCGCGGCGGCGCCCTGGGAGCTGATCGAGGACATGTTCATCTTCGGCACGCCCGAGCAGATGCGCGAGCGCCTCGACGCCTTCGTCGCCGGCGGCGTCACCCTGCCGATCCTCACCCCGATCGTCACTCCGGACAAACTGGGCGAGACGATCGACGCCCTGGCTCCGTAGCTAGTACTCGACCTCCGCGCCTAGACCGAAAGAGCGATCCGCAGCCAGTTCGACGATTTTGTCGACGATCGGTTGGTGCCAGCCTTCCTTCTTGGAGCGCGTCGCGATCGTCTCCACCGCCATGCCGACCCGGCTCGCCGTCGTCGCCGCCAGCCCTCGCAGGACTTCGAAGTCGAACTCGCATTCTTCGCAGACTTCGGCCAGTTCGAGCAGGTACGACGTTTCCTGGTACTCCTCGGAGATCACCAAGCCGTGGTGGATCGGGTCGTCGTAGACGACGGTCGAGGTGATGTCGGTCAGAGGCGCCAGCCGCCATTTCCTCCCCGGCCCGGACAGCGACGCCCTGTCGCGATCGATCAGGGCGAAGTTCTTGCCGTGGACATCGCCGTTACCAAGGATGTAGTTGCAGAAGGCCGCGGTGAGCAGATTCACCACTTCGTCGGGCCGGCTGACCGCGTTCATCAGCCCGCGGGCCTCGGTCCAGCCGGGAGCGTCGCTGTCCTCGCGGTCCTCGTCCGTTCCGGGCGGAATGCCCAGCGCTTGCCAGAAGGACTCGCAGTGGAGCCGCCGCACCTCGCCGCGGCCCTCGCCGACGATCCGGTCATAGCGCGGCGAGACCAGGCAGCAGCGGCCGGCAATCTCCCTCACCGTCGCTTTGGCGACCGGTATGCCGACCTGACGGCAGACGGTCATGCAGAACATCTCGTTGGCGACGTATTCGGGGTATTCGCCGGTCTCGGGCTTGACCACATGCGTGCTCGGGGCACCCGCCTCGGGCCAGGCCCAGCGGTCGCCCGCTTCGTCGTAGACGAGGCTGAGCTTGTGGCGAAGGCCGGGCAGCGCGAAGCGCATCCGCTGCTTGCAATCGGGGCTGAAGAAGTGCGGCGGGGGCGGCTTGACCACTTCGGCAAGTTCGTCCTCGCCGAGCCATGCCGGCGAGCCGGGTTCGTGCGCCTGCGGTGCATCGCCCGCAGGAAGGAAGGTGACCGCACCGGGGCAGTCCTGACCCAGCTCGGCCAGCATCAGATAGCCGTCGGTTGCATCGATGCCGAGCTCGCGGCCCATCCGCTCGCGGCGTGCGCCCTCCGGCAGAAGCCCCTCGACATAGGCGCTGGTGGCCTCGGCACTGTAGGGCTCGGGACGGGCCGGGAGCGAGTTGCTCAGCAGCGCTTTCCCGGGTCCGAACCGCTCGACCAGATCGGGGTCGTAGGCAAGTCTGTAGTCGTTGTCGCCCGCGGGGAACAGAGTTCCGACGCGCTCCCCGTACAGGTAGACGTCAAGGCTCAATTTGGTCCTCCTCGATCTTCTCCCCGGTATCCACGATCTACGACTTTAAACCGAAGCTAAGCTGAGCGCGTAATCCCCCGCGGCGTCGGTGAACCATCCGTCCGGGCGCAGTCCCGCCTCTTGGTAGATGCCTTCGAGGCCCTCGCGAGTGAACTTGGCGGAGATCTCGGTCCGCATCTCCTCATCGGCGGCAAAGCGCACGGTCAGGTCGAGGCCGTCGAGGCGCACGGTCTGCTCGACGAGCGAGCGCAGGCGAATGTCCATGCGGGCCGCACCAACGTCGTAGCGGGCCACGTGCTCGAAGCAGGCGAGGTCGAAGTCCGCATCGAGCTCCCGATTGAGCACCTGCAGGACGTTCTTGTTGAATTCGGAGGTGACCCCTTGGGAGTCGTTGTAAGCGGCCTCCAGCCGGCTCGGCTCCTTGACCAGGTCGGTGCCGAGGAGGATGCGGTCGCCCGGCTCGAGCAGTGCCGCGATGCGGGTGAGAAAGTCGCGGCGAGCGCCCGGATAGAGGTTGCCGATCGTGCCACCGAGGAAGGCGACGAGGCGGCCGTCGCCGCCGTTGGGGATTCGCTCGAGGTCGTGCTCGAAGTCGCAGACCAGGCCACGAACGGCGAGGCCCGGATACTCCTCGACCAAGGACTCGGCGGTGTCGTGGGTGATCTGCTCGGAGATGTCGACGGGGACGTAGGTGACGAGGCAGCCGGCATCGCGCATCGCGCTCAGCAGGTGGCGCGTCTTCGCCGCCGAGCCCGAGCCGAGCTCGACCAGGGTCCCGGGCTCCCCTGCCGCGGCGACGATCTCCGCCGAGCGCCGGGCGAGGATCTCGCGCTCGGCGCGGGTCGGGTAGTACTCGGGGAGCTCGGTGATCTCCTCGAAGAGCCGCGAGCCGCGCTCGTCGTAGAAGTACTTCGGCGCCAGCTCCTTCGGCTTGGCGGTCAGGCCAAGGCGGATGTCGCGCGCCATCGCGAGACCGCCGTCGGCGCGCAGGCGCACCTCGATCTCGATCGGCTCGGCGGCCGCGCCAGGGGCCATCAGTCGGCGTCCCTCGCGCAGCGGAAGCCGGAGAAGATCTGGCGGCGCTGCGGCAGGTCCCAGTTGCGGAAGCTGGGTCGCATGACAGCACGGTCGGTCGCCCAGGACCCGCCGCGCAGGACCTTGTACTCGTTGCCGAAAAAGACCTCGGAGTACTCGCGGTAGGGGAAGGCCTCGAAGCCGGGGTAGGCGAGGAACTCGGAGGAGGTCCACTCCCAGACCTGACCGACGCCATACAGGCTGTCGGCGGCGACCTCCCACTCCCGCTCGCTGGGAAGCCGTTTGCCCGCCCAATGGGCGAAGGCATCGGCCTCCCGCCAAGAAACATGGACTACCGGCTGGGCGAGGTCGACCGGATCGCCGTGGCCCCTGGCAACGCTTACCCAGCCGGCCCCGGCGTCGCCCTCCCAGTAGAGGGGCGGCTTCGCCCCGGTCGCCTCCATGTAGGCGACATACGCACCATTGGTCACTGGAGTTCGATCGATCTCGAAGGGAGCGAGCGTGACCGCGTGGCGCGGGCGCTCGTTGTCGTAGGCGAAGCCGGTCGCGGCAGCGCCGACCTCGTACTCGTCTCCCCCGAAGGCGATCGTCTCGGGGCCCGGTGGTGCCGGCACGGCGCCGGGCCCGGTGTCGCTCTGACGCAGCGGCTCGTAGCCCTCGACCAGCTGCAGCAACTGCAACATCGTCTCGTTGTGCTGCTGCTCGTGGGCGAGCAGCAGCTCGTAGACGAAGCCGTCGCGCAGCAGGGGATCGTCGGCGTCGGCGGCGACGTCGACCTCGTCGAGCACCTCGAGGGTGCGCTCGCGCACGTCGGCGAGGTAGGAGCGCAGCTCGGCGTCGCGCAGGATCGGCAGCTCGCCCCGCGTCTTGCGCGGATTCTCGATCGCGTCGTAGAAGCGGCCGAGCTCGCCGTGCAACGGCTCGCGCTCGCCGATCGTCTGCACCAGCCAGAGCTCCTCGAAGTTGGCGATGTGGCCGAGGTCCCAGGCAAGCGGGCTGAGGATCGGCGAGTAGACGCGGTTGAGCTGCTCGTCGTCGAGCGGCTCGATCAACTCGTAGGTGCGTCTACGCGCCTCCGCGAGCCGGTCCGCGATCGCTGCCTTGGAACTGGAGCTTGCCGTCACCTCGGTGGCGATGAGAAAACCCTAGCGGTTAGGCTGCGGCGGCTGTGAAAATCTCAGCCACAGGCGCGCTGGTTGCAGGGGGAGCCTCCGGGCTCGGAGAGGCGACCGCGCGGGCGCTGGCCGCGGCGGGCGCGGGCGTGGTCATCGCCGACCTCAACGCCGCGAAGGGCGAGGCGCTGGCGGAGGAGCTCGGCGCGACCTTCGTCGAGGCCGACGTCACTGACGAGGCCGCGGTCGCTGCGGCGGTCGAGCGGGCGGCGGAAGTGGGCGAGGACGGCTTGCGGATCTCGGTTTGCTGCGCAGGGATCGGCTGGGCCGAGCGCGTCGCCCACAAGGGCGGCCCCCACAACCTCGAATTCTTCTCCAACGTGGTCAAGGTCAACCTGATCGGGACCTTCAACGTGCTGCGACTGGCCGCGGCGGCGATGAGCGAGAACGAGCCGGACGAGGAGGGTGAGCGCGGCGTCTGCGTCAACACCGCCTCGATCGCCGCCTACGACGGCCAGATCGGCCAGATCGCCTACTCCGCCTCGAAGGGCGGCATCGTCGGCATGACCCTGCCCGCGGCGCGGGATATGGCCTCGCGCGGGGTGCGAGTGGTCACGATCGCCCCCGGCCTCTTCGACACGCCGCTGCTGGCCGCCCTGCCCGAGGAAGCTCGTGAGGCGCTTGGCGCCGGCATTCCCTTTCCGTCGCGGCTGGGCCGGCCCGCCGAATATGCGCAGCTGGTCGAGCAGATCGTCGCCAACCCGATGCTCAACGGCGAGACGATCCGCCTCGACGGCGCCCTGCGCATGCCGCCGAAGTAGTCAGTCGGTTCCGCTCGCCTCGGGGTCGCGCCAGACGCGCTTGCGCCACGGCGGGCTGATCGCGAAGCGATAGGCGGCGCCTTCAGCGGCAGCGATCGGCTCCAGGGGGACGAGGTGCACGCGGCGACCGGGCGTGACGCGGTCGATGCGCAGGAATCCGTTGGCGTTGCCGGCGTGACTGCCACCGGAGACGACGAGCATGCGAGTCTCGGGTCCCCAACCGTTGTCCGGGCGGGCGCCGACGGCTTCGGCGACGTCCTTCAGCGGGCCGATGCCGGCGTCGGACCCAGCATTGGCGAGGCTCTGCGCGTAGTTGTAGCCATGGTGGGAGGAGGCCCGCTCGTCTACGTCGCCGTCGGGGTCGATGCGGATCTGGACGCTTTCCCAGTCGTCGTGGTGATAGCCCGCGTCGCCGGCGATCGGCACGCCGCGCAGGGTGGCCGAGTCGGCATAAAAAAGCCAAAACTGCAGGTAGAGGCTGCCGGCGCGCGACCCGGAGCACCCCGGGCCTGTACGGCGACAATCGATTACATGGACAAAAGCAGTCACCGGAAGGCCTGCGTCTGTGCGGTTCACCAAGCCACGCGCAGAACCATCGGCGCAGGCAGCATCCCGGCAGCGCCGGAAGTCGACCGGCATCCCCCGCGAGCCCTGCTCGAAGAGAATCGTCGGCATGTGTCGCCGGACCAGCTCGCCGATTTCGGTCCCATAGGCGGCGATCAGCGCCGGCTCGTCCCCGCAGCCATCCGCCATCGACACAGCGCAGAGCATCCGCGATGCAACCGCCCGCGCCAACGTCCCTGGAACCCGGGCCCCGGCGACGACCAGGGTGACCAGCAGCAGCGAGACCAGCGCAACAAGTCCAACCCATTCCACAGTCCCCTGCCCCCGCTCGTCCCCGCCCCACCCCGCACCAGACGTGCCGTCACTTACGCACCCATATGGGCACCTAAGTGACGGCACGTCCTTCTCGGGGATTCGAGTTGAGAAGGCGGCGGAGTTGATTGGCGACGACCGTGGGTTCCCGTTCGAGACGGCGATGGGTCAGGCGGATGACGCGATAACCCTCAGCCTGCATCGCCGCGTCGCGTTCGCGATCTCGCTCGAATGCCTCTCGGTGACCATGAAACTGCCAGCTGTCTGCCTCGACCATCAGCTTCCGATTGGGCCAAAGGGCGTCAATCTCGCGCCCCAGGACCGTTGCACCCGTGACCGGCAAGGGAAGGTCGTGCTCTCGGCAAAGGTCGAGGACCAGATCCTCCAGGGGAGACTGGGTGTCCTGTGGCGCCCGCGCCGAATCGAGGAGGGCGCGGATCGGTCGCAAGGCTCGCCGGCCGTATCCACGCGCGCACACCGCCTCGACCTCTGACATTCGCAGAAGCCGCAAGCGATTTGCCTCCTCAAATGCCCGCTCCAGCTGCTTTTCGTCAACAACTTCAGCCAGGTCGAATAGCGTGCGCGCCACAGATGTAACCGGAATGCTGGCTGACTCCGTCCGTTCGGCGTCGACAATCCCGCCCTCGTGGACCACAATCCCTCGACGGCGCCGACCGCAGGGCGCTGAGACATCGATGAGCCCACTTCGCGCCCGTCTTAAACCCCAGAGAGCCGCGGCGCTGCGGTGACTCAGCAGCGCCTTCTCTCCGCAGGCGAAAACCGCAGCCATCCATTCTCCCCGCTGATCGACGCGCTGACCGCCAAGTGCATACACACAGCGGTGGAGGCAATAAAGACGCCCCGCTTCCACCCTGCGCCCGATCGCTCGACGGCCTAGCCCGGCATCGAGGAGCTGACGCCTGGAGATCACCCCATGCTGGCGCTCTGCAAGCGCCACAAGCTCACGCTCTCGCCTTGCGTAGGCTCGCCGCCTGCGACGTGCCGTCATTTGAGCCTCCATATGGGTGCCTAAGTCACGGCACGTCCAAACTCGCCCCCGAGTTACGAGAATTACTGGGAGTTTGCGAGAGCTGAGCGCGCCTGGAGCGCTGGGGTCGCTAGAGGTTTTGGATCTCGCCGGCTATTTCCGCCGCGGCCTGTTTGGCGTCGGCGAAGAGCATCGACGTGTTCGGTTCGTAGAAGAGGTCGTTGTCGATGCCGGCGAAGCCGGGGCTGAGCGAGCGCTTGATCACGATCACCTGTTGGGCCTCGGTGACTTCGATGATCGGCATGCCGGCGATCGGGCTGTCGGGGTCGTTTTTCGCCGCCGGGTTGGTGACGTCGTTGGCGCCGACGATGACCGCCACGTCGGTGCGCGGCATTTCCGGGTTGATGTCCTCCATCTCGCGCAGCTGCTCGTAGGGCACGTCGGCCTCGGCGAGCAGGACGTTCATGTGGCCGGGCATGCGGCCAGCGACGGGATGGATCGCGTAGTTGACGGTGACGCCGCGCTTCTCCAGCTCGTCGGCGACCTCCTTGATCGCGTGCTGGGCCTGAGCGACGGCGAGGCCGTAGCCGGGGACGATCACGACCGAGTCGGCGTAGGCGAGCTTGATCGCCGCGTCCTGCGCGCCGATCGAGACGTGCGGCCGCTCCTCGCCGGAGCCTCCGCCGCCGCCCGCCGGCGCGCCGCCGAAGCCGGCGAAGAGGACGTTGGCGACGGAGCGGTTCATCGCCGTCGCCATCTCCATCGTCAGGATCGTTCCCGAAGAGCCGACCAGGGTGCCGGCGACGATCAGCGCGACGTTGTCGAGGGCGAAGCCCGCCGCGGCGGCGGAGAGGCCGGTGAAGGCGTTGAGCAGCGAGATCACCACCGGCATGTCGGCGCCGCCGATCGGCAGGACGACGAGGTTGCCGAGCAGCGCCGCGGCGATCAGGATGCCGATGAAGATCGCCTGGGAGGGATCGCCATTGTTGGTGGCGATATCGACGCAGCCGGCGACGATGCCGAGCAGCAGGACGACGTTGATCACCTGCTGGCCGGGGATGGCGAGGGGCCGGGTCGGGATCAGGTCCTGGAGCTTGGCGAAGGCGATGTTCGAGCCCCAGAAGGAGATCGAGCCCACCACCCCCGCGAAGAGCACCGGGATCAGGGTGTCGAGCGGTATTTCCTCGCCCAGCGAGATCCCGTGGCGGATCTCCGACCAGGCGATCAGCGCGACGGCGCCGCCGCCGACGCCGTTGTAGAGAGCGACCATCTGGGGCATCTCGGTCATCTGCACCCGCACCGAGGCGATCACGCCGATCGCCGAGCCGATCCCGAGACCGAGGGCGATCAACCCCCAGTTGCCGATCCCGTCGAGCAGCAGCGTGGTGATGACCGCGACCACCATGCCGCCGGCGGCGATCAGGTTGCCCCTCTTGGCAGACGTGGGATGGGTGCCCTGTTTGATTCCGATGATGAAGAGCGAGAAGGCGACGATGTAGAGCGCGGTGGCGGCGTCGCCGCCCGGCTCGAGTACGGCCTCGATCATGAGGAGCCGCCCTTGCCGTCGGCGTCGGCCTTAGGTTTCGGCTTTTTGGAGAACATCCCCAGCATCCGGTCGGTGACCATGAAGCCACCGACGATGTTGATCGCGCCGAAGGCGATCGCGATCGTGCCGATCACGTACTCGAGCGGGTCGTTGGCGTAGCCGACGACGATCAGGCCGCCGAGCATGACGATGCCGTGGATCGCGTTGGTCTGCGACATCAGCGGCGTGTGCAGCGTGGTCGGGACCTTCGAGATCACCTCGAAGCCGACGAAGACGGCGAGGACGAAGATCGTGATCTCGGTGAAGAGGCTCATTTGGCCGCCCTCTCGTTGCGGATCTCGCCGCCGTGCGTGATGCAGGCGGCGGCGACGATGTCGTCCTCGAAGTCGACGTTCAGCGTGCCCTCCTCGCTGACGAGCAGGCCGAGCAGGTTCTCGAGGTTCTTGGCGTAGAGCTGCGAGGCCGGGACCGGCATCTCGCTGGCCAGGTTGCGCGGGCCGACGACCCTGACGCCGGCCTCGACCACGGTCTGCCCCGCCTCGGTCAGCTCGCAGTTGCCGCCGCTCTCGGCGGCGAGGTCGACGATCACCGAGCCGGGCTGCATGGTGCGCACCGCGTCGGCGGTGATCAACAGCGGCGCCGGGCGGCCGGGGATCGCCGCGGTGGTGACGATCACGTCCTGCTTGGCGGCGTTCTCGCCGATCGCCTCGACGACCTTGGCGTTCTCCTCGTCGGTCAGCGGCCGAGCGTAGCCGCCCTCGCCTTCGGCATCGGGGATGAAGTCGAGTTCGAGCGGGCGACCGCCGAGCGAGGCGATCTGCTCCCAGGCGGCGCGGCGGATGTCGAAGCCGGTGACGATCGCGCCCAAGCGCTTCGCCGTGGCGACCGCCTGCAGCCCGGCGACGCCGGCGCCCAGCACCAGCACCTTGGCCGGCGGCACCGTGCCGGCGGCGGTGGTCATCATGCCGAAGAAGCGGCCCGACTCGCGCGCGGCGATCAGCATCGCCGCGTAGCCGCCGGCGGCGGCCTGAGAGGAGAGCGCGTCCATCGCCTGGGCGCGCGTCGTGCGCGGGATCGCCTCCATCGCGAAGCTGGTCACGCCGGCGGCGGCGAGCGCCCTGTTGGTCTCGGCCGCGGTCCAGGGCGAGAGGTGGCCGATCAGGAGCTGGTTGGAGCTGAGCTTGCCGATCTGCTCGGCGGTGGGGGCGGCGACGCGAAGGACGACGTCGGCGCCCCAGGCAACGTCGGGATCGACGACCTCCGCCCCGGCCTCCTCGTACTGGGAGTCGGGATGGCCGGCGGCGTCGCCCGAGCCGCGCTCGACGAGCACGTCGACGTGCTCGTTCTTCGCCAGCGATTTGACAGCGTCAGGGACGAGCGCGACCCGGCGCTCCCCCTCGGCGGTCTCTTTCGGCACTCCGATCTTCATGGCGTCATCGACAAGATCTGCGGCGGGGGACCTTATGACAAGCGGCTAGGAGGGTGCCTTCACGCCTGCCAGCGAGGCAAGGCGCTCCAAGGTGTGCAGCTGCTGATCACGCTCGACATGGACGGGCGAGACGATCAGGCGATCGATGCCGGCGCCGCGAAAGCGCTCGATCCGCTCCGCCACCTCGGCCTCGGTGCCGACCAGCGAGGTCGCCTCGACGATCTCATCGGGCATCGCCTGGAAGGCACCGTCGCGATCACCGTCCTGGAAGCGGCTCTGCACCTCGTCGGCAACGTCGCCGAAGCCGAAGCGGTGGGCGAGGTCGACGTAGAAGTTCGTCTTGCGGCTGCCCATGCCGCCGAAGTAGAGGACGAGGCCGGCCTTGACGACGCTCTTGGCGGCCTCCAGGTCGCCGTCGATCGCCACCTGCAGCGAGGGCGAGACCTCGAGGTCGGAGCGCTGCCGCCCGCCCTTGGCGAAGCCCGCCTCCAGATGCTCGCCCCAGGTCTCCTGGAAGGCGTCGACGCTGAAGAAGATCGGGATCCAGCCGTCGCAGATCTCCGCCGCCATCTCGACCGATTTTCGGCCGATCGCGCCGACGAAGACCGGGATCTGCGCCCGCTCGGGGTGGAAGTTGAGCTTCAGCGGCTTGCCCTCTCCGCCGGGCAGGGGCAGCTGGTAGTGCTCCCCTTGGTGGTCGACCTTGCCCTCGCGGGCAACGATCTCGCGCACGACTTCGATGTACTCGCGGGTGCGTCCCCACGGCTTGGAATACGGGACGCCGTACCAGCCTTCGGAGACCTGTGGCCCCGAGGGCCCGAAGCCGAAGAGGAAGCGGCCGCCGGAGAGCTTGTCGATCGTCGCCCCGGCCATCGCCGCGGCTGCCGGGGGGCGTGCCGGCACCTGCAGGATCGCGGCACCCAGATTGATGGTGCTGGTCTGCGGCGCCAGCCAGGCGAGCACGCTGACCACGTCGGAGCCGTAGGACTCTGCCGCCCAGACCGACTCGAAGCCCGCCGCCTCGGCCGCCAGAACGACCTCGAGCGCATCGTCACCGGCGGGGCCTATGCCCCAGTAGCCCAGGTTGAGTCCAAGTTTGAGTGACATCCGCCGGGAACCCTATTGAATGTCCCCCCATGGCCGCCATCGCAACCGACACGCCGGACGCTGCCGAGCAGGGCCTGAGCAACGCCGAGGCAGCCAAGCGCCTGCGCAAGCTCGGCGACCCGCCGGACACCTCTTCGCGCTCGGTCTCGAGCATCGTCGCCGGCAACGTCTTCACCCTCTTCAACGCGATCATCGGCGTCTTCTTCGTCCTCATCCTCTCGCTGGGGCTGATCGCCGACGCGATCTTCGGGGTGATCGCGATCATCAACTCCTACATCGGCATCCGCCAGGAGCTGAAAGCGAAGCGGACCCTGGACGAGCTGGCGGTGCTGGTCGCCCCGCACGCCACCGTCATCCGCGACGGCGCGGAGGTCAGCCTGCCGGCGGAGGAGGTCGTGCCCGGGGACCTGATCGCGATCGAGCCGGGGGACCAGCTGGTCGCCGACGGCGAGACGATCGCCAGCCGCGGCATGACGCTGGACGAGTCGATGCTGACCGGCGAGGCCGACGGGATCCGCAAGGACGTCGGCGACCGGGCGCTCTCGGGCTCCTTCTGCACCTCCGGCTCCGGTCGCTACCGGGTCGACGCGGTGCGCGAGGAGAGCTACGCGGGCAAGCTCGCGGGCGAGGCGAGGGCCTTCCGCCATCCGCCCTCGCCGCTGCAGGCCGAGGTCAACCGGGTGATCGTCGCCTGCACCTGGGCGATGGCGCCGCTGGCCGTGCTGCTGCTGATCACCTTCCAGCTGCGCGGGACCGACGTGGTCGAGGCGGCGCAGACGGCGACCGCGGGCCTGGTGACGCTGATCCCGGAGGGGATGGTGCTGCTGATGAGCGTCACCTTCGCCGTCGCCGCGGTGCGGCTGGCGCGCAAAGACACGCTGGTGCAGCAGATGAGCGCCACCGAGAGCCTCGCCGCGGTCGACACGATCTGCGTCGACAAGACCGGCACCCTGACCGACGGCAAGCTGCGCCTGCTCGGGATCGAGGTGGCCGAGGGGACCGACGCCGACGAGGCGACGGAGGCGCTGGGACGCTTCGCGGCAAGCGCCGGCGACCGCAACCGCACGCTGGAGACCGTCGCCGAGGCCTTCCCGGCACAGCCGGGCCGAGTCGGCGGCGAAGTGCCCTTCTCATCGAAGTGGAAGTGGAGCGGCCTGCGGCTGGGCGGCATCAGCTACGTCCTCGGGGCGCCGGACATCCTCACCGAGAGCGGCGCCCTGACGCTGCCGCCGGGCCTCGCCCGCAAGCTGGAGGAGGAGACCATGGCGGGGCGGCGCGTGGTCGCCTTCGCGCACTCCGGCGAGGCGCTGCCCGACGACCCGGCCCAGAGCCCGCCGCCGCGCCTAACGCCGGTTGCCCTCGTCGTGCTCGAGGAGACGCTGCGCGCCGACGCCGCCGAGACGATCGCCGCGATGCGCGAGAGCGACGTCGACCTGAAGCTGATCTCCGGCGACGCGCGGGCGACGGTGACCGCGGTCGCCTACGCGGTCGGGGTGCCGGCCGACGCCGGCGTGATCGAGGGCTCGGAGCTGCCCGAGGATCCCGAGGGGCTGGCCGCGGCGGCGCTGGGCAACACGATCTTCTGCCGGATCTCGCCGGAGCAGAAGAAAGCGCTGGTCGAGGCGCTGCGCGCCTCCGGCCGCTACACGGCGATGATCGGCGACGGGGTCAACGACGTGCCCGCGCTGAAGCAGGCGCGGCTCGCGGTCGCGATGGGCTCGGGCACGCAGGTGACGAAGGGGGTCGCCGACGTGGTCCTGCTCAAAGACGAGTTCGCGCGGCTGCCCGAAGCGGTCTCCGAAGGGCGACGGATCGCCCGCAACATCCACCGCCTCGGCCGCCTATACCTGACCAAGAGCGTCTACGCGGCGGCGCTGATCGTGCTCGTCGCGGTGCCCGGCTTCGCCTTCCCCTTCCTGCCCCGCCACCTCACTCTCGCTGCCTTCCTGACGATCGGCATCCCCTCGTTCGTGCTCGCCCTGGCGCCCTCGGACGGGCCGCTCTACCGCGGCCGCCTGCTGCGGGCGCTAGCCGCCTTCGCGGTTCCCGCCGGGCTGGCGACGGCGCTCGGCTCGATCCTCTGCTTCTTCCTCGTCGACACCGTCTTCGGCGGATCGCTGGAGGCCGGCCGCACGGCGGCGACGACGACGCTGATCGTGCTCGGCCTCTCCTTCGTCCTGCTGCTCGAGCGCGGCCCCGGACGCGAGCACATCGCGATCCAGAGCTACATGCTGGCGATGGTCGCCGGCCTCGGCGCCCTCTTCGCGCTGATCCTCGCGGCGGCACCGGTGCGCGACTTCTTCGAAATGACGCTGCTGACGGCAAGCCAGTGGTTCCTCGCCCTGTTCTGCTCCGCGGTAGGGCTGACGATCGCCAGTTTGCTTTGGCGCCTACCGCAGATAGAACGACTGGAAGCGCCGGGCTACGAACCGGTAGCCGAGGACATCTGATGCCTTTTGATGGCTATAGGGTCATAAAGGCATCAGATGTTGAGGTGAATCACTCGTAGGTCGCGTTCGGGGAAGGGGAGCGGGTCGGTCGTGCGGTCGAACTCGGCGAGAGCGTCGGGTGCGAGGTGCTCGAAGGCGCCACGCACGGCGGCGGCGTAGCCGCGGCTGACGAAGGCATTGCCCTCCTCGACCCCCCGGCGACAGCGCTCGAGGGCGGCGGCGAGGCCGATGTAGGTGAAGACGCGCCCCCCGACCTCCGGTTCGAAGGAGTCGGTCACGTCGACTCGTTCGTAGTTGACCTCGCGCCTGTCGAGCGCGACGAGCCGCTTCGCGTCGGCCGGCAGCGCCAGCCCGTTCACCGCCGAGCCTGCCTGCTCGTAGACGTCGAGATAGGCGACGCGGATCCTCGGCCTCTCCCCAGTCGCGCGGTCGAGCCAGTGCTTGGCCCCCTCCCCGCCCTCCCAGTTGTTCATCGCCACGCCCCAGCGACGACGGAAGCCGCACAATCGGCCGGGAAGGGCGTCGGCGTCTTCGAGTGCTACCAGTGAGGCGTAGCCGAAGACGTAGTCGGTCAAGCCGGGGGCAGGACGAACTGGCTGACGATCAGGTTCGCCGCCAAGCGCGGCTCGGTCTCCTCGCGACGGCGCTCCATCCTGACCTCGATCACGACCGTGCTCTTGCCGGTATGGAGAAGCTCGGCGACGGCGACGATCTCGTCGCCGAGCAGGCCGGCCGCGAAGACGTTCAGCTTCAGCTCGATCGTGGTGAAGTTGTGGCCGGGCGGGATGACGCGAAAGGTCGCCCAGGCGGCGACGGTGTCGCCGAGCGCGGTCCAGACGCCGCCATGGACGAAGCCACCGGGGTGAAGGTGGCGCTTGTCGACGACGATCCGCCCGCGGGAGTGGGTGTCCTCGATCTCCAGCGGCTCGATCCCGAGGTCGCCGGGGAAGCTGCCCGGCAGAAAGGCGCGCGCGGACTCCGGCGTGATCCGCGAGCTGGGGTGAGCAGGGGCGTCGCTCATGCGGCGAGAGCGTATGCGCCCGGCTGGAGCTGCGCCGTACGCCGCCGGTAGGTGCTCCACGACCAGGGCCACTGCTGCGGGTCGTTGCCGTTCTCGTCGACGTACCAGTTGGTGCAGCCGCTGTGCCAGACCGTGCCGGCGAGGGCGTCGCGCAGCTCGCGGTCGAAGCTCTCCGCAGCCTCGCGGCGCACCTCGATCCGGCTCGCCTCGGCACGATCGAGCTCGCCGAGAGCGGCGATGACGTGCCCGACCCCGGCCTCGATCGTGTAGATCACCGAGCCGGCGCCGCCGTTCGTATTCGGCCCGTAGAGCAGGAACATATTGGGGAAGCCGGGGACGCTGAGGCCGAGGTACGCGCGCGCCACCTCGGCCCACTCCGCCGTCAGGGCGCGGCCCTCGCGGCCCGCGATCTCCATCGGCGCGACGAAGCCGTGGGTGGCAAAGCCAGTGGCAAGCACGAGCACGTCGGCCGGGCGTTCGACGCCAGTCTCGTCGCGAATGCCGGCCGGGGTCGCCGCGGCGATGCGATCCGTGACCAGCTCCACGTTGGGCTTGGTCAGGGTCGGGTACCACTCGTCGGTGAGCATCATCCGCTTGCAGCCGAACTCGTCGCTCGGCATCGCCTTGCGGCGCAGCTCCGGGTCCTCGATCGTCTGCGTGATCTGGCGCCGGCCGACGGCGCGGAGGCCCGGCAGCAGCCATTGGTGGCGCGTCATCGCCGCCGTCCCGAACTCCATGAAGCCCAAGATCGAGGCGCGATCGAGGCGGCGCAACGCGGGGGCGCGCTTGAACAGCGCGTGGGCCCACTCGGGGTAGGCGTAGTCCATCTTCGGAAAGGTCCAGCCCGCCGAGCGCTGGTAGACGTCGAGCTGCCCGACTTCCGGCTGGATCGCCGGGACGACTTGGATCGCGCTGCAGCCGGTGCCGACCACAGCCACCCTCTTGCCGGCGAGGTCGACGTCGTGGCGCCACTCGGCGGTATGGAAGGCGGGGCCTGCGAAGCTCTCCAGGCCGGGGATGGCCGGCGTCTTGGGGACCGAGAGCTGGCCGCACGCCGTCAGCAGGATCTCGGCCTCGTGCGACCCGGCGTCGGTCTCGAGCCGCCATCTGCCGCGCTCCTCGTCCCAGCGGGCGCTCTTCACCTCGGTGCCGGTGCGGACCTTGGCGAGAACGCCGAAGCGCCGCGCCACTCCTTCCACGTAGGCCTGGATCTCCGCCTGCGGCGCGTAGCGGCGCGACCAGCGGTTGGGCGCAAAGGAAAACTCGTAGAGGTGCGATGGCACATCGCAGGCGGCACCCGGGTAGGTGTTGTGGTTCCAGACGCCGCCGACCCGCTCGCCCTTCTCGAAGACGGTGACGTCCTCGTAACCGGCCCGCTTCAGCATCACCGCCGCGCCGACCCCGCCGAAGCCGCCGCCGACGACGGCGATCGAGCGCGAGCGACTCGGCGTGCCGTTGCTACTGGTCACCGTAGCCCCCGAGCCCGTAGTCGCCGAACGGCTCGTCACGTTCCCGCACCGCCTCCTTGAAGCCGCCCTCGGCGGCGCGGCGGACGAAGTCGTGGCCCTCCTCGGTGTGGCGGGCGATGCCGTCGAAGAAGGTGCCGAGCAGCTGCGTCTGATGCAGGCCCTGCGAGTAGAGCGACTGGTTGACGAGCATCTTCATCATCACCAACTGGTTGATCGGCATGCGCGCGACGCGCTCCAGCAGCGCCTCGAATCGCTCGTCGAGCTGCTCAGGCGGCGCCGCCTCGGTCGCAAGGCCCCACTCGGCCGCCTGCTCGCCGCTCAGCGAGTCGCCGGTGAGGAGCAGGCGCTTGGCCCGCATCGGGCCCAGCCGCGCCGCCCACATCGCCGTCGTCGGCGAGCCCCATACGCGGGCCGGCGGATAGCCGATCTTGGCGTCGACTGCGATCACGAGCAGATCCGAGCAGAGCGCCATGTCGGTGCCGCCGGCGACGCAGTAGCCGTGCACCTTGCAGAGCACCGGCTTCTCGGAGTGGAAGAGGCTCATGAAGCCGCGCACGTTGCGCGACATGAACTGGAAGTCGGTGACCGGGTCCCAGTTGGACTCCGGCGCGTGGTTGGCGCCGATCGTCGCCGGGTCGACGGGAGAGCCGGGCGGCGCCTCGACGCCGCCCAGCCCGCTCATGTCGCCCTCCGCGGAGGCGACCAGGTCATAGCCGCCGCAGAAGCCCGTGCCGTTGCCGGCCAGGGCGATGACGTGGACCTTCGGGTCGAGGTTGGCGCGCTCGACGCAGGCGGCGATCTCAACCGGCATGCGCGGCACGATCCCATTGCCGCGCTCGGGTCTATTAAGCGTTATGCGAGCAATCCGACCGGTGGTCTCGTAGGTCAACGTCTCCACGAAGCGGACCTTAGAGCCTGACCCGGTAGGGGTGGAGCGTCTTGTACTTTTCGCGTAAGCGCCAGGGCGCCAGCCCCAAGGGACCACACCGAAAAAGTTAAGCGGAACCCCTACCGGGTCAAGCTCTCAGACTCTTTCGACGAGCATCGCCTTGCCCTGGCCGCCGGCGACGCACATGGTCTCGATGCCGACCTGGTGGTCGTCGGTCTCCATCACGTTGAGCAGAGTGCCCATCATGCGGGCGCCGGTCATGCCGAAGGGGTGGCCGAGGGCGATCGCGCCGCCGTGGGTGTTGAGCTTCTCCAGCGGGATGTCGCACTCGTCCATGATCGGGATCACCTGGGCGGCGAAGGCCTCGTTGAGCTCGACCGTGCCGACGTCCTCCATCGTCATCCCCGACCGCTCCAGCACCTTCTTGATCGCGCCGATCGGGGCGACGCCCATGTACTCGGGCTCGTTGCCGAAGGTGGCGGCGGTGACGATGCGGGCGCGCGGGGCCAGGCCCAGCTCCTTGGCCTTGGTGTCGCTCATCAGCAGCACCGCGGCGGCGCCGTCGTTGAGCGGGCAGGAGTTGCCGGCGGTGACGCCACCGCCGCCGAAAGACTCCTCGAGCTGGGAGAGCTTCTCCAGGGTCGAGCTGGCGCGTGGGCCGTCGTCCTTGGCGACCTCGGTGCCGTCGGGCAGGGTCACCGGGACGATCTCGCGGTCGAAGAAGCCGTCCTCCTGGGACTGCACGGCGAGTTCCTGGGAGCGCTGCGCGAACTTGTCCATGTCGGCGCGGCTGACCTCGTATTTTTCGGCGACGTTGACCGCCGTCTTGCCCATCTCGATGTAGGCGTTGGGCTGGCCGTCGTTGCCCTGCAGGCTCTCGTTTTGGTCGGCGGCGCCGGCGGGCTCGGTGCGCTCGTTGTAGCGGCTCACCCACTCGACCCCGGCGGCGATGTATACGTCGCCCTCGCCGGCCTTGATCGCGTTGCCGGCGTGGCGGATCGCGTCGAGGCTGGAGGAGCAGTAGCGGGAGACGGTGACCCCGTTGACCTCTTTGGGCAGCTTCTCGGAGAGCAGGCTGACGATGCGGCCGATGTTGAAGGCCTGCAGGCCTTGCGGCATGCCGCAGCCGCAGAAGAGGTCTTCGACCGAGGCCGGGTCGACCTCGGGGTTGCGCTCTAGCAGCTTGTCGACCACGTAGGCGCCCATCTCATCGGGGCGCAGCTGGGCCAGCGAACCCTTGAAGGCACGGCCGATCGGCGTGCGGATGGTGTCGACGATAACGGCCTCGGGCATGCGGAGCTCTCCTTGGATATCGGGATGGGAAGTGCGGACCGGAGGGTATTTGACCCGGCCGGCCGGCGCGGTTCTCGACTAAGTTAGGGCGATGTCGCTGGAGGGGTTGAGGGCATGGATCGGCGAGGTCGAGCGCAAGCTCGCCAAGCGCACCCGCGTCTTCCTCGTCCTCACCGTGATCGCGATCGGCATCGCCGGCGCGGCGGTCTACCTGGCGATCGACGCCCGCGAAAGCTCGGTCAGCGAAAGCGACGTTCAGGCCCTGCAGCGGCAGCTCGAAACGCGGATCGACGAGCTCGGCACGACCGCGGCGACGCCGCCGGCCGAATCGGAAGTCGTGCCAGAGCAGGAAACCGAACCGGCACCGAAATCGGTGCCGGAAACCGGCCCCGAAGGGGGCAAGAAGGCCGAAGGCAGCGCCAGTGGGGGCACGACCGGTAGCGCCCCCAAGGGGGCGACCGGCGGCGACGCGAGCGCCGCCCAGCTACAGGAATTGGTCGAAAAAGCCAAAGAGCAGGCCAGCCAAAACAAGTAGCACCTTGTGCTTATTGGCACGTTCGTGCCTGGAGGTTGTCCCCGCTCTGCGTTACATTCGCCGCAATCCACCTCGCGCCCAGCGCGAGTCTTGCCGGGACCGGCAACGAAAGGAGACCCCCATGCCCGAGGGTTACTGCGTCAAAGAGCGCAAGAAGGTTGAGATCCAGGACGCCAAACAGGTGACGATGAAAAACGGTCGCCCCGCGATACAAGGCGTCTGCCCCGACTGCGGCACCAAAATCTTCAAGATCGGCAAACTCGAATAGGCCAGCGAGGCGGCGCCGTCGGGGCGTCGCCTTATGCCTGGGTCACCACGAGGCTGACGATCCCGGCGATCAGCGTGGCGATAACGCCGCCGCTCATCACGAGCAGCGTGCGTTGCAGCGACGCAAACCGGTCGTCGAGTCGGCCCAGCCGGCCCTCGACCGAATCGAAGCGTCGGCTCACGTCGGTTTCGAATTTGTCGAAGCGGCGGTCGACGGCGTCGAAGCGCTTGTCGACGGCATCGAAGCGCTTGTCAACCGCGTCGAAGCGCTGGTCGGTGTGCTTCGCGAAGTCGTCCATCCGCTCGTCGGTCCAAGCCATGCGGTACATGATGGCAGAAGCGTAGACAGAACACCTCGCGCGAGTGGCGCGCCAAATCAAAATCTTCTGCCTACGCTTTGTGCCTGAACTGAACCAACGAGGGCGTATGCGAGTAGACCGGAGTGTGCTCACCCACCAAACCGAAGGCCTCGGCTGAATGCCGCCCGGCGCGCTCAGTCGCGAGCGGGACGTGCGCGAGGCCTACGCGGCCCACGCAGGCGAGCTCTACGGCTTTGCGGTGCGCTCGCTCGGCGACTCGGGGTTGGCCGAGGAGGCGGTTCAGGAGACCTTCCTGCGGGCCTGGCGCGCCGGCGCCCGCTTCGACCCCCAGATCGGCTCGCTGCGGACCTGGCTGTTCGCGATCCTGCGCAACGTCGTAATCGACCTCGGGCGGGCGCGGGCGTCGCGGCCGACGGTCGCCGAGGGCGGCATCGAGCCCACGGTCGAGCCCTTCGAGGAGGCGTTGCTCTCCTGGCAGGTCGAGGAGGCGATGCGGCGGATCGGCGATCAGCATCGCCGCGTCCTCGTCGAGACCTACTACCGCGGCCGCCCCTACGCGGAGGTCGCCGCGGAGCTCGGCGTGCCCGAGGGAACCGTCAAGAGCCGCGTCTACTACGGCCTGCGGGCGCTGCGGGTCGCGCTGGAGGAGATCGGCTATGACGACTGAGCGATGCCGCGAATGGCGTGAGTCGCTGGGCGCCCACGCGCTTGGCCAGCTGCCAGAGGAGGAGCGCGCGGCGCTCGAGGCGCACCTGGAGGGCTGCCCCGAGTGCCGCGCCGAGCTGAGCTCGCTCGCGGGGGTGGCGCGGCTGCTGCCGATGGCCGACCCGGAGCACTTCGACACGGCGCCGACTCCGCCGCCTTCGCTCGCCGACCAGGTCGTGGCGACGATCCGTGCCGAGCGGCGCAAGGGCCGGCGACGCCGGCTGCGGCTTGGCCTGGCCTTCAGCGGCGTGACCGCGGTGGTGGCCGCGGCTGCCCTGGCGATCTTCGTGCTTCCGGGCGGATCCGGTGGAACGCCGGAGCAACACGTCTCCTTCGCCTCGCTGCCGTCAGGGCTTCACATCGCCGCCACCCTGGAGCCGCACGCCTACGGCACGGAGATCCACATGTATGTGAAAGGAGCGCCGTCCGGCACCCTCTGCCGTGTCTTCGTCCGCGGCCCGAACGGCGTCCGGCAATCCGCCGGCTCCTTCCGCTACCGCTGGGGCGACGACTCCGACGCGGTGCTCAGCGCGGCACTTGACCTGTCGCGCACGAAGGCGCTCGGCGTCCGTGTGGGCGGGCGGACCTTCGTCGCGCCGGTCGATTCGGGCGAAGCGGCCTAGAGCTACGAGCGCTTGCGGAAGGAGATCGACGGGGGAACCTGCTCGCGGATCTCCTCGACGAGCCGCACCGCGATCTCGCCCGGCTCCTCGTCGGGCCGAGCCTGGCCTCCCCTGGGCTCGAAGAAGCGGACTCGCAACCGCGGACGCCTGGGGAAGCCGGTCAGATCAGAGGTGCCCTCGATCGCGACGCAGACGAGCTTCGCCTCGGGAACTTCGAGCGCGAGGCGACCCACCCCGCTGCGCGCGCGCAGCACCTCGCCACGCGAGCGGGTCCCTTCGGGGAAGACACCGATGCAGGCGCCGGCGCGCAGCTCCTCGATCGCCCGCGCAAGAGCTCCGGCGTCCCCCGCTCCACGCTCGATCGGGATCTGGCCCATGCCGTTGAGAACGGGAGCGAGGCCGCGCACGTCCCACAGCGTCGATTTCGCCAGCGCCTTGATCTGACGCCGCCGGATCGCCGCTACCCCAACGGCCACCGGGTCCCAGTGGCTGTCGTGGTTGCCGACGACGAGCACCGGCCCGGCGGCGGGCAGGACCTCCAGCCCCTCGACCTCGAGCCGCCCCCACGCCGCGACGACCGGGCGACTGACGGCCATCGCGACTCTGTACATGCGGCTCGGCTCCTTCAAGGAGCCGGAGTTCTACCGGCCGTGATGCTTCTTGTGCTTCCTGGCCTTCCCGCAGCTGGCCTTCACGACCGACTTGAAGTCATAGGGCACTCCGTTTTGCCCTTCGAAGACGGCGTCTGCCTTGTTGGTCCCGGCGCAGAGGTTTCTGCTGTTGACGACGAGGCCCTTTTTGCCGCCCTGCATGTTGAGGACGAATTTGGAGACAGGTGCGTCGGGGATGGTTTCGAAGGAGCTTCTGATCCCGCCTTTGAAGGAGTCGATGCGCGAGGAGATGTCGACGTTGACCAGTCCGTGCAGAGCCACGACCAGGTCGGGCAGCTTGTGGTTCGATGATCTGAGGTAGACCGGCCCTTGGACCGGTTCTTCCAACAGAGGCGTGAATGCCTTTGCGTAGCCGTATTGGGATGCCGGCGGACAGCCTGCACCCGAGCCTCCGTCGGCGGCGTATTGGACCCTGGTGCAGATCGTCCTGATGTGGGCCTGGTCTAGGAATGCCGAGGTCGGCAGGGTGACGACGGCTTTGCCGATGTTGGCGTCGGCGTTCCTTGCCGTCACGACTGCTTTCAGCGCGGGGTGATCGCCTCGTTTGGTCCCTCCGTGCAGTTCCAGAGCCAGCTTGGGCTTGAAGGCGAGGCTGGCGCAGCTCGCCGCCTGGAAGGGGGTCGAGAGATCGACAGGGACGTCGTCGCTCGGGTCGAAGACGTTCCTGTAAGCGCCGAAGAGAGTCGATTTGGCGCTGCTTCTTTCGCAGCTCGTCGGGTTGAGGATGAATTCGGGCTTGTCGACGTAGACCCGCAGCTCCCTGACTTTCAAGACGATCCCTTTGAGGATGTGGGGGATCGGGTCCGAGCTCTTGCCGTCTACTTCGACTTCGGCCGTTACCGGGTTGAGCGTCAGTGCCTCCCTGACGACTACCGTGCCCGCGTCGAAGGGGCCTGCCAAGGCAGGCGTTATCGAGATCACGCTCAAGGGATCGCCGTGGTAGGCGCCGCCCAGGTAGAGCTTGCCGGGGACGTAGGTGAGCGAGTCGCCGACTCCCGCTCCGGCGATCGTGTGGCCGATCAAGGAGCTCGCGGGACACGAAGGGCTCGCCAGCTCCTGTTTACCGGTCTTCGTCTTCGCCGAAGCGATCGCCCCGTCGGAGCATTTGCTTATCCCGGCCAGCTTGCCGAGCACTCCCGGAGGCAGGACAGCCGAGAACTTGGTCATGTCCTGGTCGCCGTCGTGGCGGACCAAGCGCATGTCGAAGGGCGAGTAGGACTTGGCGTTGTTGTTTACCGATCCCGCTTGGAATTCGGGGTTGAAGGGAGGCAGGCCCGCGGGAGGACAGGGCCCTCCGTTCACTCCCTTGTCGACCTTGAAGTCGGAGGTGACCGTCTTTGGCCGGCTCGGATCGGCGTAGGGGTAGAACCTCGCGACGGTCGTATAGGTGCCGCAGGCGGGCGGGCTGATCAATGCCGAGCGCGCACCTTCTCTGAAGTGGAAGTTGAAGTGGCTGAAGGGCAGCTCGGGGATGTCTTCGAGCGTCGCCACCAGCTGACCCGTTTTCGGGTCGGGGATGACCTTGATCGGCTTCTTGACGATCACGCCGCGCAGCGTGTTCTTCAAGACCATGTAGAGGGCGACGTCGGTGTCGAATGGGTTCTCGGCGCCGTGTTCGGTCGTTTCGGGGTTGTCTTGTTGGGCGAGGTAGACGTTGCCTTCGATCGCTTCGTCGATCAACGGCGTGCTCAGGTTCAAGCTGCCGATCTTCGAATCGCTCGGGCAGCCTTCCCCGAAGGCCGAGTTAACGGTCTCCTTCTTGTATTGGGAAGGCGTGCAGAAGCCGAGGCCTTCGCCCACGGAGGGATTGATCGTCACACCTTCGGGCAGCGCCACTTCGACTTTCTCGGTGTCCGATTCGGCCAGGGCGCGTTCGTCCAAGAGGCCGTTGTTGGGGAAGTCGACGTTGAAGTCAAGTCCCGTCCCCGTCTCGGCCTGGTCGGTGCTCATCGTCGTTTCGTTCGCCGGGTTGTATGGGAGCTTGTCGCAGCCCGTCACCCCCGCGGGATTGCCGTTGTAGTCGAGGGTTTGGGCCGTGCCCGAGACGAATTTGCCCTGGCTCTGCCAGGAGTCGGCCGAGAGACCGAAGTCGAGCGGGCCCGAGCAGGCACTCGGCATCGTGATCAGGGGGATTTTGCCCAGTGCGGTCGGACAGGCGACTTCGAAGCCGCTGACATGGCAACCCGACGCGAACGCCTTACTCGGGCATTCGACTTCTCCACTGGCATTGCGGTTGCATTCGGCCCCCCGCGCGAAGTCGTGACTCGGCGAGGAGGGGTTGCCCCAGAACTCGAGCGTGGTGCCGCTCAGTTGGCCGTACTGGGGAATGTCCCGGGTATCGGAGCCGAGCGCGTATTCCCCGTCGGGGCGAACCTGCGCCAGCAGGTGGATGAAGATCCCGAAGCCGGCGACCTCGAAGCCGAAGGCCGCCGCGGCGCCCGGCGGGGGCACGAGGTTATAGAGGCCGGTCGGACTCAAAACGCCCACCGGACCGAGTTGGCTGATCCTGATGTGCGCGAGGCCGACATTCGAGCCAAGGGGGCAACTACCGGTCTCGAGCTGGACCTCGGTGCAAAGCGCCGTGGTCGCGTGGGGATTGAGGACGAGGCCCTTGGGCAGGGTGGAGAAGATGTCCTTCGGGTTCTCTCCCGGCAGGTCCTGACCAAAGGCTCTTGCCTGGACGAAGGCGGTACTGAACTGAGCGCCGGCGTGCATTTCGTAGGGGTGAGAGCCGGCACGGGTCTCGGCGTTGCCGTCTTCGCCGGTGAGCGACATCTCGAGGGTCTGCACGGCAAAGGGCGCCTGTTCGGAGCTGATCGGCGTCTGCAGGGTGCCCGATGCCCCCGGGGCGCCGCCGCCGGAGACGCTGAAGCGGTCGGTGGCGGTACCCGAGACACCGGCTTCGATGTTTACCGGTACGTACATGAGGAATTCTTCGCCGGGGCGGAAGACGCCGGTGAACGTGCAGCTGGCGGGCGGGCCGACGTCGCAGGAGTCTGCTTTCACGTGATTAACGGTGCTACCAAAGAACGAGAATAAACCGAAGACAGCCGGTTTCGGGTTAACCGTGAAGCCCGGAGGCAGCACGTCGGAGATCGTGATCGGTTCGGTAGTCGTGTCCAGCGAACCGTTGTTGCGAACCGAGATCACGTAGATGTTCCTGCCGTCGCTCTCGTTGGGGGCGAAATTGCTCGGCGTCGCAAAGGCGCTGATCGCGAAGGCGGGGCCTGGGGTCGCGGCGGAGGCCGCGGCGGGCTGAGCCGCTGCGGGAAGCGCCAAGAGGGCCAGGGCGATGACGGCGCGGGCAAGCCGCGAACGGGTCGAAACTCGCTTTGCCGAAATCACTTGGAACCTCCGCGGTTGATGTTTGGTTGCTGGTGCCGAGCTCGCTTGTGGTGCTTCTTTTGACTGTGCCTTGGCACGCAGCGGGCCTTGCCGGCGGCGCGCACCGTGCGCTTGTCCTTCGGGCAGCGGCTCTTGGCCGGAGCCGGCTTGGCGTTGCCGGGACCCGAGAAGGAAGCGCTCGACAGCGACTGGGGGGGCGGCGGTGGCGGGTTGGCCGCGCAGGCGGTGCTCTCGCAGGTCGGCGGCGTCAGTTCGTGCTGAGAAGCCAGTCCTCCGCCGACGTTTGCGTCATAGACGTCTACCAGTTGGTCCTCATCGCCCGGCACCAGCTGCTGAGGGGTGAAGAAGAAGACGTCGTTGCCGTTCTTGGAGGCGTCGAGGAAGTAAGAGGGATCGGGGCTCCTGCCGCTGGAGATCAGATACAGGCAGCCGCCGTTTTGGCTTTCCGATTCGCAGGAGCCTTCGCCCTTTGCCTCCCACTCGTAGACGTCAGTGCAGGAATGGTTGGGGTACTGAATGATCGGGCAGCCGCTGGCGCCGTTGGTGTCGGCGGGCAACAGCGCTTCGCTGGTCTGGAAGAAGACTCTCTTGCCATTGGCCGAGAGGTTGCGAGTGAGGAACGGGGTGCCGCCAGGGCTATCGAAAAGTGCGCCGGCGCCGTGAGCGCTAGCCAGAGACGGTTCGCCCTTTGGCGCCAGCCCGGCCGGGTTGCAAGTGACGCAGTCCAGCTGTTCGGTCGTGGGGGCGTAGCGGTAGAACTCGGCGTAGACGCACGGTACGGGCCCGGATTCTGCCCTGCAGTTTTTGCCGGGTTCGACATTGTCATAGCCGGTGAGACTGGCGGTAGAGCGGAAGAGCAGGGTGCCGTCGTCGGAAACGCGGGCAACGCTGCTGCGGAGCTGCGACCACCCAGTGCCCCAGTTATATTCGTCGCTGCCTTCACCGCTGCGCTGGGTGAGTGGCGCGACGAACGTGACTGCACCGCCGTGGGCGACGTAGAGGTTGCAGGTGTTCAAGAGGTTGTCCCTGTATCTGCAGTTGCCAGCCGAGGCTCCCGGGGCGAGCACCCCGTTGGCGGCGAAGTAGACGTAGGAACCGTCGGAGGAGGCGCCAAAGACGCCGGCCACGTCTGCTCCCTTGGCGTCTCCCACATTGGGGTCGACGCTCAGGTCGGTCAGCCGGCCCGAGCCCGTGTCGTAGGCGTAGAGGTCGAGGCCCGTGCCGAATAGGTTGAAGTTGTCGGCGTCGCAGCCACTTCCCGAGGGCGAGACCGCGGTCGAGTCGTCGGTCAGCTTCTCGCAGCTGGTGAAGAAAACCTTCGAGCCGTTGGGGGTGACGGTCGAAATGGTCTTCGGCTTGGTGCCGTTGGGGTCGGGCGTCGTGCGCTGAGGGGCCGAGATCCAAGTCGTGCGCTCGCCGTCTTCGCGCACGTAGATCTCGTGTTTGCCCGGGGTGCTGAAGAAGACCTTGGAGCCGTCACGCGAGATCGTGTTCTGGCCAACGGTGAGGGTGTTTTCGCTGGCGCCGGCGAAGGAGCCGGTAGGCGAAACAACACAGGCGGGGCCCGATTCGTCGTCGCAGCTCGTCGCCGAGCCCGCGGGGATGCGACCGACGTAGGTGAGTTTGCCGTGATCGAGGTCGTAGAGGCGCCGGCTGAATCCGGTGACTTCTGGCAGCAGGGGGAGTTCGGACTCGAAGACCAGATGCCGGGTGTCGGCGGCGAAACCGGCGGCAGGCGATTCACCGATATTGCCCGTCAGCTGTGATTCGAAGGTGGAAGTGTCGCTGTCGCGCAGGAGAAGGGCGCCCGAAGTGGTGTTCACGAGGGTGGTGGAGAGGTCTTCGCTCCAGCCCCTGGTTCGGGCTTCTTCGCCCGGTCCGGTCGCCGGAAGCAGGCCGTCGGTGCTCCAGCCGCCCGAGCCGCGAGAGGCCATGAAGGCGGCGAGGCGCGAGCTGCCACCGCTGCTCGGCAGGCCGCCAAGGAGGTAGAAGGTGACCCGATCTCCGTTGGCGGAGGCCTGGGTCAGGCCCTCGCTGCCCTGCACGTTGGCACCGTTCTTGTCGGCCGGCGAGGCCTGTTCGTAGGCGCGGCAGTCGGGCAGCTTCTCGCCGAAGCCGGTGCGGAACTGGTCGTTTGAGCAGGGTGCAAAGGCCTGCTGGGTGGAATAGGTCGCAAAGGGGGTGTCGGCGCCTTCGGTCGTTCCGGCGCCGTTGACGGCGACGAAGCGGAAGTGGTAGGCGGTGCCCGGCGTGAGCCCGGCGACGTGGACGCTGACGGTGTGGGGGGTTTCGTCGCCTTCGGAGCCGACCACGGCAGTGGGGCTGCTCAGCCCGTAGGCGGTGGTGGTGCCGAATTCGACCATGTAGGTGGT